>Ga0222714_10000005_pt1 | contig 420661 bp, 358 predicted proteins | sample C33_3DmetaG_FD_165048 | JGI IMG/M metagenome (GOLD analysis project Ga0222714, IMG submission 165048) | Estuarine water microbial communities from San Francisco Bay, California, United States - C33_3D | ecosystem: Environmental > Aquatic > Marine > Unclassified | place: USA: California... | reverse complement strand
CCTGTCTCTCCGCTTATCAAACCCCCTTTCTATTATTTAATAATAGATTAGGGGTTTTTTTGTACGATTAAATAAATTTTTTACTCCTAAAGCACCTTTAACCCAATCACAAGGACATGGGATTTAGTAAACGGTTTTTCTATTGGAACAAGGGTTGAGATTTGATATGTAAACTAATCTTTATATATATTAGGAGTATTATTAATTATAAATAAATTTTAATGAAAAAACTCATTTTTCTAATTCCTCTTTTGAACTTGTTATTTGGATGTAAAACTGAAGTGACTAAAAAACAGGATCAAATCAGTCCTCCCAAAGAAGTTGTAGCTTTTTTTGAGACTTATAATAAACTATGGTCAGAAGGGAATTTTGAATACATAGCATCAGATATATATGACTTACCAATGACACTTTATTTACAAGACACTATTCATTATTTGAAAAGTCCTGATGAAGTAAAAAAATTTCTCATCAATACCTTCAATAATCTGGAAGCTAATCATTACGGATTTTCTAAAATTAATAAATGGGAAAACTACAGAGAAGATGGGAAATATATTATTACTGAAATGAACTTTACAAGATTCTTAAAGGATAGTACAATAATGGGTAATCAATTCAGAAAGGCTTTTTATATTTTAATAAAAAAAAATAAGGAACTCAAAATTGCTGCAATGATGCCGCATACAATTATAGATAAATAAAACAATGACTTCACTTTAATTTTCCTTTTCCAAGTGGAGGGTTCTCTTTCACACCAATGGACACAATCCAAATCCGTTCTAATCCATTGATATCATTGCCTTAATCCTAAGATTCCTTGTAGTGGTTTTAGGGGGAGTTGTTTGGGGTCTGTGGGGATACGTGATGGGGAAAATCTAAAACTTCTCAAGCACTCCTATCCCAAACAAAGGGGGTTGTGTTTTAGGAAACGGTTTTTCTATTGAATCAAGAAGATGGTATTTGATATGTAATCCATTCTCTCTATATTTGATATATTATTAATCATAAATCAATTAAAAATGAAGAAAATATTTTTCCTGTTTCTATTTTTATTTACAACAGTTATTTTTTCGCAGAATGTTGTAGAAATTCATTATCGACATGTTCCGTCACAACATATTGCTGAATTTGAGGCTAAAGAAATGGACCATTGGTCTAAAGTGAAGCAAAATGCTATTGACAATGGCAACCTTTTAGCAACTGCTTTTTTCAGAGTTGCTGATGCAGGTTTGGTAGAAGATGAGACAATTCCTACTCATGCATTTGTTTTAGTATATAAAGACTTTAATCAATTAGCTAACTCAAATAAAATATGGTCAAGTGCAGAAAAAGTACTCGGAATGAATCCAAGTTATATTTCTACAGATGATATTTCTAAAGTCATGATGATTCAACGATATAAACTAATAGATGAATTAAGTCCTTTGAGGGAGTTTAAATATGCTGTTTGGAATTATTCTAAACCAAAAGATATGGGAGGGTTTGTAAATGAAAACCTAAAACTATGGAAACCTTATTTTGAAAAGAGAGTGGGTAAAAACGGTTTAGCTGGATGGGGAATTTTAGCACGTGTTTATCCTCAAGGAATGGATCAATCAAGTCTTCTTTCTTATGATCATTACACAGATCTTGCGAGTGCTATGCAAGCACTATCGCCAATGGATTTCGATCAATCATTATTAAGTAAATCCAAAATGTCTGAATATGACCCTGACGGATTTAGATATCGTATTCTATTAGAACTTCTTCAATTTCAAGGAAGTGTCAACTAAATAAATAAGACCTCCCAAGTGGAGGTTTTTTTATTTTACAGTCATTCTTTCTAACTTTGAAATATTATTAACCATAAATCATTTCAAATGAAAAAATACCTTTACTTCCTTATTTTTTGAGGAATCTTTTTTAGTTTACCCGCTCAAGAAGCCGCAAATGCGATAGCTTTGGAATACCAAACCAATGTCCCCTTTGACACTAATTTTAATTCAAAATACCATAATCTAGACGCCCACCTTCTTCTCAGTGCTGTGATTAAAAAAATCAATGAAGCTATTGGATCACTAGAGTTTAACGAGGAGCATATTTCAATCACTATTAATTTTAAAGGAACAGAAGGCCCACTTCTTTCCCTACCCATGGTACTTCAAAAAAAGGATGTTATGGCCTTTCAGAGGGGTACAATTGAAAAAGACCAATTCAACAAACGTATGTATGATTGGTTAAACCGATCTTTTAGATCGAGTATTCCCTATCAATAGTTAATTTCTCAATCGAACGGTAACCCTAAACCGGTTTAGGGTGAGGGGCTTAGCGAAGTCCATCCTCCATCAATTATAAGGGTTTGGCCTGTGATGTGATGGGCTTCTTCGGTTAATAAAAATAATGCGGCATGGGCAATGTCTTCTGGTGAAGCACAGCGTCCGTTGGGTGTGATTTTTTCCCACGTTTCTACATAATTTCCATCGACTAAGTCTGCCGTACGTTGCGTTTGGGTAGCACCAGGGGCTATTGCATTTACAGTAATCTGATGTTTCGCCAAATCAACACCCAACGTTTTTGCTAAGAAAGCCAAAGCGGCTTTTGACATTCCATAAGCAGTTAAGTCAGGATGAAAAGTAAAGCCAGTTACTGATGACATGAATATGAGGCGACCCTTAATTTGGTTTTGAATCATGTTTTTTGCGGCTTCTTGGGCTAAGAAGAAAGAACCTTGAAGATTAAGGCGGAGCAGCGACTCAAACTCAGCTTGTGAATAATCTAAAAAATGACCAAAAGTGGTGATTCCCGCATTAGCAATTGCAAAATCGAGTCTGCCAAACGCCTCTAAAGCTTTGGCAACCATGCTCTTTATGATTTCAATTTCACCTGCATCTCCTAATACAGACACGCATTTTCCTCCGAGGGATTGGATTTCTTGTTCAGCCTGTTGGGCTCTTTCAGCATCAATATCATTCAGCACTATAGACGCCCCAGCACGTACCAATTGAAGGGCAATTTCTAAGCCTATTCCTTGGCCTGACCCAGTTACTATAGCTACTTTAGAATGAAATGAATAGTGTGTCATAGATAAACAAACTTCAATAGGATGGAAAATAATTGCCCTCTTTAAAAGTAATCAAATTAAAAGAAAAATAGGCTTAAAAGTCTAAATCGAGTGTTTTAAAAGCAGCAGTATATACTTATTTGATTTCATAGAAATGAATGGAATTCTTTTCTTTAAAAAAGAAGAAGAAACCATTTTTAGCCCCTTTTGTTTTTTGTATCTTCATTTGAATTTAAATGCACCCTTATGCCAATACTCATTGTTTCAATTGGGATACTAATACTATTCGCCTTAATAATTTTACTTCGTTTAAACGCGTTTATTGCCTTTATACTGGTTACCCTTTTTATCGGAATTTCACAGGGCATGGAATTGTTATCTGTAGTACAGTCAATAGAAAAGGGAATTGGGAGTACCTTAGGTTTTCTTGTCATGATTTTGGGCTTAGGAGCAATGTTGGGCAAAATAGTAGCCGAAAGTGGTGCTGCTCAACGAATTACTGAAGGTATGATTGCTCTATTTGGAGTGAAGAACACAAAAACAGCCGTAATGATTACGGGATTTATTGTTGGTATTACCATGTTCTATTCGGTGGGCTTTGTAATTTTAGTTCCCTTGGTGTTTACTGTGGCTGCCACAACAGGGCTTCCCTTAATAGCAGTGGGCTTACCTATGTTAGCCTCACTATCGGTAACCCATGGGTTTTTACCGCCCCATCCAGCGCCTTCTGCTCTGGCAGTATTGTTTGAGGCTGATATGGGAAAAACGTTACTCTACGGTTTTGTAGTGGCTGTACCCGCCATTTTAATTTCGGGGCCATTACTAACAAAAGTGATACCTAAAGTTGAAGCCAAACCCCTAAAGGCTTTTATGGCTTCAAAAGTTTTTACAGCTGAAGAAATGCCCAGCTTGTCAAACAGCCTATTCACAGCGCTACTTCCCGTATTATTAATAGGTGTTTCTACAGTAATTGTAGAATTCATTGGAGTTGATTTTCCAGGTGCACAATGGATTTCATTTATAGGAAATCCTGTCATTGCTTTACTGCTTACCGTTCTACTAAGCACTTATACTTTGGGGTTGGCACGAGGATTAAAAATGGAGGCAGTAATGCAAATATACAGTGAAGCGGTTGCAGGCATTACAATGGTTTTATTGATTATTTCGGGTGCAGGTGCCTTAAAACAAATTTTAATAGACAGTGGGGTGAGTGATTATATCGGTAGTGTAATGGAAGTAACCGCGCTTTCTCCGTTAGTAATCGGATGGTTAATCGCCACAATAATTCGTTTTTCTGTAGGGTCTGCAACAGTGGCTGGCTTAACCACAGCCGGAATCGTATTGCCATTAGTGCAATCTACGGGAGTTTCTCCTGAACTTATGGTTCTGGCCATTGGTTCGGGTAGCTTAATGCTATCTCATGTAAACGACAGTGGGTTTTGGCTTTTTAAAGAATATTTTAACTTATCTATTAAAGAAACACTGACTACTTGGACACTGATGGAAACCACCATTGGCATTACCGGGCTGTTAGGAGTTTTAGCATTAGATCAAATACTGTAATATGAACATTCATTTATCCTCCCGAATACAAGAGTTGGGATTAACCTTACCTAAGGCACCACAACCTATTGGGGTCTATCGGCCCTTATTAATAATTGATAATTTGTTGTATGTCTCCGGGCAGGGCCCTTTGCTCCCTTCTGGCGATTTGATAAAAGGAAAAGTGGGTAGTGATCTTGACCGTGATAGCGGTAAACAAGCCGCACGTCAAGTAGGTCTAACAATGCTTTCTACTCTAGTGACTCACACGCCAAAAGAAATTACCATTGATCGAGTGGTAAAGGTTTTAGGCATGGTAAATGCAACGCCAGAGTTTGAAGAGCACCCTTTTGTAATCAATGGGTTTAGTGAATTAATGGCAGAAGTGTGGGGTGCGGAACAGGGAATAGGAGCTCGCAGTGCCGTGGGTATGTCATTACCCCAAAATATTGCTGTTGAAATTGAAGCTATTTTTTTAATTCGTCGGCATGAGTAATCCCACCTCTTTACCATGGTATGCGATTGAAGAGGAATCCCAACCCCTCACACCTGGACTTTTAGTGTATCCAAAGCGGATTGAACATAATATTGAGGCTATGATTTCTTTAGCCGGGGATGTAAAGCGATTGATTCCCCATATAAAGACGCACAAAATGGCTGAAATTGTCAAAATGCAAATGTCTAAGGGAATTCGTCAATTTAAGTGTGCAACCCTTTCTGAAGTTCAATTATTGATCCGATGCGAAGTGGATGGCATTTTATTGGCTCATCAACCTACCGCCGAAAAGATTTCTCTTTTTTTGGAATGGCAAAAACAATATCCTAACCAACATTTCTCCACCTTAGTAGATAATGAAGCCTCTTTACTTCTTTTTTCTCGAATTGCTCAAGAACATAAAGTACAGGTACATTTATGGATTGACATTAACAACGGAATGAACCGTACGGGATGCAATCCTGAAAAAGCATTTTCACTTTACAAATCCTTAAAACAAACTCCCAACTGTACCTTTTCGGGATTGCATGTATACGATGGGCACATTCGTCCCCCTGATTTGAAGGAACGCACCCAAGCCTGTCAAAACGATTTTGTTGCGGTAGAAAAACTCATTCACAACATTGAGAAACAAGGGGAAGAATCACCACGCTGTATCGCCGGGGGTTCACCAAGTTTTTATCCACATGCTTTGCATGATAAGGTCATGTTGAGTCCGGGAACCACGTTATTATGGGATGCAAACTATAGTGCTGTTTGGCCTGAATCGCCCTTTCAAAAGGCTGCTGTAATTATTACCCGATTAATTAGTAAACCTGCAAAAAATATATATTGTTTTGATTTAGGCCACAAGGCCGTAGCTTCAGAAATGCCCCTGCCCAGAGTTGATTTGATAGGTATGCAAGGCAGTATTCAAAAAGGACAAAGTGAGGAGCATTTAGTGGTAGAATACACAGGGGAAGATACCTTCGTGATTGGCCAATTATTTTATGCTATTCCCAAACACATTTGCCCTACAGTAGCAAAATACAATAAAATATATGTGGTTCAACAGCATCAAATCGCATCTTCGTGGAATGTTGAAGCTCGTGATTATCAATGGGAGAAATGAAAAAATTTATTCTTGACACTCATTTGGACTTGGCTATGAATGCCATGGAATGGAACCGTGATTTGCGCTTGTCCTTAACGGAACTCAACCTTCGCGAATTTCAATTAGAAGATTTACCCGGGAGAGGAAATGCAACGGTGACCTTTGGTGAGCTAAGGAGGGGGAATATTGGGGTTTGTGTAGCTACACTTATAGCTCGTTATGTAAAAAAATCGAATCCCTTACCGGGTTGGAAATCACCCCAACAAGCTTGGGCCCATATTCAAGGCCAATGGGCTTGGTATAAGGCCATGGAAGAAGAAGGTTGCTTACAATCCATTAGCACATCTCAAGAACTCGAAAATCATCTCGCTTTATGGAATTCAGCACAACCTGAAATCCCAATAGGATACATATTGAGTTTGGAAGGGGCTGACGCTATATATTCTCTTGACAAACTGTATGAGCTTTACACCCAGGGCTTACGTGCTGTTGGTCCTGCGCATTATGGACCAGGAACCTATGCCTTTGGCACGAACTCAACTGGGGGAATAGGAGAAAAGGGTAAGGCACTGCTAAAAGAAATGCAAACGCTTAACCTTATACTGGATGCAACCCATTTGTGTGATCAAAGTTTTTGGGAAGCACTTGAGGTTTTCAAAGGTCCGGTTTGGGCTAGCCACAGTAACTGTAGAGCCCTTGTTCCTGATGAACGTCAATTTAGTGATGATCAAATCAGAGTCTTGTTAGAAAGAAAAGCAGTAATAGGAATGGCTTTTGATGCTTGGATGATGATACCAAATTGGGTGCGTGGAAAAACGCAACCAAAAACGATTGGATTGTCAATTGAAACTATAGTTGGTCATATTGATCATATTTGTCAACTTGCAGGGAACAGTTTACACGTTATGATTGGATCCGATTTGGATGGGGGATTTGGAAGAGAACAGAGTCCATACGATTTGGAATCCATTGCTGATTTACAACAACTCGAATCTCTGCTTCACACCAAAGGGTATTCAGAATCAGACATTGAAAATATTTTTTCTAAAAATGCAATTCGTTTTTTACTTACCCATTTACCCTAAAAAACTTATTTCCCGCCCAGTAAATCAAATTGATGACTGTATTTGATTGTTATGCTTTGATTATTTAATGCGTCAAAATAATCGGTGTCTTTAATGATATTTAAGACAACAAATAAACCTGTATTGGCATTACGCAACCACCCAAAACGAGCATTTACAGAGGTAATATTAGACACGTTGTTGTATTGCACTAAGCTTTGTAAAAACATTCTTGGTGTAAAGGAATAAGCAAAACGCGCCCCACTTACCACTACTTTTGCTTCACCATTGGGGAGTGAGAGTTGATTGAAATTTAATACTCCTTCGGCATTGAACTTGTCGCCAACACGGTAGGTAATTTTATTGTTACTGGATACCCGATTTCCACCAAAATAGCCGCCAATCACAGTTCGGGTTTGATAGAAAAATTTCCGATTCGCATTAGAGATTAACACAAACTGAAACTCTTGGTGATTGTATTCACCAAAATCAACAGTTACATTTGATATAGGGAAGGGGGCGAGCACTGTCTCACGAGTAAAATTAATACCCGTATGTATTTCAAAGCCGCTTTCCCATACCCAGTGGTTGTCTACGTGCAAAAATCCCGTTTCTTGTGTGTTTTGAAAATTCCAATACCCCCGATACGATACATGAGGCCTAAGCTCAAAAATTTTCCCCATATTTTGAGTACGAAACTGTTTGAATATTAAAAATTCAGGTTTTTTAAATGCGGAACGTAGTAAAAAGCCTACTTCGGGATTGAACCCTTCCCCAACTTCGGTATAGCCAGCGCGTAAATTCCAACCGTTCCAATTGTACACAGCTAAAAAATTTAAGGCATGATCCTTTTGATTTATTCCGGGTGTATTGCTTTTGGCTAGGTAACCCGATAACTGTGCTTTTTTTCCAAGTCCTAACTTTCCATCCACGGCAAATACACGATTATAGTCATCGTCAAGTCCTAATCCAGAACGGTTAACGACAATGCCCCCTAAGGATGAGCGTCGCGCAGCAAAGTCGTGATTCACCCGTGCAACAGTAAAATTGTTTTTCACTAAAGTGGCATTTGAATCCAGGGTTACCTCATCGGTATACATGCTTAATAATCCCACATTGGTTTGGCCAACTTTTCCTGAAATACGTGAACCCCCAATAATAGGGACGAGTTGCCCGCTATCTCCAATTCCAATTCTACGGCTAAAAAATAAATCAACTTCACCGGGACTACCCACCGTGAATTGACCTGCGTTTTCTAAGAAAAAAGGTCTTTTTTCAGGGAAGAACAAATTGAAACGATCCAGATTTACTTGTTGTTCATCAACCTCAACCTGGGCAAAGTCGGTATTGTAAGTCATATCCAAGGTAAGCCCCGGAGTTAAACTGTATTTAATATCTCCACCAAATGCAGCAGAGGAAGCAGTTGTTTTCGGAGGATGATTATTTCGAATACTTTGTCCTAAGGCATAAGGAATCACTTTTAAATTTTTAGGCGATTTTAAATTTAATCCATGCATTTTCCCTGCCAACGACAACCGTTTTATGTCGAATCCTAAAGGAAGATTGGCCCAAAAAGCGGTTTCACTACGTTTGCTGATATTACGTTGAAAATTAATTCCCCATGTTTTGTCTGATCCGCTTGCAAATCGAATCGAACGCAGGGGTATGGCAAACTCGGCACTCCAACCATAATCTCCTGTTTCCGTTTTAACTGTCCATGAGGCATCCCAATTTAGATTGGTACCGCCCACAACACCGCCTTGTTGTCTATTTACACTCATATTTCCTGAGCCTTCATTGTCAATCTGGGCATCGTATTCCATACCGTTGGCATTGGTGCCGAAAAGGAATCCGTTTTGTTGATCATTATAGGTGTCGATAATAAATAAAAAACTATCATCGTCGTTTAAGTCTGCGTCACGTCTTGAATCTGAGATTACAATTTTATCGGGTTCAGTATCATAACAAATTACCGCTACATAGAGTGTTTTTAAAGTATAGGCAATTCTAATTTCTGTTTTTTCAGATGCAGCCGCTCCATATTTAGGTTTACTTTGTTTTAATTCAGTTATAGCGGGTACTTGTTGCCACAGCATTTCTTTTTGGATATTCCCGTCAATAACAGGTTCTTCTTCTAGAAATGTAATTTGAGTATGCTGGGTAGTGTACGGAGTACTTTGTTGTGCGGTAAGGGACAAGCAGAATAAGGCAAGGGGAAGGAGAAAGTGTTTCAATAGTTCTTGAGATAAAAGAGGGTAAAAGTAGCAATAATTTTAATGACGGATGAAGCGGTCAATTTTGAATTTTTATCTTTGAGACAACACTAAGTTAATATTTATGAAAAACATTTTTTCTATTGTATGTTTTTGTTTTCTTACTCTCGGGTATGGTCAACGAAAATTTGAAACTGTAGCCGAAGCTATTGGTATTGAAAGTCTATCGCAGTTTAAAGCCTTTTTAGCACTGCCTAATGATGCGGCGAATGGAGATGAAATTCTTAAAAATATTGATTGGGCAACGGCGCAATTAGAACGTCTTGATTTTGAAGTAAAGTCGTTGAAAACACCAACACGTCCATTACTGGTAGCGAATCATCAATACAGAAAAAATGCACCTACAATAGCGTTTTACATGCATCTGGATGGTCAGGCAGTAGATCGATCCAAATGGTTTCAAGACGACCCTTATGATGCTGTACTCAAAAAAAAGCAAGGAAATGAATTTGTAACAGTAGGATGGGAAGCCCTTGAAGCACATTCCTATGACGATTTACGAATCTTTGCCCGCTCGGCATCTGATGATAAAGGACCTTTTGTAATGCTTTTAACCGCCTTGGCGTACTTGAAAGAACAAAAAGAGAAACCGGCCTTTAATATGAAATTAATTTTGGACTTTGAAGAAGAACAAAGTTCCGCAGGATTGCCCTATGCCGTGGCAAACTATAAGGACGACCTAAAAGCTGAATTACTTTTAATTTTGGACGGTCCTATGCATTCATCAGGATTGCCAACTTTGGTTTTTGGAAACCGCGGAATTGCTTCGCTTACCCTAACAACTTATGGCCCCATTACTCCACAACACAGCGGGCATTATGGAAATTATTTACCTAACCCAGCACTCGATTTGGCTAAAATACTGGCTTCGATGAAGGATGATGAGGGAAGGGTTGTTCTTCCAGATTTTTACAAAGGGATTGCGATTGATGCAGCAGCAAAAAAAGTATTGAATGGGGTGCCTGAAGAAGAAAAAGCAATTAAGGCTAGAACGCAAACCCTACGTAATGATCAAGTGGGGGCTACTTACCAAGAATCATTGCAATATCCCTCATTAAATATTCGGGGTATGCAAAGTGGTTGGGTAGGAGACAAGGCAAGAACGATTATTCCTTCAACAGCGACTGCCGAGATGGACATTCGATTGGTGCTTGAAAGTAAGCCTGAAGAGTTAATACAAGCCGTGAAAAACCATATAGAAAAAATGGGATACACTGTACTGGATCATGTTCCCTCTTCATCAGAACGAATGAACTATTCACGAATCGTAACGCTTGAATCGAAAATTGCTTACCCCGCCTTTCGAACCAATACAGAATCCAAAGAAGGATTATGGATGGCCGATATGTTGAATCAATACTATGGTAAGGAACCTGTAATTATTCGGACAAGCGGCGGATCTGTACCCATTTCACCTTTTGTTTCCCAACTCGGAATACCGGCAATTGGTCTTCCTACAGTGAATCTAGACAACAATCAGCACAGTCCAAATGAGAATTTAAGTATACCCAATTATCTTAATGGAATTGAAACTTTTTTGGTGGTATTGACGTCCCGATTAAAATAATTTTAGTTAGTCGCTTTTTTCTTTCATTTTTTTTAATTTTTTTAACAAAAACTTATCTATTTTTGAAAAGTTTTAAACAAAAGAAAAATGGAAAAATTTCAAAAGAGAATTTTTTATTCACTTTTATTATGCCTAGGGTTCGCACAGTTTTCCTGGAGTCAAATATTAAGTGGAAATGTGACTGATGAGCAAGATGTTCCTTTACCTGGAGCAAACGTCATCATTAAAGAGACCAACACTGGGGTTTCATCGGATTTTGATGGAAATTTTCAGATTACTATTGAAGAAGGTCAGATCCTTCAAATTAGTTTTATTGGATACATTACTCAAGAAATATTGTATACAGGTCAGGATCAGATAAACATTAAATTACTATCTGACAATCAGCTAGAAGAAGTAGTTGTTACTGCGCTGGGTTTTAAAGAGTCTAGAGATAAACAAGGATCAACCTCTTCAATTATTAGTGCGCAAAAAGTGGTTAATGCAGGTGAAGCTACGTTGGCCAATTCATTGAGCGGTAAAGCTTCAGGTTTGCGGATTTCACGATCAAATGGTGATCCGGGTGCTGCGAGTACTATTCGAATTAGAGGGGCTAACACAATTGATGGTGATAGTGATCCTTTAATTATTGTTGATGGTGTTCCTCTTAATAGTGATGCTAACTATTCTGGAGGTAATGGAATTACAGGAGGTAGAACGGGTGGAGTTTCACAAAACTCTCGTTTTGATGACATCAACCCTAATGATATTGAATCAATTCAGATTTTGAAAGGAGCTTCTGCTGCTGCCCTTTGGGGAAGTAGAGCAGCCAATGGAGTAATCGTTATAACTACAAAATCAGGTTCTAAAGGGCAAGCAAAAATTACATTTAAAAGTACCTATTCTTTTGATGAAGTTTCTGAACGCATTCCTATGCAAACAACATGGGGTCAAGGAACAAGTGGCAAATATAACCCTGCTGGAGTGGAATCATGGGGTGATTATATACCAGATCGTTCTGGGGCTGCAGATGAAGTAAATACCTCGGGACAATATTTTGAATCCTATTTAGGACAACGATTTTATCCTATCACACAAAAAAACTCAAGAGAAACTTTTGTTGACTCAAACTGGGATGCAGTGTTCCAAACAGGTACATTTTTTCAAAATGACTTTACTATAAGTGGAGGAGGAGAAAAGAACACTTACTTTTTCAGTTTATCAAATATTGGTCAAGAGGGTATTATTAGAAATACAGCTTATGACAGAACCAATGCAAGGTTAAATTATTCTGCCCAATTAAATGAATGGTTAGATTTTTCTGCAAAATCCACCTATTCTTACGTTTATTCTAATAGAGCACAACAAAACTCAAATACTACAGGAGTAATGTTAGGGTTATTAAGAACTGCTCCTGATTTTGATGCACGTCATTATATTGGAAATTATTACAGTAACTCTGGACAAGAATTCACCAGAAGACAACGTTCGTACAGAAGGTATTTAGGGAATAATGCAAACCCTACCTACAACAACCCGCTTTGGGCTGTTAACGAGCAGGTTTCGGATTCTAGAGTCAACCGTTACACTTTTACTCCTCAATTGACTATTAGTCCAAGTGACTGGCTTCAGTTCATTGCAAGAGCGAATGTAGATACTAATGAAGACAAAAGGGTTTACTTCTTTCCCGTAGGAAGTGCTGGGGATAGAGTTAATGGAATTCTACAAGAAGACAATATTGGAAATAGAGATTTAAATCTTGATCTTATCGGAAAAGCTGATTTTTCATTGACTGATGACATTAATCTTTCCACTACTTTAGGGTGGAGTGTAAATGATCGTCAATACAAGAGAATCTCGGGAAGAATCACAGGATTCCTTGTTAATTCAACAAAAGAAACCACTTCGTTAAACACTGCTGCAGAAGCTTCATCTTATGAAAACTTCAGAACGTTCAGATCTTCAAACCGAGGGTATGGGATTTTAAATTTTGATTTTTTTGATGAATTGTTTTTAAACGTTTCTGGTGGGTTAGAAGCCTCATCAACAATTAAGGGCACTTTCTTTTATCCTGCAGGAGATTTAGCCTGGAACTTTATTAAAAAAGGAGAAAGTAATGTATTCTCATTTGCAAAAATGAGAGCATCCTGGGGTAAGGTAGGTGTTCAGCCTGGAGTTCATAAATTTGAAACTTTAGCAGAAGGTAGTTTTAATTACAGTACCTATAGTGACTTATTAAACGTTGACCTTTTTGGAGGCGGTTTTCGATTGGATAACAATTTAGGAAACCCAGATCTAAAACCCGAAATTAAAACAGAATGGGAAATAGGGGGTGATTTCAGATTTTTAAATGATGATCTTACTTTCGGATTTACCTATTACGATAATAAAATTGAAGGAATCTTGTTAGATGTTACCCTCTCTCCAAGTTCTGGTTTTGCAACTCAATACGGAAACTTTGGGTCAATGAAAAACAATGGATTTGAGATGGATTTGGGCTGGAATATAATTGATAAGCCTGATTTTTCTTTCAATACAAGCCTGAATTGGTCTACAAACGAAAACGAGGTAACTGATTTATACGGAACAGATTCAATTGACTTAACAGGACTTTCTGTAAGCTCAAGAGCTATTGTAGGGAAACCTTTAGGTGTTCTTTACGGTACTGGAGCACAAACCAATGCAGACGGGAGTTATAAACTTAACGAAAATGGATTCCCACAAATTACTTCTAGTCCCATTGTATTAGGTGATCCTAATGCTGATTGGAGAGCGGGATTAAGTTTAGACGTAAGATGGAAAAAATTCTTTTTACGAACCGTTATTGAGCATTCACAAGGTGGAGATTTTGGTCCAAGAACGCTTTACGTATTAAGAAGATTCGGAACTACTGAAGAAACGGCAAACAGATTAACGCTTTCTCAAGATTTAGTCAATTATGCCGGTAAAGTTATTCCAGCAGGTACAACTGTACGAGGTAATATTGAAGATTTTGGTAATGGAAATGTATTACTTGATGAATCATGGTATCGAACGGGAATTGGCGGAGGATTAGGTGATAACCAATTATACAACCTTTCTATTTATGATGCCACATTTACTAAGGTCAGAGAATTGTCGCTTACCTATAACTTAGATTCTCCAAGGTTAAATACGGCAACAGGTCTATCCAACATCTTATTTACACTAAGTGGAAGAAACTTAATTAATATAAATAAGGTTCCCGGAATAGACCCCGAAACAAACATTACGGGTGTTGGAAATGGATTCGGTTTAGATTATTTTACAAATCCACAAACCAAATCTTTTTTAGTTACAGTATCCTTTAATTATTAAAATATACTCATGAAAAATTTTAGATTTTTAATTTTAAGCTTTTTAATCCTTACCATTTCATGTGAAAAAATGGTTGAAGGAGTAAATGATAATCCAAACGACATTTCTGTAGCTGATGTTGAAACGAAACTGTTTTTAACGGGTGGACTTTTGGCTAACATACAAGTTCAGTTAGGGCACCTTAATAGAATTTCAGGAATGTACTCTGGTCAACTCATAGGTTTTTCGTCTTTGTATTCAAATATTTACGGTTTCAATTTGTCTACAGCTGAAGCGAATTCTACATGGAACGCTGTTTATGTTGGCGTAATTACCAATATGCGACACGTAGTGAATACGGCAACAAATCCGTTATTAAAAGGAATAGCAAAAGTGGTTGAAGCCCATGCTGTAGGTACCGCTGCTTCTTTATTTGGAGATATTCCCTATTCTGAGGCAGGAAATCCAGAGATTTCGGATCCTAAGTTTGATAACCAAAAAGAGGTCTACACAAGTGTAATCGCTCTTTTAGATGAAGCAATCGGGATTTTAGAAAGTGCTACAAGCGCTTCTATATCAGAAGACATTTATTTCGGAGGAAATAAAAATAAGTGGATTACCGCAGCGCATACCCTTAAGGCTCGATTCTATTTACACCAAAAGGATTATTCAAATGCCTTTTCATCGGCTCAAAAGGGGATAAGTTCTCCTAGTGATGACATGAAATACATGCCTAGAGGAAGTACAAATGTTGCTGAAGGAGACAAAAACTTGTTTTGGATGATTTTAGAAGGATCACGTGCTGGTGATATTGGGAATTCAAATGGAAACTTGACGAGCTACCATTTGCAACTACTAGATCAAGCAAATTCTTCATCACGTAATCATGCCAAGACAGATGAAACTGCCCGATTTAATTATTTTAAAATTAATTCTGGTGGTGGGTCTTTGAACAAAGGGGTAATTGAGCAATTTGAATCTCAAAACATGGTTACTTACTTTGAAACGCAATTAATTTTAGCCGAAACTGCCGGAAGAAGTGGCGGAGTAGCCGCAGGGCTTCCTTACCTTAACAATGTTCGTGCTTGGTTAAATTCAGGTGCTGGAGTAAATGATAATTTCCTCAATCAGAGTTTTAAGTACCTTCCTTTTGATGCCTCCGATTTTAATAGTGGAGGAATTGAAAACACGGATAATGTTGATAGTAAAACTGCATTTTTACGCGAGGTGATTGAAGAGCGATACGTAACAGGTTTTGGTACGCATATTCCCTTTAATGATGCTCGAAGACTTCGAAAAACAGATGCGAGTTTCGCTGTACCTTATGTTTTGGTTAACGGACAAAATCCACCCTACCCAGAACGAATGCCTTATGCTGACAATGAGTTAAACTCAAATGAAAATGCTCCCGCCGAAGATCCGGGGATATTTTTAAAAACAGTTGTTAACCAATAATCAAAAAGGTTTGTATTTTTAATACAAACCTTTTTTTTTCTCTTTCAATGAAACCGATTTTTACACTCCTATTAGGAATATTATGTATTTCCTGTCAAGACACCCTAAATTCTCCTTACACCAATAATGTTATATCAAGCGCGCATCCGCTATCTTCAAAAGCGGGGAAACAAATGTATGCGTTAGGGGGAAATGCATTTGATGCAGCTGTAGCTGCAGGATTTACTTTGGCTGTTGTAGAATCCAGTATGAGTGGATTAGGGGGTAGACTACAGGCCATTTATCATCTAAAAGAGGGGACTATTGGTGGAGTTGATGCCTCAACTCAGGTACCGAAAAATTACATCCCTAACAATGAAAAATACGCTCATGGGTATACCACAATTGGAATTCCGGGTGTGGTTGCAGGTTTACTAAAACTTCAACAGGAACACGGTTTACTTACATTAGAGCAAGTACTGCAGCCTGCTATTGAGCATGCAGAAAAGGGTTTTGTTTTACTCCCAGGAGAAGCTTTTAGGCAGCAAAATGAACAAGAAACCCTTTCCAAATATGAAGGATCACGTCATTATTTTTTAACCTCAGAGAACAAAACCTACCCTGAAGGATCTTTGTTTATCCAAAAAGACCTCGCAAATACACTACGTAAAATTGCTAAAGAAGGAAAAGCAGGATTTTATGAAGGGGAAATTGCAGAAAAGATGGTTTCTGATATTCAACAAAACGGAGGCCTCCTCACACTAGAAGACCTTAAAGAGTATAAGGCATTAGATTCCAAAGTAATAACAGGTAAATTTCAAAATGCTCAAGTCTACTCTTTGTTTCTTCCTTCTTACGGTGCAATTACGATTCAAATCCTACAAATATTAGATCATTTTTCCCCGTTTAATTCTGAAGAAGAGTGGGCAACAACTTTGGGAAAGGTGACTGATTTTGCCTATTCTTATAGACAACACCAAAAAGACAACGATTCCTTAACAAACATAATCTCCTACGATAAAGCCAAAGAATGGGCATATCAACTTCAAGAAGAAAACCTACAAAAAGTAGCGTATAATGAAGAATTACCCGCTTCTTGGACTGCGGCAATGGGACATACTACGCATTTGACTACGGCTGATAAATTTGGAAATATTGTTTCCTTAACTCAAACTATAGGACCCAATATGGGCTCAAAGGTAGCTACCAAAGGGCTAGGTTTTCTTTATGCCGTTACGTTGGGAGGATATTTAGGAGAATACAAACCCGGTGACCGATCGAATTCCCATATAAGTCCTACTCTTTTTAAGAAAGAGGGACAAGTTGTTTTAGCCTTAGGAGCCGCCGGAGGAAGTAGAATAGTAACAGCAGTTACCCAAGTAGCTCATCGGATTTTAAATCAGAGAAAGGAACTCAATGAGGCTTTAATGCTTCCAAGGGTATATCCTGTCAATGACACAATTTGGATTGAGGATCATGAAGGAATTCAACATCTAAATGCTGATTTAAATCCAGATATGGAACCCGTGAAGTTGATAAATAGAAAAGCCAGTTTTGGAAGGGTTCATGCCATTAGTTATGACTCAATAAATAACAAATGGTTAGGCGCAGCAGATCCCGATTGGGAAGGTACGGTTGAAATTTTTAAAAATTGATGAAAATTAAAGTTCTCCTCCTTTTCCTTTGTTTCTTTTATTTACATTCTCAAGAGAAAGAGAAAATTCTTTTTATTGGAAACAGCTTTACCTTTTATTGGAACCTGCCCACACAAACAGAAAAAATGGGCTTGGAAAGGGGTTTGCCTTGGGAAATTCATCAATCAACCGCTGGCGGGGCAACGTTAAAAGATCATTGGAATGGAAACAAAGGGTTAAAGACTAAAAACATTATTTCCACCACTCAATTTGATCGTATCGTTTTTCAAGAACAAAGCACTATGCCAATCCAATTTATGGATTCTACCTACTCTTATTTTAAAGCCCTCAAAAACTTAATTACTGAGAAAACCCAATTATACTTTTATGCAACATGGACTTATCCAAATGCACTATTTGAAAAATTTCCCTCTTCGTTAAATCCTATTCATTCCCAATTAGAGAAGTATTTGGCAACGGAACCAATTCAAATTGTACCTGTTGGCAAAGCCTTTGATTTGTTTAAAAAAAAGTATCCGGAAATACACCTATTAACCGACGATTTTAAGCATCCCAATCCTGCGGGTAGTTATTTAGCGGCATGTGTATTTTATGTCACATTTTCCGGCCAATCCTCGAAAGGGTTGAGCAGGAGATATTCAGGGAAAGACGAAGAGGGTAAGCCTATCTATTACAGTATTGTTGAAGCCCATGTTGCAGCGGCTTGCCAACAAATTGCAGATGAAGTAGTGTTTGGTAATGCAAGTGATTAAACAAGACTAAAAAATCATTTTTTTAAATTTAATTTCTATTAAAGGACAAAGTAATTTTAAAAAGAAGAAATAGTATATTTGCCCCTCAAGATCCGGTCGCGTAGCTCAGCTGGATAGAGCATCTGCCTTCTAAGCAGACGGTCATAGGTTCGAATCCTATCGCGATCACATTTTACTTTAATAGAATAACCCTAAACTAGTAAAAGCTAGTTTAGGGTTTTTTAATTTCCAATCGGATAAATTTATCTTTTTAAGAATTAAAATTTATAATTAAAAGATAAATTAAGAAGTGTTCCTAGTTGACTAAAGTGATAGCCATAATAGGTCATTTGAGAATAACGTTGGTTAAAAGTGATTAGATTGGTTTTTAGTTTGAGCAGAATCGGCAAGTAGGGAAGACCCTGCAGCATTTTCTGCTATAAATTTCCATTGCGGTAAAACATTAAAAATATTATTGACATTTAATGCAATTGTAAGTTTATCACTTGCATCAAAATTTACACCCAGATCAGTAACAATTTTTGGAATAAATTCATGATTTGTTTTTATTAGGTTAAATTTTTGTTTTCTAGAAGATGTTTATCAAAATCAAATTGCTTAATACATTTACGACGGATAAACAGATTCTACATTTTGTAAAGAGGATTAAATGCCCTCATAACAAATTCAACGTAAGAGAAGGGATAACTTCTTGCAAAAGCTTAGGATAGTTTATTTCACTTGAATTTTCATTTCTGAAGTGAGGGTTTCAAAAAACGTATCGTTGTTTAGTATTCATCATTTTCAAGTCCTAATCAGTAGTTTTTATGTAGGAAATTATTGTGAGAAAATGTAGGAAACATAAATTGATCAATTTAGAAATTCCCAAATTCGAAGAATACTATTTATATCCCTATTCCTAGCTTGCTCAACAGCAAGCTTTTAGCGCGTTTTTGAAATAATTTGTGAGTTGAAATGAAATAGATTTGAGGTTCATAATTTTTGGTTTTAATACACCTAATATATTTTTAATTTTAAGTTAAACACTTAGATAAAACCTAGTTTCTACAGTGATAGGGGCAATTCCCTTTTACTTGTTTGTAAAAGAGTTTAAAAACACAAAACTATTAGGATCTTTTTTGTTTTTAAAATCTAACGAAAAAGCGAATATTGTTTTAGTTTTGCTTCAAAATAGTGTGATTTGAAAAGAAAATCACGAGATAAAAAAAAGCTATAAAAATGAAAATAGGAGTTCCAAAAGAAATTAAGCGGCACGAGGCTAGAGTAGGGGTAACCCCAGCGGGAGCATTAGCTTTAGTAAACGCGGGTCATCAGGTCTGTATTCAAACCGAAGCCGGAGTATTGAGTGGATTTAACGATGATGAATTTATTTCAGTGGGCTGTAAAGTAGTTAATACCATAGCCGAAGTTTACGATTTTGCTGAAATGATAATCAAGGTAAAAGAGCCAATTCAAGAAGAATATGCATTAATTAAAAAAGACCAGCTTTTATTCACCTATTTTCATTTTGCATCAAGTGAAACGCTAACAAATGCCATGATTGCTTCAGGGGCTATTTGTTTAGCCTACGAAACTGTTGAAGAAGAAGGGAAACTACCCCTTTTGATTCCCATGTCTGAAGTTGCTGGGCGAATGGCAACCCAAGAAGGGGCTAAATTTTTAGAAAAGCCACAAGGGGGATTTGGTATTTTATTAGGTGGCGTAACGGGAGTTCGTCCTGCAAATGTATTGGTAATCGGTGGGGGCGTAGCCGGAACGGAAGCCGCATTAATGGCGGCCGGTTTAGGCGCTAATGTAACGATTATGGATACAAACTTGAATCGATTGCGTGAACTTGAAAACAGTATGCCTGCCAACGTTACCCCTTTGTATTCTACTACCTTAGCCATTGAACAAGAAATAGAGCGTTCTCATTTAATTATAGGTACAGTATTGATTCCGGGTTCAATAGCACCGAAATTAATTACTAAAGAAATGCTCTCAAAAATGATGCCCGGTACAGTATTGGTAGACGTAGCAATAGATCAAGGCGGTTGTTTTGAAACCAGTGAACCTACCACTCATGATATGCCTATAGTTATCAAGGAAGGAATTATTCATTATGCAGTAACAAACATGCCAGGGGCTGTACCCAATACTTCAACAGTGGCGTTAACCAATGCTACCTTGAAATATGCATTGCAATTGGCCAACAAAGGGTGGAAAAAAGCATGTAATGAAAATCTCGCTTTAGCCAAAGGGCTGAATATAGTTAAGGGTAAAGTTGTTTACAAAGAAGTTGCAGAAGCCTTTGGGATAGAGTATATTGAACGATCATCCGTTCTTTAAACTATGCAACTCACACCTGCTCGACTTAATCGATATACATTTTTTAAACTTCCCGCCGCTTGGTGGTGTGGGGTTCGAGTGGTTTCTTTAGATGAACTTAAGTGTTCTGCGGTTGTCCGTCTTCAATGGATGAATAAAAATCCCTTTCGGTCTATGTTTTGGGCTGTACAAGGAATGGCTGCTGAACTTAGTACAGGTGTGTTGCTTATGAACATCGTTCAACAAGAGCAAAAAAACGTATCCATGCTTTTACTGCAATCCAAAGCTACTTTTACCAAAAAAGCTAAAGGAAAAATTGAATTTAGTTGTGATGCTGGAGAATTAGTTTCTTCAACAATGAAGCGCCTTTTTGAAAACGACGGCCCTCAAACCCTGTGGTTACAGTCAAAGGGAATTGATGCACAGGGGGATTGTGTAGCTACTTTTGACTTTGAATGGACATTATTAGAAAAAAAATAAAATGACAACACCCCACTTTAACAATCAATTATCGCTTCCGGTCGTGGCCGCCCCAATGTTCCTAATTTCAGGACCGCAACTCGTCATATCATGTTGTAAAAATGGAATTGTAGGTACTTTTCCTTCACTCAATCAACGTACCTCTGAGGGCTTTGAAGCTTGGGTTATAGAAATTAAAGAAGCCTTAGCCGCATTTGAACACGAAACTGGGAAAAAGCCGGCTCCCTTTGGAGTAAATCTTATAGTACATCCTACAAACCCCAGGGTACAAGCGGATTTAGAAATTTGTATAAAACACCAAGTGCCATTAATCATTACCTCTTTAGGAGCCGTTTCTCAGCTTGTAGAAGCAGTTCATTCTTATGGTGGGTTAGTGTATCATGATATAATTAAGCGTCGCCATGCTGAAAAAGCAGCTGAGGCAGGTGTTGACGGATTAATTTTGGTAGCCTCAGGCGCTGGAGGGCATGCGGGAACACTTAATCCCTTAGCCTTAGTCAATGAAATTCGTTCATTTTTTGATAAAACCCTTTTACTTTCTGGCTGTATTAGTACAGGAAAAGACATTGCTACTGCGCTCCAAATGGGAGCAGATTTGGCTTATATGGGCACCCGCTTCATTACTGCTTCAGAAAGCCTTGCCGATTCGGCATACAAAGAAATGATTATACAGAGTAAAGCAGAAGATATTGTCTATACAGCGGCCATTTCAGGGGTTCATGCGAGTTTTTTACGACCGAGTTTAGAAGCTATGGGAATTACTGAAGCACAATGGCATCAATCCAAAAAAATTGATTTTGGCAAAGAACTTGATGCTGCTAAAGCTGAAGCCCAAGCCTGGAAAACCATTTGGTCTGCAGGGCAGGGGGTAACGTCCATTCACGATACTTTACCCACAGAGCGTTTGGTTGCCCAGTTGAAAAGCGAGTTTAAAAGTGCAATTGCGTCACATCAAGAAAGGGTAAAGGGGTTTTTATAAAAAGAGAATCCTTTACCTAGTTAAACGGTAAATCAAAAGTGCAGTGCGTTGGATTAGGTCGTTTATCGTTTTAAGGTTCACGGTTTCCTGTGGTGTGTGAGCACCTCTCCCCATTGTTCCTAGACCATCAAGACCATCAACATAATCAGCTACAAACGAAATATCAGCAGCCCCTCTTCGACCAGGGTCATAGGCTGAAACACCGCCTTGTCCTAAGGCAAGACTAACCTTATTAAGTTCTTCTAATACCGCTTGATTTCCAGCTGTAGGCCCCATGGCGGGATAACTGTCTGTAAAAGAAATGGTCGCTTTGGTTTGAGGTAAATTTTCGGCTACAATGGCGCGCATTTTTGCACGTGCATTCTCTTTTTGTTCTTCAGAAATAAAGCGAAGGCCTCCGTGAACTATTGCCTTCTGAGCAACTACATTTGTTTTGCCAAATACGGAACCGCCACTGGCTTTTGCATCATAGTCTACAAACGTACCCCCCATTAAGTTGCCGGGGTTAAAGGTCAAATATTCTTCACCTCTTACTTCATCATAAAAACGATGTAAAATTCGGCTCATTTCAAAAATGGCTCCTGCTCCCGTACGTTCGCTAAAAACCCCTGAAGAATGGGCTCGTACTCCTTCCACTTCAACTTTCCAGCCAGAGGCTCCTCTCCGAGCAATGGTTGCATTATTAAACCCTGTGGCTGTTTCAAATCCTAAAGCAATGTCTGATTTTTTTGCCGCTTCAATCAATTCTTTTCGGGAAATGGATAGTGGCTTTCCCGTACTTTCTTCATCGCCCGTAAAGGCTACGGTTATCGTTGATTTATTGAGTAAATTCAAGTTTGAAAGTGCTTTCAAAGCATACAAAACAACCACATCACCTCCTTTCATGTCGTTAGCTCCAGGTCCATAGGCCATACTATCATTAATTTGCTCAAAGGCCTGAAAAGGACTGTTCTTTTCAAAAACAGTATCTAAATGGCCAATTAAAAGCAATCGTTTTCCTTTTGTTCCCTCTATCGATGCAAACAAGTGCCCGGCTCGGTTCATTTCTTCAGGCATGTCTATCCATCGGGTTTTAAATCCGATAGCATCAAATTCAGTCCGAAAAGCAGCACCTACAGCTTTTACTCCCTCTAGGTTTAATGAACCGCTGTTTATGTTGACTACCTTTTCTAAAAAATCAATACTTTCTTCATTGAGAAGGCGTACTTGATCCACAATTTTTTCTTCGGTTCTGGATAGTTTTTGAGCAAAAGAGAATTGAACGAATAGCAAGGTGACACTTAAAATGGACCCGTAGAATTTCATATTAGAAATTTTTAGTTAATGATTTTACAATTTTATTTTCAGACAAAAATTCTTGCCCTATAACTTTTAATGTAGTGTAAAGGGGAATGGCAATAATCATTCCCATGGGCCCCATTAATGTTCCTGAGGCGAGTATTACAATGAAAATTTCAAGGGGATGCGATTTGACACTGTTGGAAAAGATAAAAGGCTGACTGAAAAAATTATCCACCAATTGGCCAAAAACGAATCCGAGTAAAACATAGATGGTTTTGGGTAAAATAATACTGCTAAATTCTTCGCCAATAAAACTACTCATCGTAAGTAGCATCATTAATATTCCACCTATTATCGGACCTAAATACGGGATTAAGTTTAATAGTGCACAAAGAAAAGCAATGATAAAAGCGTTTTCAACTTTAAAAATAGCGAGTACACTACTGTAAATGAGTAATAAAATGGTAATCTGCAGTAGAAGGCCTAAAAAGTATCGCGAGAGTAATCCTTTTGTTTTTTCAATTGACTTTTCAACACGATTTGAAATACGATCATTGACAAGCGCCAAGATGATGTTTTTTTGAAGAAAGCTGTCTTTTAAAAAAAAGAATAAAATAAAAACAACGGAAAACAAACCAATGGTAAAACCGCCTAAGAGTTCCAATACTTGATTGAGTAATTCGGGTAGTGCTCCCAAATTAATTGAATGGAATAAATTGTCTATGGCAAGTTGTTGTTGCCAAAAGCTATTGTCTAGCTGAAAATAGAGACTAATTTCATTCAGCAGGGTAGCAACATTTTGTTTGAGTTGATCAACATCAAGGAGAGAAAGATTTTCCCCCTGACGGATTAATAAGGGAACAAAGAGTGATATTAAACTACTTAGGGCTCCTAGCAAGAATAGAAGGGTCAATGATGTTGCCAGAATCGAATTTAATCGCAAGCGAAACATTAAAAATTGATTGATTGGACGCCCAATAAGACTGGCTATACCGGCGATTAAAGCATAGAGTAAAAGCGTTTTAAGTTGCAGTATGAACCAAATAAGAAGGCAAATACCTGCCAATTGAAGTACGGCCAATACAATTCCTTTAGAAATTTCTTTTGCATTCATAGGTTAAAGATAGGGAAGTTAGAAATGAGTCATTTGTTGATGAGCAAGAAAAGCAGTATGACAGGCAACAAAACCCGCCGTTTCGGTCCGAAACCTTTGTGTGCCTAAGGACACCGAGAGGGCTCCTTTTGAAAGGGCCACTTCAATTTCTTTAGGACTAAAATCACCTTCAGGGCCAATAAGAACGGTAACCTGGTTGTGCGCTAAAGCTTGCTGAAAGAGTGAAGATTTATTGCCCGCTTGACAATGGGCCATAAAGAGGGGAAGGGAACATTTAGTTAAAAACTCATCAAAGGAAACCATAGGATGAATTAGGGGTAAAAAAAACTGTTGGGATTGTTTTAATGCCGCAATGGCAATTTTCTCAAATCGCTCTCTTTTTATCTCTTTGCGCTCCGAATGTGCGCATCGTAAAGGCGTAATGGAAGCAACTCCAAGTTCAGTAAGCTTCTCGATCAACCATTCCATCCGATTGTTGTTTTTGGTAGGTGCAATAACCAAATGAATACGATGTAAGGGTTGGTCATGTTGGGTAAAGTCTACTTTTTCAGCTTTGCTTTTATTGGGTGACAATTCAATAATACGCCCCTTCCATTCGCCCCCCACACCGTTTGTGAATTGAACGGAATCTCCTTCCTTTTTGCGAAGTACTTTGGCTAAGTGTTTGCTTTCTTCCTTTTCAAATTGAAGAACTGTAGTGTTCGCCGTTACTGTTGAATCGTAAAAAAGTGACATATTAAAATTTTAATCGGGAATTTGACGAGTCTGATAAATTTCCTGTTTTGTTTTGTGCCAATTTAAAATAGGCTGAAATTCCAATCATTGCCGCATTATCCGTAGTGTATTTTAAGGGAGGTAAAAAAACTTCCCTTTGAATATCGTTTGCTTTTTGTGTTAATTGTTTACGTAATTCTGAATTTGCGGCAACTCCTCCTCCAATAACAATTTGATTGAGCCCTTCTGCTATTGCTGCTTGTTCTATTTTGATTAATATGATTTGGATTAAAGTGAATTGTAAGCTGGCACAAAGATCGTGTATATGCTCATTAATAAAATTGGAGTTTTGATTTAAATTGTTTTGTAGGAAGTTGGTAAACGCTGTTTTTACTCCACTATAACTCACCTGATAGCCTTCTAAATTTGGAATGGGAAATGAAAATGCGTGTGGATTGCCTTCTTGCGCTAAACGATCGATATGAGGACCGGCAGGGTAGGGTAATCCCATACGTTTCCCGCATTTGTCAAATGCTTCTCCTATGGCATCATCGAGTGTGGTTCCTAAGAGTTCCATATCAAAATAATCGTTGACTTTAACCAATTGCGTATGCCCTCCCGAAAGGGTAACTCCTAAAAAGGGAAACTTTGGAAAAGGGATTCCTTCCTGTTTTATAAAGTGAACCAACAAATGTCCTTGCATATGATGAACAGGGACCAGAGGCAAGTTTAGCGCTAGAGCAAGTGACTTGGCAAATGAGCCTCCAACCAAAAGAGAACCTAAAAGGCCTGGACCTTGTGTATAAGCAATCGCAGTTAGCTGTTTTTTGTCGATATTTGCTTCGGCTAAAGCACGTTGCACCACAGGAACTATTTTTGATTGATGCGCTCTTGATGCCAATTCAGGTACTACACCGCCATAGGCCTCATGTATAGCTTGGTTGGCAATGCAATTTGACAATACCGTTTGGTTGTGTAAAACGGCTGCAGCTGTATCATCACAGGACGATTCAATAGCAAGAATATATTCTGATGTTGGCAACATAGTTCGGGTTAACGCGTTACAAAAATAAACGATTACCATAAAAAAGTGGCTTAAAATAGTAGGGATCCTTTTTAGTGTTGTATTAACACTGTTGATTGTATTGGGAATAGTATTGAGCTCTTCCGCGATGCAAACAAAAATAATTTCATCTTATACTAATGATTTCAAGACATTAACCAATCAAAATTTATCTGTAGATAAAATTGATGTGCATTGGAATGGGGCTGTAGAGCTGGTCAATTTCTTTTTAGAAGACCATCGTGGAGATACCCTAATTTATATTTCGTCATTACAAACATCAATATTGGATTACCAAAAATGGAAGGATTTAGAATTTTATTTTTCTAAACTCGACATTAAAGAAGGTGCGCTTCATCTCACAAAATATAGAAACGACACTCTAAATTCGTTAAAAATACTGCTCAATAAATTAAAGCGAGAGCAAAACCCTTCAGCAATACTTTTTACTACCAAACAGATTGCACTTGCCAATATAGATGTTCACTATAAAAACGAAATAGATTCAACCCAAAACATTCATTTTAAAGAAGTGAATTTAATTACGGATCAGGCACAATTTCAAAACGATCTCTTTACCATTGCTATAGATACACTCTATGGAACATCGCTTTACCCCGTTGCTCAATCAGTGGCCCTTAGCGGTCAATTTGAATATTCTCCAAATCGAATTGCTCTAGCGCAGGGAAAAATAGAATCAGAAAATCAATATGTGTCGGGTGATTTTGCCCTCACCGGTTTTCAAAATAATTTTTCTACAATCGTAAGCCAAGGAATACTAGATGTACAGATTCTGGAAAGCAAATTTAATTTGGCTGAATTTTTCCCAAATTCCAGGCTATTTGCAAATGCTGAGGCGGTAGACTTTAAGGGGCATTTTCAAGGGGCCTTGCAGCATTTAAAAGTTACAGACTTAGAATTGATACATCCAATGGCTTCACTCCGTGGAGAATTGGATATTGAGGCCTTGTTTCCCTTTTCTGAAAGTCAATGGAAATTTACCATAAATCAAGCCAACATTAACCCCCAAAATCCGCAACTTAAATCGTATCTCTTTCAAGGGGGCAATTCTTTTTTTACGCCCAAATCAATAGAATTTTCAGGGGAAATAACTGCGGATAATTCGTTGATTCAGGCCAATATAGTGGCAAACAACACTTGGGGACAATTACATGTAAATGGACAAATTCCAAAAACAATAATAACTGCACCCTCCTCTTTAGTTGAAGCCACATTGAATTTAAAAATAGACGACTTTTCACCAGAGTTAAAAGCTGTACAAGGAGACCTGTTTACGGGGGGAAATATTGATGTAAGCACTACGCTTCAAAATCAAAAAATAACATCTTTAGAGTGGGCTATTTCTGACGCCTACATTCGTTATAAAAAAACGCTTCTTTCGCAATTGACGAGTAATGGCCGGTTTGAAAACCAACAGATCGGAAGTACAATATCCATTAATTCGCCTCAACTTCGGGTTAAAAGTGATTTGCGGTATAGCTTTTTGACTGACATGCCTCGCTTAACCTTAGCCGCCAATATTGAACAATTGGATTTAAACAGTTTTGGGATTAAAATTGGTTCCATTCGAAAAGATTTCAAAGGGATTCTTTTAGCGGATATTGAGGGAAAATCATTGGACGATTTTAATGGCGACATTAAAATTTCAGGCGCTAGCCTTACTAATGATGTAAAAGAAGTTTTACTGAACCCGATTACCCTATCACAAAAAACCAATAAAGGGGAAACACAAATTGAAATTAGTAACACCGATTGTATTGAAGGATTTGCCTCGGGTCGGTTTAAAACAAGTCAATTGGGGGTTTTATTACAAAATGCAATACAACATGCCTATCCCTTTTTAGCTGAAGTAAATCCAGAGGAAAATCAGCAGCTAACTTTTAATTTTAAAGTATATCAAAAATTATTAGCGGCCTTATATCCTGAGTTAAACATTTCCGAAAACATCACTTTAAAAGGAAGAATTGCTGACGATTTAAAACGTTCGTTGGTTACCCTTGACGCACCTTTTTTACAATGGCAAAAAGCACAGATGCAAAATGTTCACCTACAGATTGACACTAATAACCCTTTGTATAGTACTTTTTTGAGTGTGGGTAAAGTAGCCTATCAGAAGTATAAAGGAGAGGAAATCCATTTAATTAGTACGCAATTAAAAGACACCTTATTTTTTAGATCGGAATTTAATGTAGCCGGTTCAAATTCTCCTTACGAATTGAATTTTTACCATACCCTAGAGAAAAATGGAAATTCGAATATTGGAGTAAAACGATCGGAACTTTTATTGGGTAAGGCCAAATGGATAGTAAACCCTAACAATGCACCAGAACAAAAGATTTCGTATTCAAAAAACAGAAAACAGTGGAAAGTCGATCAATTTTTGGCTATTTCTGATGCACAATCCATACAATTTAACGGATACTACACCGATCCCACTCTGTTTAAAATTAATGCCGAAGTCAATGAAGTTATATTAGAAAACCTTCTGCCCGAGGTTCCTACCTTTAAACAAAGGGGTGTGGCCACATTAAAAACAAACATCGTACGCTCGGTAGAAGAAAATAGCTTAACCGTTGAGGCTCAGATTAAAGATTGGATCGTCAATGAGGAAGAAATGGGTAATTTTACCTTTTCTGCCAATGGAAACACTCAAGTTAATACCTATGTCGTTCAGTTGGATCTTCTCAACAGTCTCAACAGGGGTTTAACCGGGAAGGGCGTTTGGCAGGGCAGAGAATCTCCTTCTGTGAATATCGACTTGGATTTTACTTCGTTTGAAACTCGATTTTTATCTGCTTTGGGAAAAGAAAATATTCAAAATATAAGAGGTAAACTCGACGGCTCAGTAAATCTTTGGGGGCCCATTTCCGATTTACGTCATACAGGCGCTCTGCAAGTAAGCCAGGGAGGATTTAGAATTCCTTATTTAAACGTGGAATACCAATTAGAAGACACAAATGTTTCGTTACTAAATCAAGAATTTAAGTTTCGAAATGTGCTCTTATTTGAAGAGGATCAAGGGACTCAGGCAAGGTTAGAAGGCCAATTTTCCCATTCGAATTTTAGAGATTGGGCTACCGATTTAAGCATTTCATCCGATCGGATGCTTTTGTTAAATACAATTCAAAAACCGGAATCTTTGTTTTTTGGTACTGGATTTTTAAATGGAGCCGTTCATTTAATTGGTCCCATGAAAAATCTTAAAATTGATGTTGTTGGGGCCACAGACAAGAACACCTCGATAAAAATTCCCTGGGCTGAAGATTACGGATTAACTGATACCTCGTTTATAACCTATATCGATAAAAACAAAAGGAACTCTAAAAAGGGTGGAGACGATAAACTTGAACTTAAGGAAATCAGAGGACTGGAAATGGGCTTCGAATTGGATGTGACACCTGAAGCACAAATTGAAATTGTGATTGATCAAGAAACGGGTAGTTACCTCAGTGGAAGAGGAGCAGGAAACCTTTTTATGGAAATCAATACTAACGGAAAATTTAACATGTGGGGTGATTTTATTACATATGATGGGATTTATAATTTCAAAAATTTAGGTGTAATTGATAAAAAGTTTAATGTAAAATCAGGAGGAACAATAGTGTGGGAAGGAAATCCATTAGAAGCTCAAATGAATTTAGAAGCCGTTTATGATGTGCCAGGAGGAGCCAATCCCGCCTTGTTGCTAGACAATCCAAACTTTAACCGAAATATACCCACAGAAGTATTGATACGATTGCAAGGAAATTTATTAAAACCAGACGATCCTATTTTCGAAATAGATTTTCCAAATACGAGTGGTACGGTAGCTTCAGAAATCAATTATCGATTGGCCGACCCTCAACGCAGTCAATTGCAAGCCATTTCACTTCTTTCACAGGGTATTTTTATTAATGAGGTAAGCGTGTCAATGCAGGGAATAACAAATAATTTATACCAAAAAGCATCTGATATTGTAAGCAATTTGATTGGTGAAGAAAACGATAAATTAAAAGTAGGTATAGATTATTTGCAGGGTGACAAAAGTGCATTGTTAGATATTGCTACTGAAGACCGATTAGGGTTTACACTTTCCACCCAGATAAGCGATCGGATTTTACTCAACGGAAAAATTGGAGTGCCTGTAGGGGGAGTAGAACAAACCTTGATTGTAGGGAATGTGCAAATTGACTTTATCTTAAATGACGAGGGATCGCTAAGAGCTAAAGTGTTTAATAAAGAAAATGAGTTTCGTTACATCGGCGATGAATTGGGGTACACTCAAGGAGTCGGATTAAGTTATCAAGTCGACTTTAATACTTTTAAAGAACTCATCCAAAAAATCATGTACCAAGCTAAAGAAAATACTGACGAGTTTTTGACATTAAAAAGCATAGCTCCGCCCGCTGATTTAATTCAATTTGTGAATAAAAACGAGTAAAACGAGAGTATTACAAAAAGTGAGTATCCATTCGTCATCTGTAAATATATTGTTTAAATTTGCAGCGAAATCAAATACATGAATAGTTCAATAAAGCGAATAGGAGTTTTAACCTCTGGTGGGGATGCCCCAGGTATGAATGCTGCAGTTCGTGCCGTAGTTCGTTCTGCTTCCTACTTTAACGTAGAATGTATTGCCATCTATCAAGGATATCAAGGCTTAATTGATAATAAAACAAAAGTGATGAACGCCAGAAGCGTTAATAACATCATTAATAAAGGGGGTACCGTATTAAAATCAGCTCGTTGTCTAGAATTTAGAACGAAAGAAGGTCGCAAACAGGCTTTTGAAACGATACAGAAAAATGAAATTGAGGGCTTGGTTGTAATAGGAGGTGATGGCTCATTTACAGGCGCAATGATTTTTCAGTCTGAATTTAATATCCCCGTCATTGGCATTCCCGGAACAATTGATAACGATATTTTTGGCACTACCCATACCATTGGTTATGATACTGCGCTAAATACGGTTATTGATGCCATCGATAAAATTCGAGATACTGCCATTTCGCATAACCGTCTCTTTTTTGTTGAGGTTATGGGAAGAGATGCTGGTCACATTGCCTTAAATGCAGGAATTGGAGCAGGGGCTGAAGAAGTTCTTATTCCTGAAGAAAATTTAGGATTAGAGCGTCTTTTAGAATCCCTTCAGCGAAGTAAGAAATCAGGAAAATCCTCAAGTATTGTGGTCATTGCTGAAGGTGATAAAAGCGGTAAAAATGTATTTCAAATTGCGGAGCATATTGAAAAGAATTTACCCTATTACGAAGTACGGGTTTCTGTTTTAGGTCATATACAACGGGGCGGAAGTCCAAGTTGTTTTGATCGTGTATTGGCCTCAAGGATGGGCGTATTTGCCGTAGAGTCGCTTCTCAATGGATCCTCAAACGTTATGGTGGGTCTTGATAATGGTGAAATGATACTTACCCCTTTAGAAAAGGCAATCAAAACAAAATCTGAAATCAATAAAAATTTAATACGAGTATCAGATATACTCTCTGTTTAATACTAAAATAAAAAATAAAATGGCATTACGATTAGGAATCAATGGATTTGGACGCATAGGACGCTTAGTTTTTCGTTCCGCAATGAAACAAAAAGATGTAGAAATAGTAGGGATCAATGATCTCTTGGAGATAGATCATTTGGCCTACCTTTTACTATACGATTCTGTGCACGGAAAATACGACGGTACGGTAGAAGTAAAAGGTTCAAATTTAATCGTTGATGGTAAAACCATTCGAATTTCAGCAGAACGTGATCCGGCAACCATCGGATGGGGCGCTTTAAATACAGACGTAGTTGCGGAATGCACGGGGATATTTACTACCCTAGAAAAAGCCCAATTGCATATCGATGGGGGAGCAAAAAAAGTAGTGATTTCTGCACCTTCAGCTGATGCACCCATGTTTGTGATGGGTGTAAATCACAATTCTGCCACAGCAGAGCAAACCATAGTGTCTAACGCCTCGTGTACTACAAACTGTTTGGCTCCTATCGCTAAAGTATTACAGGATCATTTTGGTATTGAAGAAGGATTAATGACTACCGTTCACGCCACTACAGCCACACAGTTTACAGTTGATGGTCCTTCACGAAAAGACTTTAGAGGCGGAAGAAGTGCCTTATTAAATATTATCCCCGCTTCAACAGGTGCTGCAAAAGCAGTAACTAAAGTAATTCCTTCTTTAGTTGGTAAACTAACAGGAATGGCTTTTCGTGTACCTACAGCTAACGTGTCTGTTGTCGATTTAACAGTTCGCTTAGCAAAAGAAACGTCTTACGATGAAATTAAAAAAGTAATGCGCGAGCATTCTGAAGGAGACATGAAAAATATTCTGGGTTATACCGATGAACTTGTTGTTTCTCAAGACTTTGTTGGCGATATTCGCACGTCTATTTTTGATGCTGATGCTGGAATGGAACTCAATTCTCGTTTCTTTAAAGTGGTTTCCTGGTACGATAATGAATGTGGTTATTCAAATAAGCTAATCGATTTAGCGAAACACATTAATCAACTTTAATTCATTTTTTTGAATGATACTCGTTGTTGATAGCGGTTCTACTAAAACCGATTGGATCGCAGTAGATACAGAAGGGAATACCTTGTTTTCCACACAAACATTGGGTTTGAACCCTCAGGTTTTATCCAGTGCGATTCTTAAGGAAAGAATAATAAACAATTACGACTTGTATCAAAATCGTAAAAAAATAACTCATTTGTTCTTCTACGGGGCAGGATGTGGGGTTAAATCCCCACAAGAGCGTATAGTTAAAGTATTCGAAGAAATTTTTATTGAGGCTAAACTGATAGTTAAGGAAGATACCTATGCGGCAGTTTATGCAGCTTCAAAACCAAATGAAAAATCGATTGTTTGCATATTAGGTACAGGTTCAAATTGCACCTATTTTGATGGGCAACACATCGAGCAGCGAGTAACATCACTAGGCTATATTTTGATGGATGAGGCCAGTGGAAATTTCTTTGGAAAACAGCTGATTCGCAGTTATTATTTTAATACCATGCCCAAAGAGTTGGCACTCGTATTCGAAAAAGAATACGATCTAAGTCCGGATACAATTAAAGAGAATATTTACCGCAGAGAAAATCCAAATACCTATTTAGCCACCTTTTCAAAATTTTTAATTCAACACAAAAATGATCCCGTTTTTCAAGACATCATTGCAAAAGGGCTAGAGCGGTTTATTAACCACCAGATTCTTCAATTCGATAATGCTAAAGAAGTTCCTGTTCATTTTATTGGGTCAATTTCGTTTTATCTAAAAGATGAAATTGAAAACGCATTAAAACGCAAAGGGTTAAAAATGGGAAAAATTGTACAACGGCCCATTGAAGAGTTGGTAAAATACCATAAAAATAAAATTGAAATAGGCGCTTAAAGCAACTATTTTACTGCTATCATCGATATTTCTATTCGTACTGATTTAGGTAGTGTTTTTACAGCAACAGTTTCTCGTGCAGGGGCAGTATCGTTGTCAAAATAGCTTCCGTAAACTTCATTCACTGCGCCAAAATTCGACATGTTGTCTAAAAAAATAGAAGTTTTGACCACATGTGAAAAATTCATTTGTGCTGCTTCTAAAATGGCAGCAAGATGTTCCATCACCAATTGAGTTTCTTCTTGAATGGTTCCTTTAAAAAGCGCCATAGTTTTAGCTACTATTGGAATTTGACCCGAAATGTAAAGGGTGTTTCCTGCTTTAACGGCTTGATTGTATGGACCTAGTGGAGCGGGGGCATTTAGGGTAGTAATAATTTCTTTTTTCATCAGAGGCTTCTACTTTTTGTTAAAGATATAAATCTATCTTTAATTATAGGAGCGGTTGGGTTCGCTTTGTTTTTCGTATTTGATATCACTCAGCAGTCCCGATTTGATTCCAATAAAAAAGTTCCAAGACGCTCGATCACTAAACGGAACCCAGCTAAAGTTTAAACGCCAACTGTTTAAATCACGATCAAAACGAAGTTGAGTATAGGTAAATCCCTCCCCCTTAAAATCGTAACCCGAAGAAAGGCCTACTTTCCATTTGGGCGTTAAATCTACATTCCCTGAAAACATCAAAGAATTATTGCTTAAATCTTTTTGTCCCCTTGAGTTGTTATAGGTTAAAGAATAGGCGAGCTTCAAATTCCAAGGGATTTTAGAGGCATAGCTGGGGTATTGGGGTGTCTCTTCATTATTTTCAGAATCGTTCATACGTCGATCCGTAAAATCTTCCGCTACGCCAAAAAGATCATCTTCGCGCCCTCCACTAGAGGTGGTTTCCCTTTGGTTTCGTGAATCCAAATCATTTTCCCCTTCAAATTGAGTGCTGGAAAAGGAATAATTCATATTGACATTAGCACTCGTCATTCGTAATAGTGCTCCTCCATTCACAATATTGTAGGTATTGATTCTGACTTTGTTTTCGTCTAGGGCATAAGGATCGAAAGTAGCCCCCATGTTAACACTCATTTTCCCTTGTAATAAAGACAGCCCGGTAGACATTCGAACAGGGCTCCAGCGGAGCGAATCAGCCGCAAAGTTATGACTTGCCGAAATGTTTAAGTTGTTTAATAACACCACTTTTTTCGGTCCAGTGGCGGTAGAATCTTTATCTGTCACCTTGGCTTCAAAGTTATTTCCAATATTAATTCCCATATTGTTGGCAAGGGATCTAGAGGGAATCCCAAACAAACTGTTTTGGTATCGGGTGTATTCAGCCGTATTTCCATCCGCATCAACAATATACGTATCGTAATACTGTTCAAAACTAGGTTGATTGGTATAGCTTATTGCTGGTCGAATGGTATGACGAATGGATTGAATTTTTTTATCGTCACCAAAATTAAAAGTACCGTAAATGGTTGTCCCTAATGAAGCACTTAAGTTGTATTGTCTAAACGTTCCTATTTTGCTTATGGTGTCTTTTACCGCCCCTTGATTTACTTCATCGTAATCAGAAAAACGGACCGTATTTTGAGTCCAAACTTCTTCATAGTTTGCACTGGTCGATAAGCTTAAATATTTAAATAATTTAAAGTTGGTACTTAAGGGGATAGTATGCTTCATCCCCGACTTTGCATTGTCAAACATTGTAGGGCCGAATAGCGCATCTTCAGTGGTAATGATTCGGTTTTCAGCCCGTCCGGCGTATTGAAAATTGATGTTTTGAAAAAACCCCTTTTTGGCACCCACTTTTGGAGCAAAAGGGTAAATCCGTTCCATTGTGGCTTGAAAAGTGGGAAGTGTCAAGTTGACCGATTTGGATTGTGAATTTTGCGAAAGCGCCGTGGTTAATGATATATTAACCCTTGGGTATTCAGGAAATGCTTTGGAATAGGAAATGGAAGAACTCAAATTATTATTCAAAAAATTCGGAGAATTGAGTTGGTTTACGGACTGTCGGTAATAATCACTACTACCAAAGTTTACAGAAGCTGAAAAAGTTGAATTTGGACTGGATTTGGGATCTTTACTGTGCGACCAGCGTACATTAAAAACTGTGGACTTTGAATAATCAGGTAATCCTTTCGACTCGTTGATTAGGTTTTCATAGCGCAAACTAAAATTTCCTCGAAACTTGTATCGCTTATTGTATTGGGAGTCTGCTCGCAAACCATAGCTCCCATTAGTGTAGTAATCAACGATCATTGAAGTATCTATATATTCTGAAATCGCGAAATAATACCCCCCATTTTGAACATAATACCCCCTTAAGTTACTTTCCCCAATCGAAGGAATAATAAATCCTGATTCTTGGGTTTGTGAAGAGGGGAAAAAAGCAAAGGGAACGGCCACAGGAGTTGGAACATCGGCAATAAACATATTGGAAAATCCAGAAATGATTTTTCCACCGGGAATAATTTTAGCTTTCCTGATTTTAAAATAATAATCAATTCCTTCAGACTCATCCCCAATAAGTTGGCCGGCGGTAGTTACTCGAGCGTCTTTAATATAAAAAACAGAATCGTTTTCTTTTTTGGTCAATCGTGCAAAAATATCCATTCCATTTTGCCCTGATTTTGAATTCCAAATCAATGCTTTTTGGGTATCAAAATTATACCGAATCGAATCGGGGTTAACCTCATTTGATCCCTGTTTAAAAAAGGGATATTGAACCAATACGGAATCTTTTTCAATTCGTCCAGCATTGACTTCATTTGTTTCATAGTCTAAAATGATAATACCTGCTCGTAATTCGATGTCTTGATAATACAACTCGGCTTCATCGTAAAGAATTAATTTATTGGTTTTCCGATCAATACGCACACAATCTTTAGCGGTATATTTAACTTTTGCAAGAAGCAATTCTTTTTTGGGTTTAGGGGCTATACTGTCCCTTAGGGCTTTATCTTGAGCTGCGGAGGGTTCGTTTTGGGCCAAAGCAGAAAACCAACTAAAAAGAAGCGGTAGAAATGCTATGTGGATTAACTTTGATTGCAAGGCGATAAACCCTAAATTTGTTGGGTGTTTTTTAAACTCCCAAAATTAATGATAATTTTAAGGATGCTTCAAGATTTTTGGTTGAAATCACGTGACAACTTTTCTTTACAAAACACCAGTGCATTTGTCATCGTATTTCTTTTTGCAATCGGCTTCCCTTCTTTTTCCCCATCTTCTTTACTTTATGCCCAAGAAAAACCCTTTGTAGTTGTTTTAGACGCTGGTCATGGCGGATTTGATTCAGGCAACAGGGGGAGTGGATACATTGAAAAAGACATAGCCCTAAAAATTGTATTAAAAATTGGAGCGGAATTAGAGAAGATCCCTAATATAAAGGTTATTTACACCCGTAAAACCGATGTTTTTATAGAGTTAATACAACGCGCTACCATAGCCAACAAGGCAGATGCCGACTTGTTTATTTCTGTTCATTGTGACGCATTTACCAAACCAACTGCCTATGGTGCGGGAACTTTTGTTTTAGGATTACACGCTAACGACCGAAACTTTCAGGTGGCCCAAAAAGAAAACGCGGTAATCTTTTTGGAAGATGAATACGAAAAAAACTATGACGGTTTTGATCCCAATGACCCCGAGTCGGTCATCAGTTTATTATTAATGCAAGAAACCTATTTGGATCAAAGTATTGAAGCAGCAAATTCAATCCAGCGTAGTTTTGTTACCAACTTAAAACGCAAAGACAGGACAGTAAAACAGGCCGGTTTTATTGTGTTAAAATACACCTATATGCCCAGTGTTTTAGTAGAAACTGGGTTTTTGACAAATCCAAATGAAGGGGCGTATTTAAATTCATCAAAAGGGCAAACTCAAATGGCAAGTACCATTGCAAAAGCCATCAAAAATTACATTCGAGAAGTTAAAGCCAATGTTGAAGCTGAAGTAGTAACCGCATCAGAAAGTCCAAATCCTCCTCAAAAACAAGATTTGATTTTTAAAGTCCAAATAGCTGCAGGCAAAAAGAAATTGGATGTACAGCCGTATAATTTTAAAGGGTTGAAGTCAGTATCACGGCAAGAAGCACAAGGTTTGTATCGGTATTATTACGAAGCTACCCCAGATCATGAACGTGCGCAACGTCTTCTAAAAGAAGCCCAAAGCAAGGGGTATAAAAATGCCTTTATTGTGGCTTTTTTAAATGGAAATAAAATCACAATGAGTGAGGCACTGCGCCTTATTAATTGACACCTTGTCTTAAAATATTTCGTAATTTTGTACCACTAACATAAACGTCAACTCTTGAACTTTTCTAAAGAAATAAAAACAGCACTTCTCATTTTAAGTGGAATCGTGATTTTTATCTTCGGATTCAATTATCTAAAAGGATCCTCTCTATTAGATAATGAAATCAATGTACATACACTTTACGCTGATGTAGAAGGTTTAGTTGTGGGAGCCAATGTAACCATTAATGGGTTAAATGTAGGTAAGGTTAAAAAAATAGACTTTGACGAAAATTTCGAAAAAATCAAAGTGAGCTTTAGTCTGCGAAATGATTTAACCTTCTCAAACCAAAGTATAGCTCAATTGTATGAAGCCGGATTGATTGGAGGCAAAGCCATTGCCATTTTACCTGATTATTCTGCTGCCCGTCCTGTTCAAGATGACGATGTATTGCCCTCTACTATAAAACCCGGCCTTACGGAATTGGTCAATCAGCAAATTGCCCCCCTTCAAAACAAACTAGAGGGATTGTTAACGTCAGCCGATTCACTTTTTGCTGGAGTGAGCAATGTGCTAAACTACAATACGCAAAACAATTTAAAATTAGCCCTAGAAGGCGTCACACAAAGTATTGATAATGTAAATAAACTTTCAAATTCATTATCACGTGTGGTAAATTCAAATGAAAAAGTTTTCAATTCTACTCTTTCCCATTTGGAACACACCACTAATAATTTAGCCCTACTTTCAGATTCCTTGAAGCAAATGCCCTTGGCATCTACAGTACAACACCTTGAAAAAACGACTGCCCAAATCCAACAGCTTGTTGAGAAAATGGAAAAGGGAGAGGGTTCTCTAGGTAAACTCTTAAATGAAGAGACGCTTTACAATAAATTGTTGTATTCTGCAGAAGCTTTAGAGGCCCTATTGGTCGATTTAAAATCACATCCTAAACGGTATGTCCATTTTTCAATCTTTGGAAAAAAAGAGACTACCCCAACGAAAGACTAACGATGATGGCCTATTTGCCAAATGTGATCTTTTTACTCTTGCTTGGCATTTGTGTAGGTCTGTTTGTGCGAAATTGCAAACGTATACTTCATTCAATTCGACTGGGAAAACCCATTGACCGTTCTACCGATTCCAAACAAAGATGGAAAAATATGTTGCGTGTTGCTTTTGGACAACAAAAAATGGCTGCTCGCCCTGTAGCCGCTATTTTACACGGTATTGTTTATGTTGGTTTTATATTAATCAACATCGAGTTATTGGAAATTTGCATTGACGGAATTACGGGAAGTCATCGGAGTTTTGCCCCTTATCTAGGATCGTTTTATTCATTTCTCATTGGCAGCTTTGAAGTTTTGGCATTTTTAGTTCTTTTGGCTGTTATTCTATTTTGGATACGAAGAAACATTATCCGAATTCAGCGTTTTTGGAGTGCTGAAATGAAAGGATGGCCCAAGCGTGATGCCGATTTGATTTTGTATTTTGAAATGGTACTAATGCTGCTTTTTTTGAGCATGAACGCTACGGATAGTTTGTTACAAGCGCAAGGTTATCCCGGATATATTCAAGCGGGTTTTTTTCCTATTTCCGATTATTTAATCCCTTTGTATGCTGGTTTTGAAGTCGAACAATTGGTAATGCTTGAACGGAGTTTTTGGTGGCTGCATAGTATTGGAATCGGTGTTTTTCTAAATTATTTATACTATTCCAAACATTTGCATATCATATTAGCGTTCCCAAATACCTATTTTGCTAATCTCGAGGCTAAAGGTAAATTTGGGGTGAATCCACAGATTAAAAACGAAGTACAACAGATGTTATTTCCAGAAACCCATTCTTCTACTTCCTCAGCGGTTCCTGAAAAATTTGGCGCAAGTGATGTTTTCGATTTAAATTGGGTGCAATTAATGAATGCCTATAGTTGTACTGAATGTGGACGTTGCACCAGTGTATGCCCAGCACATATAACAGGTAAAAAATTATCTCCTCGTAAAATAATGATGGATACTCGTGATCGATTGGAAGAAGTAGGGCAAAACATACGAAAACACAACGGGGAATTTAAATCAGATCAAAAAGAACTTTTACATCACTATATTAGCACTGAAGAAATATGGGCTTGTACAACCTGCAATGCATGCGTTGACGCTTGTCCAATTGAAATTGATCCGTTAAGCATAATTATGGAGATGCGTCAATACCTAACAATGGAAAAATCAGAAGCTCCAAATGAACTCAATGCTATGATGAGTAATTTAGAAAACAATGGCGCCCCATGGCCCTTTAGTAATCAAGACCGCTTAGAATGGATCAAAAATTAATCAATAAATAATCAAATAACACTATGCAACGCGAAGAAGCAGAAAACTATTTACACAAAAAAGTTGAATCCGGAATAACAATTAGTCCAGTATTGCCTGAGGGAATAAAAAATTACCTTGTAGATATTGACGGTACGATTTGTGACGACATACCCAATGAAGAGCCCGAACGTATGGCTACTGCAAAAATGTATCCCGACGCTTTGGAAACCTTAAACAAATGGTACGATGAAGGTCATTTAATCTGCTTTTTTACCTCTCGCGTGGAATCACATAGAACCGTTACTGAAAAGTGGTTAAATGACAATGGGTTTAAATACCACAGTTTACTCATGGGTAAACCCAGAGGAGGAAACTACCATTGGATAGATAACCACCTAGTAAAAGCAACACGCTATAACGGAAAGTTTACCGATCTTATTGAAAAAGAGGTAACCATAGAAGTATTTGATGATGGCCACAATACCGACTCTTAAATTATGATAATGAACGTACCTACACTTGCTCAACTTCAATCGGAGGGAAAATCTCCGGAAGTTGTATTTTGGGTAGGATGTGCCGGAAGCTTTGATGATAGGGCCAAACGCATTACACGTGCTTTTGTGGAAATATTGCAACGGGCTTCAATTTCATTTGCTGTTTTAGGACAAGAAGAGCAATGCTCTGGTGATCCGGCGAAAAGGGCAGGAAATGAATTTTTATTTCAAATGCAAGCCCTTCAAAACATAGCTACCTTGCATGCGTATAAAGTAACGCAAATTGTTACTGCATGTCCACATTGCTTCAATACCCTGAAAAATGAATACCCTGAATTGGGAGGCCATTTTCAGGTTATGCACCACACCCAATTTATAAAAACCTTGTTAAAAGAAGGTAAAATTACGGTACGTGGGGGGGCATTTAAGGGTAAGCGAATTACTTTTCATGACCCCTGTTATTTAGGCCGTGCCAATCAAATTTATGAAGCCCCTCGTGAGGTTCTTCAAAAACTAGATGCCGATTTGGTTGAAATGAAGTCTTGTAAATCAAAAGGGCTTTGCTGTGGGGCAGGAGGGGCACAAATGTTTAAAGAATCCGAAAAGGGAACACACGAAATTAATGAGGCCCGAACTTTGCAAATTGAAGAAGTAAAACCTGATATTGTAGCAGCAGGATGTCCTTTTTGTAATACCATGCTAACCGACGGAATTAAGGCCAAACAAAAAGAAGAACAAATACAGGTTCTTGATGTTGCCGAATTAATCGCTAAAGATTTAGATTAAAATAATGATAGTCCCCTTTGCTGAATTGCCCTCTTCCTCACGTGTTTGGATATATCCATCACATCGAAAGTTTACCCCTGAAGAACTTCCTCAGATTACAGAGGCATTAACAGCTTTTATTGAACGTTGGACCGCCCACAATGAAGCCCTTGAAGCCTCTTTTGAGATTCGATACGATCGTTTCATTGTCATCGGTTTGAATCAAGAAAAAGTAGCTGCAAGCGGATGTTCAATCGATGCTTCGGTTCATTTTATTCAGCAATTGGAAAAAGAATTTGATTTGATGTTGTTGGACAAACTAAACGTCGACTTTTGGCAAGGGACAGTATTACAACACAAATCAATACCCGATTTTAAAGCAATGGTTAAAGCCCGATCTGTGGCCTCATCAACCATAGTGTTCAATCATTTGGTAGCGTCTAAGGGTGAATATATAGACTCCTGGGAAATTGAAGCCCATTCGAGTTGGCAACGTCGTTTTTTTTAATCACGCTTTCTATGAAAAATTGGTTTCTTCCTCTATTGTTGTGTAGTTTTCTAGTAAATGCACAAAATTTTGCAAACGATCCTCTTCGGGTACACCCTGAACACCAAGAAGCGCAAATAAAATGGGTAGACAGTGTATATCAAAGTTTATCCTTAAAAGAAAAAGTAGCCCAACTTTTTATGCCCATGGTTTTCACTGAACGCGATAGTACTCATTTTTATGAAACTCTTGCTTTAATTGAAAAACACAAAATAGGGGGACTTATTTTTTCTTTAGGCGATCCCGTGGGGCAATCGGGATGGTTGAATGCATTTCAGTCGAAATCAAAAACCCCTCTTTTAATCGCTATGGATGCGGAATGGGGTGTGGCTATGCGATTAGATTCAGTGTCGCCGTTCCCATGGCCCATGACTTTGGGCGCTATTCAAGACAGTAGCCTTATTCGAAAATTAGGCAAACGTATGGGAGAGCAAGAAAAGCGTTTGGGTATTCATTACAGTTTTGGTCCTGTGTTGGACATCAATACGAATGCGGATAATCCGATCATTGGCAATCGATCATTCGGTTCATCCAAAGCGCGTGTTTCAAAACAGGCACTGGCCTATATGCAAGGCCATCATGAGGCGGGGATTCTGACCTCTGGGAAACATTTTCCGGGTCATGGCGATACTGCTCAAGATTCCCATAAAACACTACCAACCATCCAATTTTCAGCTGATCGTATTCGAAATACGGAATTAGCACCCTACCGCGAGTTAATTGCAGCAGGATTGTCTTCAGTGATGGTAGCCCATTTAAGTGTGCCCAGTCTTGCTGAAAAGGGCTTGCCAAGCTCACTTTCCAAAGACATTATTCAAGGAATTCTAAAAAATGAATTAGGATTTACTGGGTTGATAGTGACCGATGCCCTAAACATGAAAGGGGTTTCAGAATATCAAAAAGTTGAAAATATCGATCTAACCGCCTTTCTAGCAGGTCATGATATGCTTTTAATATCAAATGATATTCCAAAGGGGATAGCGGCTATTGCTTCAGCCTACCAAAAGGGAAAGGTTACCGAAGAACGGTTGGCTCATTCTGTAAAAAAGGTGTTAAAAGCAAAATTTAAAGCGGGTTTAGCTGCATATGCGCCTGTAAAAATTGATTCTCTTTTGTCAGATCTCAACACCGTTGAAGATCAACAACTGATTTTTGAAAGTATGAGTAAAGCCATTACACTACTTAAAAATGAAAAGGGATTATTACCCTTAACCCCAAAAACAAAAAGTACACATATCGTTTTAGGTGATGACGATGCTTCTTTTTTTGAAGCTCAACTCAAAAAATACGCCTCAATTCGAACGGTAAAAGAAGTTACGCCTGCTACAGTTTTAGAGCAAACCAAAGAGTCAGATACTGTAATTGTGAGTTTTCATCGTTCCAATGCTACCCCTTGGAAAGCCTATCAATTAAATGACAAAGAAATTGAAATCATTAAAAAATTGGCTTCTTCTAAAACATTGATTTTAGACGTGTTTGTAAAGCCCTATGTGTTAAAAGCGCTTGAAGGTATACAGGGGATTGATGCTCTTATTGTGAGTTTTCAAAACAGTAAAATTGCTCAGGAATTAAGTGTGGACGCCCTTTTTGGGGCCCAATCCCTTTCCGGACGATTGCCCGTAAATGTATCTCCATCCTTTCAAGAAGGTGACGGGTTGGATTTTATGGGAGGGTTTCGACTTGGATTTTCAGCTCCTGAATTTTTAGGATTCGATCCAACAAAACTACAGGCTGTTGATGATTTAGCTCAAACGGCTATCGATTCAATGATGACCCCAGGGATGCAAATCGTAGTGGCAAGAAAAGGCAAAATAGTGTACGACAAAAATTTTGGTTTTCATACCTATGAAAAGAAAAGAGCCGTTCAAAGTGATGATCATTACGATTTAGCTTCGTTAACCAAAATTATGGCCACTTTACCCTTAGTAATGCAATCTGTGGCTGAAAACGAACTGAGTTTAGACACAACTGTGGCCGAACTTCTTCTGAAATGGAAAACGTCAAATAAAGCCTCATTAACCTTAAGGGATATGTTGTCCCACTATGCCCGTTTATGGCCTTGGATTCCCTTTTATAAGGAAACCCTTGACAAGAATGGTTTTCCCAAGAAAACGCTTTATCAAGAGGAATTTTCCCCTAAATTTTCAATGCCTGTTGCTGAAAACTTATTTCTACGTTCCGGTTTTGAAACCGAATTGTACCAACAAATTGAAACCAGTGAATTGATTGACTCTCTTGAGTATAAGTATTCTGATTTACCCTATTATCTTCTTAAAAAGTATTACGAAAACAAAACAGGGATTCCTTATGACCAATGGGTAGATAAAAAAGTATTCCACCCTTTAGGGCTAAACGATATTGGATATGTCCCTTTGCATCGTGTGGAAAAAGCAAAGATTGTACCCTCTGAAATAGACACCTATTTTAGACACCGAACATTACAAGGGTATGTGCATGATATGGGTGCAGCAATGCAAAATGGGGTAGGAGGCCATGCTGGAGTTTTTGGAACTTCTAAAGCCGTGGCAGCGATGATGCAAATGTATCTTCAAAAAGGACGGTATAATGGAATTCAGCTCATCCCATCACATGTTTTTGATCAGTTTAATGTTTGTACCTATTGTAATGAAGGGAACCGAAGAGGGGTTGGCTTTGACAAACCTCAAATCGAAGGGCTTCATCAATCCACCTGTGGATGTGTTTCCCCTTCTAGTTTTGGGCATTCGGGATACACCGGAACCTACGCTTGGGCCGATCCTGAAAAAGAAATTATTGTTGTAATTTTAGCAAACAGAACCTTTCCAAACAATGATTTTACCTTTAGCCGAAATAATGTTCGAACGCGTTTGCAAGAAAAGGTTTATAATGCATTAATGAATTAATCCAACGTGAATATAGCCATTGTTTGTTATCCCACCTTTGGGGGAAGTGGAGTGGTAGCTACCGAATTGGGAATTGAACTCTCAAAGCGTGGTCATACTATTCATTTTATTACCTACCGCCAACCCGTTCGCTTAGAAACCCTTCAGTATCCTCATATTCACTTTCATGAAGTGAATGTTCCCGATTATCCTCTTTTTAAATATCAACCTTACGAATTAGCGCTTTCTAGTCGTTTATTGAACGTAATAAAATCTTTTGAAATTGATGTATTGCATGTTCATTATGCAATTCCACACGCCTACGCGGCTTATATGGCCAAAAAGATGCTTAACGACGAAGGAATAGACATTCCTATAGTTACCACATTACACGGTACCGACATTACTTTGGTTGGAAGCCATCCTTTTTACAAACCCGCAGTTGCTTTTAGTATCAACCATTCTGATCGGGTCACCGCTGTTTCTGAAAGTTTAAAAGAGGATACTTTACGTTTGTTTGATATAAAAAAGAAAATCGAAGTTATCCCCAACTTTATTGATACGACCAAAATAAACTCAAAAGAAAAACCGTGTAAAAGGAGTTTACTTGCAAGAAAAGAAGAAAAAATACTCACCCACATCAGTAATTTTAGACCCTTAAAGCGCATTATGGATGTGATTGGTATTTTTGAGCGTGTAGCCCCTCATGTTAAATCTAAACTCATGATGGTAGGGGAAGGACCCGAGAAAGCAGCAGCCATTGAATATGTTGAAAGTAAGGGCCTAATAGAACAGGTTTTATTTTTAGGGAATAGCGACGAAATTGATAAGATTTTATGTTATTCAGACGTTTTTTTATTGCCCTCAGAAAAAGAAAGTTTTGGGCTTTCTGCACTTGAAGCGATGGCACATGGTGTTCCCGTAATCTCTTCAAATGCTGGTGGTATATCCGAAGTGAATAAAGAGGGTTTTTCAGGTTATTTGTCTTCTATAGGAGATGTAGATCAAATGGCTAAAAACGTACTTTCTCTGCTTCAGGATGAAAAAAAGCATAAGCTATTTAAATCTCAAGCCAAGGAGCAAGCCAAACTCTTTTCTACCGAAAAAATAGTGGTTAAATACGAATCAGTTTATTCCGATGCGGTTTCTTCAATTCGCTATTGAACAGTTTTATTTTGGGTGGTACCGTTTGACGGCATTTGCTAAAACAATTTCTTTATCCAGAGTCATTTTTTTTGTTTTGAAATTGGCATAAAGCTCCATTTGGTCACCAAAATGGGGAGAATCACTATGATCTGAACTGCCGTATGAAATAACACTTTCTATTTCAGGCCCCTCTGATGTAAACCGAACCAATTCAATATAAGATTCACCGCTTACTACTTTTACTTTTCCCTCTCGATGGGGAATAGAGGCCATGGCAGTAACCACATCAGGCAAACCAAAAATGGGAATTTCTTTTGATCCACGTACCAATTTTTGATAATCACCCAGGGGCACCTCCAGGGTTTTAAAATGCTTGAGCATGTATTTTTTTGTTCGAACTAAGGCCTCATGTATGGTTGCGGGAGGAATGATTTTAGGACTTGGTAGCGCCCGATATAGGGGTGTAAGTTGATGATAAAAAATTGCAAATGTACCCGCACCAACAGATGCTGGATTTGCTTTCCGATCCCATGCTTGTAGTCTTTGCAGAAGAGGGGTGACATCTGGATATCGCTCGGGATTCATTTGATCCAAAGGATTGAGATCCATCCAACTAAAAACATAGGGTTTGGGGTATTCGTGATCGTATTTTATCGATTTAAAATCCTCGTAATCAATTTTATCATAAGAATCGATTCTCGTTTTTAATCGAGTAGAGCGGTTATTATCATAGGTTTCAAATCCCATGTCTTTAGAAAATTGATTTTGATTTGGATTATCCTTTTCGTCGCTTGACCGAAACGGGGTATGGTTGGCATTGTATACGTAGCCTGATTGGGGCTGAATCACTTGTGGAAGTTCCTCTATATCATAGGTAGTATCCCACAGTGTTTTCATTGTGTTTCCAGGTACTACATTTTCCCAATCATAGCCTGCAGCTCGTTTGGGAATAAGACCATTTGAAATATAAAAAATAGTGTCATTTTTATCGGCATATCCAATGTTGTATCCCGGTAAGGCTTTCATTTTTAGGGCATTGTAAAATGCAGTAAATGAATTGGCTTTATTCATTCGCCACCATTGTTCCAGGGCTCTGATTTCAAAAAGGGCTGGAGTTCTAACGGCATAAAATCCCGATTTGTTTTTTAGCGTAGGTCCATAAATACTTTCATAGTATTTCTTTTTGATGGGAAAAGTTAGGCCTAAAATCTTGAGTTCAAGAGCTGCTTTTTTAGGGACTAATGCCAAATATCGATCATCAACACGGTATTTCAATTTTTCTTTAGGATGCATTTCCAGGGCAAATACATCGGTTTTATCGGGTTGATTTACAGTATGTGCCCACCCTAAATGTTCATTAACCCCAATCAAAATATTAGGACTTCCTGCAAAAAGAGCACCTAAAATATTGGTGCCTTCTTCACTACACAAATGAGCTTCATACCATGAAACGGGGCCATCTAAGGGCTGGTGAGTATTTATTGCCAAATAAGTTGACCCGTCTTTCGTTTTGCTGCTATTAAAGGCTAGTGTATTCGACCCTCTAGGTGTTTCATTTACCTCAAAACTGAATTTTAATTGGTTATTGACAATTCGCTGAACCCATTGGTCGCCTTTGGAAGAAATAAACAATTGAAGTTGCGCATAGCGCATCATTTTTTCTGGGGTAATGGGAAATAATTCGGGGACGAGAACTTCATTGGAATGGGTTTCTGCATACCGATTAATTCCTTGAGCGTATCCTTCGATAATTGCCTTGTACTCTTCACTTATGTCATTTTCATACGATGCAGCATACAACTCCTTCGAACCAATAAATTGAGCTAAAAAATCGGCACCTAGCCCGGAATTACCCAAATGTTTGGCCAGCAAGTTATTTCCGGCTAAATAGGCTATTTGAATGGTATTGAAGTCATCTTCAGAATGCGCCCAAGCAAGACCATAGGCCACCTCAGCATCTGTTTTGGCAAATATATGGGGAACACCAAATGAATCTCTTGCAATTTCAATATGTTCCGGATTGATTTGTGAAAAGGCCAAAATGGGCACAAATAACAGTAAAGTAAAATAGGATTTCAAACGATTTTTTTTTCGAATATATTATTTAAAATTGATTTCTATTGATGAGGTACAAGAGAATTATTTATTTATATTCGACTTTAAATAAAAGCTCAAGCCGAGTTATTTGATTTTCAAAATGTGTAAATAAAAAATACCGTTCTAATCTTTAAAATTTCAGTATCATGATTCGTTTTTTCTTTCCTTTAGTGTTTAGTGTCGCCTTTGGTTTTTCTCAAGTATCTTTATTTAACGGCAAAGATTTAGAGGGTTGGAATATTCACGGTACTGAATTATGGTATGTTGAAGAGGGCCTCTTGGTATGTGAAAGTGGTCCTGATAAAGCCTACGGTTATTTATCAACTTCAGAATATTATGATGATTTTGAGCTTACCTTAGAATTCAAGCAAGAAGCTAATGGAAACAGTGGTGTGTTTATTCGATCTACCGTTGAAGGTACGAAAGTGAGTGGATGGCAAGTTGAAGTAGCCCCTCCTGGGAATGATACTGGAGGAGTGTATGAATCTTACGGTAGAGGATGGTTGATTAAGCCGGAAAAAGAAAAAGATAAAGCCCTTAAGATGGGAGACTGGAATCATATGCGTATTCGCGTAATTGGTGACGAGGTAACCAGTTGGCTAAACGGAACACAAATGATTTTCTTGCGTGATGAAAAAATAGGCCAAGGAAAAGGGTCGATAGCGCTACAAATACACGATGGAGGTGGAATTAAAGTGCGCTGGCGAAATTTAATTGTGACCCGTTTGTAATACTAATTTGGGCATTCCCCCATTTCAAAACGCAAAACTCCATTGCTTTCGGCAACACATTCATTAGAATAGGTTTGGCCATCGCAGCCACATACAGGGGCATATATGAGAATACACGCAGCCATTTCATTAATTTTTTCTGGATCTATACAGTCGTCTTTGGAATCTTCATCTGAATTTTTATCGCATGAAAAAGTGATCAGAAGAAATAGAAATGCAGTAAAATGAATAATTTTCATAAGATTTTGGGGATTTAATTTAGGCAGTAGCAAGGGTTTTCATTGCCTCTACAAAGATATCAATTTCTTCTACAGTAGTAAAGACATTGGGTGAAATTCGGCACCCTTGCACATTGGCATAATCAATGGCAACAGTAAATATTTTAAAATCATCAAAAAGGCGTTGCGCCAATTCTGCTGGGGTCATGTTTTTTAATCCAATATTTCCAATCCCACAGCTTTTTTCAGACTCAAAAGGGGTGTTTATTTTTATGTTGGGATGGTCTTTTAAGGCCGTAAGCCATCGCTCTTTAAGACTTCGCAATCGTTTTTCTTTTCGATGAATTCCCATCCATTGTAAGTATTCCATTGCATCTACAATAGTTAAATCGGTATGTACGGGGTGAGTGCCTACATGGCTTAAACGAACAATTGATTCGGGATTTTTTTCTCCATCAGCCAACAAGGGCCATAGTTTTGAGGTATGTTCTTTTTTAATGTATAGCAATCCTGCTCCTAGAGGAGTGGCGAGCCATTTGTGAAGACTGGAACCGTAATAGTCGCAATTAAAATCTTCAATTTTAAAGTCAAAATGCCCAATACAATGGGCTCCATCCACCATAACTTCAACTCCATGTCGATGAGCCATTTCACAAATCTTTTTAATCGGAAGGATGTGCCCTGTAATGTTGATCATATGACAAACCATCATCAATTTTGTTTTGGGGGTAATTTGCGATTCGTACAAGGCCACAATTTCTGCATCGGATTTGGGGTGGTTGGGTACCGACACCTTTTTAATTATTACGCCATGGCGGTCAGCAATTTGGGTAAACATGTCTTGCATTGCACCATAATCTTGAAGGGCATGAATGGCTTCGTCTCCTTTTTTCCAAGGGTACCCTCCAATAACAAGATCAAGGGATTCTGTGGTATTTCGAGTTATAATTAATTGATCGCCACTACAGCCTACAACTTTTGCTAATTGATCGGTTATTGAATATTTGTCATCAAAACGATGCTCGCGCATATAGAACGAGCCTTCAAGATTTACACGGTGAATGTGTTTTACTAAAGCATTTACAGTGGGCTGCGGAATAATATTGTAATACCCACTTTCTAAATTGATAAAATCAGGATGCAATTGATAATGACTTCGGACCGTTGTCCATAATTCTTCCTCATTGTCAATGAATTCTTTGGGATTGTAAGCAATTACCGATGGGGAAGAAGGAGTGAAGGGGGAAATTAGGGGTACCATGCCCAACATCCCTACATTTTTCAAAAAGGTTCTTTTTTTCATACTTCCTTAAAGTTACAATTTTAAAAATACCAATAAATAGTAATCAAAACTAAATTTTGTAATTGCACTGATAAGCCTCTCATATTATGTTTATTACTCACTATATTTTATTATATAAAAAAAATAACCTAATTTTAACGTTTCGTTAACTAAAAAATTATTTATGAAAACAAAACCTAGTAAGCAAAAAATAAGCTACCTATTGTATGGTTTTTTATTTTCTGTCTTCGCTTTTGCACAGCAGTCGGTATCGGGTTTAATAACAGATGCGGACACTGGCGAACCTTTACTTGGAGTAACAGTGTTAGTCCAAGGAACAAATAAAGGAGCCGTTTCAGATTTTGATGGAAACTATACCATTCAAAACTTGAGTACTGGCGACTATATTTTAGAAGTATCCTACACAGGATATTCTAGAGTAACACAATCGATAAGTGTTGGGATGTCAGATTTGACACAAAATCTTCAGATGCGCTTTTCAGCCTCTGAACTTGATGAGATTGTTGTCACAGGAACAGGAGCTCCCGTTGCTAAAAAGCAATTAGGGAATAGTATTGGTTCAATTACCGCTGCTAGTCTTGAACAACTTCCCATAAACTCTTTCTCTGATTTACTTCAAGGTAGAGAGCCCGGTATCGTAGCATTTCCTTCCGGTGGTCTTACTGGAGAGGGAGCTCAAATACGTATTCGTGGTAATGCCTCTCTATCGCAGTTAAACGAACCCATTGTAATTGTAGATGGTATTCGTGTTGACCGTGGCGGAGGATTCGGTGGTGGTTTTGTTGGATCAGGTGGTGGAGGTTCTACCTCTCGTCTAGATGACATTAACCCAGAATCTATAGAACGTGTTGAGATTTTAAAAGGAGCCTCTGCAGCTACGCTCTTCGGAACGGAAGCGAGTAATGGGGTAATTCAAATTTTCACTAAAAAAGGGCAGACAGGTGCACCTCGATTTGGCTTTAAAGCGACTCAAGGATTTATTAATTATCCCATGGGTTTAGTTCCTGATAATACAGGATGGACAGGAAGCGCGAGTAGAGCAGCTGAATTGTCACAATTCTATGGCTACACTGTAAGACCTTATGAACTCATCAGTTTCAATGCAATGGAAGATTTGTATGAAACAGGTGTTCAAAATACTGTAAACGCTAATATATCAGGGGGTAATGAAATCATTACATACTTTACTTCTGCTCGATATTCTTATACTGATGGGCCTTTTGGTGGACAGGAAAGAAAGGGATATCTAGACGGTCAAAAAACTAATGCTACGGATATCGATCGATTAGCTCAGTTTAATATGAACTTGAATATCAATCCATCAGATAAAGTAAATATTAGATTAACACAAGGGTACACCTCTCGATATAGTTCAACTTCGGAGAACAATAACAATATCTATGGTGTAGGATCACTTGCTCAGTTTAGTAAGCCTGAATTAGTTTCTGAAAACAATACTACGGGAACAATTGCTTTTGCTACTGTAGATGAAACTCTTCAAGTATCAATTGAATCGCAAGTGCATAATTACAATGGAAGTTTGGGTCTTAATTATTACCCTACAGATTGGATGAAAATAGACGGAACTTTCGGTCTAAACTATTCAAGCCAGCAGAGTAATAACTTCTGGCCATTTGCATGGAATATTGATGGATTTTCTGGAAGCCGTCCTTTAGGTCAGTTAAGTAAAGACACAAGAAACTTTTTAGCCCAAACGGCTGAAGTGAAAATTTCTTTTAATAATACAATTGGAGGCAGTATTACTTCTAATTTAATTCTTGGGGGGCAATATGTTTCTCAAGAAGAAGTAGTAATAGGAGCACAAGGAACTGAGTTTCCAGGGCCTGGTTTTGAGGTAACTTCAGCTGCTGGGGTTCAAAGTCTTTTTGAATTCTTTACTGAAAATAAAACCGCTGGGGTGTTCGCTCAAGAACAAATCGGATTTAATGATGTCATGTTTGTGACACTTGGAGCACGTTTAGATGCAAACTCTGCCTTTGGTAGTGAATTCCAAGCGGCATTTTATCCAAAAGTTTCGGCTTCTTACATTCCTTCAGACGCTCAAAATTGGAATAATATAGGACCTATAAGTTCTTTACAGTTGAGAGGTTCTTACGGATGGTCTGGTTTACAGCCTGCCGCATTTAGTGCCTTAACTACTTATCTGGCCATTGCTTCTGCTTCAGGTTCAGGTATTGGACCTAATAACTTAGGGAACCCAGAACTTTCTCCTGAAATTTCTAAAGAATGGGAAATTGGGTTCACTGCGGGGTTAATTGAGGACAAATTTAATCTTGAATTCACCTATTTTGATCGGGTAACTGAAGATGCATTATATGCTAGACAATTCCCTATTTCTGGTGGATTTAGAAGCCCTCAGTTAACTAACATTGGTGAGTTAGCGGCTTACGGTATGGAAATTGGCTTAAGCGGTACTGTAATTCGTACAAAAGATTTAAGCTTAAATCTATATGTTAATGGAGCTTACTACAGAGATCAAGTTGTGAGTTTAGGAGGTGCTCCACCACTTAAAGTTGGAGGTTCTTATCCTCGATACCGAAACTTCTTGATTGAAGGGTATGCACCTGGAGCCAACTTTGGAGCTCAACTTGCTGAAGTAGGGGATAACCAATTGCCTATTGATATTGCTAATAGAGACGGCATTCCTGATACAAGAGATCAATTACTTGCTTACTTTGCAGGGAAGACTCCTGACAATATTGGTTCGTTACCCACTTCAATCGGAACAGGAAGCGTTCTTTTAAAGGATGAGGATGGCGATGGCGATTACCTAGACCATTATCTTGGAAAATCAACGCCAGACTGGACCGGATCTTTTGGGGGATCACTTTCTTATAAAAACTTCACCTTAAGTACAACCTTTGAATACAAGGGAGGTAATTTTGTAATCAACAACTTAACAGATGCGTTTAGACAAGCCAACGGTGCAATTGGTAGAAATTTACCTACTTCTGCAAGAGTGACTAGAGATTACGCTTCTGGAGGTGTAGATGCTGGATTTAATCCTCAAAACGACCCAGGCGTTCGTCTTAATGCTTTAGACGAATGGGTAAATGAAACCCTAGCTTTAGCGCCTTTCTCTGGTCTAAATACTTTTCAAAAGGCAGATTATATCAGCTGGAATGAATTGAGTTTGAATTATCAAATCGAAGGCAGTATTCTTGATGTACTTAATGTAGAGACTGCTTCAATAGGCCTTTCGGGAAGAAATATTGCCCTTTTTACTGGGTATACAGGAGTTGATCCAAGAATCAACTTTGTAGGTCGTGGTAGTGGTAGTTCACTTGATCAAAACTTCGGACAAGGTATTGCCGCATTCGGATGGCCTGTTCCAAGACAAGCAATAATTACACTTAAAGTAGGATTTTAAATAATGGAAAAAATGAAAAAATTTAATACGATGAAAAAAACATATATTTTTATTGCTTCCATACTTGTGTTCCTAGGGTGCAGCTTGGATGCGAATAACCCGAATAACTTATTGGAAGAGCAATTAGACGTTACGGCGTTTTCACCTATGGTGAATGGGCTTGAAGCGATAACAGTGAGAGCATATGGAAATATTTTAGCTCCTTATTCTGTTGCGAGTGACGAAATGATCTGGATTGGTTCACGTGATGCGTGGCAACAGTTGAATTTTGGTAATGTAGACAATATCAATAACGAGTTTGTTGATGCGGCCTTTTTCTTTGTTGCTGAGGCGCGCTTTTGGGCGGATGATGTAATTGCCAGAGGCGAGGAGTTTAGTAATACAAATGCCTTTAGTGATAAAAATAGAACAGATCTAGCTCGCGCGTACTGGTACGGTGCCACTACATATATGGTTATTGCCGATATGTTTGATGACTTTGTTGTAGGTTCTGTAAAAACAGAAGGTACTGCACCTGTAGGTCCAGGCAATATGGGATCATTATATGATACTGCTATTTCATATCTAAACAAGGCTATAGCCCTGAATGCAGGTTTAACTGCAGAGCTTAAAGCCACAAAAGCAAGAGCAGAATTCTCTAAGGTTCTATGGAGTAAAACAAATCCAGTAAATACAGCATCTCCTTTGGTGGGGTCTTCTTCAGCAGCTGCTTTAGCTGCAGAGGCTTTATCTGTACTTGGGGATGAGTTTTCTGTTAATCTTGTTACTTCAGGTTCTGCTCCGGATACCGTAGGTGGTTTAGATATCGCTGGTGAAGTAAATGATCGTCTTGAAATGAGACTTTCAGATACGTATGTTATTTCTTCTGACAAAAAGCGTCCTGACGCAGTAGGTGATGGAAATCCAGCAACTACAATTAGTATGTTAGACCCTATTGATAACATCCCTGATCCTGCATTATATAAGAATGTTGTGAATTTCACTGCTCCAGGTTTATACCCTCAATACCCCGTTGTTTCGGGTCGTGAAATGCACCTTATCATTGCGGAAAATGCTTTGGCAACAGGTGATAATGCTACTTTTACGAGTCACATTAATAAATTAAGAGCAATTGACGGTTTAACTCCTTATTCTGGTCAAATAGATGCGAAAGATTTATTGCACCACTCGAGAAGAGTAAATTTATTCCTTCAAGGAAGAAGAATTTCGGATCATTATCGATTTGCAAGTCCTTCAGAATATTGGATTTCAACTTCTCCGGCTATTAATTCACCCGGATCGTTTCTTCCAATCACTATTTCTGAGATTCAATCGAATCCTAATATCAATTAATGTATTTTTTAATACAATTAAAACCCCCTTTTTAGGGGGTTTTTTTATGCTTTGATTCTACCGTTTTGGTATTCTAGTAAAGAGTTATGATTCAATTAAGCAATAAAAATAAGGATAGGTGGAATAGGCGTTTCCATTTTCTGTTTTCTGGCTTTATATACGGGGATCGTCCTTACTTTCCGATACAGAAGCGCCCAAAAATAGTGCCTAATATATCTTCGTCAAGATCAATTTTACCGGTAATGGTACCAATATGAAAAATGGCCTCTTTGAGTTCAATACTGAGCAAGTCACCCGGAATTTTTCGTTCTAACCCCTCTTGAACCGTTTTAACCGCCTGAGCAGCTTCTTGAAGGGCATAAAAATGGCGGCTGTTTGTAATTATGGCAGAAGCATCTCCTTTCATGGATTGTATGGAGGCGGCAAGTTCTTTTTTTAAATTATCTAGCGAATCTTTATCCAAGGTTGAAATACCACCTACTTTGGGTTGTAATGATGACATTACGCTTTTTTGTATTGCACCACTCAATTCAGTGTTGTGTTGAAATTGATGCAAATCAATTTTATTTTCAATTAAAAAAAGCAGAAGTCCGGGACGGTATAAAGAATTTAGTTCAGCTACAATTTCTTCGATAGCACAAGGCGATGTATACAAATAGAGTAAAACGGCCGCCTGGTTAACTTTTTCTCTTGTTTTTTGAATGCCTATCGCTTCAACCACGTCTTCGGTTTCACGAAGGCCAGCCGTATCAATAAGTCGAAACCCAATTCCTTCAATAACCACAACATCCTCAATGGCATCACGCGTGGTTCCGGGAATAGTAGATACAATGGCTTTTTCTTCGTCGAGTAGGGCATTTAACAGGGAAGATTTGCCTACGTTTGGTTTACCCGCAATAGCTACAGGAACCCCCTTTTTAATCGCATTTCCATAGGAAAAAGACTGTTGTAGCGATTCAATTTTTTGAGAAACTGTGCTTAGCAAGTCTCTTAATTTGTCTAAATCTGCAAAGGCAACATCTTCTTCGCTAAAGTCAAGTTCCAATTCAATAAGGGCTTTAAATTCAATCAAATCTTGACGTAAATGTTCCATTTCAGCAGAATAGCCACCACGAAGTTGTTGTATGGCCACGCGGTGTGCTGCTTCACTTTCTGAGGCTATAAGATCAGCCACAGATTCAGATTGGCTTAAATCCATTTTCTGGTTCAGATAGGCCCGAAGCGTAAATTCACCAGGTTGAGCGGGAAGCAATCCTACTTTTAAATAATTGGCAATAATTTGTTGTAATATAAAAGGTGACCCGTGACAGGTCAATTCCACACAGTCTTCGCCTGTATAGGAATGAGGGGCAACATAACTGGTCAGAACCACTTCATCTAGTATTTCATCCCCAACTCTAAATTCGCCTAATTGCGCTTTTTTAGGCGTAAATACTACTTTTTTATTCGATTTAGGAACAAAAAATAAAGCAGTTTTTTCAAAGGCCAGAGATCCTGAAATACGTATTACGCCCAATGCACCACTACCTTGAGGAGTAGAAAGCGCTATAATTGTTCCCTCGCTTAACATTCAACTAATCTAATTTTTTAGTAAACGTCGCTCTTTTTTTATGCAAACGATGTTCGTAATTTTTCCAAAGCTTTTGGATCGCGCTATTTTCTTCAAGTTCAGGATTGGTCTCTACATATTTGATGTTTCTCCGATTGAACAATCGTTGCATTTCATCAAAAATAATTGCCGTGACGCCTTTGTTTTGGTATTCTGGATCAATACCAATCAAATAAAAAGATGCCCGATCGTTAAACCATAGGGCTTTTACCAAATGTATGCTATTCCATAATGTAAGTTTCCCATTAATTTTTTGAAGGGCCTTATCAAAAGAAGGCATCGTTATTGAAAAGGCGATGAGTTTACCAGACTCATCGATTATGCATTTAATAAAGTCAGGGTGAATGTATTTGATGTATTTTGTTTTGTAATGTTCAATCTGATAGGGCTGAATGGGGACAAAGGTTTGCAGCTTATTGTAGGTTTTATCGAGTAAAGCAAACATTTCATCGATATAAGGAAGAATGTCTTTTTTACTTTTAAAATTTAAAATGGTGAGTTTGTATCGATCCAATATCAATTTTGAAAATCGCTTTACTTTTTCGGGTGAAGATTCGAAATCAAATATGTTAATTTTATATTCTACCCATTTAGCAGCTACTGAAAAACCAAGGGCTTTTAAATGAGTTGCGTAATAGGGGTGATTGTAAAGCGTTATCATGGTACTCACCTCCTCAAACCCTTCAGTAAGAAGCCCTGCCTTGTCAAGATTTGAAAACCCTACAGGGCCTTCGACATATTCTAGGGCGTAGGGTTTTCCAAAGGTAAATACAGCTTCGATAAGGCAGCGTGTCACTTCTATATCATCAATTACATCAAACCAACCAAATCTTAATTTTTTCTTTTTTAACTCGTTTACTTCTATCCAATTGATCATTCCACCAATTCGCCCTACGACCGTATTGTTTCTATAGGCGAGAAAAAATTGTGCCTCTGCATTTTGGTATACCGGATTTTTAGAAGGATCTAGGGTGTCAAGCTCATCTTGAATCAATGAGGGCACCCAATAGGGGTTGTCTTTATAAAGGGTAAAGGGAAAAGTAACAAAAGCGTAATAATCTTCGGGCTTTTGAACGGGGACAATATGTATAGTGTCTTCCATTTTAGTTTCTTCTTGCTTTTCGATTTCGTTTTCTTTCCCCTTTGGAGTTTTTACGGAATGATTTTTTCAAACCGCGCTCTTCCTTTTTTTGTTCTTTTTCTAGAGCCTCTGCACCAGAAACAAAGTCTTTATGAAAATCAAGGCGATATGATACACCTGCATTAGCCAATAGGATATGCGGAGTGTTCTTAAAACTACTGCCTAAAGTGGCTTCTAATTGCAAATTATTTGAGAATAAATACGCTACTCCTAATCGCACAAGATTGTCTTTAAAAAGCGAACTGTATCTGCCTTGTTGTTCCATATAGACTGACCACAATGGGTTAAGGGTGTGGGTCAAAGTTACGATATAACTTAATTCTGGGTAATCTGAAAGTATGCGATCGTAGTTAAAGTTGGTTACAAATACCCAAGTTCCTAAAAAATGCGATTGGGTGGCTAGTGTACCTCTCAAGTCAAAAAAGGGTTCCTGATCCAGAAGAGCATAAATGTTTTGATAGAAAATTGGACGGTATAAATTGGAAAATATATTACGATAGGCAAAGGGATTGTTATTCAAGGGGTTGACATTTGTCCCAACGGTTAGGGAAACAGCAGGAATAAGATCTCTAATTTTAAACCCATTATTGGCTTTCCAACTGTACACATTAATTTCTCTTTCTTTTTTAAAAGGATCATAGAGTAAATACTTAACTCCAATAAAATTTTGTAGAAATCCTCTTTGCTTGAGAAGGGTAGGTACAGTAACTACCTTTGATTCAAGTGTGCCCGTCATAAAACTCCCTTCATACAACAACTCAATTGTTTCGGCTAAAAACCCCCATCGTAATGACAAAAAATGGACTCTACCTTCAAAGTTTGATTGATTGTACCCATTGTGAACATAACGTCTAAAGGCGATTCCTGTTTCCGCCTGAATCACATTTTTACCCACAGCAAAAGCCCCCATTGAAGCCCCCGGTCGATTAGAATTAATTTGATCAGTATACTGCCCAAAAAAAGGAGTGGTAAAGAGTAAAATTAGGAGCCAAAAGCACTTGAATTTCATGAGGCAAATATACAAGAACTTAAAGGTATAACATAAGGCTAGGAACTGTTAATAATTTGTCATTTTTCTGAGGAAACGAGAGGAAATGGTTACTTTTGAGTATCCTAAAATAAATTCATTGCTACTAAAAATTTTACTTTTTTTTATTGCAACCCTTATGCTGGTGAGGTATATTTTTCCACTAGTTCTTCGCTTTGCGCTTCTAAAATGGGCAGAAAGAATTAAAACACAGCATACTTCGGAACGAAGCCAAACAACTGATGAAAAGAAAAAAAAGGGGACAGCGGATTTAGGGGAATACATTGATTATGAAGAAATTGATTAGTTTGGATTGGAAATCCCTTTTTCGTATTCATTTGCCCATTAGTGTTGGATTAGCCCTGCTTTCCCTCTTATTTTATTATCCTTTATTATCAGGCAAAGTATTGGTACAGTCAGACATTCGTCAATACGAAGGAATGTCTCGTCAATTAAAAGAACACAGAGTTGAAACTGGTCAAGAAACCTATTGGATTGATAATGCATTCGGGGGGATGCCCACATATCAGTTGGGGGCGGAATACCCAGGAGATTTTTTATCTCCGATCTATCATTTTTTTAGATTATTACCCAGGCCAGCGCATATCTTATTTCTTTACTTTATTGGTGTTTATTTACTGTTAACAGTATTGCGATATCCCTGGTATTATTCTCTATTTGGTTCTCTTGCCTATGGGTTTTCAACCTATCTTTTAATAATTCTGCAAGTAGGTCACAATACGAAAGCATTAGCCGTAAGTTTTTTCGCCTTTGTGCTTGCAGGGTTGATGTTGTTATTTCAAAAGCGCTATGTATGGGGTTTTATTTTAAGTACCCTTGCCCTTGGGATGCAAATAAGGGCAAATCATTATCAAATGACGTATTATTTGCTCATGCTAGTTGGGGTTTTTTGTATTGGGTATGCCTATCAAGCCTACAAAGACAAAACATTGCTTTCCTATGGAAAAGGTCTTTCTCTTTTTGTAGTAGCGGGAGTATTAGCTCTTGGACTTAATGCCACCCCTCTTTTAGCCACAGCGGAATATTCCGATTTTAGTACTCGAGGACAAAGCGAACTTAAATATTTACCCGATGGAAGTCCAAAAGAACAATCAACAGGTTTGGATTATGACTATATCACCGAATACAGTTACGGTATATTTGAAAGCTTAAATTTAATTGTTCCCAGAATTCAGGGCGGTGGTTCAAGTGAAAATTTAGGGGAAAAGCACGGCCTTTTTGATTTCTTAATCGAAAACGGTGTTTCTCGTGCTCAAGCCTCACAATTCACCCAACAGGTTCCTACCTATTGGGGAAATCAACCCATACTTGAAGCTCCTGCCTATATAGGAATTACGGTTTTCTTTTTTGCCCTTCTAGGATTTTTATTTACCAAAGGAACACTTCGCAACGTATTGGCGCTAGGCGCTCTTTTTTCTTTGCTCTTGTCATGGGGTAAAAACTTTTCCTTCATCACCGATTTATTTATTTCTTTTTTCCCGCTGTATACTAAATTTAGGGCAGTTTCATCCATCCAAGTGGTTTTGGAGTTGTGTTTTCCTTTATTAGCTGTAATGGGCTTGCATTGGTCTTTTTCAAAAGAAAACAAATGGGAATATAAGCGCTTCTTCACATGGGTGTTAGGAATAATAGTGTTTTTTGTGGCTTTGTTTTTTGCAAAGAGTATGTTTTCATTTTCTGGAGCAAACGACGCCTATTTTGAGCAGATATACGGGGAAGTCATTTTAGAAAAGATTAAGGAAGCGCGAATTTCTATTTTTGAAGCCGATCTTTTGCGGGCGGTGGTATACATAACAGTATTGGCTTCTGTTGTTTGGGCTTTTCGCACTTCAAAAATCAGAAAAATTGGAGCACTAGGACTTGTTTTTATTGTACTGCTAGTTGACTTAGTAGGGATTTCTACACAATATATTGATCGAGAGGGATTTGTGCCTAAAACACAACGAATTCCCTTTGCGGCTACAGCTGCTGACAAAGCCATATTACAAGATACCACGCGCTATCGCGTTTTGGAACCTCAACTGGGCTTAACAGGGGCTAGAACTTCCTTTTTTCACAATGCAATTGGGGGCTATCATGGGGCAAAACCCCGTCGATTTGAAGAATTGTTTGATTATTATCAATCAAATCAAATTACTGAAGTATTGGATTTTTTGAATGTAAAATACATTCTCTATTCAGATCCTGATTCACGTGAGTTAAAACCCATGCGAAATTCAAATGCCCTTGGAAGCGCATGGCCTGTGTATTCATTAAAAGAAGTGCCCTCAGCAGATGCAGTACTTCAAGCTCTAGAAAACACTGATTTTAAAGCAGAAGCACTCTTTATTTCAGGGGATATTCCTGATGAAAAACCGCTCACATTTGATGTTGATAGTTTGGCTAAGATTTCATTACGATCAGCAAAACCTGATAAATTGGTTTATGACCTAACACTTACTAAAGATCAATTTTTTGTTTTTTCTGAAATGTATTACCCTAAGGGGTGGAGCGCAAAAATTGATGGTGAAACAACCCCAATTTACAATGTGAATTACGTTTTGAGGGGGCTTTTTGTTCCGGCTCAATCCAAATCCATTGCGTTTGAATTTTCACCTCCTGTGGTAACCTTAGGGACTTCGCTTAGAGGGGTTAGTCTTGCGCTCTTTATAGGAATATCATTTAGTATGCTGTATATTCAGTACAGAAAACGCAATTCTGGATTCTAGCCTATGGGTATCATTGCCAAACAATCCATTTACAACACGCTGAGTATAGCGATTGCTTTTGTGATAGGTGCAGTAAACATGCTCTATCTTTATCCCACTTTTCCAGGAAAAGAATTTCAAGGTTTGATTGTTGCCGTACTTGCCAATTCTAATCTTATTCAACCTTTTGTTTCTTTTGGGGTGCAACACACTTTGATTAAGTTTTTTAGCGATAGTGAATCTCAAGAGGAACGCGACCGTTTGCTTTGGTTTGTATTGTTTTTCCCCTTGCTCATTATTGCTTTGATTTTACCGCCCTATTATTTTTACAATTCTCAAATATTAGATTTCTTGTCAAACAATAATGACAATGTGGGTCGATTTCCACTCCTTATTATAGCAGTAGCCATTTCAACAGCGTATTTTGAAATCTTTTTCAGTTGGTTACGAGTTCATTTGCATTCGGTTTTTGGTAATTTTTTGAAAGAAGTCTACCCGCGGTTAATCACGTTTATATTACTGTTGTTAGTGGCCTTTCAACGGATTACTATTGATGATTTCATCACCTTATTGATTTGGGCTTATTACCTCAGGGTTATCCTTGTAGCAGGGTATAGTTTCTATATCTATTTTCCCACTTTTTATTTTGGATTTCCAAAGCAATGGAGGGCCATGTTAAAATACAGTGCGCTAATATTTTTATCTGGAGCGGCAGCAAGTTTTATTTTAGATATTGATAAATCAATGTTATATGCCTTAACCTCTGATGAAAATGTGGCTTTTTATGCGGTGGCTCTTTACATTGCGGCTGTAATTGAAGCCCCCGGAAGGGCCATGTTCCAAATTACGACCCCATTGGTTGCCAAAGCCTTAAGCGAACAAAATCGAGACCGATTAGAATCGCTTTTGAAGAAAAGCAGTATTAATTTAATGATTGTTGGAGGGTTTGCCTTTTTGGTAATCAACCTAAATCTTATCGATTTTTACAACCTTATCAATCAAGAAGGCTATGCCACTGCCATTAATGTGGTCATTATTGTTTCTGTCGGTAAATTATTTAGCTTGTCTTTAGGCTGCTTAAATACTATTCTTAGTAACTCTAAATACTATGCTTATATTTTTTGGTTTTCAGTAAGTTCTGCTGTACTTGCTGTTGTACTTAATTATTATTTTATACGCTGGTATGGGTTAATTGGTGCTGCCTATGCCACATTGTGGGTATTGTTTTTCATCAACTTTTGTAAAATCCTTTTGGTGCACTATCTATTTAAAATTCATCCCTATACTGTAAAAACAATTTCTCTTGTAGTGAGCTTATTCGTTATTTACGGCCTAGTGTATTGGATTCCGTCTTTACTAGATCCCTTCTTTTCAATAGCGATAAGAACACTCTTGATTACCGCCTTATTTGCGATTCCGTTTTTTATTTTCCGTTGGTCGTCCGATATGGAGTCTTTACTAGAAGGAATTAAAAAGCGATTTCTGTAAATAACGAATTGAGGTTCGTTGTTGCTCAAAGGTGTTAATTCAATTTTTTTGCTAGATATTGCCCAGTATGTGATTGCTTTATTTTGGCAATATCCTCAGGAGTACCCTGGCCAACTAAGGAACCGCCACCCGCTCCTGCTTCAGGCCCTAGATCGATAATATGATCTGCACATTTAATTAAATCCAAGTTGTGTTCAACCACTACAATGCTGTGTCCTCTTTCCAAAAGTGCCTCAAAAGAAGAGAGTAACTTTTTAATATCGTGAAAATGCAATCCCGTTGTGGGCTCATCAAAAATGAATAACAATTTTTCTTTTGTAACACCCTGACTGATAAAAGAAGCCAATTTAATCCGTTGTGCTTCACCACCCGATAGGGTAGCAGAAGATTGCCCTAAGGTAACATAGCCCAAGCCGACATCTTTTAAAGGTTGAAGTTTTTGAGTGATTTTAGTGGCTTGGTGCGACTCAAAAAAGGCAATGGCATCATCTACAGTCATGTTTAATAATTGATCAATTGCAATACCATTAAACTGCACTTCAAGGATTTCTTTTTTAAACCGTTTCCCATCACAATGTTCACATTCAAGTATCACATCGGCCATAAATTGCATTTCAATGGTTAGCGTGCCTTCTCCTTTGCAATGATCACAACGACCTCCATCTACATTAAACGAAAAATGTTTGGGTTGGTAATTTCTGTTTTTAGCCAGAGGCAGTCGGGAATAAAGCGTTCGTATTTCATCATAAGCTTTTAGGTAAGTTACTGGATTTGAACGCGAAGACCTCCCGATAGGGTTTTGATCTACAAATTCCACCCCTTTAAGCGTATTCAGGTCACCTTCTAAAGCAGAAAAAGCTCCTGGCTTTTCAGAATAGATATCAAAATGACGAAGTAGGGCAGGGTATAATATTTTCTTGACTAAGCTTGTTTTTCCACTTCCAGAAACCCCGGTTACAAGAGTTAAGCATCCCAAAGGAATATCAATCGTAATATTTTTTAAGTTGTGTTCACGCGCCCCGATAAGTTGTATTTTCTTTTTGGATAGCCTTCTTTTTTTAGGAATTTCAATTTTCTTGGTTAGTGAAAGATAGTCGGCGGTCAACCCTTTGCTTTTTACTATTTCGGGATAAGTTCCTTGAGCTACAACTTGTCCTCCAAAGGTTCCGGCTTCAGGACCAATATCAATCAAATGGTCAGCAGCGCGCATTATTTCTTCGTCGTGTTCAACGACAATTACGGTATTGCCTAAATCACGAAGGGTTTTCAATACCTCTATTAATTTTTCATTGTCACGAGAATGAAGCCCTATTGAGGGTTCATCCAAAATATACATGGAGCCTACCAAGCTACTGCCTAATGAGGTGGCCAGTTGAATGCGCTGTGATTCTCCACCGGAAAGTGTTGTTGAACGACGATTAAGGTTTAGGTACCCAAGTCCTACATTTTGAACAAAGGCCAATCTACTTTTAATTTCTTTTAGCAAGCGTTCGGCAACAGCGGTATCGTGGGGTGTTAGCTTTAATCTTTCAAAATATTGTGCCAGTTCGTCTATCGGAAGTTGGAGTAAATCCGCCAAACATTTTCCTTCGATTTTTACATAATTGGTTTCTTTTTTAAGGCGTGACCCTTCACATTCTGTACAACGGGTTTTTCCTCGGTACCTGGAGAGCATTACCCGATTTTGAATCTTATAATTTTTGGCTTCAATTTTCTTGAAAAAATCATGAATTCCAGTAAAATGACTATTCCCTTTCCATACTAATTCTTTTTGTTCTTCACTCAATTCGAAATAAGGTTTGTGAATGGGGAAATCAAACAAATAGGCATTATTTACAAATTTGCTATAAAACTTTCGCATTCCGGTGCCTTTCCAAGGAAGTATAGCATGGTCAAATACGGACAAACTCGTGTCTGGGATGACTAAATCAGGATCTATTCCGATAACATCTCCAAATCCTTCGCAAGTAGGGCAGGCTCCAAAGGGGTTGTTAAAGCTAAAAAAATGAACATTGGCTTGAATAAATTGCTGCCCATCAAGTTCAAATTGATTTGAAAAATCAAAGCGTTCTTCAGTATCTATTTTATAAACAGAACACTTGCCCTTTCCTTCAAAAAAGGCAATGTCAACGGCATCTGCTACACGGTTATAGAAATCTTCTTCATGGCGGAGTACCAATCGATCTACTACCAAATCAAAGGGGTAAGTTGGGGGAGTTTCAAGGGGATCGAGTAATTCTATTTTGCCTTGATGAAAAATTCGTGCAAAGCCTTGTTGTGTGAAAATGGAGAGTTGTTGTTCCAGAGTTCTATGCTCATTGGGTTGTATAGGCGCTAAGAGAATTATTTTTTCTCCTTCCTTCATTGTTTTTAAATACTCAATAACATCAGTAACAGAATCTTTCTTTACCTCTTTTCCAGAAAGGGGGGAGTAAGTTTTGCCTATTCGAGCGAATAATAATTTGAGGTAATCATATATTTCAGTCCTTGTTCCTACAGTAGAACGCGGATTTGAAGTGCTTACTTTTTGCTCTACAGCAATAGCAGGAGCTAACCCTTTAATGTACTCCACTTTGGGTTTGTTTAAACGTCCCATAAATTGGCGTGCATAAGAGGAAAGGCTTTCAACATAGCGACGCTGGCCTTCGGCATATAAAGTATCAAAAGCCAGTGTAGATTTACCGGATCCTGATAAGCCCGTAATAACCGTTAATTTATGACGGGGTATAGCTAAATCAATATGTTTTAGGTTGTGAAGGTGGGCTCCTTTGATAATAATGTGCTGTTTCGGATCCAAGTCCAAAAAGTTTTCCATAGCGCTAGAAAAACGACCAAAATACGGCTTTTCTACCGAAAATTATGACCTCCATACCCACAGAATTTGAGCATATAAAGGACAAATTCAAAAAAAACGTATATTTGAGGAACAAAAATGTGTAGCCTATAGTATAAAATTACTTTAAAACGTACCGAATCTAAATATAGACTAAGGACCTAAAGTGATTTTATTATGGAACAATTACAAACTACTCAACCCTGTGACGCTACACTTGTTAAGCATTACCTTTCCGGATCTGAAATAGCGCTCGAACGATTAATCGAGCGACATCAGCTCCGCATTTTTAATTTTATTAATTCAAAAGTCAATGATCGTGAAACAGCTGAAGATTTGTTTCAAGACACTTTCATTAAGGTAGTAAAAACTCTTAAAAATGGAAAATACAACGAAGAAGGTAAATTTTTGCCGTGGGTAATGCGTATTGCTCACAATTTGGTTATTGACTATTTCAGAAGAGAAAATCGAATTCCTACCGTTGAAAACACGGATGCTTACGATATTTTTCAATTTATTTCTAATCACGAAGTAAATGTTGAGCACGCGTTAATTCAAGAGCAAATTACGCAAGACCTACAAAAATTAATTCACGAGTTGCCTGAAGATCAAAAGGAGGTATTGATTATGCGTTTGTATCGTGACATGAGCTTTAAAGAAATAGCAGAAAATACACAGGTAAGTATCAATACTGCTTTAGGCAGAATGCGCTATGCCATAATCAATTTGAGGAAATTGATATCAGAACATCAAATTATACTCAGTTCATAATACTTTTTATTCTTTTTTGTCGTTCTAAATAGAAATCACTTAGTATGACAAAAAAGTACGCTAACCTAAAAATTGCGTATAAGAAAGAGGGCCCTTCACAAAAGGTTATTGAGGCTATTTTACTTTTTTCTAAGCAGTATGAGCCGCAACACACCAAATTGTACAGTCCTGTTTTTTTTCTATCCAATTAGGGCTTTTGCATAGCGCGGAGTACAGATTTTCTTCCAATCGTACGTGTAATAATGTCTTTTTCTAAATTCCACCCTCGAGCAGGGGAGTATTGCCTACCGTACCATATTATTTGAAGATGTAAGGAATTCCATTTTTCTTTAGGGAATAAACGTTTAGCATCGCGTTCAGTTTGCACTACATTTTTTCCGTTTGAAAACCCCCAACGGTAAAGCAAACGATGTATATGCGTGTCAACAGGAAAGGTAGGTACCCCAAAAGCCTGTGCCAATACTACACTAGCTGTTTTATGACCTACAGCAGGTAATGCTTCTAATGCCTCCATATCGTTAGGCACTTTTCCATTGTGTTTATCTAAAAGGATGTGGGACAGTTCGTAAATTCCCTTTGATTTCATTGGTGACAGACCCACAGGGCGAATAATGTCCTTAATTTCTTCAACGCTGAGTTTGCTCATTGCCAAGGGATTGTCTGCTTTTTTAAATAGTAGAGGGGTGATTTGATTCACACGAACGTCCGTACTTTGTGCTGAAAGCAAAACGGCGATTAGAAGTGTATATGGATCTTTATAGTCTAGGGGTATAGGTATTTCAGGGTATAATGCTTCCAAGGTAGTAATGGTAAAAGCTACTTTTTCTTTTTTTGTCATCAATAATTTTTATCTTCGAATGTACTAAAAACGCTATGAATTATGAATCCTTTACAAGTTGGGGACAAAGTTCCTTCTTTTTCTGTTACTGATAATACCGGGAAAACCCATACCCTTGAAGATTACAAAGGGAAAAAGGTGGTTTTCTTTTTTTATCCTAAAGCCAATACCCCAGGATGTACTGCTGAGGCTTGCGATTTACGCGATCATTATGCAGAATTACAAAGTGCTGGCTTTACTCTTTTAGGAGTAAGCGCGGATACAGAAAAAGCACAACAAAATTTTGTATCAAAGTTTGATTTCCCCTTTCCGTTATTAGCCGATACAGAAAAGAAGGTTATCAATGCCTTTGGAGTATGGGGCCTTAAAAAATTTATGGGAAAAGAATACGATGGGATCCATAGAATGACCTTTATTGTTGATGAGCAGGGGGTAGTTGAACGCGTAATCTCAAAAGTAGAGACTAAAAATCATGCAGCTCAGCTATTGAATAGCTAGTTAGTTTTTATAACCAAACATTTTTTCTTTGCGAATCAATTCAGCAATACCGTTGGGTAATTGATCGTCCCAGCCTTCTTTATTGTGCTTAATATTGCGTAAAATTTCTCGCGAAAAAATAGAAAGGTAATTTTGCTCATAATCGAAAATATCAACGATTTTGCCGTTGTATTTAAAAAACTTGTAAAAGTCTTTCATTCGGGGATGTAATTTTAGATTATTACTGTTTACCACTTCACCTGATTTCTCATGAATCATAGGATAGAGGTATACCTTAAGGTTGTTGTAAAACATTTTACCAAAAGCTTCCAGTATTCCTCCACTTAGGTCTTGGTAATATTGTTCGTCAAAAATATCTACAAAATTATTGACACCCATGGTGAGTCCCACCTGTTCTTTGGTGTACTTTGAAAAATAATCAATCAAACGATAATATTCCTTAAAATTGGATATCATAACCGTATGACCAAGCGTACACAAAAGTTTTGCTCGATCCATAAAGTCTTTTTCATCAATTTCACCTTCTGCGCGTAAATTGGATAATGTAATTTCAAAAATGACCTCTGTTTTTAAAGTATCTACATTTTCTTCCTTTGAAAAAATTTCAAAGGATTTTTCAAACATATCAATGTTTACCTTGGTTACGGGACGAAAACTACCCCGTAAGGCAAGAATATTTTTCTTGTATAGAATACGAGCGGGTAAGATATTATTTCCACTAGCATCAAACATTACGGCATCGGTCATGCCATTTCGGATCAATTGAAGGCACATTAATCGGTTATCTACCTCTTCAAAAATAGGACCTGAAAAGTTTATGGTATCAATTTCAACGGCATCTTGATCGATGTGATCGTAGAGGTAGCGCAAAAGCTTTTTTGGGTTTTCATGTTTGTAAAACGCACCATAAACTAAATTTACCCCCATAATTCCCAATACTTCTTGCTGTAATCGGGCCTCGTTTTGATGAAAACGAATGTGCAATACGATTTCGCTGTAGGCTTCATTAGGTTTTGTTTGAAAACGAATGCCCATCCAGCCATGGCCTTTGAACTTTTTTGCAAAATCAATGGTGGTTACTGTATTGGCAAGGGTAAAAAACATTTTGTTGGATCGTTGTTCTTTGGGAATTCGCGTTTCCAATAAACGCATTTCATGATTTAACATTTTTCCCAACCGCGTTTCGGTTACATAACGTCCGTCTTCTTCTTCACCGTAAATGGTATCACTAAAATTTTTATCGTAGGCACTAATCGTTTTGGCTATGGTACCAGAGGCACCTCCCACACGAAAAAAATGTCGAGCCACTTCTTGGCCTGCTCCAATTTCAGCAAAAGTTCCGTAAATGTATTCGTTTAAATTGATGCGAAGTGCTTTGGCTTCGATAGAGGGTTTGTTATCAAATCCTTTGTCTCCTAATAGCGTTTCGTCCATGACATAAAAGTTAGGTAAAAATACAAACTTCCGCGGTTTATAAAAGCAAAACAATACCTTTGTTTTCTATGTTAACAATTGAATTTTTAGGTACGGGTACCTCACAAGGAGTTCCTGTTATAGGTAGTACGCATCCTGTTTGTTTAAGTAAAGATCCAAAAGACCAACGTCTTCGCGTTTCTGTTGTAGTACAATGGGAAAATACCCATTTGGTTATTGATTGTGGACCTGACTTTAGACAACAAATGATCCGTTCAAAATGCCCAAAAGTAGATGCATTATTTATTACTCATGAACATGCCGATCATACCGCAGGTTTAGATGATATCCGCCCTTTTGTATTTAATCAAGGGGCAATGCCGTTGTATGCTAGTCAACGGGTTATGAACAATTTACAAAAGCGATTTGATTACATTTTAAACGATGAAAATAAATACCCAGGGGCGCCCTCTGTGAATACTCGTATTGTAGATCCTAAAACCCCTTTTCTTTTTCGTCAAAAAGAAATTATTCCCATTGAAGTAGTACACCATAATCTGCCTGTTTTAGGGTACCGAATTGATGACTTTTGTTATTTAACAGATGTAAAATTAATTCCTGAACAAGAAAAAGAAAAACTTACCCATTTGGACGTATTAGTGCTAAGTGCCCTCCGGATTGAACCCCATATTAGCCATTTAAATTTAGAGGAAGCTTTAGCCTTAATAGAGGAATTAAAGCCAAAACAATGTTATCTCACCCATTTAAGCCATTTAATAGGATTTCATGAAGAGGTAAGCAAAACACTACCTTCAAATGTTTTTTTGGCCTATGACACACTCAAAATAACCTCTTATTAGAGGAATTATCACAAGTTTGTTTTAGAAATCCACTCCAACATGTCCATAAAGTTTTGTTGTGATAACGTATGCCCTTCGGGATATTCGTTATAGGTTATGGATGGATTTGCCTTTTGCAAGGGCAAAATAGAAGTTCTAGGAAGGTCAATAGAAATCACGGGATCATTTGTGCCATGTGAGGCAAATACTTGAAATGGGGTAGTAGGGGTTACCGAAACACTTTCATGAATAAAGCCACTCAATGCAATCAATCGTCTTACTTTATTTGGATAGGTAAAAGCAAATGCCCATCCGAGAATGGCCCCCTGACTAAATCCTAAGTAGGAAATGTCTTTTGGGTTTAAGGTGTGTTTTTCTATTAGCGCATCAATTGTTTTGGTGATTAATTCAACTGCTTTCCAGGCATCACTCACTTCTGTCTTTAATTTGCCCTCTGTTTCAAAGCTAATAGGATACCACGTATACCCACCAAAATCGAGCGAAATTGGAGCTTGAATTGATATAACAGTATGAGTTTCTGGAAGGTGTGGAGCAAATGAAAATAGATCGTCAGCATGACTGCCATAACCATGTACTAAAATAAAAGCAGGGGTAGCTTGCTCTGCTCTAATTCCTTCTCGTATTCGATACTCTAACATTTTGGCTTTATTGATTGAGTTGAAGGTGATTTTTTCTTACACACCCTAATACTTTCCCTTTTTGTTGATGACCAACAAACAAACAGTTGGTTGACGCGGAATGGAGGTTTTCAACTTGCAGGGTCCAATTGCCTTTGGGAGTAAAGAGACTCAAATCAGCCTCTTGACCTATGGCTATACCCTTGCTTTGAATGCCAAACCGATTCTTACCTCGGCTGAGAAAAGAAACCACTTTTTCTAAAGGGAAAATGGTTAATAAAGCACCAAAGGCAGCTTCTAAGCCTATACTGCCTTCAGCGGCACTTACAAACTCTAAATTTTTGATTTCTGGATTTAAGGGTTGATGTAGCGTAGTTACCATATCAATGGTTCCGTCTAAAAGCCCTTCACGTAACGCCCTTTGGTCAGCTGACGAGCGTAAGGGGGGACGGATTTTAAAACGGGCATCAAAATCAGTTAGTTGTTCATCGTTAAAAAGAAGGTGGGCCAAGCCCACAGCAGCACTCACATTTAATCCCCTTTTTTTAGCATCGCGAACAAGTTGAACACTTTCAGCACATGAAATAAAAGGGATGTGCATTTTTCCTTGGGTATATTCTAAAAGTTGTAAATCTCTAGCCAGTATAGCGGTTTCCGCAATAGCAGGAATGCCTTTTAATCCTAAAGTGGTACTTACCAACCCTTCATGCATTTGGCCTTTAGAATACAGAGTAGTATCTACGGGATAAGCTTGAATCAAACCGTTGAAATTTTGAACATAGTCTAAGGCAATACGAAGCAAGTTGGGATTGTCAATTGCGGTATTAAAATCACCAAAGGCACAGGCTCCCGCTTTATTTAAATCCGCTAATGAAGCCATTTGCTTTCCTTCACCACGTTCTGACAATGATGCGCTAATATGCAAAAATGTAGTGTGGTGTTGCGTTGCGTTACGAAGGTGATTAATATCAGAATAAGTGTCTAAAACAGGGTGGGTATTGGGGTTTAAGACAATATGAGTAAATCCACTTTTTGCAGCAGTTTGTAATCCGTTGTCGAGGGTTTCTCGTTCTTCGTATCCAGGTTCACCAAAAGAAACACAGGGATCGAACCACCCTGAGGAAAGGTGTAAATCCTTAATTTCAACAACGGTATCAGCTGTGTCAGGTATTGAATCTTCAATTGCTGTTAAAATACCCTCTTGGATAAAAACGTCTTTCTTTTGGTTATGAAAAGGGCTCTTTTCATCTAGTAAAGTTGCGTTTTTAAGAAGTAATTTCATGTAGTAATGATCCTAGCAAAAGTAAGAAACAATTTTGAAAATGGATTTACCCTTTGACATCATTTACAGGCGTAAGAATAAATCGAATTTGGTTTGATGTTGTTTTTTGGGCCAAACAATTCATGGCTTCGTCGCTGAGTTGAAGAATACGCGGGTATCCACCCGTTACTTGAGCATCACGCATAAGAATGAGTAAGGTGCCGTCAGGAGTACATTGAACAGTTCCGGGCAATACGGGAGAGGTCCATATTGTTGAGGCAGGGGATACAATTTTTTCATTCAGGCGGTAGGCCATTCGATCGTTGTTTTTTGAAATTGTAAAAGACGATTGTGCCAAGGCTTGTTTTGCTGCAGGGGTTAACTCATCATATTCGGGTCCAGGATAAACCTTTAAGTCACAAAAGGATTCGTATTGTTTTTTGAAAGCGATATGAGCAAACCGAGAGGGTTTTGTTGAGCTTGTTCCGATAGGTAGTATGTTTTTTTTGGCAAGTTTACTAGATCGAGTAATTCCTTTGGCTTGACTTTTACTTCCCAATAGCATTTCTGTCTGAATACCTCCATAGACTCCTAGGTAGGCACGGCAACCGTTTACGGCATGCGTACACTTGAGCTGATCTCCTTCTTTTACTGCAATTGCTTTGTTGTTAGGAATTTTTTTACCGTTCAATTTTGGGTCCATATCGGCCCCTGTGATACAGATTAATGTGTCTTGATGAAACTTCAAGTGTGCACCGATATAACTCATTTCAATTACCGCATCCTCTTGAGAATTATTTAGGAGCGCATTTGCTAGTTGAAAAGCTTCTTGATCCATAGCCCCGCCAATGGGAACACCCAAATGGAGTGTATTCCAACGACCTTGGTCTTGAATTGTTGAGATCCAACCGGGATGTATCACTTCAATCATGTTTTAGGGAGTACGTTCCTTTGGCGACAGCCTTTTTAATTTGAGTATATTCTTTTTGCGATATGGGTTCAAATGTTACGCGATCCCCAGATTGAGCAAAACAAGGTGATTTAGCTTCTGGATTAAAGAGGTTAACAGGGGTGTTTCCAATTATATGCCACCCTCCGGGACTTTCAATTGGGTAAATCCCCGTTTGAGCACCACCAATAGCTACAGCCCCTGCTTCTACTTTAGGAGAGGGTATGGCTTTCCTTTCGGCATTTAAAACTTTGGGTAATCCATTGAGGTATAAAAATCCAGGGAGAAATCCAATAAACTGTACTCGGTATAGACTTCCACTGTGTAATTCAATAAGCGTAGTGCTATCGATTTCAAGTTGTTTCGATAGAGTGTGTAAGTCGTTGCCAAAGGCAGAATCATAACAAACGGGAAGCGTCCAGTGTTTTGATTGGGGCGATTCAAACCGGTTTATTCCTGCATAAATAGTTGTAATTTTCTTTTGTAATTTTTTTGAAGATACTAGCGGTTTTTTTAGCAATATCAATAAGGATTGATACCCTTGGGTAAGGCCATGTATTTCCTTTAAATTAGATGATAATTCTGATTTTACAGTTAATATCTCATTTAGTAAGTGATCTGAAGGTTCTTGTTTCCATTGAAGCAAAAGCGCTTTAGGGTGCAATTGAAAAAAGCTAAAGGGGAGGAGTGGTTTCATTTAAATCGTATTCGTGATGTCATGAATGGCCTTTAAAAAATCCAAAACCTTCGGATGGTCTCCATGGAGACAAAAGGTATCCGCAGTTAGATGTGCCCAATGTCTATTTTTTGTCAGTACCCTTTGGTGTTGTGTAAGTTGTATAAATTGATCACAAACAGACTGGGTATGGTTCAAAAGAGCTTCAGAATGGGATCGATCCACCAGTTGATCTCGGGTTAGATAGTGTCGGTCTAAAAAGGCTTCTCGGCAAACTTTTACCCCTCTTGAAAGGGCTTGATTTTCAAGTTCAGAGTAGGGAAGGGTAAACAATTGTACCTCAGAAAATTCAGTGCATAGAACATCTAGTAAAATTTTTGCCTGTTCTTTTTGATGAGCGGTATTGTGATAAAGTGCCCCATGGGCTTTTACGTGATGAAGGGGCTGTTGAAGAAGGGTATTTAATTTTTCAATTTGATTAGCAATCGTGTCATAAAGGGCATTTTCTTCCATTTTCATTGGGCGTCTCCCAAAATGTTCACGGTCAGGGTAGGAGGGATGAGCGCCGATTTGAACATTATGTTCCTCAGCCAAATGCACTACGCGTTTCATTTCTTCTAAATCCCCGGCATGTCCACCACAGGCTATGTTACACGCATAAAGATAGGGAAAAAGGGCTGCTTCATTTTGAAGCCCCTCAGCCACATCAACATTAATATTATAAGGTATTTTAGTCACAAGCTATAGGTTAAAAAAGAAAAATTAGGGTACGAAAACTTAAAAACAAGGTAATTAAAACAATGCCAACTCCAATGCTATTTTGAATGCGATTGTTTTTGTAGGTTCCCATAAGGGTAGAATTATTGATCATCCACAATAGAATTCCAGCTATAATGGGAAGCAATAGGCCATTAATGATTTGTGCGAACTGAATAATTAAAATCAATTTTAATCCCGTAGCGGAAATGACTACACCAAAGAGCAAAATGAATAGCCCTATAATACGGAACCGCCGTTCTGATAAGTGCGCTTTCCATTGAAAACAATCACAGGTCACATAAGCAGCAGCAAGGGGAGCGGTTAATGTGCTTGTGATGCCTGCCGCAAAGAGCCCTATGGATAAAAAATATTTTGCATAAGTTCCAAAAAGCGGCTCCAATCCAAGGGCCAGATCGGCTGCGTTTTCAATTGTGTTTAAATGAACTCCTGCAGCTGTAATAATAATACTGATGGAAATAAACCCGCCTAAACCAATGGCTATTCGCATATCTTGTAAGGCTACAGGAAGTTGTGATTTGGATTTCCATTTTTCACGAACTAGTGCTGAATGTAAAAAGAGATTGTAGGGGACTATGGTTGTTCCAACCAATCCAATTATACTGAGCAAGCTTCCTTGGGGACGAGAAAATGAAAAAAGTCCTTTTCCTATTTCAAGAAGTGAAGGTCCCGTAGCGATTGCTGTGATAAGAAAAGTAATGCTCATTAGGGCGACCAACCCAATGAGTGTTCTCTCAATGAGTTTGTATTTTCCTAACCATAAAAGTATTCCAGCGACACATCCCACCGCAACAGAAAACATATTAAAAGAGGTGTTTCCTAGGGTGAATGAAATTTGCCCAAATAGGGTTTCAAGGCCTAATACGGCCCCACTGATATTGCCAGCTTCATAGGCGGTATTTCCCACCAAAATGGCTCCTAAAATCAACCCGATGAGGAATATTTTTAGTCCCTTAGGGATGGGTTCCTTTAGCAGTAAGGGAACAATTCCCTGTCCGGTTATCATACCCAAGCGAACAGCCATGCCTTGGAGCGCAATGGCGGCTAAAATTGATACACCAATTGCCCACAACAAATCCAATCCAAACTTTACCCCCACTAGAGTACAAAGGGTAACAGTTCCCGGTCCAATAAAGGCAGCGGCTATCAGTGGCCCGGGTCCGATATTTTCTAAAAGTCGCTTTCGCATGGCATCTACTTTAATTAAAGGTATAATTTGATCTGTTACTGAACAAAAGAAGTGCTGATGGATTAGGAAAAATCTTCAAAAACCCCCAAACCAAACAAGGCATAATCGTATTTAACAGGATCTATAGGGTCTAGTTTACGCAAAGCAGTATCCAATTCCATAACCGCTTTTTGGTCGTTTTGTTTTCGCTTTAAAAGACCCAAGCTTCGGGCAACATTGCCACTGTGAACATCTAGAGGGCAAGACAATTGGGCTGGGGTAATCCGACTCCACAGTCCAAAATCTACCCCTTTTTTTGCCTCCCGTACCATCCAACGTAAAAACATGTTGATGCGTTTAGCAGCCGAACCCCGTAAGGGATCTGCAACGTGTTTTTCTGTTCTTTTTTCATGAGCCAATTCAAAGAAAAGAGAGCGAAAATGATGGATATTCATTTCCATACTATGCGCCTTTGGATTCTTCGTAAAGGCCTCTTCTAACCCTCCGTGGTGTACATAAATATGTCGCAAAGCGGTTATGAAATAGCAAAAATCAATTCCGTTAAATGTTCTGTGAACAAAGGGTTTTAAGGCGATTAGGTCTTTTTTTTGATGATGGAGAATAAAACGATAAGGATCATGTTCTAAAAGTTCGCTCATTTTTTGACCACTTTTAATAATACTTAACCGATTTCCCCAGGCTACGGATGCGGTTAAAAATCCGATGATTTCAATGTCTTCTTTAGATGAAAACTGATGGGGAATTTGAATGGGGTCGGATTCTAAGAAAAAAGGCTGCTCATAATGAGCTGCTTTTTCATTTAGAAAGGAATGCAATTCATCCGTATTCACGAGTCAATTTTTCCGTCTTTTAAACGAACAATGCGATCAGAACGCTGGGCTAATTTTTGATTGTGGGTCACAATCACAAAACTACACCCTCTCTGTTGTTGAAGTTCAAAAAACAAGTCGTGCAATTGGGCTGCATTTTCAGTATCCAAATTACCGCTGGGTTCATCTGCAAAAATAATTTTAGGGTCATTAATGAGCGCCCGGGCCACGGCTACACGTTGCTGTTCACCCCCCGACAAAGCCGAGGGCTTGTGATTTGCTCGTTCTTCCATTCCCAAACGTACCAACAGGGCTAAGGCTTTTTTTTCAAGCGCATCCGTAGTTCGTTTTGGCGCTAACCAACCGGGAATACATACATTCTCAAGCGCTGTAAACTCTGGTAATAGCTCGTGAAACTGAAAAATAAATCCCATATTCTGGTTTCTAAATTTTGAAAGTTGGGAATCCTTCAAATCGGCTAGATTGGTGGAATTAAAATAAAGTGCGCTATTCGGTTCAAGATCGGGTCGATCTAAAGTACTTAACAGGTGAAGTAGGGTTGTTTTGCCCGCTCCGGAAGGACCAACAATAGAAACTATTTCATTTTCATAGACGTCAATATCGATTTTGTTAAGCACTTGAAGCGTGCCGTAATGTTTTGATATTTGTCGTGCTGATAAGAGCGTTTTCATACGAATTCAAAAATACATTTTTTTAGAGTCTAGCCCTTTCATTTTTAGAATTCCTTGATCTTCCTGCCTCAAATCATCAATTTAGAAAGCTTAGATTCGGATTTCATAAATTCTATACCTATATTTGTTTAATAAAAACTGTTAAAAGTTGATCAAAACTATATATTTTGCAGGAGGGTGCTTTTGGTGTACTGAAGCTGTATTTCTTCAATTACGAGGAGTTTCAAATGTTCGCCCCGGATATACGGGGGGACAAATCAAAAACCCGGCTTATCGTGAGGTATGTTCAGGAAGAACGGGTCATGCAGAAGCCATATCCTTTGACTACGATACAAGCATAGTTTCTTTGCAAGATCTTTTGCTCATTTTTTTTCAAACCCATGACCCTACTACCTTAAATAGGCAAGGAAACGATAGCGGTACCCAATACCGATCTGCCATTTACTATACTTCTGAAGATCAAAAAAACATTATTTTGAATGTGGTTGCCGAATTAGAAGCGATGAAAATATTTGACCACCCTATTGTTACGGAAATTAATGAAGCGGGTCCATTTTATTTAGCTGAAGTTGAGCATCATAACTTTTACGAGCTTAACAAATCACATCCTTATTGTCAGGCGTTAATTGTTCCCAAACTGAAAAAGTTAACCCATTTGTTTTCTAAAAAAATTGCATAAATATGAATGAGAATTTTAACATCAACACGGTTTCCATAACGGAACAAATCAAGTCTAATTATGAAGAAATAATTGATTTATTAGGCGAAGACAAAGATAGAGAGGGGCTCTTAAAAACTCCTGAACGCGCTTCAAAAGCCATGAAATTTTTGACTGAGGGTTATGAAAAAGATCCAAAGCAAATTTTGCAGAGTGCCATGTTTGAAGAGGAATATAACGAAATGGTTATCGTTAAAGACATTGAATTGTATTCTTTGTGTGAACATCATATGTTGCCTTTTTTTGGTAAGGCTCATATTGCTTACATACCAAAAGGGCGTATTGTAGGATTAAGCAAAATTCCACGGGTTGTAGATGTTTTCGCCCGACGACTTCAAGTTCAGGAACGCTTAACGGAGCAAATTTTAGATTGTATTAATGATACGCTTCAACCCGATGGGGTAGCTGTTGTTATTGAGGCATCTCATATGTGTATGATGATGCGTGGAGTTCAAAAACAGAATTCAACAACAACAACTTCTGGTTTTCGCGGTAGCTTTAAAAATACAGATACACGGAATGAATTTTTAAACTTGATTCAATTCAGATCAAGCTAAGAATTTTCGTCAAAATAACGCTTACCCATTAACCGGTTCATAATTTTCTTTTCAAAAGCCCAAAAAAAGCGAAATTGAAAGAAGATTGTACCGATTCCTAAAAGTAATACCTGGTATACAGGGAAAATAATTAGGATACGTAAAATCCAATACAAAACATTTCCAAGCGGTAGACTGTCAAAAGAGTCGGGTTCAATATTGAGGTATTGTAGAACGGGTAGCGCCAGTTTTACACTCAACGATCCTGTGATTCCAAATACCACAAAAATGATAATCAGTTGTTTGTTGGAGTGGATACCCCATTTTTCTTTGAGTCGTTTAAACAAAAAGATTAGGATTTAAGTAAGGAACAAATTTGAGCGGCTAATTCTTCTCCAATGCGGTCTTGAGCTTCTAAGGTTGCTGCTCCAATATGTGGAGAAAGTGAAATGTTATCGTGCATTAACAATTTGATTTCAGGCTTAGGTTCGTTTTCAAAAGTATCAAGTCCAGCAAAAGATAACTGTCCGCTATCTAAAGCCTCAACTAAAGCAACTTCATCAACTACACCACCCCGTGCAGCATTAATCAAAAAAGCCCCTTTTTTCATTTTAGAAAAGGCAGCTGAATCAATTACATACTCTTTTTGTGCAGGTACATGCAGACTAATAAAATCAGCGCTAGCAAGTAGAGAATCCATGTCTTGCGTTTCAATATTTACGGAAAGCGATTGACCATTGAATAACGTAACCTCAACAGTAGCACGCTCAATAAATTTATCACTGGCGATTACCTTCATTCCCACTCCTAAACCAATTCGAGCGACTTCTTGGCCAATTCTTCCAAAACCAATGACTCCTAAAGTTTTACCTCTCAATTCAATTCCCTTTGCATAGGCTTTTTTTAGCCCTTTGAAATTTGTCTCTCCTTCTAACGGCATGCTTCTGTTGGCTTGATGTAAAAACCGAACACCTCCATATAAATGTGAAAAAACAAGTTCAGCCACAGACGCAGAGGAAGAAGCAGGAGTGTTAATTACGTGTAATCCTTTTGATTTTGCGTAATCAACATCAATATTATCCATTCCTACTCCACCACGACCAATAAGTTGTAATCCTGGGCAAGCATCTATTAATTCTTTTCGAGCAGTGGTAGCACTTCTCACAAGTAAAGCTACTATCTGGTTATCGTTTATGTAGGCCGCTAATTGTTCTTGAGCAACGTTAGTTGTAATTACTTCAAATCCATTTTGAGTAAGTTGATCAATTCCTGTAGCAGAAATTCCGTCGTTTGCTAAAATTTTCATTTTAAAGTTTTAGTGATTTTTTTCTAGAGTTTGCATGCAATCTACCAATAATTCTACACTCTCCATTGGTAATGCGTTGTAGATTGATGCTCTGTAGCCTCCTACAGACCGGTGTCCTTTTAATCCGCTTAAACCAGCGGCTTTACACAAATTGTCAAAAGTTTCAGTTAGTCCATCATTAGTTAAATTAAAGGTAGCATTCATGTCACTTCGATCTTCTTTTGCGGCAAAACCCGTAAAAAGGGGGTTGCGATCAATTTCACCATACAGATGGGTAGCTTTCATTGCATTTTTTGCTCCTAAGGCTTCTAAACCGCCTTGAGTTTCAATCCATCGTAACGTCAATAAAGAAGTATAAACGGCAAAAACTGGAGGGGTGTTGTACATGCTTTCTTTGTCAATTTGCTCTTTATAGTTAAGCATGGAAGGAATAGCTCGGCTAACCTTTCCTAAAATCGATTCTTTAATGATAACAAGAGTGGTTCCTGCTGGCCCCATATTTTTTTGTGCCCCGGCGTAAAATAAATCAAACTTGGAATAATCCAGTGGTCTTGAAAAAATGTCGGAACTCATATCGGCAAGTAAAGGCACATTCGACGCCGGTATAGTTTTGTATTGAGTACCGAAAATGGTATTGTTTGTAGTTATGTGTAAATAATCCAAATCAGAAGACACAGTGTATCCTTTGGGGATATAATTGAAATTTTTATCTTTTGAACTTGCGATCTCTTCTACATCTCCAAATAGTTTTGCTTCTTTTATTGCTTTTTCAGACCAGGTTCCTGTGTTAATGTATCCTGCCTTTTTTTCTAAAAGGTTGTAAGCAGCCATTAAAAATTGTGTGCTTGCCCCTCCTTGTAGAAAAACGGCTTTGTACCCATTTCCTTCTAGACCGGTTAAGCGTAAAGCACGCTCACAGGCTTCGTCCATAATTTCAACAAAGGCTTTGCTTCGATGTGAAATTTCAATTAGGGATAAACCCGAATGATCCAATTCTAAAACAGCATCTGAAGCTTGTTTTATAACCTCATGAGGTAAAATAGAAGGACCTGCGCTAAAATTGTGAATTTTCATAAGGTATAAGGATTGTATCTTTTACTTGGAAAAAAGAAATGTTAAAATTATTTGCAAATATTGTTATTCTTGGTTTAAATGAAAACTTGTTCAACCTAATTTTTTTTTTAATTGTTAACACCTTTTATTTCATAATATCTAGCTTCTCAGCGGGAAAGCTTCAATAAAAAATCCAAGGTATCAATTCCGTCAGCATACTCCCATAAATGGGGCTGCTGCGCAGTACCAAAAGGAATAGCCCCATCTAAAGGGAAATGACTAATTAAACACTGAATCAAATCTTGATCTGCCTTCAGTTGTGGGGATAGTTGTTCTAGTGAATCGTAATATTCATAATGTACACAAGCAATTGGGGCGCTCATTGCTTCTTCTTCTCGCAATATCATAAATCCATTTTCTAAAAAAGAAAAATCACTCATAAGGAATACGGCCTTATTATAGTCGTAATTATTAGCGTATTTGGTATGGTTTATACAATCAGAAAGGGGATAGAGTCCTCCAAAAATACGATTCAAGTCAAACCCCTTGGGAAGGTATAGTTTAGACACATTTCTGCAACCTAAGCCAAAAAAGTCTAAAATATCATGTCCCAATCCTTCGAGTTCTTCATTTGTTTCTTTGCCTGATAAAACAGCGACCCCATTTCTGTTTTTTCGAATGATATGGGGGTATTTTGAAAAATAATGATCAAAATAACGAGCAGAATTATTTGTGCCTGTTGCAATTACAGCATCAAACCCAGTGAGTACTTCGGTTGTAAATTCTATGCGGTTTTCTCCCGTTTCTTTTTCTAAAAAATGAGCAATATAGGGAAGTAAAGCAGTGTCTTTTGAAGCACATTTAACTAAGGTATGATATCCGCAGAGCCAAACACACAAAACATCATGCAAACCAACAAGGGGTAGGTTTCCCGCTAGTATTAATGCAATTGTATGAGTGGTTTTTGCCTCGGATAAAGGGTACTGGGAAACCCATTGCGATAGTTTTTGCTCTTGAAGTGCTTCGCCCCAATTTTGAATTGCCATTTCAACTGAATTTTGGGTAAACCATCCATTTAAAATTAAGGCTTTATCGATAGCTGCCTTTAGCGAGCTATAGGTATTGTCTTCACTATTGTAGTGGCGAAGATGATCGCCAAGGGCAAATAAAGCTTTACTTCGTTGGAGTGAGTTGCTCATCTATTTGTGGGAAAGGGATTAAGGTCTTATTTTTGCACAAATTTAAGGAAAGAAAATTGCTATGGCTATAATTATAACTGATGAATGTATCAATTGCGGTGCTTGTGAACCCGAATGCCCAAATACGGCTATTTATGAGGGGGCAGAAGATTGGCGATATCAAGACGGCACATCGCTTCGTGGATCAGTTGTATTGCCAAGCGGTAAGGCCGTAGATGCAGACGCCTTTCAAGTTCCCGTGTCTGATGAATACTACTTTATTGTTCCCGATAAATGTACAGAATGTAAAGGATTTCATGACGAACCCCAATGTGCCGCTGTTTGTCCGGTTGATTGTTGTGTTCCTGATGAAAATCACGAAGAGTCTGAAGACACCCTTTTGGGAAAACAACGTTTTATGCACCCAGAAGACTGAGTACTTCTGGACTTTTAAAATGAACCAATTCAATATTGTTTTGTGCCACTAGTTCTTTACACTTTTGGCTGCTGAAAAATGCGGCATCTTGACTTCGCCATACTGCTCCAAAATTAGGATGATCAAGGGTTATTTGTTCTATTTCTTCATTGAGTAGGGCAGGATGAATTAAAAAGAGGGAGAGTCCCGGTTGAACTTCTTGAAGAGCCATTTCATAATAAGCAGCTAAACCCATACCTTCAAATTCGGTATAAGAAGCCATAAAGAGGGTCTCTATACAATCGTTCTCATTTACCTTAAAAGCAGCAGAATCCTCTCCTGTATAGTCAATCAATGTTTTACTTAAAATAATAGGCAATTGGTATTCTTTACCCAAGTCAATATAAAGGTCTATCAAATCTTGTCGAAGCCCAAGGGTGTACATGTGCGAATCTAAATGGGAGGGCTGTAAACCCAACGAAAGCGCATAGTCAATTTGATTCCGAAGTTCTAGGCGCACTTCTTCTATTTTGGCATGGTCTCTTATAGCGGCACGTTTCATGGGTAAGTGCCCATGACGATCAACTATTGAAGGAATTTTTTCTTTCGCAGTAATTGATTTAAATGGGTAGGTTTTCCATTCTCCAGTAAGCGTGAGATGAATCCCGTAATCTAACTCGGGATGGGCTAGACAAAATTGGGCCATATCATAAAACCATGGGCAAGGAACCATAAGGCTTGTTGAAGAAATACTTCCTTGTGTCATACCCACTTGAGTGGCTTTATTTTCAGACCAGCAAAGTCCTGCATCATCTGCATGAATAATCACATATTTTTTTTGGCTCATAAAAACACATTTAATAGGATACCATAATTACTAAAAGCAAATGTAAAAGCCAAAAGAAAGTTTATTTTTGCCAAAATTTAAACAATGAAAGCAGGAATTGTAGGTCTACCTAATGTTGGAAAATCCACCTTATTCAATTGTCTCTCTAATGCCAAAGCGCAGAGCGCCAACTTTCCATTTTGTACTATTGAACCCAATGTTGGGGTAGTGAATGTGCCTGATAAACGTCTCGAAAAATTAGAAGAATTAGTAAAACCCCAACGGGTACTACCGGCTACAGTTGAAATTGTTGATATAGCGGGTTTAGTTAAAGGCGCAAGCAAAGGGGAAGGATTGGGAAATCAATTTCTGGCAAATATTCGTGAAACAGATGCCATTTTGCATGTGTTGCGCTGTTTTGATAATGACAATATAGTGCATGTTGAAGGGTCTGTAAACCCGATTCGCGATAAAGAAATTATAGATATCGAACTCCAACTAAAAGACCTTGAAACGGTTGACAAACGATTGGAAAAAGTCAATCGAGCAGCTCGTACTGGAAATAAAGAGGCTGTAAAAGAAAAAGCGCTATTGGATGAAGTCAAAAAGGCTTTAGAAGCAGCTCAAAATGTGCGTTCGTTTCAATGTAAAGAAGAAGATCGTACTGCATTTATTACTCCGCTTCAGCTTATTACCGATAAACCAGTATTGTATATATGCAATGTGGACGAAACTGCTGCAAAAGTTGGGAATGCTTATGTTGATAAGGTAAAAGAAACCATTGCTAACGAACAAGCTGGACTGCTAGTTTTAGCCGTAAGTATTGAAGCTGACATCAATGAATTGGAAAGTTTTGAAGAACGACAATTGTTTTTAGACGACTTAGGCTTGGAGGAAGCAGGAGCTGCAAAATTGATACGGGAATCGTATTCATTATTAAACCAACAAACCTATTTTACTGCAGGGGAGAAAGAGGTCCGCGCTTGGACTATCCCCATTGGTGCTACAGCCCCTGAGGCGGCTGGCGTAATCCACTCTGATTTTGAAAAAGGATTTATACGTGCTGAAGTTATTGCCTATGAAGATTATGTGCAATTTGGTACAGAGGCAAAGGTTAAAGAAGCGGGTAAAATGAAAGTAGAAGGGAAGGAGTATATCGTCAAAGATGGGGATGTGATGCATTTCCGATTCAATGTTTAAGGAAAACGCTTCTCTTTTTTTACCTTAGGGTTTGAAATATAAGCATCAATGAGCCGTTTACAATTTTTGCTGAGTTTACTGATTATTAGTTTTTGTGCTTCTTTGTTTTTTGTGATGCAAGGCCCTTTATTGGCGTATCAGCTAGCAAAACCCATAACAACAGTATTCATTTTGTTGGTTCCTTTACTTTCTCCCCATTCAAAAGAAACCTTTTCAATTTCTCAGGTATTAGTAGGATTGAGTTTTTGTTTGGTTGGTGATGTGCTTATTCTTTGGGATTCCTTTTTTGTTTTTGCATTGGCCTCGTTTTTAATTGGACATCTTTTTTTTGTAGCCGTTTTGATTCGAAAAGGGGGATTGCAGCTTAATTACGGTATACTTTCGCTACTTGGACTAGTGGCACTAGTGCTTTATGCCCAGATGTATCCAAATTTAGGAAGGTTGAAGCTGCCTGTACTGCTTTATGTCAGTTGTGTTGTATTGATGTGTTGGCAAGCCCTTTCCTTATATGTAAAAAATAAAAATAAGGCGACCTATTGGTTTGCCTTAGGTGCCGTCCTGTTTTTACTTTCGGATAGTGTTTTGGGGTTGACTAAGTTTACCTTTGATTTTTCAATGTCTTCGGTGGTCATCTTGACTACCTATTGGGGAGGCATATTGAGTATTGCTTATGCCACCCATTTTCGAATTTAATTTCGCAATTGGCTTTTTATAAATTCAATTTCCTCTTCAGAAAAGGGCGTTTTATCAGGTAAATACACATCGTGAAACCATGTTTGAGGAATGCTATCAAAAGATTCATTCCATGAAGACCACGGATAAATAGTATTTGATTTTCCCGCTACAAACCCCCAATTAATAGCCCCAACCTGATTTTCTTTTAAAATAGGAAGTATCTTTTCGAAAGTACTACCATTGGTTCGGGCCATGTATTCTGTACAAACTAGAGGTCGGTTGAACCGTTTCAACAGTTCAATTTTTTTACGAACGATGTCGGGATTCCCTTCATAGGCATGGAAAGAAATAATATCTGAATTTTCAATCATATAGCGCTCAAGGGGGCGTAAGGAGTCTAAAATGCCCCAATGTCGGACTTCTCCTTTCCACAACCCTACAGTAAGGGGTTGGCACGGATTCACTTCTCTTGCCCATTTTACTGTTTTTTTAAGTAAGGCGTAAGAAAATGAATATTTGTTTTTTACTTCCAAATCCACTCGGCCCGGTTGGGTAGCGACATTGTCAGGTTCGTTATACAAATCCCAAGCAATAACTCGTGAATCGTTTGCGAAATGGGTTAGTACTCCTTTAACGTAGTTTTTAAGTTCACCATGCCGTAAACTGTCTCCTAAAATTTCGGCACCTGGGGCTTGTACCCATCCCGAATTATGAACGTGAGGAATAGGATCGGGTTGTTTTCCAAGTTGAGGAACAGGATGCCAAACGTCATCTAACAAAACAAACATGGTTTTAATATTCAACTGATCTGCTTTTTGTAAATACGCTTCAAGCCGTTGAAGAAACCCCAACGAATCTTGATCCCACAACAGGTTGTGTAAGTAAACCCGATGCAATGACATACCCAATTCTGCTGACCACGTCAATTCACGTTCTATAGTTTCAATATCAAAAGTATCTTCTTGCCAAAATTCTAGCTGATTGATGGCGGTGCTTGGATTAAAATTAGCCCCTGCACGCCACCCGTGTTCGTCTTGCCATTGCCATGCTTTTTCTTCTGTCCAGCGCTCTCCTATTGAAGGCTTTGAGGGGGATTCACATCGGATAAATCCAAAGAAAGCTAGGGCTATTCCTACACAATAAAAAAGAGAACGAAGGGAAGGGTTTGTTTTCATTTTTGTCAATGGATAAGGGACAACGAATCATAAACAACGACCCGTTCCCACAAATGGGAGGCCTCTTCTATAAAAAGTAAGTGAGTAGGATCCGTTTGATACGCATTTTGGGATTCTAAATCAGGAAAAAGCATGACATAACAATACGTAAAAGAATTGTCAACAACGGCTCTTTTTTCAGATTCTGCAGGGCATCCTAAGTGGTTTGACGTTGCCTGCGGATTGGTCTGGATTAATTTTCGAATGGCCGTTTCAAAGGCTTCGCGGTCACTTGTTTGTGTTGGGTTTTTAAGCCAAAAAAACACCGTATGCACAAAAGGTCCGGTTTTATTTTCTATAGATTCAGAATTCATTTAATGAAGTATTAATTGTTTTGAATAAAACTACATATTTCTGTAGTGAATCCTATTAGTAAGTATATTTTTTACTAAAAAAAGAACAATAACTTTTTAACAAAAAAACGTGAAGAATTGTTGATTTCTTGGGACTCAAAGCGTTTTAGGTTCACTGGGCAATAAGTATATTAGCACACCAACTATGAGTAATCAATCCACCTACACCGAAGACAATATACGATCTCTTGATTGGAAGGAGCATATTCGAATGCGTCCTGGGATGTATATTGGTAAATTGGGCGACGGTTCTTCGCCTGATGACGGAATCTATATCTTACTCAAAGAAGTAATCGACAACTGTATCGATGAATTTGTAATGGGTGCTGGAAAAACCATTGAAATCACCATCAAAGACAGCAGTGTAAAAGTTCGTGATTTTGGAAGGGGTATACCCCTGGGAAAGGTAGTTGATGTGGTCTCTAAAATGAATACAGGGGGAAAATACGATTCCCGTGCATTTAAAAAATCAGTAGGGTTAAATGGGGTAGGTACAAAAGCGGTAAACGCATTATCCTCTCATTTTGAAGTAGAGTCTTGTCGCGATTCACTCCGCAAGAGCGCCTCTTTTAGCTTTGGAGAATTGCAAGAAGAAACTCCTCAGGAATCTTCTTCAAAACGCCGGGGAACCAAAGTAATTTTTGTGCCCGATCAAACCATTTTCAAAAACTATAAATACCGTTTAGAGTATGTGGAGCGCATGGTGAAAAACTATGTCTACCTGAACCCAGGGTTAACCATCGACTTAAACGGCGAAAAATTTATTTCTGAAAATGGATTAAAAGATTTGTTGACAGACCAAACAAATGAAAGCGATTTAACGTACCCTATTATCCACCTTAAAGGAGAGGATATAGAAGTAGCCATTACCCACAGTAAAACACAATACAGCGAAGAGTACTATTCTTTTGTCAACGGGCAGCATACTACCCAAGGCGGTACACATCAAGCTGCATTTAGAGAAGGTTTAGCCAAAACTATCCGTGATCATTTTGGTAAAAATTACGACGCTTCTGACATACGCAAATCTATTGTTTCTGCCATCAGCATTAAAGTTATGGAGCCCGTGTTTGAATCGCAGACAAAAACAAAATTGGGGTCAACAGAAATGGGAGGCAACATGCCCTCAGTTCGAAGTTATGTGATCGACTTTTTAAGCACTCAACTTGATAATTATTTGCACAAAAACCCCACAGTTGCAGAGCAAATACAACGAAAAATACTTCAGGCCGAACGGGAAAGAAAAGAATTATCAGGCATACGAAAATTAGCACGTGAACGCGCTAAAAAAGCCAATCTGCACAATAAAAAACTAAGAGATTGTCGGGTTCATTTACCAGATTTAAAAATGGACCGTCGTTTGGAATCTACCCTTTTTATTACCGAGGGTGATTCTGCTAGTGGTTCGATTACAAAATCTAGAGATGTAAACACCCAAGCCGTATTTAGCTTACGCGGTAAGCCCTTGAACAGTTACGGGATGTCTAAAAAGATAGTGTATGAAAACGAAGAATTTAATTTGCTTCAAGCCGCTTTAAATATTGAAGAATCTCTGGAAGATTTACGGTACAATAACATTGTTATTGCTACTGATGCAGATGTAGATGGAATGCACATTCGCCTTTTATTGATCACCTTCTTTTTACAATTTTTCCCAGAATTAATTAAAGAAGGACACCTCTATATTCTACAAACCCCTTTATTTCGGGTACGTGATAAAAAACAAACGTTTTACTGTTACAGTGAACAAGAACGCAGAGATGCCATTCAGGCGTTGAAAGGAAAAGTGGAAATCACACGGTTTAAAGGTTTGGGAGAAATATCACCCGATGAATTCAAATATTTTATAGGAGAAGATATTCGTCTAGATCCGGTGATGCTAGATAAAAACACAACCATTGAACAATTACTTGAGTTTTACATGGGAAAAAACACATTGGATCGTCAAAATTTTATTATTGACAATCTTAAAGTAGAATTGGATTTAGCCGAAGAAGCAGTGGAGTAGCAAAGCAATGAATGAAGAAAACGAAATAATTGACGATCAGCAAGATGCCTTAAAGAAGGTGACGGGGATGTATAAAGATTGGTTTCTTGATTATGCATCCTATGTGATTCTTGAACGTGCTGTTCCCGCTATAGCTGACGGATTAAAACCTGTTCAGCGACGGATTCTCCATTCGATGAAAGATCTTGACGATGGTCGCTACAACAAAGTGGCCAACATCGTAGGGCATACGATGCAATATCATCCCCATGGAGATGCCAGCATTGGAGACGCTATGGTTCAGATCGGACAAAAAGAGTTGCTCATTGACATGCAAGGGAACTGGGGAAACTTGCTTACGGGAGATGGTGCAGCGGCTTCGCGGTATATTGAAGCGCGTTTGTCAAAATTTGCCCTCGAGGTTATATTCAGTCCTAAAATTACAGATTGGCAACTGTCTTACGACGGACGAAAAAAAGAACCCATTCATTTACCGGTTAAATTTCCACTACTTCTGGCGCAAGGTGCCGAGGGTATTGCTGTGGGGCTGTCTACTAAAATATTACCGCACAATTTCAATGAATTATTAGAGGCGAGTATACTACATTTAACAGGCAAAAAGTTTACCCTTTTCCCTGATTTTCAAACGGGAGGAATTGTCGATGTTCAAGGCTATAATGACGGTAATAGAGGAGGTAGAGTCCGTGTACGTGCAAAAATAGCACAACGGGATAAAAACACCTTAGTAATTTCAGAAATTCCCTTTAGTACGAATACAACTTCATTAATTGAAAGTATAATTAAAGCGAATGAAAAAGGGAAAATCAAGATTAAAAAAATAGAGGATAATACCTCCTCTGAAGTTGAAATACTTGTGCACTTACCGGGGGATATTTCACCTGACAAAACAATAGATGCCCTTTATGCTTTTACGGCCTGTGAAACGTCAATATCACCCCTAGGGTGTGTTATTATTGACAATAAGCCCCATTTTATTGGGGTGAGCGAAATGCTCAAGATTTCAACTGACCATACCGTTCAGTTACTAAAAATGGAATTGGAAGTGCACTTGGGAGAATTAGAAGACCAATGGCATTACGCTTCCTTAGAGCGCATATTTATTGAGCACAAAATTTATCGTGATATTGAAACTTCAGAAACCTGGGAAGAAGTTTTAGCCGCAATTGATGAAGGATTAAAACCCCATATAGCTCACTTAAAACGTCCGGTTGTAGAAGAGGATTTGGTGCGGTTAACGGAAATTAGAATCAAGAGAATTTCAAAATTTGATCAGGATAAAGCACAACAAAAAATTGAAGCTTTAGAAGGGGATATTGAGGAAGTAAAAAATAATCTCAATCACCTTATTGATTATGCGATTCGTTATTTCACCCACCTAAAAAAGACCTATGGTGAGGGTAAAGAACGCTGTTCAGAAATCCGCTTATTTGATGATGTGGACGCTAAAAAAGTTGTTGTGCGTAATCAGAAGTTGTACATGAATCGCGAAGAAGGGTTTATTGGCACTTCATTACGAAAAGACGAAATGGTGTGCGAATGTTCCGATATAGACGATATTATTGTCTTTACCCAAGACGGAAAAATGCAAGTGGTTAAAGTAGATAGTAAGGTTTTTGTAGGCAAGCACATTATTCATGCCGCTGTATTTAAAAAGAAGGATTCACGTACGATTTACAATATGATATACCGTGACGGTAAGTCGGGAGCTTCTTTTATTAAGCGCTTTGCAGTAACTGGAATTACCCGTGAAAAAATATACGATTTAACTCAAGGAAAAGCCCAATCCGAAATTCTTTATTTTTCTGCTAATCCCAATGGTGAAGCGGAAACGGTAACCATTATATTGCGTAGTTCAGGCGCGATTAAAAAGCTTAAATGGGATCTTGATTTTGCAGATTTGCAAATTAAAGGTAGGGCCGTACGCGGAAATACGGTAACGAAATATGGAATCAAAAAAGTTGAGCTTAAAGAAAAAGGAGTCTCTACTTTAAAACCACGGAAAATTTGGTTTGACGACAGTATTCGAAGACTAAATTTGGACTCACGTGGCCAGCTATTAGGCGCGTTTAAAGGCGATGACAAATTGTTAATTGCGACACAGGGAACCCTTCGGGCGGTAACTCCTGATTTAAATCTCCATTTTGATGATCACGTGGTGTACCTTGAAAAGTGGATTCCTGAAAAGCCCATTACTGCCGTTTATTTTGATGCCGAAAAAGAGCGTTATTTTCTAAAACGGTTCTGTCTCGAAACCACAGACAAAGAGGATTCTTTTATAAAAGAGGGAGGTGAATTACTTTTTATCAGTTTTGAATGGCGCCCTATACTTGAAATTACCTTTGAAAAACCGAGAGGTAAAAACCCGCTTCCTCCGCTTGAAATTAATGCAGAAGAATTTATTGCAGTAAAAGGATTTAAAGCCTTGGGGAACCAACTGACAGATAAAAAAATAAAATCTGTTCAATTAAAAGAAGCATTGCCCTATGAAATGCCCGAAGAGCTTGACTTACACGACATTGAAGTTCAAGAAGAAGAGGCCGTAACAGGAGCTGATAATTCTCAAATGAGCCTTGAGTTTTAATACCACGTATTACCGTTTTCGCAATTTCATATTGATCATTTCAACACCTAACGAAAAGGCGATGGCAAAATACAGATAACCCTTTGGTATAGACCCTATTGTACTTCCAAAAAGTGAAGTATGTGACAAATGGGCCGCCTCTGTAATCAACATAAATCCTATCAAAAGTAAAAACGACAATCCTAAGATTTGAATTGAGGGATGGGTATTGATAAATTGATTTATAGGACCGGCAAACCCAATCATAATCAGTATTGATAACACTATAGCTCCAATCATAATCCACAATGCAAAAGGAATTCCATTGGTCATTCCTACAGCAGTCAGAATGGAATCAAACGAGAAAACAAGATCGATAAGCACAATTTGAATCAAGGCTTTGAAAACGGAAGATTGGGGGGGCGCATCAGCCTGTAACGCCTCTACCGTTTCCACTTTTTGGTAAATTTCGTGCGTACTCTTATACAAGAGGAATAAACCGCCAACCAGTAAAATCAAAGATTGTAAAGTGATCTGGGCGTTAAACCACGAGCGATCAATGGAAATTATAACCGTTTGAATGTGAATTAACCAATTTATACCTAATAGCAACAGGATTCGCATAATCATGGCTAACGCCAATCCGGTTTGCATTAATTTTTTCCGATTCTTTTCAGGGAATTTACTTGCGAGTATTGAAATGAAAATGATATTGTCAATTCCCAAAACCACTTCTAAAAAGGTTAAGGTTAAAAAGGCAATGATTACATCTGGGGTCATTCGTCTTTAATTTTTTTTATGGTCCCACGTTGAACGTTTTTACTATCTCCAACTAAAGAATATTCAAAGGTATAGGAGCGCCCTTGGGTTTTTAGGATTTTAATTTGTATCGGTCGCTTCTCCTGATTAGAAGTAGGATTCAATTTGGTTAAAATACATTCGCAATCGTTTACCCATCTCAGTGTTGCCGTATCAATTTTGCCTTGGTACATTTCAATTTCATAAAGCGAATCACGAACAAATAGTGACGTGTTTAGCTCTCCATTGATTATTTGTTGAAATTCAAAGGTTCCCGTATGAAAAGGAATACAGTTTCTTTCAACCGTGTAGCATGAGGAAAGGAAGAAGAATAAGAGAAATAGAACTCGATACATCGTGCGCAAAAATACTAAGTTTTAGGTTTAAAAACCGTAAAACTTCCATCCTTATACACTTGAATAATTTGTTGGATTTCTTCTGAAGGTGAGGAAATGCTTTTTTTTTCTGATGAAGCTATAGCCGTTGGATGGGGTGGACGTATTTTTTCTTCTTGATTTTTTGGTTCAAGGTCGTGAGGTAATAGGGTAGAGGCAGATTTTTTGCCAAGGAGTAAAGAATCAAGAGAGGCTTCCTCAAAATGATGATGTACTTTTAATATAAAATCTAAACTTGGTTTATTCCGTTTGGATAGAATATGGGAAACCGAAGAACGCTGCACACCAATTTTCTCTGCAAAAGCAGCCGCTGATAATTGATGGTTTTCCATTAATTTTTCAATTCTTGAAATAAAATCTTCTATGTTTAACATTGTAAACTATATTCGTCTGCTAAACGAATATAGTAATAATATTTTGTTTAAAAAAGAGGTAATATTTTAAATAAACACTTCAAATATTACTCATAACTAACTGAAAAAGAGTGATATAATTATAATATTAATATTACAAGTTTACATGTGTAGCAATAGTAAGGGTAAGTAGGGGCAAAGAAGGGTTTTTTGATAACATTTGTGAACTACAATTGTAAACAAAAGGATGTTTACATTTGTATCCATATTCCTAATTATGGTATGTAAACGTTACTTCCCTCCAAAGCAATGGAGTGTATTTCAACAACAAATTGAATCTCAAATCCAATTGCAAACGATAGGTTATTCCGTTTTGGGTGTGCCTTTATCTGCAATTACTCTGGGCTTTGGCCCGAAAAGAATTTTAATGTGGTCTCAAATGCACGGTAATGAAACCACAACAACAAAAGCATTAGTGGACTTTATCACTTGGTTTTTAGCCCCTGCTCAAGGCGATTTACAACACAAACTGACGCTTTGTATAGTACCGCAGCTAAATCCAGATGGCGCAAAAGCGTATACGCGATTCAATGCAAATGGAATTGACTTAAATCGTGACGCTGTTGTTTTAAGTCAACCCGAAAGTATTGCATTGCGCGGATTGTTTGATTCCTTTGCTCCGACCTATTGTTTAAATTTACACGATCAGCGCTCCATATATGCCGCCGGTGTTAATGGGCCTGCTGCGAGCGTTTCTTTTTTAGCACCATCCGCTGATGAAAATCGTTCAATTACTCCTGCACGAAAAATTGCCATACAGCATATTGTCGCACTTGTAAAGGAGCTAAAGCCCCAAATGCCCTATGGAATAGGGCGTTTTGATGATACTTTTAATGTAAATTGCGTTGGCGACACCTTTTCTCGATTAGGTGTTCCTACGATTTTATTTGAAGCGGGGCACGTTCCGGAAGATTATCAACGTGAAGTGACGAGAGAATACATAGTTGAAGCCTATAAGATTTTTTGTCGCAACATCCTTAAAGAGCCTTTATCGTATTCCGTTGAAGCGTATTTTGACATTCCGGAAAACACGGTCGAATTTGTAGATGTTTTGGTTTCAGGGGCTCGGATTAAAAGTGAAAATCAAATTATTGAAAATCAATTTCTTGCACTACAATATGAAGAAAGGCTTAAAGACAATACCATTCATTTTGTTCCCACAATGCACTCATTTGGGAGCAGCCCAACACAGCGCGCCCATCGCACAATTCCCCTTACCAGTGCTCTATCGGAATTTGTTTTTGAATTTAAAGCAGAAAAATCATTAAATCGGCAAGAATTCGATGTATTATTTCCAGAAATTCAATATTATTTTGAATAAATCGCAATAAAATAAGCTTTTTTTCACTATTTTTGCATTTCTAAATTTATAACACGAATTATGGGTAAGGTTGCATTAGATGAAATTGATCATCAAATCTTAGATATTCTCATTGACAATACACGAGTTCCTTTTACTGACATTTCAAAACGACTTTTAATCTCCGCTGGAACGGTTCACGTTCGGGTAAAAAAGATGGAAGATGCAGGAATTATTAGAGGTTCTTCATTAAACTTGGACTACGTTAAATTAGGGTATTCTTTTATCGCTTATGTCGGTATTTTTCTTGAAAAAACAAGTGCCACAGAGGCAGTTATAAATGCGCTACGGGATATCCCCTATATCACGGTCGCCCACATTACCACTGGAAAATTTAATATTTTCTGTAAGGTAAGAGCAAGAGATACCCACCACGCAAAAGAAGTTATTTTTAAAATTGATGACGTAGCTGGGGTCTCAAGAACCGAAACCATGATATCGCTTGAAGAAAGTATTAACGATAAAAAACGCTTGATGCACAGCATCTTTAATGAAATATAAATGATCCCCAAATAATGGCACGAAAACCCAAAATCGAACGGTTTAACGAAAAAATACTTTCAAAATTTCAAATTTATAACAGCTTATTTTTAACACTACCTTTTAAGACGATTAAAAAAACCTCTTTGCTGTTGCCCCTTTTTGCAGAACATTGTAAATCGCAATACGCTGAAGCCCAAAACCCCGAACACATTGTAAAGGAATTTTTTAGATCCTATGCTCCTGATTTTGATCAAAAGCAACAACGTGACTTATTGTTCAATTTTATACAATATATTGAACGACAGGTGGTTTTATTTGATGCCATAGAAGATGCCGGGTATTCTTATGTAAACAATATGCACGGAAGAGGAACCTTGCGTAACATAAAAGAAGAAGCACAAAACAAACAGCTCTCAAAGGCTCTCACGAATTACCTAAATCGTTTTAAAGTGCGCATTGTGCTTACGGCTCACCCTACTCAATTTTATCCCGACAATGTATTGGTTATAATAAATGAGTTGTCAAGGGCGATTGCGGCTAATGAATTGGATACCATTAAAAAACTTTTAGTTCAATTAGGCAATACCCCCTTTTACAAAAAAGAAAAGCCAACCCCATATGATGAAGCGGTAAGTTTAATCTGGTTTTTAGAAAATGTTTTTTATCATTCTGCCAGTACAATTTACAATTACATCAAAGAGAATATTGTTGATACTGAAGCGGTGGATAACTCCATCTTTGATTTTGGGTTTTGGCCCGGAGGAGACCGTGATGGTAACCCCTATGTAACTCCAGAGATCACTATTAAAACGGCCAAAAGGTTACAATTTTCAATTTTGAGAAATTATTATCGTGATTTACGTAAACTAAAAGGGAAATTAACTTTTCCAGGGGTAGAACATCGAGTGGTTACTCTTGAACAACAGGTGTTTAATGCGTTGTTTTATCCGGATAAAAACCCCGACTTCAATTTAGAATTTATGGAATCGGAATTGGATGATATCTTAGAAATTATTGTGCGAGACCACCAAGGATTGTATCGAGAAGAGATTCAAGATATGATTCATAAAGTAAAATTATTTGGCTTTCATTTTGCGAGTTTAGATATTCGTCAAGATTCTCGAATCCATCACGCCGTGTTTACCGAAATTGTGAGTCATCCCGAAATTGGGGATTGGGTTAAAGCGATGCCTTCTGATTTCGCTCAACGAAGTGAACGCGAGCGCCTTCAAATTTTATCAAAAGTTATAGGTGATTTGCCATCTACTATTTTTCAGGATGAAATCACCCACCAAACCTTAGACAGTATACGGGCTATGCGAACCATTCAAGAAATGAATGGGGAAAAGGGGTGTAACCGTTACATTATTAGCAATTGTCAAACTTTAGAAAATATACTCGAACTTTTTGCCATGTGCAGAATGAGTGGTTGGGAAAATCCAACTGTTGATTTCATTCCTTTATTCGAAACAATTACGGACCTTAAAGAGGCTTCTGATGTTATGCGGGGATTGTTTAATAATGAAGTCTATAAAGCGCATTTAGAACGAAGAGGGAATAAACAAACCATCATGCTAGGTTTTTCAGACGGTACAAAAGATGGAGGCTATTTAACAGCCAATTGGAGTATTTACAAAACCAAAGAAGCCTTAAGTGCTTTGGCACAAGAAAACGGGATTCGTATCGCCTTTTTTGATGGTCGTGGAGGACCGCCAGCTCGTGGTGGAGGGAACACACATGAGTTTTATGCTTCCATGGGCAATACAGTCCAAAGTGATGATATACAGCTTACCGTTCAAGGGCAAACAATAAGTTCAAATTTCGGAACCCTCGACTCCTCACAATACAACCTGGAGCAGTTGCTCAGTTCTGGAATTGAAAGTCAAGTTTTTAATTCCGAAATAAACAATCTTTCAGAAGAAGATCGAGGGGTTATGGAGGCATTGGCTCAACATAGCTATAAGGCCTATAGCGATTTTAAAGCACATCCTCAATTTTTACCCTATTTAGAGCGTATGTCCACCTTGCCTTTTTATGCCAAAACCAATATTGGAAGTAGGCCTTCCAAAAGAGGAAAGTCTAAAGAATTGCGATTTGAAGACCTTCGCGCCATTCCTTTTGTTGGCAGTTGGAGTATGCTAAAACAAAACGTTCCTGGTTTTTATGGTGTGGGCACCGCCATAAGTGAATTGGCAGTTCAAGGCAAGCTAGAAGACGTAAAACGATTGTATAAAAATTCTCGTTTTTTCCGAACCCTAGTCTTTAACAGTATGATGAGCATGACAAAATCCTTTTTTCCACTTACCGCCTATATGAAAGAAGACAAGGAGTTTGGAGCCTTTTGGCAATTGATTCATGATGAATTTTTACGTACAAAAGAAATGTTGCTAGAGATTAGTGATTTCTCAGAATTAATGGAAAATGAACCTGCGGGAAGAGCCTCTATACTCGCAAGAGAGGAAATAGTGCAGCCCTTGCTTACTATCCAACAATATGCATTAATGCAAATTCAAAAGATGCGTGCATCAAAAACTACAGACAGTAAAGAGTTGGATGATTTGTCCACTATGGTTATGCGGTCTTTGTTTGGAAATATAAATGCCAGTCGAAATTCAGCTTAAATCAGCATAAAATTGAAAAGCTTCTGATATATGTTCGGAGGTAACTTCAATGTCAATTTTTGGTTGTCCAATTTGGTGAAGTAATACAAAGCGAATCGCTTGTCCTTTGTTTTTTTTATCGTGTCGAAGCAATGCGAAGATTTCATTTTCGTCTCCAGAAGAAATTTCTATTTTCGGAAACCAGCGGTCAAATGCCTGTTTGATTTCTTGGGCTTCTTTCATGCTCATTCCACAATAGGCAACAGACAAATAAGCCTCTGTAATCATACCTATGGCGATAGCTTCGCCGTGTAAAAGCCTTTTTTGGGTTGGATGATGTAAATAGTAGGATTCAATTGCATGCCCTAAGGTATGACCGTAATTTAAAATTTTCCGAAGATGCTTCTCCGTTGGATCTTCCAACACCACGTCTTTTTTAAGCTCTACGGAACGTTCGATATAGGGCGCTAGTGCATTGGGCGATAGGGTAGTAAGGGACTGTAAGGTGTTCCAATAAGCTTTATCTGCAATTAATCCGTGCTTTAGCATTTCTGAAAAACCACTTCGCAACTCAACATCCGGTAATGTTTGTAGCCAATGACTGTCAATAATCACTTGAACAGGCTCCTGAATTATACCGATTTGATTTTTTAACGGACCAAAATCAATTCCCGTTTTTCCGCCTACTGATGCGTCAACCATTGCCAGTAGGGAAGTGGGTACATTGTAAAAGTCGATCCCTCGTTTAAATGTGCACGCAACAAAACCACCCAAATCAGTTACCACACCCCCTCCTAAATTGATCAGTGCACTGTTGCGATCTGCCCCTAGGGAGGAGAGTTCTTGCCAGAGCGTTTCACATGTTTTTAAGTTTTTGTGCTCCTCACCAGCAGTCATCGTTAATACATTGAGAGAGGTGAGACCGGTCTCATTAACAAAGCGATCGAAACAATGATGAGCCGTATGGGTGTCGGTTAATACAAAAAGACTACTATAGCCCTGCATCTTAATGTGGGAGGCTAAAGTTAAAAGGCCTTCTTTACCGTAATGTATGGAGTGTTGCGTTTTCATTAACTGAAACACAAAAATAAGGATTAAAATTGGGTGTTTGTCTTCTAGAGTGAGGATAAAATAGTCCGCAATCGGGCCAATCCCTTTTCTCGAGCATTTTGATTAGCAGGCGAAGCATTCTTTTCTTCCCCAGCTCTAAAAAACCCATGACCGGCTCCATCGTAAACAACGGGTTCAAAAAATTTACCCGCATTCTTCATGGCGGTTTCACTGGTGGGAATCGTAGCGTTTACTCTATTGTCATTACCTCCATAAAAACCATATACAGGCACTTCTACCGAATTGTACGCTTCGGGAGCTGATGGCCCCGTGCCATAACAAACTATAGCGGTTTCAATTGCTGATGAATGTGTTGCAAACGAAAACGACTGACTTCCTCCCCAGCAAAATCCTATCACGGCAACTTTTCCGTTTCCAGAGGGGATTGCCTTAGAATAGTCAACCGCAGTGTCTAAAAGGGCTTTAATGTATTCCGGTGTTAAGTTGTAGATGCCGGTTCTGGCTTCATCTGGATTTTCATAGTCTGCAGTTCCTCCTCCGTTGGGGGCAGTACCTGAAAGAAAATCGGGCGCAATAGCTATATATCCCATTTCGGCAATTTGATCTGCCATACTGCGGGCCCAATCATTGAGTCCTCTATTTTCATGAATGACAATAACTACAGGAACATTTTCTGAAACCTCAGGATAAACCAAAAAATTTTGAACGGTTGTATTGTTTACACTAAAGTTAACCCATTCGTGGTGACGGGGAGAATTTTCAAGCCTTTCAAGTGGAGTCTGACCCCATGAAAAAGCATAAGCCAAGAAGAAAAGAAAAGTGGTGCGCATAATGTTATATTTAATTGAAAGGTACTGTAATTATTTCTTAAACCCTTTTTTAATACGATCTAAATTCCTTTGGTTGTCACGGTCTTTAAGGGTTTCACGCTTATCGTATAATTTTTTTCCCCGAGCTAAGGCGATTCGAATTTTGGCAAGTCCTTTTTCGTTGATAAACAAATTTAAGGGCACTATGGTCAATCCACTGTTTTTAACTTCTTTATGAAGTTTTTTAAGTTCCTTTTTTTGAAGTAATAACTTTCGTTCCGCTTTAGGTCTGTGGTTAAATCGGGTGCCAAATGCATATTCTTCAATTTGCATATTGATGGCAAAAAGCTCACCGCTAGGCGAAAATTCACAAAAGCTTTCGGCAATAGAAGCTTGGCTGTTCCGAAGCGATTTAATTTCAGTTCCGGTCAGTACAATTCCAGCAACGTATTGATCGAGTAATTCGAATTCAAAACGTGCCCGTTTGTTTTTTATGTCAATTTTCTTTTGCACACCGCAAAGGTAGTACTATTCCGCAAAGGCTTAGGCACTCTGATTTCTAAAAATAAATCCTTCTTCAAAATAGTCTACCCGTATGGGAGTGTCCTTTTTGATTGTAGTGCCTAACAATGCTTTGCTCAGCGGATTTAGAATGTGCTGCTGTAATACTCGTTTTACAGGTCTACCACCGTACTGGGGGTCAAAACCCAATAGGGCCAATTGATCAATGGCTTCCTCTGTAGCCGTTAACTCTATGCCTTGCGATTCAAGACGTTGTGCAATTCGATCCAATTGTAAACGAACAATGTGTTTGATTTCTTTTTTAGTCAAAGGAGAAAAAAGTACAATATCGTCAATTCGATTTAAAAATTCAGGCCGAATTTGAAGGCGCAGTTGTTGCATTACTGCTGATTTAGCAACTTCTTCAGCTTCCTCAAAACGGGGGTGTGTCTCGAATGCCTTTTGTATTTCAGGACTTCCTAAATTACTTGTCATAATGATAATACTATTTTTAAAATCTGCTAATCGTCCCTTATTGTCTGTCAATCGCCCTTCGTCTAAAACTTGAAGCAATACATTAAAAGTATCGGGATGTGCTTTTTCGATTTCATCCAAAAGGATGACTGAATAGGGTTTTCTTCGCACAGCCTCTGTCAATTGTCCTCCCTCTTCATACCCCACATAACCCGGAGGAGCGCCAACCAATCGGCTTACCGCATGGCGTTCTTGGTATTCACTCATATCAATTCGAGTGATGTTATTTTCATCATCAAATAGGGCTTCAGCTAGTGCCTTGGCAAGCTCAGTTTTTCCAACGCCTGTGGTACCTAAAAACAAGAAGCTTCCTATGGGGCGATGATTGTCTTGTAGGCCCGCCCTGCTTCGACGAATGGCATCACTCACAGCAGTAACTGCTTTTTCTTGGCCTACTAAGCGATGGTGTAATTGTGATTCTAAGTGCAGTAATTTTTCGCGATCGGATTGCAGCATTTTACTTACGGGAATACCTGTCCATTTTGCCACTACCTCTGCAATATCATCATAAGTCACCTCTTCTTTGATTAGGGCATCTCCCGATTGATTTTTATTTATTTCGGTTTGAAGCTTTTCAATTTTTGTTTGGGCATCTTGTAGTTTACCGTAACGAATTTCGGCCACCTTTCCGTAGTCGCCTTCCCGTTCAGCTCGATCAGCCTGGATTTTGAGGTCCTCAATTTCTATTTTGGTTTGCTGCACAGCGTCCACCACCTCTTTTTCTTGACTCCAACGGGCAAATAATGAATTGCGTGCTTCTTTTAAAGTGGCTAACTCTTGACTTAAAAGCGAAATTTTTTCTTCTTCCTTTTCTTGTTTGATGGCCACCAGTTCAATTTCAATTTGACGAATTTTACGGTCTAAAGAATCCAATTCTTCGGGTTTAGAGTTGATCTCCATTCGAAGTTTTGAGGCCGCTTCGTCCATAAGGTCAATAGCCTTATCAGGTAAAAATCGATTTGTAATGTACCGGTCGGATAGCATCACAGCTCCAATAATGGCCTCGTCTTTTATTCGTACTTTATGATGGGTTTCATATTTTTCTTTTATCCCACGTAAAATGGAAATAGCACTTTCCGTATCGGGTTCATTTACCATTACTTTTTGAAAACGACGTTCTAAGGCTTTGTCTTTTTCAAAATACTTTTGATATTCATCAAGGGTAGTTGCTCCAATAGCACGCAATTCCCCACGGGCAAGTGCCGGTTTTAAAATGTTTGCAGCATCCATGGCTCCTTCACCTGCTCCAGCTCCCACAAGAGTGTGTATTTCATCTATAAAGAGAACGAGGTCTCCATCGCTTTGCGTTACTTCTTTTATCACACTCTTTAAACGCTCTTCAAATTCTCCTTTGTATTTTGCACCAGCAATTAATGCGCCCATATCCAGGGCAAATATTTTTTTATCTTTTAAATTTTCAGGAACATCACCATCAATTATTCGGTGCGCTAATCCTTCTGCAATTGCCGTTTTGCCCGTTCCGGGTTCTCCTACTAATAAGGGATTGTTTTTTGTTCGGCGACTTAAAATTTGAAGTAGACGTCTTATTTCTTCGTCTCTACCAATAACTGGGTCAAGTTTATTTTCCCGAGCAAGTGCGTTTAAATTTTTTGCGTATTTCGATAGAGCATTGAAGCTGTCTTCCGCCGAAGGCGAGGTGATTTTTTCCCCTTTACGCAGTTTCTGAATCGCCGCTTCAAGGGTTTTCTTTTGCATCCCTTGATCCGCTAAAAGTTTTGCTGCCGTACTTTTAGAGTCAAGCAACGAAACGATGAGATGTTCTGTTGATACATAATCATCGTGTTGTTTTTTGGCTAAGGCCAGAGCACCCATTAGGGTTTGAGATGTGCTTTGTGAAAATACTTGATTACCCCCTTTTACTGTAGGTAGAGAATTCAGGTGTTTTTCATTTAATGACTTGATTACTTCAAGATTTAAGTTGAGCTTATTGAATAAGTAGGGAATTACACTTGTGTCCGTTTCAATAAGCCCATGCAATAAGTGTTCGTTTTCGATTTGAGGATGGTTTTTTTCAAAGGCGTATTGTTGGGCCGATTGAAGCGCCTCTTGAGATTTTAGGGTAAGTTGATTCATGTTCATGGCATTCATTTTTAAATCCTCTTACAAATCGTATTCCATTGACAATCAAGTGACTTAATGTCATCAAATCACTCAAAATTACTGTCAATTTGACTATTGTTCGAGTTGGTTGAAGGCTTGCTGTAGATAATCGGGGAGCATTGAAGCGCTTAAGATTCTCGGATTATACTCTACTGTTGCCAGATCACCTGCAGCGCCGTGGAGAAATACACCTAGAAGGGCAGCTTCTTTTGAAGTGTACCCCTGTGCAAGTAAACTCCCTAAAATGCCTGTGAGTACATCGCCGCTTCCGGCTGTTGCCATTCCCGGATTTCCTGTGGTATTAAAATAAAAATCACCCTCTGGTAGGGCAATAACAGAGTGAGCCCCCTTTAAGACAACAATTAACGCATAAGTTTTTGCTAAGTACTGAAGTTTTTCAAGTCTTTCTTCAAAAGTTGCTGTGGGTCCAACCAAGTGTTCGAATTCTTTTGGATGTGGAGTTAAAATACTTTGTTTCGGTATCAATTTGAGCCAATCGGAATGTAAGCTGAGGATATTCAAGGCATCCGCATCGATAACCATTGGTGTATTGGTAGTGGATAAAAGGGTTTTAAAACAAGCTTGGGTTTCTTCATGAGTTCCTATGCCCGGCCCAATAGCGTAGGTAGGGTAATTCTCTTGCGGAAGGTGTTGCAAATGTTCATCTCCACAATTGGGAGCTACCATGGCTTCCCAAAAGTGAGTTTGAATAAAAGGGATTCCGCATTCAGGAACGAAATAGGTGAGTTTGCCTACTCCGCTATGTATGGCTCCTTTTCCCGCTAAAAGAGCAGCCCCTATGCTTCCCTTTTTTCCCGCAACTAAAGCCAAATGCCCTTGATTTCCTTTGTGGGTAATTCGGTCTAACGGTTTCAATAGGGATTTTGCTAAGGTTAGCGTCATTACATTATAAGGGGTTTTACAGGCCCTACAAAAATCAGCATCAAGTCCTATGTCGAGTATGTGAATTTTACCTGCTTTTTCTCCGTTTTCGGGTAAATAAAAAGACAATTTGGGAAATTGAAAAGTTAAGGTGTGCGTAGCCGCTATTATCCCCTCTTTAGGCAATTGAGGATAAAATTCAGGAACCAAACCCGATGGAAGGTCTAGGCTAACTACAACCAGTTTACTTTGGTTAATAAATTGAATTGCGGTTTTAAGTAGGCCTGAAGTAGGACGATTAGTGCCAAATCCTAAAAGTGCATCAATACACACTCCTGAATCAGGAAGGTGTATGTCGGAAATTTCCTTTTGATTCTTTACTAATAGGGTAGGGTTTGCTTGGCTTTTGGCTTTTACGAAATCAGGAGAAGGCTGTCCACCATGATCCACAATGTAGGTTAGGGTTACAAACCCTTTTTCTTGTAATAATTGACTCAACACAAGTCCATCACCACCGTTATTTCCAGTTCCACAAATCACAACAAAGGGGGTAGACAGTGGATAATGAGTAACGATCCAGTGTAAAGCACTTTTTGCCGCTCGTTCCATCAGCGCATACGATGTAATGGCTTCCTTTTTTATTGAAATTGCATCTGCTTCACGCAATTGATTCGCAGTAAGTATTTTCACCCGTAAAGTTTTATATCAATGTACTAAGAACTTGTTAATTACCATAGGATAAGTTATTTCATTTTTGCTTATATGATGCTTTTTAGGTGGGCTAAATCCGTATTTTTACCATTTAAAATTGGAAAATATATGACTACCCGAGACAATGCCCTTTTTGACTTAATCAATCGTGAAGAACAACGTCAACTTAATGGAATTGAGTTAATCGCTTCTGAAAATTTCACTAGTCCAGACGTTATGGAGGCCTGTGGCTCTGTTTTGACCAATAAATACGCCGAAGGTTATCCCGGGAAACGGTATTATGGCGGTTGTGAAGTTGTGGATGAAGTAGAACAATTGGCCATTGATCGTGCAAAGGAATTATTTGGAGCAGAATACGCTAATGTTCAGCCCCATTCAGGATCTCAAGCCAATACAGCTGTTTTTCATGCCTTTTTAAAGCCTGGAGATAAAATACTCGGTTTTGATTTATCACACGGGGGGCATTTAACCCACGGTTCTCCAGTTAATTTTTCGGGCCGTTTGTACGATGCCCATTTTTATGGTGTTGAAAAAGAAACCGGCCGATTAGATTACAATCAAATTCTGGCAACGGCACAAAAAGTAAAACCTCAAATGATTATTGCAGGTGCTTCAGCCTATTCGCGTGATATAGATTTTTCTGAATTTCGAAAAATTGCCGATGCAGTAGGCGCTTTTTTACTGGCGGATATTTCCCATCCCTCAGGGTTAATAGCTACGGGTATATTAAATGATCCCATGCCGCATTGCCATGTAGTTACTACTACCACACATAAAACCTTACGCGGGCCTAGAGGAGGATTAATTTTAATGGGAAAAGACTTTGACAATCCTTTTGGGCTTACTTTAAAAAATGGTACTCCACAAAAGATGTCCCATTTACTAAACATGGCCGTATTTCCTGGAAATCAAGGAGGACCGTTAATGCACGTTATTGCGGCCAAGGCCATAGCCTTTCAGGAAGCCTTACAACCTAGCTTTGGCAAGTATATGCGTCAAGTTCAAAAAAACGCTCAGGCATTAGCTGCCGCGTTTGTTGAAAGAGGTTATCATTTAATTTCTGGAGGAACAGACAATCATATGATGTTAATTGATTTGCGCAACAAGAACATTACAGGTAAAGATGCTGAAAATGCCTTGGTAAAAGCCGAAATTACCGCCAATAAAAATATGGTACCGTTTGACGATAAATCTCCTTTTGTAACCTCAGGAATCCGAATTGGAGCCGCAGCAATTACTACAAGAGGACTTAAAGAACCTGAAATGGAAATTGTGGTGTCTCTTATAGATCGGGCTCTACAAAATCATGAAAATGAGGCTGTGCTATCACAGGTAGCTAAAGAGGTTCACGCGTTAATGCAAGGACGCCCATTATTTACGGCTTAGTAGTATTAGATGAGATGAATCACCCTAGCAGACGAATAACTTCCTCTGGAACAGCTAAGGATTTTAGCGTTTTTGGATCTAAGTAGCACCATATTGTTTCACATTGAGCAACTAAAATGGAGGTATCCTTAAAATAGATTTGTACTCTTCGCTCTGAAAGTACCCCTTCCGTTTTGGTCACATAGGTTTTGATTGTTAGCCAATCATTCAATTTTGCAGGTCGTTTGTACGTAATTGTATGTCGGCGGACAACCCAAATTCCAAAATCAAAAGTGGTGTTTTGTGTTAAAATATTCCAATGCGCTCCAGCAACATCTTGAACCCATTGAAGGTATTGTACATTATTCACATGTGCCAAGGTGTCTAAATGTGAGGCATTGACCTGCAGGTCATATTCGAAGGAATTGTTCACTTTTTAGGCATGATTTTTACTTCAAAAAGGGTATCCCAATTTTTTCCAGTTACAAAAAGGGTCTTTCTTTTGGGATGATACGCAATTCCATTCAAAACATTTAAATCAGCGTGTTGTTTGACCTGTTTTTTCAGTCCAGAAAAATCTATTACTCCTTCAACAATACCGCTAGTTGGATCAATGATTATGGCTACTTCACGGTCAAATTGGTAGGTGTTGGCAAAGATTTTTCCTTCAACCCATTCCAATTCGTTAATGTTTTTAATTGCGGCTTTATTGGTCATTACTTGAATGTTTCCCTGCTCACTGAAGGTTTCGGAATCTAACATCCAAATTTTTTCTGTTCCGTCTGATTTATAAAGTTGTGTTCCATCGTTACACAAGCCCCAGCCTTCTTTGCTTTCCGAGTACGGGAATGATTTTAACATGGTTAAACTAGCTTTATCATACACAAACCCTTGCATAGCCTTCCACGTCAATTGAATTATTTTATCCTCAACCAGTGTAAGTCCTTCACCAAAATAAGCATCATCTAGGGGTTTATTTTCAATGGGTTCACCTGTTTTAAAATCCACAACGCGTAAAAAAGATTTGCCGTTTAGACCCGTGCTTTCATACAAAAGATCACCGTCAAATTCGAGACCTTGTGTGTAGGCTGTAATGTCATGAGGATACGTATTAAGCACTTCGTACGAATAAAGTTGCGGAGCTTCAGGAGCAAATAGGGTAAGGGTTGAAGTAATTTCAAAGGTTTTGTCCTCTAGGGTCACTTTGGCCATCAAATGATGAACCCCCATCTTCTCATCCGTTAAGGCATGGGTAGACGCTATTGGATTATCATTTAAAAAAAAGGCAACGTCTTTTACCCCTTCGGTTTTAGACAAGCTTAGGTTTAAAGTATCGCCCCATGTGGCCTTATCTCCAGGCATTCCGGTTTTAATTTTACTATTTGGGGTGTCAGCACTCCCGCATTTCAACACGAGCAAGGCAAATAAAAAAGCTGCTGAAAATTTCATGAGAATACAATTTAGGTTTAGTTAGCACTGTTTTTCACAAGCGAAATTACACATTTAAAATGATTGTCTAAATCTCAGGAAGGCTTATATTTGCTGCGGGCAAGTCCTGCACAACCAGCTCCTGCTGAATCCCCCAGGGTGGGAACGCAGCAAGGGTAGGCGGTCGTAGCGGTGTGATGTGGGTAGCTTGCCCTTTTTTATAAAATCAATGTCTAAAGTTGTCCTCATAACAGGAGCCTCTTCAGGTTTAGGAAAAGCCACAGCAGAACACCTTAATTCTTTAGGGTATCGGGTTTACGGTACCAGTCGCGACCCAAAGCGTTATGCCGATTCATTTCCCTTTCCATTACTCGCTTTAGAGATTACAGACGAAGAATCTATTCAACATTGTGTAGCCACAATCTTAGAAAAAGAAGGGCGCATAGATGTGTTGATCAATAATGCAGGTGTAGGAATTACAGGACCTATGGAGGAAATAGATCTTAAAGCGGTTCGTGAAAATTTTTCAACCAATTGCTTTGGACCACTCCATATGGCGCAAGCCGTTCTGCCTCAAATGAGAGTTCAGAAAAAGGGACTGATCATTAACATCACTTCAATAGCTGGAGCTATGGGCTTGCCTTTTCGGGGGGTATATTCCGCTTCAAAAAGCGCCCTATCAATTATATCGGAAAGCTTGAGGATGGAAGTTAAATCTTTTGGAATTCAGGTCTGTACTTTAGCTCCGGGGGATTATGCTACTGACATTGCCTCTCGGCGTTATCATGCTCCTGTTCTTGAAAAATCCCCTTATAATAAAGTCTATCAGCACAGTTTAGATACTATGAACACTCATGTGGATGCAGGACATGCGCCACACGAACTTGCGCTCGAAATTGAAAAAATAATTACCCATACTAAGGTAAATGTACATTACCATCAAGGACCATTTATGCAGAAACTATCCGTTATTTTAAAACGGATTTTACCGGCAAATCAGTTCGAAAAACTAATTATGAATCATTACAAATTATAAACCACTTCTTATGAAATTTTTTATCGATACCGCAAACTTAGATCAAATACGCGAAGCCCAAACTCTTGGAGTTTTAGACGGTGTAACTACTAACCCTTCACTTATGGCAAAAGAAGGAATCACTGGCGAAAAGAACATCCTAAAGCATTATGTTGATATTTGTAATATTGTTGACGGTGATGTTTCTGCTGAAGTAATTGCTGTGGATTTGGAGGGAATGATTAAAGAAGGGGAGGCTTTAGCCAATTTGCATCCTCAAATTGTGGTTAAAATCCCAATGATTGAGGAAGGGGTAAAAGCCCTTAACTATTTTTCTGATGCAGGAATTAAAACCAATTGCACCTTGGTTTTTTCTGTTGGACAAGCCTTATTGGCGGCAAAAGCAGGAGCAACCTATGTTTCTCCCTTTATTGGTCGTTTAGATGATAATTCTACTGACGGGTTAACTCTTATAGAAGAAATTCGTTTGGTGTATGATAATTATGCTTTTGAAACAGAAATATTAGCGGCTTCAGTGCGACATACAATGCATATAGTAAATTGTGCTAAACTGGGAGCCGATGTGATGACTGGACCCTTATCTGCAATTAAAGGCCTTTTAAAGCATCCATTAACTGATATTGGGCTGGCTCAATTTTTAGCCGATCACAAAAAGGGAAATTAATTGAATCCTTTCAGCAGCGATTCAAAATCACTGTCCAAAAAATTGCCGAATCCTTCTACAATCTTACCGTTTTGGTCAAGAACTATAGCCTTATTGAGAAGGGTCAATACCCAAGCTTTGCCTGCTTTTTCGAAGTCAACAAGTGCAAATTGATCAGTTATTGGAATTTCTAGCATGCCATGTACCTGATCTACCATGGCGTTAAAGGGTTGAATGCAAATTCCGACAAAACGAATAGAAGGGTATCTCTCTTGCATTTGTTGAACCCGTTCAAGGGTGTCGCGGTAATGGTTCATTTGTGTTTGAGACCAAAAGTAAATTACTGTGGGGTTTCCGTTGACCAAGAGGGAACTGCTTACAATTTCCCGTTGTGTGTTTTCAAGTTCAATTTCAGGAAGCGTTTTTTTGGGCTCCATTAAACTGATGTCGGTATGCAAATCGAGAACTTCTGCCAAATAGTTGGGTGAGGTATTTACCGTTGCATAAAATTGCAAAAAGCGTTCGTGTTGAGCGTGGTTTTCAAAAGTCAAAATTTCTTCTAGGGCAATAGCGCGTGCTATATTGTTTCGCAAGAGAACGCCTTTAATATTTCGGTCCAAAACTTCTAGGCGTCGGATATTATAATCGGTTGTACTCTTTTGTTGAAAATAGGGGAGGGATCGATCCTGAGCCTCAACACTTATGAAATTTAGAACGTAATTTACATAAGGATCAAAATATGCCAAATCCGTATCACCAAAACTTAAAAATTTACGATATTCAAAATAGAGACTGTCCTCCATGGCATTCCATTGCATGCCTCTCAGTAGGGCATACCGTTCGCGGATACTGGCATAAGGATATATGTATGCCGCTTGAGTCACTTTTTGCGCTATGGGCGAAAGTGTATTGAGTGAATCCATTCGAATCCATAACATTTTTTTGTCTTCTACAAGTGAATCAAGTAGACTATTAAATGTTTGGCTACTGCTGGAGTATTTAGTAGATAAAAACCGTGTTTCCTCTTCTTGTTTTAAAAACAACTCCATTATGAAATTATTTTTTGAGGCACCTACACCCGAAAAAACAATTGATTCATCAAAAGCTGCTGCATTTATTCTAACCCAAAGACTGTCCCCGGTTTCCAACAAAAGGGTTTGATATTCGGGTAAGTGCTCTAATTTGTATATGCCGCTGACCAAAGAATCGTATTGTTTTTCAAAACGCATATTCTCATCTAATGCAACGATATCAAGGGTCTGATCTCCTTGATAAAGTGTAATCTGGCGTGAAGATGGATTCAATATTTGACCCGCAAAAAAGAGCCCTGATTTGGGCTTAGACGGTGTACAGGCTAATAAAGCAATGCCTGCAATACTGCAAAGTAAATAAGGATATTTCACGAGCTAAAAATACAATATTCTCTTCTTAAAATTTCTTATGAGTACGTTAAATAGCTCCCTCAAAAAATGTGTAAGTTTGCAGCACCAAAAACAAGAGGTATGCTTTCGGTTTCTAATCTTTCGGTTCAATTTGGAAAACGGGTTTTGTTTGATGAAGTCAACGTCAGTTTCACCCCAGGCAACTGTTACGGAATAATTGGAGCTAATGGGGCAGGCAAATCGACTTTCTTAAAGGTATTGTCTGGAAAACAAGATCCCAATTCAGGAAGGGTTTTTCTTGAGCCTGGAAAACGCCTTTCTGTGTTAGAGCAAAATCACAATGCTTGTGATGCGTATTCGGTATTAGAGACTGTTCTCCGAGGAAATCAACCCTTGTTTAAAATAAAATCAGAAATGGACACCCTCTATGCGAAAGAGGATTTTTCGGATGCTGATGGAGAACGTGTTGGCGTACTTCAAGTCGAATTTGAGGAAATGAACGGCTGGAATGCAGAGAGTGAAGCCGCTGCATTGCTTTCTAATTTGGGCATTACAGAGGATTTACATTACCAAATGATGAGTGATTTGGATGGAAAACAAAAAGTACGGGTACTTTTGGCTCAATGTCTTTTTGGCGCTCCAGATGTTTTAATCATGGACGAACCCACAAACGATCTGGATTACGATACAATAATGTGGTTAGAAGACTTTTTAGCGCACTATGACAATACGGTAATAGTGGTATCTCATGACCGTCACTTTTTAGATGCAGTGTGTACTCATATTTCAGATATTGATTTTGGTAAAATCAATCATTTTTCTGGGAATTATACTTTTTGGTACGAGTCCAGTCAGTTAGCCGCACGTCAGCGTCAACAGCAAAACAAAAAAGCAGAAGAAAAGAAGAAAGAGTTGCAAGAATTCATTGCGCGGTTTTCTGCCAATGTGGCCAAATCAAAGCAAGCCACCTCTCGTAAAAAAATGATCGATAAATTAAATATCGAAGAAATTAAGCCTTCCAGTCGTCGATATCCTGCCCTCATTTTTGAGCAAGAGCGCGAAGCAGGTGATCAAATCCTTAATATTGAAAACCTTTCTGCATCAGCAGATGGACAGGTGCTGTTTAAAGACGTACACCTCAATTTAGCCAAAGGAGACAAGGTAATTGTTTATGCGAAAGACTCTCGTGCATTACCTGTATTCTATGATGTTTTAATGGGGTTAGTTGCCCCAGATACGGGAACTTTTGAATGGGGTATCACAACTCATCAAGCCTATTTGCCTGCTGATCATGATCATTATTTCGACACCCCTTTATCCTTAGTGGATTGGTTACGACAGTATGCTAAAACCGAAGAAGAACGTGAAGAAGTCTTTATTCGCGGCTTCTTGGGAAAAATGCTTTTTGGTGGAGAAGAAGCCCTAAAAAAATCAAATGTTTTATCGGGAGGGGAGAAGGTGCGTTGTATGTTGTCAAAAATGATGATGGAACGACCTAATGTTGTGTTGCTTAATGAACCGACTAACCACCTAGACTTAGAGTCGATTACCGCTTTTAATAATTCATTGAATAATTACAAAGGCACATTGCTATGCAGCACTAGCGATCACGCCTTTGCGCAAACATTAGGCACTCGAATTGTAGAGCTGACACCCAGCGGGCTAATTGACCGTCATTGTACTTTTGATGAATTTATGACCGATCCAAAGGTCAAAGAATTACGACTTAAATTCCACGGACTCGCCTAAGCGAAAATAAAGTAAGTGCTAATTACAATAAGGGTTATAATTATACCGTAAATTTTGACAGGCTTCCATGGCGTTATATCCACCTGATGGGTATACTGTTGAAAGTACGCTTCTGCTCTCGGTTTCCATTTTCCAATTGCAAGCATCAAAAGAATATTGAACAAGAAAAGCAGTGCCATTATATGCAAATAATGAGGGTATTCACCCCCCTGATCAATTACATAGTCTTTGAGAACAAACTGACTAATACTGTATAAAATTACTCCTGTAAGCAATGCAATTTTAGCGGCTATTGCAGGCACATATTTGGTGAGATAGCCTACCAATATTATGGTTAGAATAGGAATGGTATAACAGCCATTAATTTCTTGTAGATAGCCGAATAAACCATCAGGTGCATTGGCAATTGTAGGGGCAATGATCATAGAAAAAAGAGCGAGCCCAATACCAAAGGATTTCCCTGCGCGTACTACTTGTCGTTCGGAGGCTTTCTTATTTATGTATTGTTTGTAGATATCTAAACCAAAAAGAGTAACAGAGCTATTGAGTGCTGAATTAAATGAACTTAAAATAGCACCGAATAAAACAGCCGCAAAAAAACCAAGTAAAACAGGAGGCAATACTTTATTTACAAGCATACCGTAGGATAAATCAGCTTGATCAGGAGTTAACGTATCTCCAAAAAGTGTGTAAGCAATTATTCCCGGAAGCACTACAATAATAGGACCTAATATTTTAGCAAAGGCAGCAATAATAAGGCCTTTTTGCCCTTCAACTAAATTTTTGGCTGCCAAGGCACGTTGGATAATCGCTTGATTGGTTCCCCAATAAAACAATTGGACTAAAACCATACCGGTAAACAAGGTGCTAAAGGGAATGGCTGAGGAAGCTCCTCCCATAGCTTTAAACTTTGAGGGGTCATTGGCATATATGGCCTCAACGCCCGCTGAAAAACTGCCATCACCTAAATAAATTAAACCAAAAACAGGAATAAGAAGACCCCCAACAAAAAGACCCACAGCATTTACAGTGTCAGATACAGCCACGGCTTTTAAACCGCCAAAAATGGCGTATATAGACCCAATACATCCTATAGAAACGACTGTAATGACTAGGGTAGTGCTTTCACTCATTCCCAAGAGTGCGGGGAGTTCAAACATACCCATAAGGGCTATGGCTCCAGAATACAACACTATGGGAAGTAAAACCACCATATACCCACTCAAGAATAACCCTGAGGTAATTGATTTTGTCATGGTATCGTACCGTCGTTCTAAAAATTGGGGTATGGTTGTAAGTCCCCCCTTCAAATAACGGGGCAAAAGTAATATTGCGGTTACTACCATGGCGATTGCGGCTAAGGTTTCCCATGCCATAACAACAATTCCTTCATTAAATGCAGACCCGTTAAGCCCTACCAATTGTTCGGTAGATAAGTTGGTGAGTAATAATGATCCTGCAATTACCGGTCCTGTTAAACTTCTTCCTCCAAGAAAGTATCCGTCTTCTGAATTTTCATTTGTTTTTCTGGTGGCGAAATAGGAGATGACTCCCACGAGAAGAGTAAAGGCTACAAAAATAAAAAATTGCATAGGATGTGTTTAATTCATTGGTTCGTCTAAAAATAAGAAAAGTATTTCTTAGGGAACAAGTGAATCTAATATTTGTTGCGCCATTATCCATTCGTCGGAATGAACCCAAACCTCTTGATCGGAGGATAGAGAACCAAACCCACCTAATCGGCCAGATTCTGCACGGTCTTTAATGACAGGAATGATGTTTTTTTCCAGTAATAGATCTTTGAGTTGGATGACTTCTATGGAAGAGCCAACAAATAGTTTTTGGTAAGAAGAGTGGGACATGCTATAGGGCTTTATTGTATTTGCTATTCCAAATTGCAGGATTAAAATTTTTACCCAAGGCAAAACCATAAAACAATACGACGGAGGCAATGGCTTTAAACATAAAGAAAAAGAGCATCCAAAAGGCTGAAGCATCCGTTGATTTTGTGAATATAGCCATGGGAGTAATCAGTGTTACTAAATAGCTAATACCCAAAACTAAACTTAATAAATGCCATATGCCTTTAAAGGGCCACATTAATACTTTGCGAAGTGGATGGAGGTCATTTCCCCATTTATGAACCAAATAGTAATATTGATTTCCAAGGGGAACAAATAAAAGGGGATCGTCTGTTTTTTCTAAACGAAATAAAACAGAGGGGGCCATTAATTTAAAATCCCCTAACTGGGTTTGGTGTTCCTTTTCCAGTCGTTCAATTTCACGTTCCGCGGATTCGGGAAGGGTGCCTTTAAAATAGGCAAGGTCTAAAAAACGAAGGCGGTAATCGATACAAACTTTTTTAATTTGATCGATATGAAAAATATTTTCAGTTTTTAATAAATCGATAGAAAAACGATTCTTAGAAACAATTTTATGGTCGACCAAAAGTTGGTTTAAATGGGCTTCAAATGGTTTTGAGCCAATTTCATTCTTTCGAATTTTTTTTAATTCCAATTCAATATTGGTAGGGGGGAGTATCTTCATCTTCATCATTCCAAGTCATTAGTACTACAAAAATAGAAATAATTCTTAGGGATAAAAATCAAAGCAGGATTAACGTAATTCGGCTCCGAATTGTTTTTCGAAGTTTGCTTTTAATTTTTCCATCACTTTATCCACTTGTGGGTCTGTCAATGTTTTTTTATTGTCCTGAAAACTAAAACTAAGACCGTACGATTTTTTTCCTTTAGGTAAGTTTTTCCCTTGATATACATCAAAAAGGTGAACTTCTTTAAGGATTTTTTGTTCAGTTTGTAGGGCCGTTTTTTGGAGCTCTTCAAAAGGTGTGGCTTCGTCAACTAAAAGCGCAAAATCACGTCTCATAATGGGGTATTTTGAAATTTCTTCAAAAGTTACTCCCTCACTAAATGATTTTTTAAGGAGCGCTTGCCAATCTAATTCTGTGTAATACACTTCTTGATCAATTTCAAACTGCGCAACAACTTTTTTAGAAAGTAGCCCCATAACACCGAAGGATTTTTTGCGATAGACAAGGCTGAACGCTTGGTCAAAATGGTCGTGTTTAGTCGATTCAAACTGAAGCGACGGAAGCCCTAAACCGGAAAAAATGTCGGTAAGGACACCCTTGCAATAGAAAAAGGCCTGGGGTGATTGCGCCGTATCCCAATGGGCTTCAAAGGTTGAGCCCACCATGGCTATTCCTAATCGTTTTGATTCAATATACTCGGTATCTTTTTGCCCGTAAACAGATCCAAATTCAAAAAGTTTGATTTGTTTTTGTTGTCGATTACTGTTAAACGCAATATTTTCTAACAAAGGATGCATCAAACTTTGACGCATCATTGACAGTTCTTTTCCCAGAGGATTAACTAATGTTACAGGATCGTGAAAATCGGAATGGTGCTCAGGGGAGGTTAGTGAATTATTGAGTGCTTCATAAAACCCAAAATGGGTTAATTTGTGTGCTACAGCCTCAGTCAACTTATGGGCATCTTTCCAACTGTAAGGAGGATTTGCTATAAATTGTAGGGGTTTGCTCGACAGGTTATTGTAACCGTATACTCGTAAAATTTCTTCAATCACATCGGCCGGACGAGTCACATCAACACGATAATGAGGAATGATCATTCCAATTCCTGTTTCTGAGACAGAATTGATGTTGATTTCAAGAGCATTTATTATTGTATTTAAATCTTTTTTTGAAAGGGGTTCACCGATTGTTTTTTCTATCTGTTCATAACTTAAAAAAAGCGGTGAAGGCTCAGCAAGGGGTTTGGCATGTTCTTGGATTTCACTAGAAACAACACCTCCAGCTACTTTTTTGATCAGTAAGGCGGCTCTTTTTAAGGCGTATATTCCGATTTCAGGATCAATTCCCCGTTCAAAGCGAAAAGAAGCATCGGTGGATAACCCGTGAAGTTTAGCTGTTTTGCGAATACTAACAGGGTCAAAATAGGCACTTTCTAAAAAAATAGTTGTGGTTTGTTCTGTAACACCGGAATCCATACCTCCAAATACTCCTGCAATACAATGGGGTGTGGATGCATCACTGATCATCAAGTCTTCATCACTCAAGGTGCGCTCAACCCCATCAAGAGTGGTAAACTTTGTACCCTTGGGAAAGGTTTGAACTTTAATTTTAGAATCGATTTTTGAAGCATCAAAAGCATGTAAGGGCTGCCCCAATTCATGAAGGACATAATTGGTAACGTCTACGACATTGTTTTTAGGACTTATGCCTATCGCTTTTAAACGATTTTGAAGCCATGAAGGTGAAGGCGCTACTTTTACATTAGTTAGTGTCACTCCATAGTATTGAGTGCATCGATCGGTGTCAACGACTTCTACTTGTACTGTTGAATTTGTGTTTTCTACATGAAAGGATGATGTTTCGGGAATGCTCCACTCAAAAGGGATTTCACGTAACATGCATAAGGCTTTTAGATCTCGGGCGACACCCATATGACTCATAGCATCAGCTCTATTAGGAGTAAGGCCAATTTCAAATACAGTATCGTTTTCAATTGAAAAGACTTCTGCCGCTGGTGTTCCGGGCAAAATGGCATTGTCTAGGACAAGTATTCCGTCATGATCAGACCCTAACCCCAATTCATCTTCTGCACAGATCATTCCCATGCTGACTTCTCCTCGAATTTTACTTTTTCCAATTTTTAATTCCGTACCATCATGCATATAGAGTGTGGTTCCTACTGTAGCTACGGCCACTTTCTGTCCTTTTGCTACATTTGGTGCACCACAAACTATGGGAACTTTTCTGTCATCTCCTAAATCCACTTCTGTGATTCGTAACCGATCTGCGTTGGGGTGAGGTTCACATTGTACTACTTCACCGACAACCACTCCTTCTAACCCGCCTTTTACACTTTGAAAGGGATAGGTGCCTTCTACTTCGAGGCCAAGATCGGTAAGCAGCCTTGCGATTTCGTCAATCGGCAGATTGACCTTGATAAATTGTTGCAGCCAATTATGGGAAATTTTCAATGGAAAAGAATTTTAAAAATACGGTACAAATATAGGAATCTATACGGCCATTTTAGCTAATGAAGTTCCAAATATTGGCATCTAAACGCATGGAAGATAAGGTGCGTTTGACGCACTGATGATGTGCATTGATCAATTCAGGATCATTCTTTAGCATTTGTTTTGCAGAATTTCGTGCAGCTTTGAGAAGGGTAACGTCTTTGGCCAAATCGGCAATCTTAAGTTGAAGAATACCGCTTTGTTGGGTTCCCATAACATTACCTGGCCCTCTTAACCGTAAATCGACTTCCGCAATTTCAAACCCATCGTTTGTTTTTACCATAGTTTCCAATCTAATTTTTCCGTCATCACTTAGCGCATGACTGCTCATTAAGATACAGTAACTTTGATCTGCACCGCGCCCAACACGACCCCTTAGCTGGTGCAATTGGGATAAACCGAAGCGTTCTGCACTTTCTACGATCATAACACTTGCATTGGGAACATTTACTCCCACTTCAATTACCGTTGTAGCCACCATAATGTTTGTTTCCCCTCGAACAAATCGGTCCATTTCATAGGCTTTGTCATCGGCTTTCATTTGGCCGTGTAGAATACTTATTTGATACTGGGGAGTAGGAAAACTGCGTGAAATACTTTCATAACCGTCCATCAAATCTTTGTAATCTAATTTTTCAGATTCTTGTATTAAGGGATAGACTATATAAACCTGTCGACCTAAGTCGATTTGCTCTTTGATAAAAGCAAAAACTTTCAATCGGTTTTGATCAAACCGATGTAGTGTTTTTACAGGTTTTCTACCCGGGGGGAGTTCATCAATTACGGAGTAATCTAAATCGCCATATATGCTCATCGCTAAGGTTCGGGGTATGGGTGTGGCCGTCATAACCAAAACATGAGGAGGGACAACATTTTTGTGCCAAAGTTTGGCCCGTTGGGCCACTCCAAAACGATGCTGCTCGTCTATAACCGCTAGTCCGAGGTTTTTAAATTGAACGGTTTCTTCAAAAATAGCATGAGTTCCCACTAAAAGATGAAGGGTGCCATTTTGTAGTCCCTCGTGAATAAATACGCGTTCCTTTTTTGAAGAACTGCCCGTTAATAATTCACAGCGCACCTCCGTTTTAGAGAGTAATTCTGTTAAGGTTTGGTAATGCTGTTGAGCCAAAATTTCAGTAGGGGCTACAATGCAACCTTGAAATTGATTATCAATTGCAAGTAAAGAAGCAAATAGGGCTACAATAGTTTTTCCAGAACCCACATCTCCTTGAAGAAGTCGATTCATTTGTCGACCTGAACCCATATCGTTCCGTATTTCTTTTATTACTTTTTTCTGGGCCTTAGTAAGTGAAAAAGGGAGGTGCTGTTCATAAAATTCACGAAAAACGGGACCCACGGTCTTGAAGGTATGTCCTTTGATTTTTTGTTTTCTTTGTTGATTCTTCAATAGTAACTGAACCTGTAAAAAGAAAAACTCTTCAAACTTGAGACGTTGTTGTGCGCGAGTTAATTTATGTTGATTGGTAGGGAAGTGAATATGCCATAACGCTTCTTTTTTTGAGCAAAATTTATAATGATCCAAAAGATATTCGGGAAGTGTTTCGGCGAATGATGCGGCATGTTCTTGAAGCAAAAAGGCAACAAGTTTTTGGATTACACGCTGTGAAACCCCTTTTTGAGTTAATTTTTCTGTGGTAGGGTAAATGGGGTAAAAGGCGGCTTTCACTCCTTGTTCATAGTGTTCTTCCAGTTCCATTTCAGGATGAGGCATACTTGCCTTTCCTTTAAACCAATTTAATCGACCAAAGATTACATAGGGGGTGTGCAATTTTAACGATTCTCGAATCCATTTATGCCCTCTAAACCAAACCAATTCAATGCTTCCTGTATCGTCAGAAAAAGTGGCAACCATGCGTTTTCCTCTCTTTTGTTCAATATATTCAATCGACGTAATCACCCCTTTTAACTGAATTTCAGAGTTGTTTTGGGAAAGCTTACCCAGGGAGTGAAATTGAGTTCGATCAATGTAACGGTTTGGAAAAAAATGCAAAAGATCTTGATAGGTGTGAATTTGTAATTCTGTTTTCAGCAAGCGGGCTCGTTCAGGACCTACCCCTTTTAGGTATTCTATCGCCGTTTGCATAACATTCATCTATCCGTTTTTTTATCTGGTGGAAAGCAAGTAAATTTAAAAAAGGAAACCCAATTTAAGAATTTATGCGTGCACTAGTTATTTCAGGTGGGGGAAGTAAAGGTGCTTTTGCCGGAGGCGTTGCCCAATATTTAATAGAAGAGGAAGGAAAATCCTATGATATGTTTTTAGGAACGTCTACGGGAAGTTTGTTAATCACCCATTTGGCAGCAAATAAAATTGAGACAATAAAACAAGCGTTTACTCATGTCACCCAATCCAGTATATTTGACAACAATCCCTTTTTGATACGGAAAAAGAAGGGAACCCACCATATAAAAATCAATCACCTTAATGTCCTTAAAAACTTTATTAAAGGACGAAAAACATTTGGCGAAAGCTTTAACCTTCGGCGCTTATTGGCCAATGAAATTTCAGCCTCTTTTTTTGAAAAAGTAAAAGCCAGTGAAAAAGAAGTCATTGTTTGCGTGTCCAATTTATCTACAAATAGTGTAGAGTATAAAAGTATTCATGATTTTGATTATCACGATTTTTTAGATTGGATTTGGATTTCGTGTAATTATGTTCCCTTTATGAGTTTGGTTTCCAAAGAAGGTTGCGAATATGCAGACGGTGGATTGGGCTGTATCATTCCTATTGAAAAGGCCATAAGTTTAGGCGCTACCCACATTGATGCGATTATGTTAGACACTGAATTTCAGCAAACCAACCGCGTACATTCTTCAAATCCCTTTGATGCGCTAGGCATTATTTTTGATTTTATTTCCGACAGAATCTCATCCCAAAACATTCATATAGGAAATTTACTTGCAAAAGACTACAATGTGGATTTACGGATTTTCTACACACCAAAGGTCTTGACCACACAATCGTTAGTTTTTGACCAAGAACAAATGAAAACGTGGTGGCAATTGGGTTGGGATTATGCTAAAAGTCGGTAATTATTTTTTAGCTAAATAATCTAATGTCAATTGCGTCAACGCTTTAACCCCTAATTTCATACTGGCGTCATCCACAAAAAAGGCAGGGGTGTGATGTGAAGGAGCGTCTTTTTCATCCATAGAAAGGGGTGTACCTCCCAAAAAGAAGAAAAAACCGGGGACTTCCTTTTGAAAATAGGAAAAATCTTCCGCTCCGGTGATGGCGTCAATTTCAATAACATTTTCTTTTCCAGCGACCCGTTGTAAACTCGGTAAAATTTGTGTTGTCAATGCTGTATTATTAAACGTAATGTCAGTACCGTCTTGAATTTCTACAGTGGCTTCTGCGCGATAGGCTTGCGCTATGGCAGGAACCATTTCATTCATTCTTTTTCTGATGTGCTCTTTCATGTCCCGATCTAAAGTGCGAATTGTACCGATCATTTCTAAAGATTCCGGAATGATGTTAAAACGAATTCCGGAATGAATAGAGCCCACAGAAATTACAGCCGCTTCTTTGGTGAGTTGTGACTCTCTACTTACCAAGGTTTGTAATCCATTTATAATCTGAGCACTGGCAACTATCGGATCAACACTTTGCCATGGAGCTGAACCGTGAGCTTGTTTTCCTTTGACATTAATCACAAATCGTTGTGAGGCGGCCATCATGCCTCCGGGTTTATAGGTAATTTTACCTACGTGGGTTCCAGAGTTGATGTGTAGTCCAAAAATGACGTCCACTTTTGGATTTTCTAATACTCCCTCTTTAACCATGAGTTTCGCTCCTCCTTCTTCTCCAGGAGGGGCGCCTTCTTCAGCAGGCTGAAAAATAAATTTCACTGTCCCTGGAAAATTTTTGTTTTGGGCAAGAACTTCAGCTACACCCATTAAAATAGCAACATGTGTGTCATGTCCACAAGCGTGCATAACGCCTGTTTCTTGTCCGTTAAAAGTGGTGATAACATTCGATTTGTAGGGAAGATCATTACGTTCCACAACAGGTAAGGCATCCATATCGGCTCTTAACGCAACAACTTTTCCGGGTTTATTCCCCTTTAACACCCCTACAACACCTGTATGTGCAACGCCCGTTTGTACTTCGATTCCCAAGCTTTGCAGATGCGCAGCAATATAAGCTGAGGTGGCAAACTCACGATTGGAGAGTTCGGGATTCTGATGTATGTGGTGCCGCCATTCAATTACTTTGGGCTCTACTTGGTTGTAAGCCTCTTCTTTGATTTGGGCTTGTAAATAGAGTATTCCAAAAAATAAAAAGGTAAAGAGGATTCGTTTTTGCATTTTAATATTTTTTTTAAATATAGATGTTTATAACTAATTCTTTTTGATTGAAGTGAAAAATAGATAATCCCTACTTTTAAGGACGTTATGGAAACACCAAATTCTTCTTTTTTAGCAACACTTAATGAGGCCCAACTAGAGCCCGTTTTACATAAAGAAGGCCCCCTAATTGTTATTGCCGGTGCAGGTTCTGGTAAAACGCGTGTATTGACTTACCGCATTGCCCATTTAATGGCTTCAGGAGTGGATAGTTTCTCAATATTAGCCCTCACGTTTACGAATAAGGCTGCACGTGAAATGAAAAGCAGAATTGCTGAGTTGGTAGGGGAGTCTGAAGCAAAAAACCTGTGGATGGGAACCTTTCACTCTATTTTTGCTCGGTTACTGCGTCAAGAAGCTGACAAACTAGGGTTTCCTCAAAACTTTACTATATACGACACCCAAGATTCGGATCGATTAATCGCTTCCATTATCAAAGAAATGGGGTTGGATAAAGACATTTACAAATACAAGCAAATTCGAAATCGAATCTCGGCCTTTAAAAACAGTTTAATCACCGTTAAAGCCTATTATAATGATCCTGATCTACAAGAAGCTGATGCCGCTGCACGACGTCCTCAAATGGGGGCCATATACAATGAATATGTAGAGCGCTGCTTTAAGGCCGGGGCCATGGATTTTGATGATTTATTATTGCGAACAAATGAATTGCTAAATCGTTTTCCAGAGGTATTGGCAAAATATCAAGACCGATTCCGCTACCTGTTGGTTGATGAGTATCAAGATACTAATCATTCTCAATACCTTATTGTAAGGGCCTTGTCTGATCGGTATCAAAACATTTGTGTCGTAGGAGATGATGCACAAAGTATTTATGCCTTCCGCGGAGCGAACATCAACAATATTCTAAATTTTCAAAAGGATTACCAAGACGTTAGTTTGTATCGATTAGAACAAAACTACAGATCCACCAAAACAATTGTAAATGCTGCCAATTCGATTATAAACCACAACAAAAGTAAAATTGATAAGGTAGTGTGGACCGCCAATACAGAGGGGCATAAAATTCGAGTGAATCGACTTGCCACTGATGCAGAAGAAGGAAGACATGTTGCCTCTAGCATATTTGAATACAAAATGCAAGAGCAACGAAAAAATTCAGATTTTGCCATTTTGTACCGAACAAATGCTCAGTCTAGAGCCATGGAGGATGCGTTGCGTAAGCGGGATATTCCTTATCGCATTTATGGAGGACTTTCGTTTTATCAACGAAAAGAAATAAAGGACGTTTTGGCGTATTTGCGTTTAATCGTCAATCCTAAAGATGAGGAAAGCCTAAAGCGGATCATTAACTACCCCCCCCGAGGAATAGGACAAACTACAGTTGATAAACTTGTTGTCGCCTCCAAAAAGCACAACTTGCCCCTGTTTGAAACCCTTTGCAAAGCAAAAGAATTGGAGGTGGGAATTAATGCGGGAACCTTGGGTAAACTGACGGATTTCTCCCTTTTAATTCAACGTTTTCAAATTGAAAATGAAACCTTAGATGCTTTTGAAATCACGGATCTCGTGACCAAGAAAATAGGGTTAGTACAAGAATTAAAGAAGGAAGCAACCCCTGAGGGCATCGCCCGAATAGAAAATGTGGAGGAATTGTTAAACGGGTTACGCGATTTTGTTGAAGGCCAACAAGAACTTGCTGACGTTTCAGGAAACTTATCCGAGTTTTTAGAAGACGTGGCCTTGGTAACAGACTTAGATAAAGAAGAGGGGTCAGACAGCGATCGGGTAGCCTTAATGACCATTCATTTGGCAAAAGGATTAGAATTCCCCTATGTCTTTATTGTAGGGATGGAAGAAGATTTATTTCCTTCGGCATTAAGTTTGAATTCGAGAACAGAGTTGGAGGAAGAACGCCGTTTGTTCTATGTCGCCTTAACGCGCGCTGAAGAACGTGTGTTCTTATCCTACACCTTATCCCGCTATCGTTGGGGAAAGTTAATTGATGCGGAACCCAGCCGATTTATTGAAGAGATTGATGAAGCCCATGTAGAATCCATACTCCCCGAAACCTCTTATTCATATAAACCTTTAATTGACAACTCTATATTTGGAACTGCTGTAACCAAAAAAACAGGTAAAACCGCTCCCAAAATTGAGGGAACAAGCATTACCAAACCTACAGCCTCACAATTGCAACGATTGAAAAAGATTGACACAGCCGCTTCACCCTCACCACAAGGCGAAGTCCTTCTTTTACAAGAAGGGATGGAGGTTGAGCATGCCCGTTTTGGGTCGGGTAGGGTCAAGACCATAGAAGGCAAAGGAAATGATCAAAAAGCGGTAATTGATTTTAAAGGCTTTGGTGAAAAGAATTTGCTATTGCGTTTTGCTAAACTTAAAATTAAGTAAGTCATGGCAGTCTATGAAGAATGTTATTCAGATCAACCGAATCCTTCATTATTAAAACAAACAGCAACAATTTTATCAAAAGGAGGACTTGTAATTTTCCCCACCGATACAGTGTATGGACTAGGGTGCTTAAGCACTCAAAAGGATCCCTTACAACGTCTTGCCAAAATAAAAGGGGTCAAACTTGAACAAGCACCCCTGAGTTTTTTGTTTTCCGATATACGCTCAATGGCAAATTACGTGGCCCCTATGAATACGCCCATTTTCAAAATGGTAAAACGACTACTTCCCGGTCCCTATGCCTTGATAGTGGAAGCGTCAGTAAAACTTCCCAAACCCTTTCAAAAGCGGAAAACTATTGGGGTAAGAATTTCTAACCATCCCTTTTTACAAAACTTACTCCCTTTATTAGAGGCGCCTTTAGTTACCACGTCACTCCATGATCCGGACAAAATCATCGACTATACCACCGATCCTGAATTGCTTTTTGAACGCTGGGAATCTCAAATTGAAATGATGATTTCAGACGGGTATGGCAGTAATGTTCCTTCCACAGTGATCGATTTGACGCAACCTGAGTTTGTTGTTATACGCGAAGGCGCAGGTGAAAATCCTTTTTAATTCAAAGAGGCCCTTCAAGGGAATTGTTTCATTTTTTCAATGATTTGATGGGCTAAATCAAGTGCTTTTACACCATCCTGAAGCGATACGCGTGGGGTTTTATTCTGTTGGATACAAGTGGCAAAATGTTCCAGTTCTTTTTGAATTGCGTTTGAATCTTCAATAGTAGGGTTTTCAAAATACAATTGTTTTTTAACCCCTTCAGCATTTGTCAGTAATAAGGCTGTATCATCGGTGGTGTTCGTAACCTCCTTAATTTTAACTACTTCCACCTTTTTGGTTAAATAGTCTACAGCGATGTAGGAATTTTTTTGAAAAAAGCGACTCTTCCGCATTTTTTTTAAGGAAATACGACTTGCGGTAAAATTGGCTACGCTGCCGTTTTCAAACTCAATTCTAGCGTTGCTAATATCTGGAGTTTCACTGATAACAGCAACTCCCGAAGCATCTATCCGTTTTACTGGAGAATCGATCAAACTGAGTACTATGTCTAAATCGTGAATCATTAAATCGAGAACAACAGAGACATCTGTTCCTCTGGGATTGAATTCAGAAAGGCGATGGGCTTCGATAAAACGAGGCGATGTTAAGGACTTCACAACAGACTCAAAAGCAGGATTAAAACGTTCAACATGTCCTACTTGCCCAAAAACTCCATGCTTTGCGGCTAATAATTCTATTTTTTTGGCTTCATCAACAGAAGCAGCAATGGGTTTTTCAATGAATACATGTTTTTTTAAGGAAATGGCCTGCTGAGCCATGTCAAAATGGGATAGCGTAGGGGTGACTATAGCGACAATATCCGAGGCTTCCATTAACGCTTGAGGCGATTCAAATGAAGTGTATTTGTATTCGCTTGTTACCTGTTCTGAAACGACTGGATTAGGGTCAAAAAAGCCAACCAACTTCAATTCTTTGGAGGCTTTTGCCATGCGAAGATGAATTTTTCCCAAGTGTCCAGCTCCTAAAACACCAATTTTTAACATGTTTTCACGCTTTATTCAAAAGTACATCTTATTATCAATTTTAATTGTAAAGTCTCTTATTTTTGTACTCCATGAATGACACGATAAAACACAAGGGATTGCGACGTCAACTTATTCAGCTTTTACGTGATAAGGGGATACAAAGCGAAACTGTTTTAGAGGCCATGGAACTCATCCCTAGGCACCTATTCATGGACCCCAGCTTGGTTAATTTTGCCTATGAAGATCAAGCCTATCCCATAGCAGCAGATCAAACGATTTCCCAGCCTTTTACAGTGGCTTTTCAAACGGAATTACTGGATGTACAACCCGGTCATAAAGTGTTAGAAATCGGAACAGGATCGGGGTATCAAACCGCTCTTTTGTTAGAGCTAGGCACACAAGTTTATTCCATTGAGCGTCAACAACTTTTATTTAAAAAAACACAACGGTTATTTTCCAAAATGGGGCTGCGTCCGAAAAAAATGATTTTTGGTGATGGCTATCTAGGCATGCCTACTGAAGAGCCTTTTGACCGAATAATTGTTACTGCTGGAGCACCCGTTGTACCCAAACCCTTATTAAATCAATTGATTATTGGGGGAAAGTTGGTTATTCCTGTTGGAGTAAAAAAACAAGAAATGATTCGATTTACACGAACTGGCGCAACCACGTTTGATCAAGAAAAGTTTGGGGAATTTCGATTTGTTCCCCTTTTAGAAAATAAAACAGGCCCCATATAATTGATAAAGAAAGACATGTAAAGCTATAGAATATGGTGCAATTTGATAATACAGAAAAAGCCTACGGGCTAAAATCAAATTCAGATTTATACAAATCCTATTTGATATACCGTTTAATTGCAAATAAGTATTTGGTCGCTTTTAGTACCCAAGTGGCATGGCTGATTTTAAAATTAAGGCTGCCCTTTCTTTTTGTATTTAAAAAAACCATTTACAAACAATTTTGTGCCGGAGAACAACAAGAAGACTCATTAAAAATTGTCAATTTATTGGCCTCCCAACGTGTTAAATCCTATATGCATTTTGCTGCCGAAGCAGAGTGGACAGAAGAGGGGATGGAAGATCACCTTCAAAAATCATTGGACACACTTTCCTTTTCAAAGGGAAATACAGATGTTCCTTTTACTGTTTTTAAACCTACAGGATTAGGTTCGTTAGCATTGTTTAAAAAGAAAACTGCGTCAATTACACTTTCTGAAGAAGAAGAGCAGGCATGGGAAAGAATGTTAAAACGGATTGAGCGTTTTTGTGAAAAAGCCATTGAACTCAATGTAAAAGTACTTATTGATGCAGAAGAAACTTGGATTCAAGGAGCCATTGATGAAGTTGCTGAGCGCCTTATGACAACCTATAATATAAAAACGCCATACATTTTCACCACACTCCAAATGTATCGAAAAGACCGAATGGAATACTTGAAATCGCTTTATGAAAAAGCTGAACAGGGAAATTTTTATTTGGGAGTTAAGTTGGTTCGAGGGGCTTACATTGAAAAAGAAAACGATCGGGCTGAAGCAAAAGGGTATCCTTCACCCCTTTGTGAATCCAAGGCCAAAACGGATGAGGAGTTTTCACAAGCATTACATTTTATTTTACCCCGTGTAGATCGGTGTCATCTTTTTTTAGGAAGTCACAATGAAGCCAATGTTTTGCAGGTAGTTGATTATATGAAGAACAACACCATTTCCCCTTCTGATCAACGCATTTGGTTTTCCCAATTGTACGGTATGGCTGATCACATCACTTTTAACTTGGCAGATGGTGGATATCAGGTGATTAAATATGTACCCTACGGTCCTGTTCGAAAAGTTATTCCGTATTTAATTCGCCGAGCGGATGAAAATACATCAGTAAGTGGCCAAACGCCAAGGGAACTTGATTTATTGCGAAAAGAATTGAAAAGAAGAAAAATTAAGGCATTTTAACTTCAACCAGTTGAATTGTTTTAGCACAATTTTCAACCCGTAAATATTGATTTTTATTGTCGGAATGCTCAATTTGATAGAGTCGACATGAATCGCGTTCAGTGTCGCTTTTGGAGAAATTTATATCCCCAGAATTGATCCACTCTTTTACCATTTCAATCGTAATTTGAGGGTTGCGCTGAAGTAAGGCCGAATCAATTTGAATTGTTTTTTGCAACAAATCATTTTTTACACGTGCAGAGGGAGAATAATTGCAACTTGTTTTCTTACCATTAAAAATAAAGGCTAAGAAAATTAGTCCCACTGAAAATCCCCCCAAATAATACCCTAATCGATGCAAGATTTTCATACAGAATTTAAATTTATTGGGTGAGCTGTTAATTTTCTCAGCTGCGCATTTAGAATTGTAATTTCATACCGATTGTATGCTAACGGTAAATGAGGAGTTATTTTCTCTGCCCATTCTAAAAAACAATAGGCTCCCGATTCAAAATATTCCTCAACGCCAAAATCTAAGGCTTCGTCAGGATGATCTAAACGATAAAAATCGAAATGGTATAGTAGCTCGTGTTGGGCTTGATAGGAGTTTACCAAGGCAAATGTTGGGCTGTTCACTTCTTCAGTAACCAAAAGGGCTTTGCATAATGCTGTGATTAAAGTGGTTTTTCCTGCACCCATAGGTCCATCTATGCGTATCACACGATGTGTAGCATGTTGTAAAATCGTTTTGGCAACTTCAGGAAGTTGTTCTAATGAAAAGGTAATTTCCATAGGACAAAGGTACAGTGCTCATTATCGTAAAACAACAAATGGAAGTATCATTTCTTCCATTGATATCCCTCCGTGCTGATAGGTATTTTTAAAATGTTTTACGTAGTGATTGTAGTTGTTTTTATAAACGAAATACCGGTTGCCCTTAGCGAAAATAAAAGGAGTATTAAAATAGGGTGAGGGCAATTCTAACTTTTTAGGGTCGTTACAGGCATACACGTCTTTTTTATTGTAGGTTAAACTTTTACCCGTCTTGTAGCGCAAGTTCATACTTGTTTCTCGATCTCCAATTACGCTGCTTGGAAGCTCTACATTGATCGTGCCGTGATCGGTGGTTAGGATTACTTTGTAATTTAAAGATACGGCCTTCTTAATTAATTCTTTTAAACTGCTGTTTTTAAACCAGCTATGGGTTAATGATCGATAGGCTTTATTATCTGAAGCAAGTTCTTTTATTACGTCCATATCCGTTTTAGCATGCGAGATCATATCCACAAAATTATAGACTACGGCGGTAAGTCCTTCATGCGAGTGATTTTGTAACGAATTTACTAACTGCTGACCCTGAGAAGAATGAATGATTTTATGGTAACTTATGGGGCGGGTATACCCTAGGCGAATGCAATTGGCTTTTAATAAATCGGCTTCATGTAGATTTTTCCCTTTTTCATCCGATTCAGCTACCCACCAATCAGGGAATTGGGTTTGAATTTGAAGTGGAGTAAGTCCAGCAAAAAAAGAATTACGGGCATATTGTGTGGCTGTAGGAAGCAAACTAAAATAGGTTTTATCTTCTTGTAAAGAGGCAATTTCTTCAATTGAAGGCATAAGGGTTTGCCATTGATCTAATCGCAAATTATCAATTACGAGCAATAGGGTGGGAGTAGAAGCGGATAGATGCGGATAAACTAAGCGCTGAAACGCATTGTGGGATAAAATGGGGCCATTGTCATTATGGAGCCAATCTTCATAATGAGATTCTATAAATTGTGAAAACTGAATATTGGCTTCTTTCCATTGACCTTCAAACATCTTATACCATTCTTGATCCTCAAGGGTTTCGAGTTCCAATTCCCAAAACACCAATTCTTTATAAAATTGAGTCCAATCGTTTGCAGTCTTTAAATCGAGCAGCCTATGCGATAAAGTGGTAAATTCTTCACGGTAATTTTGGGTTGTTTTTTCAGCGATTAAGCTTTTATGATCTAGGGTTTTTTTTAATGAAGATAGGATTTGATACGGATTAACAGGTTTGATCAAATAATCTGAAATTTTAGTGCCTATTGCCTCTTCCATAATCTGTTCTTCCTCGTTTTTAGTAACCATTATGACTGGGAGATTCGGCTTACGACTTTTTATGGCCGCTAAAGTTTCAATGCCATTTAATCCGGGCATATTTTCATCTAAAAGAACAACATCAAAGACTTCTTCCGCCACACGGTCAATAGCGTCACGACCGTTGTTGCATGGCGAAGTGTCGTAGCCTTTCGTTTCAAGGAATAAAATGTGAGATTTCAACAGGTCAATCTCATCATCTACCCATAAAATCTTGATCCGTTTCATTTGTTATATTTGTTAAAAATACTGAGTTAAGCGTGCATCAAAAGAACACTTATTTTAACGATCCAATTTATGGATTTATTGCCATTGAATCAGAATTGACGCTTAAACTTATCAATCACCCTTATTTTCAACGGTTGCGTCGAATTTCTCAAATGGGGTTATCTTCTTTTGTTTATCCAGGCGCAAATCATACTCGTTTTGGTCATGCCCTGGGGGCAATGCACATTATGCAACGCGCCATAGCCGTTCTTGTTTCTAAAGGCATATCCATAAGTTCAAAAGAACGTGAAGCCATGCAAGCAGCCATTTTACTTCATGATATTGGACATGGCCCTTTTTCCCACGCTACAGAAAGTGCCCTTTTTAGGGGAGTGCATCACGAAACGCTCTCGTTGCGTATTTTTCACCTATTAAACGAAGTCTTTACAGGCCAATTGGATTTAGCCATTCAGATTTTTACCAATACGTATTCAAGAAAATTCATGCATCAACTTATTTCAGGTCAGGTAGATGTAGATCGGCTGGATTATTTAAAACGCGACAGTTTTTATACGGGGGTTACCGAAGGAAATATTAATACAGACCGCATTCTTGCGATGATGAATGTGGAAGGGGAACAACTTGTATTTGAAAACAAGGGAGTTCATTCTCTTGAAAAATTCCTATTGGCTAGACGGTTGATGTATTGGCAAGTGTACCTTCACAAAACAAGTTTAGTGGCAGAATTGTTGCTTGTTAAAACGCTTCAACGGTTTCGCTATCTGGTAGAACAGGATCAAGAGAAATTAGCAGAAACACCCCTTTTACGACCCTTACTAGTTCATAATGAAAAGGAACCGCTTTCTGAAGCCGCGTTGGCGCACTATCTTCAATTGGACGATTCGGATATTATTTGGTTGCTCAAGCAATGGTGTTCCCATCCTGACCCTGTGTTGAAACGATTGGCTCAACAACTTATCAATCGAAACCTCCCTAAAATTAAAATTCAAGAAAACCCGTTTTCATCTGAAGAAATAAAGTCAATGCGAAAGCGGATAGAAAGTCAAAATTTTTCAGAAAAGGAAGCGGATTATTTTGTGTTTCATGGATCCATTTCAAATCAAACCTATTTTACGGATCAAACACAGATTTTGATCAAAGAAAAATCAGGAAAAGTAGAACCCATGGCAAAATATGTTCCCTATTTGGATTCTAATGTGTTTTCAAGCCCACACGTAAAGCATTATTTGTGTTATCCAAAACAGAATAATTCTTAATTAATGCGTAATTTTGCAGTCATGAAATTGACTGCTCAAGAGATTGCCAAAAAATACAACGGTAGGGTAGTTGGTTCTTCTTCAGTCGAAATTAATCAACTGGCGAAAATAGAATCGGCTTCAAAAGGATCTCTTACTTTTTTAGCAAATTCTAAATACGAACACTTTTTAAAAACCACGCAAGCCAGTATTGTTTTGGTAGGACCAAAACAAAAACACTTTTCCTCAGACACCACCTTGATCGAAGTTGATGATCCCTATGCTGTTTTTAGTCAACTTTTACTAGAATGGGCAAATGAAAAAAAGGAAAAGCAACTGGGAATTCATCCTACTGCTATAGTTCATGAATCCGCACAAATTGATGAGCAAGTGTATCTTGGGCCCTACGTGAGCGTTGGGAAAAACAGTATAATTCATGGGGGCGTTTCCATAGGAGCCTATTCTTACATAGGAAACAACGTTAAAATTGATACGGGAACTGTGATTCATCCTAGGGGAACCCTTTTGGACGATACTCAAATAGGAAAAGAGTGCATTCTCCACAGTGGGGTTGTGATTGGATCTGATGGATTTGGTTTTGTAGCTCAAGAAAAACATACCGCACTAAAAATTCCTCAAGTAGGGAATGTGATTTTAAGAAATAAAGTAGAAATAGGTGCCAATTCAACAATAGATCGGGCTACCCTAGGGAGCACAATCCTTCATGAGGGGGTCAAATTAGATAATCTTGTGCAAATAGCCCATAATGTAGAAATTGGCCCACGAACCCTAATTGCAGCCCAATCGGGTGTAGCTGGCTCTACAAAAATAGGATCGGATTGTGTGATTGGAGGTCAAGTAGGTATTATTGGACATTTGCAGCTTGGAGACAACATTAAAATTCAAGGGCAAACTGGGGTTATAAATAATGTACCCTCTGGGTCAACGATTCAAGGAACTCCTGGTTTTGATTTTCGATCTTTCTATAAGTCCTATGCTGTATTTAAAAACTTACCTGAATTAAAAACTAAAGTTGAACGCGTAGAAAAAAAAGTGAAGATATGATTACAACCTCTACAGCTCAAAACACAATTAAGAATGAAATCTTATTCCAAGGTATTGGATTGCATTCGGGAAACTCAATAACCGTTAAACTTATTCCGGCACCTGAAAACACCGGAATAGTTTTTAAGCGTATGGATTTAGATCCTCCCGTTGAAATTCCTGCCTTAGCTAATTTTGTTAGCCAAACCAATCGCGGCACTACTATAGCCAAAGAGGGTGTTGAAGTAAAAACTCCAGAGCATCTTTTAGCCGCTTTGAGTGGTGCACAAGTGTCCAATTGCTACATCGAATTGTCCGGTGCAGAAATTCCGATTCTTGATGGCTCAGCAATTGAATTTTTAAAAGGGATTCACAAAGCGGGAATAGAAGCCCAAGAGGCATTACAGGAACGGTTTGTTGTTCAAGAAATCATCCGACATGTTGATGAAGAAAGCGGAAGTGAGCTTATTCTGATTCCTGCTGAGGATACTTCTTACAAGGTGATAATTGATTATCATACTGAAGTGTTAGGGACACAATTTGCCAGTTTAGATCATCTTTCTGATTTTGAAACCGAAATTGCTCCAGCGCGAACGTTTAGTTTTCTTCATGAATTGAAACCTTTGCTAGACAAAGGACTGATTAAAGGGGGCGATCTAAGCAATGCCATTATTTACGTGGACAAAGCATTGGATGATGCTACTTTAGAAAAGTTAAAAGTAACTTTTGGTAAAGAATCCATAGCGGTTAAGCCCAATGGCATTTTAGACCACACCTCTCTACACTTTCCCAATGAACCGGCACGTCATAAATTACTCGATGTCATGGGTGATTTATCCCTTGTGGGAATTCCCATTCAAGGCCAAATTATTGCTACAAAACCGGGGCATAAAGTCAATACTGACTTTGCTAAAAAAATATTGACCTTAGTAAAAAATATAAAAAAATTAAATGTTCCTGTAGTCAATTTGGAGGAGCCGCCTGTGATGGATATCAATCAAATTATGGCGATGTTGCCTCATCGTCCTCCCTTTTTGTTGGTTGACCGCATTTTAGAACTCTCGGAAACCCATGTTGTGGGATTAAAAAATGTGACAATGAATGAATCCTTTTTCCAAGGACATTTTCCAGGAGCACCCGTAATGCCAGGAGTTTTACAAATTGAGGCTATGGCTCAAGCAGGTGGGGTATTGGTGCTCAGTACAGTTCCAGATCCTGAGAACTACCTCACATTTTTTATGAAAATTGATAATGTGAAATTTAAAAAACCTGTATATCCTGGAGATACATTAATTTTTAAACTCGAATTATTAACTCCAATTCGAAGAGGAATATGCAACATGAAAGGGTATGCCTTTGTCAATGGTCAACAAGTAAGTGAAGGCGAATTAATGGCCCAGATTTCTAGGCGAAATGATACTAATGAATAATCCCCAAATTTAATCATGAACACAATTCATTCCATTCATCCGGAAGCTATTCTCGGAGATAAAGTTGAAGTTGGTCCGTTTACAACCATAGAAAAAAATGTAGAAATTGGTGAGGGTACTTGGATAGGTCCAAACGTAACTTTGATGTCAGGAACACGAATTGGAAAAAACTGTAAAATATTTCCAGGTGCAGTAATTGGTGCCATTCCACAAGATTTAAAATTTTCAGGAGAAGAAACACTAGCCCTTATTGGTGACCATACTACTATTCGTGAATGTGTTACTATAAACCGAGGCACCTCAGATACAGGAAAAACGGAAGTAGGTTCGCATAACTTAATTATGGCCTATTCACATATTGCACACGATTGTAAAATAGGGAATTACTGTGTGTTTTCAAATAACAGTACATTAGCAGGGCATATTACTGTAGGCAATCATGTTATTCTTGCAGGATTAGTAGCCATTCATCAATTTTGTTCCGTTGGTGATTATGCTTTTGTAGGGGGTGGCGCTAAGGTTAGAAAAGATATTCCTCCCTATGTAAAAGCGGCAAGGGAACCCATTTCTTATGCGGGGGTTAATTCAGTAGGATTACGTCGTAAAGGATTTACGGCTGAGAAAATACAAGAAATCCAATCCATTTACCGAATACTGTTTCAAAACAATTTAAATACTTCAAATGCCGTTCGTGTGATTGAGGCCGAACAAATTGCTTCTCCTGAACGCGATTTGATTTTACAATTTATTCAACAATCCAAGCGCGGTTTAATGAAAGGATATTTTTAAAACATGTAAATTTGCACCCACTATGGCATCAACTTCTGACATTCGAAAAGGTCTTTGTATCAAATACAACAACGATATTTATAAAATAATTGAGTTTTTACACGTTAAACCGGGTAAAGGACCTGCCTTTGTTCGAACAAAACTTAAAAGTGTCACAAATGGCAAAGTGATTGACAATACCTTTTCAGCAGGACATAAAATTGAAGACATACGAGTAGAAACTCAAAAATATCAATTCTTGTACAATGAAAACAATCTGTATCACTTCATGAATACAGACGATTACAACCAAATTAGTATTGATAAAGCCATTTTAGATGCACCTGATTTATTAAAAGAAGGGGAACTTGTATCCATTTCAATAAATACTGAAGATGGCTTACCCCTTTCTGCCGATATGCCTGCCAGTGTGGTATTAGAAATCACCCATACAGAGCCTGGAGTTAAGGGAAATACAGCTACCAATGCAACGAAGCCTGCTACTTTAGAAACGGGAGCGAGTATTAACGTCCCCTTATTTATCAATGAAGGAGATAAAATCAAAGTAGACACCGAAAAAGGGAGCTACATCGAACGCGTAAAAGAATAAATTATATATAGAGCCAATAAACTATGAGTGTACTTGTTAACAAGGATTCCAAAATAATCGTGCAAGGATTTACGGGAAGTGAAGGAACTTTTCATGCTTCACAAATGATAGAATACGGAACAAATTTAGTAGGAGGTGTTACTCCTGGAAAAGGAGGGCAAACCCACTTAGACCGCCCCGTATTTAACAGTGTAGCAGAAGCAGTGGCAAAAGCGGGAGCAGACACTTCCATTATATTTGTGCCCCCAGCCTTTGCAGCCGATGCCATAATGGAGGCAGCAGAAGCAGGAATTAAGGTTATTATTGCCATTACAGAAGGCATACCTGTAAATGACATGACCAAGGCGTTTCAGTATGTAAAGCAAAAAGGAGCAACCCTAATTGGCCCTAACTGTCCAGGAGTAATTACCCCTGAGGAAGCTAAGGTTGGTATAATGCCCGGATTTGTCTTTAAAAAAGGAAAGGTAGGTATTGTCTCCAAATCAGGAACATTAACCTATGAGGCTTCAGATCAAGTTGTCCGTGAAGGGTTGGGAATATCCACCGCAATTGGTATTGGAGGAGACCCCATCATTGGAACAACTACAAAAGACGCCATTGCTCTTTTTATGGACGATCCCGATACCGAATGTATAGTCATGATTGGTGAAATTGGAGGACAATTGGAAGCCGATGCGGCAAAATGGATCAAAGCTCATGGTAACAAAAAACCCGTTATTGGTTTTATTGCAGGAGAAACAGCGCCCAAAGGAAGAACAATGGGACATGCAGGAGCAATTGTTGGCGGTAGTGATGATACTGCAGCAGCTAAAAAGAAAATAATGCGTGAATGTGGAATTCACGTTGTAGATTCTCCCGCACAAATCGGTGCTAAAGTAGCCGAAGTACTAGCTTAAACTAACATGAATAACGTGAAATTATTATCTGGAAAAACAGCCCTTATTACAGGAGCTAGCCGTGGGATCGGTAGGGGTATAGCTGCAACTTTTGCAGCCCACGGATGCGCTGTTGCCTTTACCTATAGCAGTAATAAAGAAGCCGCTGATCAACTAGAAAAAGAGCTTGCCCCGTACGGAATTCAAATAAAAGGATACCAAAGTAATGCAGCGCATTTTGAAGCAGCTCAACAGTTAGTCGATCAAGTAATTAAGGATTTTGGCGCACTTGATATTTTAATCAATAATGCGGGTATTACCAAAGACAATCTCTTAATGCGAATGAGTGAAGAAGACTTTGACCAAGTTATTGAAGTGAACTTAAAGTCGATCTTTAATATGACCAAAGCTGTTCAACGCACTTTCCTAAAACAACGACACGGATCACTCATACATATGAGTTCTGTAGTGGGAGTGAAAGGAAATGCAGGTCAAGCCAATTATGCCGCATCAAAGGCAGGCATTATTGGCTTTTCTAAATCTATTGCCCTTGAATTGGGATCACGCAATATTCGTTCAAATGTGATTGCCCCAGGGTTTATTGAAACCGAAATGACTGCCCAACTTTCAGAAGAAGTGGTACAAGGGTGGAGAGAAGGCATTCCCTTAAAAAGAGGGGGACAGCCTGAAGATGTAGCCAATGCTTGTGTATTTTTGGCTTCTGATTTATCCAGTTATATTACTGGACAAGTACTCCACGTAGATGGAGGAATGTTAACCTAAACTTTTTTATCATGCAAAAATTACCTAAAATCGGATTGCCAGTAATATTATTGGTTGTAGTACTATTAATTTTTATTTCGAAATCTTCAATAAACATCGGTTATGGTGAAGCCGGGGTTTTATTTAAAACCTTTGCGGGTGGGGTAGTTACTGATAATCCTCCCCTAGGAGAGGGATTCCACGTTATTGCACCTTGGAACAAAGTGTATGTATACAACGTCAAGCAACAAGAGTTTTTTGAAGGGAATATGCAAGTATTGTCTTCTAATGGTCTTGAAATTTCATTAGATGTTTCTGTGCTATATCAACCCAAATACGAGGAATTGGGATTGTTACATCAAACCAAAGGGGAAAATTATGTAAACATTGTATTGATCCCCCAAATTCGTGCTGTTGCACGTTCTGTTGTTGGTCGGTATACGCCTGAACAATTGTATTCTACCAAACGAGACGCAATTCAAAATGAAATTTTTGAAGAAACTCAAAAAAATGTAGACAGCCAACACATTCAATTGAATGCCGTTTTGGTTCGTGACGTTACGCTGCCTATTGCCATTAAAGAGGCCATTGAGCGTAAATTAGGTCAAGAACAAGAGTCTTTAGAATATGAGTTCCGTTTGGAAAAAGCAAAGCAAGAAGCAGAACGCCAACGCATTGATGCCGAGGGGAAAGCAACTGCTAACCGTATTTTAAGTGCATCGCTAACAGAAAAAATCCTTCAAGAAAAGGGTATCGAAGCGACACTTAAATTGTCAGAATCACCCAATGCTAAAGTAATAGTTATTGGAAGTGGTAAAGACGGGTTGCCAATAATTTTAGGAAATCAATAAAAAAGATATATCCACTAGTTTCGGAATAATACAATCGAAAATAAAATTCGTTTGTTGCTTTTCAAATTATTAAATATATTTGCACGCAATGGAATTTAAAACAACACATCTACATCATTTTTACAGCGACTCAAACGAGTTGTAATAGGATGTTTTTGTTCACTATTATACACCCGTTTGATTTTTCAAACGGGTTTTTTTTTAACCTATGATACGATTAGCAATACAAAAATCAGGACGACTCAATGAAGATTCCCTTCACCTTTTAAAAGACTGTGGAATTTCCATTGAAAATGGTAAAGATCAACTAAAAGCATCCTCGAGAAATTTTCCGATGGAAGTGTTTTTCTTGCGAAATGGAGATATTCCGCAATACTTACGCGATGGTGTGGTTGATGTAGCTATTTTAGGAGAAAATCTTTTAGTAGAAAAAGGAACAGACCTTAAAATTATTGAACCCCTTGGATTTTCTAAGTGTAGGGTTTCTATCGCTGTTCCAAAAGGATTTAAATACAATTCCCTTGCTGATTTACAAGGCAAAAAAATTGCGACTTCTTACCCCAATACGGTCAATGCATTTTTACAAGAAAACAACATTAAAGCCGATTTGCACATTATTAATGGTTCTGTTGAAATTGCTCCAAATATTGGCTTGGCAGATGCCATTTGTGATATAGTTTCTAGTGGCAGCACCTTATTTAAAAACAACCTAAAAGAAGTTGTCCGCATTACAAAATCTCAAGCCGTTTTGGTGCAATCACCAAAAATTAATACAGAAGGCCAAGCAATATTAGAAACCTTTCAATTTCGTATTCAAGCCGTACTTAGGGCAAAAAAATCAAAATATATTTTATTGAATTGTCCAAACGATAGTATAGAGGCTATAAGCGCAATTCTACCTGTACTTAAGAGCCCTACGGTATTGTCTTTGGCTAATCCAGGTTGGAGTTCATTACACTCAGTAATCAATGAAGGTGATTTTTGGGAGGTAATTGAACAATTGAAAGCCGCTGGAGCTGAAGATATATTGGTGTGTCCAATTGAAAAAATGGTACTGTAATGCAACGTTTTTTCCACCCTCCAGTAGATCAATGGGAACGTTTGCTTAAACGTCCAACCGCCAGTTATTCAGATTTAGAACCTTTGGTTGCTGAAGTTTTTGATGCAGTTCGTAAAAAAGGGGATTCAGCCGTTATCAATTACACTGAAAAATTTGATAAAGTTCAATTGACTTCCCTAGAAGTTAGTCCAGCCGAAATCCAACAGGCACAGCATGAAATTTCTCCTGAATTGCAACGTTCCATTCAAAATGCTAAGCGGAATATTGAAGCCTTTCACAGAGCACAAAAAACAGAAAAAGTTCAGGTGGAAACCCAACCCGGAGTTTTGTGTTGGCAAGAAAAAAGACCCATAGAAAAAGTAGGACTCTATATTCCTGGAGGTTCAGCACCTTTATTTTCAACCCTTCTTATGTTGGCTGTTCCGGCACAAATTGCAGGTTGTAATGAAATAATTTTATGTACACCCCCAAATGCTTCAGGCACAATACCCGCAGTAATTCGATATACAGCTGCACTTTGTGGAATACAGAAAATATATAAAATAGGAGGCATTCAATCCATAGCAGCAATGACCTTTGGTACAGCAACAATTCCTTCTGTTTATAAAATATTCGGCCCAGGAAATCAATACGTTACTGTAGCAAAACAATGGGCTACTCGATTCCATGTAAGTATAGACATGCCTGCAGGCCCTAGTGAGCTATTGGTAATGGCTGATAAGTCTGCAGATCCTGATTTCATTGCTGCAGATTTACTTTCTCAAGCTGAACACGGCCCAGATAGCCAAGTGATTTTTGTAACTACCGCCCCCAGTTTATTGGATGCCGTTCAAAATGCAATTGAAAACCAATTAATGACTTTACCTCGACGCTTTATTGCAGAAAAGGCTTTAGAGCATTCCAAACTAATTTGTTTGCCCACTTCAGAATTAGCACAATCCTTTATTAACGCCTATGGCCCTGAGCATTATATCTTGTGTGTGGAAGACGAAAAAGAATTCCTTTCAAACCTTCAAAATGCAGGATCGGTTTTTATCGGAAATTACACCCCTGAGAGTGCCGGTGATTATGCATCAGGAACCAATCATACCTTGCCCACCAATGGGTATGCAAAACAGTACAGTGGTGTTAATTTAGATAGTTTTACAAAATCCATTACGTTTCAAAAAATAAGTGAAAAGGGAATTAAGGGATTGGGTGAAACCATTATGCATATGGCGGCAGCTGAAGGGCTAGATGCTCATAAAAATGCCGTATCTATTCGATTAAAAAAATTAGCTGATGGACTTTAATTTAGATTCCTACGTGCGAACATCTTTACTTACTCTTCAGCCGTATCAATCGGCTCGTGAGGAATTTGTTAATCAGGGACGAAAAATGATTTTATTGGATGCTAATGAAAATCCGTTTGAAACGGAATCAAATCGCTATCCAGATCCGCTTCAAGTTGATTTAAAAGAACGCATAGCCAAATGGAAAAGGGTACCCCCTGAACAATTGTATCTAAGCAACGGCAGTGATGAATTTATTTCACAGCTTATTATGAGTTGTTGTGAGCCAAAACAAGATTCCATTTTAATTTTACCTCCTACTTTCGGAATGTATCAAGTCGCCGCAAGAACCCACGGGGTGGGCGTAGTGGAAGCTCCTTTAACAAAAGACTTTCAATTGGATCTCTCGGAAATTAACAATGTATTGACCCCTCAGGTAAAAATACTATTCATACCTACCCCCAATAACCCTACGGCGAATAGTTTTGAACGCGAAGCATTGCTTACCCTTCTCAATTCCTTTTCTGGTTTGGTTGTTATAGACGAAGCATATGTTGAGTTTTCAAAGGAAGAATCGTTTATTTCCCAATTGGAACACTATCCCAATCTTGTGGTTTGTCAAACCTTTTCAAAAGCGCAAGGCTTAGCAGGGGCGCGCTTGGGAATGGCATTCGCTCACCCTAAGTTAATCCAATTTTTAAATCGTATTAAGGCTCCTTATAATATAAATTCATTAACAATTGCAGCGGCTTTGAAGCGATTAGAAGAGCAAGATAGAGTTCTATCTCAAGTTGACTATATTCTTAAAGAACGTATGAAATTAGAAACGGAACTCCCCAAAATATCTTTTATTGCACACTGTTTTCCTTCAGACGCAAATTTTATTCTGGTAAAAGTAGACAATAGTGCATTGCGGTATGATCAGTTGATTGATCAGGGAATAGTAGTCCGTAATCCTTCAAAAAACAGAGGATGCGAGAATACATTACGCATAACAGTGGGACGTATAGAAGAAAATAACGCCCTGCTTACTGCACTTAAAAATATGGAATCATAACATGAAAAAAATACTGTTTATCGACCGAGACGGAACCTTAGCCTTGGAACCGGATGGATACCAACTCGATGCCTTTGAAAAACTAGAGTTTTACCCGAATGTATTTACTTATTTGGGCAAAATCGCAAAAGAATTAGAGTATAAACTGGTGATGGTTACCAATCAAGATGGTTTAGGAACAAACGCTTTTCCAGAAGAAACTTTTTGGCCCGTTCAGAATTTTATTGTGCAAAGCTTTAAAAATGAAGGTGTGGAGTTTGAGGAAGTTTTAATTGACAAAAGTTTTTCCCAAGATAATGCCCCAACACGTAAGCCTCGTACAGGAATGCTGACCCAGTACATGAACACAAACGATTATGATCTTAAAAATTCATATGTTATAGGGGATCGTTTTACCGACATGGAATTGGCAAATAACCTAGGGTGCCAAGGAATTTTTATAGCGAATGATCCTGCTTTAGGTGCGGAAGAAAGCAGCCCTGAAGCACAAAAAGCCATCGTTTTTTCTACAACAGCATGGAAAGAAATCTACACTTATTTAAAATTACAACCCCGAAAAACTTCGTATCAACGCAATACAAAGGAAACCCAAATTGAATTGGACATTACCCTTGAGGGAAGTGGAAAAGGGACAATAGATACCGGGATTCCATTTTTTGACCACATGTTAGATCAATTGGTGCGACATGGAGGTATAGACCTAAATCTACAGACTAAGGGTGATTTGCATGTTGATGAACATCACACTATTGAAGACACTGCTATAGCCCTAGGGGAAGCGTTTTATCAAGCTTTAGGAGATAAGTTGGGCATGGAGCGTTATGGATTTTGTTTGCCAATGGACGATTGCTTAGCTCAAGTTGCTATTGATTTTGGAGGACGAAATTGGATTGTGTGGGATGCTGATTTTAAACGCGAAAAAATTGGAGAAATGCCAACAGAAATGTTTTTTCATTTTTTTAAATCCTTTTCTGACGGAGCCAAAGCCAACCTTAACATCAAAGCGGAAGGAACGAATGAACACCATAAAATTGAGGCCATTTTTAAAGCGTTTGCAAAAGCAATTAAAAGGGCTATTCAACGCGACCCAGATCGAATGATCTTGCCTTCAACAAAAGGAATGTTATAACATGAATGTTGCCATAATAGATTACGGTGCCGGAAACACTAGAAGTTTACAGTTTGCCCTTGAACGGTTAGGGGTTTCCAATGTGCTTACTGCCGATTCGGATGTCATTCAGCACGCCGATAAAGTAATCTTCCCGGGCCAAGGCGCTGCACAAAGTGCAATGGAAAAACTAAAGCAAAAGAAATTGGACTTGCTTTTACCTGAATTGACTCAACCCGTATTGGGAATCTGTTTGGGAATGCAACTGCTATGTGAACATACCGAAGAAGGAAATGTTAACGGGTTGGGGATATTGTCAACTACAGTAAAACGATTCTCTTCTCAAGTGAAAGTACCTCAAATGGGATGGAATTCTATTCAAAATTTAGCATCACCCCTTTTTGAGCATCTTTCGCCAGGTGCTTTTATGTATTTAGTCCATTCCTATTTTGTGCCTATTGTACCCGAAACGATTGCTCAAAGCAATTATGATGGTTTGTATAGTGTTGCCGTACAAAAAAGAAACTTTTTTGGAGTTCAATTCCATCCTGAAAAAAGCAGTAGAGCAGGACAGGTGGTGTTACAAAACTTTTTAAGCTTACCCTAATGAGAATAATACCCGCAATAGACATCATCGAAGGGAAATGTGTACGGTTAACCAAAGGGGATTACCAAACACAAAAAATTTACAATGAAAACCCAATTGAAGTAGCCAAAGCATTTGCAGATCACGGAATAGAATACCTCCATCTGGTTGACTTAGATGGGGCAAAATCAAATCGTATTGTTAATCATAAAGTATTAGAAAATATTGCAGGGCAAACCTCATTGGCCATTGATTTTGGGGGAGGGCTTAAAACAGATCAGGATGTAAAAATAGCCTTTGAATCTGGAGCAAATCAAGTAACTGCGGGGAGTATAGCCGTAAAACAACCCGAAGTTTTTTTACAGTGGTTAGCTACTTATGGACCTGAAAAAATTATTTTGGGTGCAGATGTAAAGGGTGAATTTATTGCTACTAATGGCTGGCTAGAAACCTCCAAACTGAAATTATTTGATTTTTTATCCCAATACCAAGCACAGGGGGTTGTGTATTCCATTTGTACAGACATTAGTAAAGACGGGATGTTAATGGGACCTTCTTTTGATTTATACCAACAAATTTTATCGAAAACCCAATTGCGTTTAATTGCTTCGGGGGGGATTTCGAAGTTTGAAGAACTACCCCAATTACGTGATTTGGGATGTGAAGGAACCATAATCGGGAAAGCCCTTTATGAAAATCGTATTTCTTTACAACAACTCTCACAATTTATTTTAAATCAAGCCTAATGGAAACCCTTTTACTTGATGAATTTAAAAGCAACGCCATCTTCCGCCTAAAAGAAGGACAACGCATGATTCTGTTGGCTTTTAACAATATAGATGAGCAACAACTCTGGCTTTATCCTCAAAAAAATGGGTTAGCCTTAGGAAATCAGATTGTACACTCTTGTGGAAACATGAGACAATACATTATATCTTCACTAGGAGGCCAATCGGATGTGCGGAAACGTGACCTAGAGTTTTCAATTCAAGGGGGAATGAGTAAAAAAGAAGTATTGGAACATTTGGAGAAAACACTACATGAGGCTGTAGAAGTAATTCAAAAAACCGAGGTCAAAGAATATATAAAAATCAGAAAAGTACAAGGGTTTACACTTTCCGGAGTAGGAGTTGTACTTCATGCCGTAGAGCATTTTTCCTATCACGTAGGTCAAATTGCCTTTTGGGTCAAGCAACTTACAAATCAAGACCTTGGTTTTTATAAAAATGTGGATTTAAACCAATCAAATTCTTAATATGCTGACCAAAAGAATAATTCCCTGTTTGGATATAAAAGACGGTCGCACGGTAAAAGGAATCAATTTTATCAATTTACGTGACGCTGGAGACCCGGTTGAACTGGCTTCTAAGTACGCATCCGAAAATGCAGACGAATTGGTGTTTTTAGATATCTCCGCCACGGAGCAAAAACGAAAAACACTTGCAGCCTTAGTGCTTAAAGTGGCTTCAGCGATTGATATTCCGTTCACCGTTGGCGGGGGGATTGGCGCTCTTGAGGACGTAGAAATTCTTTTAAAAAATGGCGCGGATAAAGTATCTATAAATTCAGCAGCAGTCAAAACCCCAAATTTGATTGATGAAATGGCCTACCAATTTGGCAGTCAGTGTATCGTAGTTGCCATTGATGCCAAACAGATAGAGGGGAAGTGGAAAGTTCATTTGGTAGGCGGAAAGGTACCCACAACTTTAAATTTATTTGATTGGGCAAAAGAAGTAGAACAACGGGGTGCCGGTGAGCTTTTGTTTACCTCTATGGACCATGATGGAACGAAGAAGGGGTTTGCCAATGAAGCATTAGCCGAACTTTCACAAACTGTAAATATTCCGATTATTGCTTCTGGTGGCGCCGGAAACATGTCTCATTTTAGTGCTACCTTTACTGAAGGCAAAGCAGATGCCGCTTTAGCGGCAAGTGTATTTCACTTTGGTGAAATCTCCATTCCAGAACTAAAAAGCGAATTGCATAAACAAAAGATTCCTGTTAGACTTTAACATATTATGAACGTAGACTTTACTAAATCAAAAGAGGGACTTGTTCCTGCTATTATTCAAGATGCTACTACAGCTAAAGTATTAATGCTGGGCTATATGAATGCCGAAGCATTACAACAAACCCAACACACTCAGCGGGTTACTTTTTTCAGTAGAAGCAAAAAGCGACTTTGGACCAAAGGGGAGGAGAGCGGTCATTTTCTTGAACTGGTTGACATACGTATCGATTGTGATAACGATACTCTTTTGATTCAAGCCAACCCTAAGGGTCCTACATGCCACACGGGTGCAGATACGTGTTGGAACGAAAAAAACACAGCCTCCTTTGGGTTTTTATCTGAGCTTGAAGAAACCATAAACGATCGAAAACAGAACGATCAAGACGCTAGTTATATCGCATCCTTATTCAGAAAAGGAATTAATAAAATTGCCCAAAAGGTTGGGGAAGAAGCTGTAGAAACAGTAATTGAATCAAAAGACAACAACTCGGATTTGTTCTTAAACGAAAGTGCTGATTTACTTTTCCATTTATTGATTTTACTCCAAGCTAAAGGGTACCGTTTAGAGGATGTTGTGGGTATATTAGAACAGAGAAAAAAATAACCACTTTCAGGTAAACTTTATAAAAAAATGTACTTTTGAGTTTGCGCATAAAATCCATTGTAAATGAAAAAAATCCTATTGTTTTGCTTCAGTATTATCTTGCTGGCGTGTCAGGAGAAAAATTCAACTGATTTGGTTTCCTTTGATGATTTTCTAGAAAATTATTACCAAGAAAACATCAAGCTGTACCGAATCAATGCAACATTTCAAGGAGATTCAAGGTATAATGACACTTTGCCCAATTTCCTATCCTCTTCATTTGAAGCAAAAGAAAAAGCGTTTTTTCAATCTTACTTAAATGAAGTAGCCAACTATCCAGACACCCTTTTATCAGAAGAGCAACAGCTGAGTAAAAAAGTTTTGAAGTGGGAGTGCGAAATGTATTTACAAGGAATTAAATTTCCGAAAGACCTTATGCCCATTGATCAAATGTGGGGTTTCCAGCTCACCATGGGGCAATTGGCGAGTGGAATGGGAGCTCAGCCCTTCAAAACCCCTCAGGATTATGACAATTGGTTGATTCGTATTGAAGGGTACCTCAGCTGGCTACAAAGTGCCAAAGAGAACATGAAGGAGGGCATGGCTGTAGGATGGGTTTTGCCTACTTCTTTAGTGCAAAAAGTAATCCCTCAATTGGAAGTAATGAGTACAACACAATGGGATGAGCATTTGTTTTACTCACCTATTCGAAACCTTCCCGAAGGCTTTTCTGAAGAAGACCGAAGTCGACTCTCAGCGGCCTATGCTGCGATGGTTCAGAATAAAATTATTCCCGCATATGCTGATTTAGTTGAGTTTATGAGTGGTGAATACTTCGCAGCCTCAAGAGAATCAAGTGGATTCAACGCATTGCCCGAGGGTGATGCGTATTATCAATATGCTATTCGCCTGTACACAACTACAGATATGACAGCAGAGGAAATCCATACATTAGGCTTGAATGAAGTAGCCCGTATCCAAAGTGAAATGGAGAAAATTAAAGATCAAGTCGGATTTAAGGGCGATTTAAAAGCGTTTTTTGATCATGTAAGAACACGAAAAGAATTAATGCCCTATACTGATGCACAACAAGTAATAGATCATTTTTACAGCATACAAGAACGCATGTTGCCCCAAGTGAATCGCTTATTTGAATTGCAGCCTAAAACGGCTTTTGAAGTGCGTCGAACAGAAGCATTTAGAGAAGCCTCAGCAAGTGCAGAATACAATCAAGGATCGCTTGACGGTACCCGACCGGGTATTTTTTATGTTCCTATACCCAATGTGACGGAATACAATAATTTTTCAGATGAAGATCTTTTTTTACACGAGGCCATTCCGGGACATCACTTTCAAATATCCTTACAGCAGGAAAATGAAAATTTACCATCCTTTCGAAAAGATTTATGGTACAGTGCTTACGGCGAAGGATGGGCCTTGTATACAGAGTCCCTAGGAAAAGAATTGGGATTGTATGAAAATCCCTATCAGTATTTTGGCATGTTGGGAGCCGAAATTCACAGAGCTATTCGTTTGGTTGTAGATACCGGATTGCATGCAAAGGGATGGACACGTGAGCAAGCCATTCAATATTCATTAGACAATGAGGCCGAATCTGAGGCTAGCATTATTTCAGAAGTTGAGCGTTATATGGCAAATCCAGGTCAAGCCTTGTCTTACAAGGTAGGACAGTTAAAAATCAGAGAGCTACGTACTCTTGCAGAAACTGCATTGGGCTCAGATTTTGACATCAAGCATTTCCATCGCATTGTGCTTGAATCTGGATGTATACCTTTGTCCTATTTAGAAGACAAAATTATAAACTGGATTTCCACCGAAACAACATCATTATAATCTAAAAGCATGACAAGTCTACCTGTCACCATTTTTGAATTTTTAAAACAACTCAAAGCGAACAATCACCGCGAATGGTTTGAGGAGCATAAAAAAGAGTATGTTCAACATCAAAATACCATGAAGTCATTTGGACAAGAAGTCCAACTTGCCTTAAATACAAAAGATGAAGTGGATGACGTAAAGGTGTTTAGAATTTACAGAGACGTTCGTTTTTCTAAAGACAAAACCCCGTACAAAACTCATTTTGGTCTTGCTTTGCATAGAAAAAAACCCACTTTGCGTGGTGGATATTACATTCACATTAGCCCTGGCGATACCTTTATTGCCTGTGGATTTTGGGATCCTTCTAAAGAAGATTTACTCCGAATTCGGAAAGAAATCGAACAAGATGGAAAAGAAATGGAAACTGTACTTCAGCATAAATCCATCACCTCGTATTGGGGGGGATTAGAGGGCGATGAAGTAAAGACTGCCCCTAAGGGGTTTTCAAAAGAGCACCCTTACATTTCCCTTTTAAAGAAAAAACAATACATATTCACAAAATCATTTTCCGATAAAGAAGTAGTTCAGCCCTCCTTTCAGGAGTCAATAGTGAATCACTTTTTGGCCATTCGACCCTTTTTTGACTATATGTCTGAACTCTTAACCACCGATTTAAATGGTGAATCCCTAATTTAATTCAATTTATAATCATGACCTTATCCTCAGTGTACAATTCTTTTCTTGCCCTTATAGTAGCAGTTGTCTTTGCAAGCTGTTCATCGCTTAAAACAGGAACACCCCCCTCTGAAATTCAAGCCAAAATTGATTTGATTAATGTTCAGGACGATCAAGTATTTATTGAGATTACACCGCCAAAGTTGACGCAAAATGAAATTGTTTTTTACATTCCACAAATCGTTCCTGGAACCTATGAATATTCAAACTTCGGTCGGTTTGTCAATCGACTTCAAGCCTTCGATAAAAAAGGAAATGCTTTAGAAGTTACTGCATTAGATGAAAATAGTTGGCGTATTGCTGGAGCAAAAAAATTAGACAAAATCACCTATTGGGCGAACGATACTTTTGATGGTCCTGACGGATCTCAAATTTATCCTATGGGAGGGACAAATTTTGAAAAAGACAGTACGTATTTACTCAACTTACACAGTATGATTGGGTATTTTGAAGATCTGAAAGAAATACCTTACCGATTAGAAGTGCATTCCCCCGATACCTTAAAGCCTTTTACTTCATTACCCGCACTTTCTGCCAGTGATAGAAAAGATGTGTTTTTAGCTCAGCGCTATTTTCATATCATCGATAACCCCATATTATACAGCGCTCCAAACGCCGTTAGTTTTGATTTAGATGCCATAAAGGTTGGCTTAGCGATATATTCCCCCTCAGGGAAGCATAAGGCCGAAGCATACCAGCCCGCGATTCAAGAAATGATGGTGGCCCAAAAAAAATTCCTTGGTCAAGCAAACAATACAAAGCGTTACGACATTCTTCTACATTTAATGGATATGGAGGACCTGCAATATTTTGGAGGAATGATGGGGGCGTTGGAACACCACACGTCAACCACCGTAGTTTTTGTAGACGACATGCAACCGGATGAATTAACACAAAGTTTGGTGGATGTTGTATCGCATGAATTTTTTCACACCCTAACGCCACTAAATATTCACTCTGAGGAGATACATAATTTTGAATACAACAAAGCCCTAATGTCACAACATTTGTGGATGTATGAGGGAACAACCGAGTATTTTGCCAACTTATTTCAAATCAATCAAGGTTTAATCGATACTCAAGATTTTTATGGGAGAATATTGGAAAAAGTGGACTATTCACGTCGTTATGATGATGCACTTTCCTTTACTGAAATGAGTGCAGGGATTGTGGATGAACCTTATGCCTCAAATTACGCCAATGTATATCAGAAAGGGGCTTTAATAAACATGTGTTTAGACCTAATCATTCGGGAACAAAGTGGAGGGGAAAAAGGAATTTTATGGGTTATGCAAAATTTAGCCAAGAAATACGGAACAGAAAAACCTTTTAATGACAGTGAATTGATAGATGAAATTGTGGCTATGACTTATCCTGAAGTGGGTACTTTCTTCACTACGCATGTGATTGGTACAACTCCAATAGATTACGCCACTTATTTTACCAAAGTTGGTTTAATGGAGGGAGAGGTCAATTCACCGCTTCCCGGTATTTTATTTCAAAACAAGCAAATGCCTTTTTTCCGTCCACAAGCCAATTCAGAAGGTATTGTTCAGTATGTAGTTACGGGACTAAATTCTACGTTAGAAGCTATGGGAGTTCAATTGGGAGATATATTCCTGGGGTTGAACGATCAACGTTTTCCTGAAATTAAAGCCGAAAATGGAGATGCAATAAATGCCATTTTCTCTCCAACTTTTATGTGGGGGGCGAATATAGAATTTAGTGTTATTCTTGAACGTGAAGGCCAAGAAATAACCCTCCAAGGAACCGTGGGTGAACCAAGTGCTGTTGTACAAGGATTAGTTGAAAACCCTAATGCTCCTCAAGCAGCTATTGATTTACGTAATGCCTGGATGTTTAATTAATAACTTAATTTTTTCCTGGATTAGAATCCCTATTTTGAAAAGGATAAAAATATTTTTCAAGAATATATTCGGGTTGATGCCGATCAGGCGTTTGATTTAAGAGGCGATAGTCATAGTCTTTTTCTTGAATTTGGGGTGGGTTTAAATTCATAGTGTCTTTATTTTTTTGATGTTCAAGAACGAGTAAATCCATCATCTGTTCTAATCGTGCTTGATGGCTAGGGGTAGTGGCCAGATTCTCAATTTCTTGGGGATCGTTTTTTAAATGGTAAAGCTGAGTATAATCAATTTGGGGGTAACGTATCAATTTCCAATCCTTATCTCGAACCGCCCGAACGGTATTTCGATAAGCAGTATATAGCGTTTCTCTTACATCTGTTGCCTCGCCTTTTATAATAGGGAGTATGCTTTTCCCATCAATGCCATCGGGTAGGGGAATGTGCAACAAATCCGTCAGGGTTGGAAATAGGTCGTACAAATACACCAAAGCCTCTTTCACTTCATTTTTGGGAATACCCGGACCACTCAATAGTAAAGGCACTTTTGTGCTGTGTTCATAAAGGTTTTGCTTTCCTAATAAACCATGACTACCTAAGGCCAAACCATTGTCAGCAGCATAAATAATAAGGGTATTGTCATAAGCTCCGGTTTGTTTTAAGGTTTCAATAAGTTCTGCTACACGATCATCAATATGCTCAATTAAGGCATAATATTCAGCTAGGGACGATTGAATAAGCTCTGGTGTTCGAGGCCAGGGGGCTAAGGTCTCATCACGCACATTAAAATCATCAAACTGGAAGGGGTGAAGGGGCATAAAGTTTTGAGGAAGGGGAATTGTCCTCTCATTGAGTGAGGCCTGATAGGCTGTGGCGGGTGAACGCGGATCGTGAGGTGCCGTAAAGGCTATATAACAGAAAAAAGGCTGTGTACGCGTTTCTTTTAAAAAGGTATTTGCTGCCTCAGCAAATAAATCGGTTGAAAATTGCTTAAAGGTAATTTCGCCCAAGGTGCCATCGGCTTGAATGTCTTGGCAGGGCACATTAAAATGATCACTCATACCGCCTAAAAAAACATTTTTGCCTTCTTGAAAAGTAGCTTCAAAACTGGCCGCTCCATTGTGCCATTTTCCCGTTCCAAAAGTTCTGTAGCCAAATTGACTTAAGTACTGGGGCAGGGTTAACACTCCGTCAAGCCTGTCATATACATTAAATAAATTTTTTCCACTCATAAGCATTGCTCTGCTTGGAGCGCAAATTGCTCCGTGATGCCCCCCCATAACATAGCAATTGTCAAAACGAACGCCGTTTTGGGCTAAGGCATTTAAAGCGGGTGTATTTATATTAGGATTTTCACCCAATCCCAAAGCATCAGCACGTTGATCGTCGGCAAAAACAAAAAGAATATTCGGTCGATTAAGACCTACTGTTGTCTTATTTTGACAGGAAATAAGAAGTAAAAAACAAAAGGGAATAAAGGTGATAAATCGAATAGACATACTGTAATATTTCATTTTCTGTACTTCGGTAAATAGAGCGTTTTTTATTTGATTACCTACCGAGAGAAAGGTTATGTGTGAAAAGGAAATAATTTACTCAAAAAAAAAGCAACATCAAAAATTATGATGTAATCCTTCTTGATGCTGCTTAATTCTACGAATCTATTGTTTTTCTACTTCTTTTAATTCCATCTTACATATCGGACAAGAACCCGCTTTGTCATACATTTTCCCCTTTTCACAATCCATAGGGCATTGGTAAGAAGCGTTCATTGCCGTTTCATTAGCATCATGTTCATGATTTTGATGTGTTTCCGCTTTGTTCTCTTTTTTTGTGTCTTTACATGAAGTTAAAGACACACTCATAACTAAACTAAGACACAGTACTAAAATTACTTTTTTCATTTTTCTATTATTAATGGTTATTACTCTATTATTTGTTTTACTTCTCCACATGTAAGCATGGCTTGACCATAATATGGATTGATTACTTTTTCATCTTTACTTAACCAATAGGCTCCATTGTTGTTATCTGCCATTGGGCAATATTGTTGATATATTTTTTCATTCACTCCAAAATATTCAATCGCACTTGATAAAGAGGAGGAAAGAAGCTTAAACTGACTTCGTTGCACTGCAATATCCGTTGAATTTGAAAGGGTAGTAGTGGCCTTTTTTATTTCCTTCTCCAAGGAAGTCCAAAGGGCAAGCGATTTTTTATCCTTCAATAATTTCATGTCAATTTCAGTCAAATAAGCGAGTACTAAGAGGGCATTTTTTATGACTGCTTCCGAATCATCGTTAACTAAATCATCTTTTAAAAGGATGTAGCGATCAAACACCTTTTTCAATTGATTTTGAAAGGCTTTTGATACTTCAATTCGCTCCTTAAGAATTGTAGAATTGCCCATATCAGTCATGGTCTCCATCATTCCCATATGCCCTTCGTGGCCTGTCATTGTTTTACCGCCCGCCTTATTCATCATCGACTTTTTACCTTGCAATTGTGCCGCAGCATCAACTGTAAACGCACCGTTCGTCACGATCTCATCTCCAAGAGTTAAACCCTCAAGAACTTCATATTCATTGCCGATTTGATTGCCCACAACAATTTCATGCATTTCAAAAACGGGTTGGTCCGGATTGGTTTTTAAATAGACGACGGAACGTTCACCTGTCCACAACACTGCAGATGCTGGAATTTTCAATACTTTTTTCATTGCGGAACCTTGCGTTCGCTTAACAACGCCTTCCACAAACATGCCCGGTTTAAAAACCGGATCAGTGTTGTTTAAAACGGCTCTTAATTTTACCGTTCTTGTGTTTGCATTTAGAACAGGATCTATAAAATCAACCTTTGTTTTAAACGTCTTATTTTGATTCGAATGGGTAGTTATGGAAATTTCTTGCCCTTTTTTAAAAAAATCAATTTGATTTTCAAACACATCAAAATTGGCCCAAACCGTATTGAGATTGGCTATTTTTAATAGGGCTTGTCCTTGTTTAATATAGTCTCCTTGGGCCACTAATTTTTCAGAAACCGTTCCCGTAAACGTCGCGTAAATTGGCACGTTTTCTTGTACTTGTTTGGTGCGCTCTATTTGATTGATTTGAGTATCCGAAAGTTTCCATAGTTTTAGTTTATTACGCACTGCTTTATATAAGGCTGGCTGGGTTGCTTTCAATGAAACTGCCGTAATGAGTTCCTGCTGAGCGGCATACAATTCTGGGGAATATACCGTAGCTAACAACTGCCCTTTTTGTACTTTTTCCCCCGTAAAATTTATATTCAGCTTTTCTATCCTTCCTGAGAAATAACTTACTTGTACCGCATTGGCCTCTTCATTTTCAACAATAGTTCCTGATAATTTTACCTCTGTAATTCCAGAAGCCCCTTCACCAACCACAACGGTTTGGATGTTGGCCAAGGCCATGGCGTTTTCGGTTAACTTAAACTGATCTGCCGCTAAACCCATTGCACTAGCTTCGGCAGGAATTAAATCCATACCACAAATAGGGCAATCGCCTGGTTCGGCTTGCATAATTTGTGGATGCATTGCGCAGGTCCACATTTGATTTTCTTCAGCCATTTCAGCGTGATTGTGAGCTGTTTCTTCGTTAGTGCTATTTCCCGAAAGAACCCATCCGAATAACAATCCAACAGCTAAAATTCCGATGTAAATTATATATTTTTTCATGTCTTTAATTTGTTAAATAATTAATAACCGCAGTTTGTACGTAATACATTTTAACCGATTCCACCAAATTCAATTGAAACTTTAGTTGTAGTTCTTGAATATCCAAAATATCATTAAAATTGATTGTTCCCGTTTCGTAGCTTTTGATTAAGATTTCCTCTGCATCTTTAGCTTGTTTTAAATTTTTAGTTTGGGTGGCGTAGCTTATTCTTGCTGAAACACGTTCCGTAATCGCTTTACTTAAAAGGTTTTCTAAAGCGTTCCATCGTTCCTGTTTTTCAACTGTTAGTTCTTGCTGTTCAAACTCATTTTGCTGGGTTTGAGATTTATGTCTTTTATTAAAAATTGGAATTGATAACGAAACCATAGGCATCACGATGTCTTTACCGTTATCCGAGAAATTCATATCTGGCCTTTCGGAAACAGAAATGTAATCTAATCCAAAACCAATCATAGGACTGCTTTCTTTTTGGTTTAGCAATTCTGATTGTTCTATAGATTGGTAGAGTTTGTCGTATTTTACTAATTCAGGATGCAACGCTAACCTTTCAGAATTAATTTCAAAGTCTTCTGAAGGCATCATTAAACTGTCTATCACAGTAACAACAACTTCATTTTCCCTATTCAAAAGAGTATTTAAATTCGTTTGCTCTGCTAAAAACTGTTGACTTAACAAATCTTTTCGTTGTTGCATTTCATTTTGGCGCATTTGCAAACGCAGCACATCTACAGCCGATGCTTTACCAACTTCAACAGAAGTCAATGCCAATGTTTCATAAGTTTCAAGTAATTCAATGTTTTGCAACAATACTTTTTGTTTTGCTTTGTTGGCGTATAAATTATAATAGGATTGTGAAACAGCAGCCATCAATTTTCGTTTGGCAATAACAATGTCTTCATATTTTGCATCAGCTAATGCACTGACATAACTTTCTCTTGATGTAATTGTTCCAAACCACGGAATCATTTGTTTTGCAGATACCTTAAAGCGTTGCGCTCCTGTTCGGGTTTCGGGTTCGCTCATAAAGTAACCCACTCCAAATTCGGTATTAGGAATGGTATTTACTTCGTTTACCTTTTCGGAAGCCCTTTTGTATTTGAACTCAAATTTTTGAATTTCCGGATTGTTATTTAGTGCTACATCAATAAGCGTTTCTAATTCTTGGCTTTGTGCTGAAAGCCCTAAACACAAAGCACAAAGCACAAATACTGTTTTTATTTTACTTTCTCTATATCTCATTTTGTTGCTCTTTTGAGTTGAACTTCGGCTTTCCAGCTGTACAATACGGGTACTACAAATAAAGTGATTAAGGCAATCAGCATCCCGCCAAAACTGGGTATTGCCATCGGAATCATTATATCGCTACCTCGCCCTGTAGATGTCAATATGGGCAACAAGGCTAAAAGGGTAGTAGCTGTTGTCATTAAACAGGGTCTAATGCGTTTTTCTCCTGCTTCTACTATAGATGCCCTAATTTCCTTTTCGTTTTCAGGTGTGTTTCTATCAAAAGTTTGCGTTAAATAGGTTGCCATGACAACACCATCATCTGTAGCAATACCAAAGAGTGCGATAAACCCAACCCAAACGGCTACACTTAAATTTATGGTATGCATCTGGAATAAGTCTCGCATATTTTCGCCAAAGAAATTGAAGTTTAAAAACCAATCCTGACCATAGAGCCATATCATTATAAATCCACCTGCAAATGCCACTGCGATACCTGTAAATACCATCAATGAGGTGGCTACCGAACGGAATTGGAAGTAGAGTATTAAAAAGATAATTGCCAAGGCTAGTGGCACAACCACTGATAAGGTTTTTTCGGCTCGTAATTGATTTTCGTAAGTTCCTGTAAATGCATAACTGATGCCTTTGGGAACTACCAATTCACCAGAATCTATCTTTTGTTGAATCAATGCTTGTGCATTTTCTACAACGCTTACTTCGGCAAAACCGTCTAACTTGTCGAAAAGTACATAGCCCACTAAAAAAGTATCTTCACTTTTAATGACTTGTGGGCCTTGTTCGTAACGAAGGGTCGCCAATTCGCTTAATGGCACAGGACTGCCTTTTTCAACGGGCACATAAATTTGTTGTAAGTCTGTTGGATTAGCTCTTAATTCTCGTGGGTATCGCACACGAACACCATAACGCTCACGTCCTTCCACCGTTTCTGTTAAAACCATGCCACCCACTGCGACTTGTAAAACATCTTGTACATCTTGTATAGTGATTCCATAGCGGGCGATTTTCTCTCTATGAATATCAATCAACAAATAGGGTTTGCCAACAATGCGGTCTGCAAATACAGCTTCTTTTTTAACACCTTCAGCGGACTTGATGATGTTTTCTAATTGTACTCCAAACGCTTCAATTTGCGTTAAGTCTTGTCCTTTTACTTTAATTCCCATTGGGGCCCGCATTCCGGTCTGAAGCATCACCAATCGGGTTTCAATAGGTTGGAGCTTTGGAGCAGAGGTAACACCCGGCAATTTGGTAACGCTTACAATTTCATTCCAAATATCGTCTGGTGATTTAATTTCTGGTCGCCAATTACGATAGTATTCACCCTCGTCATCTTCGATTAGTTGAGCCCTATTTACGTTGCTATATGTACCCTTTTCGGAATTATTAGGGTTAGAAACAAAACGACCTCCTTTTAACTCAAACCAACCGTCCTCATTGACCTTATAGCGTTGTCTTTCACCCTCAGCATTCAGCATATATTCAGGTTTGTACTGAATCACATTTTCATACATAGATAGTGGTGCCGGGTCTAAAGCTGATTCTGTTCTTCCTGCCTTACCAACTACCGTTTCAATCTCAGGTATACTGGCTACTGCCATATCTAATTGTTGTAAAACGCGTTTGTTTTCCTCTACGCCTGAATGAGGCATAGAGGTGGGCATTAGCAAAAATGAACCTTCATTTAAGGAGGGCATAAACTCTTTACCGGTATTCTTCATAATGAAAAACCCTGTTATAACAATCACAGTAGGAATAGACAAAAACAATACTTTATTCTCTAAACACCACCTTAGAATACGGGTGTAGTATTTAATGAATAGCGAAAAAATACCTAATAAACCAAAGCAAATAACACTTACAAAAATGAGATTCCAGAAGATGCTTTTATCAACGCCTAATGGTCGCCAATATTCGGCCAAAAGAAATACAATTGCTGAGGCTGAAATAATGATATTGACCAGATTAGTTTGTTTGTCCGCTATCTTATTTTGAAGATTGAGAAGTGCTGTAATTCCAAAAGCCATCAAAATCAATCCCATCCAATACCCAAAACCTACTGCTGCAATACCTAATGCTATTAAAACCCCATTTAAAACATACGTAAACGTGTTTTTTATGCTTTTCTTTCTAAATAAAAATGCAGCAAAGGGAGGAATTAAAAATAAGGCGACAATAATTGATGCAGTCAACGCAAAGGTTTTTGTATACGCTAAGGGTCGAAATAATTTGCCCTCGGCACCAATCATCGTAAATACAGGAATAAAACTTATGATTGTTGTCAATACTGCGGTAACGATAGCTCCAGACACTTCTGTTGTGGCAGTATAAACTACGGTATTAATGGACTGTGTTCCATCATCTTCATCTAAGTGCCTAATAATGTTTTCTGAAAGAATGACACCAACATCAACCATGGTGCCAATAGCAATAGCGATACCGGATAAAGCGACAATGTTGGCATCTATTCCAAAGAACTTCATGGCTATAAAAACCATTAAAACTGCAACAGGCAATAAGCCAGAGATTATTATCGAAGCTCGCAGATTAAATACCATCATGATAATAACCAAAATGGTAATAAGAATTTCTAAAGACAATGCCTCGTTAAGCGTGTTTAAGGTTTCTTGAATTAACTCGGTTCTATCGTAAAAGGGGACGATGGTTACTTTTGAGGTTCTGCCATCTGATAGTACTTTTGAAGGTAATCCTGCACTTAATTCGTTAATTTTCTCTTTAACGTTATTGATTACTTCCATCGGATTGGCGCCATAACGTGCTACAACAACGGCCCCAACCACTTCGGCACCTTCTTTATCTAATATGCCACGTCTTGTTTCAGGACCTAATGAGACTTTTCCAATATCCTTAATTCGTATTGATGTGTAATCTTCTGAAGTAACAACTGCATTTTCAATGTCGGCAATAGACCTAATATAACCCAAGCCCCGTACTAAATATTCCGCATTATTAATTTCAATAGTTTGTGCTCCAATGTCTTTATTGCTTTCCTTAACGGCTTTTACAACCTGATGCAATCCAATATTGTATTGACGCATTAATTCAGGATTTACATCCACTTGATATTCTTGAACATAGCCACCAATGGATGCAACTTCAGAAACGCCATTTGCTGAAGAAAGGGCATACTTTACATAATAGTCCTGTATACTCCGTAATTCTTGCAAATCCCAACCTCCGGTAACGCTTCCCTTTTCATCACGACCTTCAAGAGTGTACCAAAATATTTGTCCCAAGCCTGTCGCATCTGGACCCAATGCAGGATTAACACCATCAGGCAATAAACCACTCGGTAAAGCGTTAAGTTTTTCGAGGATACGGCTTCGACTCCAATAAAACTCTATGTTTTCTTCAAAAATAATATAGATGCTTGAAAAACCAAACATAGACAAACTGCGAATGGTTTTTACCCCAGGAATTCCCAATAGGGAAGTGGTTAGGGGGTAGGTTATTTGGTCTTCTATGTCTTGCGGAGAATGACCGTCCCACTTCGTAAATACAATTTGTTGGTTTTCTCCAATATCCGGAATCGCATCTACAGCTACAGGATTACTTGGTAAAAAACCAGTGTTCCAATTGAAAGGTGCATTTACCGTTCCCCATCCAACAAAAAGGACGAGGAGTAGTACTGCTACGAGTTTGTTTTCTATTAAGAATTTGATGCTTTTATTGAGCATTGGCTTTGATTATAAAACAGTTAGACATTGGTTTTTGAGAAAAAAACCGAATACAACAATTTACCCTTATAACCTATAGCCATAGGATAAATCAATCTAATGCTTAAAAATCAAATTAAATAGGTCTCGTCAATCTTGTAGATGCACCTTATGACGAGTGGTGGTTTATACTCTTCGTATAAAGAAACGTTTTTCTCTAAACCTTCAAAAAGGGCAATGTATATGTAATCAAATGAGGCGACAATTTTTTGTTGCTCAATAGTAACCGTGTTAAAAGACAATTGTAACTCATCTTGACCCTCAACAGCGATTTGTTGATCACTACAGCAATTATTTTTGGTAATAGCACACTCATCAGCATTTGATAGCGCTAGCGTTTCCATTCCACAAGTTTTAACTTGGTGAAAGATCGCAGTGTCTATTAAAGTATTTCCACAATAGTGCATGTTTACAGTAAATGACATAGTAGAGAATAACACTACAAAAGCCATTGACAAAGACAGTATTTTATGGAAAATTTTCTTCATAACCAGTTACAAAGTTATAAAATTTTAATTGTATGGGTATAATATTGTGTTAATTTAAGAGCTAACGATAATTTATATTATGTAAAATTGTGAAAGAATTTAATATTGTAAATTTGCATTATTAATCTTAACTACTGCTCGTTATGAAAAAATTTAAAATTATTCTTCTCTCCCTTCTTGCTCTTGTCATCGTTTTAGGAGGCTATTTTATTTATGCGCTGTACATCAATCCAAAAAGTCCCTATGGGAATTCGATTTACAATACACAAAACAATACGATTGAAGTTGATTACTACCGACCCTACAAAAAAAACAGACTCATTTTTGGCGAGAAAGCAGATGGCGCGCTAGTTCCCTATGGTGAATACTGGCGTTTGGGAGCTAACTTTACTACTACGCTATCAACAAAAGAAAGCATTTCCCTAGCGGGTCGTCAAATTGAACCCGGCACCTATGGTATGTACACCTACCCTTATGCAGAAAATTGGGTGTTGGTTTTACACGAAAAAGCTTCGGGGTTAAGTGCTGCAGAACCCGATCCTTCTGGGATTTTGATGAAGATAAATGTGCCTGTTCAAACTCTTGATGCCCCTGTGGAGCAACTCACTATTGATTTTGTTGACAATTTGCTTAGAATGCGCTGGGATACCACGCAAATTGTTTTATCTATTGACTAATGCGCCGATTTTTTAAAGGTTTAGGAATTCTCCTCAAGGTCGCTTTTGCCCTTATTTTTATTGGTGGACTCACCTACTATATCATAGACAAGATTCAAGAAAAGAACAACCTCATGGATATTGAGGAATACAGCCCTAAATCAACTTTAAAAGTTAAGGAAACACAATTAACCCGATCTAAATTTCCCTTTGTTGACGTACACAATCATCAATTTGATATGCCGGTGAAAAACCTGTCCAAATTAGTAGCAGAAATGGACAGTTTGAACATGGCTTTTATGGTTAATTTAAGTGGTTTCCGAGGATTGTATCTTCAGCAATCATTGAAAAATATTCAAAAAAATGCCCCAAATCGGTTTGGTTTATTTCTCAATGTTGATTTTGAGTCAATTGACGATGAAGATTTTGCTGAAACTCAAACGGCACTGATCGATTCCGCTGTTCAGGCAGGTGTTATGGGCTTAAAAGTATACAAATCATTAGGATTAACCGATCGGGATTCTAAGGGCCAACGCATTGCAATTAATGACCCTCGTTTAGCCCCTGTATGGGAGGCGTGTGGAAAAAACGGAATTCCAGTGCTCATACATTCCGGGGAACCTTCTTCGTTTTGGGACCCAAAAGACAAATACAATGAACGTTGGTTGGAACTGCGTCAAAAACCAGGGCGTTTTCGTGATCCAGCTACCAACCCTTCTTTTGAAGAAGTATTAGCGGAACAACACGCCATTTTTGAAAAACACCCCAATACCCTATTTATAAACGCCCACTTGGGCTGGATGGGAAATGATTTAGATCGTTTAGGCGCTCACCTTGACCGCTACCCCAACGTGTATACTGAAATTGGTGCAGTGTTAGCAGAATTAGGCCGGCAACCCCAACGTGCTCGTCAGTTTTTTATAGACTACCAAGACCGAATTCTTTTTGGTAAGGACAGTTATTCCGTTTCTGAATACTATACCTATTTTCGAGTATTGGAAACCGATGATGAGTATTTTGATTACTATAGAAAACGCCATGCCCACTGGAAAATGTATGGCTTAGCCCTCCCCGATTCAATACTTCAAAAACTGTATTACAAAAACGCCTTATCTTTATTTCCTAACCTAGACAGAACCCTTTTTGATTCGTTATGATTTTAGTAAACACCCCTACCCTTCCCGATAGAAAAATTAAAGAAACCTTAGGCATAGCGCGTGGCAGCACAGTTAGGGCACGAAATATTGGACGTGATATTTTTGCAGGTTTAAAAAATATTGTGGGAGGTGAAATTTCAGAATACACAAAGTTACAAGCAGAATCTAGAGAACAAGCCTTACAGCGCATGATTGAAGACGCCGAGCGTATGGGAGCAAATGCTGTGGTTAATGTACGGCTAACAACATCTATGGTAATGCAAGGGTGCTCAGAAATTTTAGCCTACGGCACGGCCGTAATTGTTGAATAGATGGAATTCTTTATTTATATTCTGGGAGGAGGACTACTGATTTATCTCATTGTAAATCGAGCTAACGAAAAGGATAAAGAAAATTTTGAAGATCGTGACAATTAAGACTAAGGCTTAGGTCCTTGCCCAATAACACTATTGTTTTATTCCTAAAAAGACATTTACCCCTTTGGCTATCGGATTTCCCGAAGATCGGCGAAAACTCACTACCTGACCGGTATGATAAAGGGCATCAGAAAGAGGACCGTTGTATAAATTCCAAATGGGAAACCGCGTAGTTTGATCCCCTCGTAAAAATTCAATTTTCAATTCTTGGATTTCATTGTCATCAAGTTGAGTTACTGCATTGGAAGCCTTCTCAAGCAGCAATAACGTTTCTTTTCGTAAAGTTATGAAGTCTGTGGGAATTTGTTTGGGGGGACGTTCAGCCACAGCGCCTTCTAAGGTTTTTAAAATGACGTCCGATAGCCCGTAAATATGTGCAATTGTTTCGATCGTATTCTGAGCGTCTGCAGAGGGTCGATATGTCAAGTCTTCAGATCTTAGCCCCTCTGTAGCCCAATAAAAACGAAAGCCTAAACCTTGAATCATTCGGTTTAATGAAGAGGATACATTTAGTACTTCTGGAGCTGGAGGTAGCGTTGAAAAAGGAAGTTCTTGTGCCATACTGGTCAAACTGATTAGAAAAATAAGAATTCTGAAATTCATTCTACTTTTTCTCTAAAATACTATTTTAGCAGGAATAAGTCTTTTTTAATGACAAAGAAATTAACCAGTTTTGAAGCCCTAGCGAAATTACAATTTTCGAATCTTGCGCCAGATCCAAATCCCGAACCCTTGGCCGAAGTTCCCCAAAAAAAACAGTATTTAGAAGCGCATTTTAGTAATAAAGGACGGGGAGGTAAAACCGTAACCGTGATTAAAGGTTTTGAAGGTTCTTCAGCCGAAGTAAAAGCATTAACCAAATCTTTACAAAAAGCCATAGGTGTAGGAGGTACCACTAAAGATAGAGAAATTATCATTCAGGGGAATTATCGGGATCAACTGATAGCGCTTTTAACCCAAATGGGACATCAGGTCAAACGTGTTGGAGGCTAAATACACTTTCTACCATTGAATTTCCTTTTTTCCTTGGCGTGCCAAATACGCATTACACTTACTAAAGTGTTTATTCCCAAACCAGTATCCCCGATTGGCACTAAGGGGTGAAGGGTGTCCACTAGTCAACACTAAGTGTTTGGAAGTGTCAATGAATTTGCTTTTCTGTTTGGCATAGCCACCCCAAAGCATAAAAACCAAATGGGTGTGTTGCGCTGACAAATAACGTATTACGCTATCTGTAAATTGTTCCCAACCTTTCTTTTGGTGGCTTCCGGGCTGATGGGCTTGAACGGTTAAAGTAGCATTTAGCAACAACACCCCTTGATGGCCCCATCGAACTAAATTCCCACTTTTAGGATAAGGAAGATGCAAATCCGTTTGAATTTCTTTAAAGATATTAATCAAAGAAGGGGGATGTGTGATTCCCTCCGGGACAGAAAAACACAACCCATCCGCTTGCCCATCCCCATGATAAGGATCTTGACCAAGCAAAACCACCTTTACTTGATCCGCAGGGCAACAATTAAATGCAGAATAAATTAACGGTGCTGAGGGATAACAAAGCGTTTCTTTATATTCCGTTTTAACAAAGGCGGTAAGCTCATGAAAATAGGCTGATTCAAACTCCTTTCTTAGGGCGAATTCCCAACTGGGATGTATCTGAACCTTCATGAATTTATTACTTTTGCAGGCTAAGGTAAGAAAAACACATGGCTAAAATTCCGCTAAAAACGCTAGAAGACCTCGAATATAACGAGGTACTTCGTCAATGCGCTTCACATGCCATTACCCCCCTTGGCAAGCAGGAAATAAATGCCTTGCTTCCGGGAAATGACAAAGAGGAATTAATGGAAATGCTTCAGGCTACTTCAGAGTTTAGAGCTTCTTTTGACAATGATAATCGAATTCCAAACCACGGTTTTGAAGATTGTACAACTGTCTTTTCACTACTTCGTATCGACAATAGTATTCTAGAAATTGAAACGTTTAGAAATATAGCGTCAAACACAGAAACAACGAATACCCTACTCAAGTTTTTGACCAAATTTGCCTCGTATTACCCCACCCTTTTTCGTTGTACAGAATCGATTTACGAAGAAAAAGAAATAAAACCCGCTGTGGATAATGTAATCGATCGATTTGGTGAGGTCCGCGATCGAGCGTCAGATGAATTGTTTCGCATCCGAAAAGAAATGAATCAACTGCGTTCAAAAATTGGCACGAGTTTTACTAAGGCACTACGCTTATATGCCCAAGCAGATTATTTGGATGATATTCGTGAATCCGTTCAAGACAACCGACGGGTACTTGCAGTAAAAGCCATGTACCGCAGAAAAGTAAAAGGAGCTGTGCTGGGCAGTTCTAAAACGGGAAGTATCGTATTTATAGAGCCCGAAACTACTCATGCCCTATCTCGTGAATTAAACAACCTTCAATTTGAAGAGACTGAAGAAATCAATAAAATTCTTCGCAATCTCACTCATTTTCTTCGGCCTTTTGCGCCCTATTTACAAGCCCAACATGAGTTTTTACTCAAAATGGATTGTGTTTATGCAAAGGCGTGTTACGCTAGAGAAATTAACGGTGTTTTACCTGAAATCAATGCCGAAACAACTACTCTTGAGTATAAAGCCGCTTTTCATCCCCTTCTCTATAGCACGCACCAAAGAGAAAATAAACCTACCTATCCTCAAGATATCGCTTTACACCCTGAACAACGTATTGTGGTAATTTCTGGCCCAAATGCAGGAGGAAAAAGCATTACCCTTAAAACTATTGGCTTGCTTCAACTTATGTTGCAAAGCGGTTTTTTACTTCCAGTACATGAACGTAGCAAAGCTTGTTTTTTTGAACGAATTCTAACCGACATTGGCGATAATCAATCCATTGAAAATCATTTGAGCACCTATTCCTACAGGCTTAAAAACATGAAATATTTTTTAAAAAAATGTTCCTCGTCTACTCTTTTTTTAATTGATGAATTCGGAACAGGTTCCGATCCGGAATTAGGAGGTGCCCTTGCCGAAGCGATTTTAGAAGATTTTTATGAACGTAACGCTTTTGGACTAATAACGACTCATTACGCAAATTTAAAGGCTTTGGCTGATGAAAAACCGGGCATGGTAAATGCCAATATGCAATTTGACAACAAAACCCTTGAGCCTGTGTTTAAGCTCATAATGGGAGAAGCCGGTAGTTCATTCACCTTTGAAGTAGCCCAAAAAAATGGTTTGCCTTACAGCTTGATTAACCGTGCCAAAAAGAAAATTGAAAAAGGAAAAGTTCGGTTTGATGCTACCATTGCAAAACTTCAAAAAGAACGCTCTACGCTCCAAAAAACAGAACAATCATTAAAATCACAAGAGCAAAAAGCCGCTAAAGAAAGTGAAGAATTGGAGACTACCAACGCTAAACTAAAAGCAAAGTTATACAGTTACCAAGAGCTCTATGATCATCATCAACGCATGATTCAATTAGGAGATAAAGTAAATGGTATTGCCGAACGTTTTTTTGAAACCAATAAAAAAAGACCTTTAATTGCTTCTTTGCTTCAGCTGATTGAAACCGAAAATGCGAAGCGTAAAAGGAAATCAGCAGCAATCGCTAAAAAAGATCGAGAGGCAAAGAAAAAGCAAGAGGTGGAATTGCAAAAAACATTAGTTGAGGTCCGAAAAGAAAAGAAAATAGAAAAGCGAGTAGAAAAGCAAAAGCCTGCACAAATTCCTACTGTTGTTTTAAAAGTTGGCGATCGTGTACGTCTTGAAGACGGTCGGTCAACAGGCACTATTGAATCTTTAAAAAAGAATCAAGCAATTGTGAATTACGGTCAATTCACTACACAAGTCAATGTTGATCAGTTAGTATTTGTGTCTTCAGATAAAAAGAAACGATGACAAAAGCAGTCGTTCTCTTTGACGGCATTTGTGTACTCTGTCATTTTTGGGTTCGTGTTTTGTGCCGCTGGGACCGAAATAATCGCCTTCAGTTTGCTTCTTTAAACGGGGAATGGGCAAAACAATGGGAAAAGCAAAATAACCTTTCGCTTTTAAGCTATGATTCAATTGTAGTCATCAAAGAAAACAAAATTTATACAGAGGATAAAGCCGTATTTACACTGCTAAAAACCCTTGGTGGGGGGTGGAAAGTTTTGCTAATATTTTCATTTTTACCTTCATTTTGGACACAGAAAATCTATCGTTTTATAGCGGCAAAGCGCTATCAATGGTTTGGAAAATATACAGAATGCCCTTTACCCCAAAAAAAACACAAACACAAATTTTTGTAATTTAAAGGCAAAACCTCAAATTAGTAATTTATGAAAGAATTTAAAAAATTTATAAGTCGTGGAAGTGTAATTGACATGGCCGTAGGATTAATTATGGCCACCTACTTTGGAGCCATAGTCAAATCTTTAGTGAATGATATTATCATGCCCCCAGTGGGTATGCTTTTAGGAGGCGTAGATTTTTCTTCTTTAAAGTTTATTATTCAAGAAGCCCAAGGGGAACAGGCTGAAATTGCGCTTCAATACGGCTTATTTATCAATACCATACTTACCTTTTTAATTGTTTCTTTTGCCATATTTATGGTTGTTAAAACCTACAATAAAATGCAAGATAAAATGCAAAAGAAGGAAGAGGAAGTGAAGAAAACGGACCCCATTCCTACAAAAGAAGAAGTGCTTTTAACGGAAATTCGAGATTTGTTAAAAAAGAAGTAAACTACGTTTTTGGCACCTCTTTTAACTTGCCGATAGATTTTCCTACCAGCATAGATACGGCTGCATCGCCAGTAACATTTACTATGGTACGACACATATCTAATGGGCGATCAATAGCAAATATCAATGCCAACCCTGCTTCGGGGATTCCGGCTTGGGCCAATACAATGAGTAGCATTACTATTCCTGCACTGGGAACGGCTGCAGTTCCGATTGAGGCTAAAGTGGCTGTAAATACAATGCCTAATTGAGCCGTAAAACTCAAGTCAAGACCAAACGCCTGGGCTATAAATACTGCGGCAACCCCTTGGTATACTGAAGTTCCGTCCATATTTATTGTAGCACCGATGGGTAGCACAAAGCTTGCCACTTCCTCATCTACTCCTAAGTTGTCTTCTACACACTCCATTGTTGCGGGTAAGGTAGCTGCACTAGAACTTGTTGAAAAGGCCAAAAGTTGCGCAGGTGCAATTCCTCTCATAAAGAAAGAGGGGCTGCGTTTTGTAAAGATTTTTACAATAAGGATATAGACCACAATCATTAATGCTAACCCCAGGAGCAAGGTAATGGCATAAAGGGCTAATGCTTGGAAAAGCTCTAAACTCGGTGCCTCAACAACCAATGCTGCGAGTAAAGCAAAAACCCCAAAGGGTGCTGACAACATGATAAGGTCAATTAATTTTAGAATGATGGAATTTAATGAGTCGAAAAAACTTTTTACAGGTTGAACGGTACTCTCAGGAAGTAAAATCATACCTATTCCAAAAAACAAGGCAAAGAAGATAACCTGAAGCATATTGCGGTTATCTGAAGCTGCACTAATAATGTTTGAAGGCACTACATCAACCAAAGGTTGAAGGGGCCCTGCTTCTCTTTGTTTGGCTGCGGCTTCTTGTTTTTCTTGAGTGTCAGAGGCATAGGCATCTACTAATTCTTGCCGGGTTTCAACACTTATTGATTTACCAGGTTGAATAATATTTACCAAAAGCAACCCAATAGAAACAGCAGTGAGGGTCGTAATCAGATAGGTGACAATTGTTCGTCCACCCATTTGAGAGAGTTTAGAAATGTCTTTGAGATCGGATATTCCCTTAATTAAGGAAGCTAGGATCAGCGGAACTGCTATAAGCTTCAATAAATTAATAAATAAAGAACCAAAGGGTTTAATGTAATCTTTGATGAATTCGGGGCCAAAAGAGAAAAAGGACAACCCTACTCCAACCAAGACTCCAAGAGCCATTCCAATTAATATTTTCCAGTGTAATGCTAATTTTTTCATGAATGATTGTGGGTAAATTAAAGTTTATCTGCTCGTTTGAGAAGGGTAAAATCAGCCAATACTAATGCTGCCATAGCTTCCACAATAGGAACTGCTCTGGGTACCACACAGGGATCGTGCCGACCTTTGCCTTGCATTTCGACTAGCTCACCTTCATGGGTTAGCGCTTCTTGTTTTTGCATAATTGTAGCTACAGGTTTAAAAGCGACATTAAAATAGATGTCCATCCCGTTTGATATTCCTCCTTGTACCCCTCCTGAGCGGTTGGTTAAAGTAGTTCCGTCTTCGTGGTAAAGATCATTATGCTCACTCCCTTTCATTTTAATACCCTCAAAACCACTTCCGTATTCAAACCCTTTAACTGCATTGATTGATAGCATGGCGTGACCTAAAACGGCATGTAGCTTATCAAAAACGGGAGCACCTAATCCCTTAGGTACATTTTTAATTACACAACTGACCACCCCACCTACCGTGTCACCTTCCTTACGCACTTGTTTAATGTATTCTTCCATTTGAACAGCAAGCTGTGGGTCAGGGCAACGAACGATGTTTTGTTCAGCTAAAGATAAATCCAGCTGATCCGGACTCTTTTCTAATTGTAAGCTACCTACAGCCGAAACATACGCTTGTATAGTGATGGGATTGAGAAATTGTTTTGCAATGGCTCCTGCCACTACTCTACTGGCAGTTTCACGGGCAGAACTTCTTCCTCCTCCTCGATAATCGCGAAATCCGTACTTTTCATCGTACACATAATCCGCATGTGAAGGTCGGTATTGTTGTTTAATATGACTGTAATCCTGTGATTTTTGATTCGTATTTCGAATGCAAAAACCGATTGGAGTTCCGGTTGTTTTTCCCTCAAAAATACCCGACAAGAATTCAACTTCATCCGGTTCTTTCCGTTGGGTTACTATAGCAGACTGTCCCGGTTTACGTCGATCTAAATCCTTCTGGATAGCCTCAAAATCAAGAGTAACTCCTGCAGGACATCCATCAATAACTCCACCTATCGCAGGACCATGAGATTCTCCGAAAGTTGTGAGTCGGTATAAGATGCCAAATGAATTTGCTGCCATTTTCAAAATTAAAATCCAAAGATAAAGGATATGTTTGGGATAGACTTTGCCCCTTATGTTTTTTTCTGCAAAGCCCGATAGAGAATCTGCACCGGATGGAGGCTTTTGCGTCCTGTACCTTCCTGAATTTGATGTCGACAACTGGTTCCGTTTGCGGCAATGATAAGTTCTTGATTTGCTTTTCGAATTGCAGGAAAAAGACGTTCTTCACCCACCAACTGACTAATTTCATAATGTTCTTTTTCAAAACCAAACGATCCCGCCATACCGCAACATCCTGTATTCATTAAGCGAACAGTATAATTGGTGGGAAGCGACAGAATTTTAAACGTATCGGCTGGGCTCCCTAAGGCCTTTTGATAACAATGTGCGTGAATTTTAACTTCCTTATTTTCTAAATGAAAAAGGGAGGGCTTAAGAACTCCTTTCTCAATTTCTTGGGCTAAAAAGGCCTCGATCAAATAACAATGCTGGGCCACTTCTTTAGCTTTGTTGGGATAACTTGATAATTTGATGTATTCGTCGGTAAAGGTATAAATGGCCGACGGTTCAATCCCAATAAGAGGGATTTCTTCAGAAAGCAAAGGATGGTATTTGAGAATATTGGCGTCTGCACATTTCTTTGCCTCTTCTAGAAACCCTTTTGAAATATAGGTTCTTCCACTTTCTGAGGGAGGCAATACAGTTACATTATACCCTAAGGCCTTTAAAAGAAGCAGGGCTTCTTTTCCAATTTCTGTTTCATGGTAATTGGTAAACTCATCCAAATAAACATAAACCTTTTTTTGAAATGGCCGGGATTCGCTTTGGGTGATGGAAGGGTACAATGACTTTTCTAATTTGGGCAAGGATCGTTCTTTGGCAATACCGATTCCCTTTTTTATTAGTGATGAAAGCAAGGGTTGAGTTAACATAAAATTATGTAAACCCCGTATGGATTGATTTTTCTTGCTCAATTTTCCGGAAAAAGCAAACAACCTATCCCGTAATGAACGAGGGTTTGATTTGTGGTATTGATACAAAAATTCCGCTTTATATGTGGCTATGTCAACACTGCTCGGACATTCTGTTGCGCAGGCTTTACAACTTAAGCAGAGATCAAACACGTCTTTTAAATCGGCGTCATCAAAGGCATTTGGACTTTTTTGGTTGGAAAGGACCTCTCGCAATACATTTGCTCTACCTCTTGTGTTGTGCTTTTCCTCTTTTGTTGCACGATAACTTGGACAAAGAGTGCCTTTGGGAAGTGTTGATCGGCAAGCGCCAGCACCATTACATTTTTCTGCCGCTCGATAAATTCCTTGATCTGCACTAAAATCAAACGCGGTTTCAAATTCAGGAGTGCTTGCAATTGATGTTCGCATTTGTTCATCCATGGGATAGGGATCTACAATTTTCCCTGGATTGAATATCCCATTGGGATCAAACAAGGTTTTAATTTGTTTAAATCGATTATAATTTTCCTGGCCAACTACAATGGGAATAAATTCAGAGCGTACAATGCCATCACCGTGTTCTCCACTTAATGATCCGTTGTATTTCTTCACTAATCGTGCTACAGCTTCTGTAATTGCTCTAAAATCGCGTACACCCTCTTTTGTTTTGAGATTGAGAATGGGACGCAAATGCAATTCCCCTGCTCCTGCATGAGCATAATACACCACATTCTGATCAAAAGAAAGCATGAGGTGTTCAAATTCATCTATATAATCTGCTAATTTGGGTAAGGGTACTGCTGTATCTTCTATGCAGGCAACGGCTTTTTGATCACCAATCATATTTCCCAATAAACCCAACCCTGCATGTCGAAGGGCATTCGCTTTATCAATGGCTTCATCCCAAAGGGGTACTGCCGCATAACTCCAGCCAGAAGCGGCCACTGTGGCTTCTAATTTTTGTAAATCAGAGGCAAGAATTTCTTTATCATTATTCCGTAACTCAAGTAATAATATGGCTTTAGGGTCTCCTTGAATAAAAAAGCGATGTTCTTTAAAACCCGGGTGTCCTTTCGTGCAATCTAAAATGGTTTTATCAATCAATTCACAGGTGTACAAATGATGCTCCATTACAGGAACAACCGCATTCATTGCATCATGAATACTTTTAAAATGCAAGGCAAGCATAGCACTGTGCTTAGGGGGAAGGGGTTCTAAAGCAAATGTTATGGCTGTTGTAATTGCCAGGGTACCTTCACTTCCGGCAAGTAGTTTTGAAATATTAAAAAGCGAACCATCAGACGTAAAGGGTCTTTGGTCAATTAAAACATCAAGAGCATATCCTGTATTTCTTCTGTGGATACTGGCCTCAGGGAATTCGTTTCTAATTCCTTCTTGTGTTTTAGGGTCAGATAGCATTTCTTCTAATTGGCGGTAAATTTCACCTTCTAAAGTGGGTAAGGCTGCTTTTTCTTTTATTTCAGATGCTGTACAAGGTTTAAATACCACTTCTGATCCATCACTAAGCAGTGCCTTAACTGCAATGACCTTGTCACGTGTTACCCCATAGCGAATTGAGGTTGTTCCCGAAGAATTGTTTCCCAACATTCCGCCTAGTAGACAATACTGTGAGGTGGATGTATTGGGACCGAAAAAAAGATCTAAAGGCGCTAACACCTGATTCAACGCATCTCGATTTACACCGGGCTGAACGGTCACCGTCTTCTGTTTAGGATCAATTTTTAAAATTTCAGTAAAATGTTTTGAAACATCAACCACAATACCTTCACCTACACACTGACCTGCTAGAGAGGTTCCGGCGGTTCTCGGAATAAGTCCAATTTTATGCTGCTGAGCAAAGGCAATAATTTCTTGCAAATCATTTTTTCCCTTTGGAAAGGCAACAGCTAAGGGGTTTCGCTTGTATACAGAGGCATCTGTTGCGTAAAGATACTGGTGAAGTCGATCCCATTTAATTGTTCCAGTTAGCTTAGAATTTAAAGTGGTGAGTTCAGAATGTAAGGGATGAGATTGCAAAGGCTCGTAATTTCATAAGTTGCCCTAAAATTAAGATAAGTTTTTCATTTCCCTTCATTTGATTAATTTAGCATATATTTTTTATTATGATTCGATATTTTGCACTTCCCCTTTTTATTGCATTTTCTATTATAGCCTGCCAAAACGGTTCAAATTCCTTAAAAATTAAGGGAACTTCAGATTTAGATAATGGAAGTAAAATATTCCATATCAAAGCAGACGCCAACAATCAACCCCAGGTAATGGATACCCTAACCGTTTCTGAAGGAAAATTTGAATTGACGTTTGAAGTAGAAGAGCCTAACGTTCATTTTTTACAGGTTGAAGGCCTTCAAGGCACTTTTCCTTTTGTTGTTGAAGGAGGTACACTTGATGTTGAGATTTTTAAAGACAGTTTGGTCGCTTCAAAAGCGATGGGAACCATTTCAAATGATGACTTTATGCAGTATAAATCCGAAACCAAGGTTTATATTACTTCTTTAAATGCGATAGGAAATGATCTTCAACAGGCCCTGATTTTAAAAGACACTTTAGCAGCCCAAGACTTACAAGATCAATATCAAGAAGTACGGTTACAAATTCAAGAATACGAATTGGATTTTATTCGATCCTCTCCTGATTCGTTTATTTCGATTTTGATTTTAGAACGTTTTGTAGCAAATAAAACACTCCCCACAGGAGAAGCTAAAGAATTGTATGACGGTCTTTCAGAGCGTATTAAAAACACAGATTCTGGTCGCAGTATTAGCGGCATACTAAATGTGCCTGAAAAAGCAGAAGTAGGTCAAGCAGCTCCCTTATTTGAAGGTCCGGACCCTGAGGGAAATAGACTGGCTTTGAACGAATCCCTTGGAAAAGTGACCATAATCGATTTTTGGGCAAGTTGGTGTCGCCCCTGCCGTATTGAAAACCCTAATTTGGTACGGTTGTACAACGAACATAAAAACGATGGACTTCGAATTGTAGGGGTGTCTTTAGATAAAACAAAACCTAAATGGATTCAGGCAATTGCAGATGATGGATTGACTTGGGAGCATGTTTCAAATCTTGAGTTTTGGAACGATCCCATTGCCCGGCTTTATAATGTGAGCGCAATTCCCGCTACTTTTATTGTTGATGAAAACGGTATAATCGTTTCGCGTGATCTGCGAGGCATAGAATTGGAACGTAAAGTTCAAGAGCTTTTAGGAAAACTTTAATTTCTTTTCTTTTGCTGTTCTCTGTACAGCATTACTCCTGCAGCTAAGGTAGCCACACTCAAAACGGCAAGCATTAATGTAGCTTCGTCAAGAACCTCGGGCTTTAACAATAAGGTAATTACAATACCTCCTATTGCTCCTCCAAAATGGGCTGTATGTCCAATGGTGTCTTTTTGAGATTTCATCCCGTATAATGTGTACAGAATATATCCTATTCCAAACAGATATCCGGGAATTGGAATCGGAATAAAAAAGAGGAATAATTCAATTTCAGGATACAATAACAAGGCACTGAACAGGACTCCGGTAACGGCACCACTCGCACCAACAGCGGTATAATAAGGATCATTGTAATGATAGCCGTATCCAAAAAGATTACCCGCGATCAAGCTCCCAAAATACAAGGCTAAAAAGGAAAAAGTGCCTAAAGCATACACCACAATACCAATAAAAAAATAAAGGGTTATCATGTTGAATAATAAATGAGAGGTACCCACGTGTAAAAACCCTGAGCTTAGAAGTCGTAAATAGGATCCTGAACGGATTTTTTCAATTTGAAAACTGTAGGCAGTAAAAAAAGAGTCGTCCTTAAATCCTTTATAGCTTATTAAAGCCGTAATGCCGATGATGAGCAGTCCTACAAGGGGAAGATTTTGTATCATTTAATTACAAATCAAATACAATTCCTTGAGCAAGAGGAATTTCTGTTGAAAAATTAACAGTATTGGTTTGTCTTCTCATGTAGGCTTTCCAAGCATCTGAACCACTTTCTCTGCCTCCACCCGTTTCTTTTTCACCACCAAAAGCGCCTCCGATTTCAGCCCCTGAAGTTCCAATATTTACATTGGCAATTCCGCAATCACTCCCCCAATGAGACAAAAAGGTTTCGGTTTCTCTTACATTAAGTGACATGATGGAAGAAGACAGTCCTTGCTTTACTTCATTTTGAATTGTTAAAGCATCTTCTATTGTTCCTTTATAAGGCAGCACATACAATAAGGGCGCAAAGGTTTCTTCTTGTACTACTTCAGCATTTGAATCGATAAGAGCCACTGCCGGCTTTACATAGCAATGACTTCCTAAGGATTTGGAATCAAGAACAGCACCCTTAACAATCCATTTCCCCCCTTGATTTTCCACTTTTTTGCACGCTTCTTCAAATAGGGTAACAGCTTCAGCATCAATTAGGGGACCTACGTGATTTTTTTCATCTAAGGGGTTTCCGATTCTCAACTGACCGTAGGCTTTTTTTAATGCAGTGGTAAAAGTTTCCACTATAGATTCATGTACTATTAAACGGCGTGTAGAAGTACAACGTTGGCCGCATGTTCCTACTGCTCCGAAAACAGCAGCGCGAATAGCCAATTCAATATCAGCATGGGGAGTAATAATAATGGCATTATTGCCTCCCAATTCAAGAAGCGATTTTCCTAAACGCGCAGCAACTCGTTGTGCAACATCTTTCCCCATTCGAGTGGAACCTGTAGCTGACACTAAGGCTACCCGATGGTCTTCGGCCAACCACTTCCCTACTGCCGCATTTCCGTTAACCACAGAAGAAATTCCTTGTGGAAGGTTGTTTTCTTGAAGTACTTCGGCTACTATGTTTTGACAAGCTATACTACATAAAGGTGTTTTTTCACTGGGTTTCCATACACAAACATTACCACATACCCACGCAATCGCCGTATTCCAACTCCACACGGCAACCGGAAAGTTAAACGCAGAAATGATACCTACGATTCCCAAGGGGTGGTATTGCTCAAAAAGACGATGAGAAGGACGTTCAGAGGTCATTGTAAATCCATGTAATTGCCGAGATAATCCAACGGCAAAATCACAGATATCAATCATTTCTTGTACTTCGCCCAAGCCCTCTTGTAAGGACTTACCCATTTCCCATGACACCAATTGGCCCAAAGCACTTTTCTTTTCTCTAAGCTTATTTCCCATTTGACGCACAAGCTCTCCTCGCTTTGGGGCAGGCCATTTTCTAAAAACCTCAAAAGCTTCTGTTGCGGTTTCAATCACACTTTCATAATCTTCAGGACTAGCGCCTTGTAAACGGCCAATTTCTTTGTCGTTTACGGGGCTGTAGGAGATGATTTCTGGTCCTGAACCATACCAAAGGTTACCTTGGGTACATCCTTTTTGGTTTTTTTGTATTCCTAATTCTTCAAGCAAAGTCTTGATATCCATCATCCTTTTTGATTTAGTTGTGTTGTAAATGTACTTTCAAAAATACGGTCTGCGTTTGCGGTTTCAAAACCCTCTCTTCGATGTTCTCTTTTAAGGTCCTTTTGATTTAAATGTTTGTATTTAGGAAGGGGCTTGCGCTCAGCAAATTCCACATAACTTCCAGCGATTGACTTAGTGGCTCCCTCCTTAAAAGTAGCTAGCACTTGATTGGCAACAGAACTTGATTGACGCAAAAGACCATCGCCACTTGTTTTAATCTCCCCTCCAGAGGTATTCAGTTGAATCCCGATAGATGTTAAAAAGGAATTAAAGGGTTCGAGTGTATTATAAGCCTGAGGCAAATCATGAACACTAATAGTGTAATGGTTTAAATAGTATCGGTTGTAGATAACCCATGCCGCATATTCACTTTCGGTTAATAAATGTTCATAATCTTCAAGAGAAGGCAATTCCCATAAAGGAGTTTGAAAATAGGTGGCTACAGCTTTAGCATCCATTACATCCAACTGATCAACAGGATCACTTTTTACCGTATTCGTGTATTTATAAATAATCTTCTGTGTGGTTTTGGACAATTGATCTACTTTAAGTTCACTAATAAATACTCTAGGTAAATCGGGTGTGGGTGGGGCATACCAATTGGCATCTAATTTTTTCACTTCAAAATAAAAAGAGTCTCTTTTTTCATATCCATGAGCTAAAAAAATCTTTTCAAACGAGGCAATTCCCAAATTCTTGACTCCCATGGTACGAAAGGCCACATGGTCATTTATGATATCCGCTTGACTGCTTACCAATCCTTTGTCCACCATAGCTTGGGTTATTTTTTTAACATCAGGCACGCGTTGGGCATAAACAGCAAACAGAGCGTCTAAGATTTGGGTCATTACTGTATGTGTTGCAAATTTCATGGTAAACTATTTAGTGTAAAAATAAGGCTCCTGTGGGAGTTTTTAAGAATTTTTCAAAGGGAATCTCTTCTTGTTTTAAAAAACCTTTTTGAATAAGCGCGCCTGCCGAAACCATTTCAACAACGGCTACCAAGGAAGCTGCTGTAGTCCAAGAAATGGCCCGCCATTTTTTACCTTCAATTTCTAAAGGATAAAAGGCTTTATAATATTCTTTACGCGATAGGGTTTTATTGTGCCAACCTTCTACCACAGCATAGACATAAACAACATCTTCTTCAACTGGGGGTTTTGCATTGCTCAAAATGCGCTCCAAAAGTTCTTTGTCGTCTTTTAGAATAAGTTCATACATCAAAAAACGCATAAGTTTACCGTGCCCTGGATACCGAATCGTTTTATAGTTTAAAGTATCTACTTTTCCTTCAAATGTATCGCATAACGTTCCCAAGCCTCCAGAGGTGGTAAATGCTTCAAATTCCTGCCCTTCAATGTTTATGTATTCAAAACCTTCAAGTGAAGGAACCCATTTTTTTTGACCGTTATGTATCGCTTCAGCGTCATTTAAATATTCATTTATAACCCCATGTGGTGACCACGTAAAGGAATACGCCATTTGTCCGTTGGGGTATCGTGGCAAGGCCCCTACCCTCAATTCAATATCCCGTAAATCATCAAACGATAGTGTAAGGTGTTTCCCTATGATTCCAATTAAGCCCGGTGCCAATCCACACTGAGGAGCAAAAACACTGGTGGCTTTTTCACTTAGTGTTTGTATAAATTTTGTTGTAGGCACATCTTCTGTTAAATCAAAATAATGAATGCCTAAATCAAAGGCAATTTGGGCGATGGGCTTATTTAAGAAATAAGGTAAACAAGAGACCACTGCATCCTGTTCCTTCATTTCTTTTTTGATAAAGTCAATATCTGTTACATCGCCTTGAATGCACGTAAAAGGCAATTTATAATCATAATGAGGCAGTTGATTGTCTATTGCACGAACGGTAAAATTTTTGCTCAATAACACCCCCACTAGGCTGCCTACTTTTCCCATTCCAAGAACTAAAATATTTTTCATTTTTAACAAATACTATTTAAATTGTTATATATGTAACAAATTAAACTCATTTTTTTGGATTCCTACTAGTGTCAATCAAAAGAAAAAAAGGAAAGTTTTCAACACCCTACAACTAGAGAAAAAGATACCTTTGCGAAGATAAATGTTCATATGAACGCCGTAATCTACTTTTTTACTTATCCTTTTTTATTTGTAGTCTCTCGATTGCCCTTCCCCCTGTTTTATTCATTATCTGATTGTATTCGGTTTTTGGTTTTTAATGTGCTGGGGTACCGCAACAAAGTAATTACCAGCAATATTAAATTGGCCTTCCCTCAACTTTCAGAAAAGGAAAGAAAAATTATTGCGCGAGGCGTTCAACGTCACTTTTGTGATTTGTTCTTAGAAATCATAAAATCTATGGGGATGTCAAAAAAGGAAATGATGAAGCGGTTTCAAATCAAAAACATTGAAACACTTACTCAATTTGAAAAGCAAAATCGATCCGCCTTTATTATGTGTGGTCATTATGCCAGTTGGGAATGGATGATGTCTTTAGGATATCATATGAATCACAAAGGATACGGTATTTACAAACCCATTGGAAATCCCTATTTTGATCGATTAATAAAGAGAATACGCAGTAAGCACGATGCCTATATGATTCCTGTTCAAACGGCTACGTCTATAATTACTGAAAAAGAGCAAAAGAACGAACGAGGAGTATACGGTTTTGCTAGCGATCAATCGCCTAGACCAAAACCCCTTACCTATTGGCGTTCTTTTATGGGTGTTGAAGTTCCCGTTTATACCGGAGCTGAACGCTTGGCTCGATCACTCAATATACCTGTAGTTTTTGGAAAAATTAACCGAGTAAAGCGCGGGTTTTATGAAGTTGAGTTTAAAGTCATTTCAGACCTATCGGCATCTACACCAGAGCATTTTATAACCGATACTTTTACAGCTTGGTTAGAAGAACAAATAAAAGAAGACCCTTCTCAGTATTTGTGGACCCATAAGCGGTTTAAACACGCTAGGAAACAATAAGTTTTTCGAGTTCACTGACAAAGCGCGATGCTAAGTCCTCTGCTTCTTTTTGAGATTGTGCTTCGGTATATATGCGAATTATGGGTTCTGTATTTGATTTTCGCAAATGCACCCACTGGGTTTCAAAATCAATTTTCAGCCCATCCACAGTGGTAATTTGTTCTTTTGAGTACTTTTTTTCGAGGGTTTTTAAAATGCCGTCAACATCCAATCCTTCCGTCAGAGTGATTTTATTTTTACTCATAAAATAACTTGGATATTGTGAACGGAGCGCAGAAACGGTGCATTGTTTTTCAACCAGTAAGGAGAGAAATAAAGCCACACCAACCAAAGCATCACGGCCGTAGTGTAGGTCGGGATAAATGACCCCACCATTACCTTCTCCGCCAATTACAGCTTGATTGGCTTTCATTTGAGTTACTACATTTACTTCGCCCACTGCACTTGCTGTATAATGACCTCCGTGTTGCTGGGTTACATCAGCCAAAGCTCGTGTTGAGGATAGGTTTGAAACCGTATTGCCGGGGGTTTTGCTCAAAATATAATCGGCACAAGCAACAAGGGTATATTCCTCGCCAAACAACACCCCTTTTTCATCCACAAAAACCAATCGATCCACATCGGGGTCAACCGCAATACCGAAGTCTGCTTGATGCTGAACCACTGCTTGGCACAAATCTGTTAAATGTTCTTTTAAGGGCTCTGGGTTGTGCGGAAAATTTCCATCAGGTGTACAATGGATTTGAATACTTTCAATTCCCAATTGGTCTAAAAGTTTTGGAATGGCAATCCCACCTGTAGAATTGACCGCATCTACAACCACCTTAAATTTATTTTTTAGAATACCCGCTGTGTGTACCCATTTTAAATCTAGGGTTGCCTTAATATGATACTCTATTGCCGAATTCACTTTTTTCAATTTACCCAATTCGGTAACAGAAGCATAAACAAAAGCCTCCTTCTCAGCTAAATCTAAAACTTGAGCACCTGCCGCTGCATCAATAAATTCACCCAATGCGTTGAATAGTTTTAAAGCATTCCACTCTTTAGGATTATGGCTTGCTGTAAGAATTATTCCAGCCTGTGCTTTGTAATGGGGTACCATTACAGCAACTGTGGGTGTTGTCGATAGGCCTAAATCAATAACATTAACACCCATACCTACTAATGTTTGATTCACTAATTCATGTACCATTTCTCCAGATATTCTTGCATCCCTTCCCGTAACAATCGTAACCTGTTCAGAACAGTGTTCTTTGATCATTTGAGCAAATGCAGAGGTAAATCGGACAATGTCTAAAGGCGTTAAGTTTTTTTCTTTTTCCCCTCCAATGGTTCCACGAATACCTGAAATAGATTTGATGAGCGTCATGAATTTAATTTTCATGCAATTTAGGATTTAAACTAAAAACGACACTAGCGATGCTTTTTATTTTCCGTTGATATGAACCTAAAAAAAATACGCTTTTTGTTTACACCGATTAAACCCATGTAGTATTTTAAAGTCGAAGTAAAATCAAGTTATATTGTGTAAAACTTTTCAAAAAATTCCTAAAGAGTATCCTTGAGGAATTTTACCTTGTAACCTAATTGAACATTAAGAAGTTATTGATTAAGTATGTTGAAAGGAATTATAAAATATAGTATTCACCATAAATTAATAGTACTTCTCTTTACTGGATTTATTGTAGCCTTTGGGCTTTATTCTTTATTTCAGATTCCCATAGGGGCGGTTCCCGATATTACCAACAACCAAGTTCAAATTATCACTACTTCTCGAAACCTAGCCACAGAGGAGGTAGAACAATTTTTGACCTACCCTGTAGAACTTGAAATGGCCAACTTACCTGGGGTTAAAGAAATTCGTTCCATTTCTAAATTTGGACTATCGGTTGTTACGGTTGTGTTTGATGATGCGCTAGGCACCTATTTGCCCCGACAATTAATTGCTGAAAAAATTAAAAGTGCAGAAGAAAAAATACCCCAAGGTTTTGGCTCGCCTTTTATGGGGCCTATTTCGACGGGACTGGGTGAAATTTACCAATACATTATTGACGTTGACCCAAAATACAAAGCCCGCTACAGTTTAACAGATTTACGTACCCTTCAAGATTGGGTAGTAAAAAGACAATTATCAGGCATACCCGGTGTTGTTGAAGTAAATACCTGGGGAGGGCATCTAAAAACCTATGAAATAGCCTTAAACCCTACAAAATTAAAAGCCTTACAGGTTTCTGTAAATCAAGTTTATGAGGCCCTGAAACTAAACAATAGTGTGGCGGGTGGCTCCTACATCGAGAAAACAAATGAAAGTTACTTTATACGAGGGGAAGGTTTGCTGAATTCCTTTGAGGACATTAATGCAATTGTTGTTGCAAAAAATGGTGTACGCCCCATTTTAATAAAAGATATAGCTACTGTTCAGTTTGGGCATGCCAATCGTTTTGGCGCTATTACAGGAAACGGTCAGGGTGAAAAAGTATTGGGACAAATCATGATGCTTAAAGACGCTGATTCGAACCGCGTGATTCAAAGTGTGAAAGAACGGGTAGCAGAAATACAAAAAAACTTGCCCGAGGGGGTCTTTATCAATCCGTTTTTGGAGCGCAGTGAACTTATTGAAAAAACGACAGAAACCATTATTGAAAACCTTTTAATCGGCTGTATCATTGTTGTCTTAATTGTTATTTTACTTTTAGGCAACCTTCGTTCCGGATTAATTGTGGCCTCAGTAATCCCGCTCTCTCTTTTGTTTGCCTTGTCGTTGATGTATCTTTTTGATGTAGATTCTAATCTCATGAGCTTAGGGGCTATTGATTTTGGAATCATTATAGATGGTGCCGTAATTATTGTAGAATTCATTGCCTTTACTGTGGTTGGTAAACAGGCTGTATTACTTTCTTCAGGAAAAGAGGAGCGCAGAAAGTTAATGGATGAAATAACCTATACTGGGGCAACAAAAATGATGAATTCCGCGGTATTTGGTCAATTGATTATAATCCTCGTATTTATCCCAATTTTTTCATTAACCAGTGTGGAGGGCAAAATGTTTCGCCCCATGGCTCAAGTTTTTTGCTTTGCACTACTTGGAGCAATGATTTTGTGCTTTACCTATATTCCCGTAATCACATCCCTAGTATTATCCTCAGTAAAACAACAAAAAAAATCGATTTCTAGCCGATTGATTCAGTTTCTAGAGCAAAAATACAAACCCCTGTTAACTTGGGCTTTGCATCGTAAAAAAGTAGTGTTAGGAGGAGCAATTGGTTTTTTCTTAATTGCAGTGATTGTCTTTCAACAAATGGGAGGCGAATTTGTTCCCACACTTGATGAAGGTGATTTTGTAATTCAGCCGGTTTTAAAAACAGGCACGACATTGAGTAAGACCATAGAATTAACCACTCAAATGGAAGAAATACTATTGACCTTCCCAGAGGTAGATCAAGTGGTTACCCGCATTGGAGCTGCCGAAGTGCCAACCGATCCAATGTCAATGGAAGAAAGTGATGTGATTATTACCCTACATCCCAAATCGGAATGGACCACTACTTCAACTAAAGACGATTTGGCCAATCATTTTAAGAAGGCACTATCCGTAATTCCTGGGGTTGATTTTGAGTTTACACAACCGATAGAAATGCGTTTTAATGAGTTGATTACTGGAGTTCGTGCGGATTTGGCCATTAAGATATTTGGTGAAGATTTAAATTTATTAACTGAAAAGGCTTTAGAAATAGAAGCTGCAATTCAAGGCATTGAAGGCGCTGCCGACATCACAGTAGAAAAAACTGCAGGGCTACCTCAAATGAATGTGCGCTATGATCGTCAAAAAATTGCCAAATACGGACTATCAGTCGATGCCCTAAACCAATTAGTAACAGTCGGTTTTGCTGGGGTTACTGCAGGCACTATTTTTGAAGGGGAAAAGCAATTTGATTTGGTTTTACGCTACGATCAAGCCTATCGGAATACCCTTGAGGATCTTCAATCCACCTCTTTTTTATTGCCCAATGGAACCGCTATGCCCTTAAAAGAATTTGCAACCGTTGAGTATACACAAGGTCCTGCCAAAATTTCAAGAGACAACACAAAACGACGTATTGTGGTTGGAGTCAATGTTCGCAACCGAGATTTAGAATCTGTTGTTCAAGATGTGCAACGAATCATAGAATCAAAAATTACGTTACCTACTGGATATACAATCGAGTATGGAGGCCAATTTGAAAATCTTAGGGCGGCCACAAAGCGCTTGCAATATGCTGTACCAATATCTTTATTTTTAATATTCATTATGCTTTATTTTGCATTTCATTCCGTAAGAGAAGCCCTATTAATTTACAGTGCTATACCCCTATCAGCAATTGGGGGAATTTTGGCATTATGGCTTCGAGGCATTCCCTTTAGTATTTCTGCTGGTGTAGGTTTTATTGCCCTTTTTGGTATTGCCGTTTTGAATGGTATTGTATTAATTGAAGAATTTAAAGCTTTAAAAAAGGAAGGAATTCTGGATTTAAAAGAACGAATTGTAAAAGCCACTCAAAACAGAATGCGACCTGTTTTATTGACCGCTTCTGCTGCAGCCCTTGGGTTTTTGCCTATGGCAGTATCTTCTTCTGCTGGAGCTGAAGTACAGCGCCCTCTTGCAACAGTAGTCATCGGCGGGTTGCTCAGTGCCACCATATTAACCTTATTGGTACTCCCTGTGCTTTATACCTTGTTTGAATCACCCACTTTGCCAAAGCGAAAAGGAAAAAACAGTACTTTGCTTTTTGTACTTGCGTTTCCCTTATTTTCAACTGCGCTAAATGCCCAAAGTAAAATCATATCAGCAGAAGACGCCGTTCGATTGGCTCTTGAAAATAACCGAGGATTACGAGCAGAGGAAATGAGAGTGCAGCAATTGGAACAATTAGAAGGAACTTCATTTGATTTAGATAAAACTCAATTTTATTACAGTTTCGATGAAAACAACCTTGACCCAAGGGGGTTTCCCTTAAAAGTGTTTGGAATTAATCAATCCCTCGAATTTCCTACAATTTATGGTGCCAAGAAGAAAGTTAATAAACAAAAAACAGCCGTAGCGGAAAGTTATTATGCCGTCCAAAAAAACACGATCACAAAAGGGGTGCTCAAAGCCTATTATAATGTAGTAACGGCTCAACTCATCGCCAAAGAGTACCGCCTTTTGGATAGTTTGTTTTCTAAAGCAAGTCAACAATGGCAGAAAAATTTTGCACTCGGAGGATTAAGTGTTTTAGAAAAATTAAATGCAGAAGTCAAGCAAAATGAAATATCGAGACGTTATTTTCAAGCCAAAGAAGCCGTCTATCAGGCACAAATCGAATTGGGCCAGTGGATTCAAAATGACAGTATTTCGCTTGAAGTCGATAAAAAATTACCCCTATTGGAGTGGAATCCTATTCAATTGAATTCCCTTCCCGGATTTGTTTATTACAAGGAGGTTCAACAATTAAGTGAAAAAGAGCTCCAATTAGAAAAACAAAATTGGTTACCCAATCTTACTGCTGGCTATTTTCAAGGGAGCGATTCGCAACCTAATTCTCCCCGATTTGACGGAATAGAATTGGGCATTTCACTTCCTCTTTGGACTGGGGCTACTCAATCAAAAATAAAAGCCGCTCGATTACAAACATCAATAACCTCAAATGAATTAGAAAACTATACCTACTCTATAAAAACGAAATACCAAAAGCTATTGTCTGAATTAATATCCTCGGAAGTCCTTTTGACTCAATATGAAAAATCCGATCAATTGCGTGAACAGGAGCTAGAAGCAACAGCCCAAAAATCGTTTTTAACTGGAGGCATTGGATTGTTAGACTATGTCAACTATATTGAAGTAGCCAAATCAATCAAAATTGAATATTTAAAAAATATTAATTCCCATAATTCTATTGTTATAGAACTCAATTATTTAACCGAATAGTCATGAAAATCAAACTGAATTTACCTGCTTTAACTGTTTTTTTTCTTAGCCTTTTCATGAGTTCATTTTCTTGCTCAGACTCAAAAACACCTTCACCAAATCCAAATCCCAATATGGAAATTGAAGGTCAAAATTCACCCTATATTTCCTTAGATGCCTCTCAATTAAACACACAGGAATTTCAGCTTGCGCCCATAACAATACAAAACATAAATAGCTTTGTTCATGCAGTTGGGACACTTGCTGTACCGCCAGAAAATCAAGAAGAAGTAAGCGTGTTTTTTGAGGGAAATTTATCAGAAATTTATCTTTTACCCGGAGCTCAGGTGAATAAAGGAGATGTCCTTTTTTGGGTTAAAGGACCCGCCTATATTGAAATACAAGAAGCCTTTTTAAAAAGCAAAGAATCGCTTGAGGTAGTCAAAAAGGATTTTGAGCGTATCCAAACTCTATATACGGAAAAACTACTTTCTGAAAAGGAGTTTACCGCTCAGCGTGCTGCTTATAAAATAGAAAATACACGGTTTCAAGGATTACAAAAAAACCTATCGTTATTGAATATTAATACAGCTGAATTAACTGCTGAAACCATTAAAAGTGAAGTGCCCATTCGGGCTCCTCAATCAGGGTATGTAACCTCTATTACGAAAACCAAGGGAGCCTTTTTAAGACCTTCTGATGTGGTATTGACTTTGACAAACACAGCAGAATTGCACTTAGAAATAAAAATATTCGAAGAAGATTATGCCAAAGTTGCTCTTAATCAAAACATTCTATTTTGGCTACAAAGTAATGCAGAGGAAAAACATTTAGGTAAAGTACATTTAATCAACAAACGTTTGGAAGAGGAAGACCGAACTATTGAAATACACGGAGACATAGAAGACAAAAACATACGTGAAAAATTAGCCCCAGGCATGTACATTGAATGTGATATCATTACAGAAACACTAGCAGCTCCCGCCCTCCCTACCGAGGCAATAGTTACAATAGACACCAAACATTATGTGCTTCAAAAAATAGCCGAAAATCAATTTAAAAAAACAGAAGTAGCGCTGGGAAAGAGAACATCTACATATGTAGAAATTCTGAATGCGGATGAGTTTGAAAAAAACACCCAATTTATAACCAAAGGGGCATTTCTCTTACTAGCCGAATAAAATGAAGCTAGAACAATGAACTTTTTGGCCCATGTATATTTGTCAGGAGAAGATATGGATTTGGCCATTGGAAATCTTATTGCCGATCGCGTAAAAGGAAAGGAAATTCAAGGGTATCCAAAGTCAATTCAAAGGGGGATTCATCTCCATCGAAAGATTGATAAATTTACAGATACACATCCCAGAGTTCGTGAATGTAGAAAATTTCTTTTCCCTCAATACCGACACTACAGCGGGGTAATTATTGACATGTATTTTGATCATTTCTTAGCCCTTCATTGGAAGCGTTACCACCCCATCCCTTTGGCTGAATTTTCGGTTTCGTTTTATTCAATATTAAAAGAAAAGTCAGTAGATTTTCCTTCCCGTTCGTTAGACTTTGTCTCTGCCTTAATCCGGTATGACTGGTTTTCCTATTATCAAACCATAACAGGATTACAAGAAATATTAATCCAAATGGATCGCCGAACCACCAATCCCTCCAAATTGTCTTCTTCTGTAGTTTCTTTAGAAGAAAATTATAATTATTTTGGCGAACATTTTTTTTCCTTTATGGAAGATGTTATTTCCTTTTCAACTTCACAACATAAAAACTTAAAGTCATAAATATGCATGCTTTTTTTTCTTTTCCCCAAGCTAAGTATTCCTCACTTGTAGGAACGTTCATCCTTTTTATTTTCTTTCACTCTTGTGCGCCTCCAAAGCCGATAAAAGCTACTGTTGTAAGTGCAAGAGAAGAGGCTTCAGCTATAGGAGTTGCAATTTTAGCAAAAGGCGGAACCGCTTTTGATGCCATGATCGCCACTGATTTAGCGCTTACCGTTTGTTATCCCAATGCCGGAAATATATCGGGAGGTGGATTTTTTGTCTATCGAACAGCACAAGGTGAAGTAGGAAGTTTGGATTATCGCGAAAAGGCCCCATTAGGTGCATCGGCTACCATGTATCTTGATGAAGAAGGAAATGTAATCCCTGATAAAAGTACTCTTGGTGGACTTGCTGTGGGTGTTCCTGGAACGGTAGCAGGACTAGTCGCTATTCATCAAAAATTTGGAACCCTCCCTTGGCAAGAATTAGTTCAACCGGCAATAGATCTGGCACGTAATGGATATGTGGTAACCGAAAAACAAGCCCGCAGTTTTGAAAGTAATATTGAAAAATTTTCGGCGGTTAACGGACCCGAAACGTTTTATGCACAGGAATATAAAGCGGGGGATCGGGTGAAAAATTTAGCCCTTGCCGAAACTTTAGAACGCATAGCCAAATTTGGCAAAGCGGGTTTTTACGAGGGTGAAAATGCCGATGCTCTAGTAGCACGTGTTCAGGAAACGGGAGGAATCATAACCCATCAAGATTTAATTCAATACGAACCGGTTTGGCGTGAGCCCATTCACTTTAAATACAAAGACCTTGATCTATACACCATGGCTCCACCATCAAGTGGAGGAATTTGTTTGGGTCAAATTATGAAAATGATTGAACCCTATAACATTGGGCAATACGATCAAAACGCACAAGAAGCTGTTCAAATTATGGTAGAGGCTGAACGTCGATCCTATGCTGATAGAAGTCTATATCTAGGTGATCCTGATTTTGTTTCCATTCCTACAGCAGAATTGCTCGATGTTTCTTACTTAAAGGAAAGAATGGAGAGTTTTAGCTTTGATCAAGCTACAAAATCTACTGATATCGCACCAGGAACTGTCGTTTGGGAAGAAAGTGAAGAAACGACTCATTATTCTATTCTGGATGCTTTAGGCAATGCCGTTGCAGTAACAACAACATTAAATGGCAGTTACGGCTCTAAGGTATATGTAGAGTCGGGAGGCTATTTTCTTAACAATGAAATGGATGATTTTAGCAGTAAACCTGGGGTTCCGAATATGTTTGGCCTTATTGGTGGGGAGGCAAATGCTATTGCTCCTCAAAAGCGAATGCTTAGTGCGATGACTCCCACTATAGTTGAAAAAAATGGAGCTTTATCCATGATTGTTGGAACGCCAGGGGGGTCTACTATTATCACCTCGGTATTACAAACCCTTTTGAATGTTTATGAATTTGAAATGGATATTCAAACGGCGGTTTCTGCACCTCGTTTTCATCATCAATGGCTTCCCGATGTTGTTGTCTTTGAGCCAAACCGTTTTGAGAAAGAGTTTATTTTAAAATTGCAAGAAAAGGGGTACGATATAAAGGAGGAATACACTCGTATCATTGGTCGTGTTGATGCCATTCATATTGCAGAAGACGGCACAATTCAAACCGGAGCTGATCCGAGGGGTGACGATAAAGCCGTTTCCTTGTATTAAATACCAATTTAGAACAAACTCTGCGTCAGAAATTATACTTTTGTAAGCTATGGCTATGCATAAGGGAGAAAATTACATTGTTGTTGAAGGCGCTCGGGAACACAACTTAAAAAACATCAATGTTACCATACCTAGAGAACAATTAGTTGTAATTACAGGATTATCAGGAAGTGGAAAATCTTCCTTGGCTTTTGATACGTTATATGCCGAGGGCCAACGGCGTTATATGGAAACTTTTTCTGCTTACATCCGACAATTTTTGGGTAATCTTGAGCGTCCTGATGTTGATAAAATTGACGGGTTATCCCCTGTAATAGCCATCGAACAAAAAACCACTTCTAAAAGTCCACGTTCAACCGTAGGTACCATAACAGAACTTTACGATTTTTTTCGATTGCTTTATGCTAGAGTAGGTTCAGCTTACAGCTACCTGACTCAAGAAAAAATGGTTAGTTATACCGATGAGCAAATATTGCAATTGGTGCTCTCGCATTTTAACGAAAAAAAGATTGGCTTGTTAGCCCCTTTGATTCAAGCACGAAAAGGACATTATCGAGAGTTGTTTGAAACGCTTTCACGACAAGGATTCACAAAAGTGAGGGTTGATGGAGAAATTTTGAATATCACCCCGGGAATGAAAGTAGACCGTTATAAAACCCATGACATTGAATTGGTGATTGATCGTTTTACCATAAAAAAGGAGCCGGAAACAGAAAAGCGGTTAACCGACTCGGTTGCAACAGCAATGCACTATGGACAAGGGGTTTTACTAATCATAGATTTAGAAAGTGAGGCTACACGGTATTTTAGCCGAAATTTAATGTGTCCTAGCACAGGCATCTCCTACCCGCTTCCCGAACCAAATACATTTTCATTCAATTCACCTAAGGGCATGTGTCCAGACTGTAAGGGGTTAGGAATACAACATAAAGTAAACCTGTCTAAAGTTATTCCAGACGAACGTTTGTCTATTTCTCAGGGGGGATTAGCGCCTCTAGGTACAAATAAAAAAAGCTGGACGTATAAACAAATTGAAACCATAGCCAAATGTTATTCCTTTTCACTGCAAGATCCTATTGAGAAAATTCCAGCAAAGGGAATAGAGGTGATTTTAAAAGGCAGCACCGAAAAATTTCAAATTGAGTCAACCACACTTGGGCTAACACGAACATATAAAATAGATTTTGAGGGACTAGAAAATTACATTGCCTCAAGTTATGAAGAGGCAGGCACCAGTGGAATTCGCCGTTGGGCATCTTCTTTTATGGATAGCACCCCTTGCGTTAGCTGTGCCGGAACCCGATTAAAAAAAGAAGCATTACACTTTAAAATTTTAGACAATACCATTGCTGATCTCGTGGCTATGGATTTAAAAGATTTACACGAATGGATTATTCAATTGCCAAAACATTTAACGGAAAATGAGAACTTAATCGCGGTTGAAATTATTAAAGAAATTGCAACTCGATTGCAGTTTTTACTTGATGTTGGCTTAGATTATTTGCAATTAAACCGTTCTTCAAAATCCTTATCAGGTGGAGAAGCACAGCGCATTCGTTTAGCTACCCAAATTGGCTCTCAGTTGGTAGGAGTTCTTTACATTTTAGACGAACCGAGCATCGGGTTGCATCAACGTGACAATAATCGGTTGATTCAATCCTTATTAACCCTTAGAGATATTGGAAATTCTGTTATTGTAGTTGAACACGATAAAGACATGATGCTCCATGCGGATCATTTAATTGACATGGGGCCCAAAGCAGGTAAGAATGGAGGTCAAATTATTTCAGAAGGGAGTCCTGCTGAAATCCTTAATGAAGGATCTACAGTAACTGCACAATACCTATCGGGAGCCATAGAAATTGAAGTTCCATCAACACGACGTAAGGGAAATGGAAATGTGTTGCAACTCAAAGGGTGTACCGGAAATAATTTAAAAAATATTACTGTTGATTTTCCCTTGGGGATGATGATTGGTGTAACTGGAGTTTCAGGAAGTGGCAAATCTACCTTAATCAATGAAACACTCTACCCTATTTTAAACCATCACATATTTAAAGGGGTACAAGAACCCCTTCCCTATAAATCGATCAAAGGGTTAAAGTATATTGATAAAGTAATTGACATCAATCAAAGTCCAATTGGACGAACCCCCAGGAGTAATCCTGCGACTTATTGTGGGGTTTTTAGTGAGATCCGAACTCTTTTTACACGGACGCCTGAAGCCCAGATACGCGGCTATAAACCGGGGCGATTTAGCTTTAACGTGGTAGGAGGGCGATGCGAAACCTGTCAAGGCGGAGGAATGAAGGTAATTGAAATGAATTTTTTACCTGATGTTTACGTGGAATGTGAAGGGTGTAACGGAAAACGATTTAACAGAGAAACACTCGAAATTCGGTACAAGGGAAAATCCATTTCAGATATACTCGAAATGTCAATAAATGAAGCCTGTACTTTTTTTGAAGCAGTCCCAAAAATTTACCGAAAATTAAAAATGATCCAAGAAGTAGGTTTAGGCTATATTACTCTTGGTCAATCTTCAACCACTCTTTCTGGAGGCGAAGCACAACGCATTAAATTGGCCAGTGAATTGTCTAAAATCGATACAGGAAAAACCCTCTATATATTAGATGAACCAACTACGGGGCTTCATTTTGAAGACATTCGCGTTCTATTGGACGTTTTAAATCGATTGGTTGACAAAGGAAATACCGTCATCATTATTGAACACAATATGGATGTTATCAAACAAGTTGATCATATAATCGATATTGGACCCGATGGCGGACGCTATGGCGGTGAATTGGTTTGTAGTGGTACCCCTGAAAAAATAGTTGCCCAAGGAAAAGGCTACACCGCAGAATTTTTAAAATTAGAACTCAAATCGTATAAAAAAGCAACAGTATAATGAATGAAGTTGAAATGAAAAATTGGAATGAAATAAAAACAAATGACTCATGGGCGTTGTTCAAAATCATGAGTGAGTTTGTAGAGGGATATGAAAGAATGAGCGCTTTTGGGCCTTGTATTTCCATTTTTGGGTCTGCAAGAACTCCTGAAGATCATCCCGTTTACCAACAAACTATTGAAATTGCAAAAGCTGTAGCTCGATCGGGTTATGGTGTAATAAGTGGCGGTGGACCGGGCATAATGGAAGCCGCTAACCGAGGAGCACAAAAAGCAGGGGGCGTATCTGTGGGCCTAAACATTAAACTTCCTTTTGAGCAAAAAAGCAATCCTTATATAGACCAAGATAAACTAATAGACTTTAAGTATTTTTTTGTCCGTAAGGTCATGTTTGTTAAATATGCCCAAGGATTTATTGTAATGCCTGGAGGGGTAGGTACTTTAGACGAACTATTTGAAGCCTATACCCTTATTCAAACCGAAAAAACAATAAAATTCCCTATAATTTTGGTCGGACGTTCCTATTGGACCGGCCTAACCGATTGGATTAAAAACACCGTTCTTGCAGAAAAAAACATCAGTCCTGAAGACCTCGATTTATTCACTCTAGTAGATACAACGGAAGAAGTTATGGAATGTCTCAACCGTTTTTATGAAAAAGATAACTTTGTACCTAATTTCTAACCCTAATGGTCAAACGGTTTTTTAGTACTCTTTTGGTAATGGGACTATTCTTCCAACTGCCTGTTTGGGGGCAAACCCAATATACAATTGAAGCCGTACTTGAGCCCAACGCGGTTTCAATAACCGTTTCGCAAACCATTCAATTTACAAATACCACAAACCAACCCTTATCTTCTATTTATCTTTACGATTGGTCTAACGCCTATCAAGGAGCCCCTTCTCCCCTAGCCGATCATTTGGCAAATCAATTTAATCGAAGCTTTTATTTGCGTTCTAAAAGCAAATTAGGCTATACCCAAATCCGATCCTTAAGATCGAATTCAAATGAATTGTTACGCACCCGACTCGACAATCAAATTGATGTACTCAACGTCAGTTTAGAAAAACCCCTAGCTCCACAAGCCTCCATTACTATTGCCCTTGAGTATGAAATTAAAATACCCGATGATACCTTTACCGGCATAGGGATTCAATCGGATAAGAGTTTTTTATTGAGAGATACTTTTATAACCCTTGCCCCTCGCTTTGACAATGAATGGCTTTTACACAGTAATCTTGGGTTTCGTGATAATAGCACTTTACCCAGTCAGTTTACAATTCAATTTACCTTTCCTAAAGCGTATTCGCTTCAAACCAACTTAAAGGCTGAGCGTATAGAGAATAAGACTTCTGACGTAGTAAAAACAGAAACCTTTACCGCAAGTGAATTGAGTTGTCCTGAATTTGTTTTCCAACTTGAAAATACTTTCCAAGAAATTCAAACATCAGAGGCTTTTTCGATTGTTACTGATATTCTTCCAAACAAAAATTCATCAGTAGATATAGCCGCCTCAATAAACCGAATTGATGCCTTTGTAAAACAATATTTAAGTGCTATTCCGAGTGAAAAAATAATGGTTTTAAAAAAGGATTACACCCGTAATCCCATTGTGGGAATAAGTGAAGCACTTTCGTTTTTAGATCCCTTTCCTGACGAATTTATTTATGAAACCAAATTTTTAAAAGCCTATCTGGCCTCTTATTTAAATGAATTATTGGTTATTGACAAACGCAAAAACCATTGGATTCCAGGAGGATTACAAACCTATATACTCATGAAGTATGTGGACACCTACTATCCTGATTCCAAATTTTTAGGAGAATTGCAATCCTTTTCAGTATTGGGAATACGTCCATTTAAAAACTACAGTGCAGCCCAAATTGGCTATAACGAAAGCTTTTCCTTTATCTACGAATTTAGCGAACACGCAAACCGACAACAAGCCGACACCCTTGGAAAAGAAAAGTTAACCAAATCAAATGAGCTTTATGCCTCACCCTATCACGTGGGGAGTGGGCTTCATTATTTAGATGCCTATTTAGATGAAGAAACCATGAAAAAGGCTCTTCTTGATTATGCACAACACCGAGGAGAAAAAGAACTTCGAAATGCATTTGCTTCGTTTACAGAAAAAAATCTTGATTGGTTTTTTTCAACTTTCCTCTCCGACCGTGAAGCGCATGATTTGTACATTAAGAAAATAACCAAAAAACCTACCCAAATTGAAGTTACAATAAGTGAGAAAAACAATAAACCGGTTCCCTACAAACTGGATTTAATTCAAAAGGACAAGCTCATTTCAGAACAATGGATTGAATTCTCTGGAAAAGACACAATCATTACTATTCCCAACAAAGAAATTGATTTTGTAGCGATCAATTCAAATGAATATTTACCCGATAAAAACCATTTAAACAACTGGAAATACCTACAATCCTCAACCGGATTAAAACCTTTGCAATTTACTTTTTATGGAGACAGTGAAAATTTGAAACGAAATCAAATTTTTTATCATCCCATATCTGATTTTAATGCTTATGATGGTTTTACAGCCGGGATGCGCATTTACAATACCCGTGTAAAAAATCAACCTTTTGAATTGGATTTACACCCTCAATATTCCATTAAAGAAAGTGCGTGGGTGGGTTTTTTCCGAACCCGCTATCGATTCATTAATCACAAAAGCAAGAATTACCTCAATCAAGTTTTTTTAACAGGAAAAAGCTACCATTACAATACCAACCTAAGGTACACTTCAATTCAACCCTCATTCTCAATGTACTTTCGTCCCCTTGATCTTCAGTCAAACAAAAGGCAATTGTTGAATATCTCTTGGTATAATGTATTACGCGATCGTAATCCAGACATTGAAGTAAGCCCAGATTACAGCGTTTTAAGCCTATTACATCGGTATGAAAACAGCGATGCGGTAAATACCTTTTCCACAAATTCTAATGTAGAAATCGCCGGAAATTTTGGTAAAATATACTTTAGTAGTCAGTACCGTAAGCTCTTTCGAAGCGGACGTCAACTCTCGCTACGTTTTTTTGCTGGTAAGTTTTTATGGCACAATACTACAGAAACTCAATTTTTTGATTTTAACCTAAATCGATCTTCTGACTACCTCTTCCGTTATGATTATTTAGGCCGATCTGAGGATTCGGGTATATACAGTCAACAATTTATTCCTGCTGAGGGAGGGTTTAAAGCCTTTTTTGATGAATCCTCTGCGAATGATTATATGGTTTCGGTAAATGGTGCAATAGGACTTTGGAAATGGGTTGAACTCTATGGAGATGTCGGAATGTTGAAAAACCAAAACAGAAATGCGGTAGGCTACTTTGATTCAGGAGTAAAATTTAATCTTGTACCTGATTATTTTGAAATCTTTTTTCCGCTCTATTCATCAAATGGTTTTGAACCCGTTCAATCTCGCTATGCCACTAAAATTCGATTTATTTTTACTCCACGACTCAATACCATTAGCAGTTTATTTACCCGTAAATGGTTTTAAATTAATGGGTTAGAAATTCGCTTTAAACCCAATTCTAAGCTACCGTATTTTTTTTTGTATTTTCGTCCAGCCATATGAATTTTCATAACCAAGAAGAATCGATAAACATCAGCTTTGATACGTTTAAAGAACGTGTGCTTAGCGACTATAAGATTGCCGTTTTAAGTCGTGAATGCAGTATCATAGGCAGACGTGAGGTTTTGTCAGGTAAGGGAAAATTCGGAATTTTTGGCGATGGTAAAGAAGTCCCCCAATTGGTGATGAACCACTTCTTTAAAAAAGGAGATTTTAGAGCCGGATACTACCGAGACCAAACCTTATTGATGGCCCAAGGGCTTCTCACGGTCGAAAATATTTTTGCTGCGCTCTATGCGGATTTAGACAAAACCCGAGAACCCATGTCGGGTGGACGGCAAATGGGAGGGCATTTTGTTACCCCTATTAAAGATGAAAAAGGAAACTGGATTCCCCTTGTTGATCAGTACAATCACAGTGGGGACATATCCCCTACTGCAGGTCAGATGCCTAGATTGTTAGGACTTGCCCAGGCTTCTAAAATTTATCGGGAATATTCAACAAAAAATGCAACCTTATTTTCACATCAAGGCAATGAAATTGCCTGGGGTACCATTGGAAATGCAAGTACTAGCGAGGGAATGTTTTTTGAAACTATAAACGCCGCGGGGGTCATGCAAGTTCCCATGGTGGTTAGTGTATGGGACGATGGCTATGGCATTTCTGTAGCGAATGATGAACAAACTACAAAAGAAAGTATATCACTAGCCTTGGAAGGCTTTCAGCGAACAGCCACTCAAAAGGGCTTCGAAATTATAACTGTACCTGGATGGGATTATTTACGCTTAATTACTGCTTATGAAAAAGCCGCATCCTTAGCCCGTGAAGAACATATTCCTGTATTAATCCATGTTACTGAGCTTACTCAACCCCTCGGTCATTCTTCTTCGGGTTCACATGAACGCTATAAATCCAATGAGCGTTTAGCATGGGAAAAAGAATACGATTGCAATTTAAAAATGCGCGATTGGATTATAGCAGAAGGCATTTCAGATGAATCTACCTTAGCTAAAATTGAAAAAGAGGCTGCACAACAAGCACGCATAGCCAGAAGAAATGCTTGGGATTCCTATCAAAAACCTATTGAAAAACAACGAAATAATCTTCTAGACTTTTCGGAGATCTTAAAAAAACACACCCATAACGATCCTCAGGTTCAATATTTGCTTTCTCAATTACAGCAAGTACAAGAACTGGGCTATCGCGACATTATATCTACTGCGCGTCAAATTAACATACGAATAAGCCAGCAAGGGTATTCGCCTTTAAAAGAATTCAAAACTTGGTTTAACACTTTGAATGAGGAGTTAAATGAAAAAATTTCGACACAACTCTATTCTATGGAAAAAGAAGCGCTTTTGCAGTTCAAAGCAATACCGCCTCATTTCGATGACAGTAGTACTTCAGTTGATGGACGGATTATACTTCGAGATAATTTTGAGGCTTTATTTAAGAAATACGATACGCTCTTTGTCTTTGGTGAAGATGTAGGTAAAATTGGAGATGTAAACCAAGGCCTGGAAGGATTACAAGCTAAATTTGGAAAACTTCGTATAGCGGATACTGGAATTCGAGAAACAACCATAATCGGACAAGGGATTGGGCTAGCCCTACGGGGGTTGCGTCCCATAGCCGAAATACAGTATTTAGATTATATTTTATATTGCATACAAACCTTAAGTGATGATTTAGCTTCGATGAACTATCGTACTAGAGGACAGCAACATGCACCTTTAATTATAAGAACAAGAGGACATCGATTAGAAGGCATTTGGCATTCTGGATCTCCTATGGGAGGAATGATTCATTTATTGCGCGGTATCCATATTCTTGTGCCCAGAAACATGACCCAAGCCGCTGGCTTTTACAATACATTAATGCAACTCGAGCAACCCGCTGTCGTAGTTGAATCTTTAAACGGATACCGCTTAAAAGAAAACGCACCTACCAATTTGGGTGAATTTACCATTCCTTTAGGAAAGGTGGAGTGCTTAAAAGAAGGAACCGACCTCACGGTTATTTCTTACGGGTCTACCTTGCGTATAGTTGAAGCTGCAGCTGAAAGCATAGCTAAGGTGGGAATTTCAGTGGAAGTAATTGACATACAAAGTCTTATTCCTTTTGATTTGGGCGAAGAAATTCAAAACAGTATTGCCAAAACAAATCGAATTATGATTGTTGATGAAGATGTGCCTGGAGGGGCTACCTCTTACATTCTACAGCAACTCATTGAAAAGCAAAACATTTTCCCGTTACTCGACACAGCCCCAGTACTCCTATCAGCAAAAGCCCACCGTCCGGCTTATGGAGGTGATGGCGACTATTATTCTAAACCTTCTGAAGATGATGTGTATGAAGCCATGTACAGCATGATGCACGAATCTGATCCTTCACGTTTCCCGCTTTAGGTCAGCGTAAATAATTTTAATAACAATTCTTCCAGAATACGGGTGTCATTTTGAGGAGCCCCCTCTATTCCTTTACTTTTCAAGTCTGCTTTTAAAATACACTGAAGAGCTTTCGAAATTTGGCGCATGCTCAAACGGTTTGCCGCAGTTTGGTATTCTTTAATAAAATACGGGCTAATTCCCAAAACGGAAGCGGCATTCTGCTGACCGCTCATCCCTTTCAGAAGTAATAACTTTTGAAAATAACTGTGTAGAGTAGACAGAATCAGCACTAGCGGGTGCTCTTTTGCATTTCGATTTAGGTATTGAACTATCGCAAAGGCTTTCGAAAACTGACCGAGTCCAATTGCCTTTTGGAGCTCAAAACTATTGTAGGCTTTACTAATGCCAATATGCTTTTCAATATGTTCAGGAAAGACAATGGCGTCGTTTCCTAGAGCTACTTGTAGTTTTTCTAGGGCTTTTTCTACAGCCGTTAAGTCTGTTCCAATGTAAACTGAGAGCAATTCTACTGCTGTAGGATCGAGTTTCATTTTTAATGCTGAAGCACGATCTCGAATCCATTGAGACAATTGATTGTCATGTATAGGTTTCGTGTCCAAAACTTCTCCTTTTTTTTGAGCGGCTTTGTACAGCTTTTTTCGTTTGTCAAACGGCTTGTGTTTATAGCAAAAAATTAAAACGGTGCTGGTGGTAGGTTGCTCTACGTATAGTGCTAACTCATCTAATGTTTCCGCTTTTAGATTTTGCGCTTCTTTAACCACTATCACATTGTGTGAAGCCAGCATGGGAAATCGCTTAGCGGATTCAATAATTTCGGAACCGACAGCCTCTTTACCGTAAAAAGTAGTACAATCAAAATCCTTAGAAGCAGGTTCAACTAAATGCGCTAATAAGGCATCAGTTAAAGCATCAATATAATAGGGTTCAGTACCTGAAAGCAAGTAAAAAGGAGCATATTCCCCTTTTTCAATTCGAGAAAGCAATGTAAAGAACGCTTGCATCTTAAAAATTTATTGCACTTTTACAGTATGGTTTCCTTAGGTTTTCCCAAGTATCCCGTTCGGGTTAAAAATACAGAAAATAAACCCTTAATCTTTGATCCTGTTCGGAAAAAATGGAGTGTACTCACCCCAGAAGAGTGGGTACGTATTCATTGTTTGTATTATTTAACCCAAACCAAGGGATATCCTCTGTCTTGGATCCGTGTGGAACAGAAAATTGAAGTGTATACAACCCAGAAAAGATTCGATATTGTGATTCAAAATCCAAATAAAGGAATTGAAGTACTGGTAGAGTGTAAAGCCCCTTCCGTTGCTATTTCACAATCTACTTTTGATCAAATTGCCCGTTATAATCTTGAACTAAAAAGCAATTATTTGATGATTACTAATGGCCTCAATCATTATTTTTGTCAAATGAAAAAAGAGCAAAAGAACTTCACTTTTATAGAATCCTTACCCGCCTATACTGAATAGAAATGAAAAAAGTTGCCGTTGTATTATTAAACTTTAATGGACTTTCATTATTAAAAAAATACCTTCCTTCAGTATATGCATTTAGTCCTCAGGCAGCCCTTTATCTCATTGATAATGGATCTAGTGATGCCTCTGTAGCCTGGGTTACGGCGCAATATCCTGAAATTAAATGCATTTCTTTATCCAAAAATCGGGGTTATGCAGGAGGATACAATGAAGGATTACAGCACATAAATGAAGAAATCTACTGTCTGCTGAATACCGATGTACGCGTTAAAGTACATTGGTTGGTTCCCATTCTTAACCACTTTGACACCAACCCAAAAACGGCAATTGCACAACCCCATATTTTAGATGATAAGAATCCTAATGCCTTTGAATATGCTGGAGCCGCTGGAGGTGTATTGGATCGGTTGGGTATTCCCTTTTGTAGGGGCCGTATATTTTCTAGCATAGAAGAGGATCAGGGGCAGTATGATGCTACCCAAGCTGTGTTTTGGGCAAGTGGAGCCTGTTTTTTTATTCGGAAATCTGTGTTTTGGGAATTGGGTGGCTTTGACGCTCGTTTTTTTGCACACCAAGAAGAAATTGACCTCTGCTGGCGCGCCTTTAACAAAGGGCATGCAACTGTGGCCATAGGAGAATCAAAAGTATATCATTTGGGTGGCGGTACACTGCAGCCTTCACCCAAAAAGGTTTTTTTAAATTATCGGAATTCACTCTGTATGCTCTATAAAAACCTACCCGAAAAAGTAAAAACTAAGGTTTTATTTGAACGAATGCTTTGGGATGGACTTGCAGGACTGCATTTCCTTATTCAATTTCAGTTTTTAAATACATGGGCAATAATAAGAGCCCATTTTGCGTTTTATGCCTTACTAGAGTCCTTAAAAAACGATCCTATTGAAGGAGATAAAAAGCATGATTACTACCACAGTGTCAATGTGATAGCGGCCTTTTATTTCTTCAGAAGATTAAATTTTAGGGATATAGTAAAAAATAAAAATAATTTCAGTTAATTTGTAATGTCAAAAATTAAATCAACCAACACTATGAAAAAAGCAGTAGCTTTATTGTTCACTGGAGTTTTATTAGCTTCATGTGTATCGCAAAAGAAATTTTCGGAATTAGAAGAACTTCAACAAAACACTAAAAATTTACTTGACACTGCCACAGTAAAATTGAATAGTTGTAATGAAGAAAAAGAGGCAGCAATGGCTTCTTTAGCCACATTGCAAGAGCAAAATCAATTTTTAAAGGCAAACAATCAAGACTTGATCAATAACATTGGTAATCTTACTACACTATCTCAAAAAGGAGCAGACAACTTAGAGCGTTCTTTAGAGAGCATGAAAGAAAAAGATTTACGTATCCAACGCATGCAAGATGCAGTTACTAAGAAAGATTCTGTAACCCTTGCCCTTGTTACTAGCCTAAAAGGAGTGTTAGGTAACATGAGTGATGAAGATATTGAAATCAATGTTGAAAAAGGTGTCGTCTACGTTTCAATTTCTGATAAACTTTTATTCCGTAGCGGAAGTTACACTGTAACTGCAGCGGCAAAAGAAGTTTTAGGAAAAGTTGCTAAAGTAGTTAACGATAAACCTGAATTAGAGTTTATGGTAGAAGGTCATACTGACAATGTGCCAATTAAATCAGACGGTATTGAAGACAACTGGGATTTATCAGTTAAGCGTGCAACTGCTGTAGTGCGTATCCTTCAAAATGACTTTGATGTAGCTCCTGCACGTATGACTGCTGCCGGACGTAGCTACTACATGCCTATCGCAGACAATGATACTTCTGCAAATAGAGCTAAAAACAGAAGAACTCGTATCGTTGTCCTTCCAAAATTAGATCAGTTTTACGATCTAATTGCACAAGGAATGGACGCCGCTAAATAATCTGTTTATTACTTATCTTATAAAAAGGCTTCCCGGTGGGAGGCCTTTTTTTTTATCCTGTGTATCTTTACTACAATGAATATTACACAAGCACTTACTGATTTAAAACAATCATTACCCGAAGAAGTAACGCTTATTGCGGTATCAAAAACAAAACCTATTGAAGCCATAACGGAGGCTTATCAGGCAGGACAATTGGATTTTGGTGAAAATAAAATTCAAGAAATGGCCTCAAAATGGGAACAACTTCCTAAAGACATTCGCTGGCATATGATCGGGCATGTGCAAACGAATAAAGTAAAATACATGGCTCCCTTTGTGTCACTGATTCATGCTATTGACAGCACAAAACTTTTGGCAGAGATTCAAAAACAGGCTGAAAAACACAACCGAATTATTGAAGGGTTACTTCAAGTACGAATTGCTCAAGAAGAAACCAAATACGGAGTGCCCGTATCCGAAGTAGAAGGGCTTCTCGATTTTGCTTCTCGTTGCAATAATGTAACTATTAAAGGATTAATGGGCATGGCTAGCTTTACAGAAGAAGAGAGCCAAATTCGTGGAGAATTTGAAACGCTTTCTAAACTCTATTTTAGTTTAAAACCCCTCCACCCCTCTTTTTCGCATCTGTCCATGGGGATGAGTGGTGATTACCCTGTAGCGCTTCAACTGGGTTCAAATATGATTCGTGTGGGGAGTAAACTCTTCGGAGCGAGATAAAGGTATGTACGCAATTCTCGATATTGAAACCACGGGAGGTAAATACAATGAAGAGGGAATTACCGAAATTGCCATCTTTCAATTTGATGGCACTAAAATTACCGACCAATTTAGCAGTTTAGTGAATCCTGAACAGGAAATTCAACCCTTTGTGGTCAATCTTACCGGGATTACCCAAAAGATGGTACAAAGTGCCCCGAAATTTCATGAAATCGCAAAGCGAATTGTTGAAATAACCGAGGATTGTATTGTGGTGGCGCATAATGCAGTTTTTGATTACCGCATTTTACAAACTGAATTCCGACGCCTTGGCTATGGGTATGAACGAAAATCAATATGTACAGTGGCCCTAGCGCAAGAGCTTGTTCCCAACCAACCGGCCTATAGTTTAGGTAAACTGGTTAAAAATCTTGGGATTCCCATTTCTAACCCTCACCGAGCTTTTGGAGATGCTAATGCTACCTTGAAATTATTTGAATTGCTTTTGGAAAAAGACACCCAAAAGTCGATTTTAAAAACACACATCAGTACATTAACCCCCAACAAATCGCCTTCAAAGTATCATGAAATGATCGACGCATTACCTACAGAAATGGGGGTTTATTATTTATATAATGACAAAGACGATGTTATTTATATCGGAAAAAGCAATAACATTAAAAAACGTGTTCTCTCGCATGTAACGAACAAACAAAAGAAGGCAAAATTGATTCAACGTGAACTTTCGCGGGTCAGTTATGCTTTAACTGGAGGAGAATTGGTAACCTTATTAAAAGAGCAAAACGAAATAAAATCAATTGCACCCAAATACAATACGGCCCAACGATACAGACAGTTTCCGATGGGAATACGAATAGATACTTCAAAAGATTACCCTGTCTTGGTCTGTGATCAAGTGCGTAAAGAAGAAGAATACATCAGTGTTTTTAAAAACAGAAAAACTGCGCATAACGCACTACATCAATGGGCGGAAACCTTTCGTATTTGCTTGTATCATACAAATGTAGAAGATCAAAATGCGCCTTGTTTTCTTTATGGTTTAGAAAAATGCGACGGCGCATGTGTAGGGGAAGAATCCAGAACAAACTATTCGAATAAAATTGAATCCTTAGTCGATTCCCTTTCTTATCCCCACCCTTCTTTTTTGCTAATTGAACGAGGGCGAGAAAAAGGAGAGTATTCCTTTGTTTGGATACACAACAGCACCTTGAAAGGGTATGGCTATTTCGAGTTAAATCACCAAATCAAAACCGCAGAAAAAATAGAAAGCAGAATGACGCCCATCCAAGACAATCCTGATGCTCAAAAATTAATTCGTAGTTTCATAGCGCGTAAAAAATACATGAAGTTGATACCTTTGACAGAAGAAATCAATAAAACTCAAAGCTAAAAACGATTAAACACTAAGCTGATGAAAAAGTGGAAACACCGTTTACATGAAATCATTTACGAAGCAGATACCCCAGCAGGAAAAGCTTTTGATCTCATTTTACTCGTTTTTATATTACTCAGTGTCGTATTGGTTGCCCTAGAAAGTGTACCCTCTATTGATATCGCCTACCACAGCCTATTAGATCAAGCGGAATGGTTTATTACGCTCCTGTTTACAATCGAATATGTGCTGAGAATACTGAGTGTTAGTCGACCCAAAAAGTATATTTTTAGTTTTTTCGGTATCATTGATTTACTCTCAATTCTGCCTAAATACCTATCCCTTCTTTTTATCGGCACGCATAGTTTAGTAGCAATTAAAGCTCTTCGCCTTCTCCGCGTTTTTCGGATTTTAAAATTGACCCCTTACATTAAAGAGTCTAATAATTTACTCCGTGCATTGAAATCCAGCAAAACTAAAATTTCCGTATTTATATTTGGGGTTTTAGTACTCTGCGTCATTTTTGGTACCGTGATGTATCTTGTTGAAGGCGACCAAAGCGGATTTACGAGCATACCCAGAAGTATTTATTGGTGTATTGTAACTCTAACCACAGTGGGGTATGGTGATATTGCTCCAGCAACTCCCTTTGGCCAACTGATTGCCTCGTTTATTATGATTTTAGGGTATGGTATTATTGCCGTTCCTACAGGAATTGTAACAGCAGAAATGGCAAAGCCAGTTCCCGTAGACACCAATACCCAAGTCTGTCCGGATTGTTTGCAACCCAGCCACAAAGAAAATGCGATCTACTGCCATCAATGTGGAGAATTGCTAAACGATGTCAAATAATACATTGCTTTACATTGCGGGGCCAACCGCTGTGGGAAAAACAGCTTTAAGTCTTTCGCTTGCCCAACATTTTGATACTGAAATTTTATCGTGTGATTCCCGACAGTTTTATTCGGAAATGTCTATTGGAACTGCCGTTCCTACAATAAAAGAGCGGGAAAGGATACCCCATCATTTTATTCAGCATCAATCCATTCAAAATCCCTACACTGTGGGAGATTACGAAAGAGAAGCCTTACAAAAACTAGAATCCCTCTTTTCCGATAAGAAGACAGTACTTCTTGTTGGTGGGTCAGGACTTTATGCCGATGCCCTAATGTATGGAATTGATTCCTTCCCTGAGGTACCTAAAGAAGTTCGCAAAGAAATGCGTCTTTTGTTTGAATCACAGGGCATTGAAGCCCTTCACCAATTACTTAAAGAAAAAGACCCCGTATATTATCAACAGGTGGATCTAAACAACCCAGTACGACTATTACGCGCTTTGGAGGTTTGCGTATCTTCTTCTCAACCCTATTCTAGTTTTTTAAAAAAAACACAAAAGCCAAGACCTTTTAAGATTAAAATTATCTGTATTGAAGCTCCTAGATCCCTGCTGTACGAAAGAATAAATGCACGGGTTGATACTATGGTAACCCAAGGATTAGTTGAAGAGGTGAAAAAATTATTACCCTATAAAGACGCAACTCCCTTACGAACTGTTGGCTATCAGGAACTTTTCCCTTTTATAGAAGGGAAAACCGGAATTGACGAAGCGCTAGAACTGGTAAAAAGAAACAGCAGGCGGTATGCCAAACGACAAATAACCTGGTTTAATAAATACGATGAAGCCTTGCGAATTCCCCATTCCCTTTCTCCAGAAAAAGTAATTGCTCTTCTTGAGAAAACGTGGCAACTGAAAATAAATTAACTCTTTTTAGTGGTTAGGTTCGAAGTTTTGAAAAATAAGCCTCCACATTTTGCTGAATACGCTCCTGAATATTCTCTGTGGGAGCTTTAACAAAAGGGGTACCCGTAATGTTTTCGTAAAGCTCGATATACCGTTCAGATATTGATGTAATTCGTGCGGCATCCATTTCAGGGATCACTTGACCATCTAATCCTTGAAATCCTTGGCTAATAAGCCAACGACGAACAAATTCTTTAGAGAGTTGTTTTTGAGACTCCCCTTTTTGTTGGCGCTCCAAGTACCCTTCCTCATAAAAATATCGCGAAGAATCAGGTGTGTGTATTTCATCAATTAATACGATTTTGCCTGAAGCTGTTTTCCCGAATTCATATTTTGTATCCACTAAAATCAAGCCTTGTTTTTTGGCTAATGAGGTGCCTCTTTCAAAAAGTTGTTGAGTATACTTTTCCAATTGAAGGTAGTCTGATTCACTCACAATACCCTGGGCCATTATTGCGTCACGAGAAATATCTTCATCATGTCCTTCCTCTGCTTTTGTTGCGGGTGTAATAATAGGGCTTTCAAAGCGGTCATTTTCTCGCAGGCCCTCAGGCATGTTAACACCACACAGTTCACGCTTACCGCTAGCATAAGTACGGGCAGCATGACCTGAAAGGTATCCCCGAATTACCATTTCCACTTTAAAGGGAGTGCAACTTTCGCCTATTGATACATTGGGATCTGGTGTTGCGTGAAGCCAGTTGGGAACAATATCCTGAGTAGCTTCCATCATTCGTGTTGCTATTTGATTAAGAATTTGACCTTTATACGGAATCCCCTTAGGCATTACCACATCAAAAGCAGACAACCGATCTGTAGCTACCATAAGCAGTAGATCATTCGCTAAACGATATACCTCTCGTACTTTCCCGGTGTATTTTGATTGTATTCCTTCCAACTGAAGGTCAGTATGCATTATTGTGTTTGCCATTTTTAATTATCGTGTTCTATAGACTTGTATGCATCAATGACTTTTTTTACTAAAGGATGGCGAATAACATCCTTATCATCCAAATACACCATACCGATTCCTGAAGTATCTTTTAATATCAATAGGGCCTCTTTAAGTCCCGATATCATTCGTCGGGGCAAGTCAATTTGACCGGGATCACCCGTAATCATGAATTTTGCATTTTTGCCCATACGGGTTAAAAACATTTTCATTTGAGCATGAGTTGTATTTTGGGCTTCATCCAAAATTACAAAAGCATTATCCAAGGTTCGGCCCCTCATAAAAGCCAAAGGGGCAATTTGAATGGTTCCGTTTTCTATGTGAGCTTGTAGTCGTTCGTTGGGAATCATATCACGCAGGGCGTCATATAATGGCTGCATATAAGGATCTAGCTTTTCATTAAGATCCCCTGGTAAAAACCCCAAATTTTCTCCTGCTTCTACAGCCGGACGTGTTAAAATGATTCGCTTTACTTGCTTCTCTTTTAGTGCTTTTACCGCCAAAGCAACACCTGTATAGGTTTTTCCAGTCCCTGCCGGACCAATGGCAAATAACATATCGTTTTTTTGCATGGATTCAACAAGACGTTTTTGGTTTAGCGTTTTGGCTTTTATTGCTTTCCCCCCTACTCCATGTAAAATATGTAGCTCGGTACCTTCAAAAAGGGCTTCTTTATCCTCTGCTCCGTTGGCCAAAACTATGCGTTCTATGATTTCCTCGTTGAGCACATTAAATTTCCCAAAGTGCAAAATCATTAAATCGACACGCTTTTCAAATTCTTCAAGTATAGCCTCTTCACCGTAGGCCTTAAGGGTATTGCCTCTTGCAACAATTTTTATTTGAGGGAAATAGGTTCTTAACTTTGCAATATTTGTGTTTTGATCACCAAAAAAGTCTTGCGGATTGACTTCTGTTAAATCAATTTTAATTTCATTCAAAGGTTACTCGTTTAAAATGAATTATTTTTGTTTTACCTACAAGGGCATCGTTTATAAAAGTAGTATAATTTTAATTATTAATTCAAGAAAAATCACTTTATGGCCATCGTAACATTAACGACTGATTTTGGACATAAAGATTATGCGATTGCAGTAATAAAAGCAGCTCTTTTAGAACAAATCCCATCGGTTGCCATAGTGGACATTTCTCATGAAATTACACCCTACAATTTAACGGAAACCGCCTACATCATAAAAAATGCCTATGCGGCTTTTCCAAAAGGATCCATTCATATAATTGGTGTAGAATCAGAACTAACCCCTGAAAATATTCATTTAGCAATGTCGTTCGAGGGACATTATTTTATTGGAGCGGACAACGGTATTTTTTCATTAATAAAAGAGGAAATTAAAGCCACCCAAACCGTAGCTATAAATATTCATAATGCGGTTACTACTTCGTTTCCTGTATTAGATGTATTTGTTCATGTGGCTGCCCATATAGCCCGAAAAGGGGCCTTAGAAGTTATTGGCACTCCCGTAAAATCGATTCGAGAATTAACTGAAGTGAAACCAGTAATCAATACTGAAGGAAATCAAATTGTTGGCAGTGTTATTTACATTGATAATTACGGAAATGTAATTACTAATATCACGCAAAAGCTCTTTAAATCCGTAGGTAAATCAAGGGATTTTACCATCTTTGCTCGTACAGTGAAATTCAGAAAGATTTATCAAAGTTACAGTCAAGCTATAGATTTTACTCTTCCTAAAGAAAAGCGTGAAGAAGACGGTAAAAAATTAGCTTTATTTAATGCGGCCGGACATTTAGAACTTGCGGTATACAAAAGCAATCCCCTATCGGTAGGAAGTGCAAACACGTTGTTTGGCCTCGATTATAGGGATCCTATAACCATCCATTTTGACTAGATGTGGGCATTAGTTAAAAAAGAAATTCGGCATTATTTTTCACATCCCACGGGCTACCTCCTCTTAGGGGGATACTTAATAGTAAATGGCCTTTTTTTATGGTTTTTTGACACCTCTTTTAATTTTCTCAATCAAGGGTTTTTAGATTTTTCTCCTTTTTTCGAATTGTCTCCCTTTTTATTTTTAATCCTAATCCCTGCCTTAGGGATGCGGAGTTTTTCAGAGGAAAAAGCCCAAGGAACTCTAGAATTACTTTTAACCAAACCGTTAGGACATAGGAAATTGGTTGTAAGTAAGTTTCTGGGCGTTTTCAGTTTGTTTTCACTATCCCTGATCCCCATGGGGCTTCACGCGCTTGCCTTAGACTTTATTATTGCTGCAGAGGACTCTATAGCCTATGGACACTTACTTTCAGGGCTTTTGGCCGTGATTTGTTTAGGAGGTGTTTTTTCTGCCATCAGTATTGTTACTTCCCTTTTGTTTCAAAATCAAGTCAGTGCCTTTTTATCCGCTCTTTTTCTTTGTTTTATTCAATTTTACGGGTGGGGTTTTTTGGCCAACCTAAGTGCTTCTTCCTTCGTTTTTTCATTCTTTTCCACCCTGGGAATTGAATCCCATTACAGTGACATGAGCCGAGGAATCATAAGCTTAGAAGATTTGATTTATTTTTTTGGTCTTCTCTTTGTCCTCCTTCATTTGGGAATTGCCATCAGTAAAAAACAACAAGGATAATGGCATACTTTAAAACCCCTTTGCTCTTGTTCCTTCTATGGGTATTGATCTTAGGCCTTAGCGTGCAGTATCCGATTCGTTATGACAGCACTCAAGATCAGCGATACAGTCTATCTCCCCTAGCAATTGACCAATTGGACAAACTTGATTCGACCTTGCGCATCGATGTTTTTTTAACAGGAGAGCTCCCGGCTTCCTACCGTCAGTTTGAAAAGGAGGTTCGCGTATTTTTAAATCAAATTCAACGGCATAACAAGAAGGTTATTCTATCGTTTAATGATCCCTTTGCCCTTGGCGATGAGGAGACGGTCATTAGCGAAATGCAACGCTATGGCATGAGGCCTGAACGGGTCTTTGAAATGCAGGATGGAACACGTAAAGAAAGTGTTGTTTTTCCTTGGATTATTGTTAATTATGGTCAACGCTCTGAACGTATCCCCTTAATTGAGCGGCAATTAGGTGATACTGAAGAAGTAGTACTTCAAAAGGGATTACAGCAATTGGAATACCATCTTTTTGATGGAATTCACAAAGTATCGGTAGAAAATAAATCAAATATTGCCTTTCTTACTTCGCACAAAACCTCGGAAAGTTTATTGATAGCCGATTTGCTTCAGTCACTAAAGCCTTATTATAATTTAGCTTCATTTGATTTAAAAAATCCTACGCTTAGCCCACAGAACACATTAGAAAACCTGATGCGCTTCCCGCTTTTAGTGATTTCAAACCCAAAAGAGGCTTTTACATCTACAGAAAAATACATTTTAGATCAATACGAATTACAAGGAGGGCACTTGCTTTGGTTGGTGAATGGTATAGAAATTGATCGTGAGCAACTCTTTACTTCTTCGGGTACTTCATATGGGTTACCCCTGGAATTAGAACTGGACGATTATTTCTTTCAAAGAGGCGTTCGAATAAACAAAAGAATGGTAAAAGACCTGTATTGTGCCCCAATTGTTTTAGCCAATGGAGAAGAAAATCAAACACAATTCATTCCTTATCCTTGGCCCTATTTTCCTCTATCAAAACCAGAAAACACCCCTTTAGGAAATGATTTGGGTCCAGTGCTGGGACAATTTGTAAGTCCAATAGACACTCTTACTAATGCTCTTCAAAAAACGATTCTTCTTACAACCTCTGCTTTTACTCAAAGTATTGGGCCGCCAGTAATTATTGAAATTGAAGAGGCCACAAAAGACATTGTTCCGGCACAATACAATGAATCCGCCTCCATTTTAGGGGTGCGAGTTCAGGGCCCTAGCTCTTCCCTTTTTAAAAACAAAATTAAACCCTTTGAAATTGAAAATCATCGTAATGAGGGAACAGTAAATAGCGTCTATTTTAGTGATGGAAATCTAGCAGAAAATCAAACCGACAAAGGAAACTACTTACCCTTAGGGTATGATAAATGGACCTCAAATGAATATGCCAATAAAACTTTTTTAATGAATGTAATTCATAAGTTAAGCAATGCTTCACAGCGCATAGAATTACGTCAAAAAAAATGGGTTTTAATCCCTTACGACCCACTGCGGATTTCTGCAAATGCCCAATCCTTGAAATGGATTTTGCTTTTTGTCCCTACCCTACTCGGTCTATTGTTAGGCGGGCTAATTTACTGGCAAAGAAGTAAACATTTTGGGGGTTAATGTTGATAAGTTTCTTTTAAGAATAGAATCAATTCAAATATCTTTGATTTAGTTATAACCTGCATAGGAAGCGGTTTGCATCACTTCCTGACAAACTAATTATACATCAAATGAAATTTATAGTTTCCAGTGCTAGCTTACTAAAAGAGCTTCAAATGCTTGGAGGAGTAATAAACAGTACGAATACACTTCCCATATTAGATAACTTTTTATTTGAAATACACGGGAATACGCTCACCCTTACCGCCTCTGATCTAGAAACTACTTTTTCATCTAAAATTACTGTTGAGTCGGAAGGTAGTAGTGCTTTGGCGCTTCCTGCCCGATTATTAATTGATACTTTGAAAACATTTCCGGAACAGCCTTTAACGTTTCTTAAAACAGAAAAGAACACGGTTGAAATCAGTGCTAACAACGGAAAATATGCAGTAGCCTATGTACCTGGGGAAGAATTCCCAAAAGCTGCACAGGTGGTTGATGCTGCTACAACGGTGGTGAGCAGTACCCTATTACAAACGGCGATTCACAGCACCCTCTTTGCTAGTGGAAACGATGATTTACGTCCCGTAATGAGTGGTGTTTTCTTTCAATTTTCACCTGAATCACTAACGTTTGTTGCCACAGATGCACATAAACTTGTAAAATATACACGTACTGACGTAAATGCAGATCAAACAGCTGAATTTATTATGCCTAAAAAACCCTTACAATTGTTAAAGGGAATTTTACAAGGAATAGACACGGAGGTTACGATCAATTACAATGAAACCAATGCAGTATTTTTGTTTGGTGATGCCGTTCTCACTTGCAGACTTATAGACGGAAAATACCCTAATTATGAAGCTGTAATTCCAAAAGAAAACCCAAATCAAATGCAAGTCAATCGCGTTGAGTTTTTGAATTCAGTACGTCGGGTGAGTATCTTTTCAAACAAAACTACACATCAAATCCGTTTAAAATTAGCCGGCGCCGCATTACAGATTTCCGCCGAAGATTTTGATTATAGCAATAGTGCCGAAGAGCGTTTAGATTGTGATTTTCAAGGTGAGGATATGCAAATTGGGTTTAATTCTCGGTTTTTAATCGAAATGCTAAACAGTTTAGACTGTTCACAAATTAAACTTTCCATGTCACTACCCAATAGAGCGGGATTACTCACCCCTCTAGATGGCACAGAAGAAGGGGAAGACATTACCCTTTTGGTAATGCCCGTTATGCTAAACGATTAATACAGCTCTTGGGCTTACGTACTGGCTACAACACCCTCAGAGAGACGTTTGTAAGTTCCGTTATTCAGTTTTTCTCGAATACCTGAAAACGCTTCTAATGTTATTCTAACATCTTCAAGATTGTGGGATGCTGTAGGAATTAAACGCAACAGAATAAGGCCTTTTGGAATTACAGGATAAACAACAATAGAACAAAAGATACCGTAATTTTCACGAAGGTCGCGCACCAATGCCATTGCCTCTGGGATACTCCCTTCTAAATAAACTGGGGTTACACAACTTTGTGTGTTTCCTATGTCAAAACCGTTTTCTTTTAGTCCGTTTTGAAGTGCATTGACATTTTCCCACAATTTGTCTTTAATATCAGGACGTGTACGCAACATTTCTAAGCGTTTAAGAGCCCCTTTTACCAGCTGCATTTGCAATGACTTGGCAAACATTTGAGAGCGCATATTGTATTTTAAGTAATCGATAATTTCCTTATCGGCTGCAATAAAGGCACCTGTTGAGGCCATAGATTTTGCAAATGTGGCAAAATAAACATCAATATCCGACTGAATGCCTTGTTCGTTTCCTGCCCCTTTTCCATTTTGACCAAGTGTTCCAAAGCCATGGGCATCGTCAACTAAAAAGCGGAAGTTGTATTTCTTTTTTAAAGCGGCAATTTCTTTTAATTTTCCTTGCTCACCACGCATTCCAAAAACACCTTCAGAAATGACAAGAATCCCACCTCCGGTTTGCTCAGCAACTTTGGTGGCGCGTTGTAAATTCTTTTCTAGGCTTTCTATATCGTTGTGCTTATAGGTAAAACGCTTTCCGATATGCAATCGAACACCATCAATGATACAGGCATGCGCATCCACATCATAAACAATTACATCGTCTTTATGAACCAATGTGTCAATGGTTGACAATATGCCTTGGTAACCGAAATTTAACAGATAAGCGGCTTCTTTATCCACAAAAGCGGCTAATTCATTTTCTAGCTGTTCGTGTACCTCAGTATGTCCAGACATCATTCGAGCTCCCATCGGATAGGCAGAGCCATACTCTAATGCAGCTTCTGCATCAACTTTTCGAATTTCAGGATGATTGGCTAAACCTAAGTAATCGTTTATACTCCAAGTGATTACCTCTTTCCCTTTGAATTTCATTCGATTGGAAATGGGGCCTTCAAGTTTTGGAAATACAAAATAGCCTTCGGCCTGGGAAGCCCATTTTCCTAATGGGCCTTTGTTTTCGTGAATTCTTTCAAATAGATCTCTCATTTTTTAGAGCTTGTCTCTTTTATAAAAGTAATGTTTTGTTCTACGTCGTTGACAGAATCAAAAAAACCTTGATCTGCCATCCATTTATCACTGTAAATTTTACTCATGTAACGTGACCCGTGATCAGGAAACACGATTACAACGTGACTGTTTTTATCAAAATAGCCCTCTTCTTGCAATTGATGAACGGCTTGCATGGCAGCTCCTGAGGTGTACCCTACAAACATGCCCTCTGAACGCGTAACGTTTCGGGCGGTATGGGCACTCTCTTCGTCGGTTACCTTGACAAACAAATCAATTAATTCAAAATGTGTGGCTGATGGAATTAAATTTTTGCCCAACCCTTCTATACGGTAGGGGTAAATTTCAGAAGGATCTAATTCCTGTGTTTCATGGTATTTCTTTAAAACAGAACCGTAGGCATCCACTCCAATGATTTGAATTTCTGGGTTTTGTTCTTTTAAATATTTGGCACAACCTGAAATGGTTCCACCCGTGCCACTACTGGCAACAAGATGCGTTATTTTTCCTTCTGTTTGGTTCCAAATTTCTGGACCTGTAGACCGGTAATGGGCATCCACATTTAATTCGTTGAAGTACTGATTAATATAGACAGACTCCTTGATTTCGTTATGCAGTCGTTTAGCCACTTCGTAATAGGATCGAGGATCGTCAGCAGCCACATTTGCAGGACAAACGTGTATTTGTGCCCCCATAGCACTGAGCATATTGATTTTGTCTAAAGAAGATTTTGAGGAAACTGCTAAAATACAGTTGTATCCTTTAATCAACGAAACCATAGCCAAACTAAAACCCGTATTTCCTGACGTAGTTTCTATAAGGGTAGATCCCGGTTTGAGTATTCCTTTTCGTTCGGCTTCTTCTATAATATGGAGAGCTATTCGATCTTTATTTGAATGGCCCGGGTTAAAAGCTTCAAACTTTGCAAAATACTGACCTGAATACCCCTCAACTATAGAGTTGAGTTTTATTAGGGGCGTGTTTCCTATCAATTGAAGTATATTTTGATAGGGATTCACGTTTTCACTCATTGGATACGGTTAAAATGTTGTGCAAATTTAAATAAAAAAAATTAGTTCATCTTTCCTTCTAATTGTAAGATAAACGCATATTCTTTTGCCGTTTCTTTAAGAGCATCAAAGCGTCCTGAAGCCCCACCATGCCCCGCTTCCATATTGGTGTCTAAAAACAATACATTTTGATCTGTCTTCATGCTTCGCAATTTAGCTGCCCACTTTGCAGGCTCCCAATATTGTACTTGAGAATCGTGCAATCCTGTGGTTATCAACATATTGGGATACTTTTGAGCAGTAACATTATCATAAGGAGAATAGGATAACATATAATCGTAATATTCTTTATCATTGGGATTCCCCCATTCATCATATTCTGATGTTGTTAAAGGAATACTTTCGTCTAACATTGTAGTGACAACATCTACAAAGGGAACGGCTGCGGTCACACTGCGGTACAACTCTGGCGCTAAATTTACTACTACCCCCATTAAAAGACCGCCAGCAGAACCTCCAAGGGCGTGAAGATGATTTGCACTGGTCATTCCACTTTCAATCAAAAAACGAGAAACATCTACAAAGTCGGTAAACGTATTTTTTTTCTTTAGCATTTTCCCCTCTTCATACCACTGTCTACCCATATATTCACTTCCGCGAATATGTGCAATTCCAAAAGCAAAACCCCGATTGAGTAAACTCAACCGAGTGGAAGAAAAGCTAGGGTTAATTGTTGAGCCATAGGAACCATAAGCATAAAGTAAAAAGGGAGTTTCAGAGGTTAGTGAGGTGTTTTTGTGGTGTATAAGCGATACAGGAATTTGAACTCCATCTTGAGCGGTAGCCCAAATTCGTTTTTCTACATAATTTGCCGGATCAAAATCAGCATCCATAACCTCTTGTTGTTTTAAAAGGGTATTCGATTGGGTGGCCATATCAAATTCATAAATTGAATTTGGTGTTCTTAGTGAGGTATAGCCATAACGAAAAAGAGAGGTGTCAAACGAGGGATTGTAGGATCCATATAATGTATAAGTTTCCCCATCTACAGGCAGGTAGTAATCTTCGCTTTCGTCCCAACGTTTAATACGCAATTGGGTTAAGCCTTTTGAACGTTCTGTGATGACCCAATGGTCTTGAAAGATTTCAAAATCTTCTAAAAGCACTTCCGGTCTATAAGGCAAAACATCTACCCAATGCTCTTTTTCTGTTTCTGAAATTTTAGTTTTTGAAATTTTATAGTTGGTAGCGCCATCTCCATTGTGTAGAATATAAAAATGATCTTGATATTGAGAGATTTCATATTCCAATCCTCTTGTTCTTGGTTGAATGGTCTTGAAGGTGTCTAAAGGGCTATCTGCAGCTATAAATTGATGCTCTGTGGTTAGCGTACTGTAAGAAGAGATGTAAATGTATTCATGTGATTTAGATTCACGTACATACACAGAAAAAGTCTCGTCTTCTTCATGAAAAATTTTAACATCTGAAGCGGAAGGCGCCAGTATATTGTGACGATAAATTGTTTCTGAACGTAAGGTTTCTGGATTTTTGTGAACATAAAAAAAATGACTATTGTCAGATGCCCATGCGGTTCCACCAGTGGTATTGGGTATGGCTGTAGGAAGTGTCTCACCCGTTATCAGGTCTTTTACATAGAGTGTGTATTTACGTCTCGATTCTGTATCAATTCCAAAGGTCGCCTTTGTGTTGTCTGGGCTTACATTTATTCCAACTATTCTAAAATAATCATGCCCTTTAGCCATTTCATTGGCATCAAAAAGAATTTCATCTTGGGCAGTGAGTGTGTCTTTTTTGCGGATGTAAATGGGATATTGTAAATTTTCTTCATAACGGGTTATGTACCAATACCCATTATAAAAGTAGGGCACAGACTCATCTTGTTCTTTAATGCGTCCTCTTAATTCTTCAAAGAGTTCCTCCCTAAAGGGCGCTGTGGCCGCAGTCATTTTCTTAAAATAATCGTTTTCTCGTTCCAAGTAATCGATTACTTCCGGATTTTCGCGGTCACGCATCCAATAATAATCATCAATACGAATATCGTTGTGTATTTTTAATTGAAAAGGTATTTTTTCTGCCATAGGAGGCACGATACTGGTATCAAAGCTCATATTGTATTGTTTTTTACAGGCACTGAAAAGGCCTATTGTAACGAGTAATAAAAGGGTTTTAGATTTCATAATACATCCATTTGAGTTAAGGTCTTTATCACATATTCGTGTTGCTCTTGAGTATAATCTCGGTGGGTAACCATTCTCAATTTACCTTTTCCTAAGGAAATAAGCAAAATCCCTTTTTCACGAAGATGGTCAATAAAATGCAATTCGTTGCTTTCTTTGTGTAAAGAAAAAATTACTATGTTGGTGGCTACAGGTTCAACTGATTTTATGTAAACACATTCTTTTAAGACCGCTTCAAGTTCTTTTGCTTTTTTATGGTCATGGATAAGGTCTTTTCGTTGATTCTGCAGTGCGTAACGTGCCGCTTCAGCTAAGTAGCCGGATTGCCTCATTCCCCCGCCAAACACTTTTCGAATTCGAAGGGCTTGGGTCATGGCTTCTTTAGAGCCTACCAATACCGAACCCACCGGACAACCCAATCCTTTGCTAAAACAAAGTGAAAGGGTGTCGAATTGTTCTCCATAGGCTAAGGTTGACTCACCCGTTACCTCTAAAGCATTCCATAGTCGCGCACCATCCAAATGGAGCGCTAAACCGTAGTTTGAGCAGCTGGATTTTATTTTTTTAATCTCTTCAAAATCATAAACGGCTCCTCCTCCTTTATTCGTTGTGTTTTCTAAACAGACTAATGTGGTTTTTGGACTGTGATAAAAATCTGGAGGATTGATAACCGATTCCACTTGGTCTGCTGTAATTCTTCCCCGATCGCCTTCGATTAACCTACAAGATACCCCAGAATTAAAACTCACTCCGCCCCCCTCATAGTTGTAAATATGGGCATAATGATCGCAAATCAGTTGATCGCCAGGCTGGGTGTGTAATTTTACTGCGGTTTGATTTGCCATAGTTCCAGAAGGAAAGAACAGAGCCGCTTCTTTTCCAAAAAGGGAAGCTACTTCTTCTTCAAGCGCATTAACGGAGGGGTCTTCTTTAAATACATCATCCCCAACTTGCGCCTTCATCATCGCTTCTAACATCCCTTTTGAGGGACGGGTAACTGTATCACTGATTAAATTTGCAATCATATTTTAAAAGTCGCAAGAAAAACTTCCAATAGGCGAACCGTCGGGTAGTCTACTAACGCTGGCCGGCACAAATTCTTCAGGATGGTCAAAATAACGTGCAATTTGCATGCGATGATGGGTGGCAAAGGGAGCTTCTGAATGTCCTGCCAACCACCGATCCAAAGCCGTTACTTGGTCGGTAATTAATGCTTTAACTATAGGATTGGCCTCATCACTTTGTCCAAGTGCCATCATGTTTTTAAGAAGATTGTCTTTTACTATATCGTTGAGCTGTGCATGATATGGCATTCTCGGTTTTACTTTAAAATGTGCATTCACCAAGGCATCTACTGTTTCCTTCAACCCCAACTGCTGGGCGTCAAAACCGTATTGGGTCACCAACCGATTTGCCCGATGCGGGTGCAAGAGCATGCTTAGGAGTGCATCACTCAAACTATTTGCAATTCCTAAGTAATCAAAGGTAACACCCGTTTGAGACAAGAAGTTTTCACGGGTTCTCGGATTTGAAAAAGAACGGGGATGAAGCAAGGGATGTAAAGACTCGGGAATAGCCAATGCCTCTGGAGTTAGGGCGGATAGATAAGCTTGAAGGGCATTGCGTTGTGCTGTGGCTGAAACTACAGATCGGGTATAGGGAATAGCCCCTTTTACTGCATATTCATAGTGCTCCCCTCCTATTAGCTTAACCGTTGCTTCTGCTTGATAACGATGCAACAAGTACATGGGTACAAATCGATCCTCAAGGGTGCTGTATGGCTCCCCTTTTCTTAAATGATCTAAAGAAAGCTGGTCTAAGGCTACCTTTCGAATGCTGAGCATGCGCAAAAGCTCTTCTTTTGCATCGCTGCCGTTATCCCATAAATGACCTTTGGGATGCGCCCCACCGATGGGACGTGCATCACTATCGCTGATAAAAACATGCCCAGCGCGAGCACTGTCTTCAATCAATTGAGTTAACGCCTCTTCTTCATTTGTCCCCTCAGGAAAATCACTATATGCATAGGCAACACTAACTTTATCCCACTCGCCTATGCCTACTTCATAAGCCTGATCATAAGAAAGCTTATTGCCCTCTAGGGAAATCACAGGATGTGGATAATCCATTACTGAAGAGCGTTGATTTGCACTAGCAGCAAAATTATGGGCAAATCCTAAGGTGTGTCCTATTTCGTGTGCAGACAATTGTCGGATTCTTGCTAAGGCCATAGCTAAGGCCTGTTCTTCTTTTGAATTTCCCGGAGCAAATGGCGCTTCTGTTAGTCCGAGTGCAATCATAAAGTCTTGTCGTATACGTAAACTACCTAAACTCACGTGTCCTTTGATAATTTCTCCCGTTCTGGGGTCAGAAACACTCGATCCGTAACTCCACCCACGGGTAGACCTGTGCACCCATTGAATCACATTGTAACGCACATCAAGTGGATCGGCGTCATCGGGTAAGATTTTAACTTGAAAAGCATCTTTATACCCAATACTTTCAAAAGCCTGATTCCACCATTGTCCTCCCTCCAAAAGGGCAGAACGAACGGGTTCAGGGGTGCCATTGTCTAAATAATAAATTATGGGCTCAACAGCCTCACTTACAGCAGCATTTGGATCTTTTTTATTTAACCGATGACGGTAAATAAACTGCTTTTGAGTTGACTCATTCACAGGTGTTGTATAATCGTAAAAGGAAAAAGCATTGGCACCTGCTCTAGGATCGAATTTACGCGGGGTATATTCATTGTCTGGCAGCGCTACAAAGGAATGGTGTTGAAACACGGTAACCGCATCAGGTGTGGGTGTTACCGATTGCAACCAACGCCCTTTGGCTTCTCCTGTAAATGTTAATAACATATCAAACTCAATGTTTAGAGGAAAGGCTTTTGTTCGGTCTAAATTGATAGCAGAACGTGTTTTGTCAATCGAGAAAGTGCCTTGATTGGTTTGGCGTAAACGCTGAGCTACCCCATGAGCGTCTTGAAGGAGAAAGGGAGTCAGATCAATAATATATTTTCCTTCCTGCTCTTCTACAATTGGAAATCCAAACAACACCGACTTAGCAAAAGCTTCTTTAATAGAGCGTTGTTCTAGGGGATTGTCAGAGGTTGAGCGGTAGCGGAGGTTGGGCTGAATTAACAACAGTTTGTCTCCTGCTTTTGTAAAATACACAAGCCTTTCATTACCCAACTGCCCCCTATCGAGTCCTATGTCATTACTCCCAATGCCTTGGCTGAGACTGTTTACATAGAGAAATTCTGTATTGAGTTGATCTACAGTTAAATATATTGCATCTTTTTTTTCGGAATAATGAAAGGTAAAAAAACCTGAAAAGGCTTTTGACTGATCTAAAACGGAAACTGTTTTAGGGATTTCTTTTGACTTATTTTTGCCTTGAGCTTTGACAGCATTAGCTACTAGCAGTAGCATAATCAATAATCGGAATGTATTTTTCATACTAAGTAAATAAGGTTCTAAACTACTAAAACCAAAAATTTTAAGTCGTATTTTCTATACTTAGTTATTAACTTTTTTATTTATTTATTTGATATTGTTTTCCTAAAATACAGTGTAAATAAGAATCTGTTTATCTGATGAAATACGTACTTTTGACAAAACTTAACCATGGTTACACAAGAACAGTTTAAAGACTTAATATCACGTCTCGGAGCCCTGAGGCGGTATCTTTGACATCGATGCCAAGGAAATCGAAATTCAAAATCAAGAAGAAAAAACATTAGCTCCTAATTTTTGGGATGACCCCAAGGCGGCTGAAGTTCATATGAAATCCCTTCGTTCACTAAAAAAGTGGGTGGAAGGGTATCAAAAATTGAAACAAAGCACCGATGACTTAGAGGTCCTAATTGAATTTGAAAAAAGTGGTGAAGCTAGTACCGAAGAAGTCATACAGCAATTCAATGAAATCTTATCGCTTTTGGAAGATCTTGAATTTAAAAACATGCTTTCTAGCGAAGGAGACGATTTAAGTGCTGTGCTTCAAATTACCGCCGGTGCCGGGGGTACCGAAAGCTGTGATTGGGCCGCAATGCTAATGCGTATGTATTTGATGTGGGCAGAAAAACAGGGCTATAAAATCAGAGAATTAAATCACCAAGCCGGTGAAGTTGCGGGAATTAAAACAGTAACCCTAGAAATTGAAGGTGAATTTGCCTTTGGCTGGTTAAAAGGTGAAAATGGAGTACATCGCCTGGTGAGAATTTCTCCCTTTGATAGCAATGCAAAACGACATACTTCTTTTGCCTCAGTATACGTATATCCATTGGTTGACGAAACCATCGAAATTGAGATAAGCCCTGCAGAGTATACTTGGGAAACTATGCGTGCTAGTGGTGCCGGGGGACAAAACGTAAATAAAGTGGAAACCGCTGTACGATTAAGGCATCATCCCACGGGAATTATTATTGAAAATTCAGAAACCCGTTCTCAACTCGAGAATAAAAACAAAGCCATGCAACTGCTCCGTTCCCAATTGTATGAAATAGAACTTCAGAAAAAAATGGCCGCTCGAGACGAAATTGAAGCTGCAAAAATGAAGATTGAATGGGGGTCACAAATTCGAAATTACGTTATGCATCCCTATAAATTAGTGAAAGACGTTCGGTCTAATTTTGAAAATACAGATGTAGAATCCGTCATGAATGGTCATCTAAATCCTTTTTTAAAAGCCTATTTGATGACCATGGGGCAAAAAACAAAATAACAGATGAGTACAACTATAAAAAATATCATTTTTGACTTAGGAGGAGTTTTAATTGATTGGAATCCTGAATATGTTTTCCTTGAGGTGTTTGAGGGAGATCGAACAAAAATGAAATGGTTTTTTGAGGAAATTTGCACCTTTGAATGGAATGAAAACCAAGATGCAGGCTACCCTTTAGCACAGGCAACAGAAGACCGTGTTGCCCTTTTTCCAGAATACGAACAATGGATACGGATGTATTACGGAAGGTGGGAAGAAATGTTAGGAGGACCCATTTCTGAAACCGTTTCTATTTTAGAAACACTTGTTAACGATCCCTCCTATCGCGTTGTGGCGCTCACCAATTGGAGTGCAGAAACGTTTCCGGTAGCCCTTAAGCTATTCCCCTTTTTACATTGGTTTGAAGGGATTGTGGTATCGGGTACAGAAAAAACCCGAAAACCCTATGCTGAGATCTATCAGATTACTCTAGATCGATTTAAGATAAAGGCAGAAGAATCTCTTTTTATTGACGATAATGAAAGGAATATTAAAGGCGCTATGGCATTAGGGATTGATGGAATTCATTTTCAATCGCCTCAACAATTGAGAAAAGAATTGGAAAACCGAGCCCTACTTTAACCTAAATGCTTGCTTTTGTTCGACTTACCGAAAATGAACTGGACGAGCTATACACCCTTTCCACTCAAACTTTTAAAGACACTTTTGCGAGTCAAAATACCGCTAAAAACATGACCCTCTATTTAGAGGAACATATGAGTAAGAGCAAACTTCTGGAGGAATTGACCAACCCTGATTCCCATTTTTATTTTGCTTACAAAGATAAAGACTGCATTGGGTACTTAAAATTGAACTTTAATACTGCGCAAAAGGAAAGTATAGCGTATTCAAAACCTTACGAAGTAGAGCGTATTTACGTTCTTAAAAAATGGCAACGAAAAGGATTTGGGACACAACTATTTGAAAAAGCTATTCAAACGGGAAAAGAACAAGATTGCGAACATTTGTGGTTGGGGGTTTGGGAGCACAACACTACGGCGATTCAATTTTATACCCAATGGGGATTGGTTCCTATCGGATCGCATAATTTTATGTTAGGAACAGATTTGCAAACGGATTTACTGTACTGTTTAAATATTAAATAAATACTTTATATAAAACAATTTAAAATATTAATATTCAATTAGTTAAAATGGCATATCGTTTTCCTCTTCTTCACCTGAATCACCAAAAACATCCCCTGGATTTGGCAAGCTACTTTGCGGGATATTCATAGCGTCAGGATTCATTTTAGATTGAAATTCAAAGGGAGCGTCGTAGGTGTTTAAATCTTCGAATTTTCCTAAATGCCCCACAAATTTTAAGCGCACGTTATCTAAAGCTCCATTTCTGTGTTTGGCTATTATAAGTTCTGCCTGTCCTTCCGAGGGCGAACGCTCTTCGTCATCCCATTCGTCTATACCGTAATATTCTGGACGATAAATAAAGGTAACAATATCGGCGTCTTGCTCAATGGCTCCAGATTCTCGAAGGTCGGCCAACATAGGACGTTTTACACCTCCTCTTGTTTCTACTGCTCTTGACAATTGCGATAATGCGATAACAGGAATGTCTAATTCTTTTGCTAAGGCTTTTAGGTTTCGTGATATGGTTGAAATTTCTTGTTCTCTATTCCCTCCTTTAGAACTTGTCGTTCCTACCATTAATTGCAAATAGTCGATAATAATCAGTTTTATTCCGTATTGTGAGGACAATCTTCTGGCTTTGGCACGCAAATCAAAGATGGAAAGCGAGGGAGTGTCGTCAATATACAAAGGCGCTTTTTCTAAATCAGAGACCTTAACGTTGAGTTGTTGCCATTCGTGATCGGCCAATTTACCCGTTCTTAATTTTTCGGAAGAAAGACCTGTTTCTGCTGAAATAAGTCGCGTTATTAATTGAACGGATGACATTTCAAGAGAGAAAAAGGCTACTGGAATTTGTTTTGTAACCGCAATGTTACGCGCCATAGACAGGGTTAAGGCGGTTTTTCCCATACCCGGTCGAGCGGCAATGATTATTAAATCACTGGGTTGCCAACCTGAAGTAATTTTGTCTAATTTTTCAAACCCTGTAGACACCCCACTAAGGCCGTCTTGTTTTGAAATTTCTTCAATTTTGCGTTTTGCCTCAAGAACTAAACTTTGTGCTGATTCTGATGAGCGCTTTATATTTCCTTGGGTAACATCATACAATTTTGATTCTGCTTCGTCTAGCAAATCAAATACATCAGTAGATTCTTTGTAGGCATTTTCTATGATTTCATTTGAAATCCGGATTAAACTCCGTTGAATAAACTTTTGAAGAATTATACGGGCGTGAAATTCAATATGGGCGGATGAGGCTACTTTTTGCGATAATTGCACCAAATAAAACTCCCCTCCTGCTGTTTCTAAGCGTCCTTGTTTACGGAGTTCAGAAGATACAGTTAAAAGGTCAATGGGTTGCGAATCCTGAAATAGAGTAAAAATTGCTTCAAAAATATATTGATGGGCAGTTTTGTAAAAGGCATCGGGTTGTAAAATATCAATTACTTCATCTACGCCCTTTTTATCAATCAACATAGCCCCCAATACGGCTTCTTCCAGCTCTAAAGCTTGCGGGGGAATCTTGCCCTGTTGCAAGCTAATGACAGCAGATTGCTGTACTTTTTTAAGTCCGATGGGTTGCTTTTCTTCCATGAAACGAATGTACACTCTTTTAAAAAATTGAGCCCTATGCAATGGCAAAGGTTATCCGCTAATCATGAAAAATAGTGTGTTTATAAGTTGCTAAAAATTGTTAATAGCTGAAAATTATCCTGAAAAATTCCCCATAGCAATAAATTTCTCTCTGCGTAAGGCAATTCGTTCTTTGGGGGTGAATGCCTCTAATTTTTTAAAGGAAGACAGTATTTCTTTTTTCACTGATTTATATGTAGTCTCTCTGTCAAAATGTGCCCCACCAAGAGGTTCTTTAATCACTTTATCAATGAGTTTTAATTTAAGCATATCTTCCGAGGTCAGTTTCAAGGCATTGGCCGCGGTTTCTTTGTGTTCCCAACTGCGCCATAAAATTGAGGAACACGATTCAGGAGATATCACTGAATACCACGTATTTTCAAGCATCAAGATTCGATCGCCTACACCTATTCCCAAGGCTCCTCCGGAGGCCCCTTCTCCGATCACAAGTACTATAATCGGTACAGATAAAGACATCATTTCGTAAATATTCCGAGCGATTGCTTCGCCCTGCCCTCGTTCTTCTGCTTCTAATCCAGGATACGCCCCAGGGGTATCTATTAAGGTCACTATGGGTATGCCGAATTTATCTGCTGACTTCATTAACCGAAGGGCTTTACGGTACCCTTCTGGATTAGCCATTCCAAAGTTTCGGTATTGTCTTGTTTTCGTATTGTAGCCTTTTTGGGTTCCGATAAACATAAACGATTGGTCATCAATTTTACCCAAACCGCCAATCATTGCCTTGTCGTCAAGCACGTTTCGATCTCCGTGGAGTTCCAAAAAAGTAGCGCCACAAAGAGCGCGGATATAATCTAGAGTATAGGGTCGAGAAGGGTGACGAGATAATTGTACGCGTTGCCAAGCAGAGAGGTTTCCGTACAATTCTTCTTTGGCGTTTTGAAGTTTTTTCTCAATTTGCTCGCAGGTTTCAGAAACATCAATCTCGTTTTCTGTTCCAATAATTTTGCATTTATCTAATTGATCGTAGAGTTCTTTAATGGGTTGTTCAAATTCAAGATATTCCATAGAAAAGTTCTAAATGACAAATGTAAAAATTCTTTAGGATTGGGCTTTTACTTTATTTTTTTCTTTTCTGTGTTTATACACACCATTAAAAAGTATAGCGCTTAAAATAATTAGAAAACCTATGTAAAAATTACCGCTAAGCAATTCCTTTTCATTCCAAATTAATAATGACAACAAGATGCCGTAAACAGGCTCTAGATTGATTATCATCATAATGGTAAAGGGCTGAAGATGTTGCATAACCTTTATGGAAGCATAAAAAGCGTAAGAAGTACAAAGCCAAGCCAATATTAAAATCCAAATCAGATCCCAGGCTTTGAGTTGAAAATCTGAGAAAGTATATGCATTTGAAAAAAGCGCAAAAAGTATGCCCACTAGGGTACCCACTACCAACTCATAAAGGGAGAGCGAAATGGCTGGAGCCTTTTTAATCATTTGACCGTTTAGTATGGTAAACATTGAAGATAAAAAGGCAGAACACAAGGCTACTAAAATTCCTAAATAATTATCAAATTCCGCTCTAAAAATCAACCCAATACCCAGAATGACAATGCTGCCAAAAACTATCTCATAGCCCAATAGCTTTCTTTCTTTTATCAATAAAGGCTCTACTAAAGCCGTAATAATGGCACCCGTAGCCAACATGCTTAAGGTGAGTGAAACCCCTGCAATTTTAATCGCATGAAAAAAGGTAACCCAATGCACTCCTATGATTACCCCTCCTAGAATGACTTTGGGCCATAAGAATTTGGGAAGTGCAAACGCCTCAGGTTTAAATAAGACAAAAAAAACAGCTAGACCCAATGCGGCTATACCCATACGATATATTACCAAAGGAAGGGCCTGTAATGAAATTAAAGCACCAAGTATGGAAGAAAATCCAAAGATGAAAACAATGAAATGAAAATGATAAAGACTTTGGGTTCTATCGCTTCGCATACCTCAATAAATAAACAGCCAACAAGCCGAATAGAAACAACGGCAGCCATGCCGCTAAAAAGGGAGGGAAAGTACTTTTGGAGACCATAACTCCAAATATTTTATCGAAAAAGATAAATAAGAACCCTAAGCTTATGCCAAAAGCCAAATTTACTCCCATCCCGCCTCGTCTTTTGAAAGAGGCTACCGCCACAGCAATTATGGTAAGCACAAAGGCAGAAATGGGGATGCTCCAACGTTTGTGTCGTACTAATAAATGATTGTTAATAAGCAATGAACCTCTTTCCCGCTCCTCTTCAATCAGTTGATTTAATTCGCCAAAGGTTAACGTTTCCGCAATATAATTTACAGGGGCCAAATCACTTACCTCAAAATCAAACAGGGTATCTTTTTGAGCTTCATATTGATAGCGTTCCTGATCGCCTTCAAAAATGCGTTTACTGAAAGTTGATAGGCGAAAAACGCTGTCTCGGTCAATCCAACGAATTCTACTGGCGTTAATTTTGAATTTTAACGCATTCCCTTCGAAATGTTCTAAAGTGAAATTGGTTGCCCGTTTTCGTATTGGATCGTAGTTGGTAACGTAAATGAATTCATTGTCATTAATTTGCTGAAATACTTTGTCTGTATCCCGGGCTTCTTGTTTTACTAAATATTTATAGCGAAAATCATTAAACCCTTGATTGGATTTTGGCACTATAAACATTCCCGCAAAAAAGGCAAATACAGCAATAAAAGTAGCCGAAATTAAAAAGGGGCGCAGGTACCTAAAAAACGAGATTCCGGAGCTCAGAATCGCAATTACCTCAGTATTATTAGCTAATTTGGAAGTAAACCAGATGACAGATAAAAATAAAAAAATGGGAAACAAGAGGTTTGCAAAATACCACGTAAAATCAATATAATATTCAAAAATGGTTATAGGAGGAATCTCTTTTTCCTTGAACTTATCGATTTTTTCAGCCACGTCAACCATAATACCAATAGGAATGAACAATAAGAGCATCACGGCAAATGTTCCGAGGTAACGCTTTATGATGTATCCATCAATAAGTTTCATTGGCTTTCTATTTCTTATTATAAACGTTTGTCCATTTGAAGAACCATCTTGTTTTTCCAAGGGCCAAATGTCCCTGCTAATATATGTTTTCTGGCCTCTCTTACCAACCCTAAGTAAAAACTCAAATTATGAATTGTGGCAATTTGTTTTCCTAACATTTCGTTCACTGTAAATAAATGGCGAACGTAGGCTTTACTATAGTCGGTGTCTACAAACGAATGCCCTTCTGAATCAAGGGGTGAAAAATCGTTTTCCCACTTTTTATTTTTGATGTTCATTATGCCCTGTGCGGTAAATAACATTCCATTACGGGCATTTCGGGTGGGCATTACGCAATCAAACATATCGACCCCCAAGGCAATATTTTCCAATATATTAATTGGGGTGCCTACTCCCATTAAATAACGAGGTTTATCTTCAGGAAGTATAGCACAAACTTCTTCCGTCATGGCATACATATCCTCTATGGGCTCACCTACTGATAAACCGCCAATTGCATTGCCCTCAGCCCCCTGTTGAGCTACAAATTCAGCAGATGCTTTTCTTAAATCTGGATACACGCTGCCTTGCACTATGGGAAACAAATGCTGTTCGTAACCATATAAAGGGTTAGAATGTTCAAAGGCTTGTTTACATCGCGTCCACCACCTATGGGTACGTTCCATAGAGACTTTCGCATAGTGATAATCACAAGGATAAGGCGTGCATTCATCAAATGCCATAATAATATCTGCACCAATAGATCGCTGAATTTCGATTGCACTTTCTGGGGTAAATACATGGTACGAACCATCAATATGGGACTTAAATTTTACTCCTTCTTCTTTTATCTTTCGATTGGCAGATAAAGAATAAACTTGATACCCACCAGAATCTGTCAAAATGGGGCGATCCCATCCCATAAATTGGTGTAATCCCCCAGCTTTTTGAAGAATATCGACACCCGGGCGAAGGTATAAATGGTAGGTATTTCCTAAAATAATATCCGGCTGAATGTCTTCTTTTAACTCACGTTGGTGGACACCTTTTACGGTAGCGGCCGTTCCCACAGGCATAAAAATGGGGGTTTCAATTGTGCCGTGGGCGGTGGTTAACGTAGCTGCTCGAGCAGCAGTAGAAGTGTCGGTGGCTAAAAGATCAAATTTCATTGGCAGCAAAGATACTAATGTGATCCCACATCTTTTGAAATAATAGCAGGGGATGGAATACAAAAGTTGAATTTTAACTTTGATAATGAAAGGACAAGGGTTACTTTTGCCCGTAAAGAAAATGCAATGCCAACGATCACTTCCCTAGAAAAAATAACGACTCAAGTTCGAAGAGACATCCTGCGCATGGTACATAAAGTTAATTCGGGGCATCCGGGAGGTTCTTTAGGGTGTGCAGAATTTTTTGTGGCCCTGTATTTTGAGGTCTTAGATTTTCAACTTCCCTTCACCATGGAAGGGAATCAGGAAGATTTGTTTTTCCTGTCAAACGGTCATATATCGCCTGTTTTTTATAGCGTTTTAGCAAGAAGAGGCTTTTTTCCAGTAGAAGAACTCGACACCTTTCGGTTAATCAACTCGAGACTACAAGGTCACCCGACTACCCATGAAGGGTTGCCCGGTATACGTGTAGCTTCCGGATCTCTTGGTCAAGGTCTTTCAGTTGCCTTAGGTGCTGCATCTGCAAAAAAAATAAATCAAGATCCCAAAACAGTGTATGTCCTTATGGGCGATGGTGAACTGCAGGAGGGGCAAAATTGGGAAGCATTTATGTATGCCGCTGCAAAGGGAGTTGACAATATTATTGCTACTATTGACCTTAACGGAAAACAAATAGACGGAACTACCAAAGAAGTGCTCGATATTGGCGATTTGCACGCTAAATTAAAAGCCTTTGGTTGGGATGTGCTTTCCCTTCAAGAAGGAAATTCTATAACGGCTATTCTCCAAACCCTGCAAACAGCAAAATCGAAATTGGGGCAATCAAAACCTGTAGCCATCTTAATGGAAACAGAAATGGGCAATGGTGTTGACTATATGATGCACACCCATGCCTGGCACGGTAAAGCACCAAACGATGAACAACTTGCGCTTGCATTAGCTCAAAATGAGGAAACCCTAGGGGATTATTAACCACAAGAAAACGCAATGATACAGTATACAAATCAAGGAAATAAGGATACCCGATCGGGATTTGGAGACGGACTTACAGAGCTTGGGCGAACAAATCCAAAAGTAGTGGCCCTATGTGCTGATTTAATCGGTTCATTAAAAATGCAACCTTTTGTTGATGAAAATCCAGAACGCTTTTTTCAAGTAGGTATTGCAGAGGCCAATATGATGGGCATTGCTGCGGGTCTTTCAATTAGTGGTTTCATTCCTTTTACAGGAACATTTGCTAATTTCTCAACGGGTCGAGTGTACGATCAAATAAGACAATCCATTGCGTATTCAGGTAAAAACGTAAAAATATGTGCTTCACATGCAGGGGTTACCCTTGGTGAAGACGGAGCTACACATCAAATTTTAGAAGATATTGGGTTAATGAAAATGCTTCCGGGCATGACCGTTATTAATCCCTGCGATTACAACCAAACCAAAGCGGCAACCCTTGCTATTGCAGATTTTGAGGGCCCTGTGTATTTGCGTTTTGGACGACCTAGTATTGCCAACTTTACCACGCCGGATTTGGGTTTTGAAATTGGAAAAGGAATCCTTTTAAACCCGGGTAATGACATTACCCTAGTGGCTACTGGACATTTGGTTTGGGAAACTCTTCAAGCAGCGGAAATGTTAGAAAAAGAAGGCATTTCAGCTGAGGTCATTAATATCCATACTATTAAACCGCTTGACGAATCCCTAATTTTAAATTCCGTTCAAAAAACCGGAGCTATAGTTACGGCAGAAGAACATAATTATTTGGGAGGATTGGGAGAAAGTATCGCGGGATTATTAGCGCTTAACCACCCTACTCCAATGGAATTTGTAGCTACCCAAGATTGTTTTGGTGAATCGGGTACTCCAGCACAATTAATGGAAAAATACGGTTTAGATCGAAATGCAATTTACCAAAAGGCAAAACGCGTAATCGAACGAAAATAAGCTGATAATTCAGTAAAAGTTAATTCTTATCTAAGTAGTCATAAATACCGTCACCATCGGTATCATCGGCAATTCCGTCACCATCTTGATCAAATTCATCGGCTGTTAAAATACCATCACCATCGTGATCGGTTTGCTTTACTAGATATAAATTAATTTTAAAGATTAAGGGGGAATAAGACGGTATGGATCCCGTAGAAGTATTAAAATAGCCTAATCCTGAGGGGATAAAGATGGCACCTTGACCGTAGTTTCGAAAAGTTACGGTATTGTCTTCTGCCACTTCAAAAGTCCCTCCTTTAAGCCCGGGCATTCCTTCGCGAAAGCCTCTTACTACTTGGGTCAAGTCAAACCAAACAGGGGTTCTAGAAAAATCAAATACAGTTCCGTCTAGCAACCGGCCTTCATAGGCCAAGTAAGTTGAGTCTACCGAAGCGGGATGAATTCCTTCCCCTTCGCGGGCGATGAGATAGTATAATGTGTGGTTGACAAATGTACTGTCTGATTTTTTTACCCGAATTACCTTTTTTAGCACTTGATCTTTTAACGGTGTTTTTGAAGCATTTTCGCCAATTAAAGAATCAAAAGTGAGTTCCGGATTTGAATCTAAATCTAAAAAATCATCGTAATTGTAAAAATGTGCAGCTAAAAAATCTTCAATATTTTGATTGTCTTCAATAGCTTGTTCTGCAACATCTCTAATGGGCACAACTGTATCTTCTTTTTTACAAGAAAAAAATCCAAGGGAAAAACTGATAATGGCAATGAAAAACTTTTTCAAACTCCTGTTCTTTAGAAAGGGCTGCAAGATACAATTTTACTTTATTTTTGCGACTAACCTTAACGAAGTTTTAAAAGATGCGTATCGATTCTTTTTTGTGGTGTATTCGTGTATTTAAATCAAGAAATGCGGCTTCGCAAGCCTGCAAAAAGGGTCAAATACAAGTAAATGGACAAGTAACCAAGCCCTCAAGGGAGGTATTGCCCCTTGATCAGTTAAAAATTCGAAAAGATCAAGTTTGGAAATCCTTTGAAATCATTGCGCTCCCAAAAAGCCGCGTGGGCGCAAAACTTGTACCTCTTTATGCCCTAGACAAAACTACACCTGAAGAAATAGCCCATTTGGAACTCCAGCAACTCGCGCCGGGTGTTAAAAGGGATCGAGGTACAGGAAGACCAACAAAAAAAGAGCGTCGCGATATTGACGAGCTTTTAGAAGATGACGACAATACAACAGAAGATTTGTAACTTACACACCAATATCAATCCATGGTTTCAAACACTAAAATCAAATCAAAAAAAGACATTCAAGCCAGCTTAAAACGATTGGCCTACCAAGTTTACGAAAGTAATTTTGAAGAAAATGAACTACTAATTGTAGGAATTCAAACGGCTGGAAATCAACTTGCGGCTCTTTTAATAGAAGAACTGCGTGCAATTTCTCCTCTTACTCTCACGCACGTAACTTTGACTTTAGATAAAAAAAATCCTCGCAATTCAATCCAATGTACTACGCCTTCATCTTCCTTTGAAAATCAATCTATTGTTATTGTAGATGATGTGCTAAATACGGGAAGTACTTTGATTTATGCGGTAAATTACTTTCTACAATTTCCCGTAAAACAGATTAAGACTGCTGTAATGGTAAACCGAAACCATAAAAAATTTCCTGTAAAAGCAGATTTTAAAGGAATTTCATTGTCTACTTCAACAAATGAACACGTTACCGTAGTTTTAGAAGGGGATGAAAGTGGTATCTACCTAAGTTAACAATGTTGCAATTTTTTGTGCGACTTCGGTTGAAGTTAGGCCATCTGTAGCGATTGTGAAATTTGCGTGAGAATAAAAGGGTATTCTTTCAAACAAATGTTTTCCTATAAATTCGGTTAACTCTTCTTCACTTTGTAAATGCGCAATTAAGGGTCGGCTTTTTCGAGTTGGAAACAATCTAGCCACTAACTCTGTAATGGATGTTTTTAAATAGACAGTGGTTGTATTTTCGTTTTGAGTTAAAAAGTCCATTGTATCATAATAACAAGGTGTCCCCCCACCCAAAGCAATAATCATAGGATTCGGATCAGCTAATAATTGTTCTAAGCACTTGCGTTCTAGTGAACGAAAGTAAAGTTCTCCTCGAGAGGAAAACAGAGACGCAATAGAAGTGTTCTCTTGCTTTTCAATATAGTCATCAAGATCCCAAAAGGACAACCCAATTTCTTTTTTTAGAAGTAAACCTACGGCGCTTTTGCCACTGCCCATATACCCTATCAGTATAACTTTATTTTGTTTCATAACCTAAGCCTTGCAAATTTATAGGAATTGAAGGGGAAAAAATCATATTAGGTAGTATATTTGCACCCTTAAAACCGAGATTCGGTAGCTCAGTTGGTAGAGCATCTCCCTTTTAAGGAGAGGGTCCTGGGTTCGAGCCCCAGCCGAATCACTTTGACTTGGTAGCTCAGTTGGTAGAGCATCTCCCTTTTAAGGAGAGGGTCCTGGGTTCGAGCCCCAGCCAAGTCACTCTTTCAGCGCACGTGGCGGAATTGGTAGACGCGCTAGCTTGAGGGGCTAGTGAGAGTATTCTCGTGGAAGTTCGAGTCTTCTCGTGCGCACTTGTTTTTTTATCAAAAAATTATTCTATATTTGTTTAAGCTTTTTTAAAGAATATTGGACGCATGGAAAGGATAAAAAGCACCTTCAGCATTAAAAATCTCGAGAATCTCTCGGGCATCAAGGCTCATACCCTTAGAATTTGGGAAAAAAGATACAATCTTTTGGAGCCTGAACGAACAGATACCAACATACGCCGGTACAGTTTAGAAAGTTTGAAAAAACTGCTCAACGTTACCCTTCTGTACAATCACGGATTCAAAATCTCTAAGATAGCCAGTTTAGATTCTGACGAAATTCCAGAATTGGTGCGCAGTATTGCCTTAAAATCAAACTCTGAACAAGTTTCTATCAATGCCTTTAAATTGGCGATGATTAATTTTGATTACGAATTATTTGACGCTAATTATCTTGAGATATCACAACATCATGACTTTGAATATATCTTTTTGAATATGTTCATGCCCTTGATGCGTGAATTGGGCATTTTATGGCAAACGGGGGCAATTTCACCCTCCCATGAACATTTTATCACCCATTTGGTAAAACAGAAAATACACCTACAGACAGAATCACTTCAACGTGAAAAACCCAAAAGAGAAGACCACCCTCCTTTCGTGCTTTTTTTACCTGAGAATGAGATTCACGAATTGGGGATTTTGTATTTAAATTACTTGATTTTATCCCATGGATTTAGAACAATATTCTTAGGACAATCACTACAAACCTCAAGTTTAGAAACGCTTTATACTTATCAAACAGATTTTATTTTCGTGTCTTACCTTACTGTGGAGCCGAATAAAGAGGAGATTATGCCTTTCTTAGCTAAATTCCATAAAACGCTTTTAGCCAATAAAAATTCAAAGCTGTTGTTGTTTGGTCCTCAACAGATTGAAATAAATACCGAAAAGCTCCCAGGGCAAATCGAAATGTTCCGTTCAGTGGAATCCTTCATTTCAAGATACCTAGTGGAAAAGGTTTTTGTTTAATTATTTTCTTTTTTTATATCACATTTTAGTACATTTACAGGGATTTGTAAGGGTATGAAATCATTATTTGATCATGTGAGTCAAGAATGCAGTAAGATGGTAACGCAATCTTACAGTACTTCTTTTTCTATGGCTACGAAGATGCTAGACGCCTCGATTCGAAATCATATTTACAATATTTATGGTTTTGTTCGTTTTGCTGATGAGATAGTGGACAGTTTTCACAATTACCCCAAAAAAGAGCTTTTAGATCGATTTGAAAGCGACCTTTATCACAGTATAGAAACAAAGATTAGTTTAAATCCTATACTGAACGCTTTTCAAAAAACTGTGACTGAATTTGATATTGACTTAGCTTTAGTGCGTGCCTTCATGAAAAGTATGCGTTGGGACCTAGACAAACAAGTTTATAAAACACAAGAAGAATACAAAGAATACATATACGGTTCTGCCGACGTAGTTGGACTTATGTGCTTAAAGGTCTTTGTAAAGGGCGATCAATTACAATATGAATCGCTAAAACCTGCTGCTATGGCATTAGGTTCTGCTTTTCAAAAAGTGAATTTTCTTCGGGATTTAAAAGATGATTTTCAAGTCCTTGATCGCACCTATTTCCCAAATGTGGATTTTTCAAATTTTGATGAAGCGGCTAAACTCGAAATCATTAAAGAAATTGAAGCTGATTTTGAATTGGCACTTGAGGGTATCTTCAAATTACCTACGGAAGCACGCTTTGGAGTGTACACCGCATACAAGTACTACAAAAAGCTGTTAACTAAATTGAAAAACACCCCTTCGTTTAATATTCAACATAAAAGAATTAGAGTTCCCAATTATCAAAAAATGGGGGTTTTTGCTCGAAGCTATGTAAAGTATCGATTAAATTTACTTTAAAATTTAACTATGTCCTTTCTCTGGTTTTTTGTTTTGCTAGCTACATTTTGTTTTATGGAATTTATGGCTTGGTTTTCCCATAAATACATCATGCATGGCTTTTTATGGTCACTTCATAAAGACCATCACATCAAAGATCATAAGTCATGGTTTGAACGAAATGATACTTTTTTTCTCTTTTATGCTCTTGTAAGTGCCGTGTTTGTAATCTTATGGGGAGAGTTCAACTTTTGGCCGGGCTTACCCATCGCTTTGGGTATTTTTTTATACGGACTGACTTACTTTATCGTTCATGATATCTTCATTCATCAACGTTTTAAATTGTTTCGTTCAATAGACAATAAGTATGCGCGTGGAATACGAAGAGCTCATAAAATTCACCATAAAAATATTCATAAAGATCAAGGCGAATGCTTTGGAATGCTTTGGGTACCTCGGAAATACTTTACTTAGAATTAAAGATTATAATTTCTTTAACCAACCGTTTTTAAAATCACAGGCTCTGCTATCGCGGTTGACATTTACGTACGTATCTTCAATTTTCTCGGCCATCCAATCTTGAATTGCATTTAATTGCTTTTCTTTTAAAGCCAAAGCTTTAATTCGAACATAGTCAAGAGAATAGTCCGCCTCATGCTCGTCAAATCGATTGCTTACCTTAATTATCTTGTATTTCTTAAGTCCTGAGCGATCTTCTTCTAACAAAGGGAAAGAGATTTCCTGATCGTTAAGGTTTCGAATTTGACTGTAAAGTACAGGGTCTAGATTTGTTAATTCAAAACGCGTGTCTCCAGTTTGTGGGTTGATCAATACACCTCCATTAAATTTAGTTTCCTTTTCATCCGAAAACTCGAGTGCTGCAGTTTTAAAGTCAATTTCATCATTTTGAATTCGCAATCGCAAGCTGTCCAACTTATTCTTGGCTTCTTGAAGTTGATCGGGTTCAATTTTAGGAGTTAGTAATATATGGCGAACATCCACTTCTTGACCGCGAATTTTGTCGACCATAATGATATGCCAGCCGAAATCAGTTTTGAAAGGTTCAGAGATTTCCCCCTCTTCCATGCTGAAAGCCACATCTCTAAATTCTTTTACCATTCTTGGGCGCTTTCGGTGGAGTGTATATTTACCTCCTGTAGAGCGTGATCCAGGATCTTGTGAATACAATATGGCTTTTGACGCAAAACTTGATCCCCGTTCTAATACATCTTCGCGAAAGGTTTCTAGTTGACTTATTATTCTGTCTTTTTCATTTTCACTCACCTCAGGTTCAATAACGATTTGAGAAATTTCCAACTCTGTACCAAAAACGGGCAGTTCTGCTTTGGGAATAGATTCAAAAAACTGACGCACTTCTTCAGGGGTAACTTCTACACTTTCTACAATTTTGGACTGCATCATTGAGGAAAGTTTTTGAATTTTATTGATTTCAAAAATCTCTTGTCGAAAGGTAGCTTCGTCTTCCTTTTTGTAGAATTCCAATACTTTTTCAATACTCCCTAGCTGCTGTGTAAAGTTATCAATCACTTGATCAACGGAATTGTATATATCTTCTACGTTGATTTCTAAACTGTCCTGAACAGCGTGGTGAGCGTATAACTTATCTTCCATCAATTTGCCTAACATTTGACATCGAGTAATGCCTTTAGAGGACATGCCTTGAGCCTCCATCTCAATCAATGTCTTATCAATATCCGAGTCGAGAATTACAAAATCTCCAACAACAGCAGATACCCCATCAATTTTAATACGGTTTGCCAAAGCCCCATCTTGAGCCCACAAGAGATTAAAAAAACTTCCTAGTAAAAAAAGAAGGCTAATAAATTTCATAGGTTTTTGATTTGATTGCATCTTGTAATAATTCATATTCAAAAGTCTTCGTAAACTCAACTCTTCGTTGGTTAAGAATTACATTTTTTATTGTAGGAAAAACAACTTCCTTGGGCGGGATATCCCCTTTTTTTAGGTAATCGTTCAAACGGAACAAATATACTCCCATTGCATCTTTTTCCTTAAAAAATTGTGATTTTTTTAGGTATTTATCTAGATTTTCGTTGGTTAGAAATTGCACCTGAGAAAATAAATCATTCCGGGTTAACCACAAACTATCATTAAGAATGTAGTGGGAATATTGAAAGGAAAGAGAATCTAATACCTGACGGTCAAGTGAATCGTATCGTTGAAAACTTCTCTCAATTAAGTTTTGATCAACATTGTCTTCAGGCAAATGAATAAATCGAACTTGAAACAGCGGTGCATTCAATTTAAAAACAGCCTTGTTATTAATCAAAAAAGAGTCCAATTCTCGGTCGTTGATTAGGGTGTCTAAAGATTCATTCGCGATGTACTGCTTGTAGGTATTGGCATACAATTCAATCCGATATTGGTCAACCAATTCTTCAATACCCAAAATCTTAGTTTCAGGAAGATTAAACTTGGCTTGTTGGACTATGATTTGTTTCCGTGCCCATTGATCAATAAATGCACGTGTTTTCACTGCACTGTCCTGCGAAGTTGAAAATTGAGGAAGAGCCTTTTCAATATCGGAACGATACAAATAAAGCGTTCCTACACGAGCCACTACATCGTCTTGTTGTGGGCTCCATTGTGAACAAGAAGCGCCAAGTGTAAAAATTAAAAAAAGACTATATTTAATGATGTATTTCACAGCATAAAAATTATAATTTATTGCGCGATGTGTAAACAAATGTTTCGGTTTTTTTTATAAGTATCGTAACGTATTGATTTAATGAATATTAAATTGTTAATAATAGTTTCACAACTTGTTAATTGTTTGTAATTTAGACAAAAATAGGCTTTCATGCGTATTGTAATTATCCTCTTACTCTTTTTCTTTTCATCTTCTGCTTATGCTATTCTTAAAGAAACTGCTAAGAATGATGTTGTCGAATTTCAGACTGAAAAGAAAATTGTTTATCAAAAGGGAGCACTTTACCTTCAGGGGTTTTACGGTCCTGGCAAAATTGAGGTTTACTCCATAATTGGGAATAAAATTACTGAAAAGGAGGCGTACGATTTAACTCAATTTTCATTTCCCTTAGTTTTAGCATCGGGTAACATGTTTATAATACGTGTACTCTCCAACGGAAAAACGGATACTTTTAAAATTATTGCGTAATCTTTTATCCTGGACTGTAATTAGGAGCTTCCTTGGTTACGTGGATATTATGGGGGTGACTTTCTCGAATTCCTGCCGCAGTAATCTGAACAAATTTTGCTGTTTTTTTAAGTGTTTCAATATCGGGAGCGCCACAGTATCCCATACCCGCACGAAGGCCTCCAATGAATTGATGAATGCTTTCGTTTAAATCTCCTTTATAGGGTACCCTACCTACTATTCCTTCGGGCACTAATTTTTTAATATCATCTTCCACATCTTGAAAATAGCGGTCTTTGCTACCCATTTTCATAGCTTCAACGGAACCCATCCCTCTGTAGGTTTTGTATTTTCTGCCTTCAAATATGACGGTTTCTCCAGGCGATTCTTTCGTCCCTGCAAGTAAGGACCCCAGCATAACCGCATCTGCTCCGGCTGCAATGGCCTTAGGAATATCGCCTGTGTAGCGAATCCCTCCATCTGCAATCACGGGAACTCCAGAACCTGCGATGGCCTTACTAACTTCTAAAACTGCTGATAACTGAGGAAAACCAACCCCAGCAATGACGCGTGTAGTACAAATAGAACCGGGACCAATACCTACTTTTACGGCGTCTGCCCCTTGGTCAACTAAATATTTTGCAGCACTTGCTGTTGCTATGTTACCCACAACAACATCCAAAGTAGAAAATTTTGATTTGATTTTTTTCAACACATCGGCCACGCCTTTGCTATGGCCATGAGCGGTATCGACCACTATAGCATCTACCCCAGCTGTATTTAACGCCGTTACACGATCAAGCACATCGCCTGTTACTCCTACAGCAGCCGCAACGCGCAGGCGGCCCAAATTGTCTTTGTTTGCATTGGGTTTTGTAGAATGTTTGGTAATGTCTCGAAAGGTGATTAAACCGACTAGAATATTATCCTCAGATACAACCGGTAGTTTTTCAATTTTGTGCTGTTGTAAAATTTGTTCTGCATCCTGTAATGACGTGCCTTGATTGACAGTGATTAAATTCTTCTTAGTCATTACTTCCCTGATCGGTCGACTGTTGTCGTTTTCAAAACGCAAATCGCGATTTGTAACAATTCCAATTAATTTTTTGTCCTGATCTACAATAGGGATACCCCCAATTTTATTTTCTTCCATGCTGGCTTTAGCATCAGAAACTAGGGCAGTTTCAGGCAAGGTTACAGGATCGATAATCATTCCTGATTCTGATCTTTTGACAGCTCTTACTTTTATTGCCTGTTCTTCAATGGTCATGTTTTTGTGCAAAACACCTATTCCTCCCTCTCGTGCCATAGCAATGGCCATCTGACTTTCAGTTACCGTATCCATAGCGGCAGAAATAATAGGGATATTTAGCGGAATGGAGCGGCTAAATTTTGAACGGATGGAAACCGCTCTGGGGAGTGTTTCAGAATAATTAGGGACCAAAAGAACATCGTCATATGTTAGCCCTAGACCAAAAAATTTATCGGAATCCATAAGCAATTAATTTGTAATTAATTGCATGCAAATATAAGGAATTAAAATAGGCTGTAACTACAATTTGTTAGAAATCAAACACTATACATAAAGTAAAGCGAGGTTTAGTTCCTACTGTATACGCTGATGAATGGTAAATTACCAATTGAATTGAACACCTACAGTTGACCCAAAAGGATGTCCTGGACGAAATCCTGCGGGGACTCTGGCAGCCAAATAGACTTCATTAAAAAGGTTTACAATTTGGGCCGTCAATCGCAAATGAGAGTTTAGATGATATTTTGCTGAAAAATCAACAATAAAATTGGAGGGTACCTCTTCAACGGATTCCCCTACTCCCTTTGCGGCTTGGGTTGCAAAAGCACCATTAAACCGTGAACTGAGGTTCATTTCGTAACGCTGATGCTCTAATCTTGCCGTTATGGTCCATTGGTTTTTGGGAATATACGGAACACGATCACCATAACTTACAACACCCCATATATCTTCATCACTCCCAAAACTACTCTGAAAATGAGCATTAGTAAGGGTATATGCAAAACTAAAAGGCAATTGAACAGGAGCATTCTCCGAAGCAAAATTGTAATTTAAAAGAAGTTCCATTCCACTCACGTGAACACTTCCTGCATTAAATTGATCTAAAGACCCAGTTCCCCCAGTAGCTGCAAGATCACTTCCTAATAAATTTGTATAATCATTAAAATAACCGATAAGCTCTCCACTTAATTTCCCATTGGCAAATCGAGAACCCAATTCATAATTTATGCTTTTTTCAGGTTTTTCTCCTGGAGCATTTCCCGGAGGAGAAAACCCTTTGTGGATACCACCAAAAAAAGAAACTTGATTTGAATAGGTATAATTAAATCCCACTCCAGGAATGAAAGCGGTGATGTCATTTTCTCTTAAATTACTGTTCTGTGCACTTCGATCGGGATTTGAACTGCCATAATCAATCCTCTGTAAATCAATGGACTCCATACGAAGTCCTGGAGTAAATGTGATGTTATTGAATTTATATTTATACAACACATAGGTTGCAATGGCCGTAGCACTTGAAATTCGATTACCCTTTGCTCCTTTTGCTCCTTTTGAGCTAAGTGCCATTGCTGCATTTTGAATTTGATAACCGTCTTCCCATTGAAAACGGTCTTCTTCGTCATAATGATAGCGTGCCCCAACCTCAATATCATGAAACCCTCCTGAACTACCGTACCAGTGGATATCCACTTTTGTTTGAAGGCCCATTGCAGTATAAATTCGATTGTTTGCACGTAACACTAAAGCGTCTTTTTCAGAATTGACACTCCCCTTGATCACATTTAAAAAATCTAAATTTTCATCGGGACGATTCAAAATCGCATCTAAACTTCTGGAGACATCTTCTATAACAACGTTGTTTAGCTTGTACCAATTTCTTGAAAAAATATTTTTATATCCATTGGTAACTATGGTAAATCGAGGAGTGATATTAATGCTGTGCGTAAGCATTAATTGGGTTTGTTTTGCATCCATTTCATCCTGTTGAGAAGCTGCATACCGAAGAAATGGCGTTTTCTCAAAATCTTGTTCTGTGATACCCAAATAGGTTTCGTTAGACAACTCATCAAATAAATGGTATTTCAATTCAATAAATTGAGGGGTATTGGCATCCCTATTTGATTGGATTCGAATTTTTCCCATCAAATCGGTAATATCAAATCCTGTATTGTCTTTTTGGTTGAGACTTTTAAAGCCATCTGAATTCATCGAAAGGTATTCTAACACATACCCAAAGTTTTCCGAAGACTGCCCTAGCGTGGTGTATATTTGACTGCTGTTATAACTTCCGTAAGAACTTTGAAATTGGGCTTTTATTTTTTCCTCTGGTATTGAGGTTGAAATCATGTTAATGACACCTCCTGTAGTAAAGGGACCGTATTGCACTTGGCTACTTCCCTTGAGTATTTCAATGGCTTCCATTCGAGCAACAGAAGGAAAATAATACGCTGCAGGCGAACTGTAAGGTGCAGGAGCAATTAGCACTCCGTCTTCCATTAAAGTGATTTTAGAGCTCCGCTGAGGTGAGGTTCCTCTCAAACTTATATTAGGCCGTAAACCAAAACCGTCTTCCTCATAAAAATTAACACCCGGCACTGCTTTTAACGCTCGATTAATATCGCTGTATCCGAAATCACTTAATTCCGCTGTAGACAAATAATAAGAGGCTCCCGTTCTGTTTTGAGCTACATATTTATTACCTAAAATGGTGTTGGCTTTGATAATTACTTCATCCAACTTTTGAATGGAATCTACCGTGTAAACTTTATTTTCCTGGGCAATAGATGCCGAAAAAGAAAAAAGAAAAGGGATAATTAACAACAGTAGGCGAAGCATTAATTTTAAGTTTATTTAGATTAATTATAAATAATGCGGCAAATATATTATACAGAGAGAAAGTAACCAAGAAGAAAAAGAAAATTTTATTCAAAAATTGTAAGTGCTTGATTATAAGCACTTTCAAAGGCTAATAAATCCAAATTAGTGGGATGATTTTGAGCAGCTAAAAAAGAAATGATTTTTTCGGTGGGCATATTACCAACCAAATGATCTGCGGCCATAGGGCATCCTCCCCTACCCATAATAGTTCCGTCAAATCTTCTACATCCGGCCCGGTAAGCTGCATTCATTTTCTCCCTCCAGTGGTGCGGATGCGTATGAAAATGGGCGCCAAATTCAAAAAGTGGAAACCTCTGTTTTAAAGTGGTAAAAAGAGAGTAGATGTCTTTGCTTTGAGCACTTCCTACCGTATCAGAAAGGGATACCGTTTGAATTCCCATAGCCTCCAAATCGTGTACACGTTCTACAATAATTTCGGGTGACCAAGGGTCTCCATAAGGATTACCGAATCCCATTGATAAATAAACAACAACCTGTTTGTTGGCTTGTTTTGCTAAACGAATGATTTCTTTTACTATAGGAATCGATTCATGTATCGTTTTTCCTGTATTGCGCATCTGAAAGTTTTCTGAAATGGACAAAGGGTATCCTATAAAACTTATTTTATCAAACTTTACAGCTTCTTCAGCTCCCCTTACGTTGGCAACAATAGTAAGGAGTTGGGTTGGAGAGTGGGAACAGTCCAATCCGTTTATAACTTCAGCGGTATCTGCCATTTGGGGAACCGCTTTCGGGGACACAAAACTACCACAGTCTAAAATAGAAAAGCCCACTTTCAAGAGCGATTGGTAATAGGCTATTTTTTTTTCAGTGGGCACCCATTTAGAATAGCCTTGAAGTGCATCACGAGGACATTCAACAAGTGTTGTTTTTTGTTCCATTTACGAAAGAAGTAAGTAAAATGCTATCCCAAAAAAAACAAGGGCTTGCAGTCCATTCCAGAGGTTTTGCTGTGGATTTATCTTGATTTTTCTACCTAAACGATCAGCAAGAAGAGATACAACAGAAAATACAATCAAGGCTTGGGTAAAAAAAAGAATGCCCAAAAACAAAAATTGAATTTGATAGGACCAATGTTGATGAAATAAAAACCCCGGGAAAAAACTAATAAAAAACAAGCTAACTTTTGGGTTAGTAACGTTCATAATAAATCCTGTCCAAAAAGAAGAACCCTCTTTTTTTTGCATAGATGAAGTTGATTCAGTCTTCACAATTACGCTTTTCAATTGCAGAATTCCCAAGTAGATCAGATATCCAGCACCTACCCCTTGAATTAAGCGCAGAGCCGTTGGGTTATGCTGTAATACTGTTCCCACACCAAAAACCACAATAAGGGTATGTATAAAAATACCTGAAGTTAATCCCAAACTAATGGTGATTCCTTTTTTCCATCCCTGAGCTATACTTGAACTTAAGACAAACAAAATATCCGGTCCTGGTAATAATGTCAAGCTAAGGGTGCTTACAATAAAAAGGCCTAACGTATCCAATTGCATCATACTAATTTACTACCCCTAATTACAGTTCAAGATACTGTTTTTGTACTCTTGATTAACTCTTTTTACAAAGAATACTTCTTCCTGTTTTAATTTAAAATTAAACCCAAAGAAAACAGGACACTTTTAAATATTTATTATATTCAAAAAAAAATAAATCATGCGAAAATTATATACTCTCTTTTTAATGCTCCCGTTAATTGGAATAAGCCAAATGACGAAAAGCGTAACCGATTATGCCTCTAGCATAACCTCACAGGAACTTCAGGAATTACTTTATGTATATGCCTCAGACTATTTTGAAGGGAGGGAAACCGGAACTCCAGGGCAAAAAAAAGCCATTGACTTTTTAACTCATTTTTATGCTACGCATTCCATACAGCCAGCGCAAGGTTCAGAAAATTATCTTCAACCTATGGTATTAAATGTAAGGGGGAATTCTATAGAAACTGAAAATGTAGTAGCTGTTATCAAGGGAAGTGAATATCCCGATGAATACATTGTCATTTCCTCTCACCTAGATCATGTTGGAGTTCAAGGAGGTGAAATTCACAATGGAGCTGATGACGACGGTTCAGGAACTGTAGCTTTATTAGAAATTGCTGAAGCTTTTCAAACTGCAGCTGCTGAAGGTCAAGGACCAAAGCGATCCATTGTTTTTTTACACGTAACGGGGGAAGAAAAAGGATTGTTGGGCTCTAAATACTATACCGAAAACCCTTTGTATCCTTTAAGCCAAACTATGGTGAATTTAAATATTGATATGGTAGGTAGACTTGATCCCAAACGTGAAGACAAAGACCCGCGTTATGTTTACTTAATAGGATCTGACAAATTAAGCCTAGACCTTCATGAAATTTCTGAAGCGGTAAACCAAAAACACATGCAATACAATTTAGATTACACCTATAATGACGACCAAGATCCCAATCGTTTTTACTACAGAAGTGATCATTATAATTTTGCGAAAAATAATATTCCTGTCATTTTTTACTTTAACGGAACACATGAAGATTACCATCGCCCAAGTGATACCCCAGACAAAATAAACTACCCTATTTTGGCTGAACGAACTCAACTTATTTTTTATACGGCTTGGGAATTAGCTAACCGAAAAGAGAAAATAACTTTGAAATGAAATTAAAATTAGCCCTACTTACTTCTTTTCTCTACTTATCTCTAGGATTTGCCCAAGAGAAAGATATCGAAACTGAATATGCAACACAGCAAGACACCAAAGTAAAGCGTCTTTCTCTTGGGATTAAATTAGGAATACCCTCAATAGCCTCTGGTGCTGGAGAAGTTGTGCTTCCTTTTCTCAACAATCATATTGCTCCATATCTTGATTATGGCAAAACCAAATTCACATTAGAAGATGCGATTACAAACTATTCTTTTTTTGAATACGGTGTGAATTTTTATACAGGCAAAAAGGGTTATGGTTTTTTTATAGGCATAGGTAAAAGTGCCTTGAATAGCGAAGTGAATTTTAAAAATCTAGACTTTGGAATTCAAGGAGCTAAAGGTACAGCAACGGTTCCTTTCGATTTAGAAACTACAAATCTTATAGTTGGAGTAAAAACAGGAGGTACTATCTACTTTAAATTTGATTTAGGGTATGGAATAGGTGACGTTCCTGAAACCATAAATTTTACTGCAAGTTCAAATGGAATTACCAAAGGCTTTTCGGAAGACCTCCCTCCCCTACCTGGAGTTGGTTCATCGGGTATTTTATTAGGAAGTATAGGATTAGGATTTTCATTTTAAATCTACTTCACTGAACAAAGGAGCCGATTTTAGTAAGGATAGAAAACACCGCCTACTCCTTTGGAGAATATGGGATAACCATAAACCCTTGTTGCTTTATGTTCTATTAAATCCCTCTACAGCCGATGAAAATAAAGAAGATCCTACCCTGAGGCGTCTCATACAATTCACGATGTCTAATGATTACGGAGGGTTTTATTTAGCAAACGTATACAGTCTTATTGCTACCTCTCCAAAGGAAGTATACCAATCTGAAAAACGTAATCATCCCGACCATAAAAAGAGAGTTAACTCCGTTTTCTCAAAAATAACAACAGTAGTATATGCTTGGGGCGGTAAGGAATCTACCCCCTTATGGTTAAAAAAATTTCAAATAGCTCCCTATTGTTTTGGACAAAACAAAAATGGAACCCCCAAACACCCTCTTTATCTTCCTAAGGGCACTAGGTTGATTCCTTATGAGGGAAGTTGAATTAGTTAGTCTTCTTAAAGAACTGATTTATAAAGTAAAGTACGGTCTGGTAATAAGAGTATTTTTCAGTTTTAATCCCCTGTGAATACCGATCAAAATAGATTCGTTCAGGTCGCTCTAATTTCATTGTTTCAATTTTTTAGTCAAAAATTAAACATTTTAGATATATAAACAAAATTTAGAAATAAAAAAACCGCTGAATTTACTTCAGCGGTTTTAACATAATAAACCAATCAATCGTAAAGTGTTATCCAAAAAAGGATAAATAAAAGTTTAAAACATTTGGATGTTTTTTCCTTTTCATAACGATTAAGACAAATGTAGTCACAATTATTGTAGGTACAACTAAATGAAATTGAATTTAACTTTTTATTAATAAGAAAAATCTATTCTAGCTTTTGAACAGAGCTCAACTCACCTATTTACGGCTGTTAATGAAATTAATTTTATGTGAAAATGTAAATCACTTTTTAAGAATAAATTTAAATTTATAACCTAACCATAAATTATTTAAAATGAAAAATTACATTGTCCTTTTTATTCTTTGTTTGACCACCTCTCTTTTTGCTCAAAAAAAGAAGAACGGAACTATTTACATTGAGCATCCATTGATAGAAACTGTAGAAAAATTTAATACGGCTTTTACTACGGGTGATATTGAAACCTTAACGTCATTACTTTCAGCGGATTTTCAATGGAGGACTACCAATGTCCGAACCCCAAGAACACGCAACCAGTTGTTTAATAGATCCACTTATTTGAGTGAAAACGTGATCAATTTCTCCATCAAGCATTGGGGCGAGTCTTATCCGGATGTTTTAGAATATGCACAAGATGATTTAGTAGATGTAAAAACCTACGAATGGCTTACGGGTTACGATAAAAATACAGGGGTAAAATTAAATATGCCACGGTATGCCACCTTTCGATTTGACAAAGACGGAAAAATTAGAGGCTTGTGGGTAAATGACGACCAGTTGTTGTGGCAAAAGGCGTACGATGCTTATGATACACGTAAAAATGGTGTAGTTTACAAAGACCACCCTTTTATTGCTAAGGTGCGATTGATCATTGCCGCAATGCAAGAAATGGATATCGAAAAGGTACGTTCTCTTTATTCTGAAAACACACAATTTTATGACGTGATGAATTCTGGTGAATTTGAATTTAAATCACTTGATGAGGAAATGGAAGACCTAAAAGCTGCTTTTGATGCTTATGAAATTATGAATATTCAAGAAATAGGCTATCCCGACGCAATCGATTATGAAGGCAGTCAGATGTCTATTATTTCTTGGTGGAAAATGCGAATTAAAAACAGAAAATCAGGAAATATTAGTACTGTAATGCAACACATTCAGCATACCCTAAATGATGAAGGCGAAATTATCAGAGAAGATTATTATTATAATCCTGCTCAATTCCCTAACTAAGCGTTTTCATTCTAAAAACCCTCCTTCTGGAGGGTTTTTTATTGGTGATTATTGTTTTTTTGGAGCAACTAACTATTAATTGTTTTGGCAATAATAACGAACCTTACCACTTACCATAGGAATATCGCTATAGGTTGTTCAACAAAGCATTAAGGACAAGTTCCCCATAGGGGTTTATTTTCGTCGATTAATGCAGAATTAATTGCGAAATCAGGAGGTTCAGAAGAAATATTAGGAACACACCAATCCGTTAGGTTTTGATTAAATATTTTAGCCTCTTGAAACATGGCGTATATATTAGTTACACTGGAAGTATTCCATCCACCAATATTTTGATTAAATGAAGTTGCGTATTTGAACATAGCTCCCATATTGGTCACTTTAGAAGTGTCCCAACGGCTAAGATCTTGGTTAAAAAGGGCAATATAGCTAAACATAGACACCATACTCGTAACTTTTGAGGTGTTCCACCCGCCAATATCTTGATTAAATGCAACGGCATATTGAAACATCGCCCCCATATTGGTAACCCGTGAAGTATCCCAGCGTCCTATATCTTGATTAAATGTTGTGGCTTCTTGAAACATGGCGTACATATTGGTCACTTTTGTGGTATTCCAATTGCCAATATCTTGATTAAATGAAGTAGCATAAATAAACATAGACTCCATAGTAGTTACATTTGAGGTATTCCAACGTCCTATGTCTTGATTAAATGAGATGGCAAAATTAAACATCGATTCCATTGACGTTACTTTAGACGTATTCCACGAGCCAATATTTTGATTAAATGCAGGGGCTTTGCCAAACATAAAACCCATGTCGGTTACAGAGGAAGTGTCCCAATTTCCTATGTCTTGATCAAAAACAATTGCTCTGTAAAACATAGAATTCATTTGGACCACCGATTGAGTATCCCAATTTCCAATAGTTTGATTGAATGCCAGAGCACCGTAAAACATTGAATTCATATTAATTACCGAAGTTGTATTCCAATTTCCAATAACTTGATTAAAAGCTTTGGCTTCTTTAAACATCGACTCCATTGTAATTACATTTAAAGTATTCCAACCGCCAATTTCTTGATTAAATTCTGAAGCGTTATCGAACATTGATTTCATGGTGGTCACCTGGGTAGTGTCCCAATTTCCAATGGCTCCATTAAATTCAGAAGCCTCTTGAAACAAAGACTCCATAGAGGTAACCTTTGAAGTATTCCAATTTCCTATTTCCTGATTAAATACTGCTGCCTCTTGAAACATCCCTCGCATTGATTTAACATTAGACGTGTCCCAACTTGATAGGTCTTGATTAAAAACTTTTGCTTCCTGAAACATAAATTCCAACGTGTTTACATTAGAAATATCCCATCTCCCCAAATCCTGATTATAAGAAATCGCTCTTCGAAACATTGAAGCCATTTCGGTAACACTCGAGGTATTCCAACTCTCAATATTTTGATTAAATTCTGTAGCCCAATAAAACATTCCGCGCATTGTCTGAACATTTGATGTGTCCCAGTTACTAATGTCTTGGTCAAATGCAATGGCTTTTTCAAACATCGATTCCATTGAGGTAACTTTTGACGTATCCCATAAACTTAGGCTTTGATTAAATTTCAATGCCTCTTTGAACATTGACGCCATGGTAGTTACGTTTGATGTATCCCAAAAATTAATGTCAGCATTAAAATCATAATTCGATTGAAATAAGTTCTGCATCGAAGTAACTAATGTGGTACATAAATAAAAATTACTGTTCTTAATTTGAGAGCCAATTGATGTGTTGTCAACAGCGGTATACTTCACTTCATCTATAATTTCCGTATCTCCAGCTTGGGCCTCTGGACATTTACAAATTCCATTTTCAAAATAGATTAATGTAGTTGAACTTGTTTCGCTGCTTATATCGGTGCCTTCCTCAGTTATAGCCGGGACATCGAAAAGCTCTTCATCAAGGGTGCGATTAAAACAACCTAGGACAAACAAAATCACCACTAAAAAAGCTAAATATTTCATCAAAAAAGAATGCCAAAACCTGTAAATACTCCTCCGTGTTTTATCGTATAACCCAGCTCGGGAACAATACTTATTGATTCAAGTATTGCTATCGGATAAGTTACGGATAGGCTATAATCCCACTCGGAAAATGAATTTAGAGTTCGATTTGTATTGAAAATACTTTCTGCATTTGAAAAATTATATCCCAATGCTACTTCTGAGGGTGAGGTGTTACTTCCTAAAATTTGTTTTTGAGGTCCACTTCGGAAACCTGCACCCAATTTAAAATAAATAGTATTCAAGAATTCATATCCTGCAGTAAGCCAATAGCTTCGGGTAAGTGAAGAATAGCTTCCATTAAATCCTCTGGGCTTCCAAACCCCGGCCGATTCTATTTTTTGGAGGTATAAAAATTCGTCTGTAAACTGAACCCCAACAACAAATTTGGAGAAATAAAGATCAAAAGTTAAATGGTATGCTCCATCATTGAAGAGGCCAGTTACCTCAGGGCCATAGTAGGGATTCGGATATTTTGTTTGCCCTTGAACAAGAAATCCAATAGATATGCCCTCAAATTCACCAGCTGAACTTTTCCTTTCATTCCACTTTTGCGAATAAACCCATAGAGGAACTAAAGCAATAAACAGGAACCTCTTTTTCATTCAATAGAGTATTGTTAAGTAAAACCCAAATATAAAAATCTAAAGGGATTTAAGATTTTAGATTGTATAAATCGAGTGGGAATAGAACAGAATGAACTTATTCTTTTCCTCAAATTGGTTAGAATTTCAGCAGTTCAACCCTAATACATATACAAAAAAATACACAGTGCCATAAAGGCATACATTACTACAAGAAGAATTTTAAGTATCATACTAGGAATTTTAATTAAATATAGAAAATAAGAAATAAAACTACTTGGACTTGTGAAGTAAAAAATCAATTCCGCTTTATTATCTGTCACTTAGGATTTGAAAACACTCTAATTCAATAGGTGTAAGCAGAAAAATTAGGCAGATTTACCTGTAAAAGTTGGATAAAAAGAGAACATAAAAAAAGGGACAACATATTGTTATCCCTAGTTTTTGGTGGGTGGAAGATCGGGTTCGAACCGACGACCTCCTGAACCACAATCAGGCGCTCTAACCAACTGAGCTACAACCACCATTTTGCCCTGCAAATTTAAACGTTTTTCAATTCCCTACAACTTTGTTAAAAATATTTTACGTACTTCTTTATATTGTTTCTCCTGGATATACGATTCCGCATTGTTGTCGGATTTGATCCATTAATTGAGTCAATTCTAGACTGTTCTTCCACGTCCATTTTTTGGATTCTACCTGACCCGATATGAGACAGTTGTGTACTTCAATAATTTCATGGTAGTATCCCCTACCCGTTACTGGGCAATTACGTGTTGTTTTATTGCCCGATTGCATTAGATGAAGCTGATCTGTTTCATGCCATCGAGAGGGTAGGTATATTTCGCCTTTTTCTCCACAAATTGTTGCGCGCATATCTTCATCATGACTAAAACTGGCATACAAAATGGCTTGAGCTGTATCATGGGTTAATACAAAACCCAGTTGTAAATCAACCCCTTGGGGGGTAAGAACTGCTGATGATTTTACATCTTTAGGCATTCCTAATAACTGATAGGCCAGAAATAAAGGATATATTCCAATATCCAACAAGGCTCCACCCGCCTTAGTAGGATTAAATAAACGAGAGTCTAGCGACCGATCCAAACCATTAAAACTAAATGTAGCATTTATATAGCGTAACGGACCCAGCGCATCTTCTTCAATGAGTTGTAAGGTTTGTTCAAAAGCAGGATTAAATCGCGTCCACAAAGCCTCCATTAAAAAAAGAGCGCGAGATTGAGCCAAATCAAGGAGTTCTTGTACCTGTTTAGCATTTACACCCAATGGTTTTTCGCACAATACCGCTTTGCCATGTTGAAGCGCCTGAAGGGCCATAGGGACATGATCTGGATGTAATGAAGCAATATAAACTACTTCCACATTTGGATCTTCAAACAAGGCCAAATAGGTATCATAATGATACGTTACATTGTGTTTTTGAGCAAATTCTTCTGCCCTTTCAGCATCTGATGATGCCACGGCCCATAACACGGCCTCAGGAACCAAGGCCAAATCTTCAGCAAACTTCTGAGCAATATTACCCAATCCAACAATACCCCATTTAATGTTTCGCATTGGGTGTTAGGATATTAAAGCCTCTATGTTATCTACGGATAGCGTCTGTTTGGAAGTAAATCCCTCTCCGGCATCCTTTCCAATTAAACGCCCAAAATTTTTGGCCCGATATACTACACTATCCAAAAAGTTTTGAGAACTGATTGGTGTTTCTGCTTCTTTTGATCCGGGATCAAAAAATTGAGTTTCAAAGGCCTTAACTGCCTTTAATTTTGTTTCTAAATGTGCTGAAATATCAAATACAATGTCCGGCTTTACTTCATTCCATTGAATGTATTCTAGGATTAATTTAGGTCGCCAGGCTTCTTGAATATCTCCGTTATCAGCTTTCGTTTCGATTTTAGATAATCCGCTAAGAAAACAAGCTTCCGAAACCAACTGATTTCCTCGTCCATGATCGATATGACGATCTTCAAAGGTATTGCAAAACACAACCTGTGGTCGAAAGGTTCTTATTTTCTGAATGAGGGCCATTTTATGAGAAGTGTCGTTTTTAAAGAACCCATCTTTAAACCCCATATTTTCCCTTTGATGTACCCCTAAAATTGCTGCGGCCTCTGTGGCTTCTTTTTTACGGATTTCTACTGTCCCTCGTGTTCCCAATTCACCTCTCGTCAAATCGATAATTACGACGTGCTTACCCTGACTTATAGCGAGGGCTATACTGCCTCCGCAACCGAGTTCAACATCATCTGGATGGGCTCCAAAAGCTAATATATCTACTGTTTTCATCGGGCATAGTGGATTGCGTTTACCAAGTCTGCTTGTAAATCTTCAAGTGCCTCTATTCCCAAAGAGAAACGCACCATTTGAGGGGTTATGCCTTGAGCAATTCGTTCCTCTTCTGTGAGTAATGCATGCGAAGTGAGTCGAGGACTTAATGCTGTACTCTCTATTCCCGCCAAGCTCATAGTTGGCTTAACTAGGTTTAAATGGGTTAAAAAGGTTTTGCAGTCAATTCCTTGTGCCAAATCAAAAGAAAGCATCCCTCCAAATCCCTTCATTTGTTTTTTGGCTATATGATGATCAGGATGGGTATGAAGACCCGGGTAATAGACTTTTTCAACCCAGTCTTGCCTTACTAAAAATTCTGCCATGCCTTGCGCGTTTTCATTTTGTGCATGAACACGTAAGAAAAGTGTTTTAATGCTGCGTTCCAATAGCCATACAGTGTATTCACTAAGATTTCCACCTAGGTTTTTAGCCGATTGAAAAACGGTTTCTATTGCTTTTTTGGTACCCAAAACTGCACCAGCACTAATATCACTATGTCCACCTAAATATTTCGTAGCACTGTGAATAACAATTTCAATTCCCTGTACAATAGGGTTTTGATTCACCGGACTGGCAAAGGTATTGTCAATCATGGTCCATACTCCTGCTTTTTTAGCCAAAGCAGCTACTCCCTTTAAATCAATAATTTTTAATGTGGGATTGCTTGGTGTTTCGACATAAATTCCTTTTGTGTTTTTGTTGATTTCATTTTCAAAATCAGCAATTTGGGTGCCTTTTGTGAAACTGAATTCAATTCCGTATTTGGGAAATTCGTGTTTTACAAAATTTCGGGTTCCTCCATACAAATCATCTTGAAAAATAACATGATCACCAGATTTAAGATGTGAGAGAAGCGCGGTACTCACTGCAGCCATACCCGAACTAAAGATTAAACCGGCCTCTGCCCCTTCTAAAGCCGCAATCTTTTCAGCCAATCCCCTTTGATTTGGGGTGTTAAAATAGCGTGGATACTGCCCTATTTCAACATCATTAAAAGCATAAGAGGTTGAAGGATACAATGGAGAAATAGCTCCCTTGTGTTGCTCATCAACTAAACTTCCTGCATGAACACAGAGTGTTCTAAAATCGGCTTTAGATTTCATTTAATTTTCAATCCATTCCAAAACGGAAGGGTCGTCAGGCAAGGTTCGAGGCGAAATAACCTTAGCTATCCGTCCGTCAGGATTGATCAAATATTTTTGAAAGTTCCAACTTACACTTGAATCGACTATACCGTTTTTAGATTTCTGTGTTAAAAATTGATATAGAGGGTGCATATCTCTTCCCTTTACAGATATTTTATTCATCATCGGAAAAGTCACCCCATAATTTTGTTCACAAAAAGCAGCAATTTCTTCGTCCGATCCGGGCTCTTGAAATAGGAAGTTATTGGCAGGAAACCCGACAATCACAAAGTCTTTATCGCCATATTTTTCATATAAGGCCTGTAGTTGTTCATATTGTGGGGTAAGCCCGCACTTTGAAGCCGTATTAACTACCATTATTTTTTTTCCTTTCAAGGCGCTAAAATCAAATTCAGATCCTTCCAAAGAATTCACTTTGAATTGGTAAATTGTTTCATCTTCCTGCGCATTAATTTGCGAACTGAGTAAAGTCATAAGAATTAGTGTTATAAATTTCATTTTCATTTTTACATTTTTTTCAAATTTCGTTGTTTTCTAGTTAAGAAAAAAATAGTTCTGTATTTAAACGATCTCTGCAGATAAACCCGATTCTAATAGTGCCGAACAACGGGGGGTTAAATCTTCCATCGTTCCTGATTTAACGGTGCATTTTCCTGAAAAATGAACAATGTAAGCACACTGTTCTGCTTGAATAAAAGTATGATCGCAATATTTCACCAAACATTCTATTACATGTTCAAAGGTATTGACATCATCGTTGTACAATATAAGTTCATGCTCACGTTCAGATAAAACCTCAAGATCTACAATTTCTTCTGGTGAAATGGAGGGTGCTTTTTTACTCATTTTGTAAATTTTAATGCGCACCACAAGCCCTGTGATTTTTGATTATCTACTGAAAGCCCATTTACTTCGGCTTCATTTTGAATTACGGCTACGTCTTCTTGATAGAATCCTGAAAGCAATAAAATCCCCTTTGGATTTAAAACGGCAGCATAATTCGACAGTTGATCTAACAATACATTTCGATTGATGTTGGCAAAAATTAGGTCAAAACGCGGATTGTTGTCAGGAAGGGAGTCTGCAAGTTCTACAGTTATATTTGTACACCGATTGCGCTCTGCATTTTCAATTGTATTTTCAACACACCAAGGATCATTGTCAATAGCATGAACCGTTTTAGCTCCTTTCATTGCTGAAAGTATTCCCAATACCCCTGTTCCACAACCCATGTCTAAAACTTCTTTACCTGTCATAGAAATATCAAGCGCAAAGGCAAGCATCATTTGAGTAGTCTCATGGTGTCCTGTTCCAAAACTCATTTTTGGTGTAATTACCAATTCGTATTTTTTTTCCATTGGAGGATGAAAATCAGCTCGAACAGCACACTCATTTCCTATAATGATGGGTTGAAAAGAAGACTCCCATTGTGCATTCCAATTCGTTGGAGGAATCATTTTCTTCTCAAAGCGAACAGAAACCTCATCAGATTGCATTACAGACAGGGAATCTAAATGGATGCTGGAATCCAGTAGTTCTGGGACGTAAGCTTTTAGAAGACCATCATTTAAATCAAAACTTTCAAAAGGAAGGGAGGTCAATTGAGCTAATAAAATTTCCTCCCAAGGGTCTTTGGGATCAACAGTGAATTGATATTCAAAATAATTAGAGGGCATTAGAAAGCATTCACTATAGCCATAAAATCATTTGCATTTAGAGAAGCCCCTCCTATAAGTCCACCATCTACATCGGGTTGTGAGAATATTTCTTTTGCATTATTGGGTTTAACGCTTCCTCCATAAAGTATAGAGAGAGATGTGGTTACGGTTTCGCCATACTGTTGATGAACCAGAGAGCGAATATGAGCATGCATTTCTTGGGCTTGTTCAGGACTGGCTGTTTCCCCTGTACCAATGGCCCACACCGGTTCATATGCTAAAATAATGTGCTTCCACGAATCTGGAGCAATTTCAAAAAGAGCAGTTTTTAGTTGATGGGATACAACATCAAAATGACGTCCCGATTTACGATCGCTTAACTCTTCGCCGAAGCAAAAGATTACCTCCATGTTTTCTGAAAGTGCTGCAGCTACTTTTTCAGCCAAGGCAACATCCGTTTCATTGTATAAAGATCGGCGTTCAGAATGCCCTATAATTACCGTGGTAACCCCTACTCCTTTGAGCATAGACGCTGAAACTTCACCTGTAAAGGCACCAGATGCAGCAGCATTCATATTTTGTGCAGCCACCGCTATAGTTGTCCCCTCTAGTAATTTGACCGCCTGAGCCAGTTGTGTAAACGCTGGCGCTACAATCCTTCTTGCATTCGAAGTTTGATTCGCCTTTATTAATTCTTGTAATAAAGCAGAAGTAGCTGAAGAATCGTTGTTCATTTTCCAGTTCCCTGCTACAATTTTAGTTCTCATAAGTTTTAATTAAGTGTTACTCTCGGATCGAGATAGACATAGATTAAATCGACCACAATATTAATCATTATAAAAAGAAAGGCAATGACCAAAACGGCACCCATCACCACAGGTATATCCAATTGATTGAGCGCCTCTACAATTTCTTTTCCCAAACCTTTCCAACCAAAAATATATTCTACAAAAATTGCTCCTGCCAAAAGCGAAGCAAACCATCCTGAAATAGCCGTTACTACTGGATTTAAAGCATTTTTAATGGTGTGGTACATCAGGATTCTCATTTGTGACAACCCCTTGGCATATGCGGTACGGATATAGTCTTGAGTCAATACGTCCAATACGTTATTACGCATTAATTGTATGATAACCGCTAAGGGGCGTATTCCCAATACTGTAGCGGGGAGCAGTAAATTTTTCCAAATTATTTGCTGAGATTCACCCAAATCATCTAATTCATATAAACTTCCCGTCATATTCAGTCCTGTATAGGTATGAATAACATAACCAAAAAACCAAGAAAACAGAATTGCACTAAAAAAAGAAGGCACACTCATGCCTAAGGTGCTTATAAGTTGTAATCCCTTATCGAGAATGGTTCCTTTGTTTAGGGCAGCTATAATTCCTAAAAACAATCCAAAAAAAACAGCAATTAACATAGAAGCTATTGCTAATACGGCGGTATTGGGTAAAGTTTCTTTTAGAATTTGAGCAATGGGTTTTCCCCTTTTTTGGTAAGAAGTACGAAAATATGGCCACTTCAATACCATTACCTTATTTTTAATCTCAAATAGCACTATTCCACCATAAACTGATGGTGAATACGCGGAAAACAACTCTTGATTCGTGGAATGAAGGGAAAGGGGTGATAAATCGTTTAGATAATAAAAATATTGTTTTGCCAAGGGTAGATCAAATCCGAATTTAGATTTAATTATCGCCAATTGAGCACTGTCCTCGTTTTGATCGAGCATCATTTGTGCAGGATCGCCCGGCAGGACCGTAAAAAGAAAGAAAACAAGACTGGCTACACCCCAAAGTGCGAGAAAAGATCCTGAAATTTTAGCACCCAAATAGTTAAGCATTAGGACCTTTCATGCTTTAGGTGAATTAAGGCAAAAATAGCGTAGTTCACCATATCGTGATAGTTAGCATCAACCCCCTCACTCACTAACGTTTTTCCTTTATTTTCTTCAATTTGTTTTACGCGCAAAAGTTTTTGCAATATTAGATCGGTCAGTGAACTTACCCGCATATCACGCCAAGCTTCACCATAATCATGATTTTTTTTGAGCATCAAATTTTGAATCTGTTCAATTTGAAAATCGTATAACTGCAATGCGTCTGTATGGGAAAGGTCAGGTTGCTCAGACACCCCCTTTTCTAGTTGAATTAACGCCATAACACTGTAATTTATGATGCCCATAAATTCAGATTCTTGTCCTTCTTCAATTTTTTGTTCTTTTTGGGTTTGTAAACTTCGAATCCGTTGGGCCTTTATAAATATTTGATCGGTTAAGGAGGGTACTCTCAAAATACGCCACGCTACCCCATAATCCTTCATTTTTTTTTCAAATAAGGAACGGCATTGGTTTACAATTGCACTATACTCCTTCAGGGTGTCTTCCATTTCCTTGAAATTTGCACTAAATTTCGAATTTATTTTAGTTCTTTTGACTTCATCCTTTTAAAAGTTATCAAAATTAAATCACCAGTATGACAATAAATTGCAGAGGCACTTTACTCTCACTTGACACCCCTATACTGATGGGAATTTTAAATATTACTCCAGATTCTTTTTTCGATGGAGGAAAATACACCTCCATTGACTTGGCCTTAGCCCAAGCAGAAAAAATGAGTAGTGAAGGCGCAACTTTTATTGATATTGGGCCCTCTAGTTCAAAACCCGGCAGTGCAATTAGTGATCCCGAAGTTGAAATCAAATTAATACAACCCGTTTTACAACAACTGCTCCACTCCTTTCCTAACACCTATTTTTCAATTGATACTTACCACAGTAAAGTGGCTGAAAGGGCACTTGATCTTGGTGCCTCTATGATCAATGACATTTCTGGAGGGCAATGGGACAAAAATTTATTGGCCACTGTGGCTCGGTATGATGTACCTTATGTTATGATGCATATTCAAGGCCAACCTAAAACCATGCAATTGTCGCCAAATTATTCCGATGTAGTGACAGAAATCGCCGCTTACTTTGCTCAACAAATAGAAAAAGCCGAAGCTGCAGGAATCCATGATCTTATCCTAGACCCTGGATTTGGATTTGGTAAAACCGTGGCTCATAATTTTGAATTGCTTCAACAATTGGATTATTTCAAAACCCTAAAACATCCTTTATTGGTAGGCCTTTCAAGAAAATCAATGATCTACAAAACCTTAGGAAGCACACCAGAGGATGCATTAAACGGAACTACCGCACTGCATGCCTGGGCGCTTGAGCGTGGGGCAAATATCTTAAGAGTTCATGATGTAAAGGAGGCTAAAGAATGTATCCGCCTATGGCAAGCTCTTCAATAGTTTTTTTAAATTTACAAAAACAGTACTCTTGAATGTAACTGACTTTATCGACTTTTCTTTTACCGATGCGATTGACATTGTATTGGTTGCCTTACTTCTATTTTCACTTTACCGTTTAGTAAAAGGTACTGTTGCGATCAATATTTTTATCGGAATTGTTATCATCTATCTCATCTGGAGGTTAACAGACCTACTCAATATGGACGTACTGAGTAATTTGTTGGGCAAATTTATTAGTGTTGGTTTTTTTGCCTTAATAGTCGTCTTTCAACAAGAAATTCGAAAATTTTTATTGTTGATCGGTTCCTCCAATTTTACAAACCGAAGAAACATTATCCGGTACTTCCGCTTTCTCAATCAAGTCCAATTGGAATCAGACCTGAATTTTGATGTTCTTCTTGAATCTTGCAAAGAAATGGCTGCTCAGAAAACCGGAGCCATTATTGTACTTCAACGAAATAATGCTTTGGATTTTTTAATCAGCAAAGAAAATCGAGCTGACATGACACTCAGTCCTCAATTATTGCAAACCCTCTTTTTCAAAAACAGTCCCTTACACGATGGTGCTGTATTGTTAAACAACAATAAAATTGTAGCTACACGGGTGGTATTGCCTGTATCTGAAAGTCAGCAATTTCCCTCAAAATATGGATTACGACACAGAGCGGCCCTGGGTATAACCGAAAAAACGGATGCGTTAGTTATAGTAATATCAGAACAAACAGGGAAAATCACTTATGTAAAAAACAGTGAATTCGAAACCCTTAAAAGTGTAGATCAACTTAAAAGTTTACTCCAACACGATTTAAGTCTTTAGTTAGGCCAAAGTTTCTTCCGCAAATTGTACTTCATACAACTTAGCATAAAATCCATTGGGAATTTTCAAGAGTGCCGTATGAGACCCTTGTTCAACAATAGTTCCTTGATCCAATACAATGATGCGATCTGCATTTTTTACAGTCGCTAAGCGGTGGGCAATAACAATTGAGGTTTTGTCTTTTGTGATAAGGTCTGTGGCCCGTTGAATTAATTCTTCAGAATAGCTGTCTACGGAAGAAGTAGCCTCATCTAACACAAGAATTGAGGGCTGGGTAATGTAAGCGCGTAAAAACGCAATCAACTGTCGTTGGCCCGATGAAAGCATCACTCCGCGTTCTTTAACATTATAGTCGTATCCTTCGGGTAGGGACATGATAAAATCATGAACGCCAATGGCTTTGGCTGCTTGAATTACTTGTTCGCGTTGAACACTTGGATCAAATAAGGTAATGTTATTAAATAAAGAATCTGCAAACAAAAAGACATCTTGAAGTACTACGGCTACTTGTTTACGCAAAGTCGTTAAATCATAATCACGAACAGAGGTCCCGTCAATCGTAATATCACCTGAGTCATATTCGTAAAAACGTGAAAGTAAATTGATTATAGTTGATTTACCTGCTCCAGTAGCGCCGACTATAGCCACTGTTTCCCCAGCAGCTATAGAAAAAGAAATGCCGTGCAAGACTTCCTCCTCGGGGACATATGAAAATCTCAATTTTTGAAATTCAATTTTTCCTTCTAGAGTTTTAGGCGCAAAAGTGCCCTTGTTTTCGATATGACTTTCGGTTTCAAAAATGGTAAATATTCGATCTGCAGCGACCATCCCCATTTGTAGGGTATTGAATTTATCTGCAATTTGCCGAAGGGGACGAAAAAGCATTTGCGACATTTGGAGGAATAAAAAGATGGTACCTAACGATATGTCTCCGCCTGAAATAACGTTAAATCCTCCGTACCAAACCAAAAGGCCTATGGTTACCGATGATGAAATTTCAGCCACAGGAAAGAATATGGAGTTAAACCAAACCGTTTTTAACCACGCCTTTTTATGTTTTTCATTGATTTCAATAAACTGATCGTATTCCACTTTCTCACGATGAAACAACTGAACGATTTTCATCCCACTAATACGCTCTTGAACAAAAGAATTCAGGTTGGCAACCTCTAGCCGAACCTCCTCAAAGGCAATTTTCATTGATTTTTGAAATAACCGCGTGGCGTATAATATTACCGGAAGGATAGAAAAAACAATAAGAGTCAATCGCCAATCGACAAACAGCATTACCCCAATTACTAAAATCATTTTTAGCAGGTCAGCTATGATCATAAAAAGGCCTTGAGAAAAAATACTCGCTATGGTTTCAATATCACTAACAGCACGTGTTACCAGACGGCCAACAGCTGTTTTATCAAAATAAGCCATTTTAAAATGAAGTATTTTTTCAAACAATTGAACACGTAAATTTTTTATTACTTTTTGACCCAACCAGTTTGCATAAAAAACAAAAAGAAACTGAAAGAGCACTTCTAACAATAAGGCGATAAGCATTAACCCAATAAACAAAACCATTCCGGGATAATCTTTCGGTCGAATATAATCATCAACCGTAACCTTTAGTAAATAAGGGGTAACAGTAGAAAATAAGGACAAAAGGATGGCAGTAATTAAGACAAAATAATAGGTACTTTTAAAGGGCTTAACAAAGCGCATTAGCTTTGAAAAAAGCTTAACATCAAAAATACTACCGCTTATTTTTGCCATACCTCAAATATATAGTGTTTTAGGATATTCTATGTGAGTTAAAAACAATCCTTGTGCTGGAACAGAATACCCGGCCAAAGATCTATTTTTACTCTTGATAATTGTGTGTAAGTCGTCACATTTTTTTTTGTGCAACCCAATTTCTAACAAGGTCCCCACTATAGCACGTACCATATTTCGCAAAAACCGATTGGCAGAGATGGTAAATACATAACCCTTTTCAGTTTTATGCCAATGGGCTTGAGAGAGTGTGCACAAAAAAGTTTTTACATCCGTATGGGATTTAGAAAAACACTCAAAATCGGTATATGCTAATAAAAGAGATGCTGCCTCATTCATTAACTCCAAATCTAAAGGTTGATAAAGGGTATATACCAAATCTTCAGAAAAAGGGGTTTTTATTGAAGCAATATGATATTCATAAGTGCGTGAAAGGGCATCAAAACGAGCATGTGCTTCGGGCTTAACCCGTTGTATCGTATGAATTGCAATTTCTTTAGGCAGTAATTGATTTAATCGAAAAGGAAGCTCTTCAAGGTCCAACCCATGTAAGGAAGCATTAAAATGGGCCACCATACAACGAGCATGTACTCCCGTATCTGTTCTTCCTGCTGCCGTAAGTGGACAAGGCGTTTTTAAAAGCAATTCGAATGCAGATTCCATAACCTCTTGTACCGTATGGGCATTGGGTTGTCTTTGCCAACCGTGAAAGGGGGCACCATGATAGGAAAACTCGACAAAAAAACGTGCTTGATTCATCAAAAAACAAAGATACAGGGAATTCTTGGGGCAAAAAAAAGGAGAAATGGATTTTGTAAATTAGCTTAAAAATCGTCTCTTTTGAAAAAAATTGTTTTACTCTCTGACACCCATGGTTTTTTGGATGCAAAAATTGAACACTATGTTGCACAAGCTGACGAAGTGTGGCACGCAGGAGATATAGGTAAAATTGAAGTGATTGATCAATTGCAACAAGTAAAAACGCTCAGGGCAGTTTATGGGAATATTGATAGTCATACCATACGTCAACTTGCCCCAGAACACCTCTACTTTGACTGTGAAGGAGTAAAAGTATTAATGATTCATATTGCAGGTACACCCGGACGCTATACTCCTACTGCTAGAGGGTTGATCCAAAATCACCGTCCTGATGTACTTATTTGTGGTCATTCCCATATATTAAAAGTAATGCACGACCCCACTTACAAACATTTGCATATGAACCCTGGAGCTGTCGGAATTAGTGGATTTCATAAAATTAGAACCCTACTCCGTTTTGAGATTAATAAGGGGGAAATCGAAAACTTAGAAGCCGTTGAACTTGGTTTAAGGGGCGCTTTATCGAATGCGGTCAACGGAGCGGACTAATTCCTCGTCTTTACGAATATGTACCCTGGCTTTATATAGTCCCAAAAGTACTCCTACCCCCCCTAAAAAAGGTAAAGCCAGAGGAAGAGTCAATATTTGGTTGCTATTTTCAACAAGAACTACAACAAGAAAAAATACTTGTATTAATAAGGCCAGTGAAGTCAACATCATTTGTAATTTTCGCTTCTTAAATCGCAATAAAATAAAGACACAGAGAATTGGTAAGCTGTAAAAACCATAGTTTTCAACCAGAAGCGTGAAAAGGGATCCTTGAATTGCCGCAGTTGAAAAATAAAAAGCTAACCCTAAGGACAGTAAACTTGCCAAGAGAAGGTAAACTGATTGAATGCGTTGAATCATCTTTTTTTTGTCAAAATTAAGTTTTTTTTATTCCCCTTGTTTTTGAAATAAAATTTGTAATATTGTCAACACTACAACACTACGTTAACTAAAGCCTATCTAACCGCTTTAGTCCTTTAATCACTTTTTATTTACATGTACGAAATAGCTACACTTAAAACTAAGAAATTACCTGAATTACAGGAAATTGCTAAAAAAATTGGCGTTAAACGAATTACGGGTTTAAACAAATTAGACCTTATATATCAAATTGTGGATTTTATTGCTTCCAAACCGGAAGAAGAAGCCGCTCCAGCTCCTAAAGCAGAAGCTGCACCCATCGTTGCCAAACCTAAAAATGAAAAACCTAAGGGTCCAAACCCCAAGGCTAAAAATAAGCCCAACACGCCTCAAAGCGATGAAAACTCAACGCCCCAGCATAAACACCATCCTAAAAAACCCCATCAAAATAACGAGAATCGAAATCCCAACGCTAAAAATCAGAACGATAAGCGGGAGCATAAAAATGATTTTAATCACAATAAAGAACAACGTAGTCGCTACAGAGAACCTGATTTCGAATTTGAAGGTATAATTGCTACAGAAGGCGTTTTAGAAATGATGCCTGAGGGTTATGGCTTTCTGCGTTCATCAGATTATAACTACCTGTCTTCACCTGACGACGTTTACGTATCGCAATCCCAAGTGCGTTTGTTTGGTTTAAAAACAGGTGATACCGTATTAGGAACGGTTCGTCCTCCAAAAGAAGGAGAAAAATACTTTCCTTTAATAAAGGTAGATAAGATTAACGGACTTGATCCGAAAGTGGTTCGTGATCGTGTATCCTTTGAGCACCTTACCCCGCTATTCCCCCAAGAACGTTTTAATTTAGCGGACAAAGAAAGTACAATTTCAACTCGAATTATCGATTTGTTTTCACCCATAGGAAAAGGGCAACGTGGTATGATAGTGTCTCAGCCCAAAACGGGAAAAACAATGCTATTAAAAGACATTGCAAATGCCATCGCTGCTAACCATCCTGAAGTTTACCAATTGATTTTATTAATTGATGAACGTCCGGAAGAGGTTACTGACATGCAACGCAATGTAAATGGTGAAGTTGTCGCCTCAACCTTTGACGAACCCGCAGAACGCCACGTTAAAGTTGCCAACATTGTATTGGAAAAAGCAAAACGTTTGGTGGAATGCGGACATGATGTAGTTATCCTTTTAGATTCTATAACACGTTTGGCACGAGCCTATAATACTGTTCAACCCGCTTCTGGAAAAATTCTAAGTGGAGGGGTTGATGCCAATGCACTTCACAAACCCAAACGATTTTTTGGAGCCGCTCGAAATATCGAAAACGGTGGTTCCCTTTCTATTATCGCAACGGCCTTGACCGAAACGGGATCCAAAATGGATGAAGTGATTTTTGAAGAATTTAAAGGAACTGGAAACATGGAATTGCAACTGGATCGACGTATTGCCAATCGTCGTATTTTCCCAGCGATTGACTTGGTCTCTTCCAGTACACGTCGCGACGACTTACTCCTTGATGAAAATACAATTCAACGAATGTGGATAATGCGTAAATACCTTGCGGATATGAACCCTGTAGAAGCCATGGAATTTATTAATGATCGCTTTACACGTACACAAAATAATGAAGAATTCTTGATATCAATGAATTCCTAAACCGAAGAAGAGAAACTAAGGAATCCTTTTAAAACAAAGCCCTTACACAAGATGTAAAGTTTAAAAACCGTGAAACTAGTAAATAGTATTGCGGTTTTTTTTTGTAAAATAACCTACTTTTAAAGGAGGGAAATACTTATATACTTTCTTAGAATGAATATCATAAGGGATTTCCGCTCTGAATTGTTTTACCATGAAAATTAGAATCAAAAAAAAGTTTCAAAGAGGAAGTCTAATTTTAGGTGTCAGTTATCTATTTCTTACACTACTAAAAATAATTTTTAGTGAAAAAGCACATTGGTCAGACTTTGGCTTTATCCTAGTTTCTTTACTATTTTTTGTCCAGTTTTTATACAATACTAAGTATCCATACCTTAATATTGAAAATGGAATCATCCTAATCAATGGCCCTTTAGGAAAAAAAGTAACCGTTGACGATATTGAGTATGTCAGAACCTTTTATGGCGATTATATTTTCCACACCAAATCAAAAGAATTAACGATTTCAACAGAGCATCTGGAAGCCTCAAGTAAAAAGAGTTTACAGTTAAAACTAGAGGAACTCGGGGTAAAAGTAGTATAGCAACGAAGAAGCGTCTGATTGAGTAGTATTCAGAACTTTTAATGGAAATAAAAAAGGGCTCTGTCAAAGAGCCCTTTTAGAATGGGTGTTTTCCCTTAGAGGGCAGCTACATGCTTGGCCAATTTTGATTTTAAATTGGACGCTTTATTTGCATGTATAATGTTTTTCTTTGCTAATTTATCAATCAACGAAATAACGGAAGGGAACATTTTTTCAGCATCTTTTTTCTTTTCTAGATCACGCAACTTTTTGATTGCATTACGCGTCGTTTTGTGCTGATAACGGTTCAAAATACGTTTTTTGTCGTTTGATCGAATGCGCTTTAAAGCGGATTTATGATTTGCCATAACTACTATTTATGTAGCCCGTAGGGGAGTCGAACCCCTCTTTCCAGGATGAAAACCTGGCGTCCTAACCGATAGACGAACGGGCCTTAATTTTCGTGCGCAAATGTAAATGTAAAATTGTTATTATACAACTCCTTTAGTAAACAAAATCGCATAAATTAAACCAAACTTTTTTTAGAGATAAAAAAATAAGAGATAAGCAACGAAGATTCAACCCCATAGCCTGTTGTTTTTACACACCAAAATTGCAACTATTGTTCCGCTTTAATAGGCCTTGGCAAAAAGTGCTCGTTGGGCAGAAGGCTTACCTGAATAGACGCAAGTTCCCGCTTCTTTTTCCCCATGTAAAGGGATGCAACGAATCGTAGCTTTTGTTTCTTTTTTAATGGCCTCTTCGGTTTCGGCTGTGCCGTCCCAATGCGCAGATACAAATCCCCCTTTGTCTTCAATCACTTTTTTAAAGGCACTATAATCATCTACAGGGGTGATGTTTCGGTCTCTGAATTGGAGTGCTTTTGTATATAAATCGGCTTGAATTTTAGGAAGGGTGTCTTCTATATAATCAACTACTTGATCTGCCTTTATTACCGTTTTGGAAAGGGTGTCGCGACGGGCAACTTCAACAGTTCCGTTTTCTAAATCTTTTGGGCCAATGGCTATTCGCAAGGGTACACCTTTAAATTCGTACTCGTTAAACTTAAAGCCCGGCTTGAATTTATCACGATTGTCAAATTTAACACGTATTCCCCTCTTTTTTAATTGAGTTTGAATTTCTTCAGCGACTACAGCAATTGCGTTTTGCTGTTCTTCTCCTTTATATATGGGAATAATTACTGCCTGAATAGGAGCTAAATTAGGGGGCAATACAAGTCCATTATCGTCACTATGCGTCATAATCAACGCTCCGATTAGGCGCGTAGAAACGCCCCAGGAAGTGGCCCAGACATAATCTAGTTTTCCCTCAGCTGTTGCAAATTTCACGTCAAAAGCTTTGGCAAAATTTTGCCCTAAAAAATGAGAAGTTCCGGCCTGTAAGGCTTTTCCGTCTTGCATTAAAGCTTCAATACAATAGGTCTCAAGGGCACCCGCAAAACGTTCACTTTCTGATTTAACGCCCTGTATAACAGGAATAGCCATGTAGTGCTCTACAAAATCAGCATATACTTGATTCATGGTTTTGGCCTCCTCTAAAGCCTCCTCTTTGGTGGCATGAGCGGTGTGACCTTCTTGCCATAAAAACTCAGCGGTACGCAAAAAAAGACGTGTACGCATTTCCCAACGGACTACATTGGCCCACTGATTAATTAGAATGGGAAGATCACGATAGGATTGGATCCACGTTTTATAAGTATTCCAAATAACGGCTTCACTGGTAGGTCGAACTATCAATTCTTCTTCAAGTTTTGCTGCAGGATCAACCATCAGTTTTCCCGGATTTTTATCGTCATTTTTTAAACGATAGTGTGTGACTACAGCACATTCTTTTGCAAAACCCTCAGCGTTTTTTTCTTCTGCTTCAAAAAGGCTTTTCGGTACAAACAAAGGGAAATAGGCATTTTCATGGCCGGTTTCTTTGAACATAATATCCAATTGGGCTTGCATTTTTTCCCAAATGGCATAGCCATAAGGCTTGATGACCATACAGCCCCGTACAGATGAATTTTCAGCTAAATCAGCTTTGACTACAATTTCATTATACCACTTGGAATAATCGGTAGTTCTTGAGGTGAGTTTATCTGCCATATGACTTTGGCATAAAATTTGCCTATATTTGAATTAGTAATTTTTGAGTTACAAAACTAAACTTTTTGTAGCACATCTCTAAACCTAAAAATGATGAATGCACTACACACTTTCGCTTCCCTTAAGAATATCGTAACCCTTGGAATGTCAACCATGGTGATTCTGAGCTGTGGTAGTTTCCAAGGTGCATCTTATTTTGAGTCGGATGGTATTTATACTTCCCGTAATGAAATTCGGCAAATCCCAAATGCAACAGCACAACAATCTTCAAAAAGTGATTATTACAGCAGCTATTTTAAAAATGCAGCCGACGGTTACCTTGATGTAGCTGATGATGATTTGTATTTTACCGATTCCGAAGGATATACTTCGGACTATGCAGCAGAAAACACCTCTGTGGGGGTTCAAAATTCACAAATCCCGTGGGGAGGTCAAACCACGCAAACCGAAATCATTTTTATGGACACTCGTCCAAACTATTGGGGACTTTCTGGTTTTGCTTTTATGAATTCTCCTTTTTGGAATTCCTATTATGCTAATCCTTATCGATTTGGCTATGGGCCCTACGCTTCCTTCTATAATCCTTACCGCAATCGATTTTTCGGTTACAATTCGTATTGGGATTTTTACGATCCCTTTTACAGTCCCTTTGGCTATGCCGGTTTTTACGGAGGATTTTATGGCGGATATTCAGGCTACGGTTGGAATTTTGGATATGCAGGGTACAACCCTTACCGTTTGAATCGATACCACAACAGAAACCACTACAACAATCAGCGGTGGAATGGCGATAAAGATTACCGAAATACAGTTGCTCGAGTTCAATCGGGCCGTGGTGAAAAAAATTATGACAAACCCAAGCGCAATAGAGAAAACAAAAACAGTCGTCAAAGTGTAAACAATTCTGCAGACATCCAAAGTACGCTAAATCGTATTAACATGGGGCGTGGCTTTACTTCATTGGGAAGAAATGTACAAATCCTCAATAATCGTCAAAATGTATTAGGAAGTAAAACTATTTCCGGTAATTCAAGAACCACCCGTCCTATTTACAATGCTCCAAATGTACAGGGAACAAACCGTACTTCGACTAGTCCTTCAAAATCAGTACAAGGGGATACAGGACGGTTTACCCAATCGCGATATAACTTGGGTGCTCGAAACAGATCAACTCCTTCTACACGAACAAATAGTTCGCTTCAACGCAACATAACAAACACTAGAATTATTCAAAATAATTCTTCTAGAATCAGGAATTCGAATCAGTCGTTTTCAAAACCTAACTATAACAGTTCTCCTCAACGCTCCTATACTCCAGCACCAACCAGATCAATGTCAACTAGTAGAGGTTCTGTATCAAGGGGGCGAAGTTCATCGGGAGGAAGACGAAATCCTTAATCAAAAACATGCCTAAACGTCTTACCTTATTCCTGCTTTTGCCGGTGGTTTTGATTTCGTACTGGAGTACGGCGCAAAACGTAAACGATGTCAATCAATTTTTAAACACCTCTTTAAACGGAACGGCTCGTTTTAATGGTATGGCAGGTGCCTTTGGGGCATTAGGTGGGGATATCACTGCTATTAGTACCAACCCGGCAGGATCTTCTGTATTTTTGCATTCAGAATTTGGAGGAACATTATCATTTGCGAATAATGCCCTAAAAGCCAACTATTTTGGAACCTCAAACACTTCAGAAAACCGAGACTTAAATTTAGAACAAGCGGGTATTGTTTTTGTATTTAACAATACTGATCCTGAAGGAGCGTGGACTCGAGTAAGTACCGCAATAAATAGTTTTCGTGTGTATAATTTTGATGAAAAAGCCACTATAGAGGGTTCTGCTCCCAGGGGAATTGATCAGTATTTTGTTCATTATGCAGAAGGGCTTCCTTTTAATAACCTTCCTTTATACGACGGAGAGACCATAGAAGAAGTGTATACGTACCTCGGTGAAAGCAACGGATTTGCTGCACAACAAGCTTTTTTAGGCTATCAAAGTTATATTATTAACCCCCTTAGTTTTGATGATGACAATACCGGGTATTCTTCTAACGTGTTTTACGACCGAGTAAACCATCAGTTGAAACTGATAAATTCTGGTAAACACCGTAAAACAACCTTTAATGTCAGTGGATTGTATAAAAATAGAATTCATATAGGAGCCAATATTAATTATCACAAACTGGATTACACTCAAAATCATAGATTGAAAGAAAATGAGCAAGACCCTTCCTCACCTGTTTACAACATAGAATTTGAAAATGAATTATTAAGTTATGGTGATGGCTATTCTGCACAATTGGGTTTAATTTTAAAATTAACATCGCTCCGGCTAGGGTTTACCTATGATTCCCCTCAGTGGCTTACCCTTTTTGACGAAACGCGACAGTCAGTTAGTGCTTATCATATTGAAGAAGGGTTAATTGTAAATGAAAAAATTGCACCTAATACAACCAATATTTATACTGCATATCAGTTGCAATTGCCTTCAAAAACCACACTAAGTGGTGCCTATATTTTAGGTTCAAAAGGCTTGTTTTCCGTTGATTATAGCTATCAAAACACGGCTCAAACACGTTTGTCTATGCCTGGAGGGAGCGCTTACTTAGATGCCCTTACAGATGAATTAGGAAATGTAAATCAACCCCAACATACACTGCGTTTTGGAGGTGAATACCGATTTAGTGGCATTAGTGTTCGTGGAGGGTATATGGAAAAAAACGCCCCTTTAAAAAACAACGCGTTACAAACAAGTGCATTCACTTTTGGAGTAGGCTTTGATTTTGGAGTTTCCTCTCTGAATTTATCACTTGTGCAGCTAGAGCACAATCAACAGTTTACACTCTATTCTGAGGGGCTTACTTCTCCCTACACGCTCTCTAATCAAAGCACTAAAGTTAGCCTGAGCTATAGCCTTAAACTTTGATCCTGAAGACGCTGGGTAAATACCTGAGAAAATGAGTATATTTGTCGCCAGTTTTAATGGATATGAAATTCGAAAAATTAATTGTTGATAAACTCATACAGGAAGATGAAGATCACTTATCCAACAGCACTCAGACCCCTTTACGACCTGATGCTTTTGAGTTAAGTCCTGACGAAAAAATTGTCATCATCCAAGAGCATGTTAAATCAATCTTGGAAACCTTGGGAATGGATTTAAATGATGACAGCTTGAGAGGAACCCCCTTACGAGTGGCCAAAATGTATGTCAACGAAATATTTGGGGGATTACATCCTCAAAAGGAACCCAAAGCCTCTACTTTCAAAAACTCCTATAAGTATGGAGAAATGTTGGTTGAAAAAAACATTACCCTCTACTCTACTTGCGAACATCATTTGTTACCAATAGTAGGAAAAGCTCATGTAGCCTATGTTTCAAAAGGAACGGTAGTAGGTCTTTCAAAAATGAATCGTATTGTAGATTACTATGCAAAACGTCCCCAAGTTCAGGAACGTCTCACCCTTCAAATTGTAAATAAACTACAAGAAATTTTAGGAACAGAAGATGTGGCTTGTGTTATTGATGCTAAGCATTTGTGTGTTAATTCAAGAGGAATTAGTGATACCGCAAGTAGCACCGTAACTGCAGAGTTTGGAGGTATTTTTTCTACTTCTGAAAAGAAAAGAGAATTTTTAGATTACATTCAATTAGACACGACGTTTTAATGGACAGCTCGTTGGTGGTATACAATTCGCTCAACGGAAAAAAAGAAGCCTTTATCCCGTTGCATAAAAATCATGTAGGCATGTACGTATGCGGCCCTACCGTATACAGCAATGTACATTTAGGAAATTGTAGAACGTTTATTTCTTTTGACCTCATTTACCGCTATTTACAACATTTGGGATATAAAGTGCGCTACGTACGCAATATTACCGATGCTGGGCATTTAGAAAATGATGCCGATGAAGGAGAAGATCGAATTGCCAAAAAAGCACGCTTAGAATCCATAGAGCCAATGGAAGTGGTGCAGCGGTACACTGTCGATTTCAGAACAATAATGGCAAAATTCAATGCCCTACCTCCCAGTATTGAACCTACCGCTACGGGTCATATTGTTGAGCAAATTGAATTGATTAAAGAAATTATTAATCAAGGCTATGCGTATGAGGTCAACGGGTCGGTTTATTTTGATGTTATCAAATTCAACAAAGACATTCCCTATGGAAAGTTAAGCGGAAGAAATATTGATGAATTGATTCACAATACGCGGGCACTTGACGGGCAATCGGATAAAAAAAATCCACAAGATTTTGCCCTTTGGAAAAAAGCAGAACCGGTTCATATTATGCGTTGGCCTTCCCCTTGGAGTGATGGCTTTCCTGGATGGCATTTAGAATGTACTGCTATGAGTACGAAATACCTAGGAAATCAATTTGATATCCACGGAGGAGGAATGGATCTAAAATTTCCACACCACGAATGTGAAATAGCCCAAGCCGAATCCATAACTAAAAAAGCACCCGTTTCGTATTGGCTTCATGCCAATATGTTGACCCTTAACGGGAAAAAAATGGCAAAATCAACAGGAAATAACATTTTGCCGGAAGAAATTTTTACGGGCGAAAACAGCCTGTTTAAACAGTCTTTTTCTCCTATGGTGGTTCGCTTTTTTATTCTACAAGCCCATTATCGAAGTATAGTTGACTTAAGCGAATCTGCTTTGGAAGCTTCAGAAAAGGGCTTCTATCGTCTTCTTGAGGGGTTAGAAAAACTCGATACATTACCGGAAAGTGATACCACTACTGGATTTGACTTTGCCACTTGGCTAAACAAATGTTATGCAGCCATGAACGATGACTTTAACAGTCCTTTACTTATTGCCCATTTATTTGACGCTGTAAAATTCATTAATAGTGTACACCATGGTTCATTAACCATTACGGCAAAAGAAGCTCAAGAATTGAAGCAGCATATTCATGCCTTTTTCTTTGATGTTTTGGGCCTTCAAAAACCCTTTCAGGAAACTCCCAGTAAAGGAAACGAACAGTTGGATGGGGCACTAGACCTGTTGATGACACTTCGAAATAAAGCGAGAGACAACAAAGACTTTGGAACTTCAGATTTGATTCGTGATGCACTTAATGAACTTGATATTCAAGTAAATGACACCTCCGAAGGATCAACCTTTAAAAGAAATTGAAATCGTTTCTAAAAAAAATAATCCTTTTCCCTTTTGTTCTTCTGATACGAGGATACCAACTAGTATTGTCTCCCCTACTTCCTCCAAGTTGTCGTTTTCAACCAACCTGTTCTCAATACGCACTTGAGGCGTTACAAAAATACGGACTACGTAAAGGTGGTGTTTTGGCATTCAAACGCATCAGTAAGTGTCATCCGTGGGGAGGATCAGGATACGATCCAATTCCCTGAGTTTTTTTTTCCCACCCCCTTATAATTAATTACCTTTACGTGCCAAACAGAACACCATATGTACTTTTTGAAATTTGACTGGGCGCCAAGTGAAACTCTTTTTGAAATTGGAAGCTTTGGGATTCACTACTACAGCCTTATGTTCATTGTGGCCTTTTCCTTGGGCTATTATTTGATGAAAAAAATATTTGATAAAGAAGCGGTACCGATTCATTACTTAGAATCACTGTTCATTTATATGGTACTTTCTATTTTGCTCGGTGCACGTTTGGGTGATGTATTTTTTTACAGCTGGGATTATTACCAAGACCACCTTATTGAGATCCTTCTTCCCATTCGGGAAACTGCAGAGGGGTATACTTTTACTGGTTTTAGAGGATTAGCCAGCCACGGTGCAGTATTAGGCGTTTTAGTTGGGCTGTACTTGTACAAACTAAACTTCAAAATGCACTCATTGCTCTGGCTTTTGGACCGGATAACCATACCCATAGCTATTGGCGCTAGTTTTGTTCGGTTTGGGAATTTTTTCAATTCTGAAATTGTTGGAAAATATACAGGGACTAACTTTGGGGTTGTCTTCCTGAACCGAGGAGAAACCCTACCACGACACCCCTCTCAACTTTACGAAGCAATAGGATATGTCGTTTTGTTTTTTGTTCTTCGACAGCTCTACAAAACCACAAAAAAAGAAAAAGAAGGGTTTTTATTGGGAACTTTCTTTTTAGGAATGTTTACCCTTCGATTTATTTTGGAATTTTTAAAAGAAAGCCAAGGAGGTTTTGAAGAAGTCATGCCCTTGTTTTCTACAGGTCAATGGCTCAGCATTCCTTTCATTCTGCTGGGAACCTTCCTTATCTTAAGAAAGAAAAGCACTTCCGAAACTTGAAATTAAAGTCTTCTCTATTCGTCTTCTTCTGTATTGGATGGGTTGTTTCCTGTCAAAATCTAACCCCTAAGAAAGTGAAAACAGTTGATATCCGCTTCAAAAAGGAAGCCGAAGTATCCATTATCAATGAAGCAAATGAAACAATTGCCTCCTATGATGTAGAAATTGCAGATACTCCTTACGAACGACAAACCGGTTTAATGTACCGTGAGGCCCTTCAAAAAAACCAAGGTATGCTCTTTGTTTTTGAAGAAGAAGCGGAACGTGCTTTTTATATGAAAAACACGCTCCTTCCCTTAGATTTGCTTTTTATAGATGCCCAAAAAACCATTTTCAATATACATCAGAATGCAAAGCCCAACAACGTAAATTCTATTCCCTCCAAAGGAAAGGCTATGTTTGTATTGGAATTAAATGCCTTTGAAGCTAAAAATCAGGCCATACAATCCGGAATGGTCCTTAAATTAAATCTCTATGAGTAACAATTCACTCGAATCCTTACAATACCCTATTGGAAAATTTCAATGGATTGAAAAACCCACTTTATCAGAAATTAAAACTGCTATTTCAGTAATTGAAGCTTTTCCAAAAAAGCTAACTGCCCTTTCTGCTTCTTTTACTGAGTCAGATGTAGAAAAAACATATCGTCCCGGGGGATGGACTGTAGCCCAAGTCATTCATCATATAGCCGACAGTCATATGCATTGTTATCTTCGTTTAAAACACGCTATTTTAGAAGATACCCCAACCATAAAAGACTACAATGAAAGTGATTGGGCAAATACTCCCGATGGCGCTAGCCTTTCAATAGCGTATAGCGTGTCTTTGATTGAAGCTTTACATCAACGATGGTGTGTGTTTTTAAATTCTATGGAACCCTCTGATTTTGAGAAAACCTATTTTCATCCTGAACGAAAAAAATACTATCCGATTGGCACAACCCTTTTACTCTATGCGTGGCATAGTAACCACCACTTAGCCCACCTACAGATCGCCACTAAAAAGGAGTTCTAAATAAAAAAAGCCGAATCAATGGATTCGGCTTTTTAGTATAGGAATATTCCTTGTACTATTCTTTGGCAATGGTTTTATTTTTTTGTGTATCAAACATAATGGGGGTAGCAATAAATACTGATGAATAAGTTCCCACTATAACACCCACAATTAACGCAAACATAAACCCTCGTATTGATTCACCACCAAAAATAAAGATGGCTAACAACACGATAAGCGTTGTTAAAGAAGTATTTAAGGTTCTGCTAAGCGTACTATTTAAAGCTGAATTCACAACATCATTAAATTCCCATTTGGTATGTTCGTAAGTAAATTCTCGAATTCGGTCAAATACAACAACAGTATCGTTTAATGAATATCCAATTACCGTTAATATAGCCGCTATAAAAGCTTGATTGATTTCCATATTAAAGGGCATAAACGTGTAGGTTAGGGAAAATATTCCCAATACAATTACCACGTCATGGAATACAGCAGCGACTGCACCCAATGAGAATTGCCATTTTTGAAAACGCAATAAGATGTATAAAAACACCACGATTAACGATCCGATAACCGCTAAAAATGAATTTTTCTTAATATCATCCGCAATGGTTGGCCCTACTTTAATCGAAGACATAATACCAACTGTTTTTTCGCTACTCCCATTAACGAAATTGTCATAATCTAATCCATCGGGAAGGTAAGCTTGTAAAGCATCGAAAAGTTTGTTTTGGATTTCCTGATCTACTTGTAATCCCTCTTCGTCTACTTTGTATTTAGTTGTTATTTTCAATTGATTCTCTTCTCCATAGGTCTTCACCTCTGCACTTCCAAAAGTGGTATTTAAAACAGAGTTAATTTCACTTGGACTTATAGGGTTTTCAAATCGAACCGTATAAGAACGTCCTCCCACAAAGTCTACTCCTTGATTTAAACCTTGAAAAGTCAACGATATAATACTCACCAACAACAAAACAGAAGATATCCCATAGGCAATTTTTCGATTTTGAAGGAAAGAGAGGTTAATATTGGAAAGTAATCCTTTTGTCGGTGGAGTTGAAAAGCTTAACGATTTACCATTAGCACTTCTTCCGTCAACCAGGATACGGGTAATAAATATTGCCGTAAATAAAGACGTACCGATACCGATGAGTAAGGTAGTAGCAAATCCTTTAATCGGACCTGTTCCAAAAATAAATAAGATTAAAGCGGTTAAACCTGTAGTGATATTAGCATCAAGAATCGAGGATAACGCATTGCTAAATCCATCAGCAATTGCCTTCTTTAGTCCCTTTCCTTTAGTCAATTCTTCTCGAATACGTTCAAATATTAACACATTTGCATCAACCGACATACCAATGGTCAATACAATCCCCGCAATTCCAGGAAGTGTTAACACTGCCCCTAGTCCGGCCAGTATTCCAAATATTAATAGAATATTTAAAAGAAGGGCAATGTCTGCAAAAAGTCCAGCTCCACCGTAATAGAAAATCATCCACAGCAAAACAAAAATCAAGGCAATCACAAAAGAATAAACCCCCGATTGAATGGCTTCTTTTCCTAAGGAAGGGCCAACAATTTCCGATTGAATAATTTCCGCAGAGGCTGGTAATTTTCCTGCTCGTAGCACATTGGCTAAGTCAATAGCTTCATTTAAAGTAAAACTGCCTGTAATTTCTGATCGACCCCCTGCAATAGCGCCATTTGAAACTCCAGGAGCTGAATAAACAATATTATCTAAAACGATAGCAATATTGCTGGCTTCTTTAAAGGCTTTACCGGTCATACTTTCCCAAATTCGCGCCCCACGTGAATCCATTTGCATGGAAACGGCAGGATTCCCTAACTGGTCATAGGTTTGAAGTGCATCCACAACAACTCCACCACTCAAGGGAGCACGATTATCACGGTTTGATTTTAATCCATAAAGTTCAACCACATCACCATTCGCAACAGGTTTACCCCATGCAAAACGGACATATCGATATTCTGTGGGTAATAACCTCCTTACTTCGGGTTGATTGAGATAATCTAAAATAAGATCACTATCACGTGCAGCAAATTGAGCAAGTACAGGGCCACCTTGGTATCCCTGACCAACAATACGATCCAATATAGGGTTTGAACTGTTGTTAATTATAGAATCTTGTGTAGCAATATCTGCTAATAAATCATCAATTTCAGAGGCTGCATCTTTTTCTTCGAGTTCCGCTTTTGCAGATGTGGCTTTGGTGTCTTCTTTTAAAATTTCGTTGGCTTGAAGTAAAAAATTAAGCAATTCTTCTCCTTTAAAAGTTTCCCAAAACTCAAGTTGAGCCGTACTTTGCAATAAGTTTTTCACTCGGTCAACGTCTTTTGCTCCTGGCAATTCGACCAAGATTCGGCCCGAAGTTCCCAAACGTTGGATATTCGGTTGGGTTACCCCAAATTTATCGATCCGTTTACGAAGTACTTCAAAGGCTGAAATAATTGATTCATCAATTTTGCGACGCAAAACTACTTGAGTTTCTTGATCGGTCATTTCAAAATTGATTTCATCGCTTAATGTGCGGTTTGCGAAAATATCGGGAGAAGCTAATTTTTCACCCCCTTTTACAGAGTTAAAAGCGCTGAAGAAGGATTCAATGTAAGGTTCATCAGTCGACTTTTGCAATACATCTGCTTCATCAAGGGCTCTATTAAAGACAGGGTTTTTAGAATTTTCAGCTAGACCACTCAAAATGTCTCGAATAGAAATTTGAAGAATAACATTTATTCCCCCCTTTAAATCAAGACCCTTGTTTAGTTCCTTTCCTTTCGCACTGTTGTAGGTGGTAAAACCGTATAGGGTGTTATTACCTACAGAGTCCAAATAGGCATTGGTACTGATATCACGCAGTTCCAAATAATTGGGAATGTCTTCTGAAATGGATTGTGCAGCATATGTTTCTGCTTGTTGCTCAACACGGCTTGCTATAAAAGTAAATGAGAGTTGGTAGATGCTTACAAGAGCAAATAGAATTCCAAAAACTCGAATTAATGAATTATTTTGCATTTTTAATCAAATTTATGCTCAAACTTTGGCGAGCAAATATAGGATTAAACCAAAGAAATGACAACTGAAAAAAGGGAATATTCACCCCCGTATTAAAGAAGGGAATCTAATGCTTCATTCATGGCACGTACTTTTGAAGCACTCTCTTGTAATAAAGCTTGTTCTTTCTCGTTTAATTGCACATCAACAATAGCTTCTACACCTTTTGCTCCGATAATACAGGGCACTCCAATACAAAGGTCAGTTAACCCGTATTCTCCCTCTACTAAAACAGAACAAGGAATCATCTTTTTTTGATCATTTACAATGCTGTCAACCAAATAGGCTACAGATGCCCCGGGGGCGTACCAAGCAGAGGTTCCGAGTAATTTTGTTAAGGTTGCGCCACCAACCATAGTATCTGCTGCCACTTGCTGTAATGTTGCCGCGTCTAAGAATTGTGTTACGGGGGTACCGTTGTAACTGGCTAATCGAGTCAATGGAATCATTGTCGTGTCACCATGCCCTCCTATTACCATTCCTTGTATGTCATTTGCCGGTTTTTGTAAGGCTAAAGAAAGGTAGGTTTTAAAGCGAGAACTATCCAATGCTCCACCCATTCCGATAATCCTGTGTTTTGGAAGTCCCGTTGCTTTTAAGGCCAAATAGGTCATGGTATCCATGGGGTTAGAAACCACAACAATAATCGTTTCAGGAGAATGAACTAAGATATTCTCTGCTACGGATTGAACAATCCCTGCATTTATTCCTATTAATTCTTCTCGGGTCATTCCCGGCTTGCGGGGTACTCCAGAAGTAATTACTACTACATCGCTACCTTCCGTTGCTTTATAGTCATTTGTTACGCCGGTAATGGTTGTATTAAAGCCTAAGGTAGTTGCCGTTTGCATTAAGTCAAGCGCTTTTCCTTCGGCAAATCCTTCTTTAATATCCAATAAAACTACTTTACTAGCAATACGTTTTTGTGCAATATATTCTGCGCAAGAGGCTCCAACATTACCTGCCCCAACAACCGTAACTTTCATGTGTTAATTTTTATATCGTTATTCTAATTGATTTTTTAAACCCTATTCGTTTACATTCGTGCAATACTACTTCATTTTGTGATTGAACTAAAACGTCGATCACAATTTTAAGCATCTATGTTCGCATAGATTGCATTTTTCTCTATAAATTCTCTTCTCGGCGGAACATCATCTCCCATAAGCATGGAAAAAATTCGATCGGCCTCTCCTCCATTGTCAATGGTTACTTTTCGTAATGTACGTTCCGCTGGATTCATGGTTGTGTCCCAAAGCTGTTCGGCGTTCATTTCACCCAAACCTTTGTAGCGTTGAACGTTTGCTCCTGATCCAAAATCTTGAAGAAGCTGATCACGTTGATCATCATTCCAGGCATATTCTTTCTTTTGACCCTTCTTAACAAGATATAAAGGTGGTGTAGCTATATAAATATGACCCGATTCAATCAATTCTCGCATGTAACGGAAGAAAAAGGTCAGGATTAAGGTTGAAATATGGCTTCCATCAACATCTGCATCACACATAATAACAATTTTATGGTAGCGCAATTTTTCTAAATTAAGTGCTTTACTGTCTTCCTCAGTTCCTATTGTTACCCCTAAAGCGGTATAAATATTTCGTATTTCTTCATTTTCAAAAACCTTGTGTTGCATGGCTTTTTCAACATTCAATATTTTACCTCGTAGCGGCAATATAGCTTGGAAGTTTCGATCACGTCCTTGCTTGGCCGTTCCCCCTGCAGAGTCACCCTCAACCAAAAATACTTCGCACAATGCTGGGTCTTGCTCAGAACAGTCTGATAGTTTCCCGGGAAGGCCACCACCACTCATCACTGTTTTGCGTTGCACCATTTCACGTGCTTTGCGAGCAGCATGACGGGCTTGGGCAGCTAAAATTACTTTCTGAACAATCGTTTTAGCATCGTTTGGATTTTCTTCTAAGTAGTTTTCGAGCATTTCTGATACGGCTTGAGAAACAGCCGCGGTAACATCTCGATTCCCTAATTTTGTTTTGGTCTGCCCTTCAAATTGGGGTTCTGCAACTTTTACTGAGATGATTGCAGTAAGTCCTTCTCGAAAATCATCACCAGAAATTTCAAATTTTAATTTATCGACTAATCCCGACTGATCTGCATATTTTTTTAGCGTCGTTGTTAATCCTCTTCGGAAACCCGAAAGGTGCGTACCTCCCTCATGGGTGTTAATGTTGTTTACGTAAGAATGGATGTTTTCAGAGAAGGAAGTATTGTATACCATTGCAACTTCAACGGGAATTCCATTTTTCTCTCCCTCCATGGAAATAACGCTGTTTATAATGGGTTCGCGAGTTTCGTCTAAAAAACGAATAAATTCTTTGAGCCCTTCTTCTGAATGAAAGGTCTCTGAAATGGGAAGTCCGTCATCAGTTGTATTACGCTTATCAATTAAGGTAATATTAATTCCTTTATTCAAATAGGACAATTCCCGCATACGTAAGGATAGCGTATCGTAATTATACTCTATCGTTTGCTGGAATATTTGGGTGTCTGGTTTAAATGTTACTAGGGTTCCTGTTTGATCTGAATCACCAATACTTTTTACAGGCGCAACTGCTTTTCCCCGTTCGTATTCTTGCTCCCAAATTTTACCTTCACGGTAAACTGTGGCCGTCAATTTTTCAGAAAGTGCGTTAACACAAGAAACTCCAACACCGTGTAATCCCCCAGAAACTTTGTATGAATCTTTATCAAATTTACCTCCAGCTCCAATTTTGGTCATTACTACTTCAAGAGCGGAAACTCCTTCCTTTTTATGAATATCTACGGGTATTCCTCGTCCGTTATCTTGGGTCGTAATGGAGTTGTCTTCATTGATGGTAACAGTAATTTCATCACAATACCCCCCTAAGGCTTCATCTATTGAGTTATCAACTACTTCATAGACCAAATGATGCAATCCTCTTACACCGACGTCTCCAATATACATAGAGGGTCGCATACGAACATGCTCCATGCCTTCAAGGGCCTGAATACTGTCTGCTGAATAGTTTTTATTTTGATTTTCTTCGCTCATAATTTAACTTATTGGGCCGCAATTACGCTGACTTTCAAATATAAATATTCCGCCCCTCAATAATGCGCTAAAGCCTTGTAAATATTGATGAAGTTATCAACATTAGCTTGTGAAAAATTCAGCTAAAATGAGGTGGTAAATGAACTCTTTTTTCTACGCTTTATAACTGTTTGAATGCACTTTAGCAACAGCCCTTCCGCTGGGATCATTTTGGTTTTGAAATGCAGCATCCCAAGCCAAGGCAACAGGCGTGCTGCAGGCCACTGAGGGCACAGAAGGAACGCTTAATGCGGCGGCATCACTCGGAAAATGAGATTCAAAAATTGTTCGATAGTAAAACTCTTCTTTGTTTTGAGGCGTTTGAACGGGAAAACGATAATGTGCATTTTGCATTTGTTCATCTGTCACCTCTTGATTTACCATTTCTTTTAAGGTGTCAATCCAGCTGTATCCTACTCCGTCTGAAAATTGTTCTTTCTGACGCCAAGCCACACTTGGTGGCAAATAGCTCTCAAAAGCTTTGCGCAGCACCCATTTCTCCATACGTTCGGGGGTAATCATTTTGTCTTTAGGATTGAGTCGCATGGCGACTTCGATAAACTCTTTATCTAAAAAGGGAACGCGTCCTTCTATTCCCCAAGCAGCAAGTGATTTGTTTGCACGCAAGCAATCGTATTGATGTAATTTCTCTAGTTTTCGAACAGTTTCTTCATGGAATTCTTGGGCATTTGGCGCTTTGTGAAAATAAAGATAACCTCCAAAAAGCTCATCGGCACCTTCCCCAGAAAGGACCATTTTAATCCCTAGCGATTTTATCGCTCGAGCCATAAGAAACATGGGTGTTGAGGCACGTACAGTAGTAATATCGTAAGTTTCCAAATGATAAATTACCTCACGTATAGCATCAAGGCCTTCTTGAATTGTAAATTTTATTTCGTGATGAATTGTGCCTATGTGTTTTGCTACTTCTTGAGCAGCAGCCAAGTCAGGCGAACCTTCCAAACCTACAGAAAAGGAATGCAATTGGGGCCACCATGCCGCCTGTTGGTCGTCTGCTTCTATCCGATGTGCGGCAAATTTTTTGGCTAAGGCGGAAGTGATCGATGAATCTAGCCCTCCTGATAATAACACACCATAAGGCACGTCACTCATCAATTGCCGATGCACAGCATCAGAAAGCGCATCGTGTAGGTCTTCTATTGAGGTAGGATTGTCTTTAACAGTGTCATAATTTTTCCAATCGGGAGCATACCATTGGGTAACTTTTTTATCCTCACTGTGGTAATAATGACCAGGAGGAAACAATTCAATTTTTGAACAAACGCCCTCTAATGCCTTCAACTCTGATGCCACGTAAAATGTTCCATTTCCATCCCATCCCATATATAGTGGGATAATTCCCATATGATCTCGGGCAATAAAATAGGAATCCTTTTCAGCATCATAAATGGCAAAAGCAAAAATTCCATTTACTTTATTAAGAAAATCAATTCCTTCTTCTTGATACAATGCCAAAAGAACTTCACAATCAGATTGGGTTTTAAAGGCATAGGAACCGGATAAAGCTTTGCGTAAATCACGGTGGTTGTATATTTCGCCATTGGCTGCTAAAATTAACTTCTCTGAAGGACTAATTAAGGGTTGCTTTCCGGAAGTAGGGTCTACAATAGCCAATCGCTCATGAGACAATATGGCCTTGTCCGTTGCGTAAATACCACTCCAATCAGGACCTCTATGCCTTAGTTTTTTAGACATTTCTAATATTTGAGGCCGAATAGACTCAGAAGATTGCTTGAGTTCAAAAGCGCAAAGAATTCCACACATGATTATATTATTTTTGTCAAAAGTAGACTAATCATTAATGTTTTAAAACGAAAATGTTATTTTGACAAATATTATTAATATAAAAAGCGAATTAAATGCTATTTAATTCGCTTATCTTTTTATTTTGAAGGGAAATGTAAAAATATTTAATTGATCCTATTGCTGTAAACAATATTCCCATCTACCAAAGTAGCAACTACGCGCGTTTTTAAAACTCGTTTATCAGAAACCCTCATGATATCGCGGTCGAGTATAACAAAGTCAGCCACTTTTCCGGGCTCAATAGACCCTTTTTCGTTTTCTTCAAAGTTAGCATATGCCCCCCAAATTGTCATTCCGCGCATAGCGTCGGTACGTGACAGTTTGTTTTCGGGCAGGTACCCTTCTTCGGGGTATTGATTGGCATCTTGACGGAATACAGCCGCATAGAAAGTCATAAAAGGATTCACTTCTTCAACGGGAAAATCGGTACCTAATGCAATACGACCCGAACGCTCAAGGAGTACTTGATTGGCATAGGCCCCATGTAAACGTTCTTTTCCCAAACGCTCTTCAGCCCAGTACATGTCACTTGTAGCATGTGTAGGTTGAACGGAAGGAATTATTTTACGATTGAATAAAGCAATATCTGCAGTATCAATAATTTGAGCGTGTTCAATTCTCCATCGGGGATCGTCCACTAAAGAGAGGGCTTTTCGGTAAGCATTCAAAACGGCATGATTTGCCGCATCGCCAATAGCGTGAGTATTCATTTGAAATGGAGTTGTAGAAAGCTTATAGGCTAATTTTTCAAGTGAATCTACTGAAGTTAAAAACTCTCCTTTATGTTCTGCCAAGTCGCTGTAAGAAGTTTTTAATGCTGCCCCTCTGGAACCTAATGCCCCATCTGCATATACTTTGAAAGAACGCACATTCAATTTTTCTGTTTTAATGGGTCCTGTACTTAAATAGTGCGCTACATTTTCTTTTGTATTGGAGATCATGGCGTAAACACGAATCGTAAGCTGCCCTGTTTTTTGAAGGCTATCAATAAGAGTGATGTCTTCTCGATCCATTCCGGCTACGGAAACCGTTGTAAGTCCATTGGAAAAGGCAATTTGCTCAGCTTCTTTGAGCGCTTTGATTTTTTCTTCTACTGTTGGAGCAGGAAGCACTTCCGAGATTAGCCGCATTGGAGCATCTACCAAAACACCTGTCAACCTTCCCTTTTCTTTGATAATTGTACCCCCTTCTACAGCCGTATCCTCTGTAATACCAGCCATATCCAACGCTTTTTGATTCACTAGCATGGCATGACCATCTATTCTCCTTAACACCACAGGGGTGTCCGGAAACAGTTGATCCAATTTTTCCTTTGTTGGTAATTTTTTATTTTCCCAATCGTTTTGATCCCAGCCTCTACCTAAAAGAACCGAAGCCTTAGATTGTTTGGCAAATTGTTGTACCCTACTGAGTACGTCTTCAAAACTTTTTGTCCCCACTAAATCTACTTGCTGTAAGCTTAAACCCAGACTTAAAAAATGACAATGAGAATCAATTAAGCCTGGAAAGACGGCTAGCTCTTGTAAATCAAGCGTTTTTTTGGCCTCGTACCGATCGAGCAATTCTTCTCCGCCTACATCAATAAATTTTCCATTATTGACCACAAAAGCCGTGGCAGTCCCTCTGGTTTCTCCCATGGTGTACACTGTGGCATTATGAACAATTAAATCAACTTTATTCTGACACGAAGTCAATGAAATTAAAATAAGAACTAATAAAACCGTTATGCTAGCGTTTTTCATATTAAGAACAGTGGGGTTAAAAATTCGAGCAAATTTACATAAAATTATGTGGTACTAACTAAAAAAATCTAAGACTCTTGTTCGTTGTTCTTTTCAATATTGTAAATCAAGTTTATAAAGTATGCCCCCTAAAAGTAAAAAGGAAGGTTCGGGATAGTAGGCCCACCTTCCATTTAAACCTTTGCTTGCAATTTTACTTTTGATGAATACATCAAATTGATTAATCAACTTGTAAGATATATGGAAGTTGGATTGTGCAAACAAAGGCAATTTATTTTCGACCAAAGGCACATTGTCCAATTGCTGATTAACAAATAGGGGTCTGAAGGCACTGCTTCGATCGCCAAAAGCTTTCCCGTTGAATGTAAAAACAATTTTATCCTTCCAAGTAAGTTGTCCCTCCCATGCCATTTCAAGTCCTGGTGTATTCCACAATATTTGATCCTCTAGCGGATCAAAAAGCCGGTATTTGGTTTCAAAATGAACAAAGTTATTTTTAGCAACATCAAAACGCAACCCAGCTTTGATTCCATAAAAGCGCACTGAAGCAAATTGATTCTCAAAGGCATTTGACAAACGGTAGGAATCAGTTTCGTTTTGGACATCATAAGGAAGGCGTTGGAAATACATAAAATTATCCACTTCATCATAAAGAACGCCTAAGTCAAAATTCACTACTGAGGCTAAACTCGTTTTTACCCCCAATGCTGCATTAAATTGTTCAAAGGTGGGCCGTAGCATTGTGGTGGGAGAAACATAAGGGTTCTCTAAAAATGAACTGCGATAACTATTGGGCTTTACACCCCCTAAGGCTTGTGCATAGGGTGTTAAGGTTGCATTTTGCTTTTGGTAAACGATTTCCACTTTGGGATAATAGAGTATTGAATTAACCCCCTGAACCGAACCTGCTACATAAGCAAATCCTGCGCCCAATTTCAACTTTAGATCCGAACGGGTGCGCTGCCATTGAAATTCACTTCCCAAAATACCATAGGTGTATTGTTCATTAGTTTTTTCAAAGTAGGAATCTTTAAAAAGGGTGTTGAGGCCATTTGCAAGCAAATTTGCGTTTAGATTGTCTTTTGAAATTTCAAAATTAAATTCACTACGCAATCCAATTTGTTGCTCTGAGGAACCAAAGTTATCAGCGGTATGATTGACTTGAAACGCTATACTTCGCAAAACAAAATCATACCAATTCCAATCCGTTCTCAGTTCAAAAAGATTGCGTTTGCTCTTTGAATCCAGACTGCTGATCAGTAGCGGGTCCCATTCTTGATCATACAATCCAAAATAATTATGGGTGTAATTTTTGAATTGTAAGGTAGTATGTGTGTTATAGTCTCTACTCCTTAAGTTGTGTTGTAGCGCAAGCCGACTAAAACTTTGATCCCCATCAAGTAACGCATTATTAATTTTTCCTTTAAATCCATCTCGATAAAAATGGACTCCAAAGCGTTGTTGCCGATCAATTGTGTATACACTTGAAACCTCTAAAAGCATCTGATTCATTGTCCCGAGTCCGCCACTAAGTAAAGTATTGTAAGGAATAGAAGACTCTCTCTTTTTTAATTTTAGAGGGGTGGCCTTATTGGGTTGAAACGTGGAAATAACAGGGATCTCTTTAATCGAAAAATCTAAAGATTTAGAAGATTGGACTAAACTGTCCGGAATTTTAGGGTTTATTTTAATTTGAAAAGCATCCGAAAGACTAGGAGTGTAGGATTTAACCACAAGCACTTCTTGTGTTCCAATACCCTCCTGTTCTTTGTCTTGCGAAAATGCTAGCCTACTGGTAAAGAAAACAAGGCACATAAACCCAAATAAAAATGCTTTATACATCATATTATTATCCCTCTTCATCTGATTGTGATGCTTGTTGATATTCGTTTAAAAGCTCTGTAGCCTCATTTTTAATTGCATCGAATTGATCAAAATTTTCTATAACCGACTCCAAAACAAAAACAGCTTGAAAAGAATCTTCTAAGGCCCTGTAATTTTTTGCCAACAGCACCAATGCTTTTGCATTCCAATACCCCGAACCGCCAATGCTTGAGGCTATTTTTTGTATGTATTCATTGGATTCAGTGTATTTTTTTGCATCATATAACTTTTGGGCCTTATAATAAAAAGCTTCTGCTGCCCACTCAGCTTTTGGAGCGTTTTCTAATTCTTCAAATGTTGAACCCGCAGTTACACTATCACCACTAAACAAAGCCGCTTGAGCCTTTAAGTAGCGTGCATCCCAAAGCAAAGCCTCTTCTAGATCAGCAATTTGGAATACTTTTTCTACCCCTAGCAATGTGCTGTCATAGTCTTTATTTTCAAAATAAGCGTGCATCAGATTTAAAAGGGCAAAACGTTTGTTCTCCTCAGAAGTGGCCAGCTCCTCCAATTGCTCTAAATAAGGAAGAGCAACTAATAATTGAGATTGATTTTTTAAAATTGTAATGGAACGAACCAACGCTTTTTCTGTGTACATGGAGACTTCTGAATCAACCAAAGAAGTATAATAATCCAAGGCTTTATCAAACATTTCATTTGAATAATTAAGCTCAGCGAGATAAAAAGTTGCTGGAACAGAAAAAGTGCCTTGCGCAAAAGAGGCTAAATATTCCTCAAATAGCTTTTCGGCTGCTTTAAATTTCCCTGACAAAAATTGTTTTTCAGCAGCTTCAAATGTCGTTTTTTCCAAATCGATATCAGACAACGATTCAAGGTCTTGACTTTTTAACCAAGAAGAAAATTCATTAACCTGCCCAATATCGACAGCAATTTCTCTTAGCGTTCTAATCCCTTGTTCTGCTGCCGCATATCCCTTGTACCGAACCACCACTTCTTGCAAAAGGGTTCGGGCCTCTTCAAATTGATTTTCATTATAGAGAATCAATGCTTTGTTTAAAGAAGATTGTGCTAGGTACGGGCTGCGTTGAAAAGAAGAAAGCAATTCATTGTACCGGGCAATGGCCTTTTGATTTTCTCCCTCCAAACTATGAGCTGTTGCCATTTCAAATAAAGCGTCGTCCACCAAAGGATCGGATTTGTACGCTTGAATTAGTTGCGTAAGGGTTTCAATTTTTTGTGGATTTCGACCAATAAAACCATAACTAATCCCTTTTTGAAAGGTAGGATAGGCACCGTTGGCCTCATCAAAAGCTATCGCTGTATTGTAGTGCTCCATTGCAGGCCAATATTGCTTCAAGGCAAAATTACAATCGCCTAACCGCAAAAAGGTGTCGCGTTGAATAGAAGCAGAAAATGTGCTGTTTTTTAAATTAAAAGCTTCAAAAGCTGCAAGTGCGGAAGCATACTCATTTAATTTAAAATAAGTATAGCCCATATCGTACAGCAAACGAGACCCCGATTTTATAGCCCCTGACTCGGGGTGATTAGTAAACTCCTTAAAATAGGCTAATGCTTGATCGAATTTATTTAATTCATAAGAAGACCTTCCCAACCAATACAAAGCATACGCTTGTAAAAATTTACTCTCCTTACTTTTTTCGGCTAAGCTGAATGATGCTTCAGCATTTTGGTAATTCCCTGAATTGTATGAAGCAATTCCTTTTAACACATACACTTGCTGAAGGGTTTTGTCGTTTTTAAAATCCCCTCTCCCTTCTAAAATAGCAATAGCGGCGTCATAATTTGCGTTTTTCGTGTAAGAATCAATCAATAATTCTTCGATTAAAACACCCGATTCACTTTTAGGATAAAGCTCAAGAAAGGAAACCAAAACCTTAGGAGTTTCTTCAAAGGGGTTCCCAATTTCATAACTTAATTTTGCATAATTCAAAAAGGCGTTTTCTTGAAGCTCCGGATCAAAATCCATGGTTAAGGCACTTTTGAAAGCGGTGAGTGCAGCGGGTTTATTTCCTATTTTCAAATAACAATCAGCCAAATGATAGTACGCATTTTGGGATAATGCATTTTTTTCACCCACAATTTTATTGAATTGGTCCATTGCATTTTCAAATTCACCTACACGATAATAGGTATATCCCAGTTGATAGAAATCTTCGTTTGACCATCTCCCCTTTTTCCCTTTGTATTCTTTTAAATAAGCTAACGCATTTTGATACAGCTTGAGGTTAAAGTAACTCTCACCTATAATTTTAGAGAGTTCAGAATACGAGTCGTCCGTTGCAGTTGCCAATACTTCTTTGCCCAATGCTATGGCCTGCTCAAATCGACCCAATCTAAAATTCATATCGGCCTGAAAATACTTTAGATTTTCTTTTTGTTCTTTATCAGAGGTGGCAGAAAATTCGGTGAAAGCATTGTCATAATCTTCAAGTTGATAGGCAATATGACCTAGATAGTAATGGGCGTCGGATTCAAAATTTTTGTTTGACTTTACTTTTTCTAAAAAGGGTTTTGCTTGGGCATACCGTCCTGCAGAAAACAAACTATACCCCTTATTGAACTGAAAAGTGGGTTGTTCTAATTTTGGAACAAAAGACTCATCAATTTTTAAATACCATTTTAAGGCATAACGATACTCTTCATTTGCAAAATAATAGTTCGCCACATCAAAATCTACTGTCAGCGACTCCCTTTCACTTGGATAATTTTCTTTAAACTGGGTCAGCATTTTTTCTGCCCCTGATAGATTCAATCTAAGGGCATTGGACAAGGTATTGAACTGCTTTTTCCGAAAGGCATCAGGAGTGTCGTAAATACTTGTTTCTAAAATTGACGCTTGCCATGATGCAGGGTAATATCCCGTTCCAAAGTAATGTTGGCCGCGATCCAAAAATGTAGAACTATCATAGATTTGAGCCACAAGATGTAAAGGAATAAATACAAGTAAAATTCCAAAAATCCGATTCCATTTTACTACTTTTCCCATGGATGATAAAGGTATAGCATTCCCTATGATATTGATAACGACAATAGAAGGAGAAACGTATATTTTATCAACAATTTTAGGGGTAAAAGAAGAAAAAAAGTACCTTTAACTAAATCTTCTATCCCGATGCAGACTTCTGTAGTAAGGCTCGATAAAGCCACCCTTTCTAACAATCAAAACTTACTTTTTTCTTCTATCGATTTTACTGTTGCCAAGGGGGATTTTGTGTTTCTAATTGGCAAAACAGGTTCTGGAAAAAGTTCACTCCTAAAAGTGTTGTATGGGGATTTGATGTTAAACGGAGGAACGGGGTCGATTGTAGGGTATGATTTAACAACTCTAAAAGACCGAGACATTCCCCTATTACGCAGAAAACTGGGGATTGTTTTTCAAGATTTTAAACTTTTGCCCGATCGAACCGTTTATGAAAATTTACTTTTTGTACTTAAAGCTACAGGATGGAAAGATTCATCCCAAATTAAGGAACGGATTGCTGAAGTGTTAAAACAAGTTAATGTAGTTGACAGTGAGGCAAAATTCCCGTTTGAATTGTCAGGCGGTGAACAGCAACGGGTAGCCATTGCGCGGGCCTTACTCAACCACCCCGAATTGATTTTGGCTGATGAGCCTACTGGAAATCTTGATCCTGAAACCAGTCAAGAAATCATGCAACTTTTCAGTAACCTACACCAAGCTGGAATCAGCATTATAATGGCCACCCATGATTACAATATGATTATGAAATTTCCGGGTAAAATATACCAGTGTGGCCAGGGCCAGCTAAAAGAAGTGGTAGCTAAAAAAACGAATTAGGCCTTTTGCCTTTTTCGTTCGTTTTCATCCAAATATATTTTGCGCAAACGCAGAGCGTTTGGGGTTACTTCTACAAATTCATCTTTTTGAATGTATTCTAAAGCCTCTTCTAATGAAAATTTAATAGGAGGTGCAATTTTTACTTTGTCATCTGAACCGGCTGCACGAACATTTGAAAGCTTTTTTGTTTTGGTAACGTTTACCACCAAATCATCTTGACGGGTATTTTCACCAATAACCTGTCCTGCGTAAATAGGTTCATTCGGAGCAATAAAAAACTTTCCACGCTCTTGAAGTTTATCTAAAGAGTAAGGAATTGCAGTTCCTTTTTCCATAGAAATTAGCGATCCATTTATTCGTCCTGGAATTTCTCCCCTATAGGGACTGTATTCTTCAAAACGATGGTTCATAATAGCTTCTCCAGCTGTGGCGGTTAATAATTGATTACGCAAGCCTATAATTCCCCGAGAAGGAATTTTAAAGTCACACACCATCCGACTTCCTTTAGGTTGCATGCTCACCATTTCCCCTTTTCGTAAACTAACCATTTCAATGGCTTTTCCGGAAACCTCTTCGGGTAAATCAATGGTTAACTCTTCTAAGGGTTCCATTTTCACCCCATCAATTTCTTTTATTATTACTTGAGGCTGTCCAATTTGAAGCTCAAAACCTTCGCGACGCATGGTTTCAATTAGCACTGATAGATGCAATACTCCCCTTCCGTACACTATGAATTTATCTGCACTATCGGTAAATTCCAACCGCATGGCAAGATTTTTTTCGAGTTCTTTTTCTAAACGTTCACGCAAGTGACGAGAAGTGATGAATTTTCCCTCTTTTCCAAAAAAAGGAGAGTCATTAATGGTAAAAAGCATGCTCATGGTTGGCTCATCAATAGCTATTGAAGGCAAAGCCTCAGGGGCTACAAAATCTGCAATTGTATCTCCGATATCAAAATCTTCCAAACCTACAATGGCACATAAATCGCCCGCTTCTACACGTTCTACTTTTTTACGTCCCAACCCTTCAAACAAATGCAATTCTTTGATTTTAGAAGGCATTTTGCCTCCTTCTCTTTTCATGAGTTGTACTTTCATTCCGCTTTCTAAAACCCCTCGCTGCAAACGTCCAATTGCGATACGCCCCGTAAAAGAAGAATAATCGAGAGAGGTGATCAGCATTTGTGTATTGCCCTCTTCTATACTTGGACTGGGCACATACTCCAAAACCATATCCAATAGGGGTTCTATCGATGTGGTCTGGTGGTTCCAATCCGTACTCATCCAATTGTTTTTAGCAGAACCGTACACCGCGGGAAAGTCCAATTGCCATTCCTCAGCTTCCAATTCAAACATTAAATCAAAAACTTTTTCATGAACTGCTTCAGGAGTACAATTTTCTTTATCAACTTTATTGATTACTACAATGGGTTTTAATTTTAACTCTAATGCCTTTTTCAATACAAATCGAGTTTGAGGCATGGGCCCTTCAAAGGCGTCAACAAGAAGTAAAACACCATCGGCCATATTAAGCACACGTTCTACTTCACCGCCAAAATCAGCGTGACCAGGAGTATCGATGATATTGATTTTTGTTCCTTTATAGGTGACGGCAACGTTTTTAGAAAGAATGGTGATTCCTCGTTCTCGTTCTAAATCATTGTTGTCTAGGATCAATTCTCCTGTTTTTTCGTTAGAACGGAACAAATTACAGTGATGCAATATTTTGTCGACTAGAGTAGTTTTACCGTGGTCAACGTGCGCGATGATTGCAATGTTTTTTATGGCTGACATAGAGTTTTAAAAGCCGCAAATATACCACTATTAGTTATGCAAAAAATTTTTCTAGATTGTTTTGTTTTGCATGCTTTTCGCTACCGTCATTAGTTCAATATTTTACAATTTCACGAGTAAAGACGTATCTTTAAATCAACTGCAGTAATATGGAAAACAAGGAGAAAACAATTGACAATTACCTAGCGCAACATTATATTCATAAGAGTAACTGGCTCAGAGCTGCTGTTTTAGGCGCAAATGATGGTATTTTATCTACCACCAGTATTGCCATAGGAGTTGCAGCAGCAACTGACAATAGGCCGGCTATTCTTCTGGCAACTTTGGCTGGATTAGTTGCAGGGGCGCTTTCTATGGCCGCTGGAGAATACGTTTCGGTCAGTTCTCAAACTGATGTTGAAAATGCTGATATAGAACGTGAAAAGGCAGAATTAGAAGAAGATCCTGAAGCGGAAAGGTTGTTGCTGGCCAAAATATATGAAGAGCGAGGCTTGAAAAAAGAAACCGCCTTACAAGTAGCCAATGAACTTACAAAAAAAGATGCTTTAGCGGCTCATGTTCGTGATGAATTAGGAATTACAGATTTACACAAAGCAAATCCGTTAGAAGCGGCTCTTGCTTCTTGTGGAGCATTTAGTGTTGGGGGCATTTTACCTTTACTCATAACGCTTTTTGTACCCTTAGAATTAATGATCTATAGCCTTTACGGGTTTTCAGTGCTCTTTCTTGCCCTATTGGGGGCACTTTCGGCTAAATTTGGAGGATCTAGTCCACAAAAAGCCGTTATTCGAATTACCTTATGGGGAACCGCAGCAATGGGGATAACCGCTGGGGTAGGTTATCTTTTTGGGGTTCAAGTTTAATTTTTGGAGAGAGCACTTTCTACTCCTAACCGATAGGAATCTAATCCAAAGCCAATAATTAACCCTTTAGCAACAGGAGTTATAAACGATTTATGTCTGAAATCCTCACGAGCAAAAGTGTTGGAAATATGAATTTCAATTACATCGCTATCAATACTTTTAATTGCATCACCAATGGCAACCGAAGTATGTGTATAAGCACCAGCATTAAGCAGTATAGCGTCCACTTCAAAACCTACTTGTTGAAGATGATTGATCAACTCGCCTTCGACATTAGATTGAAAATAACTAAACTCAACGTTAGGGAAACGCTCTTGCAAGGTTTTGTAATACGCTTCAAAAGTTTGATTCCCATAAATACCCGGCTCACGTGTGCCTAACAGATTTAAGTTCGGGCCATTGATGATACTAATCTTCATTTTAATTATTTTAGTAAAAGTATTGAAATTAGTGTAATCCCCCTAACACCATCCTTTTGAATTGGCACCTTGCGCTTTCCGAATTCCAAATGTACCTCAAAATCGAGCGAGGGCTCTCTGAAAATTCAATCCAAAACTACAGCTTTGATGTTCGCAGTTTAGTTGATTATATTGAGACGCATAATATTGACCAAAATCCAATTCAATGTACTTCAGAATCAGTACAAAATTTTATATATGATTCTGCAAAAAAAGTAAGTGCACGTACTCAGGCCAGACGCATCTCAGGGCTTCGTCGATTTTTTGATTTTTTGATTTTTGAACGATATCGCGACACTAATCCCACCGATTTGATTGAAGCTCCTAAACTGGGTCGTAAACTACCGGATGTATTGACTTTGGATGAGATTGAAACGGTTTTAGATCAAATCGATTTAGGACATCCCTTGGGCCATCGAAATAGAGCCATTTTTGAAACCCTATACGGATGTGGTATGCGCGTTTCAGAAATTACTCAACTAACCCTTTCTAATTTGTTTTTTAAAGAAGAATTGATACGGATAACAGGAAAAGGAAATAAACAGCGATTGGTTCCTATGGGAACCTATGTAAAAAAATACTTAACAATTTACATTAAAGAAAATAGGGTCTTTCAAAAAATAGATTCGAAGCATCGTGATGTTGTGTTTTTAAATCAAAATGGTAAAGCCTTGACCCGGCAAATGATTTTTACTTTACTTAAATCTTTAGCTGAAAAAGCAAATCTTAAAAAAACAATTAGCCCCCACTCCTTTCGCCATTCTTTTGCAACACATTTATTGGAAAACGGAGCCGATTTGAGAACCATTCAATTGCTCCTCGGACATGAAAGCATAACCACAACCGAGGTGTATACCCATTTAGATACCCAGCACTTAAGAAAAGTGGTGGAAAAATTTCATCCTCGAAACCCCCTCTAGGTAATTACCAGACGAAAGCCCTCTCCGTGGATATTTAAAATCTGTACTTTTTGATCTACACTCAAGTATTTTCGAAGTTTAGCGATATAAACGTCCATACTTCGGGAGGTAAAATAATTGTCATCACGCCAAATTTTGTTCAAGGCAATATCACGAGGGAGTAAATCATTTAAATGCAAAACCAAGAGACGTAATAATTGATTTTCTTTTGGCGAAAGTTTTATAGATTCCCCTGCTTTGTGTTTTAAAATGCGCAGTTTAGAATTGAATGAAAATTCACTGAAACTAAATTCAAATCGATCATCAACGGGAAGAACAGGAGCTTTACTGCGGTTTAGTACCGCCTTAATTTTTGCCATTAAAACATCCGAGTCAAAGGGCTTGGTCAAATAATCATCTGCACCAATTTTAAATCCTTTTAACACATCGTCTTTTAAATGTTTTGCCGTTAAAAAGAATATGGGTACCACTTCATTAATATCTCTTATTTCCTTAGCCAAAGTAAAACCGTCTTTGTATGGCATCATTACATCTAAAACACACAGATCGAAATCTTCTTTTTTAAATTTCTCAAATCCTTCAATTCCATTTTTGGCTAAGGTAACATCGTAATCATTGAGGCTTAAATATTCTTTCAAGATGCTGCCAAAGTTGGGATCATCTTCTACCACGAGTATTTTTTTGTTATTTTCTTTCATTGTTTTATGAGGCTAAATTATTTTTTTAAGGGCAGGGTTATGGTAAATATAGTCCCTACATTTTTTTTGCTTTCTAAATGAATCGTTCCTTTATGTAGATCAATGATTTTTTTGACATATGCCAGTCCTAAACCGTGTCCCTTTACATTATGAATGTTTCCGGATGTAGCGCGATAGAATTTATCAAAAACCTTTTTTTGAATTGAAGGGGTCATTCCAATCCCGTTGTCTTTAACTTTTAAAAGAATATACCCATCTTCATTGTAAGACTCTAAAGCAATCTTAGGCTGTTTTTCACAATACTTAACGGCATTGTCCAATAAATTTACTACAATATTGGTAAGGTGGCTTTTGTTTCCATAAATCAGCGCTTCTTTTGCTTTCCAACGATTGTTGAGAACACCCTTTTTGTTTTCTAAAATCAATTGAATATGACTTTCTGCCTCTTCAACAATGGCATGTAAATTAACCTCTTCCATGGGGAGGGGATCATTGCTTTTTTCCAATTGAGAAATTCGCAACACATTCTCCACTTGCGACAACATGCGGCTATTTTCTTCGCGAATCATTTTTACATATTGGGTTACTTTCTCAGGAACATGAAGCGACTTTGGATTTGAAATAGCATCTAATGCCAAGTTAATTGTAGCTATAGGCGTTTTGAATTCATGAGACATATTATTGATAAAATCGGTTTTCATTTCTGAAATCTTTTTTTGACGAATAATTTGAAACAAGGCACTTGAAGAAACCAATACAATAAAGAGGGTGAAAAATAGTGTGAGTCCGCCCAATCCGATAATTGAAGAAAAAACATACTGTTCTTTTTCTGGAAAAGAAACGACCAATTCATATCGATTTGAACCGTCTTGATTGACAAAAATGGGGGTATTGTATCGAAATCCCTTTTGAGATTCTGAATAATTATTTGAGGTGATTTTCGTGGCTAGACCATTGTCGTAAATACCAAATTCATAGGGTGTACTGATGTTCTTTGCATCAAATTCACGCTTCAAAACAAAATCCAATTCACTAGCACTTATTCGTTTGTGTAAGGGTGTGTTCGAGGTGTAATTTAAAAAGGCACTGCGAATACGTTGATTCGCCACGTTCATACGCTCAATAGTTTTGATCTTTTCAATGGAACTGGCCAGGTTATTTTCCCTGTTGAATACATCATTTTTATTGATGATGGTAGTGTTTTTTACCTGCTTTACATCGGTAACTGTATCTATGGTATCGCCCAGTTTAGGATCCAAATAAGGTTTTATTTTATAGTCTTCTTCTAAAATACCGTAGGCATAATATGAAATCAAATTATTGGTTTTGTCCTCATCTAAAAACAAAAACACATTTGCAAAACTTGCATTGTCTGGAGTATCTAAAGAATCAATCAGATTTTCGTATGCACTGATGTAATCATTCAGTTCCCGTTCTTGTATCTCCTCTGCTACATCTTGAATACTTTGTTGCACGGCTAAAGAGAATTCTTCCTCCTTATCATTCCAAGCGGAATAAATCCAATAGCCTTGTAAAACAATAATTCCCAGAATGGAAACTATCATAAAAACGACTAAGGAGACAAATAAAGATTTTTTCATACGGGCTAGATTCTAATTCTAAGGATCAGAACCAATTTTTTGCAAATTTCATTTTTTTTATCGCACAAAAGTGTCAAAAAGATGTTAATCTCTATTTTTAACTTGAAAGTTCAGCTAAAATTTGGGCCGCTTGACGATAGGCGTCCTCAATATATCCATTTTCAATAACATAATCGGCCAATTCTCTTTTTTTAGCTTCTGGCCATTGCTGCTTCATTCGAGCTATGACTGAGGCTTTATCCACATTGTCCCGTGTCATAACCCGTTGAATTCGAACTGCTTCAGGCGAACTGACATATATAACGGCATCACACTCTTTTGCAGCTCCTGACTCATATAAGATCGCTGCTTCTTTAATAATCAAATCCGCCCGTGGGTGTTCATTCACAAACTTCTTAAAATCATCAGCAACGGCAGGATGTACAATTGCATTTAATTCTCTTAATGCACTTTCATCACTAAACACCAATTTTCCTAATTTTTTTCGGTTTAATGTACCGTCAGGGTGATAATAGGCTTTTCCAAATTTTTCTATGAGCTGATTTTTAAGTGGGCCGTTCATAAGTTTACGTCCTGAAGCATCGGCATCATAACAGGGGATGCCTTGATCTGAAAACCATTTTAAAAGTGTTGATTTCCCACTTCCTATTCCGCCTGTAAGTCCAATAATTTTCATTCCCGTAAAAGATAATTCACTGTTTTGGGGGTCCAAAAAAGTTGTTTTATGAAATTAGGCTGTACTTCAAGTTTAATTTCTAGTTCCTCTTTTGAATCCTCAACAATATCGTTATAATCTACAACCAGTACAAAATCTGAAGCCTTAATTCTTTTTAATTCAGATAAGGGAAATGTAGCTTTAACCGATACCCTTGGAGGAAACAATCTAAGTTTTTTACCCTTCGGTAAATTGCGTAATTCAATACCCACTTCATAAACTTGCTCTGTAAATTGATCTATTGCCAAGAAAGCCGTAACCTGCTCTTTTTCAAATTTTAACTCCGAAATAGGCTCAAGGGAAAGTGTTGTCTGAATTGATTCGTGTACATCCTTTACTTCAAAGGGCATTGTGGTAAGTGCTGATAGAGTATCAAGTATTGAAATTGGCCCATAAACTTCAATGGCTTCGGGCTCCAATTGAATTGAAGAAACACTGAGGTAACCGGGTCGAAATTCTATCGTTGTTGTGGCCAATATAGGCACTTTTTTTGCTCCCAATTTACTGTATGAGAGCGAGGTTATGCTAGGAGAAATTTGTTGAATTTGAGTGTTGTCAAACAACTGATTTTCTAAACTATAGCGTTGGGCGGTTAAATTGACTTGAATGGAATGTTCATTTTGCTCAGAGGCTGTGGCTAAAGATATTTCTAGGGGTTTTCGAAACAAACGGTACCATAAAATTTCTATTCCACTTGCTTGAAGAGTCAAATCAAAAGAGGACTTGTTTTCGTTAAGAAAAATAGATTTTGGGGCATCCAGCCATTCAATTTCGAATGTATCGACAACGGTATAGGATTTTGAGAGTTTCGTACTCACCCATAATACAAAAGAAAGAAGAACAAATAAGAAAAAAAAACGAAGCCGTCCCCTCGAGGGCAGTGCCCTTGTCAGAGGGAGAATGTCGTTTTGTTCCGTTTTCATAAGCCTTTTTAAGGCGTGTTGATTATTCTTTGCTTAGGGCATCGATAATCTCTTGACTTACCCCAACACCTGAAAATCCTCCGTCGTGGAATAGGTTTTGAAGCGTTACTCGACGCGTATAGTCTGAAAATAAAGAGACTATATAATCGGCACAATCTTCAGCAGTGGCATTTCCAAGAGGTGACATTTTTTCAGCGTAATTCAAAAACCCTTCCAATCCTGCTACTCCTTTCCCTGCAGTGGTAAGTGTTGGTGATTGCGAAATGGTATTTACTCGTACTTTTTTGTCTTTGCCGAAAAAATAGCCAAAACTTCGCGCAATAGATTCCAAATAGGCTTTGTTGTCGGCCATGTCATTATAATTGGGAAACGTTCGTTGCGCTGCGATATAAGATAGTGCGATAATACTCCCCCATTCATTCATTGCGTCTTTATGATACAACGATTGCATTAATTTGTGGAATGAAACGGCGGAAACATCCCAGCCCTTCTCTAACCAATCGTAATTTAAATCTGTATAGTGTTTTCCTTTTCTTACGTTTACAGACATCCCAATAGAATGCAATACAAAATCCAATTTACCTCCTAAAATTTCTTGTGCTTGATCAATTAAAGCGTTAAGGTCCTCTACACTGGTAGCGTCTGCAGGAATAACCTTAGAGTTAGTTTGGTCAGCTAAGGTGTTGATTGTTCCCATACGCATAGCCACAGGAGCATTAGTTAAAACAAATTTTCCCCCTGCTAAGTGAACTGATTCTGCTGTTTTCCATGCTATAGACTGATCGTCTAAAGCACCAAAAATGATTCCTCTTTTTCCTTCTAATATTTTATGTGACATAAATTGGATTTTGACTTCAAAGATACGGTTAATTCATTAATTGTTTTGCGTGTGCTACAGCTGTTGGCGTAACTTGATTGCCCGAAAGCATTACCGCAATTTCCTGAATGCGTTCCGCTGCATTTAAGGGTCGCAAACGCGTGTAGGTTTTGCCTTCAGTAGTGGTTTTTTCAACTTTTAAATGGTGTTCGCCCTTGGCAGCAACTTGAGGCAAATGAGTAATGGTAAATACTTGTAAATTTTTTGATAAAGCGCTCATAACTTCTGCTACACGATCAGATACTTGACCTGAAACTCCTGTATCAATTTCATCAAAAATAAGGGTGGGTAATTTTTTATATTGAGAAAGAATGCTTTTAATGGCCAACATAATGCGAGATAACTCACCCCCAGAAGCCACTTTTTTTAGGGGTTTAAATTCTCCCCCGAGGTTGGCATTGAATAAAAACGTAAGTTCATCACTTCCAAAAAGCAAAAAGGACGAAGTCGTTTTCATTTCAATTTTAAATTGAGCTTCTTTCATCCCCATTTCCTCTAAATATTTTTCTATTTCCTTTTCCAGTAATGGAATGGCCTTTTTACGATTAGCACTTAATTTTTCTGACTGTGCAAGAAGCGAAGATTGGTAGGAGTTGATCTCATTGTTTACCTTTTCATTTTGTTGTTCTAGATTTACGGCTTGATCGAGTTCTTTTTCCAATGCATCTTTAATTTCAAGTAATTCCGCTGCAGAATTTACATGATGTTTTAGATAAAGCGACTGTAGTTGATCCCATTGTTGATCAAGTTGCTTAAGGGTTTCTGGATCAGCCTCTAATTGATCTAAATGCTGTTTGGAAGCTTCCAGTAAGTCTTCCATTTCAACTACAGCGTTTTGAGCCTGCAGTGTCAAAGCTTCGAAATGATCTGATTTTTGAGTTAATCCTAAGGTCAATTGCCGTAACCGATACAGTAGATCCATTACCCCTACTTCTTCTTTTTCTAGCAGCTGAACTACCTCAGAAAGGGTAGTTCCTAAATATTCCACTGAATTTAAAAGTGCGCGTTTGCGCTCTAACTCCTCTTCCATTCCCGAAACCAATTGAGCTTCCTGAAGTTCATCAAATAAAAATTGTTTTAGATCAAAAGCCTCCTGAGATTTTTTTTGAAGCGCCTGAAGCCGATCCCTTTCTAAAAGTGCTTTTTTGTACTGAGACAAAGTGTATTGATAATCCGTTATCAAGTCTTGATTCCCTGCAAGGGCATCTACTAAATAAAATTGAAAATCGCCTTCACCGAGTTGAAGATTATCGTGCTGTGAATGGATATCAATAAGAGCAGCTGTAATTTCTTCCAAAACAGATAAGGTAACAGGCGTATCATTGACAAAAGCCCTTGATTTACCTTGAGGCAACAATTCTCTTCGCACTACAGTTGTGGCTTCGTAATCTAAATCCAAAGCTTCAAAACGCGTTTGTAAATCGTATTGTTCGATAGAAAAAGTAGCTTCTACAACACATTTTTGGGTGGGATCGAGTAAACTGGTTAAATCTGCGCGTTTGCCTAAAACCAATGACAAGCCCCCCAACAAAATAGATTTTCCTGCTCCCGTTTCACCCGTAATGCACGTAAGGCCCTCAGAAAAGGAAACCTCTAATTCATCTATCAGAGCAAAATTTGAAATATATAGGTGAGTTAACACAGTTTTAGACTGATTTTTATGAGCCTAAATATACAATTATTAAAAAATAATTTAGGCTTTGATTTGTTTCCAGCGTGTTGTAAAAAAGGGAGCGATTTTTCGTAAAATCGCTTCTGTTTGATCGAAATCGACCGCTGGTCCTTCACTAAATATATTGACAATTTCATCGACTTTAGCATCAAAAAACATTTGTAGTAAAAATGCATTTGGCCGGCGTTGATATAGGGGCTCTAATTGTTGTAGGGCTTTCATGATTGCCGATTTTCCCTCTTCAGGAGTTTGGGTCATTTGATCAAGACCTTCCCGATGATAGGTATACAGTGATTGGCGGTATTCCCTAAAGCTATTGGAACGCATGGAATCAATTAACCAAAAGCGATTCCGTGTTCCGTCAGAGGGTTTCCATCCTGATTGAGAAGAGGTCTGTGCTATATTTACAATTTGAAAGGCTTGCTCTAAGTAAGGGTTTCCACCATAAAGGGCAAAACTATCGGCATCAATACTTAAGATGATGTAGGCGTAGAAACTAATTAAAGAAACTAAATTTGATTCAAAGCTTGCGCGATTAAAAAACAAAGGCTGAAATTCTTGATAGGTAAAGACAATGTCTTTGTCTAAAAAGTTCAAAACTGGACTATCGTAATTCGAATCAAATACAGGGCGCTGGGATTGAACCTGTAGTGTTGCTTCAAAACGATCGTTATTGTAGGCTGTAAGATTTAACACAAAAGAACAACGAATCCTCTCTTGATCTTGAAACGGCTGATTGGTCCATACTTGGGTATTAATAAACTCATTTAAAGACCGTTCCAGTGTTCTAAATATTTGCTGATTGGTTTGGTTAACCAAATCTGAATTTACAACCACTTGCGCGTTGAGTTCTTGAGCATTTATTTTATTACAAAAAATTAGTATTAACAGTAGAAGTGTAGGGATTCTCATGAGGTTAAGATTTGTTCGAAAATATGTTGAGCACATTCTTCTTTGGTAAGAAGGGGAAAAGAATGTGATTTCAAATTTGCGTGAATGTAGGTTATTTTATTCGTTGAACCTGAAAAGCCGGCCCCCTTGTCATTAAGAGTATTAAGCACGATACCATCTGCCTTTTTTTTCTTCAATTTGGCTGTAGCATGTTCCCATTCGTTTTCGGTTTCTAAGGCAAAACCAATCACTTTTTGATTCTTTTTATGCGTGCCCATATAGGCCAAAATATCGGGCGTTTCAGTTAATTCCAGGGAGAAGTCACTCCCTTGTTTTTTTATTTTTTGAGAAGCGGATTGTTTGGGTTTATAATCTGCAACAGCGGCAGCAGCAATGGCTATGTCCGCTTTTTTAAATAGGTTTTGAACGGCATTCAGCATATCTTCTGCTGAAACTACAGGAATAAGTTCTAGGTGGGAATGGTCAAGCTTTTCATTCGTCGGTCCTGTAATTAAAATGACATTGGCCCCTAATACAAGGGCTTCTTTGGCAAGGGCAAATCCCATTTTTCCTGAAGCATGATTTCCAATATAACGAACCGGATCAATGGCCTCAAATGTAGGTCCAGCGGTTATAAGGACTGTTTTTCCTTGTAGTGGAGTATTCGAATTAAAATGTGTTTCTACTAATGCAAGTATTTCTAAGGGCTCCAACATCCTCCCCTTTCCTTCTAATCCACTAGCCAAAGCCCCTTCCCCTACAGGAAGCACATAATTTCCATAAGAAGTTAGCTGGTTTATATTGTGTTGCGTTGTGGGATGCGCATACATGTCTAAGTCCATTGCAGGCGCAATCCAAACCGGGCATTTTGCGGAAAGATAAACCCCTAACAATAGGTTGTTACAACGCCCGTGGGCCATTGCAGATAAGGTGTTTGAGGTGGCTGGAGCAATCAAAAATAAATCGGCCCAAAGTCCTAATGCGACGTGATCATTCCAATACGGATTGTCACTGTCTTCTGCAATAAAACTCGATAAAACAGGGTTTTTAGAAAGGGTAGCTAATGTTAAGGGCGTTACAAAGTCTTTGGCTGAAGGAGTCATTACTATACGTACCTCTGCCCCTTTTTTAATTAAACCTCTAACAATTTCAGGGGTTTTATAGGCCGCAATTCCACCCGTTATACCGAGTAAAATTTTCTTACCCCTTAACGCATTCATGATTTATTCGTTGGTTTCGTCGGTATGGCGAAAATATATCTTTTCATTTAACCATTCCTCGATAGCCATGGCATGAGGCTTAGGAAGTCTTTCGTAAAAACGAGACACTTCTATCTGCTCTTTGTTTTCAAATATTTCTTCTAAGCTATCGGTATGTGTAGCAAACTCATCCAACTTTTCATGCAATTCCTTTTTAATGTCCAAATTAATTTGAATGGAACGTTTAGAAATGACAGAAACGGCTTTGTAAATATTGTCGGTAAAAGACTCAATCGTTTCACGATTATAGGTTTTTGTTGATGAGGAGGCCTTTGATTCTCTGTACTTAGTCATAGTCTTATTTAGATAAGGTTGTTGTCGTATTTAATTCTTCAAGTGTGGCATTCACCACTTCCATTTTTTTATTTAGATCTTCTAAAAAGAGGGTTTCGGGATAATAACGTAAAATGAGCTGATATTGTTGTTGCAAGTCTTCTAATCGTTCTTGTTTTTTTGAAAAAATACTATTTGTAGCAATTTCGAAGGAGGAGAGAAACTTAATATACAATGATTCTTCTCTGAATTTAGTGCCCGGGAAGCCCGCTATAAAATTCTCATTGGCTTTAATCGCGGCTTTATGGTCACGAATGGTGTTGTATTGTTTCGCAATTTCAAATTCTTTTTGCTCTAATTTTTCTTGCAGTTCAGAAATCATTTGATTGGCTTCTTCAGCAAATTCTGAATTGGGATATAAATTTAAAAACACCTGAAGTTTTTCAATCGCAGTATAGGTGTCTTCTTGGTCTAAACTGTAAATCGGGGAAAGGTTATAGTAACTTTTGGCGGCTTTAAAACTGGCCTCTTGTATACGATCACTTTTGGGATAGCTCTTAATGAAATTCTCAAATTGATAAGCAGCTAAGTAGTAACTTTTGGTTTGTAAATACGATTCTGCAAAAAAGAAAATAATTCGTTGTGCTTGAGGCTTTCCTCTGTAGGCGGGAACAATTTGCTCAAACAAACGGTTAGCCTTTCGGTATTCCCCATTATTGAAGTAAATCTCCGCTTGTTTGTACTTTTCCGTATTGTCATCACTATTGAGTAGTTTTTGGTACTCGGAACACGAAATCCACGTCAGCGATAAAGCCAAAAGTAAAATACGAAATACAGGCATTCGTTTCATGCTGCGAAAGTAGTAAATATCAATGATATTATAAATTTTAATTCCCAATAGGCTGTTAAAAAATATTCTGTGAACTTATACCGTAAAAAGTGTAGCCTCTAACACGCTTTCTATACGTTCGGAGAGCCTTTTAGTTGCGGGGACTAACGGCAACCGAACAGAATGACTGCAAAGTGATAAGCTTTTCATTAACGCTTTGATGCCCACAGGATTTCCCTCTTCAAAAAGGAGATGGACCATGTCGAGTAATTGATAGTGCAACCGGTATGCTTTTTCTAGCTCTCCATTTTCTACATAGTGAAACATTCGTTTGATGGGTTGGGGTAAGGCATTGCCTAAAACGGAAATGGTTCCTACTGCACCGGCTAAGAGCATTGGAAGTGTAAGCGCATCATCACCCGAAATAACCTGGATATGGGAGGGACATTTTTTTAATATTTCTTCCGCTTGGGCCATGTCACCACTAGCTTCTTTAATGGCGATGATATTATCGTAATCATGGGCCAGACGCAAAAAGGTTTCAGAGGATACCGCTGTTCCTGTTCGAGAAGGTACATTGTAAACAATTAGGGGAATCGGACTAACTTGAGCTAAATGTGCATAGTGCTGATAGATTCCTTCCTGTGAGGGTTTGTTGTAGTAAGGCGATACGGATAAAATAGCTTGAAATTGCGAAAGATCCGTATGCATAATTTCTTCCATTACTGCGGCTGTATTGTTTCCACCGATACCGATAACAAGGGGTAATTTTCCATTATTCGCCTTGAGTACCGCTGCTATAACATCCTTTTTTTCAGTGGGTGACAAACAGGATACCTCTGCTGTAGTACCCAAAACCACAAGATAATCTGCGCCTCCTGAACTAATGTTGTTAACTACACTGGGAATTGCATCAAAGTCGATTGCTCCTTCTGATGTGAAGGGTGTAATTAGAGCAACTCCTAATCCTTTTAAATTCATTTTTTTGTTTTTAATAAGGCATTCATAAAAGGGGCACATTCTGATAAAAACTGCTTTGTATTTGGGGTTTTCATTGTAAAAATAATATCGTTTAATCGAGAATCTACACTTACATAACCCATACGATACTGGGCATGAAATGAAGCACTAATAAGCTCAGTGAAAAGAGACGAACGCGTAAATAAATTCAAGAGCAAATCGTAGGACTTTTCAAACAATGGATCCCATTCCATAGGCAAACGACCCCAAAAACTGATTTGGGTTCTTGAAAAATTAAATGAATTTTTAATTTGCAACTTAGGCATTTCCATCTCTTTTTTACTTACAACTACTATTGTGACGTTTTTTAGTAAAATATTATTTTGATTGGCAAAATCGATTACCATTTGCTCCTCAAGTTTCACCTCTTCTGGAACTATCACGAGCAAGGTGCTAAAAGAAGAAGGAACTTTTCTTGACCGCTTTGTCAATTGAATAAATTTTTCTCTTCTTTTGAAACGCAACACCAGGTTGGCTATTCCCTTTACCATGTTATCGATTCAAAAGTATTGATTGTATAGGACCACTCATAATTTTACCGTTTTTTACTTTACTTTTTTAATAAAATGTTATATATGTAACAAATCAGTGAGAAGACTTGAGTGCAATATAGTCTTGTTCACTTAATATGGGGATGTTTAGTTGAAGTGCTTTTTCCCTTTTGGAAGGACCCATACCTTGGCCAGCAACCAAATAATCTGTTTTTGATGAAACTGAACTTACCATAATTCCTCCTAATTGTTCAATTTCCATTTTAAGTCCTTCGCGTTCATATTCCTCAAATACACCTGAAACCACAAAGCGTTTTCCTTCAAAAGCAGGATGTATTGATTGCGTGGACGTGGCAACCTCCATGCGAAGGCCAAAGTGTTTTAATTGGTCTATAATGTTTTGTTGTTCTGGGTTTTTAAAAAATCGGTCTACACTTTGAGCTATCCGCTCCCCTATTTCCTCAGTTCCCAATAAATCTTCTATTGATGCATGCTGAAGGGCTTCAATACTTTTAAATTGTTTGGCAAGATGCTTGGCTACCGTTTCTCCTACAAATCGAATTCCTAAACCAAACAATACTTTTTCAAAAGGTTTTTCTTTTGAGGCCTCAATCCCTTCTAATAAATTTTGAACCGATTTTTCTGCCATCCGTTCTAATGGCAAAACCTGTTCTGCAGAAATCCGATATAAATCGGCTATATTTTTAATGATTCCTTCGTGATACAATAAAGCTACTGTTTCTCCACCCAACCCTTCTATATCCATTGCTTTACGACTAATAAAATGCTGAATTTTTCCGATTTGTTGGGGCGGACAGGAAAGTTCATTTAGACAATAATGTTGAGCTTCGCCCGCTTCACGCCTGAGTAAACTATTACATTCTGGACAATGTTCAATAAAATGAACTTGATCTGAAGGCTGTCCTCTATGGCCTTCTTTAATCCCTACAATTTTAGGTATAATTTCTCCCCCCTTTTCAACATATACTGTGTCTCCAATTCGTAAATCCAATTTTTCAATTTGATCTGCATTGTGCAAGGAGGCCCTTTTTACGATTGTTCCCGAAATTTCAACAGGCTCTAATTGAGCAACAGGTGTAATTGCTCCAGTGCGCCCTACTTGGTACTGCACCCCTTGTAAGCGAGTGGAAACTTTTTCGGCTTGATATTTATATGCAATCGCCCATCGTGGGGCCTTAGCGGTAAAACCCAATTCTTCTTGCTGATCAAATTGATTTACTTTGATCACTATGCCATCAATTTCATAGGGTAAATTTTTTCTTTGGGTTTCCCATTCTGCTATAAATTCAAATACTTCTTCAATGGAATCCACTTTTCGCGCTGAATCAGGTACTTTAAATCCCCAAGCTCTTGCCTTTTCTAGGGCTTCAAATTGTGTGGTTACCCCTAAATTAGTCCCCGCCAATGCGTATAAAAAACAAAGTAAGGGACGTTCAGCAACCAATTTACTGTCTTGTAATTTTAAACTGCCTGAAGCGGTATTTCTAGGGTTTCGATATAAAGGTTCTCCAAGTTCTTCGCGCAGTGCATTCATTTGATGAAACCCTTCCCAGGGAAGCAAAATTTCACCTCGTATTTCGAAAACAGAAGGAAAATCTCCTCTCAATTGCAGGGGAATGGTTTTAATGGTTTTAATGTTCGTGGTAACATCATCGCCTTGAATGCCGTCACCACGGGTTACAGCACGACTCAGTTGTCCATTTTCATAGGTTAAATTGATTGAAGCACCGTCAAATTTTAATTCACACGTATATTCCAGGGGGGTTTGATCGCCTAAGGTTTTTCGTATTCGTTCTTCCCATTGCTCAATCTCTTGTTTTGTGTAGGTATTTGAAAGAGAATACATCGGATAACGATGAGCAACCGTTTCAAAGTTTTTAGTGACGTCACCACCCACACGTTGGGTAGGAGAATTGGCGTTATAGTATTCTGGAAACTGTGCTTCTAAGTCCTGAAGTTGTTTTAACAATTGATCAAATTCATAGTCACTAATAATCGGATTATCAAGTATATAATACCGATGATTATGGTCATGCAATGCCTTCCTTAAAGCTTCAATTCGTTCTTTAACAGTATTCATTTCATCCTTTTTGTAAACACACCATTCTCCTTTTACCAAAGATATCCAATCGTTCGGAATAGGTGTATGTTTTTTTGTTATCTATGCCTTGCTTTAATGCGTCTATATAAACCGGATTCACCTCAAAAAAAAGCCTCCCATTGGGTGTGAGATGTTGATTGGCATAGGCTATTATTTTATTGTAAAACAGCAAGGGATCCTCTCCTTCAACAAATAAGGCCAAATGGGGTTCATAATTCAATACGTTTTTCTTCATTGCATTTTTTTCCTTTGGCATTATGTAGGGCGGATTTGACACAATAACATCTGCCGGAATAGATCCATTTTTCCATTCTAAAATATTCTGCTGACTCCATTCAACGGCTACTTTATTTCGTTCTCCATTTTTTTTGGCAATTTTCAATACTTCTGAACGAACATCAATACCTATTACCTTACAATGCGGTAATTCTTGTGCCAAAGAAAGGGCAATACACCCACTCCCGGTTCCAATATCCAAGATGGTTTTGGGGTTTTGTTTGCCGCTGTAGGTTTCCACTACCCATTCCACCAATTCTTCGGTTTCGGGTCGGGGGATTAATACATCGGGAGTAACTTCCAATTCCAAAGATCGAAAATAAGCTAGGCCAGTGATGTATTGAATGGGTTTTTCTTCACACAAATCATCTAGGGCCCTTTTAAGATCTTCAATGTGATCCACATCAAGTTCTTGTGATGGGGTAAGTGCAAGTTGTGTGGCATCTAACTGGAAAAAATGTGATAGCAGGATTTTAAAATAAAAGTCAATTTCATTTTGATCATACAAATGCTTTAAGTGTGCTCTAAAAAGGTTTCGCCCCTCAAGTAAAGTCATATCAATTGCTTTGTCATCCAAACCGGACAGGATGTATGTCCTGTGCAACCCATAGCATGATCAATATAGGAAAACCCCATTTTTTTATACAATTTTTGAGCAGCTAACATATTGGGCATTGTTTCTATATAACACAAGGTAAAGTTGTGCTCTTTTGCAAAATTTAAACAGAGTTGAATCATCTGGTGCCCCATACCTATTCCCCTGGCTTGGGGTAAAAAATACATTTTTTGTAATTCACAAACAGAAGGGTCTTCTCCTTTAAGAGGGGCAATTCCCGCACCACCCAATAGGACGCCTTCGCTTTCTACAACAAAATAGTTTGATCTTGAAATGGCGTAGGCTTCCTGCATGGCATCTAATTCTTTATCGGCATAGGCTGTGCCCACTTTAGGTACACCCATCTCAAGTAATACTTCGCGAATGACTTTAGCTATCTCTTCATTATCAGTCTTTTGTATGGGCCGGATGTGCATTCCTTAGTTTTTGTTATAAATTTACGGGCAAGTTAACTGCACTTTAGAAGCCGTGCAAAAAAACATCCAAGAAGATTTGAACAATAAACACGATGCTATTTATATGGAGCGTTGCCTCCAATTGGCTCAAAAAGGACAGGGGGCTACTGCACCTAATCCTATGGTAGGGTGTGTTATTGTATACAATCAACAAATAATTGGCGAAGGATGGCATACCAAAGCCGGTGAAGCTCATGCAGAAGTTAATGCTATCCAGAAGGTAAAAGATACCGCACTTTTGAAAAAAAGTACTTTATATGTAAACCTTGAGCCCTGCTCTCATTTTGGTAAAACACCTCCCTGTGCAAACTTGATACTCAAATATAAAATTCCCAATGTTGTTGTTGCTACTCCCGACCCAAATCCAAAAGTTGCCGGCAAAGGAATCAAATTATTAACCGATGCAGGTTGTAATGTTACTGTTGGAGTTCTAGAAAAGGAGGCTACTGAATTGAATCGACGTTTTATAACGTTCCATCAAAAAAAACGCCCATACATAATTTTAAAATGGGCACAGAGTAAAGATGGATTCATTGCACCTGAAAAAACAAAAAACACTCCTCCTGAAGTTTTTTGGATCAGTACTTTGGCCTCTCAACAACTTGCGCATCAATGGCGAAGTGAAGAAGCCTGCATTTTAGTAGGTGTAAACACTGTTATTGCAGATAATCCTCAACTCACTACAAGGAATTGGAGAGGAAATCATCCCCTGCGTTTAATCTTAGACCCGAACAATAGAACTCCTAAAAACGCAGTTGTGGCTTCAGACACGCATCCCTCACTGTTTTTTTCAAAAGATTCTGAAATGCGCTTGGGTGGAAATAAAAAGAGGGTTATCCTTCAACCCTACTCACTTGAATCGCTAATGCGCTATTGTGCTGAGCAAGAACACACTTCGATATTGGTTGAAGGGGGGCAAAAAACACTTCAGTATTTTATTGAGGAAAACCTTTGGGACGAAGCCCGAGTTTTTACCTCACCCAATCGTTTAAACAAGGGAATAAAAGCTCCTGTTTTAACGGGTGAACCTTACCAAAAAAGTCATGTAAAAGAGGATGTGCTTACGTTTTTTCGGAATCAAACAAACGAACAAGACTTTCTGGACAACGCATAGGTCGGTTTGTATTTGGAGAAAGAAAAGCCAGTACTGTATTTCCTTGGCATATCAACTCTTCTTTTTGGTTGCGTAAAATGTAATTAAATTCGAGGGTTGCCTTCGGAGTTTTTACTAAAACAACTTCCACCGTAAAATGGTCCCCAAAAAAAAGGGGCGTTTTATATTCTACATTCGCACGAACTACGGGCATTAAAATTCCTTCTTGCTCCATTTTTGCATACGAAACCCCTAAACTTGATAACCATTCTAAGCGTGCCATTTCAAAATAACGCAAATAATTACTGTGGTGAACAAATTTCATTTGGTCTGTTTCCGCATAACGCACAGGAGTTGAACAAGTTGTAAATTTCATGTTTTTTTAAGTCAATTTTAGAGAAGTTTTTTATACATTTCTATTCCCAATGAAGCATCAGAATATCTAAAAAAAAAAGATATAATTCAATAGGTATTTGATTTTTTTTTTGATTTTTTTTGAAACATATTTGTCATATAATAAACATGACTATAAACCAATTTTAAATTAATACACGCTTTTATAACTAAATGAGTACTACTGCAGCTTCGGTTTGGGAAAATTGTCTTTCATTTATCAAAGACAACATACAACCTCAGGCCTATAAAACTTGGTTTCTTCCTATCGTTCCAGTTAAGCTAAATGACAACGTACTCAGCATACAAGTCCCAAGTAAATTTTTTTACGAATGGCTTGAAGAGCATTATGTGAAACTTTTAAAAACGGCATTACAAAAAGAATTAGGAAAAGAGGCGCGTTTGGTATATTCCATAAGAATGGAAAATACCTTTGGTAATAAAACTCCTTTTACAGAGAATATTCCCAGTAATAATCGCTCTCAACTTACACCACAAGATGTTGATGCTCCCTTAAATGCAAATTCCGGAGAACTTAAAAATCCATTTGTTATTCCAGGAATTAAGAATTTACAGATTGAGTCTCAGCTAAATCCAAACTATAGTTTTGATAACTTTTTGGAAGGTGATTCCAACCGTTTGGCGCGTTCAGCTGGGTTAGCCGTAGCTTCTAAACCGGGAGGCACCTCATTTAACCCACTCCTTATTTTTGGTGGTGTTGGGCTTGGAAAAACCCATTTGGCCCATGCCATAGGCGTTGAGATTAAAGAAAAATATCAAGATAAAACGGTATTGTATATTTCTGCAGAAAAGTTTACGCAACAATACATTGAAGCCGTAAAGAAAAATACCCGCAACGATTTTATTCATTTTTACCAACTGCTCGATGTTCTTATCATCGACGATGTTCAGTTCCTTTCCGGAAAAACAGGTACGCAGGATGTCTTTTTCCACATTTTCAATCATTTGCACCAAAACGGAAAGCAAGTGATTTTGACCTCCGACAAAGCGCCTGTGGATATGCAAGACATTGAACAGCGGTTGTTATCCCGATTCAAGTGGGGACTTTCTGCTGAATTGCAGCTCCCCAATTATGAAACGCGAATTTCCATACTCAAAAATAAATTATATCGGGATGGAGTGGATATTGACGATTCTATTATTGAATACGTTGCTAAAAATATCAAAACCAACGTGCGTGAATTAGAGGGTGCCATTATTTCCTTAATTGCACAGTCTTCATTCAATCGTGCTGAAATTACTATCGAATTAGCTCAAGAGGTAGTGATGAAGTTTGTTAAAAACACCAAACGAGAAGTATCTATCGATTACATTCAAAAAGTGGTCTCAGAATATTTCCAAATGGACGTTGAAACACTTCAATCAAAAACCCGTAGACGTCATATCGTTCAAGCCCGTCAATTGGCCATGTATTTCGCTAAAAAGTTTACTAAAGCTTCTCTTGCAAGTATTGGGAATCAAATCGGAAAAAGAGATCATGCTACTGTTCTTCATGCATGTAAGACTGTAGATAACCTGAGTTTTACCGACAAGCAATTCCGAAAATACGTGGAAGACCTCAATCAAAAGCTAACCCTTTAAATACCTCCTTTTATCATGGAAACAACAAAGGTACTCATGGTTTGCTTGGGTAACATTTGTCGTTCACCACTAGCCCAAGGTATTTTTGAAGCGAAAACTAAAGGACTTCCCTTTCAGGTAGATTCCGCGGGTACTGCTGGATACCATATTGGAAGTGCTCCAGACCCCAGAAGTTGTGCTGTAGCCCTTCGCTTTGGAATTGATCTGAGTACACAAAAAGCGCGTAAATTTGAAGTTTCAGACTTTGGTGTTTTTGACTACATCTTTGTCATGGATAAAAGTAATTATGACGCTGTATTAGCACTCGCTTCCTCCAAAGAAGAACAAGAAAAAGTGCACCTATTTTTACCTAAAGGAAAAGAAGTACCTGATCCCTATTATGGAGGAGATGAAGGCTTTGAACACTGTTATGCTTTATTGAATGAGGCTGCAGATCACTGGATAAATACCCTAAATCATGACTGAAAATGCCCCCCCTAAAGGTGTTCTTCACCTTATCCCAACACCCTTAGGCGAAAATCCTCCGCTTGAAGTATTGCCCCTTTCGGTTAAAAAAACGGTGGAAGATCTTGATCATTTTATTGTAGAAAATGAAAAAATTGCGCGTCGGTTTATCAAAAAAATTACCCCTCAAAAAAATCAAGCGGACCTCAGCCTTTTTCCGCTTAATAAATACACCACTCAAAATGAGATTGACACCTATTTAACTCCATGTATGCAAGGGATTTCTATGGGTCTTCTTTCTGATGCAGGCTGCCCAGGGATTGCTGATCCAGGTGCGGTTATAGTGGCTAAAGCGCATGCAAATCGAATTAAAGTAATTCCTCATATTGGGCCCTCTTCAATAATTCTGTCTTTGATGAGCTCCGGGCTAAACGGTCAAAATTTTGCTTTTAATGGTTATTTACCCATAGATAAAAAACAGCGTACTCAAAGTATTCAGCGACTTGAAAAAAAGGCTTTACGTGACCAGCAAGCTCAACTGTTTATTGAAACCCCTTATCGCAGTGATGCGTTATTTCAAGAACTTGTTCAAACTCTTTCCCCTACAACTTTGCTCTGTGTTGCGTGCGATTTGAATCAACCCACTGAGTTTATTTTAACTCAAACCGCCCAACATTGGAAAAAAAACAGTGTCAATTTTAATAAACGTCCCTGTATTTTTATACTCGACGCTGGATTTTAACGGAATATTTTTTGCCGATTAAGCCATTGGGTATATTTCAGCTTATTCTGATTGTGTTCCCGTAAGCTGCTTGCAAATAAGTGGTAACCGGGTCTCTCTGGCGCGGCTACAAAATAAAGATAGTTGTGTTGTTCGGCATTTAGCACTGCATCAATTGATGACAAATCAGCCATGGCTATTGGGCCTGGAGGCAATCCTTTTACTTTGTAGGTATTGTAAGGTGAATCAAGTTCTAAATCGCGGTATAAAACCCTTCTTACAGTAAGGTCAAAATCATCTTTTGCCTCTTTAATTGCATAAATTACGGTAGGGTCCGCTTGCAATTTCATTCCTTTCTTAAGACGATTCAGATAGACTCCTGCAATGGTGGGCTGTTCTTCTTTTTTAACAGACTCTTTGACCACAATTGAGGCTAAAATTGAGACTTGAATGGGTGTTAATCTTAAAGATTTAGCCTTAGCACGTCGTTCTTCATTCCAAAATTGCTGATAAAACTCCCAAATTTTAGTTCGAAACTCTTCTGCGGAACTATGCCAATACAAATCATAAGTATTGGGTAAATACAAACACAAAGCCGTTTGTTTGGTAAAACCCCTTTCGGATAAAAATTCGGTATCTAAAAAGGCTTCCAATAAAGACAAACTATCAGGTTCAATTTGAGCTGCAATGCGTCCGGCTAAATTCTCAATTCGTTCTTGATTATTAAAAGTTACTTTAACAGGTAAAGGGTTCGCTCTAAGCTCGTTAATTATCTCGTTATTGCCCATACCCCGAAGTAATTTAAACTTACCCGATCGCAACCGAGTGGCATATCCCTTCTTTTCCGCTGCCACACGGAATAGGTCGATAGATTTTAATAGAGGAGTTAAGTTTAGAGATAACGAATCTAAACTATCATCACGATCGATAAACAAATAAGAAGAATCATTTTCAAATACTGTATTGCTCCAAAAGAAAACCTGGTAAAAATAGTAGATAAAACTACCTCCCAGCACTATGCCTAAGATACTTATTGCTATAACTATTTTACGTCTATACATACTTATATTTCTTTTTGAAAAAGGTATTCATCATGAAACTGCCCGTCGTAATAATTCCAATTTTTTTTAACTCCTACACGTTGAAAACCTGCCGCAGAAAACAAGTGAATACTCGCTTTATTTTCAGCACCTACATTAGCGTATAAGTTTTTTATATTCAATTGATTAACAGCATATTCTTCAAGTAAAGATAAAGATATTTTTGCGTACCCCTTTTTGCGGTATTCTTCCAACACAACAATACCCACACCCGCCCGCTTGTGAACGATTTCAAAGTCAAAAAGATCAATAAATCCAAGGGGGATTTGGTTTGGGTTAGTGATCACAAAACGCTGTTGTTTCACCTCAAAAATTGAACGATCTTGATTTTCAATATAGGCAGTCAGCACTTCTTTTGAATATGGAGCGTTTTGATTCGAGTAGCGCCATAAATTTGGATTGTTTTCTACAGCAACTAATACCTCAAAGTCTTTAGGTTGAAGAGAACGTAATTGAATGGACGGCGAACTCATAAGGTCAGGGTTCCTGAAAAAACAAAGGTAGCGGGACCTTGCAGAAAAATAGAATGGTATCCTGTATTGTCTTTTTTAAAATCAACTAATAAGTTACCTCCCCTTGCCTCAAGGTGTATTTGTTCGGATTTTGGAAAATTCCCCCATTGGTCAATTGCCAAGGCACTTGCAACGGCTCCTGTCCCACAAGCTAGGGTTTCATCTTCTACTCCTCTTTCATAGGTCCGAATTCGAAAATGTGAATCTTTAATGTGTTCTAGAAAATTTACATTAATCCCTTCCTTTTTAAAAGGAGGTGAATACCGTATAGCGGCTCCTTCATTTTTGACATCAAGAGTAGCTAAATCAGCAGCAAGCGTTATGTAGTGAGGGGAACCCGTATTGGCAATAATGGCCTTTTCTTTACGTTGAATTTCTTTTACATTCTGCATTTGCAAACGTACCTGCCCCTCACCGAGCCATTCAGCATGGTGTATCCCGTCTGAAGCCATAAAGGTAGTGACAGTTGAAATTATGTTTTTTTGAAAAGCAAATGCTACAGCACAGCGTCCTCCGTTACCACAAAGCGTACTTTTGTTTCCATCAGAATTAAAATAGATCATTTCAAAGTCGGCTGTAGGATGCGCATTGATAAAAATAACCCCATCTGCTCCAACGCCTTTGTGACGATCACATAAAAAGCGAAGCTGATCTGACGGTATAGAGGAATAGTTTCCTTCCCGATTGTCTAGAACGACAAAATCATTTCCCGCCCCTTGATATTTTTCAAATGAAAGAACCATCGCTCAAAGATAATCAAATTTGAACCCTGTTAAAGCTGCGTTAAATGAATTTAGATAACAGTACAATTCTTTATTTTTGAAAAAAAAATTTAACATGAAATCAATTTTTAAAACTACCGTAATTGCACTAGCAAGTGCCGCTTTCAGTATTTTTTTATACGATACTTATATTGTTGAATTGCCTTACACCTCAACACAACAATCTGAAAATCCTACTTTAATTCCAACCAACTACACCTATACTACAGCAGGTGTAGCTGCAGAAGCAACTGATTTTACTGCTGCTGCTGAAAAAACAATACATGCGGTTGTGCATGTAAAGAACACAAGCTCAGTAGCCTCAAATGCACCTTCCTTTTACCGTTTCTTTTATGGTGATGAGGAAATGCCTGAACGTATTGGAACAGGATCAGGAGTAATTGTTTCGCCTGATGGTTATATTATTACAAACAATCATGTGATTGAAAATCATTCGGAAATCGAAGTAACCACCAATGACAACAAAACCTACATAGCTCGTGTGATTGGGGCAGATCCGGATACCGATATAGCGGTATTAAAAATTAGCTCAGACGAAAAACTTACTTATGTTTTCTTTGGTGATTCAGACACTACACGCATAGGTGAATGGGTTTTAGCTGTTGGAAATCCGTTTAATTTAAATTCCACTGTTACCGCCGGAATTATAAGCGCAAAATCTAGAGATCTAAATACACGTGACGGGAAAAACGAATCCTATATTCAAACTGATGCTGCTGTCAACAGAGGAAATAGTGGCGGTGCCCTAGTAAATACCCGGGGTGAATTGATTGGAATCAATACGGCCATCAGCTCAATGACAGGTGGATTTGTTGGCTACTCCTTTGCCGTACCAAGTAATATTGCCCGAAAAGTTTTTGAAGACTTAATTGAGTTTGGGGACGTTCAGCGTGGGTTACTCGGTGTAATGGGACAAGCTTTAAATTCAGATCTTGCCTCACGCTTTGAAATTGAAGAAACAGAAGGGTTTTACGTTACCGAACTAGAAAAAGGAATGGGAGCGGAAAATGCAGGAATTAGCCCTGGCGATATTCTTAAGAGTGTAGATGGAATTGCCATCAATAAATTTGCTGACTTATCCGGTTATTTGTCAACAAAACGCCCCGGTGAGATGGTTACTATAAAATACTGTAGAAAAGGGACGCTAAATACGGCTAAGGTCAAATTAGAAAAAATTAATCGGGTGAATTTCTATTATATGCAAGTTCGAGAGCTAACCCCTGAACAAAAAAAACAATACGATATAGACCATGGCCTTTACATTTCCCAAATGAATAACCGTAGACTATATCAGAATGGAATTGATAACGGATACATCATTTTGGAAGTCAATGACCGAAAAGTAAATACATTGTCCGATATTAAAAATTGGGCACCTGCTGACATACAAAACATCCTGTTCTTAAATCCTGATGGAGAAAAAGAAAAAATCATACTCCAATACTAACGTAAGTATTTCTTGAAAAGTCGCCCTCTCGGCGACTTTTTTTTATTTTTACACATTGAATTTCTTCAGTATGCGGATTGACATCTTGACGCTTTTTCCCGAATTACTCTCGAGCCCCTTTGAAACCTCAATTTTAAAGCGAGCACTTACTGCAGGTGTTGCTCAAGTCGAATTTCATAACCTGCGAGAGTACAGCACAAACAAACAAAAGCAAGTAGATGATTATCCTTTTGGTGGGGGTGCGGGAATGGTCATGATGATTGAACCGATTGATCGCTGTATTACCCATCTTAAAAAACAACGCACTTACGATGCGGTTATATACCTAACCCCAGATGGCGAAACCTTAAATCAAAAAATTGCCAATCGCTACGCCACTACCCAAAACCTTATTTTGTTATGTGGCCATTACAAGGGGGTAGATCAACGAGTACGCGATCATCTCATCACTCATGAAATTTCAATAGGTGATTTTGTGCTTTCTGGTGGCGAACTTGCAGCTGCGGTATTTTGTGACAGTGTTATCCGCTTACTTCCTGGCGTTTTAGGCGATGAGTCTTCTGCACTGACCGACAGTTTTCAAGACGACTTACTCGCACCCCCCATTTACACTCGTCCAGCACAATATAAAGACTGGAAAGTGCCCGACATTCTAACTTCTGGAAACACACCTAAAGTTGAAGCGTGGAGAGAAGAAAAAGCGTATGAACGCACCCAAAACCTTCGCCCAGACCTTTTAAAATAAGCGCATGAAACTGTTTCATTTGCTTTTGATAGGAACAGCATTGCTTTCCTTGAGATGCCAAAAAACACCTCTTCTAGTTAATGAAGAACCCTTAGTCTGTACGGAACAATTTGTTACGATTACCCTTCAAATTACCGGGCCTCCCCCATCAGATTACTACACGCTTCGATTGAACACTAAAGACACGCTTCGGTCTGATTTTATTTATGAAAACTATTACCCTGTTGTTAATGACAATCTTGTCAACCAATTGCAACGCAATCAATCCGAAATCTTTGTGTTTGTGGGAGTACGTCAGGACAACCCCATTTTTGAAACCTTTGAAATCCAATCGGATGGCTGTCATGTAATAAAAATAAAAGGACCCGAAACAATCGATTAAAAAAAGAAAGAAGTTGTACAGATTAAAATAAATTTTAATTTTGCACCACGAAAAGATCAACCGCTGACGAAAATCGTGGATGTTGACTTTTAAAATTTAATTATTCTGAACATGGAATCCATTATTAACTTCGTTCAAAACGAGTTTATTGAAAAGAAAGATTTTCCAGAATTTGGTACGGGAGATACTTTAACCGTTTACTACCAAATTCGAGAAGGAGAAAAAGTAAGAACACAGTTTTTTAAAGGCGTTGTTATTCAAATAAAAGGACAAGGACTTTCTAAAACCTTTACGATTCGCAAAATGTCAGGTACCGTTGGTGTAGAACGTATATTTCCTATCAACATGCCTGGACTTGAAAAAATTGAAATGAATAAAAAAGGTAAAGTACGTCGTTCACGTATTTATTACTTTAAAAATTTACGCGGTAAAAAAGCGAGAATCAAAGAAGCGAGAATGGATTAGTCCGATACCGCACCTCTTTAAATTTAATTTTAATGCCAGTTTGTTCATTCAGACTGGCATTTTTTATTGCATAATTAGGTGTTAAATTAAGTCTAGCCCTTATATTTGCACCCGAAATCAAAAAGTAAACTTTATCATGGCGAAAATTAAAGTCGCAAACCCAATTGTAGAAATGGACGGGGATGAAATGACCCGAATAATTTGGAAATTTATCAAAGAACAACTCATTCTACCCTACATCGATTTAGATATAAAGTATTATGATCTTTCTGTAACCTCTAGAGACGAAACACAAGATCAAATTACAATTGATGCTGCTAATGCCATCAAACAATACAATGTAGGTATAAAGTGTGCGACAATTACACCTGATGAAGATCGAGTAAAAGAATTTAATTTAGCTAAAATGTGGCGTTCACCCAACGGAACCATCCGCAATATTGTAGGCGGAACCGTTTTCAGAGAACCGATCATTATGAAAAATATACCGCGTTATGTTCAAGGGTGGACAAAACCCATTTGCATTGGTCGACATGCCTTCGGAGATCAATACAAAGCAACTGATACCGTTACTGTAGGAAAAGGAACATTAACCCTTACGTTTACTCCCGATGAAGGTGGAGAACCGCAAACTTGGGAAGTATATAGATTTGAAGAAAATGGTGTGGCTATGGCCATGTATAACATTGACTCTTCTATCTACGGATTCGCTCGTTCTTGTATGAACCGAGCGCTAGATAAAGGATGGCCTCTTTATTTTTCAACTAAAAACACCATATTGAAATCGTATGACGGTCGATTTAAAGACATCTTTCAAGAAGTGTATGAAAATGAATTTCGATCAAAGTTTGAAGCTGCAGGCATCCATTATGAACACCGTTTAATTGATGATATGGTAGCTGCCGCAATGAAATGGAATGGCGGATTTGTATGGGCGTGTAAAAATTATGACGGAGACGTTCAATCGGATACAGTAGCTCAAGGTTTTGGATCACTAGGATTAATGACATCAACATTGGTAACTCCTGACGGAATTACGATGGAAGCTGAAGCTGCCCATGGTACAGTTACCCGTCACTACCGCCAACATCAGCAAGGAAAAGCCACTTCAACCAATCCCATAGCGTCAATTTTTGCGTGGACAAGAGGACTGGCTCATAGAGGTAAATTAGATAACAATACTGAATTAATTTCCTTCTGCCAAACCTTAGAAGACGTGTGCATTGAGACCGTTGAAAGCGGAAAGATGACAAAGGATTTAGCAATTTTAATTCATGAAGATAAATTAAATGATTCTCATTATTTAACCACTCAAGCTTTTCTTGATGCATTAAAAGAAAATTTAGATAAAAAATGGAGTGCCTAACTCCAATTGCAAACTGAAAATTCAAACCCTACAATGCCACATTGTAGGGTTTCTTTTTTAAATTCGTTAAAATTTTTCTACTATGTCATTTGAAAAAATAACCGAACATTCTTCAAACCATAACGATCTTGAAAAAAAGACGGTTACCGAGCTCTTAGCGGGTATACATCAAGAAGACCAAAATGCAGTTGCCGCAGTAGGTAAGGTTTTACACCGTCTAGAGCCCTTAATTCATGAAATCGTTAAAGCACAAAAAATAGGCGGTCGATTATTTTATATTGGTGCAGGAACAAGCGGTAGGTTAGGTGTTTTAGATGCTTCAGAGTGTCCACCCACCTTTGGAACCCTCCCGGAACGTGTAATTGGATTAATTGCTGGTGGCGACAACGCACTTAGAAATTCCATAGAACACGCAGAAGATGATACAGAACAGGCATGGAAAGACTTGTCAGCCTATTCCATTCAAACAAAAGATGTGGTTATCGGTATTGCTGCTTCAGGCACCACTCCTTATGTCGTTGGTGGATTATCAAAATGCCAACAAATGGGAATAACAACAGGCTGTATTACCTGTAATCAAGGCTCGCCCCTAGCTGCCGTTAGCCATTATCCAATTGAAGTGGTTGTAGGACCTGAATTTCTAACAGGAAGTTCAAGAATGAAAGCCGGAACAGCTCAAAAACTTATTTTAAACATGATCACAACATCAACCATGATTCAACTGGGCCATGTTAAAGGCAATAAGATGGTTGACATGCAAATGAGTAATGAAAAATTGGTGGGAAGAGCGGAACGCATTGTGATGGGTGAACTTCAAATCACACAAGAGGAGGCGAAACAATTATTAACTAAGCACAAAAGTATTCGTGCGGCTATTGAATCCTATTCCCGATGAATAAAGTACTTCTTCAAAAAGGAATTAAACGACTAGCCATAGCCCTACCCCTATGTTTTATTGGGCCTGTAGTTGTTCATCAAGCCTTTCAAAACAAAACACATACATTGTATTTGCCTGTGCTTTTATCAGGGATACTGCTCTTAGCCCTTGCCTTTTTTTATGGCTTTACTGGAATCAAAACTTTGGTAAACGCATTATTAGGTAAACGAAAAACAAATCTTTAAACGAACGATTGCGTGCTAGTACACAACCCCCTATCTTTGCACCGCATTTAATCTGAATTATGATTGAAATTCAATTTCCTGACGGCAGCGTTAGAAGTTACACTTCTGGCATTACCCCTATTGAAATCGCTCAAAGCATTAGCGAAGGGCTTGCCCGTAATGTTCTCTCTGCAAAGTTAAATGGACACACTGTTGAAAGTGTAACTCCACTTAAAGAAAATGGAAAAATTCAATTGTTTACTTGGAATGACAAAGAAGGGAAAACAGCCTTTTGGCATTCTTCTGCACACGTTTTAGCTCAGGCCCTATTGGCTTTATATCCCGATTGCAAACTCACTATCGGTCCTGCCATAGAAAACGGATTTTATTATGATGCTGACTTTGGAGACCACAGCATAACAGAAAAAGATTTACAAGCCATAGAAACAAAGTTTTTAGAGTTTGCTCGTCAAAAATTTGAATTCAAAATGCGAAGTGCCTCTAAGTCAGAAGCCCTGAGCTACTATAAAAAATCAAAAAATCCTTTTAAGGTTGAGTTGATTGAAAATTTAGAAGACGGAACCATTACCTTTTGTGATCATGCAGATTTTACTGATCTCTGTCGGGGTGGCCACATCCCCAATACCGGATTTATTAAAGCGGTAAAACTAACCAATATAGCAGGAGCCTATTGGAGGGGTGATGAAACCAAACCCCAACTTACACGTGTATATGGTATTTCCTTCCCTAAACAAAAAGAGCTAACCGATTATTTAGCCCTTGTGGAAGAAGCCAAAAAACGAGACCATCGCAAATTAGGTAAAGAATTGGATCTTTTTACCTTTTCTCAAAAAGTAGGCCAAGGACTCCCCTTATGGCTGCCTAAGGGTACCGCTTTACGAGAACGTCTTGAAAATTTCCTTAAAGCGGCTCAACACAAAGCGGGTTATGAACAAGTTATATCGCCCCACATTGGGAACAAAGAACTCTACATTACTTCTGGGCATTATGAAAAATACGGCGCAGATAGCTTTCAGCCCATACACACGCCAGCTGAAGGAGAAGAGTTTTTATTAAAACCCATGAATTGCCCGCACCATTGCGAAATTTATAAAGCGAAACCTTGGAGTTACCGTGATCTTCCAAAGCGTTATGCCGAATTTGGTACCGTATATCGATATGAACAAAGTGGCGAATTACACGGTTTGACACGCGTTCGTGGCTTTACTCAAGATGATGCGCATATATTTTGCATGCCCGAACAGTTGGATGAGGAATTTAAAAAAGTAATTGACCTCGTACTTTATGTTTTCGGTGCCTTAGGATTCGAAAATTTTACAGCTCAAGTATCGTTACGCGATCCCGAAAAACCAGAAAAATACATCGGTTCGAACAGCAATTGGGAATTAGCAGAACAAGCCATTCTCAATGCTGCTAAAGAAAAAGGACTGAATTATGTTATAGAAACTGGGGAAGCTGCCTTTTATGGCCCTAAATTGGATTTTATGGTAAAGGATGCCCTTGGAAGACAATGGCAATTAGGGACCATTCAAGTAGATTATAACCTTCCGGAGCGCTTTGATTTACAGTACAAAGGCAGTGACAATGAGTTCCATCGACCCGTTATGATTCATCGTGCCCCTTTTGGGAGTATGGAGCGTTTTGTAGCCATATTATTGGAGCACACAGGAGGAAATTTCCCTCTTTGGCTCATGCCTCACCAGGTCAATATTCTGTGCGTCAGCGAAAAATATAAAAATTACGCCCAAAAAGTTTTAAATTTCTTGGAAAATCACGAAATTCGCGCCCTCTTAGATGACCGTAATGAGACCATCGGAAAAAAAATCCGAGAGTCTGAAATGGCAAAGTTTCCTTACATGGTAATTCTAGGAGAGCAAGAAGCTGAAAAACAAACGGTTTCACTTCGTAAACACCACGAAGGAGATTTGGGAAGTTTTACACTGGAAGAGCTTGCAAAACAAATTAAAAATGAAATACAAAGTAGCCTTGTGCGCTTTGAAGTTTAACTAAAAACGAGAAGACATAGCAATACGTAGACGCAGAAGCAACTCTCCCGGAAGGGTGATCAAACAAGATCAGCACAGAATAAATGAAAAAATCACTGCTGCTGAAGTACGTTTGGTTGGTGACAATGTTGAAGTAGGAGTTTATCCTCTACGAAAAGCGTTGACCATTGCAGAAGAATTTGGTCTTGATTTGGTTGAAATTTCACCCAATGCTGTGCCTCCAGTTTGTAAAATTTTAGAATATAAAAAGTTTTTATACGAGCAGAAAAAACGAGATAAAGTCTTAAAAGCAAAAACAAGTAAAATTGTAATTAAGGAAATTCGTTTTGGACCCAATACAGATGAACACGATTATGAATTCAAAAAGAAACACGCAGAAAAGTTTCTTAAAGAAGGGGCTAAATTAAAAGCTTTTGTGTTTTTTAAAGGTCGTTCTATCGTATTTAAAGAGCAAGGTCAAATCTTATTGCTTCGATTAGCACAAGATTTGGAAGACCTTGGTAAAGTAGAACAAATGCCCATTTTGGAGGGGAAAAAGATGAGTATTTTACTCGCTCCAAAGAAAAAATAAAATAGAGTCGATATGCCAAAAATGAAAACAAAATCAAGCGCCAAAAAACGGTTTAAAGTAACCGGCAGTGGTAAGATTAAGCGTAAACACGCTTTTAAAAGCCACATTTTGACAAAAAAGTCAAAAAAGCGCAAACTCAAACTAACCCACGCTGGATTAGTTCATGAAAGTGATGTAAACAGCATCAAAGAACAATTACGCCTCAAATAACCCGGTTTATTCAATTTTTTAACAACCCGAAGTCAGGCCTAAAAGTGTAGTTCTACCGCCTCCTTCAAAAAACAAGAAAAAATGCCAAGATCAGTAAATTCAGTTGCCTCAAGAGCAAGAAGAAAAAAATTACTCAAACAAGCCAAAGGGTACTTTGGTAGACGAAAAAACGTTTGGACCGTAGCCAAAAATGCGGTAGAAAAAGCGATGGTATATGCTTACCGTGATCGCAAGACCAAAAAACGTAATTTTAGAGCTTTATGGATTGCTCGTATAAACGCCGGTGCTCGACTCAACGGCCTATCGTACAGCCAGTTCATGGGAAAAGCAAAAGCTAATGATATCGCACTAAACCGAAAGGTACTCGCCGATTTAGCCATGAATCACCCGGATGCCTTTAAAGCCATCGTCGAAAAAATAAAGTAAAGCTAAAAACTACCTTCGGGTAGTTTTTTCATTTTATGCTTACACTATATCACAATCCGCGTTGTCGAAAATCTAGAGAGGCCGTTCAGTATTTAGAAACGAATAACTATGCGTTTAAAATAGTACGTTATTTAGATGAATCTCCATTCACTGTTGACTCTCTTTCTACACTTTTAAAAAAAATAAATTGCACCTCCTTTGAACTGGTTCGAAAAAATGAACCTGAATGGAAATCAATTGTCAATAAAAAAGAATTAACGGAAACTGAAGTATTACAACTCTTAGTAAATCATCCAAAACTTATAGAACGCCCCATCGTTGAAGGCGGAAACACTGGGGTTTTGGCCCGTCCCCTCGAGAATTTAATAAATTATTTAGAACGCCGTTAAACCATTGTTTTTATTCCTAGTCAAAGGGTTTTAAAAATCATAAATGAAAAAGTTTTTTTTCCTAGCCCTCCTTTTCTTACTACACACCTTAAGTTTTGGTCAACGCCCTGAAGGCATGCCTCAGGGAGCTGGAATTCCTAAAATCAACCTTAAAGGAAATGTTGTTGATAATGAAACGCAACAACCTCTTGAATATGCAACCATTTCTTTAGTGAATAATCGTTTTCCAGAACAGATTCAAGGAGGAATAACGGACGCTAAGGGTTCCTTTGATATCGAAATTATACCCGGTCAGTATAAAATTACTATCGAGTACATCGGTTTTGATAAAATTATTTTAGAGAACCAAACCCTTAGAGAAAATACCGAATTGGGTACTTTATCACTGTCCATCAATGCAGAAGCGCTTGAAGAAGTTGAGCTCATTGGAGAACGTACTGAAGTTGAAATTCGATTAGACAAAAGGATTTACAATGTGGGTAGAGACATTACCGTAAGGGGTGGCTCTGTTGCTGATGTATTAGACAATGTACCTTCAGTATCTGTAGATGTTGAAGGAAACATAGCCTTGAGGGGAAATGAAAATGTAAGGATATTAATTAACGGTAAGCCTTCCGGATTGGTAGGGCTTTCGGGACCACAAGGTCTTCGCTCCCTTCCTGCTGAATCAATTGAAAAAGTAGAGGTGGTTACTTCTCCATCTGCACGATATGAAGCCTCAGGAACAGCGGGTATATTAAATATTATCTTAAAAAAGCAGGAACTTGAGGGTTTCAATGGTTCTTTTATTGTAAACGGTGGATTTCCTAATACCATTGGAGGTAACGCTACCTTAAACTGGAGAACTGAAAAAGTTAATTTCTTTAGCACCGTTTCATTGCGCGACGCTGAATCAAGAGGTGGGGGTGTTTTTGAAAGTGAAAATTTCAATCCTGTAAGTTTTGTTAACGAATCAAGAGATTACCAAAGGATAAATAAAAATATCTTTTTAAACTTAGGTGCAGAGTACTATTTTAATGATGAAACCTCACTTACGGTAAGTGGCTTTACACGAAAAAGCAACAATGCAAGCAATAACAAAACTGAAATTGACAATTTAGACCAATTTGGATCTCTCTTAAATGCCTATGGGCGCTATCAGGACGAAAAAGAATTGGACAATTCACAACAGATTACTGCCAACTTTACCAAAAAATTTGACGATAAAGGCCATGAGTTAATCATTGAAGTTCAAACTGAAAAAAGTACAGAAGATGAGTCTGACTTGGCAACTAATACCGACACCTTTAATCAAGAATCAGCAACCGATGAGCTTCAAAAAAGAACCCTATTGCAATTAGATTATGTTTGGCCTATTGACAAGAACACACAATTTGAATTAGGGTATCGAGGAGACTTAAGCCAACAAGAAACAGATTATGCTGTTTTTGATTTACTCAATACCGGGAAAACAGTCAATCAAGACTTAACTAACTTTTTAGGATTTACGCAAAATGTAAATGCTGTCTATACCCAGTTTGGAAAAAAGATAGAACAGTTTTCCTATTTGTTTGGATTACGTGTGGAAAACACACATATTGAAATCGATCAAAAAACAGCAAATATTTATAAAGAAAAAGACTATACAAACTGGTTTCCTACGGTAAATTTATCTTATGAATTCAATGAAAAAGAAAATATTACACTAGGTTTTAGTCGACGTATACGCCGACCCCGCTCTTGGTCTTTAAACCCGTTTCGATCATTGACCAGCTTAACATTCTATCGCCAAGGAAATCCTGACTTAGATCCCTCCTATTCTAATCTACTTGACGTAGGGTATTTGAAGCGCTGGGAGAAATTTACTTTTAACGGTTCATTATACTATCAGAAAGCAACTCAAGTTATTGAACGTATAACGGAATCAACTGGAGAATTGGTAGTTGTAAGTGAAAATCCACGTGTGGAACTTCCTCAATTTAGATCTACTTCTGTTAACCTTTCTGAAAACCACAGAACAGGAACAGAATTTACTCTTACCTATACCCCAACACGTAAAGTAAGAGTGAGCGGTAACTTTAATATTTTTAATTCAAACACCATAGGTTCGTATAATGGCGTAACCTTAGATCGCGAGATTGTAAGTTGGTTTGCGCGAATCAATAGTAGTTTCCCATTACCCTTTGGCATAGACACCCAACTAAGAGGGTTCTACTTTGGTCCAAATGCCAATGCTCAAACCGAATCTAAAGGTGTGTTCACTTTATCCGGTGCTTTAAACAAATCGCTATTTAATAAAAAAGGAACCCTATCCTTTAATATGAGTGATATACTTAATTCTAGTAAACGGAAAAGTACTACCGTAACGGATTACTTTATAAACTACTCAGAATTTCAATGGAGACAACCCACCTATATATTCACCTTTACCTATCGTATTAATGAACGAAATATGGACAGAAAACGAAGAGGAAGACAGTCTTTTGATTCAGACGGAGGCGGTGGTGACGAACCCGATTTCTAATCATAAAAAAAGGGAGCTTAAAAGCTCCCTTTTTTTATTTCTTTTGTTCAGCCAAGTATTTTTCTTTATCACGGCCATATTTCAAATATTCTCGAATGGCACCAACTAACCAATAAGGGATTACAAAAGTGAGCAGAAAAATCATTAACCAAAACCCAATGGTCAAAATGGTTAAAAAAGCTAAAAATCCGAGGTATTGGTCAAATTCAAACATGGTCTTAATTTTACAGCACAAAAGTAAAACATTTTTTTAATGCCCTCCCTGTACATTTTAAAGAAATTTTCAAATGATTATTTAAAATTTGTGTTGGAATAAAAGGGGTTTCTTTTAAAGCTAGTATTTTTGTATAAAATGTAAACCATGGAATACCGAATTGAAAAAGATACAATAGGAGAAGTAAACGTTCCTAAACACGTGTATTGGGGGGCGCAAACCGAACGCTCAAGAACAAATTTTAAAATTGGTGTTCCGGGCTCTATGCCAAAAGAAATTATTGAAGGTTTTGCTTACCTAAAAAAAGCGGCAGCCTATACGAATCAAGAACTGGGTGTTTTAGAAACAAACAAACGCGATCTAATTGCCCAGGTATGTGATGAAATTTTAGCAGGTCAACACTATGATCAATTTCCATTAGTCATCTGGCAAACAGGCTCTGGAACCCAAAGCAACATGAATGTAAACGAGGTGATTGCTAATAGAGCCCACGTACTTGAAGGAAATGTATTGGGTGAAGGACAAAAAACATTAGCCCCAAATGATGATGTAAATAAATCACAATCATCAAATGACACCTTCCCAACAGCAATGCATATTGCTGCCTACAAAAAGATTGTGGAAACTACCCTTCCTGGGGTGCAAAAACTTCGCGATTCACTGCACAAAAAAGCCAACGCTTTTTCAACTGTGGTGAAAATTGGACGTACGCACTTAATGGACGCTACTCCCCTAACCTTAGGTCAAGAATTTTCAGGATATGTCTCTCAACTCGATTACGGTATGAAAGCCCTTCGAGCCACTTTAGCGCATCTTTCTGAAATAGCGCTTGGAGGAACGGCAGTTGGAACAGGAATCAATACCCCCAAAGGGTATTCAGAAAAAGTTGCTGACTACATAAGTACATTTACAGGACATCCCTTTGTTACCGCAAAAAATAAATTTGAAGCGCTTGCTGCACATGATGCAATAGTAGAATCACATGGTGCTTTACGACAATTGGCCGTATCACTAAATAAAATTGCGAATGACATTCGGATGCTTGCTTCCGGACCCCGTTCTGGAATTGGTGAAATCATTATCCCGGCAAACGAACCCGGAAGTTCGATTATGCCCGGAAAAGTTAATCCTACGCAAAGTGAAGCGCTGACAATGGTTTGCGCCCAAGTACTAGGAAACGATGTAGCCATCGCCTTTGGCGGTGCACAAGGACACTATGAACTCAATGTATTTAAACCTATGATGGCTGCAAACATTATTGAATCTGCCCAATTAATTGGTGATGCCTGTGTCAGTTTTTCTGAAAATTGTGTTGAAGGAATTGAGCCCAACCATCCGCGTATTCAAACCCTTCTTACCAATTCCCTTATGCTCGTTACCGCGCTAAATACTAAAATAGGATACTATAAGGCAGCCGAAATAGCAAATAAAGCCCATCTCGAAAACACCACCCTTAAAGAAGCGGCAGTAGCTTTAGGCTATGTTACTCCAGATGAATTTGATGCTTGGGTACGCCCTGAAGATATGATTGGGAATGGCTAATTCTCTTTCCTTTATTCCTTATTCTTCAGCCTATGCTGAAGCTTTCAAAGCCCTAAATGTAGAATGGCTTTCTCATTATTTTGAAGTAGAACCTTACGATGAAAAAGTGCTCAGCAATCCAAAAGAAGAAATTTTGGACGCTGGGGGTTTCATTTTTATGGTTGAAAAAAAACAGCAAACCATAGGTACCTTTGCTTTTATCAAAAAGGCAGAGGGCCTTTTTGAATTTAGCAAAATGGCTGTCACACCCCACTTAAGAGGGCAAGGTATAGGAAATCAAATCATGCAATTTGCAATCCAATTTGCTGAACAACACCATTGGAATAAATTGATTTTATATTCGAATACTTCTCTTGAAAATTCCATTTACCTCTACAGAAAATACGGTTTTCAAGAAGTCCCTATAGACCCTGGAATACTTTACGCTAGAGGAAATATTAAAATGGAACTCGATTTAAAAGCCTAAACGCTAAATCAATCGCGTGTCAATCGACGGTATTGAATCCTTTTTGGAAGGACATCCTGCCCTAATCGTTTCTTTTTGTTTTCTAAATAGTCGGAATACGAACCTTCGAAAAAATACACTTGAGAATTGCCTTCAAAGGCCAGTATGTGAGTGCATATACGATCTAAAAACCATCGGTCGTGAGAAATTACTACGGCACAGCCTGCAAAGTTCTCAAGCCCCTCTTCTAAGGCGCGAAGGGTATTAACATCTAAATCGTTGGTGGGTTCATCCAACAAGAGTACGTTGCCTTCTTCTTTTAAGGTCATTGCTAAATGCAATCGGTTGCGTTCCCCTCCAGATAATGCACTAACCTTTTTGTTTTGTTCACTACCGCTAAAGTTAAAACGGCTCAAAAAAGCGCGGGAGTTGATCTGGCGCCCACCCAACTGAATGAGTTCTTGTTCATTGCTAAAATTTTGCCAGATGGATTTTTCTGGGTTAATATTTGAATGCGACTGATCTACATAAGCTAACTTGACCGTATCGCCTACAGTAAACGCTCCTCCATCGGCGGTTTCTTCACCCATAATCATTTTGAAAACCGTTGATTTTCCTGCCCCATTAGGACCAATAACTCCCACAATGCCTGCTTGAGGTAGGGTAAAGTTTAAATCATCATACAGTAATTTTTCACCATAGGCTTTTGCCACGTGTGATGCCTCAATAACTTGAGTTCCCAAGCGAGGGCCATTGGGGATAAATATTTCTAATTTCTCATCTACCTGCTTCTGATCTTGACTCATTAGCTTGTCGTAATTGGACAAACGTGCTTTTTGCTTTGTTTGTCTCCCTTTAGGGGCCATACGCACCCATTCCAACTCTCGCTCAAGTGTTTTTTGCCGTTTTGAAGCTTGTTTTTGTTCCTGCGATAGGCGTTTTGCTTTTTGATCAAGCCAAGAAGAATAATTGCCTTTCCATGGTATTCCTTCTCCTCGATCCAATTCCAAAATCCATCCCGCTACATTATCTAAAAAATAACGGTCGTGCGTTACTGCAATCACAGTGCCCTGGTATTGTGCCAAATGATGTTCGAGCCAATGCACGGATTCTGCATCTAAATGGTTGGTGGGTTCATCTAATAATAAAACATCTGGTTTTTTTAGAAGCAATCGGCACAGGGCTACACGTCTGCGTTCTCCACCAGACAAAACACTAATTTGTTGATCGCCAGGAGGGGTTCGTAATGCATCCATGGCAATTTCTAATTGCGTATCCAACTCCCATGCATTTGCAGCATCGATTTCATCTTGTAATTTGGCTTGCCGATCCATTAAAGATTGCATTTTATCTGCATCTTCGTACACTTCTGGTAAAGCAAATTGATCGTTTATCGCATTGTATTCCTCTAGAACAGCAACTGTAGAAGCGACCCCTTCTTTTACAATTTCAAGAACTGTTTTGTTTTCATCCATTAGGGGTTCTTGCTCCAAATATCCCACGCTGTAATCTTTAGAAAAAACAACGTCGCCTTGAAAATTTTTATCAATTCCTGCAATAATTTTCAAAAGGCTGGATTTACCCGAACCGTTTAACCCTAAAATTCCAATTTTAGCGCCGTAAAAAAAACTGAGGTATATATTTTTAATAACGGGTTGATTCGCTCCGGGGTAAGTTTTGGAAACCCCATTCATGGAGAAAATTATCTTTTTATCGTCTGCCATAACTAAATTCTTCCCCTCAAGGCATTAAAAGCCCAAGCAATTGCATAAAATCCAACCCCAGTAATGGAGAATCCTATTGCGTATTCTGGATATTTCAATACGCCAATTAAAATTAACGCGCTGCCTAGTATAGCAATAACTAATGAAGTATATCCAACTATTTTGTTTTTGTTTAAACTCATATCCTAAATGTGGTTGCAACAAATATCGAATAATTATTTAAAATCCAAGCCATAGAAATTACTACTTTCGTAGCTAGACTCGAAAACTATGAGTACGATAAAACTAGAAGGAGAAATAAACAAAGACACCCTCAAAATGGCTTGGGCTGAACTTCAAGCTAAAATTCGAAAAATTAAAAATGGGGGAGGCAAAGAAAGACTAAAAAAATTAGAAGAAAAAGGGAAGCTTTCTGCACGTCAGCGTATAGATGTATTGGTAGATGATCCTAAAGAGATTCATGAGATTGGTGTTCTGGCAGCAGACGGCATGTATGAGGATTATGGGGGCTGTCCTGCTGCAGGCGTAATTGTTGTAATTGCAAAAGTAAGTGGGAAGCGTTGTGTTATTGTAGCTAATGACGCAACGGTGAAAGCAGGAGCATGGTTTCCAATGACAGCCAAAAAGAATCTACGCGCGCAAGAAATTGCCCTAGAAAATCAAATTCCTATTATTTATTTGGTCGATAGTGCAGGTATTTTTCTACCCCTTCAAGACCAATTGTTTGCTGATAAAGAACACTTTGGCCGTATTTTTAGAAATAATGCCAAAATGAGCAGTAAGGGTATTGTCCAAATTGCTGCCATTATGGGAAGTTGTGTAGCGGGTGGAGCTTATTTGCCTATTATGTCCGACGAGGCCATTATTGTTGAAAAAACAGGAAGCATCTTTTTAGCGGGAAGTTACCTCGTTAAAGCCGCTATAGGTGAAGAGATTGATAATGAAACCCTGGGCGGTGCAGATACCCACAGCGGAATTAGTGGAGTAACCGACTACAAAGTAAAAACCGACGAAGAAGCCCTTAAAAAAATCCGAAGTCTGATGCATAAAATTGGGCATACACCAACGGCTGGATTTCAACGAATACCCTCACAATTACCGGAACAATCAAGCGATACTCTTTATAGCCTTATCCCAAAATCGAGCACGCAACCTTACGATACCTATGAAATCTTAGAGGCACTGGTAGATGCCCATTCGCTTGACGAATACAAAAAAGAATACGGACAAACGGTGATTACTGCCTATGCATGTATTGACGGATGGTCTGTAGGAATAGTTGCCAATCAACGAAAAGTAGTAAAAAATAAAAAGGGCGAAATGCAGTTTGGTGGGGTTATTTACGGAGATGCTGCGGATAAGGCAACCCGTTTTATTGCAAATTGCAATCAAAGAAACATTCCCTTGGTTTTTTTACAAGATGTCACAGGCTTTATGGTGGGAAGTAAAGCCGAACATTCTGGAATTATCAAAGATGGAGCAAAAATGGTAAATGCAGTAGCCAACTCTGTAGTACCCAAATTTACAGTGGTTTTGCGCAATTCCTTTGGGGCAGGTAATTATGCTATGTGTGGCAAAGCCTATGACCCAAGACTAATGTTAGCTTGGCCCACAGCCAAAATGGCTGTAATGGGGGGACAGCAAGCTGCAGATGTACTGTTACAAATTGAAAAGGCTGCTCTAAATAACCAAAAAGGCAAATCGAAAGACGACACCCTTAAAAAAGACATTTTAAAACGCTATGAAGCCAAAACAGATATCCTTTATGCTGCCTCGCAACTTTGGGTAGATGCCGTAATTGATCCTACAGAAACGCGAAGCTGGATTAGTATGGGTATTGAACTGGCAAATCACGCTCCCAGCACTGAAAAGTTTAATTTGGGAATCCTACAAGTCTAAACTATATAGGGGTTTTAGTGCTAAAGTTTTGTCTCTTTTCACTTTTCCACTGTGTGTTTCTACAAAAGAGGAAAATACGACTAGTGTTTTTGGGCGTTCATAGGAAGTTAACCCTTCAATTGATTTTACTTTTTCAGCAATCGCTTCCCACGGGCTTTCCGGTTGGTCTTTTAGGGCTAGAATAACTTTTTCTCCCAAAGTAGGATCAGGTAAGCTACCAATAAAAAAGGAATGCGAAAGCACCGCTGCTAGTTTTTGTTCTATCTGCTCAGGATGCAATTTAACCCCCCCAGAATTAATCACATTATCCACTCTTCCAATCAAGCGAAATGTTTTGGTATTGATTATTTCAATTTGATCATTAGTTACCAAATCAACTACGTCCAATAATGGAGCATTAACCACCAAACACCCTCGTTCTTCTTGATGAATTTTGATATGGGGTAAGCATTGAAATGTCCCCAACGGATCACGCATGGTTCGAACAGCAATGTGAGATAACGTTTCTGTCATTCCATAGGTTTCATACCCCTTTACCCCCGATTTAAGAAGTGCCTTTTGCAATGCAATCGAAACGGGTGCACCCCCTACAATCAACGTTTTGATTTGATCCATATGAGGTAATGAATGATAAGCCTGCATTGGGGTCATGGCTACAAAATCATACGACTTTTGATTCTTATGAAAGGGATTTCGAGCAGGAGAAACCAAATCAAGAGAAAAACCTAAAATCATAGCGCGAATTAACATCATTTTCCCTGCGATAAAATTTGCAGGTAAACAGTGTAAGGCGGTATCGCCAACAGAAACATTAAAAAAATCACCGGTAGCAATGGCACTATTCACCAAAGCTTGTTTTTTAAATGCCATTCGCTTCGGGCTTGCGGTTGTGCCTGAAGTTTCTAAGAAAATAGAGTCGGAAGCATCAAGCCAATCCATCAAAAAATCGCCCAAAAACCGCTCAAATTGATCGCCCTCTTTAATAAAACTATAGGCAACTTCTTTTAAGCCTTCTCGATTGTAATGAAACCCATTTAACCGAAAACGGTTGTGCACTTTGGTGTATTCTGGCAATTGCATATTAAAAACGATTTGTCAATTTGATTTTCCAGTCTGTCCAGTTGTATTTTTTAGCTGTAAACCACAAAAATATAGGATATAAAAACAGTAGTGTCACTAACAATTCTGCTCCTAAGGAAGGGGTTGATGTATCAATCAAGACCGATTCGGTTTGAAAAGCCGTCCAGTCTGAGGTAACTAAAAGGGCTGTAATAAGGTTATTGGCTGCATGAAACCCTAAAGCCAATTCTATGCCCTGATCCATTAAAGTTAATATCCCTAAAAACAGTCCTGTACCGATGTAATAGACTAATATCCAATAGCCTAATTTTTCTACTTCAGGATTAAACAGATGTAAGCTTCCGAATATTACCGAGGTAAAAAGTAAAGGGAGCCATGAATTTCGAAATAATCCTCCAAATCCTTGAAGCAAATAACCTCTAAATATATATTCCTCTAAACTGGTTTGGATGGGAATGAGGACAATACCTATTAAAAACAACAAAGCAAAAGGACCTGCTTTAAAATTCCATATAAAGTTTTCGGGTTGGATCATATAATCTAAAGCAATAAACACAGAAGTTGCAGCGCCCCACACAGCAAAGGCAAAGAAAAATCGCTTCCAATCCATTGAAGAACGCGAGGTTGCAATACTTCTTAGGGTACGGTTGTGGAGTTTTGAAACAACCAGCCAAAGGCCTAAAAACCCTACGGCGAAAGGGAGTAACAACAGGGCTAATTGTAGGTTTTTATCTAAAGCTCTGATGCTTTCCATAGGATCAGATGCATCCGTTACCCCACTGTCAATAACGACCATGGTAAGTGGGATTTGCCCAAAAATAGTAAAGAGGATTATGACAAATGACCCCAGTATATACAACCAAAAGGGATTTTTATAGGAAAGGGATTGCTCTAAAAACATCTACAATTCTTTTTGCCAAGGTATTGATTTTGAAAGGCCCAAACAACCCTTATCTATATAAAGTGGACCTTGAATATTATCAACATACAATGATCCCGTGCCTAAACCCTGAGGCATATTGACGCCTAAACTATAGGTCCATTGGGCTAGGGCATTTAATCCTAAATTACTTTCCAGCGCACTGGTTACCCACCACCCTATTTGTTGTGATTCAGCACACGTTATCCACTCTTCTGCAGCAGAAAATCCGCCCAACAAACTTGGTTTTAAAATCAAATAGTGTGGTTTTACTGTAGAGAGCATTTCTTGTTTGTCTTTAGCACTGTAAACACCGATCAATTCTTCGTCTAAGGCTATAGGCAATGGACTTTTTTGGCACAATTCTGCCATGGCTTCCCACTGACCAGGCGCAATGGGTTGTTCAATAGAATGCAATTCAAAAGCACTAAGCTGATTTAATTTATTTAAAGCTTGCTGAGAAGAAAAAGCCCCATTCGCGTCCACTCTAATTTGAATGGTTTTGGCATCATACCGATTTCGGATATACTGTAATAATTCAAGTTCCTGTTGAAAATTAAGTGCCCCTATTTTTAGTTTAATACAATCATAGCCCGCTTCCAAAAGGGAATCAATTTGGGTTTTCATAAAATCAAAATCTCCCATCCAAACCAATCCGTTAATTGGTAAGGTTGTAATTCCAGAAGTAAAATCGGAAGGAAACAAAGTATAGGTATCTGAGCAATTAAGTGACCGCAACGCGGTTTCTACTCCCATGGCAATAGCGGGCCAAGTAGTTAAATCTGGCAATGATTCTCCTTTTGAAAGAGCATGAGCAACCAATTTAAGTGTGGATTCAAATTCTGGACGGTCATCAGGGCTTAAACCCGGCAAAAGGCTGCATTCCCCAATACCTGTTTGGGGGGCTTCTTCAAGAACGATAAACCAACTTGTTTTTTCAGTTAAAATACCTCTTGATGTCCCACTTGGACGCTTAAATTGAAAATGGCGTTTTTTTAAAGAAACTTTCATGAACTGAGGTATAGTGCAATAAAAAGTAAAACAGACAAAGCAAAAGTGGACAAGGCTACTATTTTAAGTTCAGGATCAAAATCAACAGGACGTGTATTTTGAATCACTCGTTTTAGATGTAAACCCAAGGGAATACAAATAAGTAACGGAAGCCAAAAATAATGCGGTTGCGTTTTGAAAAGAAATAAAAACAATCCTGAAAATGCCCCCAAAATCAAAACAATGTGATACCGCTTTGCCTTACCTGCACCTAATTTAACTGCAACGGTCCGTTTTCCAACTGCACTATCGCTATCTATATCACGCATATTATTCAAGTTTAAGACAGCCACAGAAAGGGCACCAATAACCAAAACCAATAAATAGGCATCAATAGAAATGGTATTTTGTTGAAGAAAAGAGGCCCCCAGAACGCTTAGGCCACCAAAAAAGAGGAAAACAAAAACATCACCCCAACCATAATAACCGTAGGCATTGTTACCAACGGTGTATTTTACAGCAGCCCAAATACTTGCAACACTCAATCCTAGAAAGAGAAAAATATAGTGCCAAGAAGTACCTTCAAAAGCTAAAAAAATGAGAATAGTGGCCACTAAAAAAGCCAATCCGGCAGTGATTTGTATTCCTTTTTTAAGCGAAGCCCTTGAGAGTAGTCCCGCTTGAAATACCCGCTCTGGACCAATTCGTTGTGCATTATCAGTACCCTTAACGCCATCACCGTAATCGTTTGCAAAATTAGAAACGACTTGAAACAACATGGCGGTAATCATCATGAGTCCAAAAAGAGACCATGAAAAATGAGGATTTGATAGGCTAAGTGCATTTCCAGAAATTATCCCCGCTATAGAAAGGGGTAATGTCCGCAATCGAGCGGCTCGTATCCAAACCTTTGCCTTTTGCAGCATGCTTAAGGGAACTTTGGATATTTTTTAAAATTAGGCGCTCTTTTTTCTAAAAAAGCTTGCTTCCCTTCTTGAGCTTCTTCCATCAGATAGTACATCAAAGTAGCGTCTCCGGCAAGTTGCATCAACCCGTGTTGTCCGTCTAATTCTGCATTTAATGACCGCTTTATCATACGCAAAGCCAAGGGGCTCCGTTGTTGCATAATTGCACACCATTCCATTACAGTATCTTCAAGTTGAGCTAAAGGAACCACTTTATTAACCATCCCCATATCTAGCGCTTCTTGTGCGGAATATTGTTGGCATAAAAACCAAATTTCTCGGGCTTTTTTCTGTCCTACATGTCGAGCAAGGTAGGAAGAACCAAAGCCGCCATCAAAACTACCCACTTTAGGACCTGTTTGTCCAAAAATTGCATTTTTACTAGCAATTGTTAAATCACAAACCACATGCAAAACATGTCCACCCCCAATCGCATATCCATTTACCATGGCAATTACGGGTTTTGGCAATTCTCGTATGCGTTTGTGTATATCCAAAACATTTAATCTGGGAACTCCGTCTTCACCTACGTATCCTCCAACTCCTTTAACATTTTGATCTCCTCCACTACAAAACGCCTTATCGCCTATACCAGTAAGAACAACAACATCAATATCCGAACGTTCCCGACATACCTCCATAGCTTCTAACATTTGGATGTTGGTTTCTGGACGAAAGGCATTGTAAACTTGAGGTCTGTTGATTGTGATTTTGGCTACTCCCTCACAAAATTCAAATAGAATGTCGCTGTAGGTGGCAATTGTTTCCCATTTTCTCTCTTGCATAATTCTTTTTTTTACGAAAATAATGATTAGTTAGTCATTGATTTAAAATAATTCAATAATACCTGATCATTCCATTGGCGCGGTGTCTCAATTTCAATAATCTTGGGTCGTTTACCATCAGCAAAAAAACGTGTAAGTTTTTGTTTCAACCTCCACTTTGAATGGACGTGCTGGTACTCAAAATCAAATGCTTTAGCAATGTATTTTGCTTTACGCTCATGAAGCGTTTCAAAATAGGTGTCAAAAGTTGACGTGTCTTTTTCACCAGGTAAAATCCGAAAAATTCCTCCCCCGTTATTATTAATTAATATGATTTTAAAATTTGAGGGGACATGATTGTTCCACAATCCGTTTACATCGTAAAAGAAACTCAAATCGCCTGTAATTAGAAGTGTGGGTAAAGGATTGATTTGTGCTGCCCCCACCGCAGTGGCCGTGCTTCCGTCTATACCACTCGTTCCTCGATTACTGAAAAATTGAATTCCTTTGGGCCAATCCAAAAGCTGAGTATACCGTATTGAAGAACTGTTTGCTACCTGGAGATGATACGAAGAAGGAAGGACAGCTGCCAGTGTTTTGAAAACATAAAAATCAGAAAATGGCAGGGTATTAATATACTCTTGTCCCTTCTGCTTAAAAGCATTGTACACCTTCAATACTGAGGGTTGAAAGGAGCTATTCGACTGGCTACTAAAGTTTGTGTATAAACTTTTAAAAAATGCATTTGGTGTACACTTAAAATGTTGATTTAGGCAATAATACGTGTTATATGCTTTTTTGGGATCGACATGCCAATGGTGTTCAGGTTGATTTTTTCGAAGAAAGGCTTTGATTTTTTTGGAAACTACCATTCCACCGAAGGTGAGTAAAATAGAGGGTGTAATGTCGTGTGAATCATCCATTATTTGCTCTAAGGGAGCCATTAAGGTGTCTATTGAAGCAATACCCTTTTTTAAAAAAACATTCGATGTGGTTTCAGAAAAAACAACAACCGAAGGATCATTACACAGTTGCGTTATCCATTCTTCATCCAATTGATTTGGTGCCATTTGCCCTATAATTACCCATTTATTTGGTGTACTGTGCCAAAGGGTTTTGCACGTTGCCATTTCACTTTCTGAAACAGCTTCTTTTTTCTTTGGGATAGGATATTCCTTTACTGAAAGTGCATTTTTTGTCATTTCATACAAGGGCTCTTCCAAAGGGATGTTCAAATGAACAGGACCCTGTTGTTGTATTGCTGCTGAAAGTACTCGTGCAATTTCCTTCTCATTTTGCTGTTGGTGCTTTAGTTGAATCGCTTCAATCGTTTTTTGATCTGTCGCTTTAGCAACAAGTGTCTGAAGGGGATTAGCAATTAGAGTTGAAGTGGCATGAATTACATCAGGAAGTAACGATGCTTCCGCTTCTACATGTGGGGAGAAAACGTTTTTTTGACGGATGGTTTGCCCATCACCAATATCGATGCTGTGGGGCATTCTATCGGCAGACAAAATCACCAAAGGAATATCACTGTAAAAAGCTTCTGCTATAGCGGGGTAAAAATTAAGTAGTGCAGATCCCGAAGTACACACTAAGGCAACGGGCTGCATTAATTGTTGGGCCATTCCCAATGCAAAAAATGCGGCTGCACGCTCATCTACAATGCTGTAAGTGATGAAATTTGGATGTGTGACAAATCCATTCGTTAAAGGTGCATTTCTTGAGCCTGGACAAATAACAACACGCTGGATGCTAAAAGAGTCACATAAGCGAACCACCGTTTGTGCTAGGGGAATAGAGGGGTATTTTTGCATATCATTCTTCACCACCGGCCACAAAAGTACAAAACAAGCTGGTTTTTTATTCTTTTAAAAGGGGTTTAACCCTATTTTTTATATCTTTCTACTACCCAAATCCTTGAATTTAAACCCTGCCCACACTGAAACCCCAATTTAAATGGGTTTTAGTGTTCAGCAGGTACCCCTCTTCCTACAAATTGGAATGTTCTTCCGCCCAATTTTAACCTGAAACTGTTTTTAATTTGCGTTGGGTTTCTTCCCATTCGTTTTGAGGATCACTGTCTTTGGTAATCCCCGCTCCAACATACAACAATACTTTGTCTGAAAACCATTGAGCACAGCGTAAATTGACAAATAGTTGAGTGGAGTCATTTGTTATTGGTCCAAAAAATCCTGTATAAAACGAACGATCTAATCCTTCCTTTTTCCCTATAAAGGTCATGGCTTCTTTTTTGGGAATTCCGCCTACAGCGGGTGTGGGATGTAGACTTTTTACAATTTCACTTAAGGGACTTTGGTTTTTAGGAAACGTAAAGTTTGTACACAAGTGAACCAAGTGACCTGCTTGCCTAGAATGCGTTTCGCCTTTTTCAATTTCACTTTGTGCATAATGCTGAAGCAAGTCTTTTTCAATTTGATGCACTACTAATTCTTGCTCAATTTGTTCCTTTTCAGTCCATTTAGGAGGAGACGTTTGAACAAGTTGGGTAGCGGCAAGTGCCATAGTGGTATACTTTTCAGCATTTGAAGAAATCAATTGTTCAGGACTTGCCCCTAGCCAAACCCCTACTTTTGGATGAACAAAAAGATACACCATTGCCCTTGGGTAATTTTGTTCTAAAGACAAAAAGAGTTCTTCAAGAGGCTTAAGGGGTATTCCCGCAACAGAGCGGGTTAAGACCACTTTTTGAAATTTCCCTAAAGCAATTTCTTTTTTTGCCTCTTCAACTTTATTTATATAGGCATCACGTTCCTCTTCCTTCTCAGAATAGGAAATGTTTTGAGGGGATGAATTTTTCTTTTTTGAAATTGCAAATCGCTTTGAATGGGTATTCGGAATAAAAGGAATCGCTGCGATCGGATCAAATGGGGCCATTACAAATCCGGTTGCATTTAAACCGCTTGATGTGTGTAAAGTTGTATCCTCTTGATAGTAGAGTTGAATTATCGAATCTTCAGGTAATCGGAACGCTACAAATGCATTATTTTCATTAATGCGCTTTTTTAAGTATTCCCGCAACGCGTTGTAAGACATGGGCTATTTGCTTCTGGCTAGGGTAGTTAAGGTACAAAGTGTTATGAGTTGTTGTGCTTCATCTTCAATTCGTATTTCCCAAAGTTGAAGGGTTTTCCCTTGGTGTTGTGGTCGAGCGGTTGCATAAACAAACCCTGATTGGGCACTTTTTAAGTGCCGAGCGGTGATTTCAATACCTCGAACCTGCATATTTGGGTCTCTATTTAAAATAAAAACTGCTGCGCTTCCCACACTTTCAGCAAGAGCTGCAGTTGCCCCGCCGTGTAATATGCCATCGGGTTGATGAACTTTGGGGGTTACAGGCATTCGTGCCGATAGAAAATCTTCACCCACATCAACAAACTCAATAGACAGAGTTTCCATTAGGGTATTTTTACAAATGGCATTTGCCATGTTGAGTATATCTTTCTTTTCCATTGTTCACTTTTTGCTAAAATAAGAAAACCTTCTGTAGCTATACAGAAGGTTTTCATTACCAATTGAAAAAGGGTTTATTTTACTTCTTCAAAATCAACATCTTGTACATCATCACCTCCTGAAGCTGAGTCTTTGGGCTCTGCTTGACTATCTTGCTGATCCGTATTCCCGGCCTCAGCTTGTGCTTTGTACATTTCTTCAGAGGCGTTTTTCCATGCCTCATTAATCGCTTCTAGTGATTTGTCTATCGCCTCAAGGTCTTTAGCTTCATGCGCTTTTTTCAAATCGGCTAAGGCGGCTTCAATAGGTGCTTTTTTGTCTTCTGAAAGTTTTTCGCCAAATTCTTTTAACTGCTTTTCCGTTTGGAAAATCATTTGATCGGCGCTATTGAATTTATCCACTTGCTCTTTTGCTTTTTTATCTGCATCAGCATTCGCTTCAGCTTCCTGCTTCATGCGTTCTATCTCCTCTTCGGTTAATCCTGAAGAGGCTTCGATTCGAATGTCTTGGGATTTATTCGTGGCTTTATCTAAGGCACTCACCTTGATTATTCCGTTAGCATCAATATCAAAGGTTACTTCAATTTGAGGTGTTCCCCTTTGAGCCGGGGGTATACCGTCTAGGTGGAAGCGTCCGATAGTTTTATTGTCATTAGCCATTGAACGTTCCCCTTGTAAAACGTGAATTTCTACTGAGGGTTGATTGTCTGCGGCTGTTGAAAATACTTGTGATTTTTTGGTGGGTATGGTCGTATTCGAATCAATTAATCGCGTCATTACGCCTCCCATCGTTTCAATTCCTAAAGAAAGTGGTGTTACGTCTAGTAAAAGAACATCTTTTACGTCTCCTGATAAAACCCCACCTTGAATAGCTGCTCCAACTGCCACTACTTCATCCGGATTAACGCCTTTTGAGGGCTTTTTACCAAAAAATTTCTCTACCTCTTCTTGAATCACAGGAATACGGGTAGATCCACCTACTAAAATAATTTCATCAATATCTGATTTGGAAAGCCCTGCATCTTCTAAAGCTTTTTTAACAGGTGCCATTGAGCGTTTGACCAATTCATCGGCTAATTTTTCAAAATTAGCACGTGTTAATGAAGTAACTAGGTGTTTAGGGCCTGTTTCAGTAGCGGTAACATAAGGCAAGTTAATTTCGGTTTGGGTAGAAGAAGACAATTCAATTTTTGCTTTTTCTGCAGCTTCTTTTAATCGTTGAAGTGCCATTGGATCTTTACGCAGGTCGATACTTTCGTCCTTTATAAAAGTTTCGGCTAAAAAATCGATAATTACTTGGTCAAAATCATCGCCTCCTAAATGTGTATCTCCGTTGGTTGAAAGCACTTCAAAAACACCATCTCCTAATTCGAGAATTGAGATATCAAATGTACCTCCACCTAAATCATAAACGGCTATTTTTTTATCAGCCCCCCCTTTATCCAATCCATAGGCTAGGGCAGCCGCTGTAGGTTCGTTTATAATTCGCTGCACCTTAAGTCCAGCAATTTCTCCTGCTTCTTTTGTTGCTTGACGTTGGGAGTCATTAAAATAGGCAGGTACAGTAATAACAGCTTCTGTTACGTCCTGTCCGAGATAATCTTCTGCTGTTTTTTTCATTTTCTGAAGTGTCATTGCAGAAAGTTCTTGTGGACTGTATAAGCGTCCATCAATATCTACTCTTGGGGTATCATTATCTCCTTTAACTACCTTATAGGCAACAGTGGATACTTCTTTTTTAGATTCAGAAAACTTATTCCCCATAAATCGCTTTATAGAGGCAATGGTCTTTGTCGGGTTAGTCACCGCCTGACGTTTGGCGGGATCACCCACTTTAATTTCACCACCTTCAACAAAGGCAATTACGGAAGGAGTTGTTCTTTTTCCTTCAGCATTGGGTATTACTACAGGTTCATTTCCTTCCATAACGGAAACACATGAATTTGTAGTTCCTAAATCAATTCCAATTATTTTACTCATGATCTTTTTAAATAGGTTTTGCCGTTATATTGTCAAGCATTATGCCAAAAATAAATTACTGACACCTTGGCAGTTTATTAATCTTATCGTGTTAAGTAGGGCGTTTGCCTCAAAAATGCATTGAATCGTAGTGTGAAAATACAGGCGAAAAAAAAGAAACACTATTTTTGATAAAAAATTAAGACTGTGACTAAGAAAACATATTCTCGTATCACTACAAAAACACTCCAAGAATTTAAAAAACAGGGCGAAAAAATTGCCATGCTCACTGCCTATGATTTCTCTCTAGCTGGGTTGGTAGACCAAGCAGGTGTTGATGTCATTTTGGTGGGCGACTCTGCTTCCAATGTTATGGCAGGGCATGAAACCACACTTCCCATTACGCTGGATCAAATGATTTACCATGCCAGTAGTGTTGTTCGTGGGGTTAAGCGGGCATTAGTTGTTGTTGATTTACCTTTTGGAGCTTACCAAGCCGATTCTAAAGAAGCGCTTCGTTCTGCGATTCGTATCATGAAAGAATCGGGAGCACATGCGGTTAAACTTGAAGGCGGTAGTGAAGTAAAAGAATCCATTGAGCGTATTTTGAAAGCAGGGATTCCTGTTATGGGTCATTTAGGTCTTACCCCTCAATCCATATACAAATTTGGTTCCTACACAGTTCGAGCTAAAGAAAATGCTGAAGCGGAGCAACTGCTCTCCGATGTTAAATTGCTTGAATCCATAGGGTGTTTTGGGATTGTACTTGAAAAAATTCCGGCTCAGTTGGCGCAACAAGCTGCTGCATCTGTGGATGTTCCTATCATAGGTATTGGCGCTGGCAACCAAGTAGACGGTCAGGTTTTGGTTCTCCATGATATGTTGGGAATGAGTAAAGAATTCAGTCCTCGGTTTCTACGCCGCTATGCCGATTTACATAGCGTTATACATTCCGCTGTGGCAAATTATTCTACTGATGTAAAGACCCAAGCGTTTCCCAACGCAAATGAGCAATACTAAATGTCTTCTCCTCTAGAGTCGCGTATTTTATATGAAGACAACCACTTACTCGTGGTTAATAAAAGGGCAGGTGAATTGGTACAGGGTGACCAGACAGGCGATGTTCCTTTGGTTGAAACTGCAAAAGCCTACCTTAAAAAAAAATACAATAAACCCGGAGCCGTTTATTTAGGAGTTGTGCATCGAATTGACAGACCTACATCTGGGGTTGTTCTCTTTGCCAAAACATCCAAAGCGTTAAGTCGACTCAATGAGCAATTTAAAAATAGACTTCCCAATAAAACCTATTGGGCGCTAGTGACTAAAGATTTTCCAAACGAGGAAGGAAAGCTTACCCATTGGATGACCCGTAATACCCAACAAAACAAGTCCAAAGCGCATTCCAAACCTGTCCCCAATGCCAAAGAAGCCCGATTACACTATTTCAAATCAATTGTCATGGATCGGTATTGTGTTCTTGAAATTACGCTAGAAACAGGAAGACATCACCAAATTAGAGCCCAATTAAGTCAGTTGGGGTTTCCCATTGTGGGTGATCTAAAGTACGGTGCGCCTAGAAGCAATGCAGACGGTAGTATTTGCCTTCATGCCCGAAAATTACAAATAGAGCATCCGGTAACTCAAAAGTCACTTAGTATTAGCGCTGAGCCCCCTGATAGTGGCTTATGGAAGGTCGTTCCTTTCGATTCAAAGACTTAGCCTTTTCTCGAATTATTTGAGCGATAGGTACATTTTTAATTTTACTTTCTAACCAAGACAATATGTCTAGATACAAGAAAGAACGACGTTCATACGGATCGTCTTCATATTGCTTAAGTTCTTCATACAGCTTTTCAAAAGCAGCTTTGAGTTCATGAGGAAAAATATCGCCTAATCCTCTTACAAAACGAATCATGGCCTTCTGGACTTCATGCAAGTCGTTCATTTTAATTAAAAACTTGTAGGTTTCGCGTAAATGAGATTCCAAGTGGTAATCAAATCCTGCTTCATAGTGTGCAAAAATGTTTAAGACTCTTGAGAAACAAAGAAGGTCCTCGCGCATTTTTAATCGCTTATTGCTTATGATTTTGTCGAGGTAGGTGATGCAATTTTCATAATCTTCAACTCCAAAATACACACAGGCAATTTTATAATAAAACAGCATTACATGGTGAGGATCAATTTGGTTTTGATACTCTTTTATTCCTTTTTTAATTTCCGGGATAAGAATCTGGGCTTCTTCAAAAGACCCTTCTAGAAAATGTAGATTGAAACGGTTACTGTATTCAATTAAAAAACAAAGCGCGCTTAAATTATCGTTATTGGGAAAATTGGTACCCTGAGTTTGTGTGGTCATTTGATGCAAGACCTCTTTGAATTTTGAGGGGTATTTCAAAAGAGACAAACTTTCCATTAAATAATTGTTTCCCTTTAGATAAAATACAGGATGAATTTCTATCATGCTTGGGTTTTCCTCAAACATTTCGACCCATTTTGCCGCATTTCGATAGGTAGAAAGGAAGTCTTGTGTTAGGAAGCTATACCAAACATGGGCCTTGTAATACCATAGTTTTTCGCGAAAACCAAGAGAATCCAATTCAACTTTGGGCAGCTTTTCATAAAAAAATTTGGTGATTTCTCTAAACTCGTCGTCACTTTTGGCATAACCCGCTTTGATTAACCTTTCATACAATTGGAGCGATAAATTTGACAATCGAGTAGATAAATTGTTTTGGATACGGAGTTGTTCCGCCTCTGCAATTAGGGTTTCTGCCCTATTGCTTAAACTACGTGTGATGTATTGTGATTCAATTACTTTTTCTAATTCTACTATATCGTAAGCCGAATATTTTTCTTCGTTTTTAAGCGCCAATAATTTAGCTTTTTCCAGCACCTTTAAACTTTGCTTGTACAGTCCTTTTTGATAAAGAATAGTGGCAAAGTCAAGTTGCTCGCGTATTTGAATCCGAATGTTTTTATGCATTGGATTCATTCGTAGGCTAATTAAAATTTGTTTGTATAGGTGTGCTTTTAGGTTTGACAATTGTTGTTTGGTCACAATTCCTTTTTCTAAAATCACTTTCTCATCGTACCGATTCATTTTATCCAATACTTGAAAAAGGCTTAAAAATTTAGAATCTTCATTCGAATCCATTCGACCCACATAAAGACGAAATTGCCTTTTTTCTGACTTAGAAAGCGATTTTACAAGTACAAATAAATTATCTTTGGGCTCAATTGTCATTGTAATGATTTTAAATGCAATTTATTAATTATTAGCGAATTAGACATCCTCTGATTGTGTCGAGTGTTGTAATACAAAAGTAGCGAAAATCTAACAGTGATGAATTAAAAGTAATTTTGAATTACATTTTATAAAGTGTACAGCTGATTTTATGGAATATGTAGAAATATTTGATACTACCCTTCGCGATGGCGAACAAGTTCCGGGTTGTAAACTGGACTCAAAAACTAAGTTAATCATAGCAGAACAACTTGACGAATTGGGTGTTGATGTATTAGAAGCAGGATTTCCTATTTCTAGTCCAGGAGACTTTAAAGCGGTTGAGAACATTTCAAAACTTATGAAAAATGCTCGGGTGTGTGGTTTAACCCGTGCTGTAATGAAAGATATTGATGTGGCTGCTCAAGCCCTAAAGCCAGCCAAAAGAGCGAGAATTCACACAGGAATTGGCACTTCAGACAATCATATTAAATACAAATTTAACGCAACAAGAGAACAAATTCTTGAAAGAGCTGTAGCCGCTGTAAAACATGCCAAAAGTTACGTTGAAGATATCGAATTTTACGCTGAAGATGCGGGACGTACAGACAACGTATTTTTAGCTCAAGTATGCGAAGCCGTTATTAAAGCAGGTGCCACAGTACTTAATATACCTGATACAACCGGGTATTGTCTTCCTGAGGAATACGGAGCTAAAATGAAATATTTAAAGGAAAATGTCAAAGGCATCGATAACGCCCGATTGTCTTGCCATTGTCATAACGATTTAGGCCTGGCTACTGCCAATTCAATCGCTGGGGTTCAGTATGGCGCACGTCAAATAGAATGTACTATAAACGGTATCGGAGAACGTGCTGGAAATACCTCTTTAGAAGAGGTGGTAATGATTTTACGCCAACACCCCTACTTGAATTTAGACACCCGAATCAAATCCCAAATGCTCTACGGTATTAGTCAGTTGGTTTCTGAAAGTATGGCAATGCCCATTCAACCCAACAAAGCCATTGTTGGAGCAAATGCTTTTGCCCATTCCTCGGGCATTCACCAAGACGGGGTTATAAAAAAACGGGATACTTATGAAATTATAGACCCAAAAGAAGTGGGAGTAACCCAATCTTCAATTGTATTAACCGCCCGAAGTGGAAGAGCTGCTCTGGCCTATCGCGCTAAAAATATCGGATACGAACTCGATAAACTACAGCTAGATAAAGTCTATCAACAATTTTTAATTGTGGCCGATCAAAAGAAAGAAATTAATGATGATGATATTCCAAAAATCATCAAAGCCAGCAAAATTTAAACTCAATTTAGATACATGAAAAAAACCCTGTTTGATAAAGTTTGGGATTCCCATGTCGTCCGTCATATCGATGGAGGACCTGATGTTCTTTTCATTGACCGCCACATGATTCATGAGGTAACAAGTCCTGTAGCTTTTTTAGGACTTAAAAACCGAAATCTTTCCGTATTGTATCCCGAACGCACTTTTGCTACAGCAGATCACAATACCCCTACCCTTAATCAACACCTCCCTGTTGCTGATCCCCTATCGCGAAATCAATTAAAAGCCTTAGAAGAAAATGCAACTGCGCACGGCATTTCCTATTGGGGGTTAGGGCATAAAAAAAATGGAATTGTCCATGTGGTAGGTCCCGAATACGGAATCACCCAACCCGGGGCAACCATTGTTTGTGGAGATTCACATACCTCCACCCACGGGGCATTTGGCGCTATCGCTTTTGGAATTGGAACTTCTGAAGTAGAAATGGTATTGGCAACCCAATGTATTATGCAGCCCAAACCTAAAAAAATGAGAATAACCATCAACGGCAAACTTAACCACGGGGTTACTCCAAAAGATGTTGCATTGTTTATCATCTCAAAACTGACCACCTCCGGAGCTACGGGTTATTTCGTAGAATATTCAGGGGAAGTCTTTCAACAATTAAGCATGGAAGGCCGAATGACGGTTTGTAATTTAAGTATAGAAATGGGAGCACGTGGGGGAATGATTGCCCCTGATGAAAAAACATTTGCGTATATCAAAGACCGAGAATTCACACCCAAAGGAGCCGATTGGGATAAAGCGATGAAATATTGGAGTACACTATACACTGACGAGGGCGCTTCATTTGACAAAGAAATTACTTTTGAGGGTACAGATATTGATCCCATGATTACTTTCGGTACAAACCCGGGTATGGGAATGAGCATAACCAAGGCGATTCCCAAAGCGGAATTAATGGAAGGTGGCGCGGCTACCTACAAAAAATCCCTCGATTATATGGGATATGCTGAAGGGGATTCCATGATTGGAAAACCCATTGATTATGTTTTTATCGGAAGTTGTACCAATGGACGTATAGAAGACTTTAGAGCTTTTGCACAAGTAGTAAAAGGACAAAAAAAGAATGAAAACGTTACCGCTTGGCTAGTTCCTGGGTCACATAAAGTGTTAAATGCCATTAAAGAAGAAGGGTTACTTGATATATTTGAAGCAGCAGACTTCAAATTACGTGAACCCGGATGCTCTGCTTGTTTGGCAATGAATGATGACAAAATTCCTGCAGGAAAATATGCGGTTAGTACCTCTAACCGAAACTTTGAAGGCCGCCAAGGACCTGGCGCCCGAACCCTATTGGCAAGTCCGCTTGTGGCTGCAGCTGCTGCAATTACAGGAAAAATAACGGATCCACGAACTTTAATCTAAACCCATGGCTTACGATTCTTTTCATATTTTACAAAGTACGGCAGTTCCTCTGCCCATAGAAAACGTTGACACTGATCAGATCATTCCTGCTCGATTTTTAAAAGCAACTGAGCGCAAAGGATTTGGCGATAACTTATTCCGTGATTGGCGGTATAATCAAGACGATTCACCTAAAGCAGATTTCGTTTTAAACAACGCTACCTATTCAGGAAAAATATTAGTTGGTGGACATAATTTTGGTTCAGGATCTTCTCGTGAACATGCCGCTTGGGCAATTTACGATTACGGCTTTCGCTGTGTAGTCTCGAGCTTTTTTGCCGATATTTTCCGAAACAATTGTTTGAACATTGGGGTGTTACCCGTTCAAGTTTCCCCCTCTTTTTTAGCAACCCTCTTTCATGCGATTGAAACCGATCCTTCTGCTGAGTTGTTGGTAGATTTACCCCAACAAACCGTAACGCTTAAGGCAACAGGACAATCAGAACCCTTTGAGATAAATTCATACAAAAAAGAAAACTTACTTAACGGATACGATGATATTGATTATTTAAACAATATTAAACCTGAAATCGTAAATTTCGCAGCACAAACACCGCTCTAGTGAATCACAGCACCATGGGAAGAACGCTAGAAATTATGGATACCACGCTTCGCGATGGCGAGCAAACCTCTGGGGTATCCTTTACAGCAAAAGAAAAGCTAACCCTTGCTAAATTACTCCTCCAAGAACTCAATATTGATCGGATAGAAATCGCTTCCGCTCGTGTTTCGGATGGAGAATTCAATGCGGTTAAAGAAATTACCCAATGGGCAAAAGAAAATCAATGCTTAGAGCGAATCGAAGTGCTCACCTTTGTTGATGGAGGTACATCTTTAGAATGGATGAAAAAGTCAGGGGCTTGTGTTCAAAATTTACTTACCAAAGGCTCCCTAAATCATCTTACTCATCAACTAAAATTAACTCCAGAAGCCCATTATGAACAAATTGGTGACTGCGTATCAAAAGCTAAGGCTGCGGGTATTTCAACCAATGTTTATTTAGAAGACTGGAGCAACGGCATGCAGTTTTCAGAAGCGTATGTTTTTGATTTTATTGCATTTTTAAGTACACAGCCTATTGAACGCGTGTTATTACCCGATACCCTTGGGGTGCTAACCCCAGAAAAAACAAGGCAATTTTTAACTGCTATCCTTTCTCAATTTCCCACCATGCGCTTTGATTTTCATGGCCATAACGACTATGATTTGGGGGTGGCCAATTCAATGGAAGCAGCAAAAGCGGGGGTAAATGGCCTTCATTTAACAGTAAACGGAATGGGGGAACGTGCTGGAAATGCACCTTTGGCTAGTGTGGTTGCTGTAATTAATGATTTTATTCCTGAAATAGCACTCAACATACGCGAAAGTTCACTGTTCAAAGTAAGCCAATTGGTGGCCACACTGACTGGGTTTCGAATACCGGTCAACAAACCCATCGTTGGTGAAAATGTATTTACCCAAACGGCGGGAATCCACGCCGATGGCGATCAGAAAAAGAATTTATATTTCAATGACTTGTTGCCCGAACGTTTTGGACGCAAACGTAAATATGCACTAGGAAAAACTTCGGGTAAAGCCAATATTCAAAAGAATGTGCAAGAATTGGGGCTTACCCTAACCCAGGATGAACTTAAAAAAGTAACCCAACGCATAATTGAACTTGGCGATAAAAAAGAACAAGTCACTGCAGAAGACCTTCCCTTTATCATCTCTGATGTGTTGGGCAATCAGGTGCCTGACAAAGTCAAAATACAATCCTATGTGCTTACCCATTCTAAAGGATTACGACCCACTACAAGTGTTTCAGTAGAAATCAACGGGAAAAAATTTGAAGAAAACGCGCCGGGTGACGGGCAATATGATGCCTTTTGGAATGCTTTAAAAAAAATATACACCCATCAAAAACAAGACCTTCCTGATTTGGTAGATTATGCAGTGCGCATCCCCCCAGGCAGTAATTCTGATGCCCTATGTGAAACCAGTATTACGTGGAAAGGAAACGGTCGAGAATTTACCACCCGTGGATTAGATTCTGATCAAACGGTTTCCGCCATAAAAGCCACTGAAAAAATGTTAAATCTCATACAAAAATAAAACTCCATGCACTTAAAAATTGCCTTACTCGCCGGCGACGGTATTGGCCCAGAAGTAATTGATCAAGCGGTTAAAGTTTCAGACGCTATAGCTTCTAAATTTAATCATACTATTGAATGGACTCCTGCCCTTACGGGCGCGGCTGCTATTGATGCAGTGGGCGATCCTTATCCTGAAGAAACCCATCAAATTTGTTTACAAGCCGATGCCATTTTGTTTGGTGCTATAGGACATCCCCGTTTTGACAATGACCCCTCTGCCAAAGTAAGACCTGAGCAAGGATTATTAAAAATGCGTCAAAAATTAGGCTTGTTTGCCAACGTAAGACCCACCTTTACATTTCCCTCACTTTTGGATAAATCGCCACTAAAACGCGAACGAATTGAAGGAACAGATTTGGTTTTTTTACGTGAACTTACAGGAGGAATTTATTTTGGAGAACGCGGCCGAAAAGACAATGGAAATACTGCCTTTGACACCTGTACTTATACCCGTGATGAAATAAAAAGATTGGCACGCAAAGGCTTTGAACTGGCCATGACACGATCAAAAAAGTTATGTTGTGTAGATAAAGCTAACGTGCTTGAAAGCTCCCGTTTGTGGAGAGAAACCGTACAAGCTATGGAAAAAGACTACCCAGAAGTAACGGTTTCCTACGAGTTTGTAGATGCAGTGGCGATGCGCTTGGTACAATGGCCCAATAGTTATGATGTGCTAATTACAGAAAACCTTTTTGGCGATATCTTAACCGATGAAGCCTCGGTTATTTCAGGCTCTATGGGATTAATGCCCTCCGCCTCTGTGGGTACTGAAAATGCATTGTATGAACCCATTCATGGATCGTTTCCGCAAGCCACAGGATTAGGCATAGCCAATCCACTCGCTACCATTCTATCTGCGGCTATGATGTTTGAAATGAGCTTTGGCCTAACAGCAGAAGGCGCTGAAATTCGCCGAGTAGTTGATCTTTCTCTTGCAGAGGGAGTAGTTACTGAAGACCTAAAAGAAGGAGAGGCTAAAGGAAATTCCACCGCGGAAGTAGGCGATTATTTAGTCCAACAAATTTTGGGATAAGCGGTACCCACACCAAAAATCCAAACCCGCGTATTAGCGGGTTTTTTTACATTGATTTTTAATGAAAATAATGCCAACGCCATATTTTCAATGTCGAAATGAAGCCGTCAGAGTCTATGGAGAAAAGCTATTAGCTGGTATCAAAGTTCGAGTATAACCGAAAGCCCAGGGTAACATAACCAACTGAATTGTAAGAGGCACCTCAGGGCTGGAGCAAAAAGCTTGAAATTTTTGAAATGCATAAGACTAAATAATTTTAAAACATTATTTTAGTGTATTATGAATCAACCAACTCATTTTCCTGTATCAAAAGCTGAAGTGGAGCACTTCAACACCCAAGGTTATGTTAAAATAAAAAATGTTTTTTCTGCCGAACAACTTTCAGCCTTTGAGGAGGTATTGGATCAAATTGTGGCCCAAGAAAAAGAGCAACTCCCCCCCCTAGAAGAACGCGATACCTACGGCAAGGCCTTTATACAACTGGGAAACTTATGGGAGCAGGAGCAACGCATCAAAGATTTTGTATTTTCCAAGCCGCTCGCTCATATTGCACAACAGTTATTAGAAGTAGACAGTGTTCGTATGTATCACGATCAGGCGCTTTACAAAGAAGCCGGAGGAGGCATAACCCCTTGGCACTGCGACCAACAATACTGGCCCCTTGAGAGCAACAAAACCGTTACCGCCTGGATTCCCCTTACTGAGGTTCCTTTAGCTATGGGGCCGCTAGAATTTAGCGCCGGTAGCCAACAGTTGTTGGAAGGACGGCAACTTGAAATTGGGGACGAAAGTGAAGAGAAAATAGGCAAGCTTCTTCGCCTTACCGATTTTGAACAGCACGTTTCTCCCTATGCGCTGGGTGAAGTGAGTTTTCATTCCGGTTGGGTATTTCACAGAGCAGGGGCAAATACATCGTCCACAATGCGAAAAGTAATGACGGTAATTTTTATGGATGGTGCAATGAAACTCAAACAACCCGAAAATACAAACCAAGAACGCGATTGGCACCAATGGTGTCCGGGTGCTGAAATAGGGAAAGTAATAGACACACCCATAAATCCCGTTCTCTATCCCTAATTGAGGAAAAATCGTACCCCTTTTACAAATACTCTAGCCTAAGCCTTATTTCGTCTGTTTAGATTTAGTAATTTGCCAAAAAAAAGAGATGAAAATTATTTTTGCCTGGATAAGTTTACTGGCACTTCAAACGTGCATTTCAAATACGCCACCCGTTAACTACTCCAAACCGGTATGGACTCCGCAAACGCAACCTCAAGAAAATTTAAAAAAAGCCTATTTTGCCTCGGGGTGCTTTTGGTGTGTTGAAGCAATTTTTGAAAGTGTAAAGGGTGTGGAAGAGGTCTATTCTGGCTATGCAGGGGGTTTTACCAAAAATCCAAACTACAATCAAATTGGAACGGGAAAAACTGGACATGCTGAAGCTGTAGAAGTCATTTATGATCCTAAAGTAGTATCGTTTGGCACCTTATTGCAAGTGTTTTTTGGTTCCCATGACCCAACAACACCAAATAGACAAGGGCCGGACTACGGATCCCAGTACCGCTCAATCGCTTTTTATACTTCTGATCAAGAGCGAGATCAAATTCAAAAATACATGGCGCTACTAACCGAAAAAGAAATCTTTTCTAAAGAAATTGTAACGGAAATTAAAGCCCTAGAAACTTTTTATTATGCTGAGGAATACCATCAGAATTATGAAAAAAACAACCCTGACAATCCTTACGTACAACAAGTTTCCATACCGCGATTAAAGCGTTTCCAAGAGCGCTATCCTGAATTGCTTAAACCAACAAGTGAACATTGAACCCCTTTACACTCGAGAACGAATACCTCAGGGTAGTTATTCTAGATTATGGAGCCCTACTTCATCAATTGTGGGTAAAGGATAAGCACCAAAGGTGGGTTAATGTAGTAATGGGACTTGACACCCCTGAAGCCTATCTAACAGACACTTGGTCTCGAGGAGCAGTTATAGGGCGTTTTGCTGGACGTTTAGAAAACCCTATTACCGTTCAACAACAATTCCATACAATTGAACACGAGAAGGGTGTAATGCTACACAGTGGTTCTGGCGGATGGGGTTCTAAATTTTGGACCGTACATACACAAACGGCTACGGAAATCTCAATTTCCTATACCTGTGCTCATGGAACTACGGGTTTTCCGGGAACGGTAGAGGCAACCCTAACTTACCAACTAAAGGATTCCGATTTAATTCTTCATTACGCGGCCCAAACCGATCAACCTACCCACATAAACCTTACGAATCATGCGTATTTCAATTTAAATCCTTCGGGAAAAATCGCTTCACAAGAACTTACGATTGCCGCAGATTCAATTTTAGAATTAAAAAACAGCTTAGTGCCTACAGGAAATAGGGTTCTAGTAGACCAAACTCCTTATGATTTTAGAATCCCAAAAAAGATAGCTTCTCTTTCTCTTGACGATTATTATGTATTGAATAAAAAAGCCTCACCTGCCGCATCGTTATATGCTTCAGCAACAGGAATTTTGATGGAAACCAAAACCGATCAACCGGGAATAGTCGTTTTTACTCCCCCACATTTTGAGGCCATTTGTTTTGAAACGCAAAAGTTTTCAAACACCCCAAATATTGAATCTTTCCCTACTACATTAGTCGTTCCAAACAAACCCTACAAACAAAAAACGGTATTTACTTTTTCAATTCCTGAAAGGGAATAAACCTTCGCCAAAGTAAATAAAATCCATATCCGAGAGCAGCCCCTGCCAGGGCTCCAATTACAATGTCTAAAGGAAAATGCACCCCAATATATACTCTACTGTAGGCTATAAGTGCCGCAATGAGAAAAAGCAGAAGAACCTTCTTTTTTAGGTATGGTTTTAGCAGAAGACTGTAAAAAACTGCTAAAGCAAATGAATTTGATGCATGTCCTGAAAAGAAACCAAAACGGTTACCACAGGTGGGTTTTACCAAACGAACCCAAGCCTTAATCTCCTCATCATAACAAGGGCGTAATCGGCCTGCTGTTGCCTTCACTAAATTGGTCAATTGATCGGTACATAAAATTAACACCCCAGTAAACACAAGCAAGATTACCCCCGCTTTCCAATTTGTTTTATAGATGAAATAAAGCCATAAAAAAAAATAAAGCACAACATTTGAAGCGCGATGGGTCATCACCATCCAAAATCCATCATAGGATGGGGAACCCAAACCGTTGAGCCATAGAAATAAAGCTTTATCTATTTCTACAAGTGCCTCCATCAATCGAGTGCCTCCATCTCCCGATCATAAAAGTCAAACGCTTCTTGAATTAAAGGTTCGGCTTCTGTTTTTAAAGTTTCCTCATCCTCAGGGTCAAATTCTTCCATCCAATGTACATCATCATTAGCTACATTAAGAATAAAACGTGGGTATTCGGTGTGAACTACATACAAGTCAACTTCTGAAGCTGAGGTGTCTGCCAATAAAAATTTAGGAAGTTCCATAGTCTTGAATTATTAATTTTTTGGTAAGGTGTTGAAAACGTAAAAATAGCAATAGTGCTGAGGAAAATAAACCCGAAAGTAATCCAATCCAAATTCCTGTAGCCCCTAGTGAAGTATGTATCCCTAAATAATATGAAATGGGAAACCCAAAAAGGCCATAGGAGAAAAAAGTGATCCATGCGGGCAAATTAACATCTTGAATTCCACGGAGTGCTCCTAAAACTACAGCCTGTAAGCCATCGAATATTTGAAAAAAACCGGACACTATAAGCAAGGTGGATGCCATTTCTACCACTTCTAAAACATCAGCAAGCTGAAGGGGGTTGTTTTGATCCAAATAAATCCAGGGAAGAAGATCATTGGCCAATAAAAAGAAAAGGCAAAACGCGACATCAAAAATGAATATAAGCAAGAATATGGAATAGGCTATACGCCGTAAGGAGATAAAGTCTCTTCTGCCCTTTTGGTTTCCCACTCGAATCATCGCGGTTACCCCAAGGCCCAAAGCAAACATAAAGGTCATGGAAGACAGGTTAAGCGCTATTTGATTGGCTGCCTGAGGGTTCTTCCCTAAAATACCGGATAACCAAATGGCTGCGGTGAAAAAAATAACTTCAAAAAACATCTGTAGTGCTGAGGGAAAACCCAACCGAATAATTTTTTTAAATAAAGAAAGTATAGGCTTTTTGAGTGTTAATTTTTGGGAATAGAGAGCGAACTCTTTTCGAAACCGAACATAAAAAACCATAAACAACAGCATGGAACATCGTGCAACTAAACTTCCTATTGCTGCTCCTTCAACCCCCATTTTAGGAAAGATCCAAAAGCCAAAAATAAGCACATAGTTTAAAACCACATTTATACCATTGGCAAGGAGTGTGGCATACATTGCCGGACGTGTATATGAAAGCCCTTCTGAAAACTGTTTGAATCCTTGAAAGGCAACAAGGGGGATTAAAGATAAAGCAACCCATTGCAAGTAAGGATAGGCCAATTCCACAACTTCTTCAGGTTGTCCCATCTGAAACAGTAACGGCTTGCTCAATAAAACTGCGGCAGTTAGAAATACGCCCAAAACAGTGCATAAAATCAAGCCATGAATAAATACATTTCGCCCTTCTTTAATATTTTTCGCTCCATCGGTTTCTGCCATTAACGGAGTAATAGCGGTTGAAAATCCAATACCTAAAGACATCGCGACAAAGAAAAAACTATTGCCTAAGGATACCGCAGCTAACTCAGCAGTACCCAGTTGCCCTACCATAATATTATCCACCAACTGGACAAACGTATGGCCCAATAACCCTACTATTACCGGATAAGCAAGACGTAAATTATAGCGAAACTCTTGAGTGTATTGAGATAGGGCAATCATAAGGGGGAATGCTTAAAATCCGTATTGATCAACCAAGTAGATCAGGCTGGTCATGGCCGCTGTACCCAATTCCAATTCACGTTTGTTAATCGCATCAAAGGTGTCATTCGCTGCGTGATGATAATCAAAATAACGCTGAGAATCTGGTTGAAGTCCCGAAAGCACCACTTTACCGTCTCTTAAGGGGCCAATGTCAGCTCCTCCTCCACCCAATTCAAGACGGTCAATCATATAAGGTCTAAAAAGAGGTTCCCATGATTTTATTTTAACAAATTGCTCAGTGGTAGCCTGAAAACCAAATCCTCTGGGGGTAAAACCTCCTGCATCGGATTCAAGAGCAAAAATGTGATTTTCGTTATTCTTTTTAGCCATTTCAGCATATTTAAGACCTCCACGCAATCCGTTTTCCTCGTTCATAAACAATACAACGCGAAGCGTACGCTTTGGGCGGTAGTTCATGTTTTTTAAAAGGTGAAGAACATCCATAGATTGAACTATGCCTGCACCGTCGTCATGCGAGCCATCACCCAAATCCCATGAATCTAAATGTCCGCCAACTACTATAATTTCATCGGGGAATTCACTTCCCTTGATTTCACCAATGACGTTGTAGGAACGAACATCTGGAAAGTTTTTACAGTCTTGCTTTAAAAAAAACAATACGTCTTTATTTAAAGACAACATAGAACTTAACAATTGTGCCCCATTCGTACTAATGGCCGCCGCAGGAATACGCATTTTTAAGGGTAAATCGCCATAATTCATTCCTCCCGTATGGGGAAAATCATCCATTCTCAAATTCATAGAACGAACAATAACCCCTACAGCGCCTAGGCGGGCTGCTCTTTCGGCTCCTCTTGATCGTTGATCAACAGATTTTGAATAGGCCTCAAAAGTATTAATCAGTTCAGCAGGCATTGGCCGATTGAAAAACACAAATTTGCCTTTTACATTCTCCTCACCTAAGGCTTCTAATTCCTCAAACGAGTGGACTTCTACCACCTGGGCACGCAAACCAGACGCTGGCGTGGCTATTGACCCCCCCAAGGCACATACGGGTACATTCATACTCATTCCCGGACCCGTAATAATGCTTGCGTATTCAAAACTTCCTCTTACCCATTTTGGCACCATTACTTCTTGAAGGTAAACCCGGTCAAGTCCCATCGCTTCTAATTCTTCTTTTCCCCAAAGAACGGCTCGTTCAGCATTTAGTGAGCCCGATAACCGAGCGCCTATTTTGTTTGACAAATGGTCTAACCAATCGTAGGATTTCCCTTGAGTTAATGCCCCTTTGTAAATAGCACTTAACTGGAGTTCATCCTGTTTGGTTTGTGCAAAAAATGTTTGTGTAAGAAAAAAGAAAAACAATAGAAAACGACTCATTCGATGCATAATATTGGTTTTTTGTTCTCCTTATTACTTAGGAGCAAATTGTTTGATATTGCTAACACTGATCGGATTATCCCCTAAAATCAGTAAACGTTCAATAACATTTCGCAATTCGCGAATATTCCCAGTCCAAGGGTAATCGCTTAGTGATGCTAGTGCATCTTCTGAAAATACCTTTCGCTCAACCCCTTGCTCAGAAGCAATTAACTCAACAAAGTGAGAAGTTAAAATAGGAATATCTTCTTTGCGATGGCCTAAAGAAGGAACATGAATTAATATAACCGCCAAGCGGTGGTATAAGTCTTCTCTAAAACGGCCCTCTTTAATTTCTTTTTGAAGGTCTTTATTTGTTGCAGCAACTATCCGAACATCTACAGTAATGTCTTTTTCACTACCTACACGTTGAACTTTATGTTCTTGAAGTGCCCGAAGCACCTTGGCTTGAGCGGCTAAGCTCATGTCCGCAATTTCATCTAAAAAAAGAGTTCCTTTATGAGCGGCTTCAAATTTACCTGACCGGTCTTTTATTGCAGAAGTAAAAGCCCCTTTTATGTGTCCAAATAGTTCGCTTTCAATAAGTTCGGAAGGAATGGCTGCACAATTCACTTCTACAAATGCCTGTTTTTTTCTATCGCTTTTCTGATGCAACTGATGCGCTACTAGTTCTTTTCCTGTCCCGTTTTCACCGGTAATTAATACCCTGGCATCGGTGGGTGCAACTTTATCGATCATTTGGATTACATCCAATATAGCCTTACTCTCACCAATGATCTTGTATTTTTGTTCTACTTTTCGCTTTAGTATTTTATTTTCTTTTCGCAACGATTTATTCTCTAAAGCGTGACTTATAGAATTAAGCAATCGATTTAAATCTGGAGGTTTCGAAATAAAATCATAGGCACCGTGCTTCATTGCGTCCACAGCAGTATCTACATTTCCATGTCCGGTTAACATGATAAAGGGTAGGATCAATCCCGCTTCTTTTGATTTTTTCAACACCTCAATACCGTCCATTTTTGGCATTTTGATATCGCATAAAACCAAATCAAAATTTCCCTTTGAAAGGAGATCAAAACCTATTTTTCCGTCTTCGGCTTCGGTTATGTCAAAGTCAGTGTTTTGCCCTGTTAAAATACGAGTCAATACACGTCGAATGGGTTCTTCATCTTCAATGAGTAGGATTTTTGTCATTCTTTTAGGGTTGGTGAATTAGCAAAATGGAGGGTGCGCTGAGGAAAAGGAATTTCAATACCTTCTTTTTGAAGAGCTTTAAAAATGGCAAATCGCAAATCACTTTTGACCACATTTGAGGCAAAACTACTATTGATTCCGAAGTACAATTGAAATAATAATGCGCTATCTGCAAAATCTTCAAATAAGACAAAGGGTTCCGGATCTTTTAAAATAACTTTATGCGACTTAGCCACTTCTATTAAAATTCGTGTAACCTGCTCAGGGTCTGATTTATAGGATACGCCTACTTGCACAAATTCCTTTGTGATCACGCCATTTTCTGTCCAGTTAAAAAGTATGGACGTTAAAAATTTGTGGTTCGGGATGATGAGCACTTTATTTTCACGAGTCACTGCTCTTGTCGTCCTTAATTTAATATTTTCTACGCGCCCTACTTGTCCGTCAACTTCTATAATATCGCCCACATGGACGGATTGGTCCACAAGGATAAAAATACCCGAAATAATATCTTGAATAAAGGTCTGCAATGCCAAACCCACACCCACCAATAAGGCCGCAGCGGGAGCAAATATGGAAGACAGGTTTACCCCATTGTTTTGCAATGTCAAAAGGATAACAATAGTGTAGATAAAATAATTAAAAAAGGAAAAGATGCTTTTGAATTTAATCTTCGCATCGTTGGTTAGTGTTCTATAAATCAATCTTTTAAATAATTTTAAAAAAATTGAAGTGATAACAAAAACAAAGATTACTATTAAAATCGACTTTAGCGTAAAAGAGATGTTTTCACCTATGGTAAAGGTGTAATTCAGGAAATCTGAAATGCTGCGAAATAGTGCCCTCATATGGGTAGCAAGTTACTATAAAAAAACAAAACCCATCCTCGTTAAAGGATGGGAAAAAATTGCTATGAAAAAGAAAAATAACACTAACAAGAATGTTAGTATTGAATCAAATATATTAATATTTTTTAAATACAAAATATATTTATGCAAACATATCTTTTACTTTTTCAAAAAATGATTTGTCTGTTTTTTCTGGATTAGGCGTAAAATTTGGGTCTTCCAACATTTTTTCAAAAAATTGACGTTGTTCTTTGTTTAACGTTTTGGGTGTCCAAACGTTAATATGAACCAATAAATCACCCGTTCCATAACCATTTACGCTGGGTAACCCCTTCCCTCTCAGCCGAAGTGTTTTCCCCGATTGTATGCCAGGATCTAACTTAATACGCGCTTTACCTTCTACTAAGTTAAGCTCTTTCGATACGCCCAAAGCGGCTTCAGCAATACTGATATACAAATCATAGTGCAAATGATTCCCTTCACGAACAAATGCATCGTGCTGAATTTCTTCAATTAATACCAACAAATCGCCGGCAATTCCATTTGATGGGGCGTCATTTCCTTTTCCGCTTACTTTTAGCTGCATTCCCTCTTCCACACCCGCTGGAATTTTAATTGAAACCGTTTCCTCTTTTTTTATCATCCCTTGAGGGTCTGATCCTGAGGGGCGGTGTAGTAAATTTTGACCACTACCTCCACAACTAGAACACACAGCAGAGGTTTGCATTCGGCCCAAAATGGTATTGGCAATTTTTATGACCTGTCCTTTCCCATTACAGGTGGTACAGGTTCCGTATTTCACTCCAGGGGCTTGAACTTTTCGGGGGACTTTTAATTTTTTTTCTACGCCATTAGCAATTTCTTCTAAGGTCAATTTAACCCGAATCCGCATGTCTGATCCTTTAGACCGGCGTTGGCCTCCTGAAAAACCGCCGCCGAAACCACCGCCAAAGGCACTGCCAAAAATATCTCCAAACTGGCTGAAGATGTCCTCCATATTCATACTGCCTCCTCCAAAGCCTCCGCCTCCTTCAAATGCAGCATGACCAAATTGATCGTATTGTGCTCTTTTTTCTTCGTTCCCTAACACCTCATAGGCTTCTGCAGCTTTTTTAAAATTAGCTTCTGCATTTTTATCGCCTGGATTTTTATCGGGATGGAATTCAATTGCCTTCTTTCGGTACGCTTTTTTTATTTCAGCCGACGTTGCGCCTTTTGAAATCCCTAATATGTCGTAATAATCTTCTTTCATGCTTATTGTCCTACAACTACTTTAGGATAGCGGATAATACGTTCACCCAATTGATACCCTGTTTCTACAATGTCTAAAATTTTTCCTTTATCTGCTTCCGATGGAGCTGGAATTTGCGTTATGGCTTCATGCAATTCTGCGTTAAAAACATCGCCAATTTTTGTAGGGGTGGCTTGTAATCCGTTGTTTTTTAAAATGTCCGAAAATTTGGAAAAAATCAACTTAAACCCTTCAATGTCTTGAGGTTGTATTCCTTTTTCAATTTGCTGTTGAGCACGCTGTATATCGTCTAGAACAGGAATCATTGCGTTCATAACTTCCTGATTTGCCGTTTTAAACAATTCAATACGTTCTTTAGCGGTTCGCTTTTTGTAATTTTCAAATTCTGCAAACAGGCGCAAAAAATTTTCTTTTTCCTTCTCTATCGCAGCCGTTAACTCTTCTATTTTTACTTTTGAATCGGTAGCCGCTTTTTTAGGCTTTTTCGATTTGTTTTTTTCTTCTGAAAGGGGTGCTGAAGTATCAGATTTTTTCACAATATTCAAATATTAGATGCTAAAACTATTACAAAAGTGTTGCCACACTCAAAAAATGTCAAAATGTCACGTTTAAGAATTTGAAACCAAGTGTTTACATGCTGACAGAATCTCAGGGTATTGAAAGGCAAATCCTTTTTCTTTTATTTTTTGAGCGCTAACCCAATGACTTTCTAAAACTAACTGCCCCATTTCCCCAACAAGAAAACGCAAAAGAAAGGCAGGCAATCGCGGTAAAAAATACGGTCTGTTATAGGCTTTAGCTAAGGCTTTCATAAACTCATTTTGACTAACCGGATTGGGTGCCACAGCATTGTAAATTCCCTCGCATTGTTGCTGAGCCACAAAAAGAAACATCGCTACTAAATCATCAATATGAATCCACGATTGCCCTTGTTGTCCTGAACCAAAAGCTGCTCCTAGCCCTAAACGAGTTGGGAGTTTTAAGGTTTGCATTACTCCGCCTTTAGGGGTAAGTACCAAACCTATCCTAATTTTAGATAAGGCAACACCTAATAACTCAAAACGATCAACTTCTTTTTCCCAATCAATAACAACCGATTCTAAAAATGAATTTGAAGTAACTTTTGCATCTTCCTTCATCATTTTGTTGAAATCAGAAGGATAAATTCCAATCGCAGAGGCTGAGATTACCTGTCGAATTTGATGAAGACTTTTGTTTTTTTCTACTTCTTGAACTAAAAGTTGTGTGGGTATAATACGGCTCGATCTTATTTTTTCTTTGTATGCAGACGTCCAACGCTTGGACACTGAGGCACCTGCTAAATGCATAACCACCTCTACACCCTCAAAACATGTTGTGTCTATTTCTCCCTGATCGGGATTCCAAAGAAATCCTTTTGCTGGAGCTAAACTGTTAATTTCAGAAGATCGTGTAGTTAAAAAATGAACCGTATGGCCGAACTCATGGGCTTTTGAAACAATTTTCTTTCCAATGAGCCCCGTGGCTCCTGTGATAAGCAGCTTCATTTTTTTTTCTGCAAACATACAAATTAGGGTTTTACTGCCCGCATCATTTCCCGTTTGCCTGGGGGGCCAGGTAACCTTGAAACTTCAAAACCCGCTTTTTCGAGTGCTCTTCGCACTGTTCCTTTTGCACAATAACTTACCCAAACACCTCCCGAATCTAGAAGATCATATGCCTTTTGCATCCATTCAGGTTCCCAAAGTTCGGGCTGTGCATGTGCACCAAATGCATCGTAATACAATAAATCAAATGGCGTTTCGGATTGAAAATCTTGAAACGTTACGTTTTTTTTGTGCAGTTTAAATGAATCTTCAACCGTATGAGCATGATTCCAACTTAGGGATGAAAATGAAGAAAAAGAATCAGATGAATCAAGGGGCGAAAATAAAGTGTCATATTCCAAATAGCGAAGCTCTTCCTCATTTATAGGAAAAGGATCAATACTCGTATATTCTATTCTATTATTTATTTGTAATGCCCTTCGATAGGTCATAAATGCCATTAAACCCGTGCCGTAGCCCAATTCTAAAATGCGGACAACCGGTTTCGAATGTTTTTGAATTAAAAACTCTAACCCTTGTTCTATGTATACAAATTGAGATTCTTGAAATGCCCCATGCCTAGAGTGATAAGTCTCTTTCAGATGTTCAATCCGTAAGGTTTTGGAACCGTCTGCCGTAAGGATACATTTTCTTGAAAAGGGCACAGTAAAAGTGATTTTTCGGTAAAAATAGAGAATCCAAATAGGAAATATTTGAAAATCTTCTAAGCAAAATTGTGTAGGCGATAATTATTTTCAATAAATCCACTATTTATTTAGAAAAAAATTAATTTTACTAGGTAATTATTACCTACGCCATGCACATTCAAGAAATTCAACAATCGAAAATTCACAGTGTTGACTTTGATCAACTCACTTTTGGAAAAACGTTTACGGATCACATGCTGGTATGTACTTTTCGAAATGGAGAATGGCAAACACCAGAAATAAAGCCTTATCAACCGTTTACCCTAGACCCAGCGGCTAGTGTTTTGCACTACGGTCAGGCTGTTTTTGAAGGCATGAAGGCCTACAAAGACGAAGATGGGCAAGTATGGTTATTTCGTCCTCATGATAATTTCCTTCGTTTAAACCGTTCGGCAAGCCGTTTACAAATTCCTGAATTACCCGAATCTATCTTTATTGAGGGATTGAAAAAATTGGTATACCTTGACCAACAATGGATAAAACCCGGGGTAGGTAACTCATTATACCTTCGTCCATTTATTTTTGCTAGTCAAGCCAGTGTTCAAGCATCAGCAGCAACTGAATACATTTTTTCTATCATATGTGCTCCAGTGAAATCTTACTACACAGGGGGGCAAATCAATGTTCTTGTAGCTGAACAATACAGTCGGGCAGCCAATGGAGGAGTGGGCTATGCAAAAGCGGCGGGGAATTATGCTGCACAATTTTATCCTACTTCCGAAGCACAAAAAAATGGATTTCAACAAATCATTTGGACTGATGCGGATACCCATGAATATTTAGAGGAGGCAGGGACGATGAACATATTTTTTAAAATCAACGAAACTTTAGTTACCTCTCCTGTAAGTGACCGAATTTTGGACGGTATTACAAGAAAAAGCATCATTACTCTTGCTAAAAGTAAGGGGATTCAAGTGGAAGAGCGTCCCATTTCAATAACTGAACTCAAAGAGGCGCATCAAAAAGGAAATCTTAAAGAAATTTTTGGTGCCGGTACTGCAGTAGTAGTCCTCCCTATCCATGGTTTTTCTCATCAAGGCAAATCTTACACCCTCAGTGCTGAGAGTCCTACTGCTTTAATGTTAAAAGAAGCCCTAGTTGATATTCAATACAACCGAAGTGAAGATCCCTACAACTGGCGACAAATAGTAGTTTAATCTCCCTGAATAATCTTTTTTAAATCGGGCTTAAAATAATTTGGACCCTTAAGTACTTTGCCATCTTCTCGGTAAATGGGCTTTCCATCGGCTCCCAGTTTACTCATATTGCTATTTTGAATTTCATCAAAAATAGCTTCCATCTTATCTTGAAAACCGTGTGAAATGATTGTCCCGCATAAAATGTAGAGCATATCGCCTAAAGCATCCCCTATTTCAACAAGATCACCTTGCTTTGCCGCTTCAAGGTATTCTTCATTTTCTTCTTTCATTAAATTATAGCGTAATCGAAATGTATTTTCATCAAGGCTTGCTGTGGGAGTCGAACTTATCCCCAATTGGAAAGCCCTATGAAATTCTTCAACGGCCCGTATTGGCTTTTTTATCATCTGTACTGATTTTATTGTGATTAGAATTTCTAAATTAGACAAAAAAATAAGAGATGTTTTCACAAGGGCAATTGATTTTTGCTTTGTTTTTCTTTATCGCTTTTACACTCCTTATTATCGGTTCTTATCGATTGGACAAAAAATCACTGCCCAGTTACTTTAAAGGGAGTTATAAAATAGTTATCGGTTTTTTTATTGCTTTTGGTTGCCTCCTTTTAATTAAATACCTAACCCAAAAGTGAAATTACTCTTCTATCTTTTCTTAGGGGGTGGGCTAGGAACACTCTTCCGTTATGGAATTGGCAAATTAATTCAGCCTTCCTCCGGCCTTTTCCCTTGGCATACTCTTGTGGCTAATTTTATGGGTTGCCTCCTCATTGGTCTTTTTATAGGATGGCTTTCTAAAGGAGATGGAATGCGAAATGATATTTATTTACTGGCAACAGTTGGATTTTGTGGTGGACTAACCACTTTCTCAACATTTAGTCTAGAAAGCCTCCAGCTATTAAAATCAGGCCATTTTTTGCTTTTTGCCAGTTACCTAACCGCCAGTCTCTTAGGCGGCCTTTTATTTGTAGTGCTTGGGCACTTCATCGTAAAAGGCACACTTTAACCTTTTTTATTACCCCCCCCTTTTTTTGTCATTTTAATAAAAATTAATCTTTTTAATTTATAATACCCATGTTTTTATAGGGTATAATTATCATATATATAAATATAATTTTTTAATACCCCCCAAATTTTAGGGGGTGCATTAAAAAAAATAGTTTTGGCACGAATTATATAACTAATATGTATTAAAATGAAAAATGCCAAAAAATTTTCCACCGCGTTCTTACTCTTCGCTTTGATTTATTCATCGGGGGTAATGGGACAGGATGAAACGGATGCAGAAGACAATTCTACATTTAACTTAAGCGGAACTGTAGACACCTACTTTCGCTCAAGTTTTTCGAAAGACCCAGCAGCTCCCAACACTTCGTTTGCAGACCTTAACGGTTTTGCATTAGGTATGGCAAATTTGATTGCTTCTTATGAAGGAGAAAAATCAGGTTTCGTTGCCGACCTTGTATTTGGACCTCGAGGGTCAAATGCCGTTTTTGGTTCCGAAGGGAATTCCTCAGAAATGGTCAATCAGCTTTACGCTTACTACACTATTGATGAAGGAGTAACCATTACCTTAGGAAATTTCAACACCTTTTTAGGCTATGAAGTAATTTCTCCTGCAGCCAATTTTAATTATTCAACATCCTATATGTTTTCCTATGGTCCGTTTTCCCATACCGGAATTAAAGCGGATTTCACATTAACTGATGATGTTTCATTAATGCTTGGAATTTTTAACCAAACAGACCAAACAGAAGCTAATTATGACCGCTACACTGCCTTTGGTGCTCAACTAGGGATATACGGTCAATACATTAACTTTTTAGGAGGTGAAGACTATACCCAAATTGACTTTACAGGAGGCTTTGACCTTACTGATTCTTTTTACTTAGGTGTAAATGCAACTACAGCTTCTTTAGCAGGTGATACCGGTTTTTCAGGCGTGGCTTTATATCCTCAACTGACGGCTAGCGATTCTTTTGCAATTGGTTTACGAGGGGAATTCTTTTCTGAAACCGATGGCTTTGGTGCACTGGTTTCAGACGGTGATGCAGATAACTTCTCACTCACTTTAACTGGAAGCATCAGCTCTGGAAATTTCATGTTAAAACCCGAACTGAGAATTGACACCTGTTCCTCTGAAATTTTTGCCATTTCCCCTTCAGAAACTTCAGACCGATTGTCTTCTTTTTTGGTAGCTGCAATTTATTCATTCTAAGATCAGAAATAGTATATTCAAATATTAATAACATTTAAAACTATTTATCATGAAAAAAATTGAAGCCATCATTAGAAAATCAAAATTTGAACAAGTAAAAGAAGCCTTACACAATGTTGAAGTTAACTTCTTTAGCTATTGGGACGTAACAGGGGTAGGAAACGAAAAAGAAGGGCACGTTTACCGCGGAATTAGTTACAGTACCTCTGAAATTCAACGCCGATACCTCTCTATTGTGGTTAATGATGATTTTGTTCAACCCACAATTGATGCCATCTTAAAATCAGCCGCTACCGATAAGGTAGGCGACGGAAAAATATTCATTCTCCCTGTAGACGAAGCGTATAGAATACGTACCGGCGAAAAGGGGGGCAAATCGCTCAACTAACGAATTAAATTAAATTATGGAAAGTACCGCTTTATTTACTGCTAACAATGTATGGATGATGATCTGTACAGCATTGGTGTTTTTTATGCACCTCGGTTTCTCTTTTTTAGAAATTGGATTAACCCGACAAAAAAACACTGTCAATATTTTATTTAAAAATTTCTTTGTAATCACTATTGGTCTTTTACTCTACTGTATTGGTGGATTTAACTTAATGTACCCCGGATTTGATGAAGGAGCAATGGGGGTTTTAAAATTTGCTGGATTTGGTATTGCTCCCCCTGAAGGAGGAATGACTGCCGAATATGCCAGCGGGGGGTACACTTGGTGGACTGATTTCCTTTTTCAAGGAATGTTTGCTGCAACTGCTGCAACCATAGTATCCGGTGCCGTGGCTGAACGTATTAAACTCTCTGCCTTTATGCTATTTACCATTTTTTATTTGGGGCTTGTTTATCCAATAATTGGCTCTTGGAAATGGGGCGGTGGATTTTTAGACAGCTGGGGGTTTTATGATTTTGCAGGCTCTACGCTTGTCCACTCTGTTGGTGGCTGGGCTGCATTAGTAGCAGTAGCTCTTTTAGGCGCTCGAATTGGAAAGTTTACTAAAGAAGGTAAACCCAACGCCATTCCCGGGCATAATATTCCCCTAGCAGCTGCAGGAGTATTGATTTTATGGTTAGGATGGTTTGGCTTTAATGGAGGATCTGTCTTATCGGCTGATCCAGAATTAACTTCTCTCACCCTTGTCACTACCTGTTTGGCAGCGGCAGCGGGAGGAGTATCGTCAGCCATTTTTTCTAACTTTTTGTATAAAAACTATGATTTGACCATGTTTATGAATGGCGTCTTAGGAGGACTTGTTGGAATTACAGCTGGCGCAGATCAAATGGGCCCTACTGACGCCATTTTAATTGGAACAATTGCAGGGGTAATCATTGTGGCTGGAGTAGCTTTTATTGATCGTATTAAACTTGACGATCCGGTAGGTGCCATTGCCGTTCACCTTATTTGTGGTGTATGGGGAACCCTTGCCGTTGGCATTTTCGGCAATATGGCCGGTATACAACAATTCTTTATCCAACTAGCGGGCGTAAGTATCGTAGGGGGATTTTCAGTACTATCTGCATTTATTATATTATTTATTCTTAAAAAAACCATTGGTTTGCGAGTAGATACTGAAGAAGAACTCAAAGGTTTAGACCTTATGGAACACGGAATGGATGCATATGCTGATTTCCGATTAAACCAACATTAACAACATAAAGTTCACATACTATTTATTTTTGTTTAGGTTAACCTCCTGCAATGCAGGAGGTTTTTTTTTATCTTGTAAAAAATTTACTATATGAGATCTTTACTTTCACTTTTAATCGTTCTTTTTCTGACAACAGTTAAAGCTCAAGAAAATTCCAACTCGGCTGCAGAAGGCCCATTTTCACAACTTATTATACGAGGTGCAACATTAATCAATGGAAATGGTGCTCCACCTATTGGTCCAGTTGACATTACGGTTACAAATGATAAAATTACAAGTATCGATGTTGTGGGTTATCCAGGTGTAGTCATTTCAGAGGGCCGTAGACCTAAATTAAAAACAGGGGGTAAAGAAATTGATGCCACGGGCATGTTTGTGATGCCCGGTTTTGTCGATATGCACGGACATATTGGTGGAGATGCTCAAGGAGCGGATTGGGACTATGTCTTTCGGTTGTGGTTGGCACATGGAGTCACCACGGTAAGAGAACCCAGCGGGAGAGGTGTAGCGTACACTACAGATTTAAAAAAAAGAAGTCAAAAAAATGAAATTATAGCCCCTAGAATTTTAGCCTATACAGGATTTGGTCAAGGAAGTAAAGAACCTATTAGTACCCCTGAACAAGCTAGAGAATGGGTGCGAAATAATGCTAAAAACGGTGCGGATGGAATAAAATTCTTTGGAGCTGAGCCCGATATCATGACCGCTGCATTAGATGAAAATAAAAAATTAGGGCTTCGCTCTGCTTGCCATCATGCGCAACTTAGTGTCGCTCGCTGGAATGTATTACATTCTGCACGAGCAGGACTCACTTCAATGGAACATTGGTATGGTTTACCCGAAGCCTTATTTGATGATCGAACGGTTCAAGATTATCCTTTAGATTATAATTACCAAAACGAACAGCATCGTTTCGGTGAAGCTGGAAAATTGTGGAAACAAGCTGCAGCACCTTATTCTGATCACTGGAATTCGGTTATGAACGAGCTAATTGATTTGGATTTTACTTTAGTACCTACCTTTAATATTTATGAAGCCAGTAGAGATTTACATCGCGCGCGAAGAGCCGAATGGCACGAAACCTACACACTTCCGTCTTTGTGGCGTTTTTATCAACCCAGTAAAATTTCTCATGGGTCGTATTGGCATTTTTGGGGAACTGAAGAAGAAGTGGCTTGGAAAGAAAATTTCAAGCTTTGGATGACCTTTATCAATGAATATAAAAACCGAGGAGGAAGAGTTACTGCTGGATCTGATTCCGGATTTATTTTCCAACTCTATGGTTTTGCCTTTATCAGAGAATTGGAGTTATTACGAGAGGCCGGATTTCATCCGTTAGAAGTTATTCGGGCAGCAACACTTAACGGTGCTGAGGCACTTGGGCTTGATAAACTGACAGGATCTGTGGAAATTGGAAAAAGTGCAGACCTGGTTATTGTTGGTGAAAATCCATTGCAAAATCTTAAAGTTTTGTACGGAACAGGAGCCATTAAATTAACAGAACAAAATGAAGTGGTTCGTGTTGGAGGTGTAAAATATACCATTCGTGAAGGTGTTGTTTACGATGCTCACCAACTTTTAAAAGAAGTTGAAGTAATGGTTTCAGAGGCTAAAGAAAAAGAACAGTTTGAACTTAAACAACCCGGTATTAATTAACGCACCCCATTGAAACGCATAATCTTATTAATGCACTGCCCCGACAAAAAAGGGATTATTGCGGCAGTTACCAATTTTATTCATCAACAAAACGGCAACATCGTTTACATAGATCAATATGTAGATCGAAACCTAGGGGCCTTTTTTATGCGTGTTGTGGTAGAGGGTGCATTTGACAACTCAAAATACACGCAATTAAAAGCGGCCTTTATTGCTAGTTTAGGACAAACGTTTCAATTGAATTGTTCTTTTTACTTAGAAGAAAAGCTTCCGAAATTGGCGGTTTTTGTTTCGAAATACGACCATTGTTTATATGACATTCTTTCTCAACAACGTTCCGGAAAATTAACGTGTACAATACCCTTTATTTGCAGCAATCACCCCGATTTACACTTTATTGCTGAACAATTTAATATCCCCTTCTTTCACATTCCTGTGAGCAAAGAAAACAAGGCCGCTGCCGAACAAAAACAACTCGAAATTTTAAAACAATTTGAAATTGACTGCATTGTTCTGGCGCGCTATATGCAAATTATAACTTCAAAAATAATTGATGCTTATCCCCATAAAATCATCAATATTCATCATTCCTTTTTACCTGCATTTCCTGGAGCAAAACCCTATCATTCAGCCTTTGATCGTGGGGTAAAAATTATTGGCACAACCAGCCATTATGTTACTGAAGAATTGGATGCAGGGCCTATTATCGAACAAGATGTTATCCGCGTATCCCATGAACATGAGGTGAAAGATTTTATTGCAAAGGGGCAAGATTTAGAAAGGGTCGTACTACTTCGCGCTTTAAAATTGCATTGCGAAAGGAAAATTATGGTCTATGGCAACAAGACCGTTGTATTTAATTAATCTTTTTTGAGAAAAGAAAGAAGCATAGCGTTGAATTGATCGGGTTGATCAATATTGACTAGATGACCTGAATCTGCCACAATTATTAACTCAGCGCTTTGATGTAGCGACACTATTTTTTTTACAAATGGCAAAAACATATAATCTTCTTTACCCATAATATAAAGCGTCGGTTTTTTTACTTCTAAATTTCGTATTCGCGCTAAAATAGGGAGCAAATTTGCTGTTAACTTATACCAACGTTTAAATTCATTTTGGGATATTTTTTTCGCTTCTTTTATAAACAATGCTCTTGCCTTACGATGGGCTCTATACGGCATAATGACGTAAGCAAAAAAAGTATAAATCCAAATAAAGGGAAGTATGCGCTGTGTCAACTTTCCCATTAACATTAAAAACCGTGATTGTAAATTTAGGTTTAAGATTGCGCCGCCCAATCCAATTTTCTCAACACGTTCGGGATGATCTTGAATTAATTTTTGAATTAAGATGCTGCCTAATGAAATACCAACAAAATGGGAAGTTGAAACCTTTTTGTGGTCTAAAACATTTAGAATATCGGAGGTAATCAAATCAAATGAATACTCCGTTCCTTCTGCAGAAGCGTTTGATTTTCCATGCCCTCTTAAATCGATTAGAAGAACATTAAAAAATGCTTTAAAAAAACGAACCTGATGAAACCAAATGGAGGAACTTCCCCCTGCTCCATGGATAAAGGTGATCCATTGGTTTGAGTTATTTTCTGCTTTATAAACTTTATGATGTAGCACTACAGGATTCCTTTATCAACCAATATTTCTTCCATTTCAATCTGAAGTTTTTGCGCTTCGTTAGCAGCAGCTTGAGCAAAATCCTCTTGTTGAGAAGCATACAATATAGATCTTGATGAATTGACCAAAAGACCACAATGAGCATTTAATCCAAACGCTGCAACCTCATGTAAGCTTCCCCCTTGAGCACCAACACCTGGCACCAAAAGAAAAGCATTAGGTATTAGCTTTCGCAACGAGGCTAGGGCTTCTGCTTTAGTTGCCCCTACCACATACATTAAGCGATCGGCATGCTTCCATTGTTGACTTTCTTGTATTACTTTTTCGTACAGCAGTGTATCACCGTCTTTACTGTATTGAAAATCTTGGGCACCTTCATTTGAGGTTAGGGCGAGAAGTATGGTATGTTTGTCTGGAAATGCCAAAAAGGGTTCAACAGAATCGCGGCCCATATAGGGCGCAACAGTAACCGAATCCACTCCATATCCTTCAAAAAATGCTTTGGCATAACGTGTCGCAGTATTCCCAATGTCGCCCCGTTTAGCATCTGCAATAGTAAAATGATTGGGGTAATTTGTATTGAGGTATTGCATTGTTTTTTCAAAGGCCTCCCATCCTTTTACCCCATAGGTTTCATAAAATGCCAAATTGGGTTTGTATGCAACAGCATAGGGGTGTGTAGCATCTATTATGGCTTTTGCAAATTCAAACAAGCCTTCCTTTTGGTTTTGGAAAGCTGTAGGGACTTTGTCCAAATCGATATCCAGTCCAACACACAAAAAGGACTTTTTTAATTTTATTTGTTCGAATAAAGCCTCTTGGGTCATAATACTTCGCCTGCGGCTTTTAGTTTTGATGTGTTTTGATGCAATTGCAATTCATCAATTAATCGTTGTACATCCCCGTTTACAATGTTGGGCAAATCGTATAAGGTTAGTCCTATTCTATGGTCCGTAACCCGTCCCTGTGGATAATTGTAGGTTCTTATTTTTGCAGAACGATCACCTGAAGAAACGAGTGACATTCGTTTTTCTGCATCAGAAGCTAATTTTTTTGACAATTCCATTTCATACAATCGCGAGCGCAATACTTTTAAGGCCTTGTCTTTATTTTTATGTTGTGATTTTTGATCTTGGCATTGCGCTACAATTCCCGTGGGTTCATGTGTTAATCGAACAGCGGAATAGGTGGTATTCACCGATTGTCCTCCTGGACCAGAAGAGCAGAAATAATCCACTCTCACTTCATTCATATCAATATCGATATCAAATTCTTCTGCTTCGGGTAAAACCATTACCGTTGCAGCTGAGGTATGAACACGCCCTTGGGTTTCTGTTTGAGGAACGCGCTGTACACGATGAACTCCAGACTCGTATTTTAGTGTTCCGTATACATCTTCACCCGAGACTTCAAAAATAACTTCTTTAAATCCTCCTGCAGTTCCTTCACTGGCGTCAACAAAGCTAACTTGCCAATGTTTGGCCTGACAATATTTAGTATACATACGATACAAATCGCCTGCAAAAATGCTTGCCTCATCGCCTCCAGTACCCGCACGGATTTCCACCACAACATTTTTTGCGTCTTCGGGATCTTTTGGGATTAAGAGCAATTTGATTTCCTCTTCTAGTTGTGGCAATTGGCTCTGTACAGACTCCAGTTCCATTTTGGCCATTGCAATCATTTCTTCATCTTTTTCTTCTTTAAGAAGTTGTTCTGCTTCTTTGGCATTTGATAAAAGCAATGTATACACTTTCCCTTTTTCAACAAGAACACTCAAATCTTTATACTCGCGATTGAGTTGAATGTATCGCTTTTGATCGGCGATAATATCGGGTTGAATAATGAGGTCAGCTACTTCGTCGTATCGTTGTTGAACAATTTGAAGTTTTTCTACCATAGTGTTGCAAATTTACAAATAGTATTTGGTATTAAAGAATTCCTAAAAAAGGGAAAGCACTACATAAATACTATGATGAACCAAAAATTGAGGAAGGTTAATATTCAAAAGTCCCGTAAGGGGTGTCTAAAGTGAGTCTTTTTTTTGCCGCCGCAGCTACACGGCCAACGATTTGGGCTTCTACATTAAATGTTTTTGCAATAGCAATGATCTCATCAGCTACTTCAGGTGCCGTGTAGAGTTCCATTCGGTGCCCCATATTAAATACCTGATACATTTCTTTTCCGTCTGCGCCTGACTCTTTTTTGATCAAATCAAAAAGCGGAGGAACTGGAAAGAGTTGGTCTTTAATTATGTGATTTTGATCTATAAAATGAAGAATTTTCGTTTGGGCTCCTCCACTGCAATGTACCATCCCATGAATTGCTTTTCGACCCAATGTAGCAAAGACAGCTTGAACGATTGGGGCGTAGGTGCGCGTAGGTGAAAGCACCAATTTTCCTATATCCAAAGGGACACCCTCTAGCATTTCCGTTAGTGACCTCGAGCCTGAGTACACTAGGGAATCGGGAACCGATGGATCAAAACTTTCCGGGTATTTTTCGGCTAATATTTTTGAAAAGACATCGTGCCTAGCCGAGGTCAGCCCGTTACTTCCCATTCCACCATTGTATTCGGTTTCATAGGTTGCAAGCCCACTTGAAGAAAGCCCAACAATCACATCGCCAGGCTGAATATTGGCATTGTCAATGATTTCATTTTTCGCAATTCTGGCTGTTACTGTCGAATCTACAATAATTGTCCGAACAAGATCGCCAACATCAGCGGTTTCGCCTCCAGTACTGTAAATGGTTACCCCCCATTTTCTAAGAGAGGCTATCAACTCTTCTGTACCCTCAATGATGGCTGCAATTACTTCTCCTGGTATTAAACTTTTATTTCTTCCAATGGTCGATGAAAGCAAAATAGAATCGGTCACCCCAACACAGAGTAAGTCATCCAGATTCATAATTAATGCGTCTTGAGCAATCCCTTTCCAAACGGAAAGGTCACCGGTTTCACGCCAATACATATAGGCTAATGACGATTTTGTTCCCGCGCCATCGGCATGCATAACTACAGCATGATCATCGCTTCCCGTTAAAAAATCGGGAATAATTTTACAAAAGGCTTTTGGAAATAGCCCTTTGTCAATATTTTTTATGGCATTATGCACATCTTCTTTTTGAGCAGAAACACCACGCTGATGATACCGATCGGACATAATTAGGATTTGTGCAAAAATAAGGGATTTGGCTCCTATTGACCCTGTGTTTCTTTATATTTTATTAACGAATAAACAACAGCTCCCTATACTTTACAAGCGGCCAAAGAGAATCTTCTACAACCCCTTCAAGAACGTCACAATGCTGGCGTATCTGCTGGCTTAAGGGGAGCAACGCTTTAGCACAAAGTGCGGCTTTTTTTGCGAATTCAGGAGTTTTATCTACTGATTCAAACAAGAGTTCTGTTTCACGAATTGAGGAGTGTATTGCTGAAAGGGCTGTTGAAATTTTATGAATCAAATCCGCCTGTACCTGCCCCATTTCTTTAATTTCTGAAGAAAACACCTCTTGTAGCCCTTTGTAGTTTTCAATCAACTGCGTTTGGTACTGCACGGAAGCAGGGATAATCTGATTTAAAGCTAACTCATTTAACATACGGGCTTCTAGATGAAGAATACGAACATACTGTTCTAAATCCCGTTCTAAACGATCGGTTAATTCTTTTTTTGAAAATATTTCCAGTTCTTCAAAAAGGGATACTGAAGTGGAATTTAAATATGCCGCCAATGCCGTAGGTGTAGATTCATGCAAAGGCTGGGCCTTTTGTTTTGTTTTTTTAGATTCAGCAGCACCACCAACAAGCAATTCATCTTTTATAGTAGAAATGGTTTCCCTAAGGGTATTGAATAGGGCATCGTCCTTTTTCATGTTTTTTTGGTCAATCAACTTATCAACAGCCTTTTTAAAATGTTGCAATTGCTCTGCTACAATTGCGTTTAAAACGGTTATTGTTTTTGCTGCATTAGACTTTGACCCTACTGTTCGAATTTCGAATTTATTTCCTGTAAAGGCAAAGGGGGAAGTCCGATCCCGATCGGTATTGTCCAATAAGATTTCAGGAATTTTTCCAATTACATTTAACTTTAAATCTGTTTTTTCCTGAGGAGAGAGTTTTCCCTCTGAAACATGCTCCAGTTCCTCCAAAACTTGAAGTAAGTGTTTGCCAACAAAAATGGAGAGCATTGTAGAGGGCGCTTCGTCTTGTCCCATCCTTAGATCATTACTGGCCGATACTGTTGATGCGCGCAACAAGGCTTCATGCTTTAAAACCGCGGCAATGGTGTTTACAAAAAAAGAAAGAAATTGGAGGTTACCCATAGGGGTTTTGCTTGGACTCAATAGATTAAGCCCTGTGTCGGTCATTAGTGACCAATTACTGTGCTTACTAGACCCGTTTATTTTATCAAAGGGTTTTTCGTGAAAGAGTACACAAAAATTATGTTTGTAGGCAATCTTATGCATTATACTTACCAGTAACGCATTGTGATCAACGGCTAAATTGGCAGGTCCAAACACCTGAGCAATTTCGTATTGACTGGGCGCAACTTCATTGTGTCGGGTTTTAATTGGGATGCCTAACTGGATGCATTCTTGTTCTAAGGCATTTAAAAATGCGGATACACGTGCTGGTGCTGTTTCAAAAAAGGTAGGGTTACTTTGTTGCCCTTTAGGCAAGGATTGTCCGATGAGTGTTCGTCCTGTCAGCACAAGGTCAGGACGAGATAGAGCTAATTTTCTATCTATTAAAAAAAACTCTTGTTCCCAGCCTAAGGTAGGTGTTACATTTTGAGTGTTTTTATCAAAATAGCGACAAATCTCAGTGGCTATTTCGTCAATTTTTTGTGTAGATTTTAGAAGAGGAGATTTGTAATCTAGGGCTTCTCCTGTATACGAAATAAAGGTGGTGGGCAAATATAATGTTGCCTCATAAACAAATGCGGGAGAGGTAGGATCCCAAGCGGTATAGCCACGTGCTTCAAAAGCATCTCTTGAACTTCCGCCCGGAAGTCCGGTTTCATAAGGTACTTTTTGCACTAACTGTTCTCCATCAAACTTTTCAATATAATTGCCTTTTTCATCCAAACTAAAAAAGGAATCTTGTTTATCGGCGGCCATCCCTGTGAGGGGTTGTACCCAATGTGAAAAATGTTTGGCTCCCTTACTGATTGCCCAGGCTTTCATTGCCATAGCAATCTGATCAGCTAAAAGTGGAGGAATGGGATTTCTTTTCACTATACATTGATCCATCTGATGCAAAGCCTTTTCTGTTAGGAAAGATTGTAATTTCTCTCGATTAAAAACAGCACTCGCAAAGCAATAGTCATTTGCAGAAAAAGAATCCAAATTTATGGGTTGATAGGCTGGCTGAAGCCCGTTAATTCGATGATTTGGCATGGATGTCCTAATTTATTTAAGGAAAACAAAGATAACTATTTTGCATATTTTATACTCAAAATCAAAAAAAATGAAGATTATTTAATTTTACCCCTAAAATAATAGGGGGTTAATAAAAATAATATATTGTTAATTTCTTTATTAGTATCCAAACTTGAAGGGTAATTTAAAATTCTATTTTTGTTAAAATTTTTAAATCATGAGTAAAGCAAAACTAGAGTACATATGGTTGGATGGGTACCAGCCTACTGCCAACCTTCGCAGTAAAACTAAAGTTGTTTCAGATTTCAAGGAAACCTTGGACGACTGTCCAATTTGGTCTTTTGACGGTTCTTCAACGCTCCAGGCTGAAGGAAATTCTTCAGATTGTTTGTTAAAGCCTGTGGCTTTATACAAAGATCCCGATCGCAATAACGGTTGGCTTGTAATGACTGAAGTTTTAAATGCAGACGGAACCCCACATGTATCAAACGGAAGAGCAACAATTGAAGAAGATGATGATGATTTCTGGTTTGGTTTTGAACAGGAATATTTCCTGTGGGATCCGGAAGAAAACCTTCCTCTAGGCTTTCCCCGTGATCAAACTCCACAAGGTCAATTTTATTGTTCTGTAGGAGCAAAGAATGCCTTTGGACGTGAAATGATCGAAGAACATTTAGATCAATGTTTGGAAACAGGAATAAACGTAGAAGGAATTAATGCAGAAGTAGCTTCCGGTCAATGGGAGTTTCAATGTTTTGCTAAAGGAGCCAAACAAGCAGGTGATGAAATTTGGATTGCCCGCTACTTGCTTGAGCGTTTAGGTGAAAAATATGGACTCGCCATAAATTGGCATCCTAAACCCCTTGGCGATACAGACTGGAATGGTTCAGGTATGCACGCTAACTTCTCAAATGAAATACTTAGAACATGTGGCTCTAAAGAAGTATATGAAAAAATATGTGAAGCGTTCCGCCCTGTTGTTAAAGAACATATCGACGTTTATGGAGCCTATAACGATCAGCGTTTGACGGGTAAGCACGAAACGCAATCCATAAATGAATTCAGTTTTGGTGTATCTGACCGTGGTGCTTCAATTCGAATTCCAATTATGACAGTAGAAAAAGGATGGAAAGGCTGGTTGGAAGATCGCAGACCCGCTTCTAACGGTGATCCTTATAAAATTGCATCCCGAATTATCAAAACGGTAAAATCTGCTAAAGTTTAGTTTTATATTTTCTTTATTATTAAAAATCCCGGGGTGTACTTCGGGATTTTTTTTATGCTAACAATTGGTATAGAAAAAGGGAATATAGGGAGAGTAGTATTGCCCCTTCCCAACGCCCTAATCGCATTTTTGAGGGTATAAATACCAAAACAAACACTAAAATAGAAATCAGTACCATCCAAATAAAATCTATTTCAAGAAGTTTTAAATCTTGAATTTGAATGGGGGTGATCATAGCTGTTATTCCCATTACTGCCAGAATATTAAAAATATTGGAGCCAATTAAATTGCCAAGTGAAATGGCTTTTTCTTTATTGATAATGGCAATAAGTGACGCCGATAACTCGGGGATGCTTGTCCCGATAGATACAATGGAAATACTAATAACCCGTTCACTAATCCCCATAATAGTTGCTAATCCTATAGCGCCCTTGATCAACACTTCTGAACCTAACCACAAACAAAAACCACCAATCCATAAATACATTAGGATTTGAAGTGGACTTGAAACAACCTGATCGGGAATATGGTCTTCTTCGATAACCGCTTTTTTTTGAAAAAATAAAAGATAGATTAAAAAAACGATGAGAAGAACGAACAAAAACCCTCCCTCCAGGGGGTCAAGAGTATTCCCTGTCAGTGAAAAAACATAAAATAAAAGAGAGGCCAAAAGCATCATCGGAGCATCAACTTTATAAAATGTAGGCGTAACGTCTATAGGAGAAATTAATACAACAACACCCAATACCAAAGCAAGATTCGCAATATTAGAACCTAAAACATTTCCTAATGCTAAATCGGCATAGCCCTCAGTGGCTGCGTTAATACTTACAATCAATTCGGGAGCTGAAGTAGCAAAAGAGACTACAGTCATACCAATTACAATTTTAGGAATATTGAGACGTAAGGAAAGACCTACTGCCGCATCCAACAGCCAATCGCCTCCTTTAATAAGAAGAATTAATCCCAATACAATTGCAAAAACATCCATACAACTTGCAATATACATCAACTTTATCAAGGGAAAATCACCTTAAAAAAGAAAATGAAAAAGCCTGTAAAAGAAGAAAATATTTATATTTGCATCCACTATTTGGCCTCGTAGCATAACTGAATAGTGCACTTGATTACGGCTCAAGAGGTTGCAGGTTTGAATCCTGCCGAGGTCACTAAAAAAAGGGATACAGCAACGTAGCCCTTTTTTATTTCGCCTCTTATTTTCAAATTCTACGAAATCGGATACTTTTAAAAGCGCTATTTGATAATGGCTTTGAAAGGAAAGACAAAAAACCCTCAACTTAGGAGGGCATTTTCATTTTTCTTTCCTTTGTAAAGTAGCCAGAATTTCTTTTAACAGTTCGTTTTGCTCTTTCAGTGCTTGCAATGTTTCTCTGTCTGTTACTTTTTGTTCAATCGTACGTGTTTTGTTGTAGTATTTCATACCAAAAATGTAAGGGCCTAATCAAAGAAAAAGGAAAACAAAGACAGTTGTCGTTTTTTAAAATCCATAAACCTCTCGCTCCTAGTAATTCTCAATCAAGCGTTTAACCTATGTAACGATTTTTTAGGATGCGTTCTCTCCACCCTAGACTTATTTTACTCCTAGTCCACAAAGGATACTCAAAATTAAATTTTATTTTAATTGTTCTCACTAAAAAAAACCTTTTTGTATCGGTTTTGACCTCATTGAAAAATAGATTTGTATTTTCAACGTTAATAACCTGTACTGCTTAAGGAGCAAACACATGAAAAACACTATACTTATTACAAGTTTCCTAATCTTTGGAAGCCTCACTGCTCAAAATAACCCTGCGAAAAATATGGTCAATCGATTTTTTGAAATCGGTTTGAAGGCGGGAGTAAATCTAACCCATTCAGAGGAATTTAAAACCATATCGAATCCCTACACCTCGTTGGATGAAGTGAAAAAAGCAGTCGATGGCTATACAATAGGATTGTATACACAATTCAAATTTTCTGCACTCTATGTACGTCCTGAAATTCTTTATTCAAAATATGATTCCTCGTATGAATCGTTCACCGTGGGAAAATCAAGAATAGAAGCTCCCCTCTCGGTAGGTTTTAAACTCCTTCCCGTGCTTAGTCTTTTTGGAGGGCCTACTTATCGTTTAGCTCTTGAAAATAACACTCAAGGCTTTACCCTAAAAAACAGCAAAGAGAATTCAACTTTAGGAATGCATTTTGGTGCGCGTATACATTTAGGAAAATTAGGAATTGAAGCGCGAATCGAGCGAGGAATTTCAGAACGCCTCGCTGAATTGATGACAGCAAATAATCTTGTTATTGGAACTATAGACAATCGACAGAGTATTGCCAGTTTAGGCATCTCTTATGCTTTTTAATTCGTTCGAAAAGCATACACCCCAGAATTAGACTGATTTCCATTACCATCAATGGCAATCACCTTCCAGTAGTAGGTAACATTGTTTTCAACTTCCACTTCAATAGTAGTATCTTCTGCCTCAAATTCAACCGTAGTGTTCAGTGTTGTGGCATCTACCTGATCTAAATATACTTCAAAACGTACTAGGTCATTATCCACATCACTTGCTCTCCAGTTTAACTTTACAAGCTTCGTAATGTCTGGGGTAACGTTCGCCCCTGAGCGAGGAGCAATTAAAACTGCAGGAAAGGGAGCGTAGTTTACTATCGCATCCCCAGCCAAATAAAACTTCCATTGTTCACTCTCTGTTGGGGTAGACCCCGCTTCTCCTACACTTTTTACTATCCATCCATAGGGTTCTGCTTTGGTAAGGGCTATGGTTGTTTGATTGGTGCTGGTTGCAAAGGTTTGTACCGATTGGGTTAATAAGTTGGTAACCACTACTTCATAGGATTGGGCATCTGAAGCTGTATTCCAGGTAAAATTTACATTGCTTTGAGTATCGTTAAGAGAAGTTCCGTCTAAACATGTTTCATTATTGGCCGGTGCAATCAAAGTAGCTATACCCGGTTCGACAGGTATCGGCTCTTCTGGAGCACAACGGCTTAACAGGAAAATAAAACCTCCAAAAAGTAATGCCATTTTTCTCATACTTATTCTTTTATCAGTTGTATGGATTGATCTATGGTTTCTCCTTTTACCTTTAGAATATAGGCTCCTTGTTGGTAATGATCTGTTTGAAGACTATGGGTTCTCACTCCAAAAGGAAGTACTATATTTTCATACTCTATCAGCTGTCCGTTCGGGGCATAGACTCCTAACTCTATAAAGGTGTCTTCTCCTCCAAAATAAAGCTGTAGGGACTCTTTAAATGGATTGGGAGCATATTGCACCTCATAGGAGTTTAGATAACTTTGAGTAAAGAGGCCTTGGCATTCTATTCCTGTAGAAATTGAGATAGTGTTCACTCCTTTTTCTAATTGAACGCTATACTTACTACTGTTGGTTTGGGTGGTTTTTCCGTTTTGGGTAATTTGATAGGTTGACCCCCCACTTAAATCAAAGCTTACCGTTTGGTCTTCTTTGTTAAAGAAACTACTAACTACTAGGGGATCGGGTTCGGTAATGGTTACTTCAAAGCAGCGTTCAAATTCATTCGGATCTACCCCATCAACAGTAATACAAAGCGAATAAACTCCTGCGGAAAGCCCCTCTAACGTCCAATTGCTAGTGTTAAAACTGTCCGTTTGATTGACCGCTCCGCTTAGGGTTACATTGTATGTTACAGAAGTATCCACAACCCCGATACTGATCTGATTCTCTCCAGCGCATTTTTCTGTTTTGGATACTGTAAAGTTAGAAGCAGGTAAAAAATAAATCAAACATCCGTTAAGATCGACTAATTCACCAAGTGGGGTGTCTGGGCAAGTGTCGTAGGGGTTCCATACTCCGTCATGATCAAAGTCATCTGTTACATCACCTACCCCATCACCATCTTCATCGGCTTGATCGGGATTTGCAACTAATGGACTGTTGTCTAACACATCTTCAATACCATCTCCATCTGTATCCTCTGTGGGAAGTACGGGTTGAGACTGGAGCTCAATAGTAGTGGTTTTTCCTTCGGGTACCTGTATTTGTGTTTGAGTCACCACAACGGGCACCTCAGGCTTACCATCGTCTGTATTTAAATACTCTACCTCAACTTCATACACATTGTCTTTATTGTGGTCAGTTGGGTTTTCAAAATCAGGTGCTGTAATGAATTCTAAATAATCTTCGTTTTCATCCTCAATGGGGTCTCCCCCTTTTTGTTGTGATTTAGATCTTGTTGTAATAACAAATTTATCGGCATCTGCCCCTCCGGTTATAGTCTTTTTCACCTTCCATTTTCCGACATTTTTATTTAAAGGGTTAAAGTAACGCGAGTGGTCCACTTTAGCCCCTAAGGTTTCATTCAGCACATTAAAGACGGAAAGGAAAAACCGTCCGGTGTATGTAGCATTGGGAATATCCGATACTTGTAGAATTCCTTCTTTTGTTCCTGTTAACTCCTCCCCTTGAGCCGAAATGATAAACGAATGTGAGGTATTCTCCTCATAATCTAGCGCCTTAGCTGTTCTAAGTTCTTTTCCATCAACTAGTTCAATAAAGCCATCGCCTGAAAGGGTGACAGCCAAAATTGGCCCTCCAAGGGGGTCTCTTGTCTCTACTAATCCTACTAAAGTTCCAACCTCAGCATCTTCACTGACTTCAAAAGTGATGATGGCTATCTCAGGGGGGCGAGGCCCGTCCTCTATTGAAATGGTAAGTGATCCCTGAACATCATTAGTACCGTCACTGACTGTAAAGAGAAGTAGTGACCCATTGTAATTTGAATCAAAAGCTAATAAAGTTCCCGCAACTACAGATATTGAACCGTCAGTGCCCACCGCTAAAATTCCATCAAATACGTCAGACCGTTTAGAAAATGTAAGCGCTTCTCCTTCTTTATCTGTAGCCACTATTTTCCCAATAACCGATCCATTTTCTGGAAGCTGCACAAATGATATTGAAGTGCTAGTAATTTGAGGCAATGGATTGTCTGTATCACAAACGTCTCCTATGCCATCACCATCAGAATCCGCTTGGTCTGGGTTTGCCGTATCAATACAATTGTCTTCTGTATCTAGTATACCGTCTTCATCGGTATCCCGTTGGCTAGCCCCACATCCTTTTTCATCAACTACCGTTGGTATGAAAAGACCATAAGTAGCTGTACCCTGAACATTGTTAATCTCTGAAGCGGGAGTGTCTGGACACGCATCCACATCATCAAAAACACCGTCATTATCACTATCGATTTGATTTAAGGCACAGCCTGTTTCATTTACTTCAAGACCCTGCTCAGTCCCTGGACACTCATCAAATACGTTATACACTCCATCGCCATCTGAATCGAGATAGAGTCTTAATTCAGCAGTATTCACAGAATTGGTATCCGCAACCCTAAATCCAAAGTTTATTGTAATTTGATCTTGATTAAGGGTCTCTGGAGTATAACTTGCACTATACGTTCCGTTTTGATTGTCTGTTGTATTTAAATCTCCATCAGGGCCATAAATGTTGATTTGGTACCCTCCCTCAAAGAAATTCTGTCCTAAACTATCTTTAGCTTGAAGAGAAATTACCGCTGTATTGGTTCCATCGACAATCATCTCTGTGGGGGCAACTGTAATGGTTGAGCGCTGTGGTGAGACTCCCCCTGAGGTGGGCGGTTTTAATTGGAAGGTGTTATTGGTTTGAGTTACGGTCATACTGTTGCCTGATACATCGACTACTGAAGAGGAATCTGTCGCTGTGATGGCAAACACTTCTTGTCCGGTAGGTTTTACCGTTGATCCAAGATTAAATCGAACTGTGGTTTCTCCTCCTACTAAAGTTCCAGCTGCTGTTGTGGAAATACTGCTGATCGTCATTCCATAACTAGGACCAGATTGTTGTGAGAGAGTAAAACTTGAACTTGTAACTGCTGTGGTAGGTGATGCAGTTGCATATACTCCTTCACTAAAGGTAATATCTACATAGCGGTTTTGAGTGTCAATGGTTGCTCCTGTTATTGTTGGTCCTGATTTATCATTCAATTGTACGGTATTACTCTGTGCTGCCGATAAATCAATTTGTGTTCCCTTTGAATCAAATATAGCACTGCTAATGGGTATTACTTCTAGAATTTCTGCGCCATTGGGTGGCGTTGAGAATGAAATTGTAAGCACATAGGTAGTGCTGTCTGTTTTACTCAGTGCTGATGGAGTAGCTGAAGTCAATACCGCTTCACCTCCACTTACTGCTAAAGTAAAGTCTGTGTTGGAAAGTTCCGTTCCATTGGCATCTGCTGTTACCCCTTCGCTAAAGACAATGGTTATGCTCGTGTTATTCGAACTAACTGTGGTTGCGGCAAATCTTGGGGGAGTATTAGTTAAATACGCTGTATTGGATGCCTGGTTGCTATCAGCATAGTCTAATGCATAGTTACCTGCTCTATCAATAAGTGTACTGGCACCTGTAGGTCCAACTTTTAAAAGCTCATCACCTGTAGGTTCACCGGTTACCGCTATGTTTAACATTATGGTATTGCTCTCAGTAGTACTGAAAGAATATCCTGTATTGCTTACTGTAGCCGTACCCCCTGATTTTGTAATACTAAAGTTGGATGCAAGATAAGTTGGATCATATAATTGTATGGGCTCACTATACGTTAGTATCACTTTACTATTGGTCTGTGTAACTGTCACGCTTTGAATAAAGGGTGCAGTATTGTCTACTACAAAAGTGATACTCTCTGTACCAGTGTAACGATTACCAATTAAATCAGTTGCTGATACAGTGGCAAAATAGGTGCCGTCGTTACCGCTAGGAACATCCCATAAATAGGTCCATGTTGTGGAGTTCGTAGACGCTGAAACCGTCATGGCCGTATTGGTGACTAAACCACTTATGGATAGTTCAGGACTAGAAGCCATAGGCTCAGAAAATGTTGCAGTTAAGGTTACATTAGTAGCATCGTTGACAAAGTTATTTTCATCATTATCGGTGAAGCTATCTAGGGTTGGATTAGAATTGTCGATGGTAAAGGTGATACTCTCTGTACCACTGTAAGCATTACCCGCTAAATCTGTTCCCGATACGGTAGCCGTGGTTATCGAAACCGTAGATCCGGAAACTGTCCATGAATACGTCCAGGTGGAATCAGATGCCGTAGCACTCATTAATGCATTTGAAATAATACCCGTTAATGATAGCGTTGGAGTGGCTGTCATGCTCTCAGAAAAAGTTGCCGTAATGGTGACTACATCCGAATTGGAAACGATATCATCAGCATCGGTGTCGGTTAAGGTGACTGTTGGAGAAGAAGCATCAGAATTGAATAATGTAGCACTAACTAAATTGGTATTTCCCGCTATATCTTCTATTGAATCTGAAATCAGTGTAAAGGTTACTAACCCAGTATATGGGCTTAACATATTAATAGTTCCCACAAAGGTAATATCATCAGTACTCTGCTTTTCTGTAATTGAGAAATATCCTGAGGGCACTATGGTTACATCAGATACTGTAAAAGTATTTGCATTAATTTTTTCATTAAAAATAATCGTAATTGTATTGGTTACACTACCCGAAATAATTCCATTATTAAATGTGTTAGATATAGAATTAGATACAATGTAAGGTTTTACGTTATCAATGGTGAAGGTTAAGCTTTCAGTTCCTATATAACTATTTCCTGCGTTGTCCGTTGCCGATATTGTAGCTGTAGATGAGGTTAGAGTAGTTGAAACATTCCAAGAGTAGGTCCATTCATATGGACTACTAATTACCGTTTCATTTTCAATACCAAAAATTTGAAAATTTTTAAACTGAATTCCATAGTTGCCAGCCCAAAATTCTGATTCATTAATTTGTATTAATTCTACGGTTAAGTTTACTGCCCCAGAAGGAATTAAAGAATTAATATTCAATGTTTGGAAACTTGAAGTTCCTGTTAAATCGGAAGAGGTTGTAGAACTTATTAAATTACTATTACTATCGTAATACTTCAAATTTACTTTTCCCGTATCTTGATTATATGTTTGCTTATAATCAACATTTAAAGTAATACTAGTTGCAGCTGAAGAAATTGAAAACGTTTTATAAACTGTAGCATTGTCTATGTATGAAAAAATAAGAACATCATCGCCCAAATAGGGATTAGAACCACTATTTCCACTAAAATCTTGAAAACTTCCAGTGCTACTTTGCCATTGGTTATTAGACTTTAGGATAACACTTTTTCCAGTTGACATAGCGGCATTTGTAGCTATACCACTTAGACTTATTGTGGGAGTAATAGTTAAAACCTCTGAAAATAAAGCTGAAATAGTAATTATTTGATTATTCTTTACAATTTTATCAGGATCATTAGTATTTAAAGTTACTTGCGGTGATACAATATCAACAGAGCCAGTGGAATAAATTCCTTCTGTAGTGGTAATAACAATTTCATTATTTTCTGTAAAAATTCCTTGATAAGTCCCTGAATAAACATTCGAATAATTAATCCATGATATTCCTGCGTTATCTGAGTACCAAACACCATTATTAATAGTTCCTAACCAAAAAGAGGTGTTAGAAGTTTGTATTAATTGATTTAAATAAGCTTGTTCTGTGGTTGTAAATGGTATGTTAGATATTGTATTCCAAGTACTTGAGTCTTTTCTGTAAACATTTCCATTTTCATCAATCAAATGAACTTTATTGTTTAAATTTTCTACTAAAATTGCTTTCGAACTAAAGGGTTCAGAGGTGTTTTCAGTCCATGAAACATTGGTAGATGAAGTATTGGCCGTTTGTGATTCAAATAGTCTTTTAGTTGTTGTAATCGAATATACAGTATTGTCACTACCAACAACTAAATCTGCCATATCCAGGTTATCATTTTTGATTTTGACCCAATTCGTTTGATCACTTGTCCTGTAGATTCCCCTTACAGATCCTGTCGACAATGAAAATGTATAACTTGAAGTACTGGTAATATCTGTAGCTCCAGTTCCATAGCCGCCATTTCCTATCGAAACCCATGCAGAACCATTATTATTACTTTTATAAATCCCATTATCTTTTGTAGCTATATACAAAATATCATTTTGGTCTTTATGGAATCCATACCAAGTTCCCCTTGTTACATTTACATCAAAAGTTGATGAAAATTGAGTCCAAGAAAGTAAATCGGAGCTTTGATAAAAATAATTGTTGCCATTAGAAGAAGTATTATCAGATAATTTTGTGGCTAAGAATTTTTCATTTGTTGTTTTAATTATTTTCAAAAATGAACCACTTTCAACTTTAGAGAAACTCTTCGATTGAATCGTAAATGTGATACTATCGGTACCAGAATATGCGTTCCCTGATGAATCAGTTCCTGAAACGGTAGCTGTTGTTGAAATAACAGAAGTAGAAACCGTCCAGGTATAGGTCCATATTGTATTGGATGCAGTAGCATTCATCTGTGTATTTGAGACTATACCTGAGAGAGAGATTGTAGGAGTAGCTGACATGCTCTCAGAAAAGGTAGCTGTAATTGTTACAACATCGGTATTGGATACGATATTGTCTGTATCCGAATCCGATAGGGTTACTATGGGTCCTATTGAATCTTGATATAACGTAGAAACTTCTTGTTGGGTTAATGCTTTTGACCAAACACCGATATCATCCAAATATCCATTGATGGCATCGTTTGCTGGATGATTCATTCTTCCAAAGGAAACATCTGTAGCTAATGAAATGGTTCCCGAGGTTACCCCAGTATCAATTAAATCACCATTCTGATAGAGTTTGTAATTGTTAGCATCTATTGTGTATACTAGATGGGTCCACTTTTTATCTTCAAAAGTCCAATTTAGATTCATTCCTCCCTGATCAGTTAGGTAATTTACAGAAGGAGCATATGTCCCATTTGATGAATTTTTTCCTAAATCAATAACAAATTTTCCTGCAGCATCACTGCCGGGCCAAAATTCTAATACTCTTGGTCCGTTACAACCCTCCCCTTCATTATAAAACCAAACGGATACGGAAAAAGCATTGCTACTTGAAATTTCTGAAGTGTCAATATTTGCATCTATTCTTGTGGAACAATTTTCTCCTGAAAAATAATAAGCCGTATTGGGAATGCCATTTCTATCCAAAGCCAGCACCCCTCCGTTATTAGTTCCATTATTTAATTTTCCACTTTCATCATTTGCATTCCCATTAAAGGGATACCATGCAATGAGCTGCCCTTCAATAATATTAAATCCTAAATTTCGAAGCCCAAAGGTTAGGCTTGTATTTCCGTTATAAGAATTTCCTACAACATCTGATCCAGCTACAGTGGCCACAACAGATTGTTCATTTGTAGATACCGTCCACACATAAGTCCAAACAGTATCCGATGCCGTAGCATTCATCTGAGCATTTGCCACAATTCCAGATAATGAAAGGGTGGGTGTGGCTGCCATACTCTCTGAGAATGTTGCTGTAATAGTAACCACATCTGAATTGGAGACTATATTATCTGCATCTGAAGTGGTTAGTATGACAGTAGGAGGACTATTATCTATTGTAAAGGTGAGGCTTTCCGCTCCAGAATATACACTCCCCGATAGATCTGTACCTGAAACTGTTGCTGTTGTTGAAGCAACGGATGTTCCAGATACTGTCCAAGCATAAGTCCAAGTGGTAGTAGTTGCGGTTGCACTCATTAAAGCGTTTGAAACGATACCCGTCAACGAAATGGTAGGTGTAGCTGACATGCTCTCTGAGAAAGCAGCTGTAAGGGTAACTACGTCTGAATTTGATACAATATTGTCTGAATCCGAATCTGAAAGTGTTAAAAAAAGTAATCCTGAACTGAAAACTTGTACTTTACCGGTATAATTATTTGAATCTACTAAACTACCAACTGCAATAATATTCCCTTGCTTACTTATAGCTAAAGAGGAAGCATTATATCCTACAGCGCCAGTTCCATAAGTTGTTCCCCAATCTTTTTTAACATCTGAATTGGGGTCTGGATTTTTTAATGCAAAAGAATTTATATCTAATATTTTCCATTTTTCTGTAATATTCAAATTCGGATTTACTGACCCACCACCAGAATCACAGCCTGAACAATCTTCTATAGAATAAAAATAAATGGCATTTTTATCTGAAACTATTGCATAATCTCCATTATCACTTATAGCACTTGTATATCCAAATCTATCTTTAAAAATGGATGGACTTCTACTGGATCTTTTTTCCCTTGTAGAAGGGGTTTTTGTTGTATAATTAGAAGTAATATTTGAATAATCATAAATAAAAAATGAACCTGTTATGTTTGCTAAACCTTCACCAGGTTGAGTTGTCAGAAATTTTTCATCTTCACTGATTGATACACTATAACCATTCAATATTTTATCTGAGCTCATATATTGAATATCGTCTGACTTATCAGATCTAGTTTGCTGATAAAATCTATTCCATGTATTATTATAATATTCGAACATTACACTTCTTCCTCCAGTAATACTATTATTATCGCTGTAAAAGCCAGGTTCTCCTGCCCCAACTAAATTGCCCTCACTATTAATGGCTACTGAAGTACCTCTATAGCCTGTTGTATAATTACTATGAAGATCATTTACATAGGATAATAAATTCCAACTGTTTCCATCGAAATCAAAAACTCTAATGCGTCCTCCATTCTTCCAACTATTATTACCAACGTCCCACCCGGGCTCACCAATTACTATTCTTGATCCATCATAATTTAAAGCAATAGAGGATCCCGACAAATCACTTGGATTATCTAAATTTAAATATCCTGAGCCATATCCATTTTCTCTTCCAGTTGAAGGACTACCATGAATATTATTTCGATAAGTAAAGCTGTTTGAATTAGTATTAAAATCATAGATGTAAGTAGTCCCTACATTTTGACCAATTGCAGTTTCTCCATTTGAATCGCTATATGAGCTCGATTCGGAAATTGAAAATGTTTCAGTTGCATTTTGTGTTATGTTAAAATATTTTAGATTAAAAGAGGTATCAAAGCCTGGTGTGCCAATAGCTAAAACATTCCCATCACCACTTAAACTAACATCATAACCAAATTCATCACCGCTATTTTGACCAGAAATATTTTGAATTAATTGCCAATCTCCATCAATAAGCTTGTAAACATATATTTTACCTTTAAAATTAGAATCATAAGGCGCTCCAACAACTAGGGTATTTCCTTGGTCACTTAATGAAACACTAAAACCAAAGCGATCATCAGAATTACCTAAAATTGTTGAGCCTATTTGAGAAGGTGAAATTGATTGAGCAAAACCAACGCTTGAAAAAAGTAAGAATAAAAAAATAGTTTTTTTCAAGTGTTATATGTAAAGTAAATAATAGTAAAGGTATGTTAAAGAATTTACTTTTAGTTTATTAAATTATATTTCTCCTTTTTTTAATAATTCTACGGCATGATTTGCCGCTCTTGCAGAAAGTGCCATAAAAGTTAAGGATGGATTTTGGGTAGATGTTGAAGTCATACAAGCCCCGTCAGTAACAAATACATTAATACAATGATGCATTTGATTCCATTTGTTTAAAAGTGAGGTTTTGGGGTCATTTCCCATGCGGACTCCTCCCATTTCGTGAATGTCATTACCAGGGCGACGATGGTTATCATTGGTTCTAATATTGACAAACCCCGCTTTGGTGTACATTTCAGAAAAAGAATCAAAAAAATCTTGAATCATTTTTTCATCATTATTGTCATAATCTATATCTATATTAAGTAAAGGCACTCCCCACTGATCCGTATTTTCAGGGTCAAGCGATACTTGATTTGAACTTTTAGGAATAGTTTCTCCCATCATATGAGAATTCACCCGCCAAATACCGTTTTCTTTAGTTTGTAACAGTTGGTTTTTTAGGGAGTGACCAAACCCACTTCGATCGGTTTCACGCATGGGCGAGGCCCCAAATCCGGCTGCATAGCCACGAAGAAAATCTGTTTCCTGACGGAATACATTTTGAAAACGAGGCACATAGTGGGAGGTGGGTTTGGCCCCTTCTGTGGTGAGGTTTGGAAATCCGTGGTATTCTGCCTGTATTGTTCCGCGGTAATTATGAAATGCAATGTATTTCCCTAAAAGACCGTTGTCATTCCCTAACCCATTTGGAAAGCGATTAGATTTGGAATTTAATAAAATCAAATTGGTGTTTAGGGTTGCTGCGGTTACAAAAATTACTTTAGCAAAAAAATCTTGACTCTCGTGGGTATTTGCATCAATAACACGAACACCTATCGCTTTTTGGGACGTTTCATCATACAAAATAGAGTGAACAACACGCTCGGTCTTTAATGTTAAATTTCCTGTTTTGAGTGCCCAGGGAATAAGCGTTGAATTTACATTAAAATACCCTCCAAGTGGGCACCCGCGTTGACAAATTCTTCGACTCATACAAAGTCCTCTACCCTGCTCCACAAAAATGGGCTTTGATTCAGTAAGATGTGCACAGCGTCCATAAATTACATGCCGATCAGCATAGTGTTTTTTGACCTGCTCACTAAAATATTCTTCTACTGCATTGGTTTCCCACGGTTTTAAAAATTCACCATCAGGAAGAACATCAAGTCCGTCTTTGTTTCCACTTACCCCAACAAAACGCTCTACATAACTGTACCAATCGGCTAAATCGGCATAACCAATAGGCCAAGGCACAGCATATCCATCACGCGCAGGACCTTCAAAATCATAAGAACTCCATCGCTGTACTTGACGGGCCCACATTATGGACTTCCCTCCTACTTGATAGCCACGAATCCAATCGAAGGGCTTGACTTGATTATAGGGGTGCTCCTTGTCTTTAACAAAGAAATGTTTGGCATCCTCGCGAAAAGCATAACAGCGGCTAGCAATCGGATTTTCTTCAATTTCTTTTGAGGTCAATTGGCCTCTATGGGGAAATTCCCAGGGTTGTAGGTTTGTTGTGGGATAATCTTTTAGGTGCTCTACATTGGGGCCGCGTTCTAACAACAGGGTCTTTAACCCTTTTTCAGTAAATTCTTTAGCTGCCCAACCGCCAGCCATTCCAGCACCAATTACAATGGCATCGAAGGTATTTGCTTTCATCTTTTTCGTATTATACAGCTACTTTGCCCAGATAACGACCGGGCATAAATTCAAACTTTAAATAGTCGGTCATGTAGGCTTGGGTAGTTTCAAAATGTAAAAGTGAATACCTTTTTATAACATTTAAAAAATCACGTATTACGGTATCTTGTTCCCATTGATTGGACAGAAATACCCTTTGTTCATCTTCTGTCAACTCATCAAAACTCGTGGTTTGTTTGGGTGATACTGCCCATTGAAAGGCTTCGAAACCACCAACAAAGGCCGTAAGTTGTTTTGCGTCGCTACAGTCATTTATCATGGTTAATACAAACTGTTGTCTGCTTTCTGGGGCAGGAAAGCTTTGGGTGTCATCGGGCAATAGCACATGACTTAAATAACCGATCAACTCTTGTTCCTTTTTGCCTAACAAAGGGAGGTTGGAATAAACAGGCACACCTATATCTTGACAGGCATAGGGCAAAAATAATGCACCTCCAGTTAGGTATCCCAAGTTTTGAATTGCCGTTCTTCTATTCATTTAAATTTTATGATTGTAATTATACAATATACTAAATGCATAATATTTTCAGTATATTAAAAACGATATCTTTTAGTCAATAAAAAATTGTTATCATATTTAAAAATGAACTTTGCAATTAATTATTTCAAAAGGCTTTGTGTAATCATCAGTTTTTTAGTCATAGGATGTAATAATGATAATGAAGAAAACGATGTTGAAACTAAACTTGAAATTGATTCAGGAATAAGCAAATTTGCTGATCAAGACCCTTCCAATGATGTTTTTATGCAAGGTTTCTGGTGGGATAGTTATAAAGATTTGAAATTAAGTAACTACGCTACTTATTTTGAATTTATTAGCGATCAAATTATAATACTTTCAAATGCTAATATTGACTTGATTTGGCTTCCTCCGCCAAGTGAAGGAGAAGGAATGGGATATCATCCTAGAAAGTTATTTGATTTTAATTCATCCCATGGTTCAAGTAATGAATTAAAAAAACTACTTGAAAAAATTCAATCCCGAAAAATGCACGCGATGGCAGATTTAGTATTTAATCATCGTGTTGGCACATCTACATGGACTGATTTTACAGACCCTTATTGGTCCTGTGAAAGTATTTGTATAAATGATGAGGGCTTTACAGACCCAAACGCCTTTGGAGTAAAGCCTTGTGGTGACATAGATGAAGGATTAGGATGGGATGGCGCACGAGATTTAAATCATCAAAGTCAAGAAGTACAAAAAGGATTAAAAGAATATTTGGTTCAATTGAAAGATCTCGGATTTGATTCTTGGAGATATGATTTTACGAAAGGATTTCCTGCAAAATATGTTGGAGAATACAATTTTTCAAACTCCTATTATTATAGTGTTGGAGAATATTGGGATATTGATTTACCTAAAATTTTAAATTGGATAAATGCTACAAATAAAAGTTTAGAGGGTCAAGTGAATACACCTTCGTCTTCTTTTGATTTTCCTTTAAAATATAATTTGAAAGAAGCCATTGTGAATAAAAATTATGATAAACTGAATTCTGATAGTTCCATAATTGAAAATCAAAATTTTAAAAAATTTGCGGTAACTTTTTTAGATAATCATGATACTGGTTGTATCAATAGATCTGATTGTGATAATTTATTTTCAAAAAATAATTCTGAAATAATAAAAGGATATGCTTATCTACTAACACATCCTGGAATTCCCATGATTTGGATCTATCATTATTTGTTTAATGATCCATCTGGTAAATTAAAAAAAGATATAAATGATTTAATTTTAATACGAAAAGAAAAGAAAATTAAGTCAAACAGTGAAGTACAAATTATTGAAACAAAAAATGGAAATTCAGGGTATTACATTGCTGAAATTGATGAAAAACTTATAATCAAAATTGGAGATGGTCCCTATCAAGCAAATTCAAATTGGAGGATGGTAAAATCTGGTGAAGGTTTTATAATTTGGGAAAAATGATAACTTTGATAAAGCAACTATTCGGTTTTTAAAAAAAATATGATGATGAAATATTTTTTGATATCAATTCTTTTAATTTCTAGCTACACAACATTGGCGCAAGAAAATGAAACTATAGTTAAAGAAAAGGGTGACGTAAAAGAAAAGCGTCAAAAGAGAAATAAAAGTCGGCAAATTAACTACAATGCAACTTCAACATGGGATGCCATTAGACCTCTTATTGGAGCCGGAGCCATAATGAAAGACAACAAAGTTTTATTTAATACAGGAACATTATTTGCCAGTGGTAGTAATTATGTATTATGGGTTGTAAATGGTGTAATTGTAGGAGAGGAAATTCCAAATAATTTAAATATTTACGAAATTGCCAATGTAAATGTTTTGAGATCACCCATGGATACCGAAAAATATGGCTTTAGAGGTTCTGCAGGTGTTATAGAAATTACACTCAAAGAATAATGTATATTTTGAAATGATTTTACTTAATTTAAAAATGAAAGGTACCCTTTTATTGACAATTCTTTTTTTGATTTTACAAAGCTGTAATAAAAATGAAATGAATCCTGATTTAAAAGAAATACAGGGTAGATACCTTTTTTTGGAATACTATTTTAAATCACCTGATGGAAGTGGATACGCTGTAGATGCAAAAGGAAATAAAACATATTGGATTATTCGTAATGATTCTATTTATGAAGAATATTATATTGTAAAGAAAAATATTTCTAACGTGAAATTTGACTTCGTAAACAAATTGAAAAAGGCAGATAATTCAAGATATTTTTTCGACACTATACCTTCCACATTTTCCATTGCAAAAGACACTTTGAGAATAGAAAATCAATCTTTTCGGTATAAACTTTATAAGGAAAATGATTTATAAGGATAAATTAGAACGTAGATCCTATTAACAGTGGATTTGAATTTTTAGAATTAAAATTATTCAATTCTTCAAGACTAACTCCTGTCTTCCAAACATAAACCCTTTTTAAATTTTTAAATTGACTCAAATCTTTAAAACATTTGTCAGTAATTTTAGTGCCAATAAGATTTAAGACTTCAAGATTTTCTAATTCTTTAAAAGCTAAAATATTAGTATCCTGAACATTATTATTATTTAATTTAAGTTGAATTAAATTTTTAAATCGATTTAATGAGTTAAAATCAAAATCTTTTAAAGTAACATTAGAAAAATCAAAATACACAATATGTTCCTTTATCGAATCTAGTTCGTCTAATTCCTTATTTGTTAATCCCTGCTTCAGGACTTTAACAGAAATAAAAGATTGTTGATTGGTTAAAAACTTAATTTCGAAAATATTTTCATCTAAATTTTGAATTAAACTTTTATCTAAATTGGGCAAAACGAGCCTTTGATCCCACTGTTTGGGTTCTAAATTTATTGCATATAGATATTTAAGAACATCTTTTGTTTGTTCATCAAACTCTATTGAAGATAGTGGGAAATCTGACTTTTCTAGATTCTTAATCCACCAAAATATTAGATTAATCTCATCATAGGAAACAATCTCTCCATCTGGAGGCATAAATTTTATATTTTTTGTAGGTAAAGTAATTCTTTCTAACAGTAAACTTTCTCTTGGGTTTAAATTATTTAATGGATTTCCAGAACCTCCTCCCCTTTTTATACTTTCAAAAGTCGTCATATCGAAATCTCCTCTTTTTATTTCAGCATTATGACATGAGACACATTTTGAATCAAAAATTGGTTTAATTAGATCTTTGAATAAAGACAGAGAATCTAACTTGTCATTATTTACCTTTATAATAAAATCCTTAGTATGAGTTACTTTATTGATAGGAGAAAATTCAGTTAAATAGTCCTCTCCATGGGTCAAGTTTCCTCCAAAATGCCCTGTTAGAGTTAACACAATAAAAAGGGAACTATTTGTTAAAAGTCTAATACCCGTTTTGAGTTTGAATAATTTTTGAATTGAATCATTAGTTAATAACCATGAGATCAAGGAAACACCTACTACAATAAATCCGAATACTTTATGATATAATAAGTTTTCTTCTATATAATGGCCCTTTGATGAAATTAACAAACCTGTAATAGATGCAAAAACAGAAGAAATGAAACAAAAAAACCAACTTACTTTAAGTACATTTTTATTAAGTTTTTGCTTTATTAAAAAAAAAGAAAGCTCTACTAATAAAATTAGTATCATAAACCCAATAGGTAAGTGAACTATTATGGGGTGAAACCTTCCAAAAAATAAATTAAAATCCAATTTTTAAACTCGTATTAGTTTCATTGGGTAAGTATTTTTTGAATTCCATTGAGGGATGTATAGATTCTTATCCTGATCTATACAAATATCATGAGGGTTCAAAAATGATTTTTTATCTGAAACGGGGGGAACTAATTTTTGATTCAAATACTCGGGTGAACTTCCGCCAGGTAAAGAGACAACTTTATATTCTTGATCTAAAACAGCAAGCATTCCGTCATAATTATCCCAACTATTTGTTATGATTACTGAAAAATATAAATTGTCACCATCCAAAATAGGTCTACAAATCCAACATCCTGGCAATTCATATTTTTCAATGAATTTACCATCTAATGTGAAGCGTTTAAATTCATTTTTTGTTCTAGAAGTAATTAAAAGAGTTGGGTTTTCCCCTCTTTGATCTAAAGTTATTCCATGGCAACATTCAAAGGTTGAATCCGTGTTACCACGTCCACCAAAATGCCTAATATACCTGCCCTTTTCATCATATTGAATAATAAAATCTTTCCCATATCCATCACACACATAAATGTCACCATTTGTAGTAACAACAGTTTCAGTTGGTTTAAAATCATCTGGGCTTTTGTATTCATTTAAAAATTGAGGCCATTCAATTTGTAAAATTATATTTCCTCTTTTATCTGTTTTATAAATTGTGTGAGTTGCATAATCTGTAATGTATAAAAACTCTTCACCACCTTCATCTGATAGAGTAAGACCATGGGTTCCATTATTACCAATAGACCATGAATCTATAATTTTACCTTGTTGATTATATTTTAGGATATTGTTTTTGTTATGGTTTGTAGTCATAAATAAATTATGATCCTTATCCAAAACCATTTCATGACAATCATTTACAGGATACTGGCTGTTTACTCCCCAATTTTTATCAATTTTATATTTAAATTCTCCATGACCAATAGTGGTATCCTCATTTTTCAAGCCCTTATGGATATAAAATGTCTCAGGAATACATAACGTAGCTGCCCCTAAGGCAACTGTTTTTGATACAAATTGTCTTCTTGATTCTTGATTTGATTTTTTCATGATAATATTTCATTTACAACGTGGCCATGCACATCAGTTAATCGATAACGGCGCCCTTGATGTTTAAACGTTAGTCTTTCATGATCAATTCCAAGCAAATGTAATAGTGTCGCTTGAAAATCATGAACATGAACAGGTCTTTCAGCAATGTTATATCCGAATTCATCTGTTGCTCCAATAGTAATTCCCTTTTTTACTCCTGCTCCAGCCATAAAAATGGTATAGCATTTAGGATGGTGATCTCTACCATAGTTCGGGTTTGTTATTCTTCCCTGTGTGTAATTAGTTCTTCCAAATTCACCTCCCCAAATTACTAATGTATCTTCTAAAAGACCTCTTTGCTTTAAATCACGAATTAATGCGGCTGTTGGCTGATCAGTTTCTCTACATTGTACTTTAATTTCACTATTAAGAGATCCGTGTTGATCCCATCCTTGATGGTACAATTGAATAAATTTAACATCCTTTTCTGCGAGTTTTCTAGCCAGTAAACAGTTTGCTGCAAAAGTACCTGGTGTTTTACTATCCTCTCCATACATATCAAAAATATAATCTGGTTCATCTGATACGTCCATCACTTCTGGAACTGAGGTTTGCATTCTAAAAGCCATTTCATATTGTGACATTTTAGACAAGATTTCAGGGTCTCCTAAATCTCTATAGTTTATGTCTTCTAATTTTCTTAGATATTCCAGTTGGTCTTTTCTTGATTCATAATTAACACCTGGAGGATTTTCTAAGTACAAAACAGCGTCTTTTCCAGATCTAAATTGAACACCTTGATGTTTAGATGGTAAAAAACCGTTACCCCATGAACGAGCATAGAGCGGTTGTCCGTTCTTGTTTTTAGTTAATAAAACAACAAACTCTGGTAAATTTTTGTTATCAGTACCTAATCCATAACTTACCCATGAACCAATTGAAGGTCTTCCAGGTAAATTTGATCCTGTTTGAAGAAAAGTTACTGCGGGGTCATGGTTAATTTCACTTGTATGCATTGATTTGATGAAACATAATTCATCAACAATTTTTGATGTATAGGGCATTAAATCACTCATCCAAGCACCACTCTCACCGTGTTGCTTAAAGTTAAATATTGAGCCTACCATTGGAAATGTAGCTTGACCAGCTGTCATCCCAGTTAAACGCTGTTCCCCTCTAACACTTAGTGGTAATTCTTCACCCGTTAATTTATTAAGCGTTGGCTTATAATCAAAAATGTCAATTTGTGAGGGGGCTCCACTTTGAAATAAATAGATTATTCGCTTTGCTTTTGGCGTAAAGTGAGGTAACCCTAAACCATTACCTATCGAATTAATATTGCCATATATAGGGTTTGAGGTCATTAAGGACCCAAAGGTCAAAGCACCCATTCCTAAAGAGGTTTTGGTTAGAAAATCTCTTCTTGTATATTTATTATTATGTTCAGGTGAATTACAATTCATATCATCTTTTTAAATAAACTTCATCGTGATTTAGTATTGTGTTCGCAACTAAAGATAATGCAGCAGTTTTTAATTTATTCAAATTTGGATTAGGCTTTTTTCTTCCGTTTTTAAATATGTCATCTGCAAGCCTTGGATTATTTTTAAATTTTTCTAGCTGTGTGTCATAAAAATCTTTCAAAAGAGATAATTCAGAATCATTTGGTTCACGTGAGGTACAAAGTATAAATCCGTGTTTAATTGATTCTTCAATTGAATTTGGGGCTTCTAATTGAATACGTTCCGCCAATACTCTTGAAGCTTCAAAAAACTGAGGGTCATTTAATAAAACTAAGGCCTGCAATGGAGTGTTGGTAATTTCTCTTTTTACCGTACAAACTTCTCTTGATGGGGCATCAAAAACTGACATTGAGGGAGGAGGTGAAGTTCTTCTGATGAAAGTATACATACTTCTTCGATATAAGTCTTCGTCTTCTTCTGAAACTTTATATTCCATTAATTTTATAGAAAAGTTAGACTTTTCTCTCCATAAACCTTCAGGTTGATAAGGTTTTACACTATTTCCTCCAATCTTTTTAACCAATAATCCGCTAACCATTAACGCATTGTCTCGAATCATTTCAGCCGGTAGTCTATAACTATTACTTCTCCACAAATAAATATTATTGGGATCAATTTGAACATATTCTTCAATGGGTTTAGAATTCTGCTTGTACGTTTTAGAAGTTACCATCAACTTTAGAAGCTTTTTTATATCCCAATTTTGATCTATTAAATACAAAGCAAGAAAATCTAATAATTCTGGATGAGAAGGCAACATTCCTTGTGCCCCAAAATCATCAGGAGTAGAAACAATTCCTTTACCAAAAATCATTTGCCAATACCTATTTACTGTAACGCGTGCAGTCAATGGATTCTTTTCATCAAATAACCATTTTGATAATCCTAATCTATTTTTAGGTAAGTCATCAGAGAATTTTGGTAGTTTATTGGGTACGTTTTCATTTACTTCATAGCTTTTTTCAGAATACAAGCCTCTATTATATGCAAATGATTTTCTTGGTTTATCCATATCCTCCATGATCATGATTTCCATAACGTCAGACACTTCATTAAGCCATTGATTACGTAAATCTTTAATTTGATTTTTAAGAGATCGGTATTCCTTATTCTCGTGCACCAAAAAATCTACTTTATCTTGATTGTCAATATTTTTCTGACCTTTTTGATAGGTATTATAAAGTGAATATATTTCAAAATCAGAAAGGGATTTGTCAAAAATGAATAATTCATCCATTTTACCTTTATAGATGCGATTGTCTCCACTTGAACCATCATTACTTTCGGCTAATTTTAATGATCTTTTTTCATTTCTAATTCCAGAACTACTTACGGGTTTTATGGATTTATAAAGATTATCTACGATGATTTGATTTTCAATCTTATTACCATCTACAAAAATTTCTATTCCAGAACTTTTAGCAGTTCCATCATAAGCAAATGCAATATGATACCAATTGTTAATTTTAATGGAATCTAAAGACTTTAAATGAATAGCATTACCTGGTAAAGAACTAATCAACCTAAAATTGATATAGTTTTTATCATCAAGAAACATATCCCATCCTCTCCAATAATTATTTTTTCCTCCAGTTGTACCAAATATTGTTTGGCTAAAGTCTTTTTTTCTCTTTTCTGTATTTATCCACACAGCCCCTGAAAAAGAATCTGTGAATTCAAAATTGGGTATTTTTTCAAGGTATAATACATCATCATTACTCCCAAATTGAAAAGCATTACCTATTACACCCTCTGTAATAATGGGAATCTCATTACAAGTAATATTTATATCATTATCAACAATAAAAGATGTTCTTCTTCCAAAATTACCTTGTACTATGTAACTAATATCAGGACTTGTTTTATTCAGGTTTTTAACGGATTCAAAAGAAACTTTTTGAATAATTGATTTATTCAAAGTTTGAATAGCCTTAGATGAATTCAATTCATCTACATAATCAAAAATCTGAGAAAGTTCATTCTCTTTTAGTTGAAGCTCTTTTTGCTTTAAATTAATTTTCTTGTCTAACTCATTTATTTTTTCTTCAGTAGATTCATCTGGCAATAACATTAAAGGACCAAAATCACCATCATCACCTGTCATTCCTAATTCTCTTGTCTGATTGAAAAAGGCAGCCAATTCATAATATTCACGTTGTGAAATAGGGTCAAATTTATGATCGTGACACTTGGCACACATAAGAGTTAACCCCAAAAATGCAGTTCCAACTGTTTCTGTTCTATCAAATACATAGTTTAACCTCCACTCTTCATCAACAACTCCTCCTTCGGCGGTCATTGGAGAATTCCTATTAAAAGCAGTGGCAATTACATCTGACTTTGATGAATTAGGTAATAAATCGCCGGCCAATTGTTTGGTAACAAATTCATCATAGGGTAAATTTTTCTTAAATGCATCAATAACCCAATCTCTCCATGGCCACATTGTTCTAATACCATCAGCATGAAGTCCGTGAGAGTCAGCATAACGTGATAAGTCAAGCCAGTCCATTGCTAGTCTTTCTGCATTTTCAGTTGAATTTAATAGTTGGTCTACTAATTTATCATAAGCATCCGGACTTGTGTTTTCATTAAAATCATTTACATCTTTAAGAGAAGGTGGAAGGCCTGTCAAATCAAAATAAAGTCTTCTAATTAATTTTTGTTTTGAAGCAGGGGGTGAAGATTCTAAATCATTTTCAATTAATTTATTATGAACAAAATAATCAATTGGATTTTGAAATTCGCTTTTTGGAATATCGTTAACTATTTCAGTACTTGGAGGTAAAAATGACCAATGATCTTTCCACTCTGCACCTTGTTCAATCCACTTTAAAATGACAGCCTTTTCTTTAGCAGTTAAGGCTAATTTAGATTCTGGGGTAGGCATAATATCATCAGGATCTTCAGATAAAATTCGATGTGCTAATTCACTATTAAACAAGCTACCTGATACTATTGCTTTAGCGCCGCTAGATAATTTAGAAAATGCTATTTTTTCATCATCTAATCGTAAACCCGCCTTTCTTGTTTTTTCATCTGGTCCATGACAATGAAAACAACGGTCTGATAAAATTGGTTTAATATCATAATTGAAATCTATGGTTCTGTCTAATTTATCGATTTCAACCATTACTTCTTCAGGAATTTGAAGCGAGCATGAGCTAAGTAAAAGAACAATATAAATGGAGTAGTAAAACAGTTTCATAATTTCTTCTCAAACTTTTAATTACCTATCTAAATTCACATTGAATATATAACTATCATTAGTAAAAATATAAAAATTATTTCGTTCAAACTTTAATATTTTCCTCGAGTTTATGGATATTGGAAGAGGAAGCGTTTCTGATTTTAAAAATTCATTTGTTTTTATATCGAAAGCGGTAAGCAGACCTCCAGGATTAGATGTTGAGTTACCTAATTCATTTACGTAATAACTTATATTTCCAACATATACTAACTCCGGTGTTGAATTTTCAACTGTATAAAAATCTTCTATTGAGCTTAGTTGAGCAATATCGGGTAAAGGAAACTTATTAAAAGAATTTCCATTATTGATAAAAATAGATGATTCTAGGTCATATAGGTACTTAGTTTCTAAAACCTGATCTTCTTTTTTTCCAACCAAATCAAATAATGATTCAACAGTAGAAAAAGATGAATAGCTTGCGAATTTCTTTTTTATTGAAGGGAGTTGTTGACTTAAATTGTCTTTTGATGTAAACGGAATATACTTTCCAAAGTAATCATAAAAAATCAAGGGATCCAATTGTAAATTTTGATCAAAATCATCCAAATACATAATCACTGGTTTTTCAATACTCGCCGTCCATTTAAAATTTGTTCCTGCGTTACCAGCCACAAAATCCATTTTACCATCTTTATTGAAATCATATTTATAAATAGTATTCCACAATCCATTCGTTTTTTCCAAACCGTATTCATTAGTAGCCTCTTCAAATGAAAGATTCCCTTTATTTATCAATACACGAATTGGCATCCAATCACCAACCAATAGTAAATCTTCAAGAGTATCACCATTTATATCAATCCATTCAGCATCAGTTACCATACCGTATCTTTTTTGATCAATAACCTTAAAGGAAAGAGTTCCAGAGTTCAATAAAATTAAACTGTAAGGACTTAACCCATAGGATCCTGGGATTGATCGACTTCCAATAAATAAATCATCAAATCCATCATTATTTAAATCTGCTACAGCCACACAAGAACCATTTGTATTAGGCAAACGGATCTTTAATTTTTTGAAATTCCCATTTCCATCATTTATGTAAATTCTATCAGTAAGGTTGGCGTCTAATTCCATATATTCACTTCCGCCACTCACAACGTAAATATCTTTATCCCCATCGGCATCAAAATCAAATAAGGCGGCGTCAACATCTTCAAAATCTTTATCAATTTGAAAATCATTTTCAGTTGCTAACGAAAAAATTCCCGCTTTAGAACCAAAAAAGAGTCTTGCAGATTGAAATTTTGCTCCACCAATAAAAAAATCTAAATAGCCATCTTGATTAAAATCATGCTGAAGTACGGCAGGGCCTTCATATGAAAGTCTTTCGGGAATTAATCTTTCACGTTCATAATCATAAAATATATTTTCATCATGCTTAATCGGCAAGGCCTTTATATTTTTAAAATTTGAGTTGTTTGATGTCAAACGCATTCCATTGGATAAAGCTTTAGAATTATCTTCTCTTTTAATTACCGTAGTTGTATTAAGATTTATCTCAGTAATTTTTTGAACCGTTGCATCTGGCCATCGAATTAAAATCGAATCTACTTTAGTTTCTTTTCCAAGACCAATATGAAGATTGTGGCTTGAAGAGGATTGAAATCCTTTTGTAACAACATTTTCTTTTACCCAAACTTGATCATTAGAATAAGCCAATATTTTTGCACCTCTAGTGATTGGAAATTCATCATTACCCTCTAATTTAATTTTTAAATAATTATTTTCATCTGTAGAAATATTTTCCAAAACTTCAGCATTTGAATTTAAATTATTAAGAATGATATCTAAATCGCCATCATTATCTAAATCACTATAGGCTGCTCCAGTACTATAATTTGGATTTCCTACATCAAAACGATCAAATTTTAATTTTCCTTGATTTTGAAATAAAACATTATGAATTTTAAGTGTTGGCATTTTCTCAATAAGTTCCCGTTTTATATTGTCTTGTTGAGAATTATTATATTTCGTGAAATCTACATTGCTTAGGTAATTTATGTAATCTAAATCGTTAGGCCTCTTATAAATTCCATTAGCGATAAAAATATCAGTTTGACCATCTGAATTAAAATCTTGTAATAAAACACCCCAACTCCAATCTGTAGCAAATGTTTTCGTTTTAAATCCTATTTCTGAAAAAGTACCATCTCCTCTATTCAATTGAAAATTGTTTCTAGAATATTGCTTTTGAAAACCAAATTCACTTTTAATCCTAGAAATCTTATCTGAATCCTCACCACCAGATTTTAATAAAATCATAGGATCATTTGGCATCATATCTGTGGTGAAAATATCTAAATGACCATCCCCATTCAAATCAGCAACATCCACTCCCATAGTGAAATGTGACATATGGCTTAACGTATTTTGTACAGATTCGGTAAAAGTTTTATCTCCATTATTCAGATATATATAATCATTTTCATGAAAATCATTACCAACATATATATCTAAATACCCGTCGTTATTAATATCAGTAGTCGTTACAGCTAATCCATAGCCTAAAGGGGTGTCATAGATGTTTGCTTTTTTAGTCACATCTACAAACATTTTCTCCTTTTCATTTAATCTATTTTCATAAAATCGGTCTCCGCTTAAAGAATCGGATTCAAACCTTTTTTCAGCGGTTCCATAACTTCTTACAGTATGAATAGCATGATTTAACAAATACATATCTAAATCACCATCCAAATCATAATCAAAAAATGCAGCTTGAGTAGAAAACCCTGAAAAATCAAGTCCAAAAGTTTTACTTTTCTCATCAAAGGTTAAATCTCCATTATTAATATATAATTTATTATATGCTTTTTGAGTGCTAACCGGACTTACTTTTGAAACATAAATATCTAAATAACCGTCATTATTTACATCTTCCATAACGACACCACTAGACCATGTATTTGAATTTGATATACCCGAGCGCTCTGTAATGTCTTGAAATTTTAAATTCCCTAAATTCAAATAAAGTTTATCTCCTACTTGATTTCCTGAAAAGTATAAATCCTCTAACCCATCATTATTAATATCCCCAACGGCTACACCCCCACCATTATAATAGTATAGGTATTCAATGATATTTAATTGTGTCTTGTATTCAAGATTATTTTCAAAAGTTATTCCTGTTGCTGAACCCTCTAATGGTTTAAAGAAAAGACTACTTTTATTTTCTAGACTATTTTTACAGTTAGTAAATAAAATTATAAGGATTATAATACTGAAAATACTTGGTTTATTTATCATTTAATTGTATTTGAAATACTTCCATTTCTGAATTGTTTTTAGCAACATAAACATGATTTTTAAATATTTTTATGTCGCGAATTTGTCCTTCCACAAAAAAACCCTTTCCATCTTGAACATATTTGAATTTATTCCCACCCAGGTTTTCAAGATAAATTCCAAATGATGCATCATATATTCCAAACTCAGGTTTTACTCCATATAAATTACCACCCATAATTATATCAATATCTCCATCGTTGTCAAAATCATGAGTTTCTATGGCATAAACAGTAGAAAATTGCACTTCTTTAGGTATGTTAACCTTTTCAAATTCAAAATTCCCTTTATTTAAAAAAATGCTTGTTTCTAAATAATTTACTTCAGAAATATGAGATTCTTTTAACTTTTTTTCATTTATAATTTTTTCTAAATCTGCATTTTTAAAAGACTCATAGTCAGGAAATTTCTTTTTTAAAGATTTTATTTGTTCAATTAAATCATGTCGTAATGCAAAAGGGTACATTTTTCCATTATCCTCTTTAAAACAAATTATTGATTCTGAAAAACCGTTATCATCAAAATCATTTGTGAATAGTTGAATTGGAAACTCAGCAGATGCCTTGAATTTAGAATTTAAACCATGATTCCCTATGATTAAATCTGGATAACCATCATTATTTAAATCCTCTATTTTGAGAGTATTCCACCATCCTTTTTTAGAGCGCAAAGTAGAATTGATTTTTGATAAAACACCTTTAGTGTTTTCAAAAATTTCAACCCCCATATATTCACCTACAATTATTAAATCTTGATCAGCATCATTATCAATATCATAAAATTTTGCATCTGTTATCATACCAATTTCTAATAGCTCAGGCGCAATGGTAAGTGTTTCATTAGTAAAATTTCCTTTACCATCATTTTTTAAAATAAATCCAGAAGCGGGGTAACCATAATTATTAATTTTTAATCGCTCCCCTATAAAAAGATCTAAATCACCATCTTGATCAATATCTGCATATGATACAGCACCAGTACTTATGTTGCTTTTATCATCAGGTAAATTTTGATTTGAATCTTTAAAATTACCTTTTCCGTCATTTATGAAAAGTCTATCATGCAGTAATTGTGAATACATAGATAATTCCACACTTCCACTTCCAATATAAAGATCCAGATCTAAATCTCCGTCTGCATCAAAAAAAAGTAACTCAGAGTTTTCAAAGCCCAAGTTTTCTAGAAATGTATTTTTATAATTTAAATTGTCATTTTCATTAGAGTTTACTTGATACAATTCAAGATTTTGTCCTAAAGATGCCGATACAAGAAAGTCTATATTTCCATCATTGTCTACATCACCCATTTCCATTTTGGGTCCCTCAGTACTACACATATGATATAAAAGTCTATCACGATTAAAATCAACATATTTATTTTCTTTGTGAATAATATCTTCAGTAAGTTTTATTTTTTTAAAAATAACATTGCTATTAATTACACTTTTATTAGTATCAAATTGTGCGTCTCTCTCGAATAATTTCAAACATTGATTAGCGTCAATATCTTTTATGGAAGTTACTTTACCTGATGGCCAGTGCACTAAAATATCTAATTTTTTATTTTGACCAATTCCAAAATTGGGTCTTATGTCAACAGACGACTGAAAACCTCTTACTGCTTGAACCTGTTGCATTTGAGTTTCACTATCTATAGATATGTATACTTTTGCTCCTAAAGAATTTAAATTTTGATCTTCACCAACTAATTCAACCTTTATAAAGTTTGATGAATCATCTGTTTTATTTTCATACACAAACACTGGCATATTTACATTATTTACTATCAAATCTAAATCGCCATCATTATCTAAATCACCGTATGCAGAACCATTTGAAAAACTGGGTGTCTCTAATCCTGAATTTTTAATGTCAATGAAATTTATTCCGTCAATATTTTTGAACAAATGATTAGGTATTGGGTTTGAGGGAATTATTTCTACCAATTTTTTATAATTTACTTTATTATTGGAAACAATAGATTTGACTACCTCACTATTTGAAATATATTGTAAATAGTCCTGATTCGTTAAATCTTTATAAATCCCATTGGCTACAAATAAATCTTTAAATCCATCATTATCATAATCAAAAAACAAAGCTCCCCAGCTCCAGTCTGTTGCATCAACACCTGCCATTCTTCCAATTTCAGTAAATTTATTGTTATGCGTGTTGAGATGTAAAACATTTCTTGTAAACTGATTGTGATATCCATTTTTAACGTTGTACTGGAATTTATCCCAACCTTCAAAAGTTGTTACCGATTTTAATCTCTGGTATGATGAAGGCAGCATCTCAGTCACAAAAATATCATTTGTTCCGTTGTTGTCGATATCAGCAATATCTGCTCCCATGGATGCTCCACTTATAGAATTCATTTGATCTGTTAATTGTTCATTGAAAGTACCATCCTTTTGATTAATATATAAATAGTCTCTTTCAAAAAAATCATTGCTAACAAAAATATCATCCCAATTATCACCATTTACATCACCCACAGTTACTCCCAAACCAAAGCCAATTACACTACCGTAAATTCCTGCTTCTTCACTAACATCAACGAAGTATCCGTTTTGATTTTGCATTAATTTATCTCCACCTAATAAATCTCTTTTAGGTCTTTCATTTCTTCTTAAGTCAAAACTTCCTATTGCTTGATAAGAATTATTCAATAAATAAACATCTAAATCACCGTCCTTATCATAATCGAAAAAATTAGCATGAGTAGAAAAACCGCCATCATCTAAATTGAATTTTTTTGCTTGATCACTAAAGGTTAAATTTCCCTCATTAATAAATAATTCGTTTTCTTTATTATCTCCGTCAATATCTCCTGAATTACATACGTAGATGTCTAAAAAACCGTCTGCATTTATATCCACCATAGTAACTCCTGTTGACCATGCTTTAGATCCCCCTACTCCTGCTTGATCTGTGATGTCTTTAAATTTAAAATCACCTAAATTTAAATAGAGTTTATTTTTTCCTTGATTTGATGTTAAATAAATATCCAATAAGCCATCATTATTTATATCACCTAAAGCAACACCGCCCCCGTTATAAAAATTTCTATACTTATAAACATTAAAATCGTCTGTAAATGTTAAATCATTTGAAAAATCAATGCCAATTAAATGATTCTTCTTTAGTTCAAAGTTTTTAGTTTGACATGAAATGAAAAATAAGGCAAGAAAAAGGGTGACTATATAAAATTTCATTTGTCTATTGATTATTCAAATCATTGATTTTTACAGCAACATCTTTGTTATCGAGAATATAAACTATAATCCTTCTATTTCCATCTAACTTTACAAAAGCATTTTTAGTTAAATCTTCAAGTTTATAATCGATAAAATCATTTCCTGGAAACCATGTCAACATGGAATCTTTTATTTGATGGATCAAAATATCTGAATGGTATTCTTTGTTCCAAATTGACCAACCTAAAAAATTAAAACGTATATCCATACCGTTTAAAATTCTATCATTATCAAAAAGTCCAAAAAAAGACATTTTAATTTTTTTACCATTTTCCTCAATTGGAATTAAAATTTGTTCAGGACTAAAATTCCTTCCTCCAGAGGTAATAATTTTCTTTTTGTTTAATTCAGTGCATATATCAAAATAATCATCCTTTGATTCCCCAAATTGAAAACCCAAAAACAATTGATTATTAATTTTTCCTGATCTTAACTCTCTTGAAACTAAATTAGAATACTCAGAATTAAAACTACAGCCAAAAAATAAAAAAGAAAGAATAAATATAACCATGTTATTCCTCCAGTATAAAACTTTTGATTTTTTCATTATTAATACCTGATATAATAAATTGTTTATTCTCTTTTTGAAATAATGCAAACTTTCTAATTTGACCCCCAATCTCTAACGAAATTGGCTTTGTAAATTGTAAGCTATCATTATTAACGTAAAATTCAATAAGCCAGCCTTTAGAAGCATCTAATTTACCATATTGGGGTTTTACTTTAAATTGATTTCCACCAAGAAGCATTTTAATCTTTTTTTCTGATGTATTTGGAAGTAATTCTATATCATGAACAACAGAATAATTAATTTCTTCAGGTAATTTATATTTAATAAATCGATTCTGATCATTTATAAAAATACTAGTTTCTACCTCATTTATTTCTAGTGTAATGGTAGTTTCCATTATTTCTTTATCAAATATTTGGTCTATAGAAAGATTTGCATAGTCATCATAATAAAATAGGTTTTTCTTTAAAATAGGAAGTTGTTCAATCAAATCATCTTTATCTAATACTGGAAAGTAATCAGTACCTATTTTCTCACATAGAATTTGCTCATATGTACCATTACCATCAAAATCATTTATATAAAGTCTCATGTTTGGTTTAATAAATGAATTTAGACCAATATTTGCTGCGATGAAATCTAAATCCCCATCAAAATCAATGTCAGTAAACTCAATATCTTTCCATAATCCATTTGATTTTGAAAGATTGTATTCAATCGTTTTATCCTCAAGAGTTTTGCCATTATTAATAAAAACTTTGATTGGCATCCATTCTCCTGCAACAATTAAATCACTAAGGCCATCTTGATTTATATCAGCCCACTTTGCTTGAGTAATTAACCCTAAATTATTAAGATTAGGGTGTTCAATTTCATTGAAATTATTATTTCCTTGATTCAAAAAAATATGCCCTGAAACTGGAATTCCATAAGCTTCTGGATTATACCTTTCTCCTATAAAAACATCAACTAAACCGTCATTATTAACATCAGCAACTGCAACAGCACCCGTTGGAAAAGGTGTTTTAAATTTAAATGCATTTTCTATGAATTGAAAGTTTCCCTTTCCATTATTTTCGTAAAAACGATCATTTAATAGTTGATCATAAATGGAAAATGATTTTCCCCCGGAACCAATGTATAAATCTTTGTCACCGTCATTGTCACTGTCAAAAAATACAGCTTTAACATCTTCTGCAGATTTGAAGTTTTCAAAAGGCGCGGTTGATTTTATAAAGCCATTTTTAGTAGAACTAAATAAAGTAGAGGATTGATTTTTAGCTCCAGTGATAAAAACATCTTCTTTCCCGTCATTATTAATATCAGATATAGCAATATCAGGTCCTTCATTACTAAACATTTGATATAGTAATCTCTCCTTATTAAAATCTGAAAAATTGTTTTCAGAATGCTCAAAATCAATTGTTTCGAAAGGAACAATAATCTGTTTTTTTAAAGGAAATGAAAATGTCAATTCTTTATTTATTTCAATCCCCGAGTTAAATTCTAATTTTTGAATAGAATCTGAAGAAAGGTTAAGATGTAATGAGGCTTTTTTATTTGGCCAAAAAACAAAAACACTGTCTATTAAAGTGGTATTTCCTATTCCAAAATGTAATTTTTGGGTCACTGAAGATTGAAAGCCTCTAGATGGAAAATTTTCAAGCATAGCCTGCTTTCCATTCCCATATTTTAAAATTACTTTCGCCCCTATTGCGTTTTTATTTTTTTCTTCACCTTTTAAAACAATTTGTAAACTTTTATTTTGCTTACTATTATTTTTATACAAATAGGAAGGCATATTAACGTTATTTATTATAATATCTAAGTCTCCATCATTATCTAAATCTGAATATGCTAATCCATTACTAAATGTCTCATTATTAAATCCATATTGTTCTGTGATTTCTTCAAACAAAAAATTACCGAGATTTAAATAAACTTGATTCTTTACAGGTGATGATGGTATTATATCTATTAATTTTTTTATTACTTCTTTTTCCGTATTGATCAAATTTGCAATCCTCTCTTGGTTAGACATATAGTTTAAATAATCTCGATCTAATAAATCCTTATAAATTCCATTTGAAATAAAAATGTCTTTTAATCCATCATTATTTAAGTCAAACATCATAGAAGCCCAACTCCATTCTGAAGCATCTAACCCTGCAAATCGTCCAATCTCAAAAAACTGATTATTCCCAAAATTTCTTTGAAGCATATTTCTAGGATATTGATAGTGATATCCATTTTTAACTGCTAATTCATGTTTATCCCATGAATCATAAACTGCTTTAGTTTTTTTTCTTTTTAAACTTTTTGGAAGCATTTCAGTTACAAATAAATCTGTTAATAAATCATTATCCAAATCTGCTGAATCGGCCCCCATAGAACCTAGGGATAATGAATTAAAATACGTGTCTGATACTTCAGTAAAAGTTTTATCTTGATTATTTATGTATAAATAATCTTTTTCAAAAAAATCATTAGAAATATAAAGATCAGTCCATCCATCATTATTAAAATCACTTAAAGTTATACCTAACCCAAAGCCAATATCACTACTAAATATTCCCGCTTTTAGTGTAATATCTTTAAATTTTCCTCCTACATTTTCCAAAAGTTTATTGCCTTGGCCATTAGAATCGGGAATTAAACGTTTATCCTTGATTAAATCATATCCACCTACTGTTCTAAAAGAATTATTTAATATATAGCAATCAAGGTCTCCGTCTAAATCGAAATCAAAAAAAGCTGCCTGGACAGAAAGTCCTAAAATATCTAAATTGTATTCTTTTGATCTTTCTGAAAATGTAAAATCACCATTATTTATAAAAAGTTCATTATGCCGTTTATTTCCTTCTGGTGGACCTGATTTGCATACATATAAATCTAAAAATCCATCACCATTTATATCTACAAAAGTAGCCCCTGTAGACCAAACACCGGAACAAGCAACGCCAGCTTGCTCTGTTATGTCTTCAAATTGAAAATTCCCTTTGTTTAGAAATAATTTATTATCTACTAAATTTCCGGTAAAGTAAATGTCTTCTAGTCCATCATTATTTATATCACCAACAGCAACCCCTCCACCGTTATAGAAATTTCTGTAGATGTAAGGGTTAAATTCTTCATTGTAGTTTAAAGAATTATTAAAATATAAACCAGATGAGGAATCAACTAAAGTAAATAGTTTTTCATTTTCAGTACATGATACTAAAATCATTAAAATTGAAAATGGTATAAATAGTGATATGTATTTTAATTTAAACATTCTAAATGTTAAACCAATATATAATAAAAAGACCTCCTTTTAGGAGGTCTTTAAAAAACATTTAAGTAAATATTAATATCCTGGATTCTGTTTTAAACTTCCCCCAGAGGCTTGAATTGCTTCAAACGGGATAGGAAAAATATTTTTTGTAACAGCTGAAGCAGGTTTTTCCCACCAAGAGTCATTATATTTTCCGAATCTAATTAAATCTGTTCTTCGAACAGCCTCTGAGAACATTTCTCTTCCTCTTTCAGCTAAAAATGTTTCAGCATTTAATGAAGTATAGGCAGATGCTCCAGCTCTTGCACGAATAATGTTAGTATCGGCTAAAGCTTTACTCCAATCTCCAGCAGAACGAGCTGCAGCTTCAGCTCTTATTAAATATACTTGCCCAAGTCTAACTAATGTAAAATCATTATCCATGTCTGGACGACCAAATTGTTTGTAACTAAACTTACCTGGTCGAACACCGCATTGACGACATCCATCAGGATAAATTTCGTTTATATATGGTGTATACTCTAATCGTGGATCTCCATCATCAGTTGCATAATCTAATAAATCAGACCCACCATAATCTAATTGAACTCCTTGAATAAAATTAGCTTTTTTTCTAATGTCATTTCCATCATCGAAATTATTATAGAATTCTTCAAGAGAAGAATAACCATTCCAAGGTTGAGCATCAAAGTTCCATGTCAATTGGCTTGAATAATGAAGTGCCATCATTGCTAAATTAAATCCACCTGCTGAAGCTTCATCATATTTTACAGACCAAATATGCTCTGGATTACCTTGATTGTTTGGTGCAAATACAGCAGCATATCCTTCCAAAACATCAGGATCACTTGACACACCCGCTCTTTTACCTAAATTAGCCACTTTACATCCAGCACCGCAAAGAGTATACCCTCCATTGTTTATAATATAATCTGCTGCATCATGAGCTTCTTGCCATCTTGCTGTTCCGGTATATACTTCAGCATTTAAATATAACTTAGCAATAATTCCTAAGGCTGCAAATCGATTGATTCGATAGGCATCTTTTGCAGTTCCTAATGGACTATTAGATAAATCCATGTCTGCTGTAATTTTTGAAACACCAATAGCTTCTAATAACTCTGATTCTATAAAACTAAAAGCTTGAGCTCTTGTTGATTGAGGAGCGTCTTGACCTGCTGATGTTGGCAATTTAATGTTCCCATATAGATCCATTAACCTCCAAAAAAAGTAGGCTCTTAAAGCTTTTATTTGAGCTTTTCCATTGGAATCTAATGTCCCCCCTGAAAGTAATTCATTACACGCATTTACAGCACCGTAATGTGAATTCCAGTTATTTAAAACGCTAGGGTTTGTTGGTTTATAATTGTGTTGATGAAAGTCGATTAACCATCCTCCATCATACCAGTCACCTCCTTTGGTTGTAACTACCATTTCATCTGAAGTTAGCTCCTGTGCAGAATACCAGTTTGTATGTCCACCTGTACCTGTACTTCTTAACTGAGAGTACGCTCCTTCAAGTGCATCTCCTCCTTCTCCACCACCACTATCAGTAACTATTCCGTCTACGGTAATATCTGAAGTGATTACACCTCTTAATTCTTCATCTAAGTCTGTACATGAAAATACTACTCCGAGAATTAAAATTAAACTCCAAATTTTTGTATTAATATTCATAACTATGTGTTTATAAATTGTTTTATAAATTAAAAAAATCATCAGTTCTTATAACGAAAGTCTAAGACCAATTGCGAATGATCTTGAAGCAAAATAATCTGCTCTTCTATCAATACCAGGTGCTAATAAAGCATCTGTTCCAACAGCTGCTCCCCCATCTGCTTGGTTTCCAGCATCGAAAAACTCAGGTGAAGGATCAGTACCAGTATAATTCGTAATTACGAAAGGTCGATTTGCATTTAAAGAGATAACAGCATTGTCAATTGCACTGTCCGCACCAAAATTGATTTTCTTAGCTATTGTTAAGTTGTCAAGCAAAAAGAAATCAGCTTTTTCTACGTATAATGAACTATATTGTGCTACTGCCAATGAAGGCTCTCTTAGTCTTGTATTCATCTGGTTGTATGACGTTTGTGAAGGTACATTGGGCTCATAAAAAGCTCTAAATGTATTTATCAAACTATGTCCAAAAGCTCCTCTGAAAAATGCATTAATTGACCAGTCTCCAAAGGTTACCATATTTGTCCAACCTAATTCTAAATTAGGAAACGCTTGTCCTAAAACTTCTCCATCATAGTCATCTTGTAAAACGTTACCTGAATCAGAGTTAATAGTTCCATCACCATTAACATCTTTAAATGCAGGAGAGCCATCAGGGTTAACTCCTGTAAATACGGGACCAAAAATTTCACCTAAAGGTTGACCAACTTGAACTTTAACCATAGCAACAGCATTTTGACCAGGTGAACCCAAATAACCATATTGAGCTCTATCAAGTACATATGAATCTAAAATATTGCTATTTGATGAAAGTACAATTCCAGTGTTGTAGGAAGCATTATCATTTGATAAAACATCATATCCCAGGGCTAATTCCCAACCTTTTGAAGTTATTTGACCTGCATTTTCAAATCTTCTATTTACACCATAAACTGTTGCGTCTACTTCACGATCTATAATAAAATCTTTAACCTGTCTGTTGTAAATATCAAAATCTATTGATAATGGTCCATTGTTGAATTCAATACCAATATTGGTTTCTCCTTTTTCTTCCCATTTTAAATCTGGGTTAGCAGCTCTAGTAAGGGCAGTAGCTCCACCAGCAGAACCTCCACCACTGTAGATGAAGTTTCTACCCTGAACTGAAAGTCCATTTAATGCAGGTAATGAACCAGTAGCTCCATAACCTACTCTAACTTTAAGCTTATCTAAACCAAGGTCAAAAATAGAGTTGAAATCAGCTCCTAATCCGAAACTAGGGAAAACCCCCCATTTATTTCCTTCTCCAAGTTTTGTAGACCCCTCTCTTCTTAAACTAGCATTTAAAAATATATTATTGCTGAAAGTTAAATTCATCCGACCAAAGAAACCAATGATTTTTTCGTCAGGAGAAGCATAACTATTAGCACTTATATATCCATCATTAAGTAAATCCTGAGAAAACTGAATTGCATCTGAGTAATCTAAAGAATTATCTGGAAAATCTCCTAATCCAAAACCTAAACCGTTTTGATTAATTTGATTGTATGAGTATCCTCCTGTTAAAACTAAATCAGTTGAACCAAAAGTCTTGTCCCAAGTTCCATAAAGTTCATAAACACGCGTATTTAAATCATAAGTTGAGTGATTAGCAAGTCCTCTTCTAGTTGGACTCACTGCATTTCCTTCAAACAACAAAGTTGTAGGACGATATAATTGTGATTTAGAGGTAGTTCTTTGTTCAGCTGCTCTAAATGTAACATCTAGTGATTCACTCAAGGCAAGGACAGCATTGATATTGTAATTAAAGTCAGTTGAATTTCTAGTATTTCTTGTCTGTTCTATTATTGAAACAGGGTTATAACTTCTAAATAATCCCAATTGTTCAAAATAACCACCATATTGATCAGAATTGAAAGCAAAGGGTGAATCATTTCCATAAATTGGTGCTGTTGGATTATAGAATTGAGCAAATTCAAATGCTCTTTCATCACCAATATCAGCATCTCTTTTAGTATAAGATAAATTAAAATTAATTGATAATTTATCATCTAAAGCTTTTGTTGTTAATGCAGCTCTAGTATTTAACTGATTGTATCCTGTATTGTTGAGTATTCCATCAACTTCTCTGACATTGGCAGATACTCTATAGGTTGTATTTGCAGTTCCTCCAGAAGCTGATATGTTATGAATCTGAGTTTGCCCTTGACGAGTAATCGCGTCGATCCAATCAGTTTCATTTCCAATATCTGTACCACCATTAGCAAGAAACTCTTGAGCAGATAAAACCGGAATACGGTTAGAAATTGAGCTCACAGAATATTGACCACTATAATCAAATTTTGCTGTTCCTGATTGTCCTCTTTTAGTAGTCACTAAAATAACTCCACTGGAACCTCGTGCACCATAAATAGCAGCTGCAGAGCCGTCTTTAAGAACAGTCATTGTTTCTATATCATTTGGATCGATATTAGCAAGAGTTGCTCCTGGAACTCCATCTATTACTATTAAGGGAGATGTATTTGCTCCAAGTGTAGAGATACCTCTTAGTCGAATAGTTGCATCTTCATTAGGGTTCCCACCTGGTTTATAAATTTGAAGTCCAGCAACTTTACCTTGTAAAAGCTGGATAGCGTCGTTGATAGGTCCTTGATTAAATTCTTCTGCGTCTACTGAAACAACAGCAGAAGTAATTTCTCTTTCGCTTTGTGAACCATAACCCGTTACGACAACTTCTTCTAACTCATTACTGGATTGTAAAGTAATTGATAAATTATCTTGATTATTAATGGACACCTCCTGGGAAGTAAAACCAACAAAAGAAATTAAAAGTACATCACTCCCTGATGCTTGAATGCTAAATTTTCCATCAAAATCAGTTGTAACACCTACATTGGATCCTTTAACTTGAACCGTTGCTCCTGGCAAAGGTCCATCTTCACTGGTAACAACACCACTGATTGTTTGTGCTGAAATTGTAGTAAATACAAGAAAAGCAAAAACAAACAAAAGTTTTTTAATGATTGAGTTTTTCATGTTTGTAGATTGATTAAATAACTTTCTAATTTATAAAACAAACTTTCAAAACAATATATTCAATAAGACTTTTTTAAGTAAAAAAGAACTAAATCGTTTTAGTGTTAAATTATTCGTTTAAAGTATATTTCATAATTTTAAATTAAAAATGCCATTAAAATTAAAAGACATAGCAAAAGCTCTTGGTTTGTCGGTAACTACTATTTCTAAAGTTCTTAATAACTATCCTGATATAAGTCAAACAACTAAAAAGAAGGTACTTAAATATGTTAAACAAAATAAATACAAACCCAACCTTCAAGCTTCATTCTTAAGAACAAATGAATCTAAACTTGTAGGCATAATTCTTCCCAGTATTAATCACTATTTTATTAATAGTGTTCTTGAAGGATTGGTCGATAATGCTTTGAAGAATAATTATATGGTCATTGTACTCCAGTCAAAAGAAAAATTCAAAAAAGAAAAAAAACTTGTAGAACAACTCCTCAATTTAAATGTGGACGGCATATTTATAAGTGTTTCACAAGAAACTCGAAATTTTGACCACCTTATTGAAATACAAAAAAATAACAAAACTTTAATATTATTTGATAGAATTGAAAAATCAATTAATTGTTCTAAAGTTATAATTAATGATAAACAAGCAGGTTTTATCGCTACTGAACATTTAATTAAAAGAGGGTGTAAGAAAATTTTACATTTTAGAGGCGGTTTATTGCCTCAAATTTCAATAGATCGCTTTTTAGGTTACCGTTCCGCATTAGAACATTATAAAATACCCTATGATCCCAAGCGTGTGTTTATCTGTGAAAAAGGAAATGATGACGAAGGATATTCAAATGCAAAAAAGGTTATTGAAGAAGGTATTGAATTTGATGGCTTATTCGCTATTTCAGATTTAATAGCCTTGGGGGCAATACGATATTTTAATAAAAAAAATATTTCTATCCCTGATCAATTAGCTGTAGTTGGTTTTAGCAATTGGAAAGCATCAAAACTAACTTCTCCTACATTAACAACAATTGATCAACAAGGAAAATTAATGGGAAAAAAGATGTTTGACCTTTTTCTTAAAGAATTTATGGCTAAGAAAAATAAGGAAAAAATTAATTTTGAAACCGTAATCATCCCCTCCAATTTAATTGTTAGAAACTCTTCATAAAACAATTAAAATTTTCGATAGGCTCCGCTCAAATATTGATTAGCTTCTTTTTCTTTAAATTCGGCTTTCTCGTTATCCCAATGCAAAGTTTTATTGGGAAAACGACCAGCGATAACGCCTAACAAAATGGTTTCCGTTAATCGTGCAGAATAAGAAAAAGGAGCAGAAACTTGATCCTGACCTAAACAAGCATCAACAAATTGATGGTAATGCTTAGGCGCATCACGTTCATAATCATTTTTAGTGTTCCCCAATGCGTTATTTGGGTCGTATTTTGAAATGTCGATTTCTTGGTAGGCACCATCTACAATATGGCGAGGTAATTCCATAAAATGAGGGAGCAACAATCGCCCTTTTTCTCCAACAAACATTGCTCCTTGTAAGGGAAGTTTGTCTTTATTAGGCAATTTTAAATCTTTATTCGAGCTTGGAGCTCCTGGACCATCAGACCAAATCCAAGTAAGATTTTCTGTGGTGTAGGGAGTACCCGGAAAAGTATAGGTTACCGAGTTATTTTCAGGAAAACTATATCCGTTAGGTTTTCTACATTTATTTTTAATAGTTAAAGGAACGTCTAAAGCAAGTGCGTTGTAGGGGGTGTCAAAAATATGAACTCCCATATCGCCTAATGTCCCACAACCATAATCCACTAATTTACGCCAATTCCCTGGGTGGTAATAGGTTGACTTAAAGGGGCGTTCTTTTGATGTGCCCAACCACAAATTCCAATCCAAATGTTCTGGTACAGCATCCTGTCCTTTAGGAACGGGACCGTCGTATCCCCAATTTTTGGGCGACCAAGCATGCACCGTATGTACTTTTCCTATAATACCCGACTGAATAAGTACTGTAGCTAACTTATAATCATAAAACGAATGTACTTGAATCCCCATTTGAGTGATTAACCCTTTTTCATCCGCCATTTTTCTCATGGCTCGGGCTTCTGAAACATAATGTGTAAGGGGTTTTTGACAATAAACCGGTTTATTCATTTCCATTGCCATTAATGAGGCCGGTGCATGAGTATGATCAGGAGTAGACACCACAACAGCATCAATTTCTGAACTCATTTCCTTTAGTAATTTTCTATAATCTGAAAAGACCTTTGCTTTTGGATACAATTCATGGGCAGCAGCTAAATTTTTAGCATCTACATCACAAAGTGCAACAACATCAACAGCATCATGAGAAGCAATTGACTTTAGGTCTGCCGCGCCCATTCCTCCAACTCCGATATGGGCAGTTCTCAAACGTGCGCTTTTTGGTTTTGATGTTAACGCCATTAACGAGGATGGAAGTAAGGCAGAGGAGGCTACAGCCATACTTGTTTTAAGAAAATCTCTTTTTTTCATAGGATTATAAATTATCTTCTTTTGATTTTAATGTTACGAAACCACAAGTCACTTCCGTGATCTTGAAAACCTATGTAACCGGTTTTAAAGGTACCATAATCTGGGGCATTTTCCCATTTACCACTGCTTTTTTTAGCGTACCAATCTTCAGACCAAGGGACAAAACTCAATACTTTTTTTCCATTGAGCCAGTGCTCAACTTGATCGGGTGAAAAAATAATTTTTGAGGAGTTCCAATCTCCCGGAGGATTTAATATTTTTTCACTTTCTATTACAGCATGCATCGCATAATCTGCTCCCGTTTTTTGCAAAGGGTGCAATTGACTTGGGTTTTCAAAACCCATTGAAATGTTATACGATTCTATATCGTGGATCGAGGCATAGTTTTCATCATCAATTAATTGGTATTCTGGAGCTACCTCTGGGGGTCCCGCGTATCCTTCTTGAAGATGATAAAAAATTCCACTATTCCCGCCTATTGGTATTTTCCATTCTACGTACAATTCAAAATTATCAAAAGACTCTGCACCATAAATAATGTCACGGCTTCCTTTATAATCATAATCTTGCTCTAAAATCTGTTCTGTTTTGAAGGTCAAGGTGCTGTCGATGATTTTCCAACCTGGGGGCATTTCCTCCCCATTATACGCCCGCCAACCGTCTAAAGAGCTACCATCAAACAAGATTTGCCATTCGGTGTCGCTTTTTTTTGAAGTACATGAGACTGTTACGGCTACACAAGCTAACAAACTCAGTAAATTTTGTAAAGAATTTTTCATGAAACTAATTTAGGGGTATGACATGCAACTTCCAAACAATTAAAATCAATTTCGATAAAAGAAAGAAAAAATAAAAGCCTAAAGAATCTATAGTGCTTATTATCAATACCTTATCATGGAATAAAAAAACTAGTTTATCTTTTTAATTAATTCCTTTTATTACTGTATATTTGATACATAAATACCCTAATTATGAAAACATACAAATCTTTCCTACTTGTCCTTATTGCAACAGTTGCAATAAGTTTTACTACTTCTGCACAAAACTCTCAAAATCCCTGGGCTATAGCTGTAGGGGCTGATTTAATCAATCTTCAAGGAGATAACACAGATTCTGGTTTTAATTTTGGAGCACCCGCTCTTAGTTTATCCCGTTATCTTGGTGCTGGTTTCTCCATTGGAGCACAATACGCACTAAACAACGTAAAAAACAACAATCAAGATTTAAACTACACTTCCTTAGACGGTATTGTGAAATACAACCTTGCTGACGAAAATATCATTCCTTATCTTTTTGCAGGTTACGGGATGGCTCGTTTCAGTGAAGACAATCAAAAAGAGGGTCTTTTTCCCTCCACTGAAAGTAGCCCCAATATTCTTGGTGGTATTGGAGTGAACTTTTTCTTGGATGACAATTTTGCCATTAATGTGAGTACTTCCTATCGCGGAAAAAGAGAACAACATACGTTTAATCACTTACAGCATGTTATTGGACTAAGTTACAATTTTGGTGCTGGTGATGCCGATAAAGACGGTGTGCCTGATCAAAAAGACGAATGTCCAGACGTGCCTGGCTTAAAAGAATTTAATGGATGTCCAGATACTGATGGTGATGGAATTCCTGACAATAAAGACCGATGCCCTGAAGAAGCAGGTTCAGCAGCCCTTCAAGGTTGTCCCGATTCTGATGGTGATGGCGTAGCTGATGCAGATGACCAGTGTCCAAACCAAGCGGGATCTGCAGCTATGATGGGTTGCCCTGATTCTGATGGCGATGGTGTAGCTGACAATGTAGACCGTTGTCCTACAACAGCAGGAGATTCAGCAAATGGTGGATGTCCTTGGGCTGATTCCGATGGTGATGGCGTTCTTGATAAAGACGATAATTGTCCAGATGTTGCAGGCCCAGCCTCTAATAGTGGATGTCCTACAGAACCAACCGACTTGATTGATTTCCTCAATAATGAAGCCAATGTAATTTACTTTACTGCAAGCAGCAGTTCTCTTGACGCTTCTGATAAAGCGATTTTAGATTCATTAAAATCACTTCTTGATCGATTCGATTCAGCAAGTATTGTAGTTGAAGGACATGCCTCAAGTGATGGCAGTTCTGCCTTAAACCAAAAACTTTCAGAAGAACGCGCGGCATCAGTTAAAGCTTATCTTGTTGATAAGGGAATCGCAGCGAGCCGAATTGAAACAATCGGTTATGGAGAAACTAGATTAATGGGCGATAACAATACGGTGAATGGTCGAGCCATGAGCCGAAGAGCTAACATTAATAGAAGAGCTTCCTTTTCGATGAATTAAAAATTAATTAAACGAACAAACTAAAACCTTCTCAAATTGAGAAGGTTTTTTTTTACATTTAACAGATCAAACCAAACTATATGAAATCTTTATTCTACACTTTATTCCTTGTATCTGTTTTCAGCTTTGCTCAAAAAAGATCAATTCCTGTTGACACCGTGGTGACTACAAATCACACTACTACCATAAAAGGAAAATCAGTAAATTATCAAGCGCAAACGGGAACACAGCCTGTATGGGATGTGGATGGAAACCCTATCGCTACCCTATTTTACACCTATTATAAAAGGACAGATAGCAAAAACGAAGCAGAACGTCCATTACTCTTTTCCTTTAACGGGGGACCTGGATCAGCATCAGTATGGATGCATGTTGCCTATACAGGGCCAAAAATTTTAAAAATTGACGATGAAGGATACCCTGTTCAACCTTACGGTTTTAAGAGTAATCCAAATTCAATTTTAGATGTAGCCGATATTGTTTTCATAAATCCGGTGAATACGGGTTATTCAAGAATGTTGGAGGTTGACGGAAAAAAACCGGATCGGAAACAGTTTTTTGGAATTAATGAGGATATCAAATATTTAGCAGAATGGATGACCACTTTTGTAAATAGAAAACAGCGTTGGGAATCTCCAAAATACATCATCGGTGAAAGCTACGGTGGCACCCGGGTTATGGGATTGTCAGCAGCTCTCCAAGAAAATGAATGGATGTATCTGAATGGAGTCATCATGGTTTCCCCTGCTGATTACAAAGTATTACGCGAAGGGGGGCCTGTTTCTTCTGCGTTGAATCTACCGTATTATGCTGCTGCAGCCTGGTTTCACAAGCAGCTTCCGGCCGATTTACAGCAAAGGGACTTGACTGATATGCTTCCTGAAGTTGAAGATTTTACCATAACAAAGCTTATTCCTGCCCTAGCCAAAGGCGGTTTTATTTCCACCGAAGAACGCAATAGTATAGCCGCTCAAATGGCGCGCTATTCAGGGCTTTCTGAAAGTTCAATTTTGCAAAATAATTTAGATGTCCCAACGGCTTTTTTCTGGAAGGACTTGTTGCGTCATGAAGGAAAAACCATCGGGCGTTTAGATTCTCGATACTTAGGTATAGATGGTAAAGATATCGGTACTCGGCCTGATTATAGCGCAGAACTCACTTCTTGGTTACATTCCTTTACACCCGCCATAAACCATTACATTCGAAAAGAATTAAAATTTGTAACCGATACAAAATACAATATGTTTGGACCTGTTCGCCCTTGGAATAATGATAATGATAATGTTCGTGAAGATTTACGAAGAGCCATGGCCGAAAACCCCTATTTAAAAGTACTTTTTCAATCGGGTTATTACGATGGAGCAACTACTTATTTTAATGCCAAATACACCATGTGGCAAGTTGATCCTAGTGGAAAGTTAAAAGATCGCTTCTTCTTTGAAGGCTACCGTAGTGGACATATGATGTATCTCCGCAATGAAGACCTAATTAAAGCCAACGAAGATTTACGAACGTTTATCCAGAATACAAGTTATATCGGTACCTCAGCGAAGTACTAAACATCGCATCGTCTGACGGCATCTTCTAATGAATCAATCCCCTGATTGGCTTTCTCTTGGGGGATAAATTCTTGTGCTACATAGCCCGTGAATCCTGTTTTTAAAATGGCTTCCATTATGGCAGGATAGTACAATTCTTGAGATTCATCAATTTCATGACGTCCAGGAACTCCAGCAGTATGATAATGACCTATATAGGTGTGATTTTCTTCAATTGTTCGAATAACATCGCCTTCCATGATCTGCATATGGTAAATGTCGTATAGCAATTTAAAGTTATCTGAATCTAAGGCTTTGCAAAGGGCAACCCCCCAATC